>BNJU01000556.1_pt1 | contig 611222 bp, 733 predicted proteins | sample 8539281 | NCBI WGS metagenome assembly BNJU01 (sample SAMD00202456, study PRJDB9452) | human saliva metagenome | isolation source: human saliva | place: Japan | reverse complement strand
AATAAGGATTGATAGAAGCTCATAAATTTCTCAATACAACCAGTAGTCTCTTTTTAAAAATTGGAAAAAGCGTAACTCAGCTTTTTGTAAGACTATCTAATCCTGACTCAAAAATCAGGATTTTTGTTATCTGGATTAGACAGTTGGTTTTGCTTATCATAAGTCAACAATGTTCGGGAATTACCCTAAAAAGAGCTGATTTTTCTGAAATAAAATAGATATTTTCTAAACTTTGTGATATGATATACAAAATAAATTTTGGAGGTAGGATATGACGATTTACAATTTTTCTGCTGGACCGGCAGTATTGCCCAAGGAAGTCTTGAAAAAAGCTCAGGCTGAGTTTTTAGACTATGCCCAAAGTGGCATGAGTGTGATGGAGCTGTCCCACCGATCCAAGGAATTTGACGATATTATCAAAGAAGCTGAGAGCTTGCTGCGTGAGCTCATGGATATTCCGGACAATTACCGCGTGCTCTTTCTGCAGGGGGGAGCTTCTACTCAGTTTAGCATGATTCCGCTTAATCTAGCCCAAGGCGGCAAGGCCTACTACCTAGTAGCTGGATCTTGGGGAAAGAAAGCTTACACCGAAGCAGTCAAGCTGTCTAAGTTCATTCCATTTGAGCCTATTCTTTTGGCTTCGTCAGAGGATTTAAATTACACGGAAATTCCTTCTTTTGATGAAAAGGAGATTGATCCGCAGGCGGCTTATGTGCATCTGACAACCAATAATACCATCGAAGGAACGGCTATTTATGACCTGCCCAGCGACCAATGGCGTGCCGATTGTGGCGGACATGTCTTCTAATATCCTGGCTGCTCAATACCGAGTAGAGGATTTCGGTTTGATTTATGCTGGGGCTCAGAAGAATATCGGACCTGCTGGCGTGACAGTTGTCATCATCCGAGAAGACTTGTTGGATGATGAGCCAGTTTTATCTAGCATGTTGGATTACCGCATTCAGGCGGACAATGGCTCTCTTTACAATACACCACCGACTTTTGCCATCTATATGGCCAAACTGGTCTTTGAGTGGGTCAAGGAGCTAGGTGGCGTAGCAGAAATGGAAAAGCGCAATCGTGAAAAATCTGGCCTTTTGTACGACTTCATTGAGCAGTCAGATTTTTATCGCAGTCCAGTCCGTTATAAGGAGCAACGCTCAGTAGCCAATATTCCCTTTGTGTCTCCTAGCCCAGAGCTGGACGCCAAATTTAACAAAGAGGCTGCAGCAGCGAGATTCAAGAATATCAAGGGGCACCGCAGCGTAGGCGGCATGAGAGCTAGTCTCTACAATGCTTTTCCGCTCCAAGGTGTCAAGGACTTGATTGCCTTTATGCAGAAATTTGAAGAAGAAAATTCTTAAGAGAGGGAAACTATGGTCTTTAGTGTCAAAACCTTTAACAATATCAATCAAATTGGGCTTAAGGAGCTGGGCAATGCTTTTCAGATTGACGGAGACAAGTCTGACAATCCAGATGCTTATATCCTGCGTAGTCAAAACCTGCATGGACAGGAATTTCCAAGTAATCTCAAAGCCATTGCGCGGGCAGGTGCAGGAACCAATAATATTCCTGTCGACCAGGCAACGTCTCAGGGAATTGTGGTCTTTAACACTCCAGGAGCTAATGCCAATGCGGTGAAAGAAGCGGTCTTGGCTTCCATTCTCCTGTCTGCCCGTGACTATATCGCAGCTAACAGCTGGGTTAATGACCTTTCTGGAGATGATGTTCCCAAGCAAGTGGAAGCGGGTAAGAAGCAGTTTGCTGGGACAGAAATTGCAGAGAAGACTTTGGGAGTCATTGGGTTAGGAGCTATCGGCGGCCGCATTGCCAACGATGCCTATCGTCTGGGGATGAATGTCCTGGGTTATGACCCTTATGTATCCATTGAAACAGCTTGGAATATCTCTAGCCATGTCAAACGGGTAGCAGACATTAAGGAAATCTTTGAGAAGAGTGATTATATCACTATCCACGTCCCTCTGACTGAGGATACACGCGCTACTTTCGATCAGGCTGCTTTTGGTCTTATGCAAAAGGGAACAACCCTCATCAACTTTGCTCGTGGCGAGCTGGTGGATAATGCTGCCCTCTTTGAAGCCATAGAAGCTGGTGTAGTCAAGCGCTATATCACAGACTTTGGTGTAGAAGAGCTGCTCCGTCATCCACAGATTACTGTCTTTCCGCATTTGGGTGGCTCGACAGAGGAAGCTGAGCTCAACTGTGCCATTATGGCTGGGAAAACCATCCGCCGCTTCATGGAAACGGGCGAGATTATTAACTCAGTGAATTTCCCTAATGTCCGTCAGGCTCTCTCAGCGCCTTATCGGATTACCTTGATTAACAAAAATGTACCGAATATTGTGGCTCGAATTTCAACAGCGGTTAGTGATTTGAATATCAATATCGACAATATCATCAATCGTTCCAAGGGGGATTATGCCTATACTTTGCTGGATCTGGATGAATCGGATGAAAGCAAGATTCAGGAGTTGGTTGATAAATTTGAGAATAGCGACAATATTGTGCGCGTGCGTTTGATTAAGAAATAACAAAAAATAGAGGTGTTTCTTCATGGAATGCGTCTGTGCCTGCCGATGAGCCTTTCGCTTGTCGGCTTTTTCTAATGAGTCTCGGCTTGACAAGAAGGAGCTAGCTGGGCTATCATAGGGACGGAGGAAAAACTATGTTACAATTTATCGAATATCCCAAATGCTCTACCTGCCGCAAGGCCAAGGCTGAGCTCAATCAATTAGGAGTGGACTTTGAAGCGGTGGATATTGTCCAAAATACACCTAGCCGGGACCAACTCCTAGACTGGATCCAGAATTCTGATTTTGAGATCAAGGCCTTTTTCAATACTAGCGGTACTCAAATACCGTGAGCTAGGGCTAAAAGAAAAAGTTCCACATTTGTCTGCTCAGGAAGCTGCAGATTTACTAGCTACAGACGGCATGCTGATTAAACGACCGCTCTTGGTTCGAGATAACCAAATCTTGCAGATTGGCTACCGGAAGGCGTATGAAGAGTTGGGGTTGTGAAATATTAAGAACAGCTGCTTTCTCAATCATGTTTTTGGATGCTTCTTCCTTTCATGATATAATAAATCTATCTCAATCTTAGAAAGAAGAATCATGGTTTTATCAAAAAAACGGGCTCGTCATGTGATTGAAGAGATTATTGCTCTTTTCCCTGACGCCAAGCCCAGTCTGGATTTTCGCAATCACTTTGAGCTTTTGGTAGCGGTCATGCTGTCGGCTCAGACGACAGATGCTGCGGTCAATAAGGCAACGCCAGCTTTGTTTGAAGCCTATCCAAGCCCTCATGACATGGCTGCGGCTGGAGAAGCAGACATTGCTAAATATATTTCTCGCCTTGGGTCTCTATCGCAAACAAAGGCCAAGTTTTTGAAGAAATGCGCCCAGCAGCTTTTGGACGACTTTGACGGTCAAGTACCACAAACGCGGGCGGAATTGGAAAGTCTAGCTGGTGTTGGTCGCAAGACGGCCAATGTAGTCATGAGTGTGGGCTTTGGCATTCCGGCCTTTGCTGTCGATACTCATGTGGAGCGCATCTGCAAGCACCATGATATCGTTAAAAAGTCGGCAACGCCACTGGAAGTAGAAAAGCGAGTTATGGATGTCCTTCCACCGGAACGTTGGCTGCCAGCCCATCAGGCCATGATTTACTTTGGACGGGCCATCTGCCATCCTAAAAATCCCGAGTGCGATCACTATCCGCAACTCTATAACTTTAAAGACATTTAAAAAGCGAGGTCAAATGACTTCGCTTTCTTATTCACTAAATCTTAAAAAATAACCATCTGGATCCAAAATCGCAAATTCATGAGGGATAAATAAAGCTATCTCCCACTCGAAATTCTCTTTTTGTCAGCGGACGATGGATGGGATAGTCAGCTTCCAGCAGTTTTTGGTGGAGCTGAGGGACATCCTCAATGCCAAAAGGAAATATTGACACCACGCCCGAAAGGATAGGTCAGTTGGGCTAATTCTTCTGCGCTGCCTTCTTCTAGCATAAGTTGGCAGTCTTCAAGCGAGAGGAAGAGAAATTTCTCCTCTGGACGCTCGTATTCGACAGAGAATCCCTAGCAGGTCGCAGTAGAAGTGGCGTGACTTTTTCGATGTCAGATACTACAAATTCAGGAATGACAGCTTGATAGTCCATTTGTTTTCTCCTTAGAGTTCAATCTCCATGACAATCGGTGTGTGGTCTTGGCGCGCACCGGAGTCAATCATATCAGACTTGGTCACCTTGTCAGCCACGCGGTTGCTTGTCAGCCAGTAGTCGATTCTCCAGCCTGTATTGTTGATTTTAGAAGTCTTGCTGCGTTGCGCCCACCAAGTGTATTGGTTAGGGATATCGCCGTGTAAGTGGCGGAAGGTATCGGTGAAAGCCTTTTAGCCAGCAGGTTGGTGAAGCCAGCGCGCTCTTCGTCAGTAAAGCCTGGTGAACGGCGGTTGCTGGCTGGATTGGCCAAGTCGATTTCCTTGTGGGCCACATTGTAGTCGCCAGTAGCGAGGACTGGTTTTTGTTCATCTAGTGTTGCCAAGTATTCAGCGTATTTGGCATCCCAGACTTGACGGTCATCCAAGCGTTTGAGTCCATCGCCAGCATTAGGCGTATAAACTTGAGTGACAAAGAAACCGTCAAATTCCAGCGTAATGATGCGGCCTTCGACATCCATGGTTGACGGAGCGCCGATTTCTGGGAAGGTTACGGTTGGCGTCAGTTCTTTTTTGTAGAGGAACATGGTTCCAGCATAGCCTTTGCGGGCCGGCTCTTGGGAGGAGCGCCAAGTGTTTTCATAGTCTGGGAAAAGATTTGTCAAAATCTCCAAGTGCTTTTTAGTCGGACCTGTCGCAGACAGTTTTGTTTCCTGAATGGCGATAATATCTGCATTTTCTGCTTGCAAGGTTTGGAGGACAGCCTGAGAGAGCTTAGCTCGGGCAGAATCACTGGTCAATGCAGCGTTGAGAGAGTCAATGTTCCAAGAGATGAGTTTCATAAAATTTCCTTTTCTAGTAGAAGTTTACTGAGTTTATTATAACAAAAATTTAGAACTGATTTATAGCAAAGTGATTGTAAGAAAGCTTGAAAAAAGATGAAAATTTTTCTATAATAGAGCGAGAAAAAATAGGGGAGAGCCATGAAATTCTATTCTTATGATTATGTTTTGAGTCAGATTAGTCAGCAAAACTGGGTGACAGTTGCATTTTCTGTCTTCTTGCTGCTTGTGACAGGATTTTTTGCTTTTAAGGCCTATCGCAATAAGCGTGATTCAAAAATTCCGAGAACTAGCCATCATTTCTGTTTTTGGCCTTTGGTGGCCATGGTCTTGATTGGCATTAGCAATTTTCAGACTGACCAAGACTCTAACAACCAGTTTCAAACCTCTCTGCATTTTATTGAGGTCATTTCAGAAGACTTGGGTGTAGATAAGTCGGAGGTCTATGTCAATACTTCAGCCGCGACGGATGGAGCGATTTTGAAGGTCGGAAAGAACTTTTATCGGGCTATGAGCGGTAGTGAGCCGGATAAATATCTGCTTGAAAAAATTGACTTGCATAAGACGACAGATATCGAAATAGTGGAGGTTGAAAAATGACATTGAATTTTCTTGAAATCCTAATTAAACTAGCACTGGGGCTTTTCTCACTCGTTTTTGTCATCAACGTGACGGGAAAAGGCAATCTGGCGCCTAATTCAGCGATCGACCAGATTCAAAACTATGTTCTTGGTGGTATTATCGGTGGGGTGATTTACAATAGCTCCATTAACATTCTTCAGTATGCAGTCATTCTCATCATGTGGACTATCTTGGTCTTGACCCTAAAGTGGCTCAATAACAATGTCCGTGCGGTTAAGCATTTGATTGATGGCAAGCCGACAACGTTGATTCAGCACGGGAAATTGAGTCCCGAAGCCTGCCGTTCTGTTGGTCTTTCAGCAGCAGATGTAGCTTTGAAGCTACGCAGCCAAGGTATTTTCCAGCTCAAGCAGGTCAAACGGGCGGTTATAGAGCAAAACGGCCAGCTCATCATTGTACAGGCTGGTGAAGAGAATCCTAAATATCCCCTTATCACAGATGGTGTTGTCCAGATTGATATTCTGGAGTCTATTGACAAAACAGAAGAGTGGCTGGTGGAGAGACTGGCTAAAGATGGATACACCGATATTTCGAATATCTTCATCGCAGAGTATGAAAGTGGCAACTTGAATGTTAGTGACCTATTAAACCTAGAATATTTTCTAGGTTTTTTTAATTGATTTTGAATGTTAATGAATGTCTTTTTCGCAAACTTAACAAAAATATGATATAATGAAGTGCTACTAAAAAAGGTTTCATTAGCCTTGAAAGGATTAAAAATGACTGAAAAACAATCGTTTTATATTACAACCCCTATCTACTATCCGAGCGGTAAACTCCACATCGGGTCTGCCTATACGACCATTGCTTGTGATGTTCTGGCTCGCTACAAGCGTCTCATGGGCTACGATGTTTTCTATCTGACCGGTCTTGACGAGCATGGACAGAAGATTCAGCAAAAAGCTGAAGAAGCTGGTATCAGTCCTCAAGCTTATGTCGATGGGATGGCAGTTGGGGTCAAGGAACTCTGGAAACTGCTGGACATTTCTTATGATAAATTTATCCGGACGACTGATGACTACCATGAAAAGGTTGTAGCTGATGTCTTTGAACGTCTCTTGGCCCAAGATGATATCTACTTGGGTGAATATTCAGGCTGGTATTCTGTATCAGATGAGGAATTCTTCACAGAAAGCCAGCTAGCTGAAGTCTTCCGTGATGAAAATGGGAAAGTGACTGGCGGAATTGCGCCGTCTGGACATGAAGTGGAGTGGGTATCAGAAGAGTCTTACTTTCCTCCGTCTCAGCAAGTACCAAGACCGCTTGGTAGAATTTTTCAAATCTCATCCTGACTTTATTACGCCGGACGGACGTCTCAATGAAATGCTGAAAAACTTCATTGAGCCAGGTCTGGAAGACCTAGCCGTATCTCGGACGACCTTTACTTGGGGTGTGCCTGTGCCATCAAATCCTAAACACGTTGTCTACGTCTGGATTGATGCCCTGCTCAACTATGCGACAGCTCTTGGCTACGGTCAGGATGATCATGCTAACTACGATAAATTCTGGAATGGAACAGTCTTCCACATGGTGGGCAAGGACATTCTGCGTTTCCACTCTATCTACTGGCCAATCTTGCTCATGATGCTGGATATTAAGCTGCCTGACCGCCTGATTGCCCACGGCTGGTTTGTCATGAAGGATGGCAAGATGTCCAAGTCAAAGGGCAATGTTGTCTATCCTGAAATGCTGGTAGAACGCTATGGCTTGGATGCCCTGCGTTATTACCTCATGCGCAGTCTTCCTGTTGGTTCAGACGGAACCTTCACTCCTGAGGACTATGTAGGTCGTATCAACTATGAGTTAGCTAATGACCTTGGGAACCTGCTCAACCGTACTGTTTCCATGGTTAATAAGTACTTTTGACGGTCAAATGCCAGCCTATGAAGAAAATGTTACGGATTTTGACGGAGCTCTGGCTCAGGTGGCATCTGAATCCATCGCTGACTACTACAAACACATGGATGCAGTAGACTACCCACGCGCCCTAGAAGCAGTCTGGACGCTCATCTCCCGCACCAATAAATACATCGATGAAACAGCTCCTTGGGTCTTGGCTAAGGATGAGGCCAAGGTCAAAGAGTTGGCAGCAGTCATGAGCCACTTGGTAGCCAGCCTCCGTGTTGTGGCACACATGATTGAGCCTTTCATGATGGAAACGAGCCAGGCTGTCCTCAGCCAACTTGGCTTGCCTCAAGCTGCGTCTCTGGAAAACCTAGCAATTGACCAGCTCCCAGCAGGCCTGACAGTTGTAGAAAAAGGAACACCAATCTTCCCACGTCTGGATATGGAAGAAGAAATTGCCTATATCAAGGGACAAATGGAAGGCAACAAACCTGCGGTTGAAAAAGAATGGAATCCAGAAGAAGTCGAGCTCAAACTTAACCGCAAGGAAATCAAGTTTGACGACTTTGATAAGGTAGAAATCCGTGTCGCAGAAGTCAAAGAAGTTTCTAAAGTCGAAGGATCTGATAAGCTGCTTCAATTCCGCTTGGATGCAGGTGACGGTGAGGACCGCCAAATCCTCTCTGGTATTGCTAAATACTATCCAAACGAGCAAGAACTGGTCGGCAAGAAAGTCCAAATCGTAGCCAACCTCAAACCGCGCAAAATGATGGGCCGTATCAGCCAAGGTATGATTCTATCAGCCGAGCACGGCGACCAACTGACTCTCCTTACTGTAGACGAGAAAAGTCCCAAATGGCAGTTTGATTGGATAACAATCTTTGATCTATCGATAATCCCCAGCAGGAGGCTGCTGGGGGATTTTTGTGTAATATCTTTGAAACCGCTTGACAAAAGGTATATATATTTGTATAATTTTTATTGAAAAAGTTTTAGGAGTTATATTATGAAAATAGTAAAAATTGCATCACTTGTTTTGTTGTTGCTTTTAATTGTCATTCTCTTTCCGCTGAACCCTTATTTAGCAGCTTTTCTAGCTATTATTAGCCTTGGAGCAGCATTTTTTTGATTCGGAGGAAGTAGTATAATGAAAATAGTTAAGATTTCATAAAAGTTTTGGGGAGCTAAGGTTTACATATGGATTGTGGTAGCTGTTCTCGCTATCTTTTTGTTGTTGCGAAAAACTTATAATATCATTGGATATTTTCAGGATAAATGCCTCAGACGAGCGCAAACAGATATATATGCAAATTACTCGTCTGGAGAAAGTCAATGAAAGTGTTTTTAAATACAGGGTATTCAAAGAGTTGAACTGGTTGAAAAAGATAAGAAAATCCCTGGTACCAATATCAGTATTCCGCTCTCTATAAAAAGGTGTCATAATTCTTAATTACGATGCTAAGTTTGGGATAAAAGAAGGAATTAAGGTTAAGAAAAATCGCTGAGCATGAGTATGAGCTAACCATCCCAAATATCAAGTTCTAGGAATAGAGTTGTCGAAAAAAGTTCTAAAGAACAATATAAGATACTTGCTCCAAGCGGAGAATTGTTGAGTGGAGCAACTGAAAATATTGGTACTGGAGAGGATGTAGTTAAAGCTCTTAGCAATAAAGAGCAAGAAGAATATCTTGAGCAATATAAGGAACTGATCACAGAATCAGCAGAAACCTATTATACAAATATCGTAACTAGTATTGACCCAGATGCTAAACTAACATTTAAAAATGTAAATCAATAGGAATCAAAAATTTTTTTATAGTGAAATATATCGTTCTATCAACTGGAGAAAGCATCTTGCAGATAATTGCAAGGTGCTTTTTATGTCCTATACCATATCGCAAACCCTCGTTTTTGTTTAAAACAAACAAATAATATGGAAAAACAGAAAATGAGTTATAATAAACAAAAACCAGAGTGTAGAGAGGGCTAAAGTATGGGTAAAAATCAGAGACAGGACGAAATAGTTAAGCTGGTGGATCGAGCTGGGAACAGTGACGGTTGCTGGATATTGTGGAGACTATGAAGGTCTCAGACATGACAGTTCGGCGGGACTTGATTGAGCTGGAAAAGTAAAGGGCTGCTGACTCGTGTTCACGGTGGGGCTAAAGAGTAATCAGCATCTCAAGTACAGAAAATCCCTCATGAAGAGAAAGCTTTATCAGAATATCGAGGCCAAGCGGACTGTGGCCAAGAAGGCTGTGGAGCTGATTGAAGATGGCGATACTATTTTTCTTGGACCGGGGACTTCTGTGGAAGTGCTGGCTGAGGAAATCACCAATCAGCATCTGCGCGTGATTACCAACTGTCTTCCGATCTTTCATGATCTTCTGGAGAAGAAGACGGATACCTTCAAAGTATTTCTACTTGGTGGGGAGATGCGGGAAGCGACTCAAGCCTTTGTCGGCGAGATGACCAATGCCATCATGGACAAGATGTATTTTACCAAGATGTTTTTCAGTGGCAATGGTATCAAAAAATGGTCAGATTATGACTTCTTCTTTTGAAGAAGCCTATACCCAGAAGCTAGCTTTGGAGCGCTCGACAGAGACCTACCTACTGATTGATTCTTCTAAGATTGGCAAGGAAGACTTCACTTCTATCTGTCCTTTGGCTGATATTACAGCTGTTATCACAGACCAGATGTCTGAAAATGCTCAAGAAGAACTGGAAGTTTATACCAAGATTATTTCCTAGTTTATTTCTAAATGGATGAAAAAAATTATCAGAAAGCTCTTTTCTAGGGCTTTTTGTTTATTTTAATCATCTTTAAAAAATAATTTTGATTAAAAATAAACAAAAAACTGTTGACAAATAACTTTTTGAAAGGAGTATAGTATGCTTTATAGGAAACAGAAAGTGTTTTTTTTATAAACAATATTCTGTGCAAAAAAATCAAACAAAGGAGAATGCTCATGGCAATTATTATTGGAGCAGATGCTGCTGGAAGCAAGCTGAAAGATGTGGTCAAGGATTTTCTCGTCGGAGAAAATTTTGAAGTGGTGGATGTGACGAAAGAAGGTCAGGATTTTGTTGATGTGACCCTTGCAGTTGCGGCTGAGGTGAATAAACAAGAGGAAAATCTTGGTATTGTCATTGACGCTTATGGTGCTGGTCCATTTATGGTAGCGACCAAAATCAAAGGCATGGTAGCGGCGGAAGTCTCAGATGAACGCTCTGCCTACATGACTCGTGGTCATAACAACTCTCGCATGATTACGATGGGAGCTGAAATCGTTGGTGAAGGGCTGGCTAAGAACATTGCCAAAGGCTTTGTCAATGGGAAATACGACGGCGGCCGTCACCAAATCCGGGTCGACATGCTCAACAAGATGTGCTAAGAAAAGGAGAAATCAAATGAAAATTGCAATTGGATGTGACCATATCGTTACCAATGAAAAAATGGCAGTCTCAGATTTTCTAAAATCAAAAGGCTATGAAGTTCTTGATTTTGGTACTTATGACCATACACGTACTCACTACCCAATCTTTGGTAAAAAAGTAGGGGAGGCAGTCGTTAGTGGACAAGCTGATCTTGGTGTTTGTATCTGTGGTACAGGTGTCGGTATCAACAACGCTGTAAATAAAGGTGCCTGGTGTTCGTTCTGCCTTTGGTTCGTGACATGACTTCAGCTCTCTATGCTAAAGAAGAACTCAATGCCAACGTTATCGGTTTTGGCGGTAAAAATCACTGGTGAGCTCCTCATGTGCGATATCATTGAAGCTTTCATCCATGCGGAGTACAAGCCAACTGAAGAAAAATAAAAAAATTGATCGCAAAAAAATTGAGCACGTTGAGACTCACAATGCTCATCAAACAGATGCCAACTTCTTTACAGAATTTCTTGAAAAATGGGATCGTGGAGAGTACCACGATTAGAGAGGTAGCTAGATGATTCTTACAGTGACCATGAATCCTTCTATCGATATTTCCTATCCTTTAGAAGAATTGAAAATAGATACTGTTAATCGTGTTGCAGAAGTCAGTAAAGACAGCAGGAGGCAAGGGTCTCAATGTAACCAGGGTCTTGGCAGAAATTGGAGACAATGTCGCTGCGACGGGACTGATTGGTGGGACTAATGGAGAGTTCTTATTACAAAACCTCCATCCTAATGTTAGACAATGCTTTTATAATATTTCGGGAGATACGAGAAATTGCATTGCTGTCTTGCACGAAGGTAAGCAAACAGAAATCCTGGAAGCCGGTCCGACTATTACAGCAGATGAGGCGAGGGATTTTCAAGAACACTTCCGGTCTTTGATGGCTGAGGCAGATGTTGTCAGTATCTCGGGCAGTCTGCCAGCGGGCCTGCCGAAAGACTACTATATTCAGCTGATTGAAATGGCTAATCAAGCTGGCAATAAGGTGGTGCTGGATTGCTCCGGAGCAGCTCTGGAAGCTGTACTCAAATCAGATGTCAAACCAACTGCCATCAAACCGAATAACGAGGAACTTTCTCAGTTATTGGGTCGCGAAGTTTCAAAAGATTTGGATGAGTTAAAAGCTGTCCTTTCAGAACCGCTCTTTGATGGAATCGAGTGGATCATCGTATCACTCGGTGCAGATGGCGCTTTTTGCCAAACACTGGGACACTTTCTATAAAGTAGATATTCCTAAAATCCAAGTGGTCAATCCAGTTGGCTCTGGCGACTCAACTGTTGCAGGAATTTCTTCAGCCTTGAGTCATCAAGCGGATGATGTTTCTCTGCTCAAAAAAGCTAACGTTCTCGGCATGCTCAATGCCCAAGAAAAAATGACCGGTCATGTCAATGTTGAAAACTACGACGGCCTATACAATCAAATTACAGTAAAAGAGGTATAAAGAATGGTATTAACAGAACAAAAACGCAAGTACATGGAAAAACTTTCTGATGAGAATGGCATCATTTCTGCTTTGGCATTTGACCAACGCGGTGCTTTGAAACGCCTCATGGCCCAACACCAGGAAGCAGAACCAACAGTAGCTCAAATGGAAGAACTGAAAGTTTTGGTCGCAGAAGAGCTGACTCCTTATGCTTCATCTATGTTGCTGGATCCTGAGTACGGACTTCCTGCTACTAAAGCTTTGGACAAGAATGCTGGCTTGCTATTGGCCTATGAAAAGACAGGCTATGATACTTCAAGCACCAAGCGTCTGCCAGACTGTCTGGATGTTTGGTCTGCAAAACGCATCAAAGAACAAGGTGCGGATGCGGTGAAATTCCTCCTTTACTACGATGTAGACAGCTCTGAAGAACTCAACCAGCAAAGCAGGCTTATATCGAGCGTGTGGGTTCAGAGTGTGTGGCAGAAGATATTCCTTTCTTCCTTGAAATCTTGGCTTACGATGAAAAGATTGCGGATGCTTCCAGCGCTGAGTACGCTAAAGTGAAACCTCACAAGGTTATCGGTGCCATGAAGGTCTTCTCAGATCCACGTTTCAACATTGATGTCTTGAAAGTGGAAGTACCAGTCAATGTTAAATACGTTGAAGGCTTTGGCGATGGTGAAGTAGTTCATACTAAAGAACAAGCTGCTGCCTTCTTCAAGGAACAGGATGAAGCAACTAACCTGCCATACATCTACTTGAGTGCGGGTGTATCTGCTAAACTCTTCCAAGAAACTCTTGTGTTTGCTCATGAGTCAGGTGCTAACTTCAACGGTGTTCTTTGCGGACGTGCGACTTGGGCTGGTAGCGTTAAAGACTACATTGAGCAAGGTGAAGAAGCAGCTCGCAAGTGGCTTCGTACAACAGGATTTGAAAAATATTGATGAGCTCAACAAGGTTCTTCAAAAAAACAGCTACCTCTTGGAAAGAAAGAGCCTAAAAATTTGTTGAAAAAAATAAATAAAGTAAGGGTTTACATTCTAATGCTGATATGCTATAATGAAATCAGAAATTGAATAGGGTGAGCGTTACTAAGTTGGATTAGGCGTGACCGCAAATAAATTGAGGGAAGATATAGCCTCGGTTTGTTTGTGGTCTTTTTGTTTTGCCAGAACCCTAGAAAATGAAGAGGAGGAGATATGTATCGAATCATACATCCTATGAACAACAATGTTGCTCTAGCCAAACATGAAAAATGGTGAAGAGGTTGTTCTGATTGGCAGTGGCATAGCTTTTAATAAAAAGAAGGGTGATATCGTTCTGGAAAGTAAGATTGAGAAAATCTTTCGCCTAAGAACGGAAGAGTCTAAAGAAAACTTTGTGGCCTTGCTCAAAGATGTTCCGCTGGACTTTATCACAGTGACTTATGATGTGATTGACACCCTTTCTAAGAAGTATGATTACCCTGTTCAGGAGTATATCTATGTCACGCTGACGGATCACATCTACTGTTCTTATCAGGCTGTGCAGCAGGGGCGGTACAAGGAGAGTGATCTGCCGGATGCTTCGGACAAATATCCTATTCCCTTATCAGATTGCTCAGGAAGCAGTAGCGATATACCGCGAGCGGTTGTTGGATCATTTCCTAGCGACGAGGTCAATCGCATTGCCTATCACTTTATCAATGCTGAAGGGGAGACCAATCCTGAGGGGCAAAGTCACTTGGGCAAGCGAAAAGATATTCTGGCTGCAGTTGAAGCAGAGCTGAAGAAAAATGGCATTAAAAGAAGTGCAGAAAACAGCAACTTTTATGACCGTTTTATGATTCACCTGAACTACTTTTTATGGACTATCTGGACAGAAGCCGTGATGACAATGTTTCCCTGCTGGAAATGGAAAGTCAGATTCAGATGACCTACCCTCAAGCCTATCAGGTCGGAAGTGATATTTACCAAATCATTGCCCAGAAGACGGGAATTGATCTCTACCGCAGCGAACAGGGTCTACCTGGTGCTGCATATTCAACGTCTTTTATAAATAGAAAACAATAATAACATTTTACATAAGAATACAAGGAGGAACTCTCATGAATAGAGAAGAAGTAACATTGCTCGGTTTTGAAATTGTGGCCTACGCTGGTGACGCTCGCTCCAAGCTCCTAGAAGCTTTGAAAGCAGCAGAGGCTGGGGATTTTGCTAAGGCAGATGCTTTGGTGGAAGAAGCCAATGGTTGCATCGCTGAAGCTCACCATGCTCAGACCAGTCTCTTGACAAAAGAAGCTGCTGGTGAGGACTTGGCTTACAGCGTGACCATGATGCACGGCCAAGATCACTTAATGACTACTATCTTGCTAAAAGACATGATGCACCATTTGATTGAACTATACAAAAGAGGAGTAAAATAATGAACAAACTCATCGGACTTATTGAGAAAGGGAAGCCTTTCTTTGAGAAGATTTCTCGGAATATCTATCTCCGTGCTATTCGGGATGGCTTTATCGCTGGTATGCCTGTCATCCTCTTCTCATCTATCTTTATCTTGATTGCTTATGTGCCAAATGCTTGGGGCTTCCACTGGTCTAAGGACATTGAAACTTTCCTAATGACCCCTTATAGCTATTCGATGGGGATTCTGGCTTTCTTTGTGGGTGGGACTACTGCCAAGGCGCTGACAGACTCTGTCAACCGCGACCTGCCTGCGACAAACCAGATTAACTTCTTGTCTACTATGCTAGCTTCTATGGTCGGCTTCCTCCTCATGGCAGCTGAGCCTGCCAAGGAAGGTGGCTTCCTGACTGCCTTCATGGGAACCAAAGGTCTTTTGACAGCATTTCATCGCAGCCTTTCGTTACGGTTAATGTCTACAAGGTTTGTGTAAAAAATAATGTCACCATCCGCATGCCAGAAGAGGTTCCACCAAATATCTCGCAAGTATTTAAAGACTTGATTCCATTTACTGTCTCAGTCGTTCTGCTCTACGGTTTGGAACTGCTTGTTAAAGCAAGTCTGGGAGTAACCGTTGCTGAATCCATCGGAACGCTTCTCGCTCCGCTCTTCTCAGCGGCAGACGGCTATCTGGGAATCACTCTTATCTTTGGTGCTTATGCTTTCTTCTGGTTCGTGGAATTCACGGTCCGTCTATCGTTGAGCCTGCAATTGCTGCCATTACTTATGCCAATATCGATGCTAACTTGGCTCTGGTTCAAGCTGGTCAGCATGCGGATAAGGTCATCACTTCTGGTACTCAAATGTTCATCGTTACCATGGGTGGTACTGGTGCGACCTTGATTGTTCCATTCCTCTTCATGTGGATCTGTAAGTCAGAGCGTAACCGTGCGATTGGACGGGCATCTGTTGTCCCAACTTTCTTTGGTGTCAATGAGCCTATTCTCTTTGGTGCTCCAATCGTACTGAATCCGATTTTCTTTATTCCATTTATCTTTGCGCCTATTGCAAACGTATGGATTTTCAAATTCTTTGTTGATACGTTAAACATGAACTCCTTCTCAGCCAACCTTCCTTGGGTGACACCTGGACCTCTGGGAATTGTGCTGGGTACCAACTTCCAGCTTCTGTCCTTTGTTCTTGCAGCTCTTCTTGTCGTAGTGGATGTGATTATTTACTATCCATTTGTCAAGGTTTATGACGAACAAATCCTAGAAGAAGAACGTTCCGGCAAAGCTAACGATGCTCTTAAAGAAAAAAAGTAGCAGCTAACTTTAATACTGCTAAAGCAGACGCTATCCTTGAAAAAAAGCAGGAGTGGATGAAGAAGCTCCAGCGCAAAAACAATATTAGCGAAGAAACCAATGTTCTGGTGCTCTGTGCAGGCGGTGGTACTAGTGGATTGCTGGCCAACGCTTTGAATAAAGCAGCAGCTGAATACAATGTTCCTGTCAAAGCAGCAGCTGGTGGCTACGGTGCTCACCGTGAAATGCTGCCTGAGTTTGACCTGGTTATCCTGGCTCCTCAAGTTGCCTCCAACTTTGAAGACATGAAGGCGGAAACTGATAAATTGGGTATCAAGCTAGCTAAGACTGAAGGGCGGCCAATACATCAAACTCACCCGTGATGGCAAAGGAGCACTAGCCTTCGTTCAGGAGCAATTCAACAACTAAATCTGTTTATGTGAGATGAAGCAACTTGATAGAGTTTGGGACAAAAGTCCTAGCCTCTCAATTGTCTTTGGATTGTCGAGCAAGACGCAGTGGTTGAGTGGGCTCTACTACGCTGATTTCATCAGCTTTTACAGCCCTACTCAACTGTGCGGAGGTGGGATGACGAAATCGAATTCTAACGAATTACCGATTTCTGTCCCACTCTCCAAATGTTATTGAAAGGAAAATAAGATGACAAAAACCTTACCTAAAGATTTTATTTTCGGTGGTGCCACAGCAGCCTATCAAGCTGAGGGAGCAACCCACACAGATGGAAAAGGACCTGTTGCCTGGGATAAATACCTAGAGGATAACTACTGGTACACGGCAGAACCTGCCAGTGACTTTTACCACAAATACCCTGTGGATCTGAAATTGGCTGAAGAGTATGGTGTCAATGGGATTCGGATTTCCATTGCTTGGTCACGGATTTTTCCGACAGGCTATGGCGAGGTCAATCCAAAAGGTGTGGAATTTTACCATAATCTTTTCGCAGAATGCCACAAGCGTCATGTAGAACCTTTTGTGACCCTTCACCACTTTGATACACCAGAGGCCCTTCATTCAAATGGCGATTTCCTCAATCGGGAAAATATTGAGCACTTTGTGGACTATGCGGCTTTCTGTTTTGAAGAATTTCCAGAAGTTCGCTATTGGACAACTTTCAACGAAATTGGTCCTATTGGTGATGGTCAGTACTTAGTTGGAAAATTCCCGCCGGGGATTCAGTATGACTTGGCCAAGGTTTTTCAATCCCATCACAACATGATGGTCTCCCATGCCCGTGCCGTTAAGCTCTATAAGGACAAGGGTTACAAGGGTGAAATTGGTGTCGTTCATGCACTTCCGACAAAATATCCTTACGATCCAGAAAATCCAGCAGATGTCAGAGCGGCAGAATTGGAAGATATTATTCATAACAAGTTCATCTTAGATGCGACTTATCTGGGGCACTACTCAGATGAGACGATGGCAGGAGTGAATCATATTCTTAAGGTCAATGGTGGTCAGCTGGATCTGCGAGATGAAGACTTTGCAGCTCTAGAAGCGGCTAAAGACCTCAATGACTTCCTTGGCATCAACTACTATATGAGTGACTGGATGCGCGACTTTGACGGTGAAACAGAAATTATCCATAACGGAAAGGCGAAAAGGGAAGCTCCAAGTACCAGATTAAGGGTGTAGGGCGCAGAGAATCTCCAACCCATATACCAAAAACTGATTGGGATTGGATTATCTATCCGCAAGGTCTTTATGATCAGATCATGCGGATTAAGAAAGATTATCCAAACTACAAGAAGATTTATATCACAGAAAATGGTCTGGGTTATAAAGATGAATTTGTGGACAATACAGTTTACGACGATGCTCGCATTGATTACGTCAAGCAGCATCTGGAAGTTTTATCCGATGCGATTGCGGACGGGGCTAATGTCAAGGGCTACTTTATCTGGTCTCTGATGGATGTCTTTTCTTGGTCTAACGGTTATGAAAAGCGTTACGGCTTATTCTACGTAGACTTCGAAACGCAGGAACGCTATCCGAAGAAATCCGCTCACTGGTATAAGAAACTAGCCGAAACACAAATGATTGAATAGGCAAATAAAAATCTCCCCTCCTAGCTGAATGGAATCGGCTAAGACGGGAGTTGTTTTATTCTTCATCATCTGTAAATTCTAGAATGTCTCCGGGCTGGCAATCAAGGGCCTGACAGATAGCATTGAGGGTGCTAAATCGGATAGCCTTGGCCTTGCCCGTTTTGAGGATGGAAAGGTTGGCGTTGGTGATACCGATGATATCGGCCAGTTCACCCAGTTTCATCTTTTTTTCTTGGCCAGCTGGACATCAAGATTAACGATAATCATGATAGCAGCCTCCTAGATGGTAAATTCATTCTCTTCAGCTATATCAATTCCCTTTTCCAGAATTTTCATCATCAGCCAAATAATCAGAGCACCCAAGAGAGGTGTAAAGCTCATACTGGCGTTAAAAGAGAAGGGGAGGGTGATGGGATTGCCTGATGCAGCAACCTTAACGGAAAGAAAGGTCAGAGCCAGAAAGACTTTCCATGCCCGATTGGCTAGTTGGGTATTCGATGAATCAAAAATCTTTCCACCAATCAAATTTTTGATGAAATTACGAGCAAGACAGATGAGATAAATAGTCAAAGAAGCTGTGAGAAGATTTATAACAAAGGCTAGAATACTCCACCAATTTGAAAAATCAACTGAGGGCAGAAATTGAACATTGAGCTTTATTCCCAGCCTGTCGGAAAGACCGGTGTAAGAAATCACACTTAGGATAGTAAGAAACACCAGAATAGCAGCATAACCCACTATGATAAGGTTTAATAGAGTAACAATATCTTTGAGCAAAGAGTTATTTTTTTAATTCAATCTTTTTCATGATGCTTACCTCTATCGAAAATCAGCCTGCAGTAGATTTTCTTTTTCCTTTTTATTCTTATTATAATCTATTTTTTTATTGTATTTCAAGAAAAATATATCGAAAAAAACGATAAAAATATATACCCTTTTATCATAAAAAGTAGTTGCTTGTTTTTAATACTATAAAGTTTTCAAATTAATTCAAGGAGGAAAAAAATAGAATTTTTGATTTCTTTAAAAAAACAGTTAGATTTTTTTGACAGCACTTTAGTTTTATTCTATAATGAAATTACTTTTTTTATTTAAGGAGACAAAAATGAAAAAAATTTTTTTTCAGCCAGCGTGGCTCTTTTAGCAGCAGTTACCTTAGCAGCATGTTCAAATAATCATTCATCCGTTACTTCTAAATCTTCAGAAAGCAAGGCTGCTTCTAGCTCAGTTAAAAAGTCTTCAAAATCAAGCAGTAAAGCAAGTAACTCAAGCAGTTCAAGTACTTCGTCAAGTGCCAATTTAGAAACGCCTGACTTTGTCTTGGTTACAGACGAAGAAATCGCTAACGCAACAACAATTGGTGACTTGAAAACCGTCTACAATAAGCTTGCGGATAATTACATCAAATATAGTGGAGAAATTAGAGAAAAACTCCCTGAGTCTGAAAGAGCAGATTTTGACAAAGAAGCGGAAGAAGGTTTGAAAGCTTTTGAGGAATCAAAACAGACTCTTAGTGATCAATTATCTCAGTATGGTTCAGATGATTTAGAAGTTCCAGCAGAGGTACGGGATCCGTTCCTGCAAAACTTAAAAGAGAAACGTGATAAACTGGTAAATGTTTTGAAAATGTCTTATATTTTTGTTTCAAACATGCCTAAAAAGCAGTAAGATTGATGATTGAAATTAGTCCTTATTCTCTGGAGAAGATTTTTACGAATCAGGCAGACCTCCCAATCTGTATCTTGGTTCAGCTCCATACCTTACTAGACAATAAAACATCAGGGGCAACCTTATCGTTGCTCCTGATGTTTTATACTCTTTATTTAAATTTAAAGCCTTCATAGACCAGATCTGCTTTAGGATTGGTCTTTTTAAATTCGTTGGCTAGTTTATCCATCATCTTGACAGGTCCGCACATGAAGACCGTAGTTTTGTCGTCCAAAGGATAATTCTTGAAATCCAAATAGCCGGAGACCTTGCTATCGACCAAATGAAGATCAAACTACGGATTCTTGGCTGCATAATCTTTGAGTAGGTCTAGGTAAACAGCATTTTCAGCTCCAGTGTAAGCATAGTAGAAGCTGACTGGACGATTCAGATTAGGATTTTCTCGGATATAGGAGATGAAGGGCGTAATGCCAATCCCACCAGCAATCCAGATTTGTTTTTCCTGCCCTTGGTCCAGAATCATGTGACCATAAGCTCGGTCAATGGTGACCTTGGTTCCCTCTTGGATCTTGTCATAAAGTTTTTTAGTATGGTCACCAGAATTCTTGATGGTAAAGTAGACGATATTGTCATGGCCGCCAGAGATAGAGAAAGGGTGCGGTGCTTTTTCAAATCCCTCTTGGAAAATCTTGACGAAGGCAAACTGACCGTACTGGTAGTCTAACTTTTGACTGAGTTGGATTTTTCAACTCCACGGTATCGTGGTTCAGTCGTTTGACCTGCAGATTTTTCCCCAGATGGCGAAAGGCCAAACTTTGATAGAGGAAGATGATATAAAAGCCAGAAGCTAAACCGATGATAGCATAGAATCCGACTATGAAACCTAGTAAGGTCGGTGTCAGGAGTCGACCGCCCATCAGCATATAAGCGTGAAAGAGACCAAAGATATAGGCCAGATACACAAAGCGGTGAATCCAGCGCCAAGCCTCATATTTGATGTGCTTGCCGAGATAGGCCACCAGAACAATGCTGACAAAGAGATAGATGCCGACATTCCCAAGCTGGGCTGCCAGATGAGATCCCCATAGACTGCCGCCCATGGCAACATTGTGGAGAGCGAGCAGGACGACGGAAAAGATAGCTGTAAACTTATGATAGGCGTACATCTTTTCGATGCCATGGAACCATTTTTCCAAAAGGGCGTTCCGAGTCGCAAGTAAAAAGGTCAGCGAAAGGGTAGTTAAGGCCAGACCGGGTACGATAAAGTTGGTCATCCCAGCTGAAGCCCAAGCATAGATGGTCAAGAGTATGCTGACAGCAATAAGGGCAATTCCTTTGATAGATTTCATGATGGTTTCCTTTCTGATTTTTTTATTACTACTTAGTTGTAAATAGGTTTTGTTACATTCTAACAAAGAAAAAAACAAGCTGTCAAGATAAGAGCTTGTTTTGTTTTTTTGGTATGGAAAGGCCAAGTCTTTCTGTTGGATAAGATAAAGAGGGACTTTTGCGATTTTACTCGTGAACTTCTGTAGCAGTCTCTTCCTTTTTGTCAGTCTCAGACTGGCCGAAAGGCAACTGCTTACTCCAGCGTGATAGATTTTCTCGGATATCCTTTGCCAATTTCAGAAAGATTAGGTATGCTAATGTCATCCTTCCAGCTTTGAACACGCATATTCAGCAGGAGCTTGGACAAGCGCAGCAGCATGTCACGTTCTTGGTCTGTTAGGGATTGAGCATTTTTCAGGATATCGAGGACTTTGTTAAAGTTTTCAACATTGGACAGTTCGTCGACAGACTGGATACCAGCATCCAAAATCAGTCCGAAAAAGAGGTCGAAAAAGTCTTTAAGTTCTTCATCTGAAACGGTGCTGACCCAATTTTTAAAAGTCTTGTCTATCTGCAGGCTCTCTGCATCTAGTGTATCCAGCAATAGGAAAGAGTCTCCCTTGATTTTCCATGAAAAGGTATCGTGCTGGGCAAAGCCGCCGATGGCACTGCTTTTGACAATCCTAGCTTCCTTAGGGTGTTTCCAGCATCATGCCGACGATGGAGTTCTGAGGCAGGTAGCGTTTCATCCTTTCAACCACGGCCTGATAGCCATCGCTTTCGATGACAGAGTGATTGAGACCGGGAGAGTCATAGCTGTAGATGGCTTCAATACGGTCTTGGAGCGATGCTTCCATCTGACTGGCTGCATAAGAAGCTAGGTTTCCTCCTTTGGAATGGCCGGTTAGGATAAAGTTACCGGGCAGGTTTTCTAAGGCTTTTTGCAGATAGCGGGCGGCCATTTTCTGAGCAGGGATTTGAGCCATATAGGTCATGTGGAAGTCTTCCTTCCAGCCGACAATGGAGTCGTCCGTGCCGCGAAAGACCAGGACATAGGTATCAGGCTTGATTTTTGAAAAATCAAGGCAGCGAATTGCTTCTGGATATCTTGGTCAACATCATTGACATAGCCCATCAGTTTTAGATTTTTTTAAAAGCGGGTAGAGGCTGCGGCCAAATCTAGCAGTTTCAGTCGGTTTTTGCTAACCATCATGGAGAGGTCGCGCGGTACTTGGTCGGCCAAATCCAGCAGTCGGCAGTCGCAGTAGGGGGACATGTCTTCATGCACTAGTTGGTCAAAAGGCAAGTAGGTTAGCTCTGTCAGAATTAGCAGATCCAGTTCATTGAAAGGTTTATCATAAATGCTGTCATGCTGAACTTCTTCAAGGTAAGTAAAAAAATATTGCTCATGTTTCATCTCCAATTTCTACTAGTTAGTATAGCATATTTTTTTCTGATAGAATTTCTCTTTTCCAGAAAAAAATCCTACCTTAGACTGAGGATGATAAACAAGCAATCGCATTTTTTGGTATAATGTTACTAGTAAGAAATCGGGAGGGAAAGATGCACAAGATTTTACTAGTAGAAGATGATCCGGTCATTCGTCAGATGATTAAGAAAATGCTGGAACAGTGGGGCTTTCAGGTAGTGGCAGTTGAGGACTTTATGGATGTGCTGACTGTCTTTGTTCGAGAGGAGCCGCATCTGGTGCTGATGGATATCGGTCTGCCCTTGTTTAACGGCTATCATTGGTGTCAGGAAATCCGCAAGATTTCAACGGTGCCTATCATGTTTTCTGTCTTCCCGCGATCAGTCCATGGACATTGTCATGGCTATCAATATGGGGGCAGATGACTATGTGACCAAGCCTTTTGACAACAATGTCTTTCTGGCTAAGGTTCAGGGCTTGCTGCGCCGTTCCTATGAGTTTGGAAACGACCAGAGTCTCCTGGAGCATCAGGGTGTCATTCTCAATCTCAAGTCGACAGATCTGGTCTTTGATGGGAAAGTGGTGACCTTGACCAAGAACGAATTTCAGATTTTGCGGGTCCTCTTCGAGCATTCGGATGGTATCGTGGCGCGTGATGATCTGATGAAGGAACTCTGGAACAGTGACTTTTTCATCGATGACAATACCCTATCGGTCAATGTCGCTCGCCTGCGTAAAAAGCTTGAAGAGCACGGACTGAAAGAATTTCATCGAAACCAAAAAAGGAATAGGATACGGTCTCATCAATGGACACACAGGATAAATTTTTCTTTTTTAAGTCTTACCTTTATTCGCGGCGATTTTTTCTAGCTCTGCTGATTCTGCTGCTAGGCTTTATTCTGCTCTTTGCCTTTGTCTTTGATACTTACCGCAGTCTGCTGGAGTATGTCGCGCTCTTGCTGGCTTTTCTGTCTTTCTTGTTTATCGGAGCAGATGCTTGGACGTCCTTTAAGGGCTATCGCAGCCAGAAGCTGCAGGTCTCTGCTCAGGCTCAGACTCCTCTAGAAAAGCTCTTGCAGGAAAGAGTGGAAGAGCTGGAGTACGAACAGAAGAATCAGCTCTTGGTTGAGCAGGAAAAATACAATGATTTGCTGGACTACTATACTCTTTGGGTTCATCAAGTCAAGACTCCTATTGCTGCCAGTTCACTTTTGATTGGAGATTTGAAGGATAAGGAAGCCAAGTCTCAGTTGGAGCAGGAGCTCTTTCAAATCGAGTCCTACGTTCATCTGGTGCTCCAGTACCTCCGTCTGGAAAGCTTCCATGATGATCTAGTTCTGAAGCAGGAAAATTCTGGCTGATTTGGTCAGGGAAGTGGTCAAGAAATACGCTCTTTTCTTTATTCAGCAAGGACTCAGTCTCAATCTTCATGATCTAGACCACACGATTGTCACTGATAAAAAGTGGTTTCTAGTGATTTTGGAGCAGATCCTGTCCAATAGTCTTAAATACACAAAAGAAGGCAGCATAGAGATTTATTTTCACGAGGGCAGCCTCTATATTAAGGACACGGGTTTGGGGATTCAAAATGCTGATTTGCTGCGGGTTTTTGAGCGCGGTTTCTCAGGTTACAACGGTCGTTTGACCCAGCAGTCCTCAGGCTTTAGGTCTTTATCTGTCCAAGAAAATTGCTGACCAGCTGGGACACAAGATTGCTATAGACTCTCAAGTTGGTCAGGGAACGACGGTTTCCATCGCCTTTCCTGAGAAGAAATTGATCTTTGAATAGGAGGAAGAAAGTTGCTAGTAGTGGTTTATGATAGTCTGACTGGTTTGGGCAAGAAGTTTGCTAAATAGTCTGGGGACTGCCTAGCCAGTCAGTCTGGAAAAAAAGCTGGAGGGACCCTGTATTTTAGTCAGCAGAAATAGCGGAGCAGGGCAGATTCCGTGGACGACCAAGCGCTTTCATCAGAAAAGTATGAGCATCTAATCAAAGGCTTTTGTCATCAATGGCAATCAGAAGCGTTATCCGCGGACCTTTTGCGGGGCAACGGATAAGATAGTGGAGCAGTACGGTCTCCGCCATATTTCGTAACATAGAGGGCTCTGGAACGGAAGCAGACCGACAAGCTGTCAAAGGACTTTTTAGAAACAGTTGCAGACAGATGAAAGTTCTCATAAAAAGCCACTAGGTTTTGAGCTATTTTTAGGTAGATGCTCTGCATGATTTTTTTAAAAAGTGACAAAATTGTAAGAATAAAACTAGCAAATGAAAAGGTTAGGTTATGGTACTGACCTTTCTTTTTTATTATCATAGAGGCAAGAAATAAGAAGGAGACAGAAAAATGAAATCAAAAGGTTTGAATGCTTTTCAGTTGAAGCTCTTCATGGCATTTCTTATGGTTTTTGACCATATCAGCCAGATACCGGGGCTGGTGCCGGATGGGCTGGGATGGCGTCTTGCATGCCCTAACCCGCTGTGTCGGAGTAGCATTTGCCTTCATGGCAGTGGAAGGTTTTCTCCACACTCGCAACCGCCTGGCTTACAATATGCGGCTCTTCTTTTGGGCAGCCCTGATGCAGACAGGAAACTGTATCCTGACGCTCCTCTTTCAGGAAAAGGGCATCTACCTCACTCACAATATCTTCCTGACCTTGGCCTGCGGGGTCCTCATGCTGAGTCTTTTCTTTGGCTTTTCTGAAAATGGCGGAGCTGCTAAGGATAGGAAGCGTGGTTTGCGGATAGCGGCAGGAGTATTAGTCTTGCTGGCTGGGCTTCTCTTTAGCGAAGGCGGCATGGCTCTGCTTCCTTTCATGCTCTTGACCTACCTTTTTAGAAATCAAGTCTTTTTCAGAAACTTGTTCTATGTAGTTTGGGCGGGAGTTCTCTTTGCCATGAGTATTCAAATTTATCCAACCTTGCAGGACACGCTATCAATGCTGCTCTATAATTCAGACTGGCTCTTTATCAGTGTTCTTCCCTCTTGCACTTCTATAATGGTGAGCGAGGATCCAGCAGCAAGTGGAGCAAATATTTCTTCTATATTTTCTATCCAGCCCACCTTTGGCTAATTGCCTTGATTGCCTTTTGGGTAAAATAAAGCCCATCTCATCTTACAAAAGTGTAAGATTGCACTTTAAAAATGTAAGCTTAGGTTATGGCTGGACGGTTGGTATTGAGATAAAATAGACTTATCAATTAGGGAAGCAGTTTATAAAAACTGCTAAAAAGCAGGGCGTTGATAGGTTCCTGCTAAACAGAAAGGAAGCAAGATGACATTATTAGACGTACAGCATGTGAAAAAAAGATTTATAAAACCCGCTTTCAGGGTAGTCAAGTAGAGGCACTTGAAGGACATTCACTTTACGGTAGAAAAAAAGGTGAATATGTCGCCATCATGGGGGAGTCAGGCTCCGGGAAATCTACCCTGCTCAACATTCTAGCCATGCTGGACAAACCGACTGAGGGCCGCGTCTTTCTCAACGGAACTGACACGGCAACCATCAAAAACAGCCAGGCTTCCAGCTTCCGCCGGGAGAAATTAGGTTTTGTCTTTCAGGATTTCAATCTGTTGGATACTCTGTCGGTCAAGGATAATATTCTCCTGCCTCTGGTCCTCTCGCCGTCCCATTACCGAGATGATGCAAAAAGCTGGTTACGACCTGCAATGAGCTGGGGATTAACAAGCTGCAAGAGAAAGTTTCCTTATGAGATTTCCGGTGGTCAGAAGCAGCGGGTTGCAGTAGCTCGGGCCATCATCACAGACCCTGAGATTCTGCTGGCGGACGAGCCGACGGGAGCCTTGGATTCCAAGTCTTCGGCAGCCCTGTTAGATGTCTTTGACGACATTAATGCCCGCGGTCAGACCATTCTCATGGTGACCCACTCGACGGCAGCGGCTAGCCGCGCCAAGCGGGTGCTCTTTATCAAGGATGGGATTCTCTACAATCAAATCTTCCGTGGGTGACAAGACCGAGCGGCAGATGTTCCAAGAGATTTCTGATACTCTGACAGTTATGGCAAGTGAGGTGGGCAATTATGTTCAAACTAACGAGTAAACTAGCTTTGTCCAAATCTGGTTAAAAAAATCGCAGTTTGTATTATCCATTTGCTTTGGCGACGGTACTGGCAACAGCGATTTTGTATAGTTTTGTCTCACTGGCTTATAGCCCCAATATGGAGACCTCTTATGGTGGTACGGCAGCTCGCATGACCTTGCAGTTTGGTATCCATGTCATTCAGATTGCCGTCCTTATCCTTATCACCTATGCTAATAGCTTCGTCATGAAAAACCGCTCCCGAGAGTTGGGAGTCTATAGTCTACTGGGCATGGAGAAAAAGCATCTGCTAGTCATGACCTTCTTTGAACTCTGTGTCTTTTATCTACTTACAGTTGGTCTGGGTATCTTGTCTGGCCTAGCTTTAGATAAGATGCTCTACGCAGTTCTTTTGAAATTGATGGGAATGCCGGCAGTTCTTGCCTCGACCTTCCAATGGCAGAATGTCTGGATGACTCTAGCTAGTCTGGGTATTGCTTTTGCGGTGATTTTGTTGCTCAACTCTACGCGTCTTCTACGCTATAGCTCTCTTAACCTAATGAAGGAAAAGAAAGCAGGCGAGAAGAAAGGACGCTTCCTTTTTCTGCAAACCTTGCTGGGGCTCCTGCTCATGGGTGTGGCTTATTATATGGCTTTGACCGTTACCAAGCCTGTCGCTGCTATCGGCAATTTCTTTATAGCTGTGATCATGGTTATCCTAGCAACCTATCTGCTTTTTAATGCAGGTTCGATTACACTATTGAAATTTCTCAAAAAAAGCGCAAAGGCTACTACTACAAAAACGCAGAATTTCATTTCTGTTTCTAATCTCATCTCGCGGATGCGTAAAAAATGCAGCAGGATTGGCGACTATCTCCATTCTATCTACCATGCTCTTAGTGACTCTGGTTGGTACAATCAATATCTATGTTGGGGGTCAGGATTATATTACTACCTTGCATCCAAAGGATTACAATGTCAGCGTCGTCTTGCCGAAATCGACCGATCAGAAGGAGGCTCTGTTGGACAAGGTCCAGCAAGTCGCTCAGGACACAGATCTGAAGAAGCCAAGCTATACTACCTATCTCTACCAATCAGCCTTCATTACGAAACTGGCTGGTAATGATGTGACAGTTCCAATGCAAAGAGAGCTGGAGTCGGATACAAGTATCTTGACCAAGTCTGCCGGCACGATTACGGTCATCAATCGTCAGGATTATGAAAAAATGACAGGGGAAAAGATAGACTTGACAGACGATGAAACCCTGGTTTACGGGAAAAATATTTCCTTGAATAAGGATAAGCCTCTCCGAGTGAATGGTAAGGACTGGAAGATTAAGCAGCTTTTATCGTCGAATTTCACGCATGGGGAAATTCCTAATCCAAACGATGTGACCATGGAACAGGGGCTCTATATGGTGGTCAATGATGTCAAAGAGGTTAATCTCGATGTGGATCATTACTACTACATTGGAGTTGCTTCAGAGACTAAGGGCAGTAAAAAGTTCGTCGAGCAAGTCCAGCTGGGGTTGAGGGACACTTTGGATCAGGAACAAGCTCAAGATGGTAGCTTCGCAATGGCTAGTGACCGTTATAGTGCAGAAAAGAGCTATCAAGAACTTACTGGAACCTTGCTCTTCATCGGTGTCTTCCTATCAGTTATCTTCCTTATAGGAGCTGTTCTCGTGATTTACTACAAGCAAATCTCTGAAGGATATGAAGACCGCGATGGCTTTATCATTTTGCAAAAGGTTGGTCTAGATGAAAAGCAGACTAGAAGTACCATTCGCAAGCAGATTTTGACTGTCTTCTTCCTACCTCTCATCTTTGCTTTTCTACATGTAGCAGCGGTCTTTCATATGCTGCGCTTGATAGTTGCTCTATTGGGTGTGACCAATCTTCCTCTTTGATTCAGACAACACTTGCAACTTGCGGAGTCTTCCTCCTGACCTATATTTCTGGTCTTTCTGCTGACTTCACGCAGCTACCGCAAGATTGTCGCCCGCTAAGAGCAAATCCCTGACCTCTGGTCGGGGATTTTTTTGATGTCTGGATTTTTACCTCTCATCTCCCTCATTTTACCGCTTGTCCAAAAAGCCGAGATTTTTTTCAAAAAAAGACTTGCTATCATAGTCTCAGAAGTAAAGAAAAAGGAGAAAAAGATCATGTTAGTAGAAACGAAAAAAATCTTAGCAAGGTTTATGGCGATAAGGTGGCAGTTAATGATCTGAATATTCAGATTGAGAGAGGCAGTTTTCACAGCTATTTCTAGGCCCTAAATGGTGCAGGAAAATCTACGACTATCCAGATGCTGATTGGGCTCTTGCGGCCGACATCCGGGGCAGATTTGCTATGCTGATAAAAGCTTAAGCTGGGTGTAGTTTTTCCAAAACAGTGTGTTGGACGCTCGGCTGACAGTTTTGGAAAATCTGACCATCAGAGCCAAGCAGTACAAGGAGATGCCGGCAGGTAGAATCGAGCGCTTGGTCTCTCAGCTGGGCTTGTCAGCCTTTGCCAAGCAGCCTTATGGGACACTTTCTGGCGGCCAAAAGCGTCGGGTGGACATTGCTCGATCCCTGCTCAACAGTCCCGACCTGCTTTTTCTAGATGAACCTACGACAGGACTGGACATTCAGACTCGGGAGAGTATTTGGAGCCTGCTCAAGCAAATTCAGAAAGAAGAGCAGATGACCATTGTCTTGACAACCCACTATCTCAATGAAGCTGATGATGCAGATAAGATCTATATCGTAGATCATGGTCAGGTCATTGCCCAAGGCTCTGCAGACCAGATTAAGGGAAACTATGCCCGCAATGTCTTACGGATTTTGAGTCAAGATGCAGCAGGTTTAGAGAAAAGCTTGCCAAGAGGCTGCGCTTGGGAGCAAGTCAAGGAAGGGAAATTTATCCTCCACCCTAAAACGACTCAAGAAGCTCTGACCTTATTGGCTCAGGCTGGTCCCTATATCGAACAATTTGAATTCCAACCCGGAACCATGGACGATGCCTTTATGGCACTGACAGGAAGAGAGGTACGCTAATATGCTCGCTTTGATTAAACGCAATTTTTTACTTTATTTTCGCAACCGCAGTGGGGTAATTTTGTCCCTCTTTGGAGCCATTATTCCCTTTGTGCTTTATATCGTTTTTTTGAAAAGTAATTCTGGAGGCTATTCCAGCCAGCTGATGGACTTGTGGCTGATTGGCGGCGTGTTGGCAGTTACAGGATTAACAACCACATTGGCAGCTTTTCTCACGGCAGGTCGAAGACCGGGAGCGGAAGGTGACAGACGACCTCTTTTATCACGGACTTGGGACCGTGGGGCTTGCAGCTTAGTTATCTTGTCAGCTCTGTTATTATCGGCTTTTTTTGATGCAGGTCATTATGTTTGCCTTTTATGCTCAGCTATTTTACGCTAGGCGGATAAAAATTTCCTTTGAGTGGGGAAATCCTTTCCTTACCTGGTGCTTCTGATGATCTTGAACAGCCTCTTGGCCACACTGATAAATGCTCTGATTGTTCAACGCTTCAAATCAGTGGATAGTCTAGGGTAAATTGGCGACCGTAGTCGGAGCGACCTCTGGTTTTCTAGTGGGAACCTATATCCCCTATTGGAAACCTTGCCGAATATGGCGCAAAAACCTGATGAAGCTTACGCCTTCTAACTACATGGCATCTCTTTTCAGACAGGTTCTCATGAAAGGAAAGTCTAGCAGACACTTTTTGCCAATAAGCAGCCAGTCACGAGTAGCTTTTTGAAAAAAACAATGGGAATTCGCATTGAATGGCAGGAGCTCTTGACAAGGACAGAAACTTTCTATATAGTTGGAATAGTTTTAGTTGCAATAGCGCTTATTTGGATAGTGCAAAATATGATTGTCATCCGCCGGCTGAAACTACAATAGAATGTGAATAGGGAGCTTCCTCTTGCAAGCAAAATTTGAAACAGATCCAACCATTTCATCCAAGGATCCGCTGGTTGTGGTCAAGGCAGACCAGCTAGCGGGCAGAAGCCAAGGCCATCTTAGATTATTTAGAGCAGTACAAGGCAGGGCCAAGTGGTGTCCTGCCTATCAAGTCGGACGATAAACTGATCATGCTGAAGACTGAAGATATTATCCTAGCAGACATCAACCAGACAACTTTGATGATTTACAGCAGAGAAGGCATTTATCAGACGACAGAGACCTTGACTCGCTTTCAGCAACGGATTAGCAGCTCGAACTTTATCCAGGTTTCCCGGCATGCTGTCATCAATATTGACCATTTGGAGTCTTTGTCTGACAGCTTTTCTGGCAATATGACGGCCAAGCTGACCAATCAAATCAAGACCGAAGTCAGCCGTCGCTATGTTAAACTCTTAATGGAATATCTGGGAATCTAGGAGGTAAGTGATGAGTATAAAAAAATGTCTACACGCTATATTGATGGGCATCCAGAGGGGGAGTGCAGTCTATCTGATTGTCCTTGCTCTCTCTATTCAAAAAAATCCGCCCACAACAAGTAATATCGTCAGTGTCATAGTGATGAGCGGTTTGATTGGGATCATCAGTTCAATTTTAAAAACTCTTGAAGACCGCTTCTCTTTTTCAGTCTCGATGTTACTGCATTTTGTCGCAGTCGCAGTCTTAGTATGCTGTTTCATGGTCTACAATAACTGGGGATTTTTAATTGCCAACTGGCATTTCTGGCTAGATTTTATTCTGATTTATCTCTTTGTATGGCTCTTTCTTTACTTGGATACAAATCTTAAGACCAAGAAGATTAATAGTGCCCTAGCTAAGCGCAGAAAGGAAAAAGAAGGCAAGTAACTTGCTGAAAAACGTTCTGACAAGCATATCATAAAAATAAATGGAGCTGGATCGTATCCTGCTCCTGTCTTTTTGTATCTAAAAACTCAAGCTAAATTTTCTAGCTTGAGTTTTATGTGCTATTACACTCCCAATCTGATATGAGGGAAGTGGTTGTAGAGATAGTCAAAGGTTGACTGGAGTTTGGTGTCTGTTGTTTTACCAATGTTCTTAATAGGCATTTGGTATTTCTTTTGATTGTTTCGAATAGCAACTAAGGTTGAGTTTCTGTTTGAAGCAACGAAGCCACGATGCATGGTCAGAATGTGGTGGTAGAGATGGACGACCTGTTTGAGATCAATCGCCTTGAAACCTCGATAGTAGGTAATGAGATGGTCTTTATAAACAGCAATTTTCAGCACATCGTCGTGGAAAGAAGCTTGCTCCAGCAGGATATTGAGATTGTCCTTGGCCTCTGGATAGGCTGCGTAGATTTCTTCATAAGCAGCAATATTTTTCTTACGACCGATGATTGCAATGACGACAAAGACAACACAGAGTCCAAGCAAAAACAGAATGTAGAACATGAATGCAAGATTGTCAGATTCAAATTCAGTGATAGAGATATAGGAGCTGCTTGACATTACTGTGATGACTTCGGGATTGTCTGCTAGGAGACCGCGAACGAGGCTGCCATAATTAGAGATATATCCCTGATTTTTTTTAGGGGAGTTAGCATTAACGTAGGAGCCAACGATTCGGACAGGATTTTTTTCCAGCTCACCCTTTTTCTCTTTTTCCAAGAGCTGGGCAATCTGCTTGTCTCCTTTTTTAGCCTGCAGACCAACATATCCGTCTTGGTAGGCAACCAGCCAAACTTGGGTATTATCTTCAACTTCAATCAGAGCCTCTGGAAAAATATATGACACTTCAGCATAGACTGCTGAATCTGCTCCAGACTCGCTATTTCGGTCATAGGCAGTCTTAGTGTTGACTTTTTGGTATTGGATAAAGCCCATCACTGCAGCAACAACTAGAAAAATAAGAGAAATTCCCAGTAGGGCGATGGTACCCTGGTTTCGTCTTTCCTTTAGCATAGCTCAACCTCCAAAATATAATCTAAAAAATAATTTGATTAGCAAACTATCTTTTTTTGTATAGTATAACATAAATGCTTGACAAGTGGCAAGATTGTGTTAAAATATGAATGAACATAAAAATAAATTCATTCATAAAAGAGGCGTGGAAATGGATAAAAAAAATGAACTCCTAGCTGCGGCTAGAGAAGTCTTTGCAGAAAAAAAGGCTATAAGGCAGCTGGAATTTCTGATATTGCTAAGAGAAGTCAGATGGCTGTCGGATCCTTTTTACAAGTATTATGAGTCTAAGGAAGCTATCTTCTTGGAGGTTTATGTAGCTGAAAAATAGCCGTATACGTGAGGGAAATCATGCAACGCGTAGACTGGCAGGGGCGAGCCTGAGGCAATCGTTGAACAGCTTTTTTTGCAGTCACTTTTGAATTGATTTCGCCTAATAAAATTCTGGCTGAGTGGAACAAGCCGGGCATTTCTCAGATTCTGCACGATTACTATAATCAGGATTCCGGACGAGCGTCCAATGCCTTTCATCAGTTTCTGATTCAGACCTTCAGCCAGCGCTTGCAGGAAGAGGGGCTTTTCGAAGGAGAAAAATAGCTGAGATCATGAAGGTTTATGACTTGATTTATTACATAGACATGCATGTCACAGAGCAGGAATTTTTCAGGCTACTTCGATAGTCTTGAGACTTTAGTTAAATATTTTTGTTAAGGGAATTTTTTTCCAAATAGAGGAAATTCCTTTTACTTAGAAAACTGAAGTGAATGAATTCTAAAACCATTCATTCATTGACAAAGGAGGTGATGAGTTATGTCCTGTGATTCGGGAAATGGGAAAGAAATGTTATTGGATAAAGTGACATTATTTTTTTGTCAGAAAGTTTTGAATGAATACTTTTGAACAGTTTATTCAAAAAAAGAAAAGTGAGGAAAAAGAATGAATAAGCAAGGAGGATTTGCTATGAGTGGAATGGCTATTTTTGGGTATCTGTCTGGTCGCAATTGGTCTTTTGACCATTGGCTACGGCGGTGTGACAGTTGGTTTTAGTTTGAGTGTGGATTTTCAGTCATTTTTAGTCGGAGGTCTCATCGTTGTCCTAATCGGAGCAGCTTTGATTCCGGGCTTGCCGGCAGTTGTTAAGCTGACGGCACTGGCTTTGACAACTTTGTCATTGCTGATTTACATTCACATGATGCCAGATTTGGAGTTCATGCTTATGCTCATCTCAGATGTCGTGGTTTTAGGTTTTGCGGCATGGTTTGCTATCCTTTTTTTAAGAAAGTAGGTGATGAAGATGATTGTAGTTTATGATTCAAATACTGGTATTGGTAAAACGATTTGCAGAATCACTGGGCTATCCGACCCAGAGCATCAAGGAGAAACTGGAAGAGCCTTGTATTCTCATTACTCGAAATGCTGGTGCTGGGAAAATTCCATGGTCTACCAAACGCTTTATCAAGAAACATCCTGGGCTGATTAAAGGTTTTGTTAACAATGGCGACTCTGTTAAACACGGCCGGACCTTCTGCGGAGCGACTGCCTTGATTATTGAAAAGTATGGGCTACAGCATATCTGCGATATTGACCAAGGCGGTAGTTCAGAAGATGTCAAGACTGTGCAGGCATTTTTGGCGGAGTACTAGTCTCATCAAGTTTCGTATAAATGGAGGACTCGTATGTCTGGGTTCAAGAAAATTGGGAGCTTGTTTTTGGCTCTGATTTCTGTCTTTATCCTAACGGCCTGAGGGCATGTACAGAAAGATCCTGACACTTCAGATAAGACGGAAAGAAATTCTTCCAAACAAGAAGAAGCAGATCAGAATCAGGTAGACGCAACTTCCAGTGCGTCACAGAAAAGATTGACTTTTTGTCAAAAATAGAAGAGCTGAATTTGTTCAATGATTTTTTTAGGTCATCTTTTTGGCCTGTTTTTGCGTATCAATAGGAGAGAGAAGGCTTAGCGTCTTCTTTCTCCTTTTTTATGATAAAACCCTGTGAGCATTCCTATAGTTTTTTAATAGTCAATATGGTACAATGAATTAGTATTGTCTTTCCAGTGTTTGTCAAAAAGGCAGAAAAACATGAAAAGAGCGTGTTCGACTGGCTTGCCAATACGCTGTGCTTTTAAACAAATTTTACTTGTGAGAAAGGAAGATTGCATGAATAAAAAACTGAGAGTATGGTTTCAGCTCATCATTCTCTGTCTAGGCGTGTTCCTGCCTTTCCTAGCCGGAACCCTTAAGGCTCAGGCGGCGGAACTCAATGATGTCATCACTGAGATGCATCTCACCACTAACTCTGGTGAGCAGCTGACCAATGGTGTAGATATCTGGCAGACCTTCCGTGTCTATGCTAAGTTTGCCCTGCCAGACAACCAAGCCCATGAGGGTGATACAACGGTGATTCATTTGCCGAATGAATTTACCTTTGGGAATTCCTCAGCTATTGAGCTCAAGGATGAAAACGGAGCCCTGGTGGCTAATGGAGTCCTGGATAGCAATGCCAAGACCATCACGCTGACATACACAGACTATGTGGAGCAGAAGTCCAGTGTCAGAGGCGAGTTTTTCTTCTATTCGCGGATTGACCACGAGGTTGTCACAGAGGAAAGAGATATTCCAGCTACTTTCACGGTAGGCAATAATAAGATTCCTGCCGGCAGCATTCACTATAATGGGCCGCCGAAAAAGTATGAGTCTCTGCTAGAAAAGAGTGCTTTTCAATGGGATGCCGATGCTAAGAATGAAATCCGCTACAATGTAGCCATTAACCGTAACATGGGCAACTACAAAAATGTCTCTGTGACGGACAAGCTGGGTGATACAAACGCTAAGATTGTTCAAGACTCTGTACGAGTTTATAAGGTTTCTTGGCGCTGGAATAATGGAGATTGGGCGCGTGATTCGACTGAAGATGTAACAGCAGACTTCCAGTCTAAGATGACCTTTGGCGCTGAAGGCGATAGCTTGACAATCAACTTCGGAGATGTAGAAGGTTTCGGCTACCTAGTTGAGTACAAGACATTGGCTGACTATGATTTGGCTGATGGAGAAGTTGTAGGAAATAAGGCTACTATGAACTACAACAATACCGAGACAGTGTCTGTAACTAATGAATACTCTTATCAGATTGCTGGCGGAAAGTCCGAAGGCTATAACTTCAAGGTTAAGGTTCACAAGACTGATGAGTCTAATGCTTCTCTGAGCGGTGCAGTCTTTGAAGTGGTGCGGAAAGCGACCAATAAGGTGGTTGGCACCATCACGACAGATGCAGATGGGAACGCAGAAGTTGGTAATCTTCTGCGTGACACTTATATCCTGCGTGAAACGACTGCTCCAGCTGGTTACGATCGCCTGACAGAGGATATTACCATCAGTCCGACGGATTTTGGTAAGACTTTGAACGTAGGAAGTCCGGCATCTGGAGATTCTGGAGACAGCAGATTGGTCGCAGTAAATGTCGTTAACAAGCAAACGCAAATTCCTGGAGACAAAAAGGTAACCTTCAGTAAGGTCAATCTAGCTGGTGAGGAAATTGCCGGTGCTCAGATTCAGATTTTCAAGGGACGGGAAAGCAAGGGCAGTCCTGTCGCATCTTGGACTTCAGAAGCTGACAAATCTAAAGAAATCAACCTAGAGCCAGGGTGTTTACACCTTCCATGAGGAAGCGGCTCCGACAGGTTATCTGGCTGTGACTGATATTGTCTTCCAAGTCAATGAAGATGGCACTGTAACAGTTCTAGACGCTAATAGTAATGCAGTAGAGTATACAGACGGTAAGTTGTTCATTACTGACCAAGCGGCACCAGCTGAACCTGGTACGCCTGATAAAGCAGTTCAAGGCGGTATTAAGCCAAATCAATCATCTGATTCTGATAAAGCAGCAGACGGTCAAGGAAAATCTAAAAAAGTTCTTCCTGCGACTGGCTCTGCTGAAAGTCTTGGACTAGTTCTTGCTGGTCTGGTAGTTCTGACTCTTTTAGGACTTTACCGTAAGACTCGACTGAGCAAATAAATAAAGAGAAGATAGAGCAGAATGCTTTATCTTCTTTTGTTTGCACATTTTTTGTCTAGTTTTTTTGCAGCTTACTTAGCAATTTCTTCCAGTTACTCATGCAGGGCAGCCACTTAGGGAAAAACTCTTGTTTTTGTCTCAGAATCCTCTATAATAAATGGCAAATAGAAAAAGGAGACAGAAGATATGACAGATATAAAAATACAAGAGAAGCTGAAGTCAGGTTTGAAGTTAGCGGATTTTCAAAAAGATGGAGACATCTATCTGGCGCTGAATCCGGACTATGTCTCAGGGGACAATGCCAAGTATATGACCATGTACAATCGCTTGGCTCGCTGGTATGATTTTGGTGAGAAATGGATGGGGCCACTTCTCCATGGCAAAGCTATTGACAAGCTGAGAAAGGACCAGATGGCAGAAATAGAATGGAAGGATCATCTATCCGTCTTTTATGTCTCTATCGGGACTGGTCAAGACCTGCGCTACATTCCTGAGAATATTGACCTGAAAAGCCTAGACTTTGTTGGGGCAGATATTTCCATAGGCATGCTGAAAAAATGTCAGAAATCCTGTGCCAAGAAGACAAATCTGCAACTCTTTCATGCTTGTGCAGAGGACCTGCCTTTTGCAGATAATAGCTTTGACATCGTCTATCATATCGGTGGAATTAATTTCTTTAGTGATAAGGCCAAGGCCATGCAGGAAATGCTGCGGGTGGCTAAGCCAGGAACTAAGATTATGATTTCAGACGAGACGGCAGACTATGTGGACCAGCAATATAAGAAGAACCACTTCAGCAAGAACTATTTTAAGGACGCTACTGTTGATTTAGGAGAAATTGAGGCCGCTATACCGACAGGAGTCAAAGAGAAGGAGTTGAAACTCCTCTGGGACGGAAAATTTTATGTCCTGACGTTTAGGAAATAAATCAGAAGAACCGGACTTTGTTTCCGGTTTTTCTATGTTATTGAGGACATTGATTGTCAGACGTAATTGACCCTAACAATAGTGGTTTGATTTGCGAATGAACCATATAAATCGTCCACCTCTTCTAAATGACAAAAAAAGGTAAACAAATGTTAAAAAAATCTTCTTTTGTGTATAGCCATTTTTTTCTTATAGTATGATAAAAATGTAGATGTAATGTATCTATAAATGTTCGCTTTTTAGAAAGCGGGCACTGACAAGATGGGGAAGCTCAGTTAGTATACAATTACATTGTACATTTAAAACTGAATATTGTGAGAAAGGAAAAATTGCATGAACAAAAAGGATTAGAGCATTGCTCCACCTTATTATTCTTTGTTTAGGAGTCATTTTGCCATCAGTAGCTCCTCTTACTCAGGTGCAAGCAGCTGAGTTTGGTGATGTTATCACTGAGATGAGCCTGAAGAATTCTTCAGGTGGTGATTTGACGCAGGGAATTGATATTTGGGAAACTTTTCGAGTTTACGCAAAGTTTGTCTTGCCGGATAACCAAGTACATCAAGGAGATACGACAAAAATCACCTTGCCTTCTGAGTATGCATTTGGGAACTCTTCAGCTATTGAGCTTAAAGACAGCTCAGATAACGTAGTTGCAAATGGATTTTTGGATTCAACCAACAAGACCATTACTTTGACCTATACAAATTATGTTGAGCAAAAGTCTGGTGTCCAAGGAGAATTCTTCTTCTATGCACGAGTTGACCATGATGTTGTGAGACAAGAAGGTGACTTGAATGGTGGATTTACCGTAGGAGGTCGGATGTTGTATCCGGGAATCGTCCATTATAACGGACCGCCCAAAAGATATGACTCAAAAATTGAGAAGAGCTCTTATCAGGCAGCAGAAGACGGTAAGAATGAAGTTCATTACAATATTGCGATTAACCGCAATATGGAACATTATACCGATGTAACGATAACTGACAAGATTACCTCGCCTAATTTTAAAATCATGAGAGACTCAATTCGAGTCTATAAAATTGCTTGGCGCTGGAATAATGGAGATTGGGTGCGGGATTCAACAGAAGACGTGACAGCTAATTTCCAATCAAAAATTACGGAAAATGCCGCTGGTGATGGATTCACGATTGATCTTGGCGACATGGATGGTTTCGGGTATTTGCTGGACTATAAGACAAAAGCAGATTACGATCTTGTTGATGGTGAGCGTGTTTCCAATAGTGCTACCATGACCTATAACGGTGGTCAGACAACGACATCAGCTGAAAATCGTTCTTATCAGATTGCTGGCGGTGTTGGAGAAGGCTATGTTTTCACCATTAAGCTTCATAAGGTCAATGAAAATGGTGAGAACCTGCAAGGTGCAGAATTTGAAGTTGTTCGTGATCGGAGCGGAGCAGTTGTCGGAAAATTAACCACAGATTCTAACGGGAATGCCAACTTGGGTGACTTGTTGCGCGATGATTATACCATCCGTGAAGTGACTCCTCCTACAGGATATGATAAATTAACTGAGGAAATTAAGATTGGTTCCCAGGATTTGGAACAGACAAATCTGTATCACGCGAGATCGTCAATAAGAAGACGGTAACCGAGCAGGATGTAACTTTCAAAAAAGTAGATCCAAACGGGAAAGAAATTCCTGGTGCGCAACTGAAAATCTATAAAGGTGATCATGTTGACCAGGAAGAAGCTCCTGTTGCAGACTGGACTTCAGAAGAAAATACTTCTAAAGTGATAAAATTGTCTCCAGGAACCTATACACTGACTGAAGCGAATGCTCCTGCTGGTTATCAATATGTAGAAGACATCACATTTACAGTAGGTGCTAATGGCACTGTTGCTCTTGTGAAAAAAGGAGCAGAAGATACTGTTCAAGCAGCAGGCTCAATTCTGACGATTACCGACAAGGAGGACAATAGTCCTAAAGCCATTACCTTCAGTAAGGTCAACCTAGGTGGTACTGAGATTGCTGGTGCTCAAATTAAGATTTTCAAAGGCAACAAAGCTCAGGGTCAAGCTCTTGAAAGCTGGACATCCGAAGCTAATCAGTCTAAGGACATCAACTTAGCACCCGGTACTTATACCTTCCATGAGGAAGCGGCTCCAACCGGTTACCTCAAAGTGACCGACATCACATTCCAAGTCAAACATGACGGCACAGTAGAAGTGACCAATGTCGGTGAGAAAGACTCCAAAGGTGAAAACAATAAAGTTGTGACTGACGGAGCAACCTTGAAGGTAACAGACAAGGATGACGACTCAGAACGTGATGTGACGATCAAGAAAGTAGATCCAAACGGGAAGGAAATCCCTGGTGCGAAATTGAAACTCTACAAAGGCAGTCAGATTCGTCCTGAAGCTAGACCTGTTGCAGAGTGGACTTCCGAAGCCAACGCATCTAAGGTGGTTAAGTTAGCTCCAGGGACCTATTCTCTGAAAGAAAGCCTTGCTCCTGCTGGATTTGTAGCTGTAGAAGATATTAAATTCACAGTTCATTCTGATGGCACCATTACAGTTGATGCTAAAGGAGCAACAGATTCTGTTGAAGCAAATGGCTTGGTTCTTACTGTAACCGATAAAGAGGACAATAGTCTTAAAGCCATTACTTTCAGTAAGGTCAACCTCGGCGGTACAGAAATTGCTGGTGCTGAGATTAAGATCTACAAGGGCGAGAAAGCTGAAGGTCAAGCAGTCGAAAGCTGGACATCTGAAGCTAATCAGTCTAAGGATATCAACTTGTCACCCGGCACTTATACCTTCCACGAGGAAGCAGCTCCAACGGGCTACCTCAAAGTAACGGACATCACTTTCAAAGTGAAAACTGACGGAACAGTGGAAGTGACTAATGTTGGCGAGAAAGACGCTAAGGGTGAATCTAACACCGTTGCAACTAATGGTTCAACTGTTACGGTGACTGACAAAGATGATGACCTACCGCGTAAGATTACCTTTAGTAAGGTTAACCTAGGTGGTACTGAAATTGCCGGTGCCGAGATCAAGATTTATAAGGGCGAAAAAGCTGAAGGCCAAGCAGTAGAAAGCTGGACTTCTGAAGCTGGTAAGTCTAAAGAATTAAACTTGACTCCAGGTACTTATACTTTCCATGAGGAAGCAGCTCCAACCGGATACCTCAAAGTAACGGACATCACCTTCCAAGTCAAACATGACGGAACAGTGGAAGTGACCAATGTCGGTGAGAAAGACTCTAAAGGTGAAGACAACAAGGTCGTAACCAACAGCTCAACTGTTACAGTGACCGATAAGGACGACGATCTTCCACGTAAGGTGACCTTCAGTAAGGTCAACCTCGGCGGTACTGAGATTGCCGGTGCAGAGATTAAGATCTATAAGGGCGACAAGGCAGAAGGCCAAGCAGTCGAAAGCTGGACATCCGAGGCTAATCAGTCTAAGGACATCAACTTGGCACCTGGTAATTATACTTTCCATGAGGAAGCCGCTCCAACCGGCTACCTCAAAGTGACCGACATCACTTTCAAAGTGAAAACTGACGGAACAGTAGAAGTGAGCAATGTTGGTGAGAAGGACGCTAAGGGCGAATCTAACACCGTTGCGACCAATGGAGCAACACTGACTGTAACCGATAAGGACGATGATCTTCCACGTAAGGTAACCTTCGGTAAGGTCAACCTCGGCGGTACTGAGATTGCAGGAGCTCAAATCAAGATCTACAAGGGCGATAAGGCAGAAGGCAATCCAGTAGAAATCTGGACATCTGAAGCTGGTAAGTCCAAAGAATTGAACTTGACTTCAGGTACTTATACTTTCCATGAGGAAGCCGCTCCAACCGGCTACCTTAAAGTGACTGACATCACCTTCCAAGTCAAGCATGATGGCACAGTGGAAGTGACAAACGTTGGCGAGAAAGATGCTAAGGGCGAATCTAACACCGTTGCGACCAATGGTTCAACAGTGACTATTACCGATAAGGACGATGATCTTGCACGTAAGGTGACTTTCAGCAAGGTCAACCTAGGCGGAACAGAAATCCCAGGTGCAGAGATCAAGATCTACAAGGGCGAGAAAGCTGAAGGAGATGCAGTAGAAAGCTGGACTTCCGAGGCTAATCAGTCTAAGGACATCAACTTGGCACCTGGTACTTATACTTTCCATGAGGAAGCCGCTCCAACCGGCTACCTCAAAGTGACTGACATCACCTTCCAAGTCAAGCATGATGGCACAGTGGAAGTGACAAACGTTGGCGAGAAAGATGCTAAGGGCGAATCTAACACCGTTGCGACCAATGGTTCAACAGTGACTATTACCGATAAGGACGATGATCTTGCACGTAAGGTGACTTTCAGCAAGGTCAACCTAGGCGGAACAGAAATCCCAGGTGCAGAGATCAAGATCTACAAGGGCGAGAAAGCTGAAGGAGATGCAGTAGAAAGCTGGACTTCCGAGGCTAATCAGTCTAAGGACATCAACTTGGCACCTGGTACTTATACTTTCCATGAGGAAGCAGCTCCAACCGGCTACCTCAAAGTAACCGACATCACATTCCAGGTCAAGCATGATGGTACAGTGAAAGTGACCAATGTCGGCGAGAAAGACTCTAAGGGTGAAGAAAACAAGGTTGTTACAAAAGGCTCAACTGTTACAGTAACCGATAAGGATGATGATCTCCCACGTAAGATTACCTTCAGCAAAGTCAACCTCGGTGGTGCTGAAATCGCCGGTGCTGAGATCAAGATTTACAAGGGCGAGAAAGCTGAAGGAAACGCAGTCGAAAGCTGGACATCCGAAGCAGGTAAGTCTAAGGACATCAACTTGGCACCTGGCACTTATACCTTCCATGAGGAAGCGGCTCCAAGGGTTACCTTAAAGTGACCGATATCACTTTCCAAGTCAAGCATGATGGCACAGTGGAAGTGACCAATGTTGGCGAGAAGGATGCTAAGGGTGAAGCTAACACCGTTGCGACTAACGGTTCAACTCTGACCGTAACGGATAAAGACGATGACAGTCCCAAGACTATTACTTTCAGTAAGGTCAACCTTGGTGGTACAGAAATCGCAGGTGCTCAGATCAAGATCTTCAAGGGCAAGAAAGCAGAAGGTCAAGCTGTCGAAAGCTGGACATCCGAAGCTGGTAAGTCAAAGGACATCAACTTGCCTCCGGGCACTTATACCTTCCATGAGGAAGCAGCACCGACCGGCTACCTCAAAGTAACCGACATCACATTCCAAGTCAAAACTGACGGAACAGTAGAAGTGACCAATGTTGGCGAGAAGGACGCTAAGGGTGAAGAGAACAAGGTCGTAACTAACGGCTCAACTGTTACAGTAACCGATAAGGACGATGATCTCCCACGTAAGGTAACCTTCAGTAAGGTTAACCTTGGTGGTACTGAAATTGCTAGTGCAGAGATTCAAATTTTCCAAGGCAAAGAGGCAACTGGCAATCCTGTAGCAAAATGGACTTCAGAAGCAGATACATCGCATGAGCTTGGATTAGCTCCTGGAGTATATACATTCCATGAAGCTGCAGCCCCAACTGGTTACCTCGCTGTTACTGACATTGTGTTCCAAGTGAATCTCGATGGCACAGTAACAGTTGTAAATGCCAATGGAAATACAGTTGAATACAAGGATGGGAAGTTAGTCGTAACTGACCAAACAAAACCGACTGGTCCAGAAAAAGATCCGTCTAAAGAAACAGATAATCCAGATCCGAAAAAATCAAATCAAGATAAACCAACAGATAAAGACCAAGATAAACCTAAAGATAAGGGGAACTCGAAGAAAGTTCTGCCTTTCACAGGTACAGAAATCAGCTTTACGCTACTTGCTATAGGCTTGATTATCATAGTTGGTTGTGGGGTTTATTTCGGAATCCGTTTCAAAAAATAAAACAGAAAACAAGTGTCAATGAACATTGACGCTTGTTTTTTTATGCACTTGACGAAAGAAGGCAATAAGTATCGTTGAATTTAGGCCTATTGATGCAGTTTAAGGGCAATCGAAAACTATTTTTTCTAAGTGACAAAAATGTAAGTTTAAAGGCTAAAATGAAAGGTTATCTTATGGCAGCTAGCCTGGGAATTCGGTATCCTATAAGTGTAAAGAAAAAGAAGATAACAATCTTCCAAACTAAAAATCAGATTTCAAGAAGGAGGCCCGCTATGAAAATCAATCTTTTTAACCATCGCCAAAGTAAACCTAAAGCTCAAAAGATTTCCAAGGAAGAAATCGAGAAGACTCGTCTAGGCTGTGCTTCCAGTCAATATTATTTCTGGCTGCAGTACAGTCACTGAGAGATTCCAGTATTCAAGGATAAGAGAAAGGTCAGTTGACTTTTCTCTTTATCCGACTTGGAGTACAAGATGACAAAAATGTAAGATTGGCAGGCAAAATGAAAGATTAGGTTATGGAAACTTGTCTGTCTTTCCGGTATGATAGTAGTATCAAGTTAAATAAAGAAGAGGTTCGAGTATGACATTATTAGACGTACAACACGTGAAAAAGATTTATAAAACCCGCTTTCAGGGCAGCCAAGTAGAGGCCTTGAAAGACATTCACTTTACGGTAGAAAAAGGCGAATATGTCGCCATCATGGGAGAGTCAGGCTCTGGGAAATCCACCCTGCTCAACATCTTAGCCATGCTGGACAAGCCGACTGAGGGCCGCGTATTTCTCAACGGAACTGACACGGCAACCATCAAAAACAGCCAGGCTTCCAGCTTCCGCCGGGAGAAATTAGGTTTTGTCTTTCAGGATTTCAATCTGCTGGATACCCTGTCGGTCAAGGATAATATTCTCCTGCCACTGGTCCTCTCTCGCCGTCCCATTACCGAGATGATGCAAAAGCTGGTTACGACCTGCAATGAGCTGGGGATTAACAAGCTTCAAGAGAAGTTTCCTTATGAGATTTCCGGTGGCCAGAAGCAACGGGTAGCAGTGGCTCGAGCCATTATCACAGATCCTGAGATTCTGCTGGCGGACGAGCCGACGGGAGCCTTGGATTCCAAATCTTCGGCAGCCCTATTAGATGTCTTTGATGATATTAATGCCCGCGGTCAAACCATTCTCATGGTGACCCACTCAACGGCAGCAGCTAGCCGCGCCAAGCGGGTGCTCTTTATCAAGGATGGGATTCTTTATAATCAAATCTTCCGCGGTGACAAGACTGAGCGGCAGATGTTCCAAGAGATTTCTGACACTCTGACAGTTATGGCAAGTGAGGTGAAGGACTAGTGTTTCGATTAGCAGCAAAATTGGCGGTATCCAATCTGATTAAGAACCGCCGTCTCTATTATCCGTTTGCACTGGCTACCTGTGTGGCTGTAGCCATTTCTTATATTTTCAACTCCTTGGCTTTTAATCCCAATCTATCCAAAATGACAGGTGCCAGCTCTGTTATCCTCGTTTTGGTCCTAGGGGTTGTTATTGTAAACATCACAGCTGGAATTATTGTCTTTTATGCCAATCAATTTGTTATGAAGAATCGCTCCAAGGAGCTAGGGGCTTTATGGTATGCTAGGGTCTTAATAAGAGTCATCTCTTTGTTATGACCTTTTATTGAGCTACTAATCTTTCGGGCTAGTGGCTGTAAGCTTTGGGGGCTGACTATAGGTCTTCTCTTTGACCAGTTGATTTATGCCTTTTTGCTCAAGCTCATGGGTACCAAGGTGGTTCTAGTTTCGACATTTCAACCTTTTGTATTGGTATTGATTATCATTTTCTATGCTTTTTGTATTTTTTTCTGTTTGCTAATTAAAAAAACGGCTTTTTACTTAAGAAAGTTTGATGCTCTGCAATTAGTCAAAGAAAAAAATAGCGGGGAGAAAAAAAGAGTCGCTTTTTACTCTTGCAAACTATTATTGGTATGTCTTCTCTCGCTTTTTGGCTATTATCTTGCTTTTAGGTGTATCTAATCCGATGGCAGCCATTATCATTTTCTTCGTAGCTGTACTTTTTTTGTTATTCTAGGGACTTATCTACTTTTTCAATGCAGGAACGACTGTTTTCTTACAATTTTTGAAAAAAAGAAGAAGACATTTTATTATCAGCCTGATAACATGATTTCGGTATCTAATCTAATTTTTTTCGAATGAAGAAAAAAATGCAATCGGTTTAGCGACGATTTCTATTTTGTCGACAATGGTTTTGGTTACCTTATCTGGTGGAGCTAACATTTATGCTGGCGGTGATTATATGCAGAATGCCATGTTCCCGCATGATTTCAGTATCCAAGGAAAAAGAAATAACAGGTGAGGTGCTGGACCAAGCTTTGACAGAGTTTGTTCAAGAGCAGCAGCTACAGATTAGTAAAAAAAGTTATTTACCAGTATTATACGATAGGGAGTTAGCGGTCGAACTGGTAATCAGCTAGATATTTATTCTAAGGGGACAGAAATCATTCACTCCAAATCTTTATATTTTTGGCCATTTCTGAGAGTGATTATCAAGGAATGACGGGTCAAAATCTTCAGCTTAAAAGATGATGAAGTAGCCATATTTGAGCAAGGACTGGAACTAGACAGCAAAAAAAGATTTACAGCTAGCTGATAAAAAAATTTAAAAATCAAGAGAAAAAATTAAAAGAAGATTTTCGTTTTCGGTAATATACCCGATCCGATGAATATGATAGTGCCTGAAAAAAATCTATATGGTAGCTAAAAAAATCCGAGTCAAATCTTTTCTTCATTTATGAACGATTACGCTGTCAATGTTAACTATTATGGAGGATTAAATCTCAAGCTTCCAAAAAGAAGAACAGAGAAAAACTAAAAGAAGCATACCAAGAAAAAGTTAAGCAGTTTTAATACCACCTTACCTGAAAAATCAAGCTATTTACGGTTCGGTGACTGCCTTTGATAAGCAAGAAATAAAAAGGAATGCTAGGTGGTATGTTCTTTATTGGAATTTTTCCTATCAATCGTTTTTTTATGCTTGGAACTGTTCTTATCATCTACTACAAAGCAGATTTCTGAAGGCTATGAAGATCGAGAAGGCTTTGTTATTTTTACAAAAGGTTGGATTGGACGAAAAAAACAAATCAAGAAAAACGATTCGTAGGCAGATTCTGATAGTCTTCTTCCTACCGCTTATCTTTGCCTTTCTTCATTTGGCTTTTGCCTATCACATGCTGAGCTTGATTTTATCTGCTTTAGGGGTGCTGAATGCCACACTTATGTTAGTAGTGACTCTCGGTGTTTGCGCTCTATTTATTGCAGTATATGTTGGTGTCTTTCTCATTACTTCTCGCAGCTATCGCAAAATTGTGGCTATGTGAGAGCAGAGACAGGCTTTATATATCTTTCATCTATTTTAAAGACCTAGGCTGAGATTTTTCTCAGCCTTTCTTTTCGGTATTTTTCTGAGAAGGATTCCTAAAAGGGAGGAAATATGATAAAATAGGGCGTTAATGCAATTAGGAGAATAAAAATAGATGAATATATTTAGAAAAAAAGATGCTAGCAAGGATAGAACGGGCATGCGCCGTCACTTGAAAATTCCTGATCTGATTTTGCTTGGTATTGGAGCCATGGTAGGAACTGGGATTTTCACCATCACAGGGACTGGAGCGGCCAAATATGCTGGGCCTGCTCTGACCATCTCGATTGTCATTTCAGCCCTTTGTGTGAGTATTTCGGCCCTTTTTTACGCTGAGTTTGCCTCACGGATTCCGGCCAATGGCGGAGCCTATAGTTATATTTATGCGGTTCTGGGAGAATTTCCTGCTTGGCTGGCTGGCTGGCTGACCATCATGGAGTTCATGACCGCTATCTCAGGTGTTGCCTCTGGATGGGGGTCTTATCTGAAGGGTTTACTGAGCGGCTTTGGTATCCAGCTGCCGGCAGCTCTGAATGGTACCTTCAATCCAAAAGCAGGTACTTATGTGGACTTGCTGCCTATTCTGGTCTTGGTCTTTGTTACAGGAGTTGTCCTTTTGAACTCAAAGGCAGCCCTGCGCTTCAACTCAGCCTTGGTGGTCTTGAAATTCTCAGCCTTGGCACTTTTTATCATTGCAGGATTTTTCTTCATCAAGCCAGAAAATTGGTCTAACTTTGCACCATTTGGCTTTGGAGAAATTTATGGCGGTAAGGTCGGTATCATGGCCGGGGCTTCACTCATGTTCTTTGCTTTTCTAGGCTTTGAGTCCATTTCCATGGCGGTTGATGAAATCAAGGAGCCTCAAAAGAACGTTCCGCGTGGGATCGTCTTATCCTTGAGCATTGTGACCATTCTCTATATTTTGGTGACCTTGGTCTTGACTGGGATTGTCCACTATAGCAAGCTGGATGTCTCTGATGCGGTGGCCTTTGCCCTGCGCAGCGTCGGACTTGGCTGGGCGGCCAACTATATCTCTGTCGTCGCTATTTTGACTCTGATTACGGTCTGCATCTCCATGACCTATGCCCTGTCGCGGATGATTTACAGTATTGCGCGTGATGGTCTCTTGCCTCGCTCTTTCAAGAAATTGACAGAGACCAGTCAGGTGCCAAAGAATGCCACGATTTTAGTAGGGATTGCCTCAGCTGTCTGTGCCGGTATCTTCCCCTTGGCTAGCATCGCTTCTTTCCTCAATATCTGTACCTTGGCCTATCTGATTTTATTGGCACTGGCTGTCTTGAAATTGCGGAAAGATCAAGGAATGCCCAAAGCGGGAGAATTTAAAACGCCTCTAGTACCTCTGACACCGATTTTGTCCATTATCATCTGCCTGTCCTTCATGACCCAATATACCAAGGAAACCTGGCAGGCCTTTGGAATTGCCCTAGCGCTGGGAAGTCTTATCTATGCCTTCTATGGCTGTCGAAACTCAGAAATCGCTGTAAAAGAGAAGTAGGGTGTAGAGATTGGTCGAGAAGATGAAGTGTAGGAACTTGGTAACTATAAACAAAGCAGAAAGAGTTTTATGAAGAAAAATTGTATAAAAGGCCGATGCTATAATATCTCTTTGAATGGTAAGAAAGCTTTTCTCGGATGGTTCTTAATAATTTCTGATAATGGACAGGAATATCTCGTGGAGAGAAATGGAACGATGTCCTGTGGCTGTTTTAGAAAGGTTTATCAAACAGCCTATTCTTTCATACCGCATACTGAATTTTTAAACAAATCAAATAATCTACCTGCTATTGCAGGAACTTCCATAGGTCTTATCTTGGCTAGAATGCTGAGAAAAATAATTCCGCTAAATTTTTTCTTTGGGCCAATAAATCGACCAATGAATATCGGAACTGGTCTTGTAAATATTGGTGTGGCAATAGGATCGATGGTTCTTGCTATGTTTCTTGTAAAATATTATAGAAAGAAACGACTTGAATCTTTTCTAAATAAAAAAGGTTGCAAACTTAGCTTGATTGGAAAAGTAAGAACAAAAGAGCCTATTAAAAAATTGGCCAATGGAATAGAGGTGTGGTAAATGAAACGGTTTAGCATTCGCCAATTATTGGTAATAGGCATTTTGTCAAGTGTAGTATTATTTGTTATGTTTTTTACTCAGCCCAGATTCTTTCTCTTAATACCTATTTTTATTGGAATAGTCTTGTTTTTCAGAGGTATAGAAGTTAGTGGAGACAAAGAGATAGAATTTGAACTAATAGAAGGAGAAAAGAATGAAAAAACTTAACCTAAGCCAAAAGAAGAAATCTGGCTCTTTGTCCTTGCTTTTATCGCCCTGATCTTACTGGCGATTGTGATCAATATCCAACTGAACCAGCCTGAAGATATGCATGCTGATTATGTTCGGCTTTGGAAGACAACTTGGCATGAGGAAAATAAAGACTGGCTCTATCCACTGAAAAATATCTGTCTTGTTATTCTAGCAGTTCTAGCTGGGTCTGGTTTAATGATTGCATTCTCTAAGAGTGAGAGATGGAAATAAACAACTGTAGATTTAAATGAAATCATCTTACAAAAATGTAAGATTAGCTATGATAAATGTAAGGTAGAGACATGGAAAACGTGTCTCTATTTTGCTATAATCAGCTCAGAAATCCTAACAAGAAAGGTTGTGCAATTATGAAAAAAGTCCTTTTAGGTTGCTTGGGAACAGTACTGGTTTTGCTTGCTCTTTTAATAGGTTTTCTGGCCTACTTTGGTCCAGACTATGGAATTTTTCTTTTTCCACCTAGTCCGCAGGACTACGCCCGCTCGGTTGTGAAAAAGCTTGATTTCGGTCTTTATACGGGCAAAGACTGGGAAAATGAGAAGAAGAAAGCCTTAGAGAAGCTTGAATCTGCCAAGACTTATCAAGATACCTATCCTGTCTTGGAAAAATTAACCAAAGAGGCTGGCGGGAAACATTCTTATTTTTTAAGTCCACAGGATAATCCCGAAAATAGTCCGGAAAGCAAAAATCAGCCTGAAGTGCAGAATCGGGAGGGGATTCTCTATTTAAAAGTTCCTGCTTTCACTGGTGACGCACAGGCAGCGAAGGCTTATGCCAACAAGCTATCAGCAGCTCTTAAAAAGGGTGACTATCAGGCGGTTGTAGTGGATTTGATAGATAATACCGGCGGGAATATGTATCCGATGATTGCGGGCCTGTCCTCTCTTTTGCCTGATGAAGATCTCTTCCAATTCGTTGAAAAAAATGGAAGCAAGAGCGCGGTTTCTCGATCAGATATTCTGAAGCAGTTTGGTCTGGAGCAGACTGATGAGAAAGCAAAGAAAGTGCCAATAGCCGTCCTTACCAATGAACGTACAGGAAGCTCAGGAGAAATGACTGTTTTAGCTTTTAAGGGACTGGAAAACGTTAAAATATTTGGTCAGCCAACGGCAAGCTATACTACGGGAAATAATTATTATCAACTGTATGATGGAGCGGTTTTGCTCTTGACTACCTCGAGTATCCTAGATCGCACGGGCAAGCTTTATGAGAATGAGGCAATTCAGCCCGATGTCCTAACAGACCAGCCTTTAGAAGAGGCGGAGTCTTGGTTGAAGGGACAGATAGGAGAATAGTTCATTGAAAGCAGTCAAAGAGACTGCTTTCTGCTATAATAAAGAGAAGAACGAGGTGACAAATGATTCGTAAAGTAAAACTAAGTGACGCCGCAGCCATTCAGCGGCTCAATGCTGAGTGTCTGGGCTATGACTTCGATAGGGAAGCGACGGAGGCTCAACTGAAGAGGCTGCTAGAGAATGACCAGCATTTGATTTTGGTAGTTGAAGAAGACGGTCAGGTCATAGGCTACGCTCATGCTGCTAGCTACGACTGTCTCTATTTTCCGTCCTTGCTCAATCTCTTGGCTTTGGCCGTCGCTCAGGATTTTCAAGGGCAGGGACATGGCAGAGCGCTGATGCAAGCTTTGCGTGAAGAGGGAAAAGCAGCAGGCTACACAGGAATTCGGATTAATTCAGGCATTTCCCGCTCATCAGCCCATGAATTTTACCACAGCCTTGGTTGCAGTGAAAAAGCAGACCAGAAACGATTTTTATTGGGAATTTTAGAGAATTTAAGGAGAAAAAATAGACGGTCATGAGAAAAAAAGAAGATAGTGTATGTTTTATTGAGTATTCTTTTTGTTGGGAGCTTTTAGGTCTGCTCACCTTATGGGTTATTAGAATAAATACTAAAGTTTATGTCAATAGACAAGAAACAAAAATTCAAAAAGCATTCAGCTTTTTCGATAATAATAAGTTTGTATTGGTTGCTGTGAGGGAGAAAGATAATTATGGTCATATTTACTATGGACAAAATTATGTTTCAACCATAGCTGTCCATTCACTTGATGTAAAAATCAGGTCAAGAATCTCCGCCAATTGAAAAAAAGATGAATTTTATAAAATCATTAGCTATGATTTAAACAGTACTGAGCTAGATAAAAAAGGAAATAGATTTATATTCTTTTATTAATCCCTCTGAGGGATATCGTAATGACGAAGTGCTGACTGACTACTATGGGAACGGGAAAGATTATTTTTTTCTAGAGAATTAAGGAGTTATCAAAATCATAGTTATAGTGAGAAAAGAATTTTGGTTTGATGTAGAGAAAGAAAAAAACTAAGTACGGAAGATATAGAGGCGAAAATAATTTCTACGATAAAAGATGATCCATATAGAAATGAAGTGAGTTTTCTTCCAGGTGGTCTTTCTGATAGTCTGGAAAATCAGCTAGCTAAGCACCATCTTTGGGAAAGTGATGGAGCTATTATGCCAGATGATTATCATTATCGAAATAAAATTGATATTTCTGATACCAATTTTGCTCAGCTATATCCAGAAGTAGCTAAGAATATGAAGGATATGACTCAACTTTATTTCCGGCCTGAGCAGTATAATCAGAAAGAATGGTTTGACAACCTTTTGCATTGGTTTGCACCTAAGGGACAGGATGTTATGGAGGTGTATGCGACAGATTCTGCAACAGGTGAGAAAACACAAATTAAATCATTTGATGATTATTTGGCATGGCGAGAAGCCCACCCTGAGGAGGTGAAAAAATATGAGCAATAAAATTGAACCACTAACCCAGCAGCATGCTTTAGAAATTGCCAATGATTGGCACTATGAGGCGCCTTATGATTTTTATGATATGAAAAATGACCTGGAGGATTATGAAGAAATGGTTTCTCCTGAAGCGCGTGGGGACCGTTATTATCAAGTTATGCGCGATGGGGAACTCTATGGATTTTTCTGCTTGGAGCAGAAAGGAGAGCGCACTTTGGAGCTTGGTTTGGGGATGAAGCCGGTGCACTGTGGAAAAGGTCAGGGCGCTGCATTTCTGCAGGGAATTCTGGACTTTATCATGGAAAAATTTGCGCCCCGAGTCATAATTCTATCCGTGGCTGACTTCAATCACCGAGCCCAGCAGCTTTATCTCAACATGGGCTTTGAAGTGGTGAGGCGCATCCCGCAGGAAAGCAATGGTGATATTCATCTCTTTGTGGAGATGGAGAAAAACACCTAATTTTAGACTTTGTTGCAAAGCAACAGAAAAACTTGTTGACAGTCAAGAAAAAGTCGTCCAATATACTTATGACTGCTGGTGGCTAGCAGGGAATTTGTCAAAGATTACCAATAAACAAAGGAGAAAACCATGACATTTGAAGAAATTTTACCGGGCCTTAAGGCCAAGAAAAAATATGTGCGTACAGGCTGGGGTGGGGCAGAGAACTACGTCCAGCTCTTTGACACGATTGAGCAGAATGGAGTGGCTCTTGAAGTGACACCTTATTTCCTTATCAATGTTTCTGGTGAGGGGGAGGGCTTCTCCATGTGGAGTCCGACTCCTTGTGATGTCCTCGCGACAGATTGGGTGGAAGTAGATGACTAAGACGGTGCTGGTGACGGGAGCTAGCTCTGGCATCGGCCGAGCTCAGGCTCTGACCTTTTTGGAAAATGGCTATCGGGTTTACGGGGTGGACAAGGATGAAAACCCTGGCTTTCTCAATGAGCTTCGTTTTGTCAAGATGGATTTGACAGGTGATTTGACACCACTCTTCACTAGCTTTCCTGAGGTGGACATTCTCTGTAATACAGCAGGTATCTTGGACGATTATCGTCCCCTGCACGAGACCAGCGATGAGGACTGGGAACAGATTTTTGCCCTTAATCTGACCGCGACTATGAAAATCACTCGCTTTTACTTGCAGAAAATGCTAGAGAAAAAGTCTGGTATCATCATTAATATGTGCTCGATTGCTAGTTTTCTGGCTGGCGGTGGTGGTTCTGCCTATACAGCCTCTAAGCATGCTCTGGCTGGCCTGACCAAGCAGATAGCCTTGGACTATGCGGATAAAAATATCCAAGTCTTTGGCTTGGCGCCAGGCGCTGTCAAGACAAACATGACTGCCGCAGATTTTGAGCCAGGCGGACTGGCAGACTGGGTTGCTGAGGAAACGCCTATCAAGCGCTGGCTGGATCCTCAGGAAGTAGCTGATGTTAGTCTCTTTCTAGCCAGTGGTAAGGCAGCTGCTATGCAGGGCGAGATTATCAAAATAGACGGTGGCTGGAGTTTGAAGTAAGGAAATAAAATGTTTAAATGGTAAAAACGCAAGAAGATTTATCTGTTTTGTCTAGCCCTGCTATTTCTTATCTGGTTAAACAATACAAGCCTCTTTTCTAATAAAGATGGGAAAGAATATAAAATCCTAGCCCATCGAGGACTCGCACAGACCTTTGATGAGTCTAAAGCGGACTGGGACAGCAATACGGCAGCCATGATTGACCCTCCTACACATCCCTATCTTGAGAACACCATTTCTTCAATGCAGGCGGCTTTTGACCTGGGAGCAGATGCAGTGGAGTTTGATGTGAAATTGTCCAAAGACCAGCAACTGGCAGTCTTTCATGATGCAACTCTGAAATTCAAGACTGGCATTGAGGGAGAAATTCAGGACTATACGATGGCTGAGCTCAAAAAGATGGATATCGGTTACGGTTATACGGCTGATGGCGGAAAAACCTATCCTTTTAGAGGAAAAGGAGTCGGCCAGATGCCCACAATAGATGAGGTTTTTGAGGCCTTTCCAGACAAGGAGTTTGTGATTGAGGTCAAAGACGGGAAATTAGAAACCTATAAAGTCTTGTGGGAAAAGCTAAAAACGCTCTCGCCCAAAAGGTTAAACAAACTCAGTGTTTGTGGGGCAAGCGAGGAAGGCGTTCATTGGTTGCGCAGTCAGAGCAGCAGTCTCAAGCTCTTGTCCAAATCGCATGCTTAATGCTCTTATCCAATATGAATTATTGGGCTTTACGGGCTATATCCCTGAGGAAATGAAAAATGCAGAGCTGCGCATTACTTTGAAATATGCCAAATTCTTATGGGGTTGGCCAAACAAATTTATGGAAAGAATGGAAGCAGTCAATACACGGGTTGAGCTAACAGCTGGCGGCAGCGATTTATCAGAAGGTTTCGATCATATCCATAGTCTAAAAGATATTCCCGAAGGCTTTGACGGCTATATCTGGACGAATAAAATCAATGAACTGCATCTGAAAGAAGATAAAGAATGAAGGCAAAGAATACTTTTTTCCAATCCTGGACTAAAAATATGGTACTTTACGGTTTGGATGCTAGTCTAGGGCAGTTCTTTATGAATGCGCCTGAGACATCCTGCCTTTACCAACTAGGAAATTTCATCTTTCCGTCTGGTCAGGTGGATCCGAATTTGTGGCAGGAATTTAGCAAAAAATATAGTTTAGCTGACAAGGTCATTATCTCCGAGGAGTCCAGCTGGCAAGAGTTTCTGGATGGTCAGAGTGAGCTGGGCCAGTTTACTCGCTATGCTTTTGCGGACAAGGTTGCCTTTGACACAGATGCTTTGGAGAAATGGCAGCGCAGGCTACCAGCAAACTACCATCTTTGTCCGATTGATGAGGAGAGTTATGAGCGTTTGGCTGAGGAAGCCTGGTCTCAAGATTTGCAGGGTGATTTTTCCGGTTTTGACCATTTTCAAGCGGCGGGTGGCTTTGGCTTTTTACTTTATTCAGGAGAGGACATCATCGCTGGCGTATCGACAGGATTGGTCTATCATGGAGCTTTTGAGATTGAAATTGCTACCAAGCCAGCCTACCAAAGGCAGGGCTTGGCCAAAATCTTGGGTGCCCAGATGATTTTAGAAGCCCAAAAACACTCACTCTTTCCTCTCTGGGATGCGCACAATGAAGCTTCCAAGAAGGTTGCAGAAAGCTTGGGCTATCAGTGTCTAGGCGCTTATCCGGCCTATGAATGGAAAGGGACTTTTGACCAATGAAGAAAAACCAAACCTATGACTTAAAAGATATCATTGAGGCTGTAAAATCGGAAGAGCTAGATGATGATTTCTGTTTGTATGCTAAGGAAAATGGGGAACTGAATTTTCAGGACAGATACTTGCTTGCTGATTATCCTCAAGTGGTGGGTAATAGGGATGTTTACCCTAGACAAGTAAGCGAGCAAGAGCTGGATCTGATTTATTACGGTGAAGATTTTGCGGATGTTCTCTTGTCAGTCATGGAGCAGATAGCAGAAGCAACTGATGAAGAGTGTTTACAGGCTCTGCTTTACTATTATGAGCATGATGATTTCATGGATTTTGATAAAGATACAGTTTTGTAGGAAGATTTTTTATAAACAATAATTTTCATTTTAGAAAGATAGGAGAAAAGATGACCCCAAAAGAAATGTGGCAGGCATACAAGAAAATCAATCCAAAGATTGGCGACGATATTGACGCCTGGGCCTTCGGTGACTTGGCAGATGAGCTTGCTGACTTAGTGCTGCGTGGTGAAAAGACAGCGCCGGCTTCTGCCTATGAGCTCTATAAGCTTGAAAATGAGCCCTTGCCGCAGGCAGGAAGCTTTGATGTCATTTTAGACAGTCAGGACAAGGCAGTCTGTATCATTGAAATCACCAAAGTCTCTGTGGTACCTTTTAATGAGGTTTCAGCCGAACACGCCTTTAAGGAAGGAGAAGGAGACAAATCCTTGGCCTACTGGCAACAAGTCCATCAGGAATTTTTTACGGAGTGTCTGGCGGAAGCCGGTTTGGAATTTTCGCAAGAAACGGGTGTCGTCCTAGAAGAATTTCGCAAGGTCTATCCGCTGGATCAAGCTTAAGTCTATTTTTGAATAGGCTTTTTGTTTGCCCTTGATAAATCGAAATAAAGGTGTTGCTATTAGGTATATAAAAATCGTGATTTGGAGGAGAAATGGATAAATTAATTTTAGGCTTACTCATGATAAAGCGTTTTACAGTTTATGAAATTCGTCAGGTGATGCGGCAAATTTCAGCTCTATGTGCAGCGATAGTCTAGGCAAGTATCCAAGCAGCCTTAAAAAAACTGTCCCAGCAAGGAGCAGTGACTTATTCGGAGTACGTAGAAAAAGGAAAAATGAAGAAGGAATATGCGATTACAGCTTCGGGACGAATCTTGTTTTTGGAGTGGCTTAAAACGCCTATCAACATGAGCAAGAACAAGAATATGGACTTGGGGAAATTCCTCTTTATGGGATATCTTCCTAAGAGAGAGCAGCTTCAGATGCTGGATTTGACCATTGAGGGACTGGAAGTTGAAGTCCAAGAGTTTGAAGCTGTCAAAGACGCGATTCGTTTTACGGAGGAACAAGAAAAGGTAAAAGCCTATCTAGAGCAGAACAGCCATCTGGCTACAGAGCTGATAGAGACCAGTCAGGCGGCTGATTTAGCTGAAAGTATTTCCCAGATTGGCTATTTTGAAATGAAGACGCTCGAATTTGGGCTTGATTCTGCTCGCTTTCAGTTGGACTGGTTTACCAAGCTTCGCCAGCAGTTGGCTGAAAATGAGAAAGAGGGCTGAGATACTAGGTATTCAAAAAACAGCGGCTACTTGCCATATTGATACATTTGGCAATGACTTTGAGAGTTTGAAAAACCAATTAGCTTTTCTTCCGCTATAGGATATATCGAGTATGTATTTGTAGATGCGGCTTATCGGCACCAAGGGATTGCCGGTTAGCTTCTGAAAAAGGATTTAAAGAATTTGTCTGGATGGAGCGAGTGGCCAATAAAGAAGAAAATCTTAATGGGAAGACAGAAATTGATTAAAGCCTGTAATCTATATAAATCCATAAGGCTAAATAAACTAATTTTTCTACCAGCCTTCAAAGACCATTTCTGAAAAAGATTGAAAATAGCTCTAAAAAAGCTTATAATATAAGCTATAAAACGACAGAAGGCTTCTAGGAGGATTGATTTTGAAGAAGGTTCATTTTTTTATCATTTACGGCTGTGTCTGCTTTGTACTGATTGGAGGAACCTTTCTCTATACTTATTTTAAGCCTGGAGGCATAGCGGAAGCAATCGAGTCCCGCTTTAAGCTGTCTGCTGTAGTGGATGCATCCTTGAAAAAATTCGATCATGATAGTTTCTACATGGATCGGCTGTCTGAGTCGACCTATCTAGAAGGCTACAAAAAAAGAAAAGCCAAGACAGTTAAACAGCTGACTGTTTCAGATTCACCTTATTTAGCTAAGCTTTACGAAACCTATGATGATCAAGAACTGACCCATTATTTCAGCGAAGATCGGATGTACTTGGAAGAAAAGGATGGATTTGAGACCATTGATGACACTGAGTCACGGAAACATATTGATGGCTATTCGGGCATGTCCTCTTTTAAGGCTTTGCTGCAGGTCATGGTAGATAATGAGTCAGAACTGACTAAGAAAAAAGTGGACGGGGGCTATGAGTTTTCGGTGACAGCAGAAGGTGATTTGGCCTATGACCTTATCGATGCCTTCTACTATGCTTATAATGATGAACATTATGATACGACCATCGATATTGAGAAGTGTCAGGTTGCCTTTGTGGTTGACCCTAAGACTCGGACCATTCGCTCTATTGATATGACCATGGATTTGGACGAAGATACAGCTTTAGATGGAGAATTGATTTACTTCAAGCAGCGGGCTGTTTTCAAGGACTATGGCAAGGCAAAAGTCCATCTTCCAAAGAAAATCAAAGAAAAAGAAGCAAAATCAGCTGTTTAAAGGCTGATTTTTTTGTGCAAAAGTTTTTTTGTTGCAGATTTTTATGGGGATGACTTGATTTTAAATTTTTAAAAATTACCTTTTAGTGATATAATAAAGGTGATATCCTACAGAAAAGAGATAATTGATGACAAATTACGCGATTATTTTGGCTGCGGGTAAGGGTACTCGCATGAAGTCAGATTTACCAAAAGTGCTGCACAAGGTTGCAGGGATTTCCATGCTGGAACATGTTTTTCCGCAGTGTCAGTGCCATTGATCCAGAAAAGACCGTGACAGTTGTTGGGCACAAGGCAGAGCTAGTTGAGCAAGTCTTGGCAGGTCAGACAGACTTTGTCCGTCAGACCGAGCAGCTGGGAACGGGCCATGCCGTTATGATGGCCGAGCCTGTTTTGGAAAATCTGACTGGTCAGACGCTGGTCATTGCTGGCGATACTCCTCTGATTACAGGAGAAAGCCTGAAAAAAACTCTGATTGACTTCCATATCAACCACAAGAATGTTGCGACTATCCTGACGGCAGAAGCAGATAATCCTTTCGGCTATGGCCGTATCGTTCGCAATCAGCACGACGAGGTCTTAAAAATTGTTGAGCAGAAAGATGCTTCTGACTTTGAACAGCAAATCAAGGAAATCAATACGGGAACTTACGTCTTTGACAATGCTCGTCTCTTTGAAGCCCTCAAAAATATCAATACCAATAATGCTCAAGGCGAATACTATATCACAGATGTGATTGGTATTTTCCGCGAGAATGGTGAAAAAGTCGGTGCTTATACGCTCAAAGACTTTGATGAAAGTCTGGGGGTTAATGACCGCGTGGCTCTTGCTACAGCTGAGAGTGTAATGCGCCGTCGGATTAACCAGCAGCATATGGTGAATGGGGTCAGCTTTGTCAATCCTCATGCGACCTATATCGATGTGGATGTGGAAATTGCGCCTGAAGTTCAAGTTGAAGCAAATGTGACCCTGAAAGGTCAGACCAAGATTGGGGCAGAGACTATCCTGACCAATGGTACCTACATCGTGGACTCTGTCATTGGAGAGCGGACCGTTATCACCAACTCCATGATTGAGGAGTCAAGTGTTGCAGATGGAGTGACGGTCGGGCCTTACGCTCACATTCGTCCAGGTTCTAGTCTGGCTAAGGATGTCCATGTCGGAAACTTTGTAGAAGTTAAAGGATCGTCAATTGGAGAAAATACCAAGGCTGGTCATTTGACCTACATTGGAAACTCTGAAGTTGGCGCTAATGTCAACTTTGGTGCGGGTACGATTACGGTCAATTATGATGGTCAGAAGAAGTACAAGACTATCATTGGCGACAATGTCTTTGTTGGTTCCAACTCGACCATTATTGCCCCAGTTGAGCTGGGTGACAACTCACTGGTCGGTGCTGGTTCTACTATTACCAAGGACGTACCAGCAGATGCCATCGCTCTGGGACGTGGCCGTCAGATTAACAAGGAAGATTATGCTAAGCGACTTCCTCATCACCCTCAAAACAAGTAGGTTTAGTCATGGAATTTGAAGAAAAAACCGTCCAACGGACGGAGATTTATCAGGGACCGATTTTTAAAGTGGTTCAGGACCAGGTGGAGCTGCCAGAGGGCAAGGGTCAAGCCCAACGGGATTTGATTTTTCATAATGGGGCGGTGGCTGTAATTGCTATCACCCCGGAAAATAAGATGATTTTAGTCAAGCAGTACCGCAAGGCAATTGAAGCGACTTCTTACGAGATTCCAGCTGGTAAGCTTGAGGTAGGAGAGAATGCAGATCCCCAAGCGGCTGCCCTCCGAGAATTAGAAGAAGAGACCGGCTACACTGGACAGCTGGAGTTGGTCTATGATTTCTACTCTGCCATCGGTTTTTGCAATGAAAAAATCAAGCTCTACAGCGCCAGCCATTTAACAAAGGTCGAAAACCCTCGTCCCCAAGACGAGGATGAAACATTGGAACTTTTTGAAGTCAGTCTGGAGGAGGCACATCAGTTGTTGCAAAACGGTGACATCTGCGATGCCAAGACCATCATGGCCCTTCAGTACTGGGAACAAAAAAATCTGAATAAATAGGAACGTAGATCAATGGGAAAAGCTTTATTAACAGATGAAATCATTGAGCGGGCCAACCGCGGTGAGGATATTTCGGGGCCGCCTCTCATGGATGACGAGGAAACCAAGATTCTTTCAACTGGCAGAAGCTCCTTTAGCTCGCAGCAGTCTAGTCGACAGGATACTCAGTTTGGTTATCAAAGCCCTCAAAACCGCTTTGGTTATGAAGAAGCTCGATCTCAGCAGAATCAGAGTCGTTTTGGCTATCAGACTGCTCCAAAACCAAGAGGAGTTTACGGATGAGACTCTGCACATTGAGGTAGATCCGACCGTGACTAAGAGCCGTCGGATTGAAAACCAAAAGCGGAGCCTCTTTCAAGCCAAACTCAATAAGATTCTCCTTTGGGTGGTTATCCTGCTGATTGGTTTGATTGCTGCTATTATTTGGTGGCCTTAAAAACCTGCTCTATTGCACTTAAAAGGAAGCCTAGCCTGTCTAAGCTTCTTTTTCATCAGATGATTTGAGGTATTATATGAAAATTGGAATTATCGCAGCCATGCCTGAGGAGTTGAAGATTCTGCTGGAGCATTTAGAAAATCCCGCAGAAGCACCTGCGTTTGGGTCATGTCTATCATACGGGCTCCATCGGCTATCATGAAGTGGTGTTGGTCGAAAGCGGGATTGGCAAGGTTATGTCCGCTATGAGTGTGGCTGTTTTGGTCAATGACTTTCAAGGTTACAGCTGTGATTAACACAGGCTCAGCTGGAGCAGTGGCAGAAGGTCTGGCTATCGGCGACGTGGTGGTCGCAGATCGTCTGGTCTACCATGATGTGGACGTGACGGCCTTTGGCTATGACTACGGTCAGATGGCACGGCAGCCGCTTTATTTTGAAGCGAGTCGCTATCTGGTTGCTGAAATGAAGAAAATTTTGGATAAAACCCATCAAAAGGCAAGAGTAGGTTTGATTGCGACAGGTGATAGCTTTGTTGCCGGTCAAGACAAGATTGATCGCATCAAGGGAGCATTTTCCAGATGTCTTGGCTGTCGAGATGGAAGGCGCAGCTATTGCTCAAGCCACACATTCGATTGGCCTGCCTTTTATGGTTATTCGGGCCATGAGCGATACGGCTAGTCATGATGCCAATGTCACTTTTGATGAATTCATTCTTGAAGCTGGTAAACGCTCGGCAGAAACCCTGATTCAATTTCTGAAAGAGTTGGTTTAAAGGGGAGATAGTATGTACAAAGAGTCTTATTTTGATGGTGGTCTCTTTTCTTACATCGGTCATGTGATTTTAGCTACCTTGATTACAGTTTTTACACTGGGAATTTGTGCACCTTGGGGCATGTGTATTCTGTATAATTGGAAGATAAAACATACAGTTATTGACGGGCACCGTCTTTACTTTGATGGTACTGCCATGCAGCTTTTTGGGAATTGGATTAAGTGGTGGTTCTGACCATTGTTACCTTTGGTATTTATGGCTTTTGGCTGAAAATCAAACTGACCCAGTGGATTACCAAGCATACGCATCATGCGAATTGAGAATAAGCAAGCGAGACTTAAGTGGCTCGCTTTTCCTTTTCTTCTGTCTTGCCAAAAAATCCCTTTTGATGGTATAATCAAGGAACTGCAATCAATGATAGAGGAGAAAAAATGAGTATCTTAGAAGTAAAAAATCTCAGCCACGGTTTCGGAGACCGGGCTATTTTTGAGGATGTATCCTTCCGCCTGCTCAAGGGTGAGCATATCGGCCTGGTCGGTGCCAATGGTGAGGGAAAGTCAACCTTTATGAGCATTGTGACGGGTAAAATGCTGCCGGACGAAGGTAAGGTCGAGTGGTCCAAAGTATGTGACGGCTGGCTATCTGGACCAGCATGCTGTTTTGGAGCAAGGCCAGTCTGTCCGCGATGTTTTGCGCACGGCCTTTGACGAGCTTTTCAAGACCGAGGCTCGTATCAATGAAATCTATATGAGCATGGCTGAGGAAGGAGCCGATGTTGATGCCCTGATGGAAGAAGTGGGCGAGCTGCAGGACCGCTTGGAGAGCCGAGATTTCTATACTCTAGATGCCAAGATTGACGAGGTCGCACGGGCACTGGGTGTTATGGACTACGGTATGGAGAGTGATGTGACGGAGCTATCTGGTGGGCAGCGGACCAAGGTTCTCTTGGCTAAGCTGCTTCTGGAAAAACCGGATATCCTGCTCTTGGACGAGCCAACCAACTATCTGGATGCTGAGCACATTGACTGGCTCAAGCGTTACCTACAGAACTATGAAAATGCCTTTGTTCTAATCTCGCATGATATTCCTTTCCTGAATGACGTCATCAATATCGTCTACCATGTGGAAAATCAGCACCTGACTCGTTACTCTGGCGACTACTATCAGTTCCAGGAAGTCTATGAGATGAAAAAATCTCAGCTGGAAGCGGCCTACGAGCGCCAGCAGAAAGAAATTGCGGACCTCAAGGACTTTGTGGCTCGCAATAAAGCCCGTGTGGCAACCCGTAATATGGCCATGTCCCGCCAGAAAAAGCTGGATAAGATGGATATTATTGAGCTGCAGAGTGAGAAGCCAAAGCCTACCTTTGACTTCAAACCTGCCCGCACACCTGGCCGTTTTATCTTTCAGGCTGAGAATTTGCAGATTGGTTACGACCGACCGCTAACCCAGCCCCTTAACCTGACCTTTGAGCGTAATCAAAAGGTGGCGATCATCGGGGCAAATGGGATTGGAAAAACAACCCTGCTCAAGAGTTTGCTGGGGATTATCCCGCCTATTGCAGGTCAGGTCGAGCGTGGGGACTATCTAGAGCTGGGCTATTTCGAGCAGGAAGTCGAGGGCGGCAATCGTCAGACACCGCTGGAAGCAGTCTGGAACGCCTTTCCGGCCCTTAACCAAGCAGAAGTCCGAGCGGCTCTGGCCAGATGTGGTCTGACTTCCAAGCACATCGAGAGCCAGATCCAGGTCCTTTCAGGTGGAGAGCAGGCCAAGGTCCGACTTTGCCTCCTCATGAACCGAGAAAATAATGTTCTGGTGCTGGACGAGCCGACCAACCACCTGGATGTCGATGCCAAGGAAGAGCTCAAACGAGCTCTGAAAGAATACAAGGGCAGCATCCTCATGGTCTGCCATGAGCCTGATTTCTATGAAGGCTGGATGGACCAGATCTGGGATTTTAACCAGTTGACTTGATAAAATTTAAAAAAGAAAAGAGACGGTTCATTGAGAATCGTCTCTTTCTGTTACTAATAATTCAAAAACTGCTCGATTTCCTGCTTTTCAATCTGTTTGCCATGCTGGCAGACAGGGCAGGTGAGGTAATGTTTTCTACCGTAAGGAAAGGTAGGAATCCAATAGAGTGTAAACTTTCGGCCGGTTTCAATAATGTCCCAAGGTGCGACGTTGTGGCAGTTGGCACACTCGATATTGCTTTGGGTCTGTCCTAAGTTTTTCTGATAACCTTTATATCCCCAGATAATCATATTGATTTCCCTCCTTTATTGGTTGGGCGGTCAGCTCTTATTTGCTGAAGTCATAGTCCTTGATAATCTCGATTTTTTCAATCTTGATATCTTTTTTAGGCTTGTCATTATCGTCTGTTTCTGCGGCAGCGATTTTGTCCACCACATCCATACCTTCCAACACTTGGCCAAATACGGTATAAGCACCGCCATCTAAAGTAGGATTTCCACCGTTTTTATAGGCTTCGATGATTTTAGCTGGGAAGGAATCCGTAGACATTTGGCTAGTCAAATCTTTCTTGCTTTGGTTGATGAAAGAACTGACTGCCATTGGTATCAGGGCCTGCATTAGCCATGGATAGGGCGCCACGAATATTATAGAGATATGGAGAATACTCATTTTTAAAGCCGTTTCCAGAGTCTTTAGACTTATCTTTTCCCTTCCAGATAGACTCGCCTCCAGTGCCGTTGCCTTTAGGATCTCCGGTCTGAATCATGAATTCATTGATTACACGGTGGAATAAAACGCCATCATAGTAGCCTTCCTTGGCATGGGTTAGGAAGTTTTCAACGGCCAGTGGGGCTTGTTTTGGAAAGAGCTTGATGCGGATATCGCCTTCAGTCGTTACCAACTTGACTTCTGCTTCATCTTCAGCAACTTCTGTAGATAGCTGCGGAAAAGTTGGCATTTTCGTTGGTCATGGCATCCTTGAATTGCTCACGGAGTTTGCTGGTTTCCTCTGGATCAGAGCTAGAGCTCACTAGAGAGGAACTGCTGGATGAGTTGGAGGAGCTAGTAGTCTCCTCTTTCTTACCTTTACCAGAGCAGCCAGCCAAGACAAGTCCTGATAAGAGACTGATAAGAAGAATTTTTTTCATATAAAACCTTTCTCACATTAGATTGTAAACTACTGATATTTTACTACAATTAAGCTAGTTTTTCAAACCCTCCTGTGTCAGACAATCCAGGAGCAGATTTTTAAGTCCTGCTGGCCGTAAGTTTAGGCCGCAAATTGCTTCTATGTCTAACCATTCAGGTTGATAGACATTCTGGGCATGACTGCGAAGGGCTTCCTCACCCTGAATCATTGGGGCTGATGTATGGCTGATAGTGGCATGAAAATAGATTTCTAAGCGTTGGCCATTTCTGAAAGTAAAGGCTGGCTGCAGCTGCTTTTCAGACAAGCTCCAACCCAGTTCTTCCTGAATTTCTCGCTGAGCTGCTTGGACTGCAGTCTCACCTGAATCGGCTTCGCCGCCCGGTATCACAAAATACTCTTCTCCATTTTTTTCCAGCGGTGGATGAGCAGTATTTGCTTGGTTTGGGGATTGAAAAGAATGACTCCGGCTCGCATTATCTTTCCTCCTGATATGTTTTTACTGTTAATTAATTAGAATTTCTTTTATTCTAACACAAGAACAAGAGTTTTGCTTGGGACCTGTTAAAAGTATGGTAGAGTGAACAAATTCATCTTGATGTAATTAAATTTTATCTGAAGAGAGAGCTTAATAGCAGGCGAACTTGTGCATTGAGAGATGTTATGGTAAAATAAACAGTGTAAAAATAATAAGGAGTGTTTTCCATGGAGAAAAGACTGACAAGAGATGTCAACAACAAAAAAATCGCTGGTGTATGTGCTGGTATCGCAAACTACTTTGATTTAGATCCAACCTTGGTTCGTGTTATTTGGATTCTTTTGGTCTGTGTGGCAGGTACAGGTGTCTTGGCTTACTTGATTGCTTGGGCGGTTATGCCAGAGGCTTAATAAGAATTTATGTGATAGTGAAATGAGAACTGGCTAGCCCAGTTCTTTTTGCGTGGATAAATAAGTTTTTTTGTTTCTGATCTAGATAAAAGATTTCTCATCTAAGGCTCAAATATGGTATAATAAGGGTTATGGCAACTAAGAAAAACACGAAAAAAGGCCGGACAACTCGTCGGCCGACAAAAGCAGAATTAGAAAGACAAAAAGCAATAAAGAGAATGATTGCCACCTTTGTGCTGGCTCTTATTCTTTTGTTTGCAGCTATAAAGCTGGGCGCCTTTGGGGTCACCATTTATAATATGATTCGCCTCTTGGTGGGAAGCTTGGCTTATCTGGCTATTCTGGCCAGCTTTGGCTATCTCTTTTTTTTCAAGTGGCTGCACAAGCACGAGGGGACAGTTTCAGGATTTATCAGCCTCTTTTTGGGATTGGAGTTAATTTTTCCAAGCTTATTTTGTCAGTGTGTTGAAGCTAGAAGGGGCAGCTGTCTTATCCACAACTCTAGGCAGGGTTTTGACTGATCTGACAGCCTTTAAGGTCAGCTCCTTCGCGGGTGGTGGCCTGCTAGGTTCTCTCTTATACGCACCTATCTCTTTTCTTTTTTCAAATATCGGTTCTTATTTCTTCGGCCTGCTGCTCATTCTTTTAGGCGGTCTGCTTATGAGCCCTTGGTCTATCTATGACATTTCAGAAAAAGGCTATGGCAGCCTTTCAAAATTGGAGAGAAAAGCAGGAAGAAAAGCGTCAGCTTCGTTTCCTGGAGCAGGAAGAGAAAAGCTGCACAGGCAGCTATGCAAGCCATTGAAGTAGAGCAAGAAGAAGCTGAAGTCGATCCTGAAACAGGAGAGATTTTAGATGACGAGGACTTGTCAGATACAGCTGTGGACTTTGACGAGGCAGACTATGAGGAAGTGGGAGAGTATGACCCTCATGAGCCTCTGGACTTTGGTCGCGAAGAAGAGACGGAGGAGGCAGACTCGACGTAGACGTAGAAGTGGACTTTACCGCCAAGGAAAGTCTGGACTACAAGCTGCCGACCATCAACCTCTTTGCGCCCGACAAGCCTAAAAACCAGTCCAAGGAAAAACGCATTGTCCGAGATAATATTAAGATTTTGGAAGAGACCTTTGCTAGTTTTGGGATCAAGGCTGCTGTTGAGCGGGCTGAAATCGGACCTTCCGTCACTAAGTACGAGGTCAAGCCAGCTGTCGGAGTTCGGGTCAATCGGATTTCCAATCTGGCTGATGACTTGGCTCTAGCCCTAGCTGCCAAGGATGTACGGATTGAGGCACCGATTCCTGGGAAATCTCTTGTCGGGATTGAAGTACCCAACTCTGAAGTTGCGACCGTGACTTTCCGAGAACTCTGGGAACAGTCGAAGACGGATGCCAGCAAGCTCCTAGAAATCCCACTTGGGAAGGCTGTCAACGGCTCTGTCCGCTCCTTTGACTTGGCTAAGATGCCCCATCTCTTGGTGGCTGGCTCTACTGGCTCTGGTAAATCTGTGGCTGTCAACGGTATTATCGCCAGCATTCTCATGAAAGCCAGACCGGATGAAGTCAAGTTTATGATGGTGGATCCTAAGATGGTGGAGCTGTCCGTTTATAATGACATTCCTCACTTGCTTATCCCAGTCGTGACCAATCCTCGCAAGGCTAGCCGTGCACTCCAGAAGGTTGTAGATGAGATGGAAAACCGCTATGAACTCTTCTCCAAGGTCGGTGCCCGTAACATTGCTGGCTACAATGCTAAAGTAGCCGAGTACAATGCCCAATCAGAGTACAAGCAAGTTCCCCTGCCTTTAATCGTTGTCATCGTGGACGAGCTGGCTGACCTTATGATGGTGGCCAGCAAGGAAGTGGAAGACGCTATTATCCGTTTAGGGCAAAAAGCGCGTGCAGCTGGGATTCACATGATTCTGGCTACCCAGCGACCATCAGTAGATGTTATCTCCGGTCTGATCAAGGCCAATGTGCCATCTCGGATTGCCTTTGCCGTGTCCAGCGGGACAGATAGTCGTACCATTCTAGATGAAAATGGAGCAGAGAAGCTCTTGGGGCGTGGGGATATGCTCTTTAAGCCAATTGATGAAAACCATCCGGTTCGTCTGCAGGGCTCCTTTATCTCAGATGAAGATGTTGAGCGAATCGTAGCCTTTGTCAAAAATCAAGCTGAAGCTGATTATGATGATAGCTTTGATCCTGGTGAAGTATCTGAAAGTGATTTAGATACTGGTGGGGGCGATGATGAAGGCGATCCTCTCTTTGAAGAAGCCAAGGCCTTGGTTATCGAGACTCAGAAAGCCAGCGCATCTATGATTCAGCGGCGACTCTCGGTCGGCTTTAACCGGGCTACTCGTCTTATGGAAGAACTTGAAGCGGCAGGCGTTATCGGACCAGCCGAGGGAACCAAGCCGAGAAAGGTTTTGCAGACGAATTGATCCTAATTTCACTAGTCTGCTAGCAAGATAATCATTTGATAAAAACAAATCTGCCAGCAGTCAGCCGGCAGATTTTCTCTACTTACACATTGCCAAGGAAAGGAAAGAAGGTATGAAACTAGATACCATTCACCATATAGCCATCATTGGCCATGATTATGCCAAGACCAGGGAGTTTTATGTGGACAAGCTGGGCTTTGAGCAGCTGGATGAGCACCATCGGCCGGACAAGCAGGATATTCTCTTTAATGTTCGCAAGGGAAATCTGACTCTGGAAATTTTTATCAAGGAAGAAGCTCCCAAGCGGCCAGCCCTGCCTGCTCCAGAGCATACTGGGTCTGAGGCATCTGGCCTTCCGAGTGACAAATGTCGAAGAAACGCTAGCGGAATTTGACCGTTTGGAGATTCCTCATACCGAGCTGCGCTATGACGACTTTGACGGGCGTAAGATGGCTTTCTTCTTTGATCCGGATGGCCTGCCTCTGGAGATTCATGAATAAGACTAGGAGCATCGGAAGGTCCTTCTTTCACGGTAAAAGAATGACTTGTAAGTCCCGCATATGAAAACCCATCGGCTATCTTATAACCGATGGGTTTTGTTTTACATTGTTACAAAAAAAGAGTCCGATGACCATGGCTAGGGTACATGAAGAAGGTCAAAAGAAAATCCAGCCCGCCAGAAGAACTTAAAGAACTTAGGGTAGTAGAAAGCTCCGTTTTTTTCTTTGAGAAAATAGATGGTGATGGCGATAGCGAGAACTGAGAGAGCTAGAGTCAGCTGGGGCAGCAAGCTATGATAGTAGGCCTTGTCTGAAATGATATAAAATTCCACAACAAAAAAAGCGGAAAAAGCCAAGTCCGCAAAGTTTAAACCGTATTTTTCTTAATTGAAAAAAACTCGCACTGTAATAGTGGTTAAAATCAAAGTTAAAAAGATAAATAAAATCGAAGCAATCTTTAATAGTGTCATAAGATTATTTTACCACAAAAAATTCAAAAAAGAAGATAAAATTCCTTGCATTTAACAAAGTTTAGTGTATAATAGAAAGGTATGCGAAAAAGCATACTTGTGGGAGGTAAAAAAATCTTTATTTACCGCCAAAAACCACAAAGGAGGATTTAAAAATGGCTAAAAAAAGTCGAAAAACTTGTAAAATTGCAAATCCCTGCTGGTAAAGCTACTCCAGCTCCACCAGTTGGTCCTGCGCTTGGTCAAGCCGGTATCAACATCATGGGATTCACTAAGGAGTTCAACGCTCGTACAGCTGATCAAGCTGGTATGATTATTCCAGTTGTTATCTCAGTATACGAAGACAAATCATTCACTTTCGTGACTAAGACTCCGCCAGCTGCTGTTCTTTTGAAGAAAGCTGCAGGTGTTGAAAAAGGTTCTGGTGAGCCAAACAAAACGAAAGTTGCAACAGTTACTCGTGCGCAAGTACAAGAAATTGCTGAAACTAAGATGCCAGATTTGAACGCTGCAAACATCGAGTCTGCAATGCGTATGATTGAAGGTACTGCTCGTTCTATGGGATTCACTGTTGTTGACTAATCAATAACGCTCATCCCATTTGCCCGCACTACACTTGATCAGATTGACGAGTGACGTGGGAGATGAAAATCGATTGAACCACTTACAAGGAGAAAGATAAAATGGCTAAAAAAAGCAAACAACTTCGTGCTGCTCTTGAAAAAAAGATCGACAGCACAAAAAGCATACAGCGTAGAAGAAGCTGTAGCACTTGCAAAAAGAAACTAACTTTGCAAAATTCGATGCAACTGTAGAAGTTGCTTACAACTTGAACATCGACGTTAAAAAAGCTGACCAACAAATCCGTGGCGCAATGGTATTGCCAAACGGAACTGGTAAAACTTCACGCGTTCTTGTTTTCGCACGTGGTGCTAAAGCAGAAGAAGCGAAAGCTGCTGGTGCAGACTTCGTTGGTGAAGATGACCTCGTTGCAAAAATCAACGACGGTTGGTTGGACTTTGACGTAGTAATCGCTACACCTGACATGATGGCACTTGTAGGTCGCCTTGGACGTGTCCTTGGACCTCGTAACTTGATGCCGAACCCTAAGACTGGTACTGTAACAATGGACGTTGCAAAAGCAGTTGAAGAGTCTAAAGGTGGTAAGATTACTTACCGTGCAGACCGTGCAGGTAACGTACAAGCTATCATTGGTAAAGTTTCATTTGAAGCTGACAAGTTGGTTGAAAACTTCAAAGCTTTCAACGACACAATCCAAAAAGCGAAACCAGCTACTGCTAAAGGTACTTACGTAACCAACCTGACTATCACTACTACACAAGGTGTTGGTATCAAGGTTGACGTAAACTCACTTTAAGAATTAATTGAACTGCCTTTGGGTAGTTCTTTTTTTGAAATAAAAACGCTGATAGCGATTACAAACTCATAGAAACATGTTATAATAATATCGAATCAATTTATTTTATAACAAAAGGAGACGGTGTCATGAAAAAAGATCAGAACCAGCTAACCTGGCTGATGGTATCTCTGATTGCTTTTAATATGGTCTGGGGTCTGGGAAATGTAGTTAATAACTACTCCCAGCAGGGTATTTCAGTAATTGTTTCTTGGATTCTTATCCTGGCTATTTACTTTATTCCCTATGCTCTCATCGTGGGGCAGCTAGGCTCGACTTTTAAGGAGAGCGGAGGCGGTGTCAGTGACTGGGTGGAGAAAGACCTCTACCAAGCGGCTGGCTTATTTTGCGGCCTGGACTTACTGGGTGGTGCATATTCCTTATCTGGCTCAGAAGCCGCAGGGAGTTTTGATTCCGCTGGGCTGGGCTCTTCAGGGAAATGGCGACTTTTTGAGCAGTCTTGATATTCACTGGATTGTTATTCTTAGTTTGCTGATTTTTGGTGCCTTTCTCCATTTGTCTACCAAGGGGCTGTCCACGCTCAAGGTGATTGGGGGCTTGGCAGGAAGTGCCATGCTCATCATGTCTTTCCTCTTCGTCCTCTTAGCGGTCGGGGCACCATTTATCAAACCTGATATGCAGTTTGCGACGGCCAATATGGATAAGCTCAGCACTTACATTCCCAATTTTGACTTTTCTTATTTCACGACCATCTCCCTCTTGGTCTTTGCGGTCGGCGGGGCTGAGAAAATCTCGCCTTACGTTAACCAAACACGCAATCCAGCCAAGGAATTTCCAAAGGGGATGATTGTCATGGCTGTCATGGTTGGTGCATCTGCTATCCTGGGCTCTATAGCAATGGGAATGCTTTTTGACGGCAGCAATATTCCTGAAGACCTGATGCGAAACGGCGCTTACCAAGCCTTCCAAAAGCTGGGCAACTATTGGGGAGTGGGCAATGTACTAGTAGTCATCTATGCCCTGACCAATATGGTTGGACAGATTGCAGCACTGGCTTTCTCTATTGACGCGCCTCTGCAAATCATGCTCAATAATGCTGATGAAGAGTTTGTCCCAAGCTGGCTGCGCAAGCGAACATCAAAAGGTGTCCTCATTAACGGTTACATTCTGACAGGGATTTTGGTTAGCTTCTTGATTATTCTGCCTATCTTTGGAATCAAAGAAATTGACGGCCTAGTCAAATGGATGACCAATCTCAACTCCATCGTTATGCCCATGCGTTATCTCTGGGTATTCCTGGCCTACATGATGTTGAACAAGGCCTGGAAGAAGTACAAGGATGCCGAGTACAAATTTACCAAAAATCCAAAAGTTGGCTTTGCCATCGGAGCTTGGTGCTTCCTCTTTACAGCCTTTGCCTGCATTTTAGGGATGGTTCCGAAAGTGGACTTTGCCAAAGATCCAGCTGGCTGGCAATTCTCTCTCTTGACAAATATCCTGACACCAATCGTCTTGATCAGTCTGGGTGTCATCCTGCCACTCTTAGCTAAGCGGGAAAAGAAACAGTCTCTCAAGCAGTGAGTAGACCTAGCAAAAGATGATTAAAGTATTCATTCCCAGTCCTATCTGATGATGGGGCTGGTTTTTCTGTGAAATGAGTTAGTCTGCTCTGCTATTTTACAAAAAGGAAAAAAGAAAAAATTCAGTGATTTAACTATATAAAAATCATAAAATGTGGTAAAATAGTACAGATAAAATAAGGAGTAAAAAAATGGTAGAACCTAAGTATAAGCGTATTTTGATTAAGTTGTCAGGTGAAGCTCTTGCCGGTGAAAAAGGCGTTGGTATTGATATTCAGACTGTTCAGAAGATGGCGGAAGAAATCAAAGAAGTTCATGATTTGGGAGTTCAGATTGCTCTGGTTATCGGAGGTGGAAACCTTTGGCGGGGTGAGCCGGCAGCAGAAGCGGGCATGGATCGTGTGCAGGCCGATTATACTGGTATGTTGGGCACTGTCATGAATGCGCTGGTAATGGCGGATTCGCTGCAGCAAGTCGGTGTAGATACGCGCGTGCAGACTGCGATTGCTATGCAGCAGGTTGCTGAACCTTACATCCGAGGTCGGGCCCTTCGTCATTTGGAAAAAGGCCGTATCGTCATTTTCGGTGCAGGTATTGGTTCTCCTTATTTTTTTCAACCGATACAACCGCTGCATTGCGCTCAGCAGAGATTGAAGCAGATGCGATTCTCATGGCCAAAAATGGCGTGGATGGTGTTTATAATGCCGATCCTAAGAAAGACAAGACCGCTGTTAAGTTTGATGAGCTGACCCACCGAGATGTCATCAGTAAGGGACTGCGGATTATGGACTCAACGGCTTCGACCCTGTCTATGGACAATGACATTGACTTGGTTGTCTTTAACATGAATGAGCCGGGCAATATCAAACGCGTTGTTATCGGTGAGCAAATCGGAACAACAGTATCAAATAATTTATAAGAACGGAGATTAGAAACTCATGGCAAATGCAATTGTAGAAAAAGCAAAAGAAAGAATGACCCACTCGCACCAAAGTTTGGCTCGTGAATTTGGCAGCATCCGTGCAGGCCGCGCCAATGCCAGCCTTTTGGACCGCATCCATGTGGAGTACTATGGAGTAGAAACTCCGCTCAACCAAATCGCTTCGATTACGATTCCGGAAGCGCGTGTTCTTTTGGTAACACCTTTTGACAAGTCTTCTATCAAGGATATTGAGCGTGCGCTTAATGCTTCTGACCTCGGAATTACGCCAGCCAGCGATGGCTCTGTGATTCGTCTGGTCATTCCAGCTCTGACAGAGGAAACTCGCCGTGATTTGGCTAAAGAAGTGAAAAAGGTCGGTGAAAATGCTAAAGTTGCTATCCGCAACATCCGTCGCGATGCTATGGATGAAGCTAAGAAGCAGGAAAAAGCCAAAGAAATCACTGAAGATGAATTGAAGACCTTGGAAAAGGATATTCAAAAAGTAACGGACGATGCTGTCAAACATATCGATGAGATGACAGCAAATAAAGAAAAAGAACTTTTAGAAGTTTAACATTTTTATCAGAATCAAAACTCAGTTGGCTTTGGCTGACTGAGTTGTTTTAACATCAAAAATCCTTGCCCGGTTTGAAGAAGCAAGGTAGAAAATAGGTCTATATGAATACAAATCTTGCCAGCTTCATCGTGGGTATCATCACGGATGAAAATGATCGCTTTTACTTTGTTCAAAAGGACGGTCAGGTTTACGCTCTTTCTAAGGAAGAGGGGGCGCATGAGCTGGGTCAGTCTGTCAAAGGCTTTGCCTACAGCGATATGAAGCAGAAGCTTCGCCTGACAACTCTTGAAGTTACAGCTACTCAAGACCAGTTTGGCTGGGGAACAGTAACGGAGGTCCGCAAGGATCTAGGCGTCTTTGTCGATACAGGTCTGCCGGATAAGCAAATCGTTGTGTCACTGGACATCTTGCCAGAAATCAAGGAACTCTGGCCAAAAAAGGGTGACCGCCTTTATATCCGTCTGGATGTGGACAAGAAAGATCGCATCTGGGGTCAACTGGCTTATCAGGAGGATTTCCAGCGTCTGGCTCGTCCTGCCTACAATAACATGCAGAACCAAAACTGGCCAGCCATCGTTTATCGGCTCAAGCTTTCTGGTACCTTTGTCTACCTGCCGGAGAATAATATGCTGGGCTTCATTCATCCGAGTGAGCGCTATGCAGAGCCACGTCTTGGTCAGGTCTTGGACGCGCGGGTAATTGGCTTCCGTGAAGTAGACCGCACTCTTAACCTCTCTCTCAAGCCTCGCTCCTTTGAAATGTTGGAAAACGATGCCCAGATGATTCTGACCTATCTGGAGAGCAATGGCGGTTTTATGACTTTGAACGATAAATCTTCACCAGACGACATCAAGGCTACATTTGGCATTTCCAAAGGCCAGTTTAAAAAAGCTCTGGGTGGGCTGATGAAAGCTGGTAAAATCAAGCAGGACCCGACTGGAACGGAGTTGGTGTGAGGATAAAGAATCACGTATCTAGAGCTGATGCTTGGAAGGATACTGTCTTAAAGAAATGAAAGGAACCCATGAGAAAATCTTTTTACAGCTGGCTGATGACAGAGCGCAATCCTAAGAGCAAGGAGCCCAAGGCTATTTTGGCGGATTTGGCTTTTCAGGATACGGCCTTTCCAAAGCATACGGATGATTTTGATGAGGTCAGTCGTTTTCTGGAGGAGCATGCAAATTTTTCCTTTAACTTGGGCGAGTTCGATGCTATTTGGGAAGAATATCAGGCACATTGAGTGGATAGTGGCTAGGGATAGTCATTTTCTGCTTGCTTTGATATAATAAAGTAATTCATTCAAAAAAATAAAATAGAGAGGTTCTTTGTTTGCAGGAACATTCAGTAGAATTGAAACTGGGCCATCCAGATGATGCCTTTTCATCTCTTTGGCTCTAATGAACGCCATCTGCGCCTAATGGAGCAGGAATTGAAGGTAACCATTCATGCCCGAACCGAGATTGTGCAGATTTTGGGTACGGAGGCTGCCTGCGAGGAGACTCGACAGGTCATTCAGGCTCTGTTGGTCTTGGTCAATCGTGGCATGACCATCGGTACTCCCGATGTTGTGACAGCCATTACCATGGTCAAAAAAATGACGAAATTGATAAGTTTGTAGCTCTTTACGAAGAAGAGATTATCAAGGACAGCTATGGCAAGCCAATTCGGGTCAAGACACTTGGTCAGAAAAATCTATGTGGATAGTGTTAAAAAATCATGATATTGTCTTTGGGATTGGTCCAGCTGGACAGGGAAGACATTTCTGGCGGTGACCTTGGCCGTGACAGCTCTCAAGCGTGGTCAGGTCAAGCGAATTATTCTGACACGGCCAGCGGTTGAAGCTGGTGAGAGTTTGGGCTTTCTGCCTGGTGACCTTAAGGAAAAGGTTGATCCATATCTGCGTCCGGTCTATGATGCCTTGTATCAGATTTTGGGTAAGGACCAGACGACGCGCCTTATGGAGCGAGAAATCATTGAGATTGCACCTTTAGCCTATATGCGGGGGCGGACGCTGGATGATGCTTTTGTAATTCTGGACGAGGCACAGAATACCACCATCATGCAGATGAAGATGTTTCTGACACGCCTTGGTTTTCAGTCCAAGATGATTGTCAATGGAGACATCAGCCAGATTGATCTGCCTCGCAATGTTAAATCAGGACTCATTGATGCTCAGGAGAAATTGAAGAACATCTCCCAGATCGACTTTTGTGCATTTCTCAGCTAAGGATGTCGTTCGTCATCCAGTGGTGGCGGAGATTATCCGAGCTTATGAACCAACTCCTGTTAAAGAGGCTGCAACTGAGCCAGAAGAAATGGAATCTGAGAACTAGATATCAGTTTACATCAGCCTTGATATAGAATTTTTTTAAGATTTATAAAAATGAATAAAAAGTGATTATTTAGAAAGATAAAATTTTAAAAAAAGGGGTAGAAGATGGATTGGTATGATTATATGATTAGTGCTTCTAGGCAATCAAGGTTTAACGCCAGTCATTGGTTTCGTTACCTTAGAAAGGTTATTTTTGAAGATAGTTCTTATTTGACTGACAAAGATGTGGAACGTTTGTTGGCTTCAAAAGAGTTGACAGATTTTCAAAAGGTTAGTCTGAAATATGCTCTACAAGAACACACTCCAACGCATGAGTATGTAGTTTCTTTAAACAAACCTGCTAAGTTAACAAATGTTCAAGAGCTGATGGAGAGATATAAGCATGGATAAAATGAAACCAGTTTTTGAAGCCTTAAATCAAGAATTGGCTCAAGCCAACCTTACTTTGACTATTATCTGTGTTGGGGGCTATGTCTTGGAACATCATGGCTTGCGAGCAACGCAAGATGTAGATGCTTTTTACCAAGAAAACCAAAAAATCAATGAGATTATTGCGAGAGTAGGACAACGATTTAACCTCAATACTCATGAAGAACTTTGGCTCAATAATAATGTAGCGAGCATGAACAAGCAACCTGCGGTTGACTTATGTGAGACCTTATATACTTTTAGTCATTTAACGGTTTTAATGGTTCCGATTGAATATGTTTTAGGGATGAAAATGATTAGCATTAGAGAGCAGGATTTGAAAGACATCGGAGCTATTATCAAATACAAAGATTTTCATTCCCCATTCAAGACCTTTGAGGATCTGAGGAAGTTAGGCTTTGATACGATTGATTTTTCTGTTCTTTTAGAAGGTTTTAGTCATGCCTATGGTATGGAATGGCTAGAGGAATTTTTTTCAAAGAAAAATCAAGAAAAAAACTAAAAGAGGTATTATTAAAGAAGAATTGATTTTTTTATCTTATAGCCCATACGAAAAAAAGAGCAGATTTATTTCTGCTCTTTTTGTAGGATTGATTTTAAAGTTGAAATAATCAACTAAACGAGTTCATCAATAGATGTGTAGTCCTTGTTGAGGCCCTTCTGCAACTGGCTGGCTGGTGATGTGACCTTGGTAGGTTGTGACACCTTGGCGCAGGCCTTGGTCATCTGCAATGGCTTGTTTGAAGCCTTTCCCTGCCAAAGCTTCCACATAAGGAAGGGTGACATTAGTCAAGGGCGATGGTAGAAGTGCGGGCCACGGCACCCAGGGATATTCAGCAACTGCATAGTGGAGGACACCGTGTTTTTCATAGACAGGCTCGGTGTGAGTCGTTACACGGTCGGCTGTTTCGATGACACCGCCCTTGGTCAACGGCTACGTCTACAATGACAGAGCCTGGACGCATTTGCTTAACCATATCGTCTGTCACCAGTTTCGGAGCCTTCGCACCTGGAATGAGGACAGCGCCAATCACGACATCTGCCTCTCGAACGCTAGCTTCGATATTGAAACGGATTAGACATGAGGGTCTGGATTTGATGGCCGAAAGACATCTTCTAGGACAGACAGACGCTTAGCGCTGATATCCAGAATAGTCACTTGAGCACCCAGTCCTAGAGCGATACGAGCGGCATGGGTTCCCTACGACACCGCCACCGATGATGGTAACTTTTCCCTTTTCGGAACGCCCGGTACACCACCGAGAAGTACGCCAGATCCACCTTCGCGCTTTAGTCAGGAAGTGGGCTCCGATTTGGACAGCCATCCGGCCAGCTACCTCACTCATAGGTACCAAGAGTGGCAGTTGTCCATCTTGATCGCGAACAGTTTCGTAGGCCAGACCGGTTGTCTTGGCACTGGTCATAGCATCTGCTAGCTCAGGAGCGGCAGCCATGTGCAGGTAGGTAAAGAGCAAGAGGTCATCACGCAGGAAGCCATATTCAGCTGCCAGAGGTTCTTTGACCTTGACCACTAGCTCAGCTGCCCACGCTTCTGCAGCAGTAGGGAACGATTTTTTTGCACCTTGCTTTTTCGTAGTCTGCATCTGTAAAACCAGATCCCAGCCCTGCATTTGTCTCAATCAGAACTTCATGGCCTCTACCAACGAGGCTGTGAACACCAGCTGGTGTCAGAGCGACACGATTTTCATTGTTTTTTTGATTTCTTTTGGAATACCGATTAACATAAAAAAATATGCTCCTTTTTTTAAGATGTTTTTATTGTATATGAAAAACGCTTTCAAAAAAATCAAGAAAAAAATCAGAGCGGTTTGCTTTCATTAGTGAATTGTGCTATTCTGTTAAGAAAAAACTAGGAGGTCCTGATGGAAAAATATCTATGTCAAATCTGGCTCGTCATACCAGACTGGAAACTGAGCGGTTGATTCTGCGTCCAGTGACCTTGGACGATGCCCCGGCGATGTTTGAGTATGCTTCGGATGAGGAAAAATACTCGCTATACTTTTGAGACAAATAAAAGCCTGGAAGAAACACGCAATAATATCGCTCTCTTTTATCTGGCCAATCCTCTGGGGCGCTGGGGAATAGAAGTGAAAGGAAAGCGGCAAATTCATCGGGACGATTGACCTGCATAAGATCAGGCTGGACTTGAAAACAGCGGCTATCGGCTATGTAATCAATAAAAAATACTGGAATCAGGGTTATACGACAGAGGCCAATCGCGCAGTCATCAAGCTGGCTTTTGAGGAAATCGGGATGAACAAACTTGTAGCGCTGCACGATGTCGATAATCCAGCATCTGGCCGGGTTATGGTCAAGTCTGGTATGAAATATTCCCACGAAGAGCCTTATGCATCACTAGACAAGCATGAGCAAGGCCGCATTGTGACACGGGTTCATTACTATCTGACTAGGGAAGATTATTTTGCAAAAAAATGAGAAAGGATATTGACAAGCACCTATCTACATGATATATTAGATAGGTACGCTGATTTAGCTCAGTTGGCAGAGCGCATCCATGGTAAGGATGAGGTCGCCGGTTCGATCCCGGCAATTAGCATCTTGTAGGACAAGGTTGGGTTTTCCCAGCCTTTTCTTTTTGTCAATGATAGTAGGTAGTGAAAGGCAAAGTTTCGGGAAAGAACATAATAAAAATAGCTGCTTTTGTCTTTACAGTGAGAGGTTGACAAATCTGCTCTGCTATTTTCCAAAACCCTACCCTCGGCTCCCTAAAGTGAGTCAAAATATGATATAATAAGGTAATACTAGCAAAGCGGGTAAGATATGTATATCGAAATGGTAGATGAAACGGGTCAGGTTTCAGAAGAGATTCTTAAACAGACTCAGGAAATTTTGGAGTTTGCGGCCCAGAAAACGGGCAAGGAAAAGTAAGGAAATGGCTGTGACTTTTGTCAGCAATGAGCGCAGTCATGAACTCAACTTGGAATATAGAGATACGGATCGGCCGACGGATGTGATTAGCTTGGAGTATAAGCCTGAGCTGGACATCGCTGTTGACGAGGAGGATTTGCTGGACCATCCTGAGCTAGCTGAGATGTTGGAGGATTTTGACGCCTATATCGGTGAGCTGTTCATTTCAGTGGACAAGGCGCGTGAGCAGGCAGAGGAATACGGCCACAGCTTTTGAGCGGGAGATGGGCTTTTTGGCAGTGCATGGTTTTCTGCATATCAACGGCTATGATCACTATACGCCGGAAGAAGAAGCAGAAATGTTTGGTTTACAGGAAGAAATTTTAACTGCTTATGGACTCACAAGGAAATAACAAACGCAAATGGAAAAATCGAGATGTGGTCTCGAGTTTGGAATTTGCTTTAACCGGTATTTTTACAGCCTTTAAAGAGGAGCGCAATCTGCGCAAGCATGTCCTTTCGGCTTTGGCAGTGATAGTTGCGGGACTGATTTTTGACTTGTCCGCGATAGAATGGCTCTTTCTCTTTTTGAGCATTTTTCTGGTCATTGCCTTTGAGATTGTCAATTCTGCCATTGAAAATGTCGTGGATCTGGCCAGTGATTACCACTTTTCTATGCGGGCAAAGAATGCCAAGGATATGGCAGCGGGAGCTGTTCTGGTCGTGTCTGGCTTTGCTGTTGTGACAGGGACTGATTATTTTTGTTCCCAAGATTTGGGATTGGATTTTTTAAAGATTTGAAAATCGGGGGAGACTGCCGATTTTCTGCTGTTTTAATGGAAATAATAGAGGTGAAAGAATGACTTTTAAATCAGGTTTTGTAGCTATTTTTAGGACGTCCCTAATGTTGGGAAATCAACCTTTTTGAATCATGTTATGGGGCAAAAAGATTGCCATCATGAGCGATAAGGCTCAGACCACACGCAATAAGATTATGGGGAATTTACACGACGGATAAGGAGCAGATTGTCTTTATCGATACGCCGGGAATCCACAAGCCAAAGACGGCTCTAGGTGATTTTATGGTTGAAGCGGCCTATAGCACCCTGCGTGAGGTGGATACCGTCCTCTTCATGGTGCCGGCTGATGAGCCGCGTGGCAAGGGCGATGACATGATTATCGAACGCCTGAAAGCGGCTAAGGTGCCAGTTATTTTGGTGGTTAATAAGATTGATAAAGTTCATCCGGATCAGCTTTTAGCGCAAATTGATGATTTCCGTCAGCAGATGGACTTCAAAGAAATCGTGCCGATTTCAGCCCTGCAGGGCAATAATGTGTCCCATCTTATTGACATTCTCAGTGAGAATCTGGAGGAAGGCTTCCAGTATTTCCCAGAAGACCAGATTACCGACCATCCGGAGCGCTTTCTGGTATCAGAGATGATTCGGGAGAAAGTGTTGATGTTGACACGGGAGGAAATTCCCCACTCAGTCGCGGTGGTTGTTGACAGCATGAAGCGAGACGAAGAGACGGACAAGGTCCATATCCGAGCGACTATCATGGTGGAGCGTGACAGCCAAAAAAAGGCATTATCATCGGTAAAGGTGGATCCATGCTGAAGAAAAATCGGATCCATGGCTCGGCGCGATATTGAGCTCATGCTGGGGGACAAGGTCTTCCTAGAAACCTGGGTCAAGGTCAAGAAAAAAACTGGCGGGACAAGAAGCTGGACTTGGCGGACTTTGGCTATAATAAGAAGGAATATTGAATCTAGGAGCTAGGAAAAAATTATTTTTAAAAATAGCAGTGAAAGAGCATACAATTTGTTATCTCTTTTTACTACAAACTAGCAGCAAGATATAAAATTGTTGATATTACGTTATTTAAAAGCTACTATCATTCCGTTAATCCGCAAATATTGTTCCGTTAATCCTCGTATTGTTCCGAACTATGGTATAATAGAGGGAGAAAGTGAGGAGTGCTCATGTATATGACAGTGAGGCAGGCAGCTGATCTCTGGGGGATTTCTGATCGTCGAGTTCGGTCTCTGTGCAGTCAGGGAAAGATTCCAGGTGCTGTCCAAGAAGGGCGTTTGTGGAGAATTCCCTCAGATGCCAGAAAAGCCAGCGGATGGCCGGTATAAAAAAGCAGAGAGCCTCTTGCCTTTGATTGATGAAAAGATGATGAAGTTATCAAAACTTCGCTCTTTGACGGATGGAGAGCTGGAGCGGCTGAATGAAGAGTTCACAGTCGAATATACTTATAATTCAAATGCCATTGAGGGCAATACTCTGACCTTGCGTGAGACAGATTTGGTCCTGCGTGGATTGACTATTGACCAAAAGCCTTTAAAAGATCATATGGAGGCAATCGGTCATCAGGAGGCTTTTCAGTATGTTCAAAGGCTTGTTGAGGAGAACCAGCCTTTGTCAGAACAGATGATAAAGGATATTCATTATCTAGTATTAGCGGATAAAAAAAATGACCGAGGTATTTATCGGAGAGTCCCGGTGCGTATCATGGGAGCAGCCAATGAACCGGCTCAGCCGTATATGATTGCTCCATTGATGGAGAAGCTCCTAGTGGACTATGCTGCAAGTCAGGAAAATATGGTGACCAAACTAGCTCAGTTTCATATTGCCTTTGAGAGTATCCATCCGTTTATTGACGGCAATGGCCGAACGGGTAGGCTCTTGGTGAATTTGGAGTTGATGAAGGCGGGCTATCCACCGATTGATATAAAATTTACGGATAGATTGGCCTATTATCAAGCATTTGATGACTTTCATTCAAAAGGAAGTTTATCGGCAATGGAGGATCTATTTGCCAAATATATCAATGAAAGATTGGATATGTATTTGGAGATTCTATCTCTTGATGATGAAGGATAAGGAGAGCATATTTATCTATGATTGATATAAATTTTGATAATCCCTGCTTTCTTTATCTCAGGTGGAAAAGAAGCTGAAACCATTCATGACTGGCACCGCAGGTTGGCACAGAAAAAAATGCTAGGTCTGAATGCGCCTACTATCCTGATAAAGGGCATGCTTGGCTTTTTTTAGTGATGTGGATACGCATATTCAGCTACTGCGCTATTTCTTTCAAAACGCTGTTTTCCCAGAGAAATTGAAAGGATTTTGATATGGACTATATTTCCTATATTCGCTCCAAGGTGGGGCATGATAAGGTTATTCTGAATTTTGCTGGTGGAATTCTGGCAGACGAGGAAGGTCGAGTGCTTCTGCAGTTGCGAGGGTGATAAGCAAAACATGGGCGATTCCTGGTGGAGCTATGGAGCTTGGGGAAACTTCTATGCAAGCAGCCGTGCGCGAATTTTCACGAAGAGACAGGCATTTGCTGTTGAAGCCAAGCGCTTGCTGAATGTTTACACTAATTTTTGATGAATCTTATCCTAATGGAGACAAAGTGCAGACGGTTGTCTTTCTGTATGAATTGCAAGCACTGGAGGATTTTGATATTTCCAATTTTCATAATGAGGAAACACTGCGGTTAGGCTTTTTTTCTAAAGAAGAAATAGCAGAGCTGGAAAATGTATCGGATAAACATCGCCTGATGCTGGATGAGTATTTTTCGGACAGCTTTGCTATGGGGCTTTGATATTGAGAATAGTAAGAAAGGAGCTTTATGCCTGAATTACCTGAAGTGGAAACGGTTCGGCGCGGTTTGGAGCGTCTGGTTGTTGGCAAGACGATTGGGCAGGTGCAGGGTCCGCTATGCCAAGATGATTGGAACGGGAGTGGATAGCTTTGTCCATGACTTGCCAGGTCAGACCATTGAAAGGATTGGCCGTCGGGGCAAGTATTTGCTCTTTTACCTGACAGGCGGAGTGCTGGTTTCCCATCTGCGAATGGAAGGTAAGTATCTTTTTTATCCTGATGCGGTGCCTGAGCGCAAGCATGCTCATGTCTTTTTCGAGATGACGGATGGTGGGACGCTTGTTTATGAGGATGTTCGCAAGTTTGGGACCATGGAGCTGTTGAGAAAGGATCAGCTGGAGGCTTATTTTGCTGCCAGAAAGCTTGGTCCTGAGCCGACAGAGGCGGACTTTCTTTTGCCTCCTTTTGCAGCAGCTTTAGGTCGTTCCAAGAAGCCCATCAAACCCTATTTGCTGGAGCAGACCTTGGTCGTTGGACTGGGTAATATCTATGTAGATGAGGCTCTTTGGCGGGCGCGGATTCATCCGGCCAGGCCTGCAGATAGTCTAAAGCCTACTGAAGTGATGCGGCTGCGTGAGCAGATTATAGAAGTTTTGCAGCTTGGAATTGAAAAGAGAGGATCGACCATTCGGACCTACCGCAATGCTTTGGGTGAAGATGGCACGATGCAGGATTTTCTGCAGGTCTATGGGAAGACTGGTCAACCTTGTGCTAGATGCGGCAGCCCGATTGAAAAAATTAAGCTGGGTGGACGCGGTACTCATCTCTGTCCTCATTGTCAGAAAGCGAGGTAGCTGTCATGGCAAGAATTATTGGTATCACTGGCGGCATTGCCTCAGGTAAGTCAACAGTGACAGAGTTTTTGAGGCAGCAGGGCTACCAAGTCATTGATGCGGATCAAGTGGTGCATGAGCTGCAAGAGCCGGGGGACGGCTTTATCAAGCTCTTTTATCTGCTTTTGGGTCCCAGCTATCTTACAGGAAGATGGGCGCTTGGACCGGCCTAAGCTGGGAGCTATGATTTTTGGGAATACCGAACTTCTGGCGCAGTCCAGTCAAATACAAAATCAGATTATCCGCGAAGAACTAGCTGACAGGCGAGATTTGCTAGCAGAGATGGAAGATATCTTTTTTATGGATCTTCCCTTGCTGTTTGAGCTACAATATGAAGACTGGTTTGACCAGATCTGGCTGGTGGATGTGACGGTGGAAACTCAGCTCAGTCGTCTTATGACTCGAAATGCTCTCAGTCAGGAAGAGGCAGAAAAACGCATAGCAGCTCAGCTATCTCTTCGAGAAAAACGAAAGAGGGCGGATGTGCTGATAGATAATAATGGCTCGCTTGAGGAAACTCGACAGCAGATTCGCAATGCTTTGGAGAAATTAGAAAGAAGATGATTTATCACGACACAAGTAAACTGGAAACATAACCTGAAAGTCGCTTGGTTTGGGAACTTCCTGACAGGTGCCAGCATTTCTCTGGTGACGCCTTTTATGCCACTTTTCGTGGAGCAGTTGGGTGCCAGAGGTCATGAGGTGGAGTATTACGCTGGGCTAGGGATTTCACTCTCGCAATCTCAGCGGCGCTGCTCTCTCCTGTTTGGGGAAGTCTGGCTGACCGATATGGCCGCAAGCCTATGATGATACGTGCAGCTACTGCCATGGTTTTCACTATGGGCGGCATTGCTTTTGTGCCCAACATTTTCTGGCTCTTGCTCCTACGCTTTCTAAACGGTGTTTTTGCTGGTTATGTTCCCAACAGCACAGCTCTGATTGCCAGTCAGGCTCCCAAGGAAAAAACGGGTTATGCTCTGGGAACTCTCTCGACCGGTGTCGTTGCGGGTAATCTTATGGGGCCATTTATTGGCGGTCTGATTGCGGAGATGTTCGGTATTCGCAATGTCTTTCTTCTGATTGGCGCCTTTTTTCTAGCATCAGCCTTAATGACCTTTTATTTGATTCGGGAGGATTTTGTGCCAGTGACCCGACAAGAAGAGGTAGGCTTTAGGGAATTGCTGCACCAACTCAGGTATCCTAAGATGCTGATGAATCTCTTTCTGACCAGCTTTGTTATCCAGTTTGCAGCTCAATCTATCAGCCCTATCCTTTCCCTCTATGTCAGAGAGTTGGGGCAAAGGGACAATCTGATTTTTGTTTCGGGTCTCATCGTTTCTAGCATGGGACTTTCCAGCATGATGAGCTCCAGTATTCTGGGGCGGTTAGGAGATCGTATCGGCAATCACCGGCTTCTGGTGCTGGCTCAGTTCTATTCAATCCTGATTTATCTGCTCTGTGCCAATGCTGGCTCCCCTATGCAGCTAGGCTTTTATCGCTTTTTATTTGGCCTAGGAACAGGGGCGCTGATACCAGGAGTCAATGCTTTGCTAAGTAAGATAACACCCAAGTTTGGAATCTCTAGGATTTTCAGCTATAATCAGATTTTCTTTATCTGGGCGGGGTGGTCGGCCCTATGTCTGGATCGGTCATTGCGGCAGCCTATGGCTATCATTCAGTCTTTTATGCAACAGCAGGGCTAGTTGCTGTCAGTATGCTGGCTAATCTCTTTAGTTTTCGAAATTTATTTAAAAAGAAGGATATCTAGTGCGCGTTAAAAATAAATTTAAAATGTTCCAGCTGCGGCAGTCAGAACTATCTGACCAGCAAAAAAATACTAAAAACGCATCCGGAAAAAAATTGAGGTCTTAAAGTATTGTCCCTAAGGAAAGAAAAAGTTACTTTACATCTTGAATCCAAGTAGATTTTTATGATAAAAATAGATAGGATTTTAAGGAGTTTTTATTTATGTACAACCTATTATTAACCATTTTAGTCATTTTATCAGCTATTATTGTCATTGCAATTTTTATGCAACCAACCAAAAATCAGTCCAGCAACGTCTTTGATGCCAGTGCTAACGACTTGTTTGAACGTCCTAAGGCACGCGGTTTTGAAGCTGTGATGCAGCGTATGACGGGAATCATGATTTTCTTCTGGCTACTGATTGCATTGGTATTAGCAGTATTATCTAGTAAATAAAATGGGCTCTGACTTCGTCTTGGCCTATTTTTTAAGTTTTAAAGAGATTTAGCAAGGATGAAGAAAGAACTCATCAAGAGAAGAGGAATATGAAATCAGAAATCATTGAATATTTAATAAACAGGCAGCAGGCTAGCGTAGATGAGCTGGCGGCTGCTTTGGGGAAAGAGTCTTCCAAGGACTTTAGTAGCTTGGTCAAGACCATCTCCCAGATGGAAAGAAAGCATCAGATTCGCTTTGATGACAAGGGGCGGATTGAGCTTTATGAGAAGAAAAAGCAGGAGCGTCTGACGCTCAAGGGTGTTTTTCATGCCCACAAGAATGGCTTTGGCTTTGTCACCCTGAATGAGGAAGAGGATGACCTCTTTGTCGGCCGTAATGATGTCAATCATGCCATTGATGGCGATACGGTGGAAGTAGTCATTACCAAGGTGGCAGACCGGATCAAGGGAACGTCAGCTGAGGCTAAGATTATCGATATTTCTGGAGCACAGCCTGACGTCAGCGGTTGGCCAGCTGGTTCTGGATGAGGAAAAGCCCAAGTACGCGGGCTATATCCGCTCGAAAAATCAGAAAATCCGCCAGCCTATTTATGTCAAAAAACCAGCCTTGGTTCTGGATGGCACAGAGGTGCTCAAGGTCGCTATTGACAAATATCCGACCAAGAAACACGATTTCTTCGTGGCTAGTCTGGTCGATGTGGTCGGTCATGTCAACGATCCAGGTATTGATGTACTGGAAGTGCTGGAGTCGATGGACATTGTCTCTGAGTTTCCAGAAAAGGTCTTGGAAGAGGCCGAGCGAGTTCCAGATGCACCGACAGAGAGTGATTTGGCAGGGCGTTTGGACCTGCGTGAAGAGATTACCTTTACCATCGATGGAGCGGATGCCAAAGACTTGGACGATGCTGTCCATATCAAGCGCCTGAAAAATGGCAACTTTGAGCTGGGCGTCCATATCGCAGATGTGTCCTACTATGTCAAAGAAGGCTCTGAGCTGGACAAGGAAGCCCTCAATCGGGCGACTTCTGTCTATGTGACCGACCGCGTGGTGCCTATGCTGCCAGAGCGCCTGTCAAACGGTATCTGCTCTCTCAATCCCAATGTGGACCGGCTGACCCAGTCGGCTATCATGGAGATAGATGCCAAGGGGCGCGTGGTCAAGCATACCATCACCCAGACTGTTATCAAGACGACCTTTCGCATGACCTACAGTGATGTCAACGACATCATCGCTGGAAATCAGGAAAAAGCTGAGCAGTTCAAGGCCATTGTGCCTAGTATTGACAGCATGGTCCGGCTGCATGAGATTCTGGAAAGCATGCGTTTTAAACGGGGTGCGCTTAACTTTGACACCAATGAAGCCAAAATCATGGTCAACAAAGAAGGTCGGCCGGTGGATATTGTCCTGCGTCAGCGGGGAATTGCTGAGCGCATGATTGAGTCCTTTATGCTGGTGGCTAATGAGACGGTGGCTGAGCATTTTGCTAAGCTAAATCTGCCCTTCATCTATCGGATCCACGAGGAGCCAAAGGCGGAGAAGGTGCAGAAGTTCATCGACTACGCCTCTAGCTTTGGGATTCGGATATACGGGACGGCTAGCTCTATGAGTCAGCAGGCTCTGCAGGATATTATGGAGGCGGTCAAAGACCAGCCTTATGAGGATGTCCTGTCCATGATGCTTCTGCGCTCCATGCAGCAGGCTCGCTACTCTGAGCATAATCACGGCCACTATGGTCTGGCAGCGGAGTTTTATACGCATTTCACCAGTCCGATTCGCCGCTATCCAGACCTTTCTGGTTCACCGGATGGTACGGGATTATGGCAAGTCTAAAGAAATAGCAGAGCATTTTGAGCAAGTGATTCCAGAGATTGCCAGTCAGTCTTCCAGCCGAGAGCGTCGGGCTATCGAGGCCGAGCGTGAAGTTGAAGCTATGAAGAAGGCTGAGTACATGGAAGAATTCGTTGGAGAAGAGTTTGACGGCGTGGTTTCAAGCGTGGTTAAGTTTGGACTCTTCGTCGAACTGCCCAATACGGTTGAAGGCTTGATTCATGTTACCAACCTGCCAGAGTTTTACAGCTACAATGAGCGGACGATGACCCTGCAAGGAGAAAAGTCTGGCGTGGTCTTCAAGGTCGGTCAGCAGATTCGCATCAAGCTGGTCCGAGCGGATAAGGCTACAGGTGAGATTGACTTTGAATACCTGCCTAGTGAATTTGACCTGGTAGAAAAGACTAGCAAGAGTGGCAGAGGCAAGTCAGGCAGAAAGAGACGCCGTGAGGATGACAAGCGCAGCCATTCTTCCAAAGAAAAAGGCTACAGAGATAAGAAAGATAAGAAGTCCAAGAAAGGCAAGAGCCAGAAGGCATTTTTACAAGGAACTAGTCAAGAAAGGAGCCAAGCATGGCAAAGGGAGAAGGAAAAGGTCGTCGCGCAAAAATAAAAAGGCCAGACACGACTACACCATCGTGGATACCATCGAGGCCGGCATGGTGCTGACCGGTACGGAAATCAAGAGCGTCCGCGCTGCCCGCATCAATCTCAAAGACGGCTTTGCCCAGATCAAGAACGGTGAGGCCTGGCTCAGCAATGTCCATATCGCCCCTTATGAAGAGGGCAATATCTGGAACCAAGAGCCTGAGCGTCGCAGAAAGCTGCTGCTGCATAAGAAGCAGATCCAAAAGCTGGAGCAGGAGACCAAGGGAACTGGCATGACGCTGGTGCCGCTCAAGGTCTATCTCAAGGACGGCTATGCCAAGCTGCTTCTGGGCTTAGCCAAAGGGAAGCACGACTACGACAAGCGCGAGTCCATCAAACGCCGCGAGCAAAACCGCGACATCGCTAGACAGATGAAGAACTTTAATACAAGATGAAAGACTGGGCGACCGGTCTTTTTTTATTTTAGGGAGCAAGTTTTCCAGTTATTCGATTGTCTTCGATAACTTTTCTAATTTTAAAAAAAGAAGTGAGCATAATAGTTGATAAGTAACCATCCAGATGATATACTTGTTCTTGTATCAGATACAAGTTTGTGAAAAAGGAGTTTCTATGGATACAAAATTCTCAGTGGCTTTGCATATCTTGACAATGATTAGTGAGAGTAGGGAGACTTTGAGTTCGCAAAACTTAGCGACGAGTGTAGGAACTAATTCTAGCTATATCCGAAAAGTCATTACCTTGTTGAAAAAAATGCAGGTTTAATTATTTCTCATCAAGGTAAATCGGGCTACCAACTCGGCAAATCTCCTAAGAAGATGAGTTTACTTGAGATTTATTATGCTACCCAAGAAGTTAAGCACATTAGTTTGTTTCAAATGCATCAGAACGCTAATCAAGAATGTCCTGTCGGACAAAATATTCAAGAAGCGGTCTCGCCAATTTTCGCTAGCACAGAAGCTCAGCTAGAAAAGGCACTAAGTCATCAAACATTAGATGATGTCATCAATAATTTATATAAAAACAGCTAATCAAGTTCGAAACTGACTTGTAAAAATCTTAGTTTTAAAAACAAAAATACAGTCTTGCACTTGATGCAAAGAAGATAAAGGATAGAAAAGAGATTATAATGAAAGCAGCACTACATACAAAATACGACAAAAAGAACATCAACCTTACGATAACAGAAATAGCAAAGCCTATCATTACAGATAATCAAGTTTTGGTTAAGGTCACTGCAGCGGGAGTCAATCCTTTGGACAATATGATTTCCCGAGGAGAAGTTAAGATGATCGTTCCTTACAAATTGCCGCAAACAGCTGGAAATGAAGTTGTTGGAGTTGTTGAAGAACTTGGAAGCCGTGTCAGCAACTTCAAGCTTGGCGACCGTGTTTTTACTCGCCTCCCACTTGATCATATCGGAGCTTTTGCAGAATATGTTGCCGTAGATAGTGAAGCCTTGGCAAAAGTCCCAGAATATTTGACAGACATAGAGGCGGCTGCGGTGCCTTTGACAGCTTTGACTATTATGCAAGCCCTTGAGCTTATGGGAGCTCAAGCTGGTAAAACAATCTTCATCTCTGGAGGTACAGGTGGTGTTGGTGGCATGGCGATTCCTATTGCTAAAGCAAAAGGCTTGAAGGTCATCACGAATGGTGCTGCTGCTAACGCTGAGCGTGTCTTGAACCTAGGGGCAGATCGCTTTATTGATTACAAGACGGAGGATTATACAAAAGCTGTCAGCGATGTGGACTATGTTTTGGATACACTTGGTGGTGCTGAAACAGAGAAGCAAATGTCTATCATGAAAAAAGGCGGACATTTGGTTTCTCTTCGAGCGATGCCAAATGGTGCTTTTGCTAAACGCATGAACTTGCCAAAATGGAAACAAATCTTGCTAGGACTTGCTGGTCGTAAGTTTGATAAGATGGCTGAGAAGTATGGTGTTCATTATCATTTTATCTTTGTTGAAAGTAATGGTGCTCAATTACAAGAAGTAGCAGATATTTTCAGTAAACTTGAAATCAAACCATCTATTGATACAGTTTACACGTTTGATGAGGTGAATGCTGCTCTCGATAAGGTTGCGAATGGACGTTCACGTGGGAAAACAGTTCTCAGCTTTGAATAATTAGAAAGAAGTTTATGTCTTACATTACAACAAAAAATCAATACATCTCTGTTGCCGGAAATCAAATTGCCTATCGTGAACTTAGCAAGGGTAAGTCTGACTTTCCGCTTGTTATGTTAGTTCACTTGGCTGCGACCTTGGACAATTGGGATCCAAAACTTTAGATTTGATTTCGAAAGAGCATCATGTCCTTGTCTTAGACCTACCAGGTGTTGGGGCAAGTCAGGGAAAAGTTGCAACGACTATCCAAGGCATGGCAGAGCAAACCATCGCCATTATAAGTGATTTAGGTTACAATCGTATCAACCTTTTAGGACTATCTATGGGCGGTATGATTGCTCAAGAAATAGTTCGTATGGATTCTGATTTGGTTAATTGTCTTATTTTGGCAGGAACTGGTCCTCGAGGTGGATTTGAAATGGATAAGGTTACCGGAAAAACATTCAAATATATGTTTAAAGCTGCCCTTGAGCGTATTGACCCAAAACGCTATATTTTTTACAATCATGATGAGCAAGGTAAAGTAGAAGCTCTGAAGGTTTTAGATCGTATAGGCGCGCGGACTGAGCAATTTAAAGACAAAGACATGAAAATTTCTGGTTTCTTAACGCAGCTCAAGGCAATCAAGGCTTGGGGCCAAGCTCCACAAGACGATATGAAATATATCACTCAACCAACCTTAATTGTGAATGGTGATAAGGATATGCAAGTCCCAACAGAAAATTCTTATGCTATGCATGAAAAGGTAGGAGGCAGCAAACTTCTTATCTATCCAAATGCTGGACATGGTTCCATTTTCCAATATGCGGATGAATTCTCAAAGGAATTGTTGAGTTTTTTGGCAGCATAAATAGTCAAAATGCTAGGGTTAAAAAAGGATATAGCAACTTTCATACAAGATAAAAGACTGGGTGACCGGTCTTTTTTAGCATTCAACTCTATCGATTGATTTATGCTATAATGGAAAGGATGAGGTTTGAGGATGACCACTTTTGGTGAATGATTGATGAAAAAAAGTGGAATGACTCCGAGGACTATTAAAAATAAATGGCTAGATGAATTAAAAACTGGTGGTAAGCAAATGAAACTCAATAAAAAATTTTTCATATTTCTTGGAGGACTTCTTCTGACTTTAGTAGTTCTTTTCGCCTTTTTAGTAGGTGGGCGAAAAAAAGAGTATGATAAAGAAGACTATAATGTTGATCAAATAGAGTTGTTCAGTCAAAAACAAATATGTATTGGTTACTAGCAGAAATGATGGTTCTTTCAATTATGGACAGAATTATATAACAGATTTCAAGTATAATATTCTTACTGAAGAGGATGGCTTAACGTCGTCTAAAGTTAGTAAAGAGGAATATTTCAAAATCAAGATTTATAATTTGCAGGATCCATCTAAAATAACTAGTAAGGAAGTCAATGTCTACGATTTGTTAGGACAAGAGAATACTTATAGGCTTAAGCAAATTCGTGCACAATTTACAAGGAACGGAAAAGAATTTCTAACTTTTAGTATGCACTCGTATGAAAAAGGGAAACCGGAGAAAATCAAATATTTTATTCTAGCATTGGAGTCAGGAAAAATTGAAAAAGAGATGTCAGAAAAAGAGATTAATCTACTTTTAGATCAGAAGGATACTAGAACTTATATGAGAGAAACAATGTATAAGTCTATGGACCTTGTAAGAGGTGGAATAGGGGATCAGATTAATAACGCACTATTAAAGTATGGTATGGAGTATGTTTCTGGCTACATAATACCATCGTATAAAATAGGTGATTATGTAGAAGTTTCAGGTACTAATTTTGCTAAGATTTATCCTGAAATTGCGAAAAAAATGAGAGACATGAATAAAATCTATTTCCGTCCAGACCAATACAATGAGGAGGAATGGTTTAATGATTTAATTCATTGGTTTGCGCCCGAAGGTCAGGATGTAATGGAACTTTATGCCACAGATGAAACTACTGGAGAGAAAACACAGATTCGATCTTTTAATGATTTCAAGCAGTGGGTTGAAACCCATCCAAAAAATGAAGACTAGGGCTTATGGAGAAAAAGTATAAATCTAGTATCGGGTCATTTTTGTGTCAAGCGCGAGTCTATAAAACGCCGCGAGCAAAACCGCGACATCGCAAGACAGATGAAAAACTTTAATACAAGATGAAAGACTGGGCGACCGGTCTTTTTTAGTATTCAACTGTGACTTTTGATTTATGCTATAATGGAAAGGATGAGGAATGTAATTCGGAAGCTATCTTACAGACAGATAGCATATATAAATATGCAATGAATTCTTCAGTAAATTACTTGAGGTTAAGAAATGAAAGTTATAAAATCGAAAAAAGTATCTTTTTAATTATTCTTCTTACGGCTTTACTTGGAGCTCTATTCCTCCATCACCAATCGCCAGTAGAAGAGGAGCGTTTCAGGAGTGAATATACACTTTATGTTGATGATCTTAGATTTGAGCAATTGGAAGATGGAAAGCTTGTGTTTGTGACAAGTAAGACACCTGAACAGGGCTTTAATGCATTAAAAGTTGGGCAAAAATAATTTTTTTATTTGGATGATTGGAGCTTCGATTATAGTGAGGAGAATCGAGCTGATAGTCGTCAGAATGAAGGAGAGTATTATTTTATTAATGTGTATGATCTAAAGACGAAGAAGTTTAAGAAAAGACTGGATATTTTTGAAATTGTTCGACATTATGATGCTTCGTTGGGGGTTGATTTATCTGGCGATATTCTAAACATTCAAGGTCAGGATTATATTTACATTAGGTTAGTAAAAGAAAACAGCTCAACGAGGTTTAAAGAGATCCTCTTTAATGTAGATACAGAAGAGGTAATTGATTATTCGAAAGAGTTTATTAAACATAAGTTACAGTTTGATGAAGCATCGATTACAAGTGGCTTGTCGGCTTATCTCACTGACTCATACGGTATTGATTCACACTTTACTGATCTCGAACCTTCAATAAGAGAAAGAAAAAGAAATACCTAGCAATCTAAATATTTCGCAACTTTTCCCTGAGGTTGTAAAAATGAATTCTTTTGAGGGAAAGATTTTTATTCGTCAGGGCAATATTAGCTCAGAGGAATGGTATAATACACTAATGTACTGGTTTGCGCCGGTAGGGCAAGATAAGCTTTCTCTTTCTATAACTGATAAGGAAACTAATGAAGTAACACTTATTAATTCTTATGAAGATTTTTTTAAAGTGGAAAGAGTCACATCAAAAATGATTGAGGTGGGCAAAAGAAGTGAATAGTAGCTATAGGGGAAGATGACTAATGACATTAAAAAGACTGAGCGACCGGTCTTTTTAGCATTCAACTCTGACTTTTGATTTATGCTATAATGGAAAGGATGAGGAATGGAATTTTTCTAATGAGTATCTGGAGGTTTATATATGAAATTTTCGAAAAAAACTGTACTTATTGTCATATTTATAGCGATTCTTTTGCTTACACCTTTATCTAGCTTGCAAATACTATGAAAAACAGATATATAAAACCTTATTCTACTTTTCTTATTAAAGCGAAAAATTGCAGATTATAAATATATTGAGGACGGGAAGGCCTTGGTGATTAAGTGGGATTATGATAATCCGCTTGACTATTGGATTACAGAGAATTCTACATCTGTTACTTTGGGAGCCCCTGTTGTTGGGCAAACTAAGATTGTACAAGAGTATAATAAACTGCTCACGTTAACTCCCCTAAGAAATGAACCTCTTGAAGACGAGTATTGGAAGATTGCAGTCTATGATATAAAAGAGAAAGGCTTTCTTTCCAAAGAATACGATGTTTTTAAAATGACTCGAGATTACGATTCAGACTATATCCCTACAAGAATTGCCTCTATAATCTATATCAGTGAGGGGCGAGAGTTATTGGACATTCATTTAAAAAATGCCAAAGATGGTTCTCTTGTCACCAAGTCGATTGACCTAGAAAAAGGAAAGATTGTAGAATTAGGTAAGGAACAAGATTATGAGCAATATGCTACTGCAACAAATTTTTATAATTTACTGCCCGAATCTAAAGACTACTTCATGCTTAATTGGGAAACTGGTGTTTCTGCAGGCGGAAAGTTGGATAAAGATGCCCTTATCCGTCAAAAGTATCCTGATGCAGCAAAGCTTTTGGAAGATAATAATGGCTCAATTGTAGTTCTGGCTGATAAGCCAAGTATCGAAAACAACATGCCGATTTATCAGTTGCTGTATAAAAAGGGGACCAATTTATTCGAAAATGTAACAATACCCGCAGAAAGCTCAATAGATGGGCAAGAGCATATTGTCAACAGCCAAGAAGAGTTTATTAAATATTATCATAAAAAAGAGGAAGGGATTCCTAAATATAGAATGTAAACTCTATCAAACAATATTTTTGCTAAGAATAGAAGGGTATACTGATGAGTCGTAAAGAGATAGATGCTGAAAAGTAAAAGAAAGTAAACTTCCTATGTGAGAAAGAACTGGCTGATTGACCAGTTCTTTCTTTTTGCGGGGAAGAGCGTTCGATTTGCCACTTGTCAAGTCTGTGCTTTTCGAGTATGATAAAGACAGTTAGATTATTCGTAGCTTAGCTTTTAGAGAAAGGATTTTTTATGACAGAAGAATTGCTAGCTTATAAACGTATGCCGCTGTGGACGGCTGAGACAATGCCAGAAGCGGTAAAGAGAAAGCACAATACCAAAGAGGGAACTTGGGGCAAAATTACTGTTCTCAAGGGACGCCTTAAGTTTGTCGAGATGTCAGAGGAGGGTGAGGAGCTGGCTGAGCACATCTTTGAGGCTGGTCAGGACAATCCTTTTGCCCAACCCCAAGCTTGGCATCGGGTCGAAGCCTTGACAGATGACCTAGAGTGGTATTTGGAGTTTTACTGTCGGCCTGAGGATTATTTCCCAAAGAAATACGGCAGCAATCCAGTGCACTCAGAGGTTTTGGAAGCCATGCAGACAGTCCGACCAGGGACGGGCGTTAGATCTAGGCTGTGGTCAAGGTCGTAATGCTCTCTTTCTGGCCAAGCAGGGCTTTGAAGTGACGGCTGTAGATCAGAATGAGCTGGCACTGGAGATCTTACGGAGCATTGTGGAGCAGGAGGATTTGGATCTGCCAGTGGGTAGCTACGACATCAACTCAGCTAGTCTGACCCAGACTTATGATTTGATCGTTTCCACCGTTGTACTTATGTTCCTGCAGGCGGAGCGGATTCCGGATATTATCCGAAATATGCAAGAGCATACAGCGCTTGGTGGCTACAATCTCATCGTCTGTGCTATGGATACAGAAGACTTCCCATGCTCTGTTCCCTTTCCTTTTACTTTTAAGGAAGGCGAGCTTGCCGAGTATTACAAGGACTGGGAGCTGGTTAAGTACAATGAAAATCCTGGTCACCTCCATCGCCGTGATGAAAACGGCAATCGAATTCAGCTGCGCTTTGCGACTATGCTGGCTAAAAAGGTTCAGTAGAAGACAGTAGGACAGAAGTTAATTTTTTAAAATTTAGCTTGGCTCACTTATTTTGAGGTTCAGGTTTAAAAGGTCTGAGAGACAATTTAAATTGTCTCAGCCTCAATATTTTTTTGAACATAATAAAAGCTAGACTGAGGCATTTTTGTCTCAGTCTTTTTTTATTTTAGTAAAAAAACTTTAGAAATATTTTAGAATTTCTTTAGAAATATCTGAAGTTTGGAGGCTATACTAGAAAGTGCAAGGAGGAGAAAAAGAGCTGGAAGCAACAGGACAGCTGATAGAAACTTTAGTTTTTCTTTAAGTGTGACTCTAGAGCAGATCACTTTTAAAAGCAGACTGAAAGACCTTATTCTCTCTTCTTGCGGCAAATTTTTCCAGACCTTCAGTTTTCTGTTGACGAGGAAAAAAAGAATATGTTAAAGTAAATGAGTAAAATAAAAAGTCAATTATATTTTACTTGATATACAAGGAGGAACTCATGAAGAAAAGAACCAAAATCATTCTAACTTCTACGTTGACTGTGACCGGCCTAATCTTGGCTGCCGGTGGCTACTGGGCTTATAAGACCTTTGTCCCTCAGGAGACACCGATCGATAAGAATGCCACAGTGAGGACCAATTACTATCAAGCCATCAATAAAAAATGGCTGGAAAAGGCAGAAATCCCTAGCGACCAGCCGTCTAACGGTGTGTTTTATGAACTGAACGAGCAGGTCAAGGATAAGATGAAGGCGGATGTCAAAAATCTAGTCTCTGGTAAAGAAGAGTCAACGATTGAAGGCATGCCTGAGTTTATCAAATACTACCAGCAAGCGACTGACTTCAAGCAGCGGGAAAAGGATGGCTTAGATCCTCTCAAGTCCTATCTCAAGGAAATTGAAGACTTGTCCGATCTAAAGGACCTAGCTAGCAAGGCTGTTGACTGGGAAAAACGCGGTTTGGCTCTGCCGTTTACCTTTGAAATCAGTTCTAACCTAGAAAATACTAATCAGAAACAAGTGAATCTGTCCAGTCCAAGTCTTATGCTGCCGGATAAGAGCTACTATGAAGATGAAGGTGCTAAGAAAAGGATGATGGATCCGCTGGAAAAAAAGCATTCAAAGAAGCCTTTCAAAAAGCTAGGGCTACAGTGAAAAAGAGAGCGAAAAGATTGTCAAAGAAGCCTTAGAATTTGATGGAGAACTGGCCAAGTATGCCCAAAGTAATGAAGAAACTTCGGAAATTAAAAATCTTCACCATCCTAAGACGGCAGAAGACATCAATGCCTACTCTGATACCTTTAAGTTTCACGATATTATCAATGACTATCTAGGCCAGGAAGCTGGTGATGTCAATGTACCTAACCCTAAGTATTATGAAAATTTTGCCAAGGTAGTCAACGACAAGAACTTTGGCAAGCTCAAATCTTGGATGCTTGTGAAGCAGGCAGCATCAGCATCTAGTTTTCTAACCGATGACTATCGGCTGATTTTTGCAGAGTACCAAAAATCCTTGCAAGGTACTAAGGAAGCAACTTCAAAAGAAGATGCAGCATACAATCTGACAACAGGAACTTTTTCAGATGTCTTTAGTCTTTACTACGGTCGCAAATATTTCGGTGAGGAAGCCAAGCAAGAAGTGACCCAAATGGTCAAGGATATCAAGGAAGTCTATCGGGAACGTATGCTGAAAAACGAATGGCTGTCAGAAGAAACCAAGCAGAAAGCAGTCAAGAAGCTGGATACCATGAAACTCTATATCGGCTATCCTGAAAAAGTTCGCGAAGTGACTAAGGCCTTGAAAAGTAGACGATAAAAAATCCTTCTTTGAGAATGCAATTGCTTTGAGTCAGGCAAAACATCAATATGATGTTGAGCACTTCTCTGAGCCAGTAGACAAGGACGAGTGGGCTGATGCCTTCCTATGATATCAACGCTTACTACTCACAGGAAAATAACAGTATCAACTTCCCAGCCGCAATCCTGCAGAATCCATTCTTTGATGTTAAGCAAGAGATGGAAAAGAACTACGGCGGTATCGGTATGGTTATCGGTCACGAGATTACTCACGCCTTTCGACTCAAACGGTGCAAACTTTGATGAAGAGGGAAATTTGAACAATTGGTGGACAGAAGCAGATAAGAAAGCTTTTGACAAGAAAATTGAAGCTGTTACCAAGCAGTGGGATGGTATTGAAATTTACGGCGGCAAGGTCAACGGCAAGCTTACGGTAACAGAAAATGTAGCCGATGCCGGTGGACTTTCAGCCACTCTCGAAGTTGTTAAAAAGAAATATCCAGATGCAGACTTGAAGAATTACTTTGAAAACTATGCCAATATCTGGAGAAGCAAGGCCAGTCTGCAATTCAACCAACTTCTCCTGAAGGTAGATGTTCATGCTCCGTCCGAACTGCGGGTCAACCAGCAACTCAAAAATGTAGAGGCCTTCTATGAAACCTATCCAGAAATCAAAGAAGGTGATGCCATGTATCTGGCTCCAGATAAGCGGGTCAGCGTATGGTAAGATTGCTTGTCTAGAGAAGATGGTAAAATAATCTAAGCTATGAAGCACAACCAGTTTGGTAATAGGAGAGAAGTTTGTCCTTTTTCTTCTATCCATTCTTTCCTGCGATACTTGCGCGGCTGCGGTTTGTGCCTCCGCAGCCACGTGTCTTTAAAGTCAGATTTTATCTGGCTTTTTTCTATTTTGAAATGAATTATTTATCTAGTAAATCTTACACGTCAAAAAAATGAAATCGCTTGCAAAACTTGGTATAAAAGGCTATACTGAATATAGTATTTAATTTTGTAATTTTTACAAAAAAACAAAGGAGATATTTTTTTATGAAAAAAATATTGTTTCGTTCCTTGTTAGCTCTTTCGACCATTTTCCTCTTTCCTTTCCAAGTGGTCGAAGCCTGCACAGGATTTATCGTCGGGAAAGACCTGACGGCAGACGGCACAACGCTTTACGGTCGGACAGAGGACTTGGAGCCCAATCACAATAAGGTCTTTCTGGTTCATCCGAGAAAGACCAATGCGAGTGGTGCCAAGCTGGTCGATGAAACCAACAACTTTGAATGGACCCTACCGGCAGAAAGCTACAAGTATACCTCGGTATCAGATGTGACCCCATCCCAAGGTATTTTTGACGAGGTTGGCTTCAATGAGTACGGTGTTTCCATTTCTGCGACTGTTTCTGCAAAGGCCAATGATGCCATTCAAAAGGTGGATCCTTATGTAGCAAATGGCTTGGCTGAGTCTATCCTGACAACTGTCGTTCTGCCTCATGTTCAGACTGCCCGTCAGGGTGTGGAGCTGATGGCACAGATTGTCAGAGAGCAGGGAGCAGCAGAGGGGAATATTATCACCATTGCTGACAAGACCGGTGTCTGGTATATGGAAATCTTATCTGGCCACCAATATGTTGCTATTAAATTCCCAGATGACAAGTATGCTGTCTTTCCTAATACTTTCTTCTTGGGCAGTGTTGACTTTGACGATACAGAAAAATGTTATTGCCTCAAAAGGGTGTTCAGGATGTAGCCAAGCAAGCTAACTCTTATAAAAGAAATTGACGGCAAATTCCACATTTCTCAGTCCTATAATCCACCGATGGCAGAGGCAGATCGTTCGCGTGCCTGGGCAGGTATCACCAGTCTAGATCCAAATGCGGCCGTGTCTTATAACGACTCTTACTTTGATCTCATGCACTCCACAGACAGAAAGATCAGTGTAGCAGATGTCATGGCTATGCAGCGCAATCGCTTTGAGGGCACTCAGTTCAAACCGCTGGACCAAATGGAGCTAGATGGTAAGGGGCTGCCACAACGCGGTACGACAGACCCTGTTTACAAATATCCGTTGGGTAACCCAAATGTCATGGAAGCTCATATCTTCCAGCTCAAAGACGGTGTTCCAGCCAATATGGGCGGAGGCAATATGTGGCTGGCGGTAGGCAGTCCGCGCTTCTCACCTTACCTGCCTTATAATGGGAATATCACAGATACTTACGATGCTTATAAGGTCAACACAACTAGCTACAGTCCAGACTCTTGGTACTGGGTAGCATCTCATATCTACGATATGGCGGCCAAGCATCAGGACCTCTTTGGAACTTCTGTCCAAGATAAGTGGAAGGCCTTTGGAAAGCCCTGCTTTTATTGAGGAGCAAAATGCTCTAGATGCAGCCAATGCAGCTCTTCCAGACTCTTCAGCCAAAGTCACAGAGGAAACACAGGCTCGAGCAGCGCAAGTCTTTAAGGAAATGAAAGAGCTAGAAGCTGAAATGGAAGCTAAAATCAAGGAAGCAACAAAAACAACTCCATCTAGCTCCAGCAAAGATTCTAGCAGCTCTTCATCAACTCAAAACTCGTCAAGTTCTTCCTCTTCAGCAACTTCTAGCAGTTCGGATACACGGACGGAAGTCAATGTAGAAGATGACAGCTTGGTAGATGTCACAACTGGCATTCGCTTGAAAAAAATGCTGACTTGGTCAAGGCTGGTCTTCAGCTGTCAGTGAAAAAACTGGAAAGCAAGATTCAGCCGACAGATACCTATGACATTAGCTTGACCGATCCGAATGGTCAGCCGGTGCATCAGGTCAGTCCAACACTTGTGACGATTCCAGTTCGCAAAGACTTGCCAGTAGATGCCGTCTATGCTCTGGATGAAAATGGCAAACAGGTTGAGAAAGTTTGATGTAACAGTTAATCAAAAACCAGACCATCAGCTTCACGACCAATCATTTCTCTGTTTACCAAGTGCAGTATCGAAATGAGCAGTCCGTCAAGGCTAAGAAAAAAGACCTACCATCAACAGGTGAGCAAGTCACCATCATGGGGCCTTGCAGGCTTTGATTATCCTAGCAGGAGTCTTCTTCCTTTTGAAGAAAAACAAAGAAAAAACTAATCTAAAATAAAAAGAAGGCCGAGCAAATATGTTCGGCCTTTCATAGTGGAAAAAACGACTTTTGTCCAGGCTATCCTTCAAGCTAGAGCCTTTATCTTAAATAATCATAGTTATAAGTAGTCAAAATGATGTCAGTGAGTTCTTCAGGTTCTTCTTTAGCTCCGCCGGCTATCCAAAGAGAAATAATCCCCTCAACACTGGATAGGAAGATTTCCAAGGCGTATTTCTGAGGGATGTGAAAGTTCTCCTCTAAAAAACGCTGGGTAGCAGCCTTTTGCTTATCACTCAGAATGATAGTGGTTATGTACTCCCGAATAGCCTCGCGAAAGTCAATATAATGGCTTCTGGTCAGGGCATTGATAAGACGTTCATTAGCGCGGAGTATATGAAATTTTGCTATCATTAACTTTTTGGGATATTCGTTCTCCGCTTCAAACATGCTATAACTAGAAAGTTGGGAGATAATGTCGTTTTTGAGACTATCAACCATCTGATATTTATCTTGGTAGTGGAGGTAGAAGGTGCCGCGATTAATCCCTGCCCGTTTGCAGAGTTTGCTGATGGAGATAGTATCAAACCTTTCCTCTGATAGTAGCTGAATCAAGGCTTCTTTGATGTCTTCCTTAGTGCTAGTTTTTCGTTTCTGGACCATTTTTTTCTTCCTTTTTACTTAAATCAACACTTTGTTGATTTTTGATTATTGCTTTTTATCTAAGCTCATTATATAATATCTGTGATTTAGAATCAACATATTGTTGATTTAAGGAAAAGAGCTTTGAAAAGGAGAGAGACGATATGGCTTACATTGAAATGAAACATAGTTTTAAACGTTATCAGGTAGGTGACACGGAAATTGTTGCCAATCATGATATTTCTTTTGAGATTGAAAAGGGGGAACTAGTCATTATTTTGGGCGCTTCAGGTGCCGGTAAGTCTACGGTGCTTAATATCCTCGGAGGTATGGATACCAATGATGAGGGAGATATCCTGATAGACGGCCAGAATATTGCTGACTACAATTCCCACCAGCTGACGGACTATCGCCGCAATGACGTGGGCTTTGTCTTTCAGTTTTACAATTTGGTGCCCAACCTGACGGCCAAGGAAAATGTCGAATTGGCTTCTGAAATCGTCAAGGATGCTCAAAGATCCAGTGGCCGTTCTAACTGCAGTTGGTATGGAAAAAATCGCCTCAATAATTTTCCTGCACAGCTATCAGGTGGGGAGCAGCAGCGGGTGTCTATCGCTCGGGCTGTGGCCAAGAATCCCAAGATTTTGCTCTGCGATGAGCCGACAGGAGCTTTGGACTACAATACCGGCAAGCAAGTGCTGCAAATCTTACAGGACATGTCCCGCAATCAAGGGGCGACGGTGATTATCGTGACCCACAATGCTGCCTTAGCTCCCATTGCTGACCGGGTTATTCGCATGCACGATGCGAGAGTCAAGAGTATCACAGTCAATGATCAACCACAGGATATAAGTACATTGGAGTATTGATATGAAGAGAAAGATTTATTGGAAAGATATTCTGCGCTCCTTCACTAGCTCTAAAGGACGTTTCCTATCTATTTTAATCCTCATGATGCTGGGCTCTCTAGCTCTTGTGGGGCTCAAGGTCGCTCCTCCCAATATGCGCAGAACAGCAACAGATTACTTGAAAGAGCAGCGAACCATGGACTTGGCTGTTATGGCGGACTATGGTTTGGATGCGGAGGATCAGAAAGAGCTGGAAGCTATCAAGGGAGCTGATGTCGAGTTTGGCTATCTGACAGATGTCACCGTAGACGAGGAGGCCCTCCGAGTATTCTCAGATACCAAGGATATTTCAAACTTTCAAGTGACCTCCGGTCGTCTTCCTAAGAAAGAGCAAGAAATTGCTCTGGCTAGCTTTTGGTCTAAAAAATATAAGCTTGGTCAGGAGATTGATCTGACTGAAAAAGCAGGCAGTCGGTCAGTTCTGAAAAAAACAAGACCTATAAGATTGTGGGTTTTGTCAACTCGGCGGAGCTATGGTCTGATAGAAATCTGGGCAATGCGACTAGTGGCAGCGGGGCCTTATCTGCCTATGCTGTAGTCAGCCCTAAGGCCTTTGATACAGATGTTTACAGTATTGCCCGCCTGCGCTATCATGATTTAGAAAAAGCTGGCTCCTCTCTGCAAAGCTATCAGGAGCGTTTGGAGCAGCACCAGACAGCTTTGGACAAGAGCCTGGAAGATAACGGAGTGGCCCGGTTTAAGAGATTAGAGGCGGATGCCAAAAGCACCATTCAGAAGGGCCAAGATAAGATTGCTCAGGCTGAGAGTGAGCTGACCCAAGGTAAAAAACAGTTAGAGCAAGCTCAGAGTCAGCTAGACCAGCAAAAAAGCCAGCTAGCAGCAGCTCAATCCGCTTCTATCCTCCCTCCTGCACAGCTCAGCCAGAGCCAGCAGCAGATTCAGGAAGCTGAGTCTCAGCTCAATCAGAAAAAAGCTGAGCTGGCACAGGCAGAGAAAGACTTATCAGCTAGCAAGGACAAGCTAGCTGACGCTAAGGCAGACCTGAGTCGTTTGAAAGAGCCGGCCTATCATAGCTATGACCGCAAGTCTCTGCCAGGTGGGAATGGCTATCATATGTATAAAAACTCCATGAATAGTATTGCGTCGATTGGTAATATCTTCCCGGTGGTGCTCTATCTGGTGGCAGCTATGGTGACCTTTACCACCATGACGCGCTTTGTCGATGAGGAGCGAACAAATGCAGGCGTCTTCAAGGCTCTAGGCTATCATAGCCGAGATATCATTCGCAAGTTTGCTCTTTACGGTTTGGTGGCGGGGAGTCTAGGTACCCTCATAGGGATTCTGCTGGGACATTATTTCTTGTCGGGGGTGATTTCTTCTATTATTACCAGAGGAATGGTGCTTTCTGCCCCGCATGCATATTTTTATGTTTCCTATAGTTTACTGGCCCTTGGACTTTCCCTTCTATCCAGTGTTCTCCCTGCCTATTTGGTGGCAAGACGGGAGCTGACAGAAGAAGCAGCTCACTTGCTTTTGCCCAAGCCACCGGTCAAAGGCTCCAAGATCTTTTTGGAAAGACTGTCCCTTTATCTGGCGGCGTCTTAGTTTTACTCAGAAGGTCACAGCCCGCAATATCTTTCGTTATAAACAGCGGATGTTTATGACCATCTTTGGTGTGGCGGGTTCTGTTGCCCTTGCTCTTTTGCCGGTCTAGGGACTCCAATCTTCTATTGGTGGTATTCCCAAAACGTCAGTTTGAGGAGATTCTGCGATACGACTTAATTGTCGCTGTCAATCCTGCGGAAAATCAAGCCGAACAAGACAAGCTGAAAAAGATGCTGGCAGATGACTTGATTGCTGATTATCAGGAGATCCATAGTGAAACCCTGACAGAGAAATACAAAGGAAAAAAAGAGACAGAATCAGTCACTTTAATGGTTACGGACAAGGAAAAATTTTGAACCTTTTATTTCTCTGGAAAAGTCCCTGACAACCAGCAAAAAGCTGACTCTCAAGGATGGTGCAGTTGTTTCGGATAAATTGGCCCGTATAGCTGGAGTTAGCCCCGGTGGCAGTATAGAGCTGGGTGGCAAGTCTGTCAAGCTCGCAGCAGTCAATGAGAATCATTTTGGCCATTTTGCCTTTATGAAGGCGACTGACTACCAGAAAGATTTACGGGAAAAAAAGCCTGAGAAAAAAATGCTTATCTAGTGCGGCTCAAGGACTCTTCTAGTAAAAATATTGTTGACAAGGCCAATGAATTTATGAGCCTCAAGTCTGTCAAGAGTGTCTCCCAAAATGCTAGCATGGTGAAGCAGTTCAACGTTCTAGCTGATTCTCTTAATAATACGATGCTGGTTTTGGTCCTGATTTCCATTCTTTTAGCAGTCGTCATTCTCTACAATCTGACCAATATCAATGTGGCTGAGCGGATTCGCGAGCTGTCCACTATCAAGGTTTTGGGCTTCCATAATAAGGAAGTGACCCTCTATATCTATCGAGAGACCATTATTCTGTCAGTGATTGGGATGGCAGTTGGGCTTCTAGGCGGTTTCTTCCTGCATCGTTTTTTGATTGAGAAGGTTGCGCCTAGCATTATCAGCTTAAACCCCTCAAGTAAGTCCCTCAGTCTATCTGTTTCCTCTAACAGCAGTGACTCTTATTCTGACCTTGCTTGGCTTCTTTGTCAACTACCGCCTCAGACGGGTGGATATGCTGGAAGCGCTCAAGTCTGTTGATTGATTAAAAAACACTTTCAAAACTTTCACTCACTTGATGAGGTGGAAGTTTTTTTGAACTTTGATATAATATTCCTTGTAAAGAAAGAGAAAGACACACGATGACACGAAAAATTGCCTTATTATCCGATGTGCATGGGAAATAGCACAGCCTTGGAAGCAGTACTGGCGGATGCGGAAAGCCAGCAGGTGACAGACTATTGGTTTTTGGGAGACTTGCTCCTGCCAGGAACCGGTCGCAGAAATATCTTAGATAGGATGGAGCAGCTGCACATCAGCCTCCAGGTCAGGGGGAATTGGGAAGACAGCCTCTGGCATGCCCTGCATCAAAAAGCTGGACTTTGACATCGTCCCAGCCATCTCTACCTGACCCGGCTCTGCCATTTTGTCCTAGAGGAAATCCGTCCTGAAGAGATTGACCGCATGCAGGAACTTCCTCTGCAAATCTTGACAGAAGTAGAGGGATTGAAGATTGCGGTCAGCCACCATCTGCCAGATAAGAATTGGGGACGGGAGCTGATTCATATTGGCGAGCAGAGCAATTTCGACCGCCTTTTTGAGGGGAATGACTGCGCTGTCGCTGTTTATGGTCATATTCACCAGCAGTTTCTCCGCTACGGGACTAAGGGACAGCTGATTATCAATCCTGGTTCTATTGGTCAGCCATTCTTTCTAGATTCGGCTTTGCGTCAGGATTTGCGAGCCCAGTATGCCATTGTAGAGATTGATGAGACGGGTCTGGCTGATGTCGACCTTCGGCGCGTGGCTTATGATGTGGAGCAGGAGCTGAGATTGGCTCGGGAGCTCCACTTGCCTTACTATGAGATTTATCGGGAGAGCTTGGTCAATGGTATCCACCATACTCATAACCACGACCTGTTGCGGGAAATCAGTGAGAGAGAAGGCTATGCGGATGAGATTGCAGATTTCTTAAAGTCCAGTCGTAACTCTTGAAGTTACACCCTTTTTGGGATATAATAGTGAGAGAAGATGATGAGGGAGGAGAAAAAATGCAGATTTCTAGCCGTTTTACCATTGCCACCCATATGCTGATTGTACTGGCTTTGGAGGGAAAAAAACAAAAACTGACAAGTGATATCCTTGCTGGCAGTGTCGGAGTCAACCCGGTCATTATCCGCAAGACCTTGTCCCAGCTCAAGAATGCCGGGATGATTACCGTTGCTCGTGGGACTGGAGGAGCAGAGATTGCCAAAGATTTGAAAGACATTAGTCTGTTGGACGTCTATAGTGCGGTTGAATGTCTAGGCAAGAGCGGCCAGCTCTTTAGTTTTCATGACAAGCCCAATCCAGACTGTCCTATCGGCAAGAACATTCACAATGTCTTAGATGACCGCTTGGCAGCTATTCAGGCAGCCATGGAAGCTGAATTGGCTCAGACCAGCCTTGACGAAGTTGTCGCAGCAACCGAAAAAGAAATTAAAGAACAATCTGTTTCCCAGTGAGCAGATTGTTTTTTGTTAAGAATTTTGCAAGATGTAATTGTTGACATTACATTAAGATGTGCTATACTAATAGATGTAACAAAAATAATTACAATCTGAATAATCCTTCGGAGCAAATAGAGATGTGGAAAACCATATCAAGGAACCTATCTCTGTTTTGGAGAAAATAAAAAAAGATTGAGCAGGAGCACTGCTGACATTTTAAAATTAAAGAGAGGAGAAAGAACATGACTTTTTGAATATCAAAGCAAGATTTATCTAGGAGAGGTGGCACTTTATGTTGCCGATTTAGCAAGACAAAAGTACTTTTATCAGCGTGTTTTAGGGCTGGAGCTTTTGGAAGAGCAGGACGGACAGGTGGCTTTGGGCAGGGACGGACAAGTGCTGGTGAGGCTCTTTAGCGACCAGTGACCGTCAGTCCGTTAAGTCGGCTTACGGTCTTTATCATCTGGCACTCTTGCTTCCAAGTCGTCAAGCTTTAGCGGATATCCTAAGCATTTATCAGAAAAATAAAGTTCCTATGGTTGGAGGGAGCGGACCACGGTTATAGTGAAGCCATTTATCTGGAGGATCCCAGAAGGCAACGGCATTGAGCTTTATCGGGACAAACCTCAGGCTGATTGGGATATTCGAGAAGATGGCCGCATTATCGGAGTGACGGAAGCGCTCGCGGCTCAAGAAATCTATGAACTAGGTCAGGAAGTCCAACCGTTTAGTATTGCTGAAGGAACTCGTATGGGCCATGTCCATCTGTCTGTGAAAAAAATAGCAGAGCTGCCAGTCATTTTTACCAAAAAGCTTCTAGGCTTGGAGGATAAATTTTTCTGTACCTTCTGCTAGCTGGCTGGCATCCGGAAACTACCATCATCATTTAGCAGTCAATGAATGGGGAGGTTCTCACTTGAATCATCGCCAACCCTAAGCAAATGGGACTAGCCTATTTTTGAAGCGCAAGTAGAAGGGAAAAGAAGACCTAGTAGCTATTTATGAAAAATGCTCAGGACTTGCAAGCGCCAGTCCGATGGATTAGCTCCCAAGAGCTAGAAGTCACAGACCCAGATGGGATTGTGGCAAAAATTAAGACAAGAGTGGTATAATAAGGCATATCAAGAAGCTAAAAGAAAGAAAAAATATGTACAAGACTTATTATGCATCGCCGATTGGCCGGATTCTCATCTTGACAGACGCAAATGCCTTGTTGGGACTTTGGCTGGAGGGTCAGAAATATTTTGGGGCAGGCTATGATTTGGAGCAAGCGCAGCAGGAGGAGACAGAAAGTCAGCCGACGCGTCTCTGCTTGGCTGGATGCTTATTTTAAGGGAGAAAATCCCGCAACAGATGAAATTCCATTGGCACCCCAAGTAACTGAGTTCAGAAGCAAGGTTCTGACAGTGCTGCAGAAGATTCCCTATGGGCAAACGGCTACCTATTCAGATATTTTGCGAGAATTGCAGGCTGAGTATGGAAAAATTGGCTCGGCTAGAGCAGTCGGTGGCGCTATCGGTCATAATCCCATTTCCCTTCTGATTCCCTGTCACCGGATTGTCGGAAGCGACGGCAAATTGACCGGCTATGCTGGCGGTCTTGATAAAAAAGCTTTTTTGTTGAAACTAGAGGCGGGGAGAAAACTGAATAAATCTTTCTACTCAAGACTTTTACCATTTTACTGGTGAGAGTCTTTTTCTTGCATTAATAAACTAAAAACCCCTTTGTCAGCTGCTGTAAGTGACAAAGGGGTTTTTTCATTAGTCGATATGCCATTGTGTGGCCAGCCAGTCGGCAAAAGGCAGCATAGCGCTCTTTGAGGGCTTCATGATGACCGTAAGGGTCAAAGATGGAGCAAGTGGTAAGGATTTCTTTCTGAATCAAGCGATGAATTTCTTCAGCATAAAAAGGAGCCTTTGGAAAGTCGGTTCGAGTGATTCGCGCCTTCTGTCTTTCCATTCTGCAAATAGACTAGACAGTCCTTGTTTTTCAAGTCCTGTGTCCGGCAATAGTCGGTAAAACCTGGGTACCAAAAGGAACCGCAGATAGAAAAAGACACAGGGGATCTTGCAGTCGCTATAGAGACTGTAAACAGCTGCTAATCCACCGAGAGAGTAGCCACCATAGGCAATTCTCTTGTCATCCAGTAGGTAGTGCTGTCTGATTTCTGCTAATATACCGTAGAATAGTTTCTGATGGTAGCTATCTGCTTTGCCGCCAAAATCAGGATTGCCAAGCTTTAGGGCATCGGCTTTCCAGGGTGTAAAATCGTCTAGCCTGTTGTTTGATATCAGTCCGATCAAGATTACTGATGGAGAAAGCTTGCTTAGGTAGTTTATCTGTCCATCATTTAGCAAGATTGCTGGATAAGCTCGTGATCCGTCATAATCCTGGGGCAGGGCAATATTGACAGTGATCCCCTCCCAGACAAAGGTCTTATTTATTGACAAAGTCATTGATTTTCTCGAGTGAGTCGATTACAGAAGGACCGTAATCCATGAACTCATCATAGGAGATGGTCATGATTTTCTGATTTTTGACCGCTGGAACATCTTCTAGAACTGGATTAGCTTTCATTAGATCAACTGCTTGTTCATCCATGGCCTTGTTGCGGTCACTGGTTACGTAGATGATGACTTCTGGATCCATAGAGACCAGATTTTCCAAGGTTAGGTCAGAGGTTCCAGTCGCTACATTAGTATAGCCGAGCTGGTTGAGCAGGCTCTCCTGCAGGGCTGACTTATAGGCACCGAAAGTCTCATCGTTGTAGGCACACATGATGAGTGCTTTTTTCTTTTCGCCTTGGCTAGCCTTATTGGCCTTCTTGACAGTGTCAATTCTTGCCTGCAGCTGGTCAGCATACTGATTAGCCTTGTCTTGAACGTTAAAGATGGTTCCTATATTCTTGACATCTTCAATAATATTGCCTAGATCTTGCTTGGTATTGGACAGGGAAGCCTTCTGTGTGTAGACAGGGATTTTGTTTTCATTCCAGGCACTGACTGTCCCCAGAGACTTCTCAGAAAACATCATGTTTCGGCCAAGAAGAGCATCTGGCTCATAAGATAGCACAGTTTCCTGTGATACGGTTTTCTTGTCGCCGACTTGCGGAATGGTGGCAATATCAGCCTTGTATTTATCTGTGACATCATTGTCTGGATTGAGCATACCAGCGATCTTGTCTTTCAATCCTAGTTCAATCAAGATTTCGGTCGTCGAAAGGTTGTTGGTGATGACCTTTTCCGGTGCCTTTTCAAAGACCTGATCAATCTCCTTGCCTTCGCCATCGTAAGTTTTGATTGTCACTGGATATTTTGTCTCTGCTGTGCTCTTTTTCGCGCTCTCTGTTTTGGAGGAAGATTGCGAAGTTGAGCTTTCTTTCGTACTTTCCTTAGATGAAGAATTGCAGGCTGCCATTGTCAGTGCAGCAGTTGCGACGAGTAAGATACTGAGTGTTTTTTTCATATTGCCTTCCTTTCTTGGGCTTGAAGCTTGTATAGATAAAGCTGAAAACAGACTCTTATAGATACTGAATCATGGCCTGTCGATCCTTGGTCCAGATCACTTTGCTCTGAATACCGTAAACGGCTTGCAGTGAATCATGGGTGATGGCCTCCTTTGGAGCGCCTTGGTATGCAATCTCACCTCCCTTCATGAGGTACAAATAGTCTGAATACCGACAAGCCAGTTGGATATCGTGCAAGACAGCCAAAACATTGATGTTCAGGTCTTTCACGATACGCAGCATATCCAGCTGGTATTTGATATCCAGATGATTGGTCGGCTCGTCTAGGAGCAGTAGGCTTGGCTGCTGGGCCAAAGCGCGTGCCAGCAGGACTCTTTGCTTCTCACCGCCAGACAGGGATAGATAGGTTCGCTCTCCCTTGTCCAGCATGTCCACCTGCCTCAAGGCATGACGGACGAGGGCGTAGTCTTTTTCGCTCTCTTTTTGAAAAAGGGACAGATGCGGCGTCCTGCCCAGCATGACGATTTCTTGGACGGTGCAGTCAAACTGAAGATGGTTAAACTGAGTTACAACGGCTATTTTCTGGGCAGCTTTTTTTATGCTGATCTGTTCAAGTGGCCTTCCGTCTAGATAAATGTTCCCGCTGTCAGGTTTGATCTGACGGTAGATTGTTTTGAGCAGACTAGTTTTGCCGCTTCCGTTGGGCCCTAAAATGGTGTGAAACTGATTTCCCTCGACCTTGAGCGAAATTCCTTTTAAAATCTCTTTTGGGCCAATAGAATAGTGGATATTTTGGCAAGTTAGATCCATATCAGCTGCTTACCTCCTTTCGGCTTTTGGCTACAATGTAGATAAAGAAGGGGGCGCCGACTAAAGCGGTGAAGATCCCAATCGGCAGCTCGGCATTTTTGACCAAAATTCGAGCCAAAACATCTGCCCAGACAAGAAAGAGAGAGCCGAGCAGGGTAGCGATAGGAAAGAGCCTTTTGTAGTTGGTACCGACTAATCTTCGAGCAATGTGCGGAGTGATTAGTCCGACGAAGCCGATAATGCCGCAGCAGGCAACCAGCACCGCAGTCATTATTGCGACAACTGTGATATAGAGGAACCAGTAAAAACGCAGAGGTACTCCCCAGTGTCAAAGCTGCTTCGTCCCCCATCATCATAGTATTGAAAATACGATACTGGGAACAGAAAAACAAAAAGGAGAGACCGACAACAAGAGCCGGCAAGGCAAGATCTGACCAAGAAGTTCCAGCCAGTGAGCCCATAGTCCAGAACTTGATGGTCATAAGGCTGTCAGCATTAGCACCGACAGAAATGATAAAGTTGGAAAAGGCGATAAAAAGGGCATTTACAACTGTTCCTGATAAATATCAGACTGCTTGTCGTCATTTTTCCCTGCATGGATGCGATAAAAAGGACCACAGCTGATGCCAGAATGGCTCCTATAAAGGCGCCTGCGCCAGTAATGGATTTTGAGCCCTAAGATAATGCTCAGTGTGGCTCCGAAGGTTGCACCCGCTGAAATTCCTAGGATATAAGGCTCTGCGATGGGATTATTGACAGTAGATTGCATGACGCTGCCACAGACAGACAGGCCAGCACCAGCTAGGATTCCCAAGAGCACTCTTGGAACCCGCATGTTCCAAACAATAGCGATTGTAGACGGCGATAGTTTGCCTGTGCCAAAGGGAAATCCGAGCTTGCTGAAAATAATCTGGTAAGTATCTTGTATGTCAATAGTGACCGATCCCAGAGATACAGCTAAAAAGAGGGAGAAAGCCAGAAAAAAATGATGAGAAGCAAGAGCAGGCAGATATAGCGAGAAAAATCCGTGATTTTTCTGACCTTTTTGAAAGACCATCCAGACCTCCTTAACAGCAAAGATTAGAATTTTTTTAGACAATTTTTCATAAAAAAATTATAACATTTTTTTAAATCAGAAGGGCAAGAAGGGATAAAAAAACCTCTGATATGATAAGGTTTTAATGACGCTTTTATCTTTTCTCAGTGATGAAAATCATCTTGCTAGTGTAAAGAAACTGGTTAGTGAGGATCAATTGAGTTCTTTCGGAAAGTCTCTGACAGATCGACGTCATTGGAGGAAAAAGCAGGTGAACCTAAATGACTTAGTATAATTACTAGGAAACAAGAAAAAACGACAGAAACTTTTCTATCGTTTTTTGAAATTATAAATGCGTAAGGACTGAGATAGCTATAACGATGTTTAACAATGATAGCTCAAACAACCAGAAGTCCTTTGCCAAGCCCAATAATCATTCAAGACATAATATAGGCTTATAAAATTCTATTCAAAATACAGCAAGTCCTTGCTAGTTTCGGTGAAGAGTTCAAAACCATTCTTAGTGACATGGCCGCAGTCTTCGATGCGGACACCGACCTTACCAGGGATGTAAATACCAGGCTCAACAGAGAAGCACATGCCTTCTTCGATGACCATGTCGTTGCCCTCCATGATGGATGGAAATTCGTGAACATCCATACCGATACCGTGGCCGAGGCGGTGGTTGAAATACTCACCATAGCCAGCTTTTTCGATAACTTGCCGAGCTGCGCGGTCTACTTCATGAGCTGTGACGCCTGGCTTGATAAAGTCAAGAGCGGCTTGTTGGGCTTCCAAAGTCAGATGGTAGATATCTTTTTTGAACTGGTCCGGCTGGCCAACAGCAACAGTCCGCGTCATATCACTAGCATAGCCATTGACCATGCAGCCAAGGTCAAAGAGCAGGAGGGCGTTATTTTCGACTTTATTTGCTCCGGGAATGCCGTGCGGGTTAGCTGCATTATTTCCCGTCAGCACCATAGTTTCAAAGCTCATCTCATAGCCTTCTCGCTTGATGGCAAAGTCAATCTGAGCGATGATATCTGTTTCAGTATTGTCCAGTGAGATATTGTCAAAACCGATATTAACAGCCTTGTCAGCATATTGGCCAGCTACCAGCATTTTCTGGATTTCATCGGCAGACTTAATCAGGCGCAAGCGGTTGACGTAAGGAGTCAGGTTGGTAAATTCTGCGCTATCAAAGACAGTTTTCAATCCATGATATTTGGTCAAAATCAAGTTATCAAACTCAAGAGCGACAGTCTTGAAGGAGTTAGCCGGCAGGGCAGCTTTAATCTTCTTCCAAGGATTTTCAGAGTCCATATAGCTAAGGACTGAAAAGGGAACAGCTCCTGAAGCCCGCTCAATCTCTAGAGCAGGAACGAAGAGCAGGGGCTCATGGTTAGGATAGACAAACAAAAACATCTGCCGCTCATGCGGGTCGCTGTAGAAACCAGTCAGATAATTGATAGTGACTGGATCAGACAGGACAGCAGCATCTAGCTTCTCATTCTCGAGATAGTGGGTGATTTGTTGGATTTTTGTCATGGTCACAACCTTCTTTCTATGCCTCTATTTTGGCAAAAAATGTCAAAAAAAGCAAGACTTTTCAAAAACTTATCAAAATACTTGAAAGTGTTTACAAGAAGTGATAAAATGGTGAATGTAGGAAAGTGAAAACGATATTTTCAATAGAAGAAAGGAAACTATATGAACACAGACGACACAGTAACGATTTATGATGTCGCCCGTGAAGCGGGAGTTTCGATGGCGACAGTCAGTCGAGTAGTGAATGGAAACAAGAACGTCAAAGAAAACACACGTAAAAAAGTTTTAGAGGTCATTGATCGTCTTGACTATCGTCCAAATGCAGTGGCACGTGGACTAGCCAGCAAGAAGACTACAACCGTCGGCGTTGTCATTCCAAATATTACCAATAGCTATTTCTCAACCCTGGCAAAAGGGATTGATGATATTGCTGAAATGTATAAATACAACATTGTCTTGGCTAACAGTGATGAGGATGATGATAAGGAAGTATCCGTTGTCAATACTCTTTTTCTAAGCAGGTGGATGGCATTATTTTCATGGGCTATCATCTGACAGAGAAAATTCGCTCAGAGTTTTCACGTTCGCGTACACCGGTCGTTTTGGCGGGTACTGTCGATGTGGAGCATCAACTTCCGAGCGTCAATATTGACTACAAGCAAGCAACAGTTGATGCTGTAGAATTACTGGCTAAGCGCAATAAGAAAATTGCCTTTGTCAGCGGACCGCTCGTAGATGATATCAACGGGAAAATCCGTCTATCAGGCTATAAAGATGGCTTGAAGAACAAGAAACTTTCTTACAGCGAAGGCTTGGTTTTTGAATCAAAATATTCTTATGATGATGGCTACCACTTGGCAGAGCGTGTTATTGCTTCCAAAGCAACTGCGGCTTTTGTCACAGGAGATGAGTTGGCAGCAGGCCTCTTAAATGGTCTATCTGATCAAGGAATCAAGGTTCCAGAAGATTTTGAAATCATTACCAGTGATGATTCGCAAGTAGCTCGTTTCACTCGTCCTAACCTTTCCACAATCGGTCAGCCCCTCTATGACATCGGCGCTATCAGTATGCGCATGCTGACTAAGATTATGCATAAGGAAGAATTGGAAGAACGCGAAGTTCTCCTAGCTCACAGCATTAGCGAGCGTAAATCAACTCGGAAATAAGCGGTGTTCTGCAAGACTGATTAGGAATTTCTCTGAACTTGAAAAGCGAGTGAAGAGACTAAGTCAATGACTGCTTTAAGAGAGTTTTCATGATTATGAAGCGAGGCTGAGGTACTATACCTCAGCTTTTTTGTGTTTCCGTTCAGTTAGAGCAGTTTTCTATATGCTATCAGGCTTTGGATGGATTTTTTTACCTCATTTTGCCCTTGTGGTTTTCCTTTTTTATTTTGATTTTTCGGGTATAATAGGAAGTATGAAAGTATTACTGTATCTTGAAGGAAAGTCCGTTTTGGAGAAATCAGGAATCGGCCGAGCCCTCCAGCATCAGATGCATGCCTTGGATTTGGCTGGGATTCCTTATACGACGGACGTTTTAGGAGATTATGATGTGGTCCACATCAATACCTATGGTCCCCGTAGCTTGCTTCTTCTGCATGCTGCCAAGAGGGGCAATAAAAAAGTGATTATGCATGGGCATTCGACCAAGGAGGACTTTGAAAATTCCTTTATTGGTTCCAATCTCTTTGCTCCGCTTTTTGGTAAATATCTGACTCACATGTATAAAAAGGCGGATTTCATTATCACGCCATCGGAGTATTCCAAGCAGCTGATCCAGTCTTATGGGGTCACTACACCCATGGTGGCTGTGTCAAACGGTATTGACCTGCCTAAGTATAAGAAAGATGCTCGCAAGGAAGAAGTTTTTAAAAAAGTATTTTCAAGATTGAAGAAGGGGCAGAAGGTGGTCGTCTGTGCTGGCCTTTATTTCCGCCGCAAGGGGATTGAGGATTTTGTAGAGGTTGCCCGCAGGATGCCAGATGTGCGCTTTATCTGGCTGGGCTCTATCAATCTCTGGCTGATTCCGCGCAAGATTCGCCGTCTGGTTCTCTTTGACCATCCTGATAATGTTGAATTTCCCTGGCTATTTTAAGGGAGCGGTATTTCAGGGAGCCATGTCTGGAGCAGATGCTTTCTTTTTCCCGTCCCTATGAGGAAACTGAAGGAATTGTTGTCCTGGAAGCCTTGGCCAGTGAGCAGAATGTTGTGCTGCGTGATATTCCAGTCTATCAGGGCTGGGTGGATGATCGTTCAGCTGAGCTCTGTCATAATGTAGATGAGTTTGTCCAGTCTCTGAGAAATATCTTGGATAAAAAGGTTGACAAGCGTGAAGCAGGCTATCAGGTGGCTAAAAGTCGATCCATTGACGATGTCTGCAGGTCAGTTAGTTGAGGCTTATCAAACAGTTTTGGAGATGTAAGATGCGTATTGGTCTTTTTACAGATACCTATTTTCCTCAGGTCTCTGGGGTTGCTACCAGTATTCGGACTTTGAAGACGGAGCTGGAAAAAAATTAGGTCACACGGTATTTATTTTTTTACGACGACGGACAAGGATGTCAATCGTTATGAGGATTGGCAGATTATTCGGATTCCCAGCGTACCTTTCTTTTGCCTTTAAGGACCGAAGAGTGGCTTATCGAGGCTTTTTCTCATGCCTTAGAAATTGCCCGTCAGTACCAGCTGGATATTATCCATACCCAGACTGAGTTTTTCACTAGGGCTGCTGGGGAATTTGGATTGCTAAAGAGCTGCGGATTCCGGTAGTACATACCTATCATACCCAGTATGAGGATTATGTGCACTATATTGCCAAGGGGATGGTCATCCGTCCTAGCATGGTCAAGTACATCGTCCGTGGCTTCATGAGTGACTTGGATGGGGTTATCTGCCCTAGCGAGATTGTTTATGACCTTTTGGTTGATTATAAAATCGAAGCAGAAAAACGGGTGATTCCGACAGGGATTGAGCTGGCGAAGTTTGAGCGGCCGGAAATTTCGCGTGAGGATATCAAGAAGCTCCGTTTCAAGCTAGGACTGGCTGAAGATGAGATTATGCTGCTCAGTCTGTCCCGTATTTCTTATGAAAAGAATATCCAGGCTATCGTTGAGGCGATGCCTGCCGTCCTTGAAGAAAATGACAAAGTCAAGCTAGTCATTGTCGGCGACGGTCCCTATGCGGAAGACTTGAAAGAACTGGTTGCCAAGCTTCAGATTGAAGAAGCTGTCATCTTTACGGGGATGATTGCTCCTAGTGATACGGCCCTTTACTATAAAGCTGCGGATTTCTTTATCTCTGCCTCAACCAGTGAGACTCAAGGTCTGACTTATCTGGAAAGCTTAGCCAGCGGCACACCGATTATTGCCCATGGAAATCCTTATCTGGATAATGTTATCAGTGACAAGATTTTTGGAACCCTTTATTACCAAGAGCGGGATTTATCAGGCGCTATTTTAGAGGCGATTATTGCGACACCTGACATGGATGAGCAGAAGTTAGCAGACAAGCTCTACGAGATTTCAGCGGAGAACTTTTGGCCGCAGAGTCTATGAGTTTTATCTGGATTTGACTATTTCCAAGGACTTCCATAACGAGCTTAGCCCAGAGGAAAGTGCTGCCAAGCGTCTGGCCAAGACAGTGGCCTATCTGCCTGGCAAGGTCATCTCTCTTCCAATCAATGGCTCCGTTCGTATCCTCAAAGCTTCGAGTAAGCAAGTGAAAAAAATCAGGAATATTACTAAATTATTAGAATAGAAACATGCCTTGCATCATTGCGGCAATAGCTATTTATGCAAGGTTTTATTTAGAAATAGAGGAGAAATCTTATGAAAAAAATATCTCAAACAGCTGCCTTTTGTTGCTTTTTGTTCTATGGCATTGTCGTTGGTTCGGGTTTGATTTGGGAACAAATTTGGCAATATTTTATAAATAATACAGAGAGTATGGGAAGCGATTTGAACTGGCTTTCTAATCTTAATTTATTTTATTATGCTGTGCTGCTTCCTTTGATTGGTGCAGTGATTGTTTATATAAATACTCGGATGCAAGGCTTTTTCACTGCCCTTTCTTCTTTTGATTCCAGGGGTTCAGTATTATTATCTATTCAAAAAAACTTTTTTTGACGGACTTTTTACTCAGGAGATAAGATTTATAATCCAATCACTTCCACGCTTTTATAATGCTAGGGATATTCATGTCTTGTTATTCCTTTCTTTGGGAGGAATGCTGTTGGCAGAGCAATACCGTAAAAAACGTCAAGCTGCCACTTTGAGTCAAGAGGCTCTAAATCGTTTTTCTGGTTTTGATGGTCAATAGCTCTTGCAAATTTTTCCAATCGTGCTATAATGTTTTCTAGAGACAAATCACCTGCAGGAAATCTTTTAGAGAGCGCGTGGAGCTGGAAATCGCGTAGAGGATGCAGTTGGGACTACTCTATCAGCTTTTATGCAAACATAAAACGGTGGCTACGTTAGAGCCGATTCGAGGTGTAAGTCTTTTGACTTGCATAAATGAAGGTGGAACCACGTTGCGACGTCCTTTTAAGGATGTCGTTTTTCTTTTGTCAGAAGGAGGAAGAATGGTGCTTTATATGATTGGCGGATCGCCTTGTAGTGGGAAGTCAACAATTGCTTCACTTCTTGATAGACAGTATCAGCTGCTTCATATCAAACTGGATGATTTGGTAGACGAGATGATGAGTCAATCAAGTGCAGATTCACAGCCGATTTGCCTTCTTAGACAGGACAGAAATCCGGAACAAATCTGGATGAGAAATCCAGAAGAGATGGCAGATGAAGAATGGCGCTTTTATGAAGAGATTTTTCCTTATGTAAAATCTTACTTGATAAAAAATCAAGATAGATCTCTCTTGGTGGAGGGGGCAGGACTTTTGCCTCACTTGGTAAAGGAGCTTGAATGCCTAGTGCCCTCTTATCTATGCTTGACTCCGACAGCTGATTTTCAGAAAAAGCATTATAGACAGAGAGAATGGGTTCCTTATGTCTTAGAGGGAACAACCAATCCTGAGCAAGCTTTTGAAAACTGGATGCAGCGAGACATTCTTTTTGCTCAAATGGTTCGTAAGGAAGCGGTGAGATTAGGCTATCCTAGCCTCATAACAGATGGTAGTCAGTCAGAAAAGCAGACTGCGGAAGAGATTGCTCGAATCTTTAAATTGCTTAACAGAAACAATATAATATTAAAGGAGAAAAACACATGATTAAGATTACTTTCCCAGATGGCGCTGTTCGTGAATTCGAATCTGGCGTTACAACTTTTGAAATTGCTCAATCTATCAGCAATTCCCTAGCTAAAAAAGCTTTGGCTGGTAAATTCAATGGCAAATTGATTGATACGACTCGTGCCATCACTGAAGATGGTGCCATTGAAATCGTGACACCTGACCACGAAGATGCTTTAGACATCTTGCGTCACTCAGCAGCCCACTTGTTTGCGCAAGCAGCTCGCCGTCTTTTCCCAGATATTCACTTGGGCGTTGGTCCCTGCCATTCAGGATGGTTTCTACTACGATACGGACAATGAAGCAGGGCAAATTTCAAATGAAGATCTGCCTCGTATCGAAGAAGAAATGAAGAAAATCGTCAAAGAAAACTTCCCATCCATCCGTGAGGAAGTGACCAAGGATGAGGCGCGTGAAATTTTCAAAAACGATCCTTACAAGTTGGAATTGATTGAAGAGCACTCAGAAGATGAGGGCGGTTTGACCATCTACCGTCAGGGTGAATATGTGGATCTCTGCCGTGGGCCTCACGTTCCATCTACAGGTCGGATTCAAATCTTCCATCTCTTGAACGTGGCTGGAGCATACTGGCGCGGGAACAGCGACAATGCTATGATGCAGCGGGTCTATGGTACTGCTTGGTTTGACAAGAAAGACCTGAAGAAATATCTGCAAATGCGGGAAGAAGCTAAAGAACGCGACCACCGTAAGTTAGGGAAAGAGCTGGATCTCTTCATGATTTCTCAAGAAGTGGGTCAAGGCTTGCCATTCTGGTTGCCAAATGGTGCGACGGTTCGTCGCGAGTTGGAGCGCTACATCGTTGATAAAGAGTTGGCTTCAGGCTACCAACACGTCTACACTCCGCCTTTGGCTTCTGTGGAGCTTTATAAGACTTCTGGCCACTGGGAGCACTACCAAGAGGATATGTTCCCAACCATGGATATGGGTGATGGAGAAGAGTTTGTTCTTCGTCCCATGAACTGCCCTCACCACATCCAAGTCTACAAACACCATGTTCACTCTTACCGCGAGCTGCCAATCCGTATCGCTGAGATTGGCATGATGCACCGTTATGAAAAATCTGGAGCTCTGACTGGTTTGCAGCGGGTCCGTGAAATGTCCTTGAACGATGGCCACTTGTTTGTAACGCCAGAGCAGATTCAGGAAGAATTCCAGCGTGCGCTGCAGTTGATTATCGACGTTTACGCTGACTTCAACTTGACAGAATATCGTTTCCGTCTGTCTCTTCGTGACCCTCAGGATACGCATAAGTATTTTGATAACGATGAGATGTGGGAAAATGCCCAAACCATGCTGCGAGCAGCCTTGGACGAAATGGACGTGGACTACTTTGAGGCAGAAGGAGAAGCAGCCTTCTACGGCCCTAAACTTGATATCCAGGTTAAAACAGCCCTAGGAAATGAAGAAACTCTGTCAACTATCCAGCTGGACTTCCTCTTGCCAGAGCGTTTTGACCTCAAGTATGTCGGAGCTGACGGTGAAGAGCATCGCCCAGTTATGATTCACCGTGGAGTTATCTCAACCATGGAGCGCTTCACAGCCATCTTGATTGAAAATTACAAGGGTGCCTTCCCGACCTGGCTGGCTCCGCATCAAGTGACTTTGATTCCAGTTTCTAACGAAGCCCATATTGACTATGCTTGGCAAGTGGCTAAAAAGCTGCGCGACAAGGGTGTACGTGCTGATGTGGATGAGCGCAATGAAAAGATGCAGTACAAGATTCGTGCCTCACAAACTAGCAAGATTCCTTATCAGCTCATCGTTGGTGACAAGGAAGTCGAAGACGGTACTGTTAATGTCCGCCGCTACGGTCAAAAAGAAACACATACAATACCAGTAGACGAATTTGTAGAGCAAATCTTAGCAGACATTGCCAGCAAATCACGTGTTGAAAAGTAGAATTCATTAGATAGCTATTAAACCCGAGCAATTAGCTCGGGTTTAATTATTTTCTATCTGTAGGTAGAAACTTCTTTAACTAATTATGTTAGCAAGTTTTATCTTAATTCAAGTATTTATCCACATAATCATCAAAATCAGGATACTCATTTCGGTTCATGGCATAGAGCATTTCCCCATAGAGAGGGTCGCTAGACGGGTCATCAGGTTCTAGAAGAGTAGCTATTTTCATATCATCATCTGGGAAAAGGATGGTGTAGTGATAGGTGTCGCTGACAGTGATACTGTAATATTTGGTGTTATCTTGATAGCCTGACTTATCTATCTTATAGTGAAATTCTTTATCACCTAGCTTGCCGGTCTTGTCATTGAAGACAATGTCAATGTCCTCGCCGTTTGCTTTCTGAGCCTTCCATTTTCCCTGGAAGCTAGTGTGCTGACCGCAGGCGCTGAGAAAGATTAGTGTTAAGAAAGTGGTGAAAAGCAATGTCAGTTTTTTCATATCGTTCTCCTTGTCTATCCTTTGATATTATTCTACCACAAATATTAAAAATAAAAAAGCTGAGTTGGTAAACTCAACTTTTAGAACAGTAGGTCTGTATTTGAGCTATCTATTCCGCAGCTTGAGCCCAGCGTTGGGATAGCTTGCGCGAGAAGCTGGAAATGGCGAAGTTAATCAGGAAATAGATGGCTGCTACTAGTAGGTAGAGAGCGAAGACTTGTTCAGCTTCAAAATAGCGTCCCATCAGAATTTGAGCAGAACCAAAAAGTTCTTGGAGCGCAATAACAGAATAGAGCAGGCTGGTATCCTTAATCACTGTGACAAACTGAGAAATGATGGCTGGCAGCATTTTCCGAATAGCCTGAGGTAGGATGATATAACGCAGAATCTGAAACTGAGTAAATCCTTGAGATAAGCCAGCTTCAGTCTGACCTGGGATCAATGGCATTGAGGCCGCCTCGGATAATTTCTGCCAAAGCAGCAAAGTAAAGACAGTGAAAGCTGATGATACCGGCTGGCGTTGACTTAATCTGAAAGACTAAAAAGATGGTGAAAATCCAGAGCAGATTGGGTACATTACGGACAAATTCGATGTAAATGCTGGCAATCAGCTTGAGCAGTTTATTTTTTTCCGTTTCGCATGACGGCTAGAATAGTTCCAAAAAAATCGTGGATAGGACAATGGAAATGAAAGAAATTTGCAGCGTCAGCCAGAGCCCCTTAAGGATAAAGAGGAGGTTGTTTGCGGTTAAGACTTTTAAAATATTTTCCATAGAGACCTCCTTAGATGCTGTAAGCTTGTTTATTGGCTTCCTCTACCTTACGTCCCCAGCTAGCGATAGGGAAGCAAAGGAGGAAGTAGAGCAAAGCTGCTCCAGCAAAGGCTGGGATGTAGTTGGAGTTCAGAGCAGACCAGGACTTGGTCACGAACATCAGATCCATACCAGAGATAATAGCGACGGTAGAAGTGTTTTTTATCAGATTGACAACCTGATTGATTAACGGTGGCAGGATAATCCGAAAAGCTTGGGGCAGGATGATGTATCGCATGGTTTCTACATAGGTAAAGCCCTGAGATAGTGCAGCTTCGGTCTGTCCGCGAGGAATGGACTGGATACCTGAGCGGATAACTTCGGCGATGTAAGCACCGTGGTACAGTCCTACACAGAGGACCGCAGTCCAATAGATTGAGGGCATGATGGTGTAATTGCTGACTAGCGGAAGACCGTAAAAGACAATTACAAATTGCACTAAGAGTGGTGTATTCTGGTAAAACTCAACAAAAACACGAGCTAGACCACGTAGAACTTTATGCTTACCTGTGCTGATAGCTCCAAAGAAAATCCCTAGTAGAAGAGCCAAGGTCAGAGCACCGATAGAAATAGCTAAGGTAAAGAGGAATCCTTGGAAAAACTTGCCAAAGTCCGCAAAGTAGGCCTGCCAAGAAGAAATACTAAAACTCATGGGGTCTCCTTTTCTAATCATCTGTTGAAGTAGATGGTTTTTAAATCATATTTGTCATAAAGTTTTCTGCAGACTGCCGTTTTCCTTCCATTTAGAGATTAGGCCATCTACATAGTCATTCAATTGAGTATTGGATTTTTTTGTTACCACACCATAATCGGCTTTTTTGAAGCTGTAATCCAGAATGTTTGACTTGGAACTTACATAGCCGGTCAGGATGGACTTGTCAACAGAAATGGCATCAATACGATGAGCCCTTAAGGAAACAGCAAGTTCAGGGTAGGAGCCTAACTCCACATATTTGAAGTTGAGCTTTTTCTCTTGGGCGATTTCTTCCAGCAAGGTTTGAGTGATAGAGCCTTGAACGACGCCGATAGTCTTGTTATTCAAGTCCTTGACATCTGTAATTTTGCTGGATTTATTAACTAGAAAACCAGAAGCATCTGTGTAGTAAGGGGTTGTGAAATTATAGATTTCCTTACGCTCATCTGTGATGGTAAAGGTCGCAATGACCATGTCAACTTGCCCATTGTCCAGAAGGGGTCCGCGTGTTTGTGCGGTAACTGGGACGTAGTTGATTTTGACGCCTAGTTCCTTAGCAATTTTCTTTGCAATATCGATTTCTAAGCCGCTGTAAGTATTGCTATCAGGATTGAGGTAACCAAAGTTAGGTACATCCTGTTTGACACCGACATTGAGGACACCGCGTTTCTGGATAGCCTTGACCTGTTGGCTGGTACTGGAATCGGCTTGTGCAGGAACAGCATTAATAAAGCCTAGAGTCAGAAGGAGTAAGAATAGGCTGATGAGTATTTTTTGTAATTTCATAGGTCTTCTCCTTTTTAAGAAAGCACGTTATCACTCTCATGGTTGATAATTTTACTGAGAAACTGCTTAGCGCGAGTTCGGTAGGATTGTCAAAGAAAGCATCAACATCAGTAGTATCCACTAACACCTCACCGTCTGCCATGAAGATAATACGGTCAGCAACCTCACGGGCAAATCCCATTTCGTGTGTGACCACAATCATGTTCATGCCGTCTTTGGCTAATTTTTGCATAACAGCCAGAACATCCCCGATTGTTTCAGGGTCCAGGGCAGAAGTCGGTTCATCAAAGAGCAGGAGCTCAGGGTGCATGGCTAAATCCACGGGCAATGGCAATCCTTTGCTTTTGTCCACCGGACAGCATGCCTGGGTAAGAGTCTTTCTTGTCCCACATGTTGACAAATTCTAGATATTTTTGAGCGATTTTTTTAGCTTCTTGTTTATCCATTCCTAGAACTTTAATAGGCGCCAAAGTGACATTTTCTAACACCGTTTTGTGGGGGTAAAGATTAAAAGTGTTGAAAGACCATTCCGACTTCTTTGCGTAAGTTGACCAGATCTTTGGCAGCAGCGTTCACGATCTCGTGGCCGTTGACGATCAAGCTTCCCCTGATCAATACCTTCTAAAGCGTTGATTGTACGGATAAGAGTAGATTTTTCCTGAGCCAGATGGTCCCTAACAGTACGACTACTTGTCCTTTTTTTCAAAACTGAGATTGATATTGCGCAGAGCATGGTAGTCTCCGTAATACTTTTTCGACATTTTTTTAAATTCAACTAAAGCCATATCTTTCTCCTTTGTGTTAGATAATATGACATAGATTTTACCATAGAATAAATAAACTGTCAAATTGAATAAAAAAATGACTATTTTTTTATTCAGAGAAAATTTTTTGATGAGAATCGTCCATTTTTCTACAAATGTGGAATAAAAAAATGGCTTGAATTAGTGTTTTTTTAAGAAAAACTTTGGTATAATAAGACTATATAAATAAATAAAATTGGATTGGGAGTCTAGCTAGGCAAACTAGATTGCCTTTTTGCACGTTTTGATGCAGGACGACTTAGCTGACTATGTCACAACTTTTCTATCATGGAGTTGATTCAATCCCAATCTTATGTTAAGGTGAACATATGAAGAAAAATATTAGTTGTAGATGATGAGAAAGCCAATCTCAGATATTATTAAGTTTAATATGGCCAAAGAAGGCTATGAGGTTTTGACTGCCTTTGATGGCAAGGAAGCCTTGGAAATGTTTGAAGCAGAACAGCCAGACATCTTGATTCTGGACTTGATGTTGCCAGAAGTGGACGGACTGGAAGTTGCTCGGACTATTCGCAAGACCAGCAATGTTCCGATTATTGTATTGTCTGCTAAGGACAGTGAGTTTGACAAGGTTATCGGCCTTGAAATCGGTGCAGATGACTATGTGACCAAGCCTTTCTCAAATCGTGAGCTGCAGGCGCGTGTCAAGGCACTTCTTCGTCGGGCAGACCTTGTTGTGGAAAACCAAGTAGAAGAAAGTGGCCCAAACGAGTTGACCATTGGAGAACTGCAGATTTTGCCAGATGCTTTTGTTGCTAAGAAGCATGGCAAGGAGCTGGAGCTGACCCACCGTGAGTTTGAACTGCTTCACCATTTGGCGACACATATCGGTCAGGTCATGACACGTGAGCACTTGCTGGAAACAGTATGGGGCTATGACTATTTTGGCGATGTCCGTACAGTGGATGTGACGATCCGCCGCCTGCGTGAAAAGATTGAAGATACGCCAAGCCGGCCTGAGTATATCTTGACTCGCCGCGGAGTTGGCTATTATATGAGAAATAATGATTGAAGCAATTAAACAATTTGTGATTTCTGCGGATTTTGTCTTTGCAATCATTATTATCGGCTTCATTGTAGTTGTTGCCTTGCTTTTATTGGAAAATCGCCGGGATAATCAAAAGCTTGTACAGCTTAATCAAAAGGTTAAAGATTTGATTGCAGGTGACTATTCTGAAGTGCTGGACATGCAGGGAAGCCCGGAAATCACAGATATGACCAACAGTATCAATGATCTTTCAGAGGTCATTCGACTGACACATGAAAACCTTGAGCAAGAAACAAAACGCCTTTCCAGTATCCTGTCCTATATGACAGATGGCGTGCTCGCGACTAACCGCCGGGGGCAGATTATCACTATCAACGATATGGCAACCAAGCAGTTGGGAGTTAAGAGAGATGAGGTCCAAAATATGAGTATTTTGGATCTGCTTTCGATTTCAGACGAGTATGATTTGAGGGACCTGATTACCAATGTTCCGGAGTTGACAATAGATTCTCAGGATGAAAATGGTGAGTACTTGAGCTTACGGGTTCGCTTTGCCCTGGTAAGGCGGGAGTCGGGCTTCATTTCTGGTTTGGTAGCTGTCTTGCATGATACGACAGAGCAGGACAAGGAAGAGCGGGAGCGTCGCCTCTTTGTCTCCAACGTCAGCCATGAGTTGCGGACTCCGCTGACCAGTGTTAAGTCCTATCTGGAAGCCCTGGATGAGGGAGCCTTGTCTGAGCCAGTAGCGCCAGACTTTGTCAAGGTATCGCTCAATGAAACCAACCGCATGATGCGGATGGTAACGGACTTGCTTAGTCTGTCCCGTATTGACAATGAGACCAGTCATCTGGAAGTGGAGCTGACGAATTTCACGGCCTTTATCACCTTTATCCTCAATCGCTTTGACAAGATAAAAATCAAGACGAAACTAAGAAATATGAGATTATCCGTGATTATCCTATAACACCGATTTGGGTGGAGATTGATACAGATAAGCTGACCCAGGTGATTGATAATATCATGAACAATGCCATCAAGTATTCGCCGGATGGTGGAACCATTACTGTTTCCATCAAGACAACTGATGAGCAGTTGATTCTCTCGATTGCAGATGAAGGACTAGGGAATTCCCAAGCAGGACTTGCCTAAGATTTTTGATCGCTTTTATCGAGTGGACAAGGCACGCAGCCGCGCACAGGGCGGAACGGGTCTGGGGCTGGCTATTGCCAAGGAAATTATCAAGCAGCATCAGGGCTTTATCTGGGCTAAGAGTGAGTATGGTGTGGGCTCGACCTTTACCATTGTCTTGCCTTATGAGAATGATGGCGTCCGGGATGACGACTGGGATAATGAAGATGATATAGAAAGTAAACATGACTAAAGGATTTCAATACAGTATTCTGGCGTCAGGATCAAGCGGTAATTGTTTCTATCTGGAAACAGACCAAAAGCGGATTTTGGTTGACGCTGGCTTATCAGGCAAGAAAATTACGAGCTTGCTGGGCGAAATTGGCCGCAAGCCTGAGGATTTGGATGCCATTTTAGTGACTCATGAGCACAAGGACCACATTCATGGCGTTGGAGTGTTGGCCCGCAAGTATCATCTGGATATTTATGCTAATGAGGCCACTTGGAAGGCTATGGAAAAGGACTTGGGCAAGCTGGATGCTAGTCAAAAGCATATCTTTGAATTGGGCAAGACCAAGACCTTTGGAGACTTGGATGTGGAGAGCTTTGGTGTCAGTCATGACGCAGCCTGTCCACAATTTTACCGCTTTATGAAGGATGACAAGAGCTTTGTCATGCTGACGGATACGGGCTATGTCAGTGACCGGATGGCTGGGATTATCGAAAATGCCGACGGCTATCTGATTGAGAGCAACCATGATATTGAAATTCTCCGCAGCGGTGCCTACCCTTGGAGTCTCAAGCAGCGGATTCTGTCGGATATGGGTCACCTGTCCAATGAAGACGGAGCAGAGACCATGATTCGGACTTTAGGCAATCGCACCAAGCGAATCTATCTAGGGCATCTCAGTAAGGAAAACAATATCAAGGAATTGGCTCACATGACCATGGTCAATCAACTGGCTCAAGCCGATATGGCAGTCGGCCACGATTTCCAAGTCTATGATACCTCGCCTGATACCGCAACGCCTTTGACGAGTATTTAAAAGTTTTCATCAAAGGAACTTTTGAAGTTTAATAGATGAGCAAAACGAAAGCGACTTACTTCGCAAACTCAACAGCCATTTGTTGTTGAGCAGTCAATTAGCTAGTCAAGAACTTTAAACTAAATAAAGCTAGACTGAGACACTTTTGTCCAGTCTCTTTTTCTCTACTTTAAAGGACTGTGTGATATAATAAGTTAATACAAAAATAGTTATGGTGAGTTTTTATGCGAGAAGCTGAATTCAATCGCATTGCCCAAGGGAGGTTCTGAGAATGTTTCGAAATAAATATATCTTAATTACAATTATAGCTTTAGGGCTTGCATTGATAGGTGTATTTATCTTTTGTTTCATAGTTTTCAATAAGGGTAAACCTAAGATTGAATATGATGTCTTTAAGAAGCCAAAAATAGAGAATATTGAAACTTTCGGTGATAAAAATCAGTTTGTTTTGATACAATCATCCAACAAAGATATATTTCCGAATGGAGGCCTCGGACAGCGCTACTTAGTGACAGATGAGCGGAGATTTGATAGAGCCAGTTCTTCGGAGAGACCATCAGAAGGTTGGTATTGGAATGTATATATCTATGATGTTGAGCAGAAGAAACCAAGCGCTCAGAAGGTGGATTTGTATGCTTTGGTAAAAAAATATGATTCCTCATACTATTTAGGAGCTTTAGGAAGCGTTATTTACCAAAACGAAACGGTCAAGATTATCAAATTTTGGAGCTCCGTAAGTGGAAAGGAGATAGCCCCACATTTGTCTTATTGAATTTAGAAACACATAAGATAGAAGATGAGAATCCCATCTTGCATCATTTAGAGTCACGCTATCAATATAGATTGGGAGATTTGATTGATGGGACAAATTTTTATGATATTCTCAAAGAAAGAGGCGCTTTGCTGGATAGAGATCGACTGACTTTGATTTCTGGTAGTAAGTTGTCGGAGGAGATTAATTTAAGTCGAGAGTATCCAGAAATTATACAGCATATGGAAGATGATTCACAAATAAGTTCTATTGGGTTTCGTCAAGGATTGGTTACTGCAGAAGAAGAATACCAAATCCTACGCCAGTGGTTTACTCCAGTAGGTGAAAAAACAGTTGATATTGTTACAAGTGAAGATTATAATGAGAATAAAAACATTAGATACTTATAAAGACTACATGGAGTGGCAAAAAGAAGTTTCTAAAATTCAAGAGCAGAGAAAAAAAGACATGGAGAATAAAAATGAGCAGAAGAACAATTAAAAATTCATCTATACCCGTTTTAAATATTAAAAATCATTAGTTTGAGCTTTTTCTTAGTTAGAGAATGAATTTAAGTGATTCTTAAATATCAGAAAGGAGCTTGTATGCGCCAATTTACTTTGTGGTAGGTCTCTTATCTTTAGGGTTAGGAGTTTTGGGGATTTTTCTGCCTCTCCTGCCGACGACACCATTTCTTCTCTTGTCCATCGCCTGCTTTTCGCGCAGTTCCAAGCGTTTTGAGAATTGGCTCTATCATACCAAGATGTACCAAATCTATGTGGCTGATTTTCGAGAGACGGGAACGATTGCCAAGGAGCGTAAGAAAAAGATTATTATTTCCATCTATATCTTGATGGGGATTTCCATTTTTCTAGCGCCTATTATTTGGGTCAAGATTGGTCTGTTGGGTCTGACCATTTTTATCACCTATTATTTGTTTAAAGTAATTCCGGATAAGGAATAGAAATCACTGTCAGCAGGTGCGTTTGCGCCTGTTTTTTGTTATAATAGAGACTGTATATCTTTGGAAAGGAAAAGGTATCATGCTGCTTATCTGACTGAAGTCAGCATGATGTAAAATAGTAATGGAAAATTTGAAAAAAGCATTGCTGGAGCAGTTTGACTTGGTTTTCGCTGATGAGACCTTGTTGGAAACGGCTTTTACCCATACGAGCTATGCCAATGAGCACCGCCTCTTAAAAATTTCACACAATGAACGCTTGGAATTTTTAGGAGACGCTGTTCTGCAACTGATTATTTCGGAGTATCTTTATACCAAGTATCCTAAGAGACCAGAGGGCGACTTGTCCAAGCTGCGTTCCATGATTGTTCGGGAAGAGAGCCTGGCAGGCTTTGCCCGTGATTGTCAGTTTGATCATTTTATCAAGCTGGGACGCGGTGAGGAGAAGTCTGGCGGCCGGAATCGTGATACGATTTTAGGGGATTTATTCGAGGCCTTTTTAGGCGCCTTGCTCTTGGATAAGGGTGTGGAAGCAGTCAAAAGCTTCCTCTATCAAGTCATGATTCCCAAGGTGGAAGCGGGAGATTTTGAGCGGGTGACGGACTATAAGACCAAGCTGCAGGAGTTGCTGCAGATTAATGGTGATGTGGAAATTGCCTATCAGGTCGTGTCTGAGTCAGGGCCGGCTCATGCCAAAAATTTCGAGGTGGCTGTTCTTATCAATGGCCGCAAGTCCGGTCAAGGCCAGGGGCGTTCTAAAAAGCTGGCCGAGCAGGAAGCTGCTAAAAACGCATTTGAAAAGGAAAGTTCTTCATGTTTTTAAAGGAAATTGAAATTCAGGGCTTCAAGTCATTTGCTGATAAGACTAAAGTTGTCTTTGATCAGGGAGTGACAGCGGTTGTTGGGCCAAATGGTTCCGGCAAGTCCAATATTACGGAGAGTCTGCGCTGGGCCTTGGGAGAGTCCAGTGTGAAAAGTCTGCGGGGCGGCAAGATGCCCGATGTGATTTTTGCGGGAACAGAAACCCGCAAGCCACTCAATTACGCATCCGTGGTAGTGGTTCTGGACAACAGCGACCAATTTATCAAGGATGCTGCCAATGAGATTCGGGTGGAGCGTCACATTTACCGCAGCGGTGACAGTGAGTATAAGATTGACGGCAAAAAGTCCGTCTGCGCGATGTCCATGATCTCTTCATGGATACTGGACTGGGACGAGATTCCTTCTCCATCATTTCCCAAGGGAAGGTTGAGGAAATCTTCAACAGCAAGCCAGAGGAACGTCGGGCAATCTTTGAAGAAGCTGCTGGAGTGCTTAAGTATAAGACACGTCGTAAGGAAACGGAAAGCAAGCTTAGTCAAACTCAGGATAATCTGGATCGACTGGAAGACATTATCTACGAGCTGGAGAGCCAGGTCAAGCCCTTGGAGAAGCAGGCTGAAACTGCTAAACGTTTCTTGAGTCTGGATGGCCAGCGCCGAGAGCTTTACTTGGATGTTTTGGTCGCTCAGCTGACAGTTAACAAGGAAAAGTTGACTCAGGCTGAAGAAGATTTAAGGAATATCCAGCAGGAGCTGGCAGCCTACTACAGCAAGCGAGATGAGCTGGAAGTTGAAAACCAAACCTTGAAGGCCAAGCGCCATGAGCTCAATCAAACTTTGTCTGATGATCAAGCTAGTTTGCTGGAATTGACCCGTTTAATCAGTGATTTGGAGCGGCAGATTGACCTCTCTAAGCTAGAGTCCAGCCAGGCAGCGACGAGCCGCCGGGAAAATGAAGAACGTTTGGCCACTTTGTCAGAAAAACTGGCTCAGATAGAAAGCAACATAGAGGACAAGCAGGCTGAATTGAGCCAAATAGCTGCCCAACTGAGTGACAATGAGCAGTCTATCGCTGCTTTGGAAGCAGAATTAGCAGACTTTCAGATGATCCAGATCAGCTGATTGAGCATCTGCGTGAGCAGTATGTCAAGCTCATGCAGGAAGAGGCAAATCTTTCTAATGACTTGACTTCTCTGGAGAGCCAGCTGGCTAGCGAGCTTAAATTGGCTGAGAGCAAGAAAGCAGACTATGCTAAGCTACAGGCTGATTTGGAGGCTAGTCAGATTCAGGAGCAGGCTGGTTTGGAGGAGTTGGAAATTGCTCGCCAAGCCCTCAAGGGCCTACTGGCTGACTACCAGAGTCAGATCCAGTTGGTAGAGAAGCTAGAGGCTGACTATAAGCATCAGCAGACTAAGATGTTTGAGCTTTTGGACGACCTCAAAAACAAGCAAGCACGTTCTAATAGTTTGGAAGCCATTCTCAAAAATCACAGCAATTTCTATGCTGGGGTTAAGAGTGTGCTGCAGGAAGCTGGCCGTCTAGGTGGCATTGTTGGAGCAGTTAGCGAAAAACTCAGCTTTGACCCCCACTATCAGACTGCGCTGGAAATTGCGTTGGGAGCCAGCAGTCAGAATATCATCGTAGAAGATGAGGCGGCTGCGACTCGGGCTATCGAATTTCTGAAGAAAAATCGGGCTGGCCGGGCAACCTTCCTGCCTTTAACAACCATCAAGCCGCGTCAGCTGCCTGACCATAACCGTGCTACAATTGAAAAAAGTGCTGGTTTTCTGGGGCTGGCTTCTTCCTTGGTCAGCTATGAGTCATCGTTAGACAGCATTTTTCAAAATCTGCTGGGGACGACCGCTATTTTTGATACAGTGGAGCATGCCCGAGCAGCAGCTCGCCAAGTGCGCTATCAGGTTCGCATGGTGACTTTGGATGGAACAGAGCTTCGGACTGGTGGTTCTTATGCTGGTGGTGCCAACCGCAATAACAATACTATCTTTATCAAGCCGGAGCTAGATGCTCTGCTTGAAGAGATTAAGCAGAAAAATATCAGCTTGAAAGAGCAGGAAGAAGCAGTGCAAATTCTGCAAAACCAACTAAGTCAGGCTAAGCAGGTATTGGAACAAATCAAGATAGACGGTGAGCAGGCTCGCTTGGCTGAGCAAAAGGCTAATCTAGCCTATGAACAGTTGGCCAAGCGTGTAGAAGAACTCACAAGTCTGAAAAATCTACAGGAACAGGAGTTAGCTGGTCAATCTGCTTTGGATATTTCAGAAGAGAAAGACCGACTGCAGACCCGCTTGACTGAGATCGAGCAAGAAAAAACGGATATCACTGCAGAAATAGAGCAAGTTAAGTCGAACAAAGATGCAGTTCAGGCTCGTTTCGACAAGCTTTCCTCTCGTCTGGCTGAACTCAAGCTCCAGCGAACAGAGTTGACCTCCAACCAACGCTTTGAAAAGAATGACTTGGAACGTCTGTCCGAGGAAAAAGCCAGCCTTGAAAAAGAGCAGGCGACCTTGGAGCTTTTGATGGAGCAAAAAGAACAGTCCAGCCTGCAGAAGGTGGATATTACGATTCTGGAAGAGCAATTAGAGACTGCCAAGCAAGAAAAGATTGAGCTGGATCAAAGACTGATTCGTCTGAAATTTGAGCTTGAAGATCTAGAAGGTCAGTCTGACGATATTGCCAGTCGTTTGGAGCAAGCCCGCCATCAAAATGAAGAATTGATTCGCCGGCAGGCTAAAGCAGAGGCAGAAAAGGATAAGCTCATGGATGTCATGCGCCGTCTGGCAAGCAATCTGACAGATGACTATCAGATGAGTTTCGAAGAAGCAAGCAGCCAGGCTCGTCCGTTAGAAAGTTTGCCAGCTGCTGAAAGCCAAGTTAAGGATCTGGAAAAAGCCATTCGAGCTTTAGGTCCAGTCAATCTGGAAGCAGTCGAGCAGTTTGAAGAAGTCAGCAACCGTTTGAACTTCCTCAACGAGCAGCGAGACGATGTTCTATCAGCTAAAAATCTGCTCTTAGAGACGATTGAAGAGATGAATGACGAAGTCAAGGAACGCTTAAATCAACCTTTGAAGCCATTCGTGAAAGCTTCAAGGCGACTTTCCGTCAGATGTTTGGCGGTGGTTCGGCAGACCTGATATTGACAGAGGGAGACTTGCTGACTGCAGGTGTAGAAATTTCCGTGCAGCCACCGGGCAAGAAGATCCAGTCGCTTAATCTGATGAGCGGTGGCGAGAAGGCCTTGTCAGCTTTGGCTCTACTCTTCTCAATCATCCGTGTTAAGACCATTCCTTTTGTCATCTTGGATGAGGTGGAAGCAGCGCTGGACGAGGCCAATGTTAAACGCTTTGGGGATTATCTCAATCGATTTGACAAGGACAGCCAATTCATCGTGGTCACTCACCGTAAGGGAACCATGTCAGCTGCAGACTCTATTTATGGAGTTACCATGCAGGAGTCTGGTGTTTCCAAGATTGTCTCGGTCAAGTTAAAAGATTTAGAAAGTATGTAAAATGAGTATAAAATTAGTAGCAACGGATATGGACGGCACCTTTTTAGACAGTAAAGGTCAGTTTGATATGGACCGTCTCAAGCAAGTTTTGGCTCGCTTCAAAGAAAAAGGTATGTATTTTGCCGTAGCTAGTGGGCGCGGCCTCTTGTCGCTGGAAAAGCTGTTTGAGGAAGTGCGCAATGAGATTATTTTTATTGCTGAAAACGGCAGTTTGGTGGAATTTCACGGCGAGGATCTCTATGAGGCAACCATGCCAAGGGATTTTTATCTCAAGGTTTTTGATAAGCTGCAGGAATCTCCCTATGTCAATGTCAATGAACTGCTTCTAACGGGCAAACGTGCCTGCTATGTCTTGGAGACTGTGGATCCGACCTATCTTTCCTTCAGTGCTCATTATAATGAAAATATTCAAAAAGTAGCTAGCCTGGCTGATATCGACGATGAAATTTTCAAGTTTACGACCAATTTTGCTGAGGACCAAGTCGCAGCTGGTGAAGCTGGGTCAATGAGAATATTGATGGAGTCAAGGCCATGACAACTGGCTACAAGTCCATTGACATCGTTCTGGACCATGTGGATAAGGGGGTTGCCATTGTTGAGCTGGCCAAGAAGCTAGATATAGATCTTTCTCAGGTTATGGTTTTTGGTGATAATCTCAATGATTTGCACATGATGCAGGTGGCTGGCTATCCGATTGCGACTGAAAATGCTCGCCCTGAGGTTTTAGAAGTCGCCAAGGAAGTCATCGGTCACCATGATGCTCAGTCGGTTATCACTTACATGGAGGGATTATAATGGCAGATATAAAATTGATTGCTCTGGACTTGGATGGAACTCTTCTGAATTCAGACAAGAAGATTTCTGACCGCAATTTAGCAGCTCTAAAAGCAGCTCAGGATAAGGGAGTTAAGGTAGTTCTGACTACTGGTCGTCCCCTCAAGGCCATGGACTTTTTCCTGCATGAGCTGGGAACAGACGGTCGAGAGGATGAGTACACCATTACTTTTAATGGTGGTCTTGTTCAGCGCAACACTGGAGAAATCCTTGATAAAACGGTCTTTTCTTATGATGATGTGGCCCGGATTTACGAGGAGACAGACAAGCTCCATATCCCTCTTGATGCTATCTGCGAAGGACTTGTCTATCAGATTCAGTCCGATCAAGACTCGCTTTATGCCCAGTTCAATCCTGCTCTAACCTTTGAGTCTATTGATTTCAGTAATTTGTCCAGTCAGCAGACTTATAATAAATGTGTCACTGCTTATGCTCAACAACCACTGGATGCTGCTATTGAGCAAATCTCTCCAGAATTATTTGAGCGCTATGAGATTTTCAAATCTAGAGAAATGTTGCTGGAGTGGTCACCGAAAAATGTGCATAAGGCTAATGGTCTGGAGAAACTGATTGCCCATTTAGGCATTGAGAGAAGTCAGGTCATGGCCTGTGGTGATGAAGCCAATGATCTTTCTATGATTGAGTGGGCTGGTCTGGGAGTAGCCATGCAGAATGCAGTAGCCATCGTCAAAGAAGCAGCCAATGTGGTGACACCTATGACCAATGATGAGGATGCAGTGGCTTGGGCTATTGAAGAGTATATACTAAAGGAGGATTAGCTGATGGGATTATTTGACCGCCTTTCGGCCGAAAAAAACAAGAACCACCAATTGACGAAGTTGTCAAGGAAGCATTGGAAAACATTGACGAGCTTGAAGAAGAAACAGCGCCTGTTCCAGAAGCAGGAGAAAATCTTGAAGCGGAAGCTGTTCAGTTCTATCAGGGCGAGCAGCAACTTGATGACCAAATTTCGGATACAAAAGATAGTTTGGCTGATGTTGAAGAGCCAGCATCTCAAGCTATCCAAGAAGAAAGCAAGGAGCCAGAGCATGAAAGAGAAATTATTGCAGAAAATCAAGAAGTGGCTCAAGGAGCAACTCAGACTGAAGAAACTCTAGAAGAGCACCATTCCAAGAGCAGTGACGAAACGGTAGAAGAACTTGTTGAACAAGCAGATCTTTCGGATGAAGCATCATCTCATACTGAGTATAAAGCAACTTCTTATGACGAGGTGGCAACTGATTCAAATAGTGAGTTTGAGCCAGAAACAGAAGATGTTCCACTAACAGAATCAGAACAGGTCGATCAAGCAGCTGATGTTGCTGAAGAATCAGAAGCAGCAGCTACAGAAGAGCCTGTTGAACTTCCTCAAGAAGAATCCACTCAGGAAAAATATGACCGTAGCCTAAAGAAGACTCGGACAGGATTTGGAGCACGGCTCAATGCCTTCTTTGCTAATTTCCGCTCAGTAGATGAAGAGTTCTTCGAAGACTTGGAAGAGTTGCTCATCACTAGTGATGTAGGAGTTCAAGTGGCTTCCAGTCTGACTGAGGAACTACGCTATGAAGCCCGTCTGGAAAATGCTAAAAAACCAGCTGCTCTGCGCCAGCTGATTATTGAAAAATTGGTGGACATTTATGAGAAAGATGGCCGCTTTAATGAAAAAATCAATTTCCAAAATGGTCTGACTGTCATGCTCTTTGTTGGGGTTAACGGAGTCGGTAAGACGACCTCTATCGGTAAATTAGCCTATAAGTACAAACAACAAGGCAAGAAAGTCATGTTGGTAGCTGCAGATACATTCCGAGCTGGAGCAGTAGCTCAGCTGGCTGAATGGGGGCGGCGCGTAGATGTTCCAGTAGTGACTGGTCCAGAGAAGAGTGATCCTGCTAGCGTGGTTTATGACGGTATGGAGCGTGCTCAGGCAGAGCAGGTTGATGTTCTTATAATTGACACGGCTGGCCGCCTGCAAAATAAGGACAACCTCATGGCAGAGCTAGAGAAAATTGGCCGTATTATTAAGCGAGTGGATCCAGAAGCACCACATGAAACTTTCCTAGCTCTCGATGCTTCAACTGGTCAGAATGCTCTGGTTCAGGCCAAGGAATTTTCTAAAATCACTCCAGTCACAGGAATTGTACTGACAAAGATTGATGGAACAGCTCGAGGCGGGGTTGTGTTAGCTATTCGTCAGGAATTGGATATTCCAGTGAAGCTGATTGGCTTTGGAGAAAGATTGATGATATTGGTGAGTTCAACTCAGAGAACTTTATGAAAGGCCTGCTTGAAGGCTTGGTATAAAACAAAAAACCAGTACGAGTACTGGTTTTTTATGAACAATTTTTAAAATTTATTTGTTTGGAGACCACTGCCAGTCAGCTCCAAATTCTCTAAGGAGTTCAAAAGAAGCATCTGGTCCCATAGAACCGACAGGATACTCATGAAGAGGCACTTCGTTGCTACGCCATAGCTCTTCAATCTGATCAATCAGCTCCCAGCTGGAGCGGACTTCATCCCAGTGGCTGAAGTTGGTTGAGTCATTGTTAAGGACGTCAAAGATTAATTTTTCGTAAGGATCAGGGGAAGCACCACTAGCTGTTGCGTCTGTTCGATAGTCCAGAGAGAGAGGAGCCAAGCTGAAGCGCTCGCCGACCTCTTTGCCATTCATGCTGAGAGAGAAGCCCTCAGTTGGCTGGATATGAATGGTCAGAACATTTGGGGCTAATTCCTCACCAAAGATAGACTCCATCTGCTTGAAGACAATATTGACAAGAGTGCCTTTTTCAGTGAGGCGTTTACCAGTTCGGAAGAAATGGAACATCACGGAAACGCTCGCTATTTACGAAGAAAGCTCCTGAAGCAAAAGTCTCGGTCATGGAGTCAGGATTAACATTAGGCTCGCTTCGGTAGGAGATGTATTTCTTGCCTTTGACCGTGCCTGACTTATACTGACCGCGTATAAAGAAGCGTTTCAAGTCTTCTTTATCGGGCTGTACCAAGCGCTCAAAAACTTTGACTTTCTCAGCCCGAATATCCTCTTTGCTGAAGCTTTTCGGCTTATCCATAGCTAAGAGTGATAGGAGTTGCAGAGTATGATTCTGCACCATATCTCGTAGAGCACCGGACTGGTCATAGTAACCGCCACGTTCTTCAACGCCTAGCTTTTCTGCAAAGGTAATCTGGACATTGTCAATGTAGTCACGATTCCAGATATTTTCAAAGAGAAGATTGGCAAAGCGGATAGCGAAGATGCTCTGAATCATTTCCTTACCTAGGTAATGGTCAATACGGAAAATCTGCTCTTCATCAAAGGCCGCCAAGAGTTCTTCATTAAGTTGGCTGGCAGTTGCCAAGTCTGTTCCGAAAGGTTTTTCGACAATCAGACGTTCAAATCCTTTGCCATCTACGATATTTTCAGACTTGAGGTGTTTGGCAATGGTACCGAAAAATTGCGGAGCCATGGACAGGAAGAAGAGTTTATTGTGCTCGGCTTGGTATTGCTCATTGAGTCGGTTTTGAAGCTTGCGCAGCTCAATGTAGTGCTCGGTATCCTGCACATCATGACTTTGATAGTAGAAGTGGCTGGCAAACTCTTGGGCTTGCTCTGGACTGTCAGCTAAATCAGCGATTGCTTCGACAACGACAGACTCAAAATACTCCTTACTCCAAGGCCGGCGGGCGGTTCCAATGACTGCAAAATGCTTGGAAAGATTGCCAGACTTATAGAGCCTGAAGAGGGATGGATAGAGTTTTCTTTTTGCCAAGTCACCGCTGGCTCCGAAAATTGTTACAATAACTTTTGAAGACATCCTGATACCTATTTTCTAAATGATGTCTCTATTTTATCACAATTTTTCTAAAGATTGTATTCAGAAATTCGGTTTCTGAAAAGGGAGATAAATAGAAAGAATTTGACTGCTGTTTGAAACATATTCAAAGATAAAAAATGAGGCTAAGACACGATTGTGCCAGCCTCGTTTTCTTTATTCAAATACCCGATAAACGTAAGGGTTGTCCGGTTTTTCTACCTTATCAAAGCTTTCAACTTCTAGAGTTGGCAGGCTTTGTCCCAGACTTTTATGGTAATGCATGGCAATTTTTCCCTTGGCATGAATCCAGGTATTATTCTCGAAATGCTGGGTATTTCCAGTCGTCAAGAGGCCATAGACACCTGAATCGGCGATACAATGAATAATACCGAAGCGAAAGAGAAATTGGCTCTTCTGGTCGCTGGGGTCATTGTAGACAAAGCCGGTGAACTCCAGCGTTTTGCCTACAAACTCGTCGGGATAATCATAGATGACCTCCATGATTTCCATGTAGTTCTCAGTTGTGACCTGAATGGTATCTTGCTTGACATATTTCTTAGCGGCTGCCCGCATTTCTTTTTCGTAAGCCCCTTTGGTAAAGTAGGTGCTGGTATCAGGCTTTAGGTATTGGCTGGTTGTGCCTTCGTCCTGCTGAATAGCAGTTGAAGTTCCCTCAGCCAGCGGGAAATGAAATCCTTTAGCCGAAACTGTTGTCGAATCCAAGGTAACAGTTGGAAAGAAAATTCCCACAAAAAGTGGAATGACAAGGAGAAGTACGCTACCTAACTTAGCCCAGCGAGTATTTAAATGACTGTGGACCTCCATCTTCTTCATCCAGATGATGAGCTGCACAACTGCCAAGATAAAAGATAGAATCATAGACAAGTAGGCCAGATAGGAGTAGTGGAGATTGATATATTGGTTGAGCTTGCCTGTCAGCTGCAGGTACATGGTGATCTCAAAGTAGCCAACTAAGATTAGAAATCGAATCATAGCACCACCCCCACAAGCCAAGAGTAAAGAAAGACAACGACAGTAACCAGGCTGATAAATTGCCAGATAAAGCGTGTCTTAAAGTAGTTTTTCATCATCAGCAGATTCTTGACATCTAGCATAGGCCCAATGACCAAGAAAGCTAAGACTGGCGATAAGCCGAAGCTAGCAATCAAAGAGCTTCCGATGAAAGCATCAGCTTCGCTGCAAAGTGAGAGCAGGAAGGACAGCAGCATGAGCAGAAGAATAGCAACAGCTGGTGTCGAGCTGATGGAGGTCAAGATTCTGGTTGGCACATAGACCTGAACTAGGCTGGCAAAGAGACAGCCAAAGACCAGATAGCGACCTGTATCGAAAAATTCGTCAATGGCCTGCACAAAGACTTGAAAAAGCTTTTGTCCCTTGCTGAGATGTGAAAAGTCATGCTCATGAACAGCCTTGCGATTTTCTTTTTGGATATTGCTATCTGCAAAGAAGCCCAGAAAAATCCCTAAAAGAATGGCCACGACCATAGAACCTAAAGCACGAAGCAGAGCCATTCGGAAGGAATTACCAAAGGCTGAGTAGGTCGCAAAGAGCACGATGGGGTTGATGACTGGAGCCGTTACCAGAAAAGGCACAGCCGTGTAACTGGGAACTTTCTTTTCAAGAAATCGATTGATAATAGGGACGATTCCGCACTCGCAAGAAGGGAAGACAAAACCAATCAAGCTTCCAAAGAAAATCCGAGCCCATTTGTTCTTGGGTAGGAAACGATAAACCTTGTCTGGCGTGACATACACCTCGATAAAGCCAGAAATGATACTTCCAATCAAGACAAAAGGCAGGGCCTCAATGATAATGGAGAGAAAAATGGCACCAGCTTGCAGGACACTGGCCGGTAGCTGAGAGAAGAAGCTCATTCTTTCTTATCCTTCTCGTTTTTAGATTTTTTCTTGTCTTCCTCAGGGAACTCTACCTTTTCCATCTTGGGCAGGGTCGCAAACTCCTCGAACATCTTGTCCAAATCGTCTGATCTAGTAAATTTTACAGCCATAAAGGCACCTCATTTCTAAAATAATAATTCTATTATACTACCAATCATCAAAAAATGAAATTTTGAAACATAAGAGACTCTTTGTCGCTGATTTACCCTAAATTTTTTTGTACAAATAGTACTAAATAGTTCTAAAACTGCCTATCTTTCAAAGCACTTGTGATATAATAGGATTGTTATGGAAAATATAAATATTGAAAAATTGCCCAGAAATTGGGCCTTAAAGAAAGCCAAGTATCACAGGTACTAGATCTGACCGCTGAGGGAAATACGATTCCTTTTATTGCTCGTTACCGTAAGGAAATGACAGGAAATCTGGATGAGGTAGAGATTAAGGCAATCATTGACTTAGATAAGAGTATGACTGCCTTGGCAGAGCGTAAAGCAACGGTCTTAGCTAAGATTGAGGAGCAGGGCAAACTAACGGATGCTCTGCGCTCTGAGATTGAGGCTGCTGAAAAGCTGGCTGATGTGGAAGAACTTTATCTGCCCTACAAGGAGAAGCGTCGTACCAAGGCTACTATTGCCCGTGAAGCAGGTCTCTTTCCTTTGGCCCGCCTCATCCTACAGGATGCGCCTAATTTGCAGGAAGAAGCTGAGAAACTAACTAGTGAAGCCTTTCCAACAGCAGAAGCTTCTCTTGCTGGAGCAGTAGATATTCTGACTGAAGCAATTTCCGAAGATACCAAGCTGCGGGCTTGGACCTACCATGAGATGCAGACCAATTCTTTTATCGTCTCCAGTCTCAAAGACGGTGAATTGGATGAAAAGCAGGTCTTCCAGATTTATTATGATTTTTCCGAAAAAGTAGCGACCATGCAAGGCTACCGAACCCTGGCCCTTAACCGTGGTGAGAAGCTAGGTATTCTCAAGGTTGGTTTTGAGCACAATCTCGAGAAAATCCTGCGCTTCTTTGAAGTACGCTTCAAGGTGAAAAATGCCTATATTATCGAAGCTGTCCAGCAAGCAGTTAAAAAGAAATCATTCCAGCTATGGAGCGCCGTATTCGGACCGAGCTGACTGAGGCTGCTGAGGATGGTGCGATTCAGCTCTTCTCAGATAATCTCCGCCATCTTCTCCTGATTGCCCCTCTCAAAGGTCGCGTAGTACTGGGCTTTGACCCAGCCTTTCGGACAGGAGCCAAGCTAGCTATTGTCGATGCGACAGGAAAAATGCTGACGACTCATGTTATTTATCCAGTAGCGCCAGCAAAGCCAGCTCAGATTGAAGCTTCTAAGAAAGAGTTGTCAGAGCTGATTGAGCAGTTTGGTGTGGAAATTATTGCCATCGGAAATGGAACTGCCAGCCGAGAAAGCGAAGCCTTTGTAGCAGAAGTTTTGAAATCTCATCCGAATGTCAGCTATGTCATCGTCAATGAAAGCGGAGCATCTGTCTACTCTGCTAGTGAACTGGCTCGTCATGAGTTTCCAGATTTGACGGTTGAAAAGCGTTCAGCTATTTCCATTGCCCGCCGCCTGCAAGATCCTTTAGCAGAGTTGGTTAAGATTGATCCTAAGTCTATTGGGGTTGGTCAGTACCAGCATGATGTCAGCCAGAAAAAACTGTCTGAAAGTCTGGACTTTGTCGTTGATACCGTGGTTAACCAAGTCGGGGTCAATATCAACACCGCTAGTCCTGCCCTGCTGGCCCATGTAGCTGGTCTTAATAAAACTATCTCAGAAAATATTGTCAAGTACCGGGAAACAGAAGGTTTGATTCGGTCTCGCGAAGCCATCAAGAAAGTGCCACGTCTAGGCGCAAAGGCTTTTGAACAGGCAGCCGGCTTCTTGCGTATTCCTGAAAGTGATAACTTGCTGGATAATACAGGCGTTCACCCAGAGTCTTATAAGGCGGTGGAGGAGCTCTTTAAGCGTCTGGAAATTAGCAGTTTGGATGAAGCAGCCCAAGCCAAATTAAAAGGAGTGCAGACTGCTAGTTTGGCTGCAGAACTAGGCTTGGGAGAAGAAACCCTCAAAGATATTATTGCTGATTTGCTCAAGCCTGGCCGAGATTTGCGTGATTCCTTTGACGCGCCAGTTCTGCGGCAAGATGTCTTGGATATCAAGGACCTGCGCATCGGTCAAAAGCTGGAAGGAGTCGTCCGGAATGTTGTTGATTTCGGAGCCTTTGTGGATATCGGTATTCACGAAGACGGTCTTATTCATATCTCCAAGCTGAGCACAGATTATATCAAGCATCCTAGTCAGGTCCTATCTGTTGGTGACTTAGTCACAGTATGGGTGGATAAACTGGATGTGGAGCGGGAGAAGGTCAACCTCTCTCTGATAGCACCGAATGAATCTAACTAACTATGTCAAGCGGGTTTCGCTTGAGGATTTTGGCTGGGAATTCCGCCACCAAGCTTATTGGAACAAGCGTCTCCGTACTACAGGGGGGCGCTTCTTTCCTAAAGATGGTCATCTGGATTTCAACCCAAAAATCTATGAAACTTTTGGGCTGGAGACTTTTCGAAAAATTGTCCGCCATGAGCTGGCTCACTATCACCTCTATTATCAAGGTAAAGGTTACCGCCATGGGGATAGAGATTTTAAAGACCTGCTCAAGCGAGTTGATGGCCTGCGTTACGCTCCATCCTTATCCAACTCGCAAACCTTTCTCATCTATGAATGCTTGAGCTGCGGAGCACTTATCCGTCGCAGACGCAGAGTCAATCTTCAAAAATACCGTTGCGGACGCTGTATGGGCAAGCTCCGTTTGTCAGAGAAAGCTTGATAAATCAGCAAGAGAGTTCTTCAATGAACTCTCTTTTGTTAAAAGAATGAACTTTCTAAGGTATAATCAGCCTTTGGCCCGATTGTTTTCTCATGAAATATGGTAGAATAAAGTAAATATGATCATTGAGGTCTCTATCATGAACGTGAAATTCTATAAGTTGAAAAAGAATCGACTGATTTCCGGTGTCTTGTCCGGTCTGTGTGATAAATTTGATTTTGATCTAAGCCTGGTGCGCTTCCTCTTTATTATCTTTACTGTGGTCAATTTCGGCTTGGGAATTCTCATCTATATCCTGCTGGCTATGGTTATGCCCTATAAAGAAGACATAGAAGAAGAAATGTATGGAACCGGCCCGCGCAAACGAAAAGAAGCAGAAGCTATCGAAGACGATAAAGACGGCTGGTTTTGGTAATTCTTAATAAAATAGAAAATTTCGGGATGCACTCCCGATTTTTTACTTGAAGTAGGGAATGTTTTAGTAAGACATTTCTATGCCGTGATTTATTTTCTGCTTGCTTCTTTTAGATAAAATCTAAAAAAGAAGCAGGATAGAAAACCAGGTGAATTGACACTTAAAAACTTCACCAAAATATTAGCAATTTATCCAAGGAGGAAATATGACAGAAGTTTGGAATGCCTATGACTTAAATCGAAATCAACTCCCTCATCTCTTAATTCGAGGAGAAAAAATTCCTGAAGGACAGTTTCATCTATGTGTTAATGTCTTGGTTCGCCATCTGGATGGTGATATTCTCTTTATGCGGCGGTCAGCCAATAAAAGTCTCTATCCTGGCTATTATGAGTTCGGAGCGGGAGGCAGTGTGCTGGCTGGAGAGGATAGCCAGACAGCCGCCTTACGTGAATTAAAGAGGAAACTGGTCTGGTTCCTGACAGCATCAGACTTTTGGAGCAGGTGTGCTCTGTCAAAGATCAGTGCCATTTCGACTACTATGAAGTGGTTGTGTCTGGCGATAAGAGTCAAGTCTGCTATCAGGAAGGCGAAACAGATGCCCACGTCTGGTTGCCTCTGAAAGAGGTTCCAGATTTTGTAGAAAACCATCCTTGTTTTAAGAACCAAAAGAAAATTCTCAGCAGCCTGATCGATTGATATCTCGGCTGTTTTTTTATTTTTTTACTAAAAAGTTGATTTAAATCAAAAAAATATTTTTTTCGTTCTAAAAATCAATCTTAAAGATTCTTTTGAGGTGAAAAATTTGCTATAATAGAAGCAGACAAATTTGAAGGGAGAAGACAATGTCAGTAAAGGTCAAAGACCTATTAAAAAAATGTCTCGTCTGTCTCAGGAGTACGGTGATAAAGTATTACTGGAAAAAGAAATTAAAACTTCAGATATTTCTCGGCCTGGACTTGAAATGACTGGATATTTTGATTTTTATACACCCGAGCGGATACAGCTGATTGGGATGAAAGAGTGGTCTTATCTGATGAAGATGAGCTCTCATAATCGCCATCAAGTACTGCTGAAAATGTTCCAGCCTGAGACGCCGGTGGTTATCATTGCTCGAAATTTAGAGATTCCTAAAGAAATGATTGATGCGGCTGATGAGAAGCAGGTTGCTATTCTTAGAAGCAAAGCCTCTACTAGCCGCTTGTCTGGAGAAATTTCCAGTTATCTTGATTCTCGGCTGGCTGAGAGAACCAGTGTTCATGGGGTCCTGATGGATATCTATGGCATGGGAGTTCTCATCCAAGGGGACAGTGGAATTGGTAAAAGTGAGACAGGACTTGAATTGGTTAAGCGTGGCCATCGTTTGGTTGCGGACGATCGAGTGGATATCTATGCCAAGGATGAAGTGACCCTTTGGGGAGAGCCAGCTGAAATTCTGCGCCACCTATTGGAAATTCGTGGTGTTGGTATCATCGATGTCATGAGCTTATACGGAGCCAGTGCTGTGAAAGATTCTTCTCAAGTTCAGATAGCTGTCTATTTGGAGAATTACGATACTCAAAAGACTTTTGACCGTCTAGGTAATGATACAGAGGAGCTGGAGGTTGCCGGTGTCAGAATTCCACGTATTCGGATTCCTGTAAAGACTGGTCGCAATATCTCTGTCGTGATTGAGGCTGCGGCGATGAACTATCGAGCAAAGCAAATGGGCTATGATGCTACAAAGATCTTTGAAGAGCGCCTCACCGATTTAATTAGCCGGAATGAGGTGAAACATGATTGATCCAGTAGCTATCCAACTAGGACCTATCAGTATTCGCTGGTATGCCATCTGTATTGTCACAGGCTTAGTATTAGCCGTTTATCTTGCCATGAAAGAGGCTCCGCGTCGGAAGATTATTCCTGATGATATTTTTGGATTTTATCCTAGTGGCTTTTTCCCGTAGCCATCGTGGGTGCCCGGCTTTATTACGTGGCCTTCGAGTGGGATTATTACGGTAAGAATCTGATAAAAAAATCATTGATTTCTGGAATGGCGGAATAGCAGGTATTGCTATTTACGGCGGGCTGATAGCTGGTGCTATCGTTCTCTACTTTTTTGTAGGAGAAGGCTGATTCACCCAGTTGATTTTCTGGATATTGCAGCACCAAGTGTGATGATTGCCCAGAGTATTGGTCGCTGGGGAAATTTTTGCCAACCATGAGGCCTATGGTGCGGCAGTTAAGAGTTTGGACTATCTGCCTAGCTTTTATTCAGGAAAAATATGTATATCGAAGGCAGCTACAGACAGCCAACTTTCCTCTATGAATCTCTATGGAACCTACTTGGTTTTATCTTGATTATTGTTCTCCGCCGTCGGCCTAAGTTGCTGAGACAGGGAGAAATCGCCGCCTTCTATCTGATTTGGTATGGATTTGGTCGGATGATCATTGAGGGAATGCGGACGGACAGTCTCATGTTTGCTGGTTTGCGTGTTTCCCAATGGCTGTCGCTGATTCTTATTTTTGTTGGAATTGGCATCATCATTTACCAAAGAAAAAAGAAAGCCCCTTATTATCAAGAATAAGAAATAATAGATCCGCTGACTCTTGTAAGAGATGTCTGCAATGAAAGGAGAGAAATATGATAATTGAAATTGCTTATGCTTTACTGGCGGTTGCCCTCATTATATTCGTGATTTACTTGACGATTACTGTCAAAAATCTGGGCGAGAAAGCTGGTAAGATGCTAGATGAAACAGAAAATACCATCAAGGTCTTAACTTCTGATGTCAACGTGACCCTTCACCAAACCAATGATTTGCTGGCCAAGGTCAATGTCTTAACTGATGACATCAATCAAAAAGTCGCAACTATTGATCCTTTATTTACAGCTGTAGCGGACCTGTCTGAGTCCGTTTCAGATTTAAACGTTCAGGCGCGCACGCTGAGTAAAAAAGCTGTGTCTGTTGGCAAGGGATCTGTCAAGACAACAGCTGGTTTATCTGCTTTGCGTTTTGCTTCAAAATTGTTTAAAAAATAAGAAAGAAGGTCTATTATGGGAAAATTTTCATCACTGTTATTGGGCGCCGTTACAGGTGCAGCTGCTGCCTATTTTCTGACCAGTAAGAAAGGAAAGGAAACGACAGATAAGGTTCGGGACTTTGTTAAGGAATACCAAGAAAATCCTGATGATATCCACGAAGCTGTCGTTCAGTCTGCTAAAGACTTTTCAAATCAAGCTGTCAGCGCAATTCAACAAACCAAGGAAAAAGTTGAGAAAGGCGAGATTACAACTGAAACAGTCATCGAATCTGTCAAAGAAACGACAAAATCAGTCGTGGACTACTCGCAGGATAAGTTTAACGAAATCAAAGAAAAATTTGATAAAGAAGAAAGTAACTTTGCAGAGGAAGAGCCTGTGATCTTCCAAGAGGAAGAAGAGGAACCTTCAGAAGAAATCATCATTGACTTCGGAGCAGAAGCGACAGAAGGTCAAGAAGAAAGACTGCTGAAACTGATAATCAAGAAGAAAAATAAAATAAAGAAGATTAGCAAAATTGCTAGTCTTCTTTGTTTGCAAGAAAGAAAAAAAGCGAGGATAGAAAGCATCTTCGGTTTTTTCTTATATTTTAAAATCGTAGAATCACAAGGTTGGTTTATTTGCTAGTTTGGCGTTTCTTTGCGAACAGGCGATAAGATTGGATGCTAATCAAGCTGGAAGCAATGGCCAAAGTGAAGGACATAAATGTATTCATTTTTAAACTCAAAAATACAAAGCTAAACAAAACTGTCAAGACACAGAAAACAGCAATATTTAAGAAGAAAAAGAGTTCACTTAATCTTGGTGATGTTTCTGCTTCAGGTAGGTATTCTTGATAGAGTGGTGTTTGTTCAGATTCAATTTCTTGGTAGTAGTAGTCAGTTGGGTCATCATATTGTTGGTATTTTCTTACGTGCATAATTCTCTCTCCTTACAGTACCCTCTAATTCTACCATTTTTTTGCAGTTTTAAATATTACAAAAGGATTACAAAACGAATAAATTCGAATGAAAAACCACTCCTTTATATTTTTTTGCTATAATGGTTGTATGAAAAAGATAATTATTACAGCAACAGCTGAAAGTATAGAACAAGTTGAGGAACTTTTAGAGGCAAATGTCGATCGAATTTATGTCGGTGAGAAAAATTATGGCCTTCGTTTGCCTCATAATTTTAGTTTAGACGAATTAACTCGAATTTCTGACTTAGTTCACCAAGCAGGAAAAGAGTTGACCGTTGCAGTGAATGCGCTCATGCATCAGGAAATGATGGATAAGATCAAGCCCTACCTTGATTTCTTGCAGGAGATTGGGGCAGATTATATTACGGTTGGAGATGCTGGTGTTTTCTATGTGCTGCAGCGAGATGGCTATAAATTAAAGACTATTTACGATGCCTCGACCATGGTTACCAGCAGCCGTCAGATTAACTTTTGGGCAAAGAACGCTGGAGTTTCAGAAGCTGTCTTGGCGCGTGAGATTCCTTCTGCAGAGCTTTTTAAGATGCCAGAGATTCTGGAAATTCCTGCTGAAGTCTTGGTTTACGGAGCTAGTGTCATCCATCACTCCAAGCGTCCTCTCTTGCAGAATTACTATAATTTTACTCATATCGATGATGAGAAGACGAGAGAACGGGATCTCTTTCTGGCAGAACCAAGCGATCCGCAGAGCCATTATTCGATTTTTGAGGACAATCATGGTACTCATATTTTTGCCAATAATGACTTGGATTTGATGACCAAGCTGATAGAGTTGGTTGACCATGGATTCTGCCACTGGAAGTTGGAAGGGCTCTACACACCTGGTCACAACTTTGTTGAGATTGCTAAGATTTTTGTTGAGGCGAGAGATTTGATTGAAACAGGCAAGTTTAGCTCAGATCAAGCCTTTGTGCTGGATGAGGCGATTCATAAACTGCATCCGAAAAATCGTTTTCTCGATACCGGATTTTATGACTATGACCCTGATATGGTAAAAATAAAATTAGAAACGAGAACTCTTTTTAGGAGTTCTTTTTGAGAACAAAAAAACATTGATAAAAGTAGAACTAAAAAAATAGATGTTTTAAAACTATTTTTTTGAATTAATTCGAATAATCTAAAAAAATTAGAATTGTGAAAAATAATTCAAAGAACCTTGCTTTTTAGGGGTAAATTACTATAAAATAATAAGGATTAGACATCAACACTTTTATATTGCAAATAGGAGAAAATGATGGCAAGAAAGTTGAAACGACCAGAGGTGTTATCACCTGCTGGTACTTTGGAGAAGCTAAAAGTAGCTGTTCGATATGGAGCAGATGCTGTTTTTATTGGCGGACAAGCCTATGGTCTGCGCAGCCGGGCTGGGAACTTTACCTTTGAACAGATGGAAGAAGGGGTTCAGTTTGCGGCTAGTTATGGTGCCAAGGTCTATGTCGCGGCCAATATGGTCATGCACGAGGGGAATGAAGAGGGAGCTGGTGAGTGGTTCCGCCGTTTGCGGGATATCGGGATTGCGGCTGTCATTGTTTCTGATCCAGCTTTGATTGCTATTGCGGCATCAGAAGCACCTGGTCTAGAAATCCACCTATCGACTCAGGCTAGTGCGACCAACTATGAAACGCTTGAGTTTTGGAAAAATTTAGGACTGACTCGAGTTGTCCTAGCTCGCGAAGTGTCAATGGCTGAGCTAGCTGAAATTCGCCGACGGACTGATGTTGAAATAGAAGCCTTTGTTCATGGAGCGATGTGTATTTCCTACTCCGGCCGCTGTACATTATCCAACCACATGAGTATGCGCGATGCCAATCGTGGTGGCTGCTCACAATCCTGCCGTTGGAAATACGACCTCTACGATATGCCTTTCGGACAAGAACGTAAGAGCTTGAAGGGGGAAGTTCCGGAAGAATTTTCCATGTCCGCAGTTGATATGTCCATGATTGACCGCATACCAGACATGATTGAAAATGGAGTGGATAGCTTGAAGATTGAGGGACGGATGAAGTCCATTCATTACGTTTCTACGGTGACTAACTGCTATAAAGCAGCAGTAAATGCTTATCTAGAAAGTCCTGAAAAGTTTGAAGCTATCAAGCAGGATCTGGTTGATGAGATGTGGAAGGTTGCTCAACGAGAATTGGCCACAGGATTTTACTATCATACTCCAACAGAGAATGAGCAGCTTTTCGGAGCGCGACGCAAGATTCCAGAATACAAATTTGTAGCTGAAGTAGTAGCCTATGACGCAGACAGTCAGACAGCGACTATCCGTCAGCGAAATGTTATCCATGAAGGAGATCAGGTTGAGTTTTATGGACCGGGCTTCCGTCATTTTGAAACCTTTGTCACAGACCTTCGTGATGCTGATGGTAACAAAATTGATCGGGCTCCTAATCCGATGGAGCTTCTGACCATTCACTTGGAGCAGCCCGTAGAGGCTGGCGATATGGTGCGAGCTCGCAAGGAAGGCTTGATTAATCTTTACAAGGAAGATGGCACTAGCGTGACCGTCCGAGCTTAATCTTATATTCATAGGTGGCTTTTTAATCTAAAAGCCATCTTTATGAATATAGGTTTTTAGAGAGGAAGTAGCATGATGCAGGTTTACGGAGATATTCTTGATGAGGAGACTCGCTGCCAGCATTATCATAGTGAGAAAGATATCGTAGCTCTTAAGTGCTTTGCTTGTCAGAAATACTATCCTTGCTTTCTCTGTCATGACCGCTACGAAGATCATGTTTTTCTGGCCTATCCTGTGAGTCGGTCAGAAGATCGAGTAGTTCTTTGTGGTCATTGCAGGACGGAGCAGACTATTTCTCAGTATCTTGGCTGTGAGGATGCTTGTCCTATCTGCGCTCATCCTTTAATCCAGGATGCAAGAATCATCGTTCTATTTATTTTCAGACAAACAAATAACTCTTCCATCCAACTGGATGGAAGAGTTATCTTTTGAAACGACGGTTGGTGATGCGAATGTCTTTCTTTTGGGCTTCACGGATATTATTGGGTACGAGACTGATTCGCTTGATGTCCTGTACGCGGATAATAGTGGTCATACTTTTCTTGAAATTTTTAATAATCAGCTGCTGGCGCTCGCGATCGTATTTGACAATGTCACCAGTGAAGCTTTTATCCAGAAAGATAACGTGGACACCAGATTGTTTTCGCAGAGCTAGCTCGATGGTACGCAGGATGCGGCCACTGTCCTCTGGTCCTTGTTCATTCTTTTTGCCACTGATAAATTCGTTGGCTCTTTGTAAAATCATTTCGAGATATTTTTTCATAGCTAAAATCTCCATAACTTGTTACAATATATTATATAACAAAAATTCCCTAAATTGTAAATTCTTTTTACGAATTATTAGTTGGAAAAAATAAAAACAAGAGGTGAAATATGGCTGAATTTACATTCGAAATCGAAGAAAAACTTCTGGTCCTGTCTGAAAATGACAAGGGCTGGACCAAGGAGCTTAATCGCGTTAGCTTTAACGGAGCACCAGCTAAGTATGATATTCGGACTTGGAGCCCGGACCACAGCAAGATGGGCAAGGGAATTACACTTTCTAATGAAGAATTCCAAGTTCTCGTAGATGCATTTAAAAACTGATAGAGAAAGCTCTATCAGTTTTTTCTATTTCTCTGAAAAGTAGGGATGGAATTTCAGACTCTTAAAAATAGGAATGCTGATTATGGTGATGGCAACCATTTTTAGCAAGTCAGGCAGGATAAAAGGAGTAAGGCCAACCGCGACTGACTTAGAGAAATCGAGTCCCCCCAAGAAATGCAGTCCTAGGATACCGCCGACAAAGACGAGAGCATCACCCAATACATTGGCTATAAAAACCATATAGAAAGGACTGTCCTTATGGGTCAGACTGGATGTCACAAAGGCAAAGAGTAAGTAGAACCAGAGATAGCCGGCGCTAGGGCCAAAGAGAGCCTGGAAACCACCACTTCCTCCAGCAAAGACCGGTAGGCCGATAGCTCCCAGCAGCAGATAAATAAAGACTGACAAAACAGCTTCGCGAGGTTTGAAAATCGTTGCAATCAAACCGACAGCAAAAGTCTGCAGCGTGATGGGAACAGGGCCGATGGAAATAGTTAATTGGGACAGGACAGCTAGGAAGGCAGCTCCGATAGCCGGGAGGGCAAGAAGAAATGCTTTGTTCTTGTTCATAAATAGTAAACCTCTTTTTAATTTTATGGTAACTATTTTAAAAGCTAAATAAAAAAAAGTCAAGTCCTTCTTAATCGGACGAGACAATTATACAGACAGATTCTTATTTCTCTGAAAAGTAGGGATGAAACTTCAGACTCTTAAAAATAGGGATGCTGATAATGGTGATGGCAATAATTTTTATCAATCCAGGCAGGATAAAAGGAGTTAGGCCAACCTCTACTGACTTAGAGAAATCAAGTCCTCCAAAGAACTGCAGCCCTAAGATACCACCGACAAAGACGAGAGCGGCACCCAATACATTAGCTATAAAAATCATATAGAAAGGACTGTCCTTATGAGTCAGACTGGATGTCACAAGCGCAAAGGGTAAGAAGAACCAGAGATAACCGGCGCTTGGACCAAAGAGAGCCTGAAAACCACCGCTTCCTCCAGCAAAGACCGGCAGACCAATAGCTCCCAGCAGTAGATAAATAAAGACTGACAAAACAGCTTCGCGAGGTTTGAAAATCGTTGCAATCAAACCGACAGCAAAAGTCTGCAGAGTGATGGGAACGGGGCCGATGGAAATAGTTAATTGGGACAGGACAGCTAGGAAGGCAGCTCCGATAGCTGGGAGGGCAAGAAGAAAAGCTTTGTTCTTGTTCATAAATAGTAAACCTCTTTTCGATTTTATGGTAACTATTTTAAAAGCTAAATAAAAAAAAGTCAAGTCCTTCTTTATCGGACGAGACAATTATACAGACAGATTCTTATTTTCGTTTCTTGCTTCTGATGAGCAAGACGAAGAAGGCGATAAGACCAAAAATATTAAAGAAAAGGATGCCCAAGGCCGCAAGAAGTTTTTTTGTTTTACTCATCAGTTTTCCTCATTTCTGGATTGCTTTGTACTATCATATCAAAATTTTCAATGTTTGAATAGGCTTCATTAGAAAAATTAGCTATAGCTTCAAACTATATTCTTATCAATAAAAAAGGATTATCTAAAAGTGCTATAAAGAATTGCAGCAGCACACTTTGATTGATATAATAATGCAAAAGTAAATAAGAGTTTTTGCTAGAGGTGTGGGTGCGTAATCAACATCTTCCCAAAGCAAGACTGACTAGATTGGAGAAGGCTATGACAGATTTATTAAAAATTTATCAGGAACTACTGGAGAAAAAATGGGTTAACTTGTCCCATCAGATCAAGGAAGATAGTCCGCATTTTCCAGCTCTGCCTGCCTTGGAGAAGAAGGATATTTTCACTTTGAAAGACGGTTTTCATGTTCAGCAGTTTTCTGTAGTTGGCCAGTACGGGACTCATATTGATGCTCCGATTCACTTTGTGGAGGGCGGTCGCTGGTTGGAAGAGATTGAGCTAAAAGATCTTTTCCTGCCCTTGGTGGTTATTGATAAGTCTAAGGAAGTAGCAGAGAATCCAGACTTTATTCTGGGCAAGCAGGATATTTTAGATTTTGAAGCGGAGCACGGGCAGATTGAGCCAGGAACGTTTGTTGCTTTTCGCTCAGACTGGTCCAAGCGTTGGCCGAGTCAATCAGCTATGCGCAATCTGGATGATCAGGAGATTCAGCATACTCCTGGGTGGGGACGGGATGCTCTAGAGTTCCTTATCCATGAGCGTGGTGTTAAGGCGGTAGGTCACGAAACCTTTGATACAGATGCGGGTATTCCTACAGCAGAGCATGGATTGCTTAATGAATACTATCTTTTGGAGCAGGACATTTATCAGCTAGAAGTTATGACCAATCTGGATCAGCTGCCGGCTAAGGGTGCTCTCATCTCGATTAGTTTTCCCAACTGGCATCAAGCCAGCGGTTCACCAGTTAGAGCTGTAGCTATTTTACCATAAAGAAAAAGGAGTCTGAGATTTCATTTCAGGCTCCTTGTCGCATATAATAACTAATAAAAAGATCGCTTTTTATAATCTTTGGAATTTCTTTATGGATATTTCAAAGGAGTGTCAAATGAAGCTGAAATAGCTTTAATTACAATCTTACAAAAATGTAAGATTCGTCTGTAAAATGAAAGATTAGGTTATGGAACGATCAACATCTTTATTATAAAATGGTAGCAGAAGTCAAAAAGAGGCTGGAATACCAAACCTCTTCTGATTTTGAATTTTTTATCGCATGGTCACGAATTCTTCGGAACCTGTCGGGTGAATAGCAACTGTAGCATCAAAGTCAGCCTTGGTAGCGCCCATCTTGATAGCAACAGCGAAACCTTGAATCATCTCGTCTACTCCGTAGCCAATACCGTGCAGGCCAACGACCTTTTCATCCTCACCGGCAGTGATGAGCTTGAACTTGGCCTGTTGGCGATGCTGGGTGACAGCTGAATACATGGATGTGAAGCTAGATGTGTAAACGTGAATATTTTCTGCTCCGTAAGTCTTGATAGCCTCTACCTCATTCAGGCCGACTGTCCCAATAGCAGGATGGGAGAAGACAACAGTTGGAATAGTTGAGTAGTCCATTTTAGCATTTGTTTTACCATTGAAAAGACGCTCAGACAGGGTCCGTCCAGCCTTGATAGCAACAGGAGTTAATTCTTTTTCACCTGTTACATCGCCTAGAGCATAGATGCCAGGAACCACAGTGTTTTGATACTCATCTACAGCGATGAAGCCACGTTCATTGAGAGTGACGCCAGCTGCTTCTAGATTGAGGTCTTGAACATTTGGCTTACGACCAATTGCCCAGATAACATGCTGGGCTGTGTGACTGCTGCCATCTTCAAAGTAGAGCTTGAGCTGACCATCAGGCAGTTTTTCCAGCTTTTGTGGAATCTTATGAGTATGAAGCTGGAGTCCAGACTTTTCCATTTCTTGGAGCAAACCGTCAATCAGATAGCTGTCAAAGTTGCGCAGTGGTCGATCCTTACGAACAAAAAGGTCTGTTTTAACTCCTAGAGCATGGAGCACGCCGGCTAGCTCAACTGCTATATAGCCTGCTCCGACAATGGCAACAGATTCAGGTAATTCTTCCCAAGCAAAGACATCGTCGGAATTCTCTCCGTAGCCTGCGCCAGGGATATTTGGGATAGCTGCATGAGCACCAGTTGCGATGACGATATGTTTGGCGCGAATGAGCTCGCCGTTGACTTGGACAATGTTTGCATCTACAAAGCGGGCACGTCCTTCGATCAGCTCAACACGATTCCGCTTGAAGCTACCGTCGTAGGATGAACGTGCTCGGTCAATATAAGCTTCGCGATTTTTCCGAAGGGTAGCAAAATCAAAAGTTTGATTATCAGAAGTAAAGCCGTAGTCTGGTCCATAATGCTGGATAGCTTCAGCGATTTGAGCTCCGTACCACATAATCTTCTTTGGGACACAGCCGACATTGACACAGGTGCCACCTAGTTTCTTTTCTTCAATAACGGCAACCTTGGCACCGTATTCGCCGGCCCGATTCATGGTAGCAATCCCCCGCTGCCACCGCCAATAGCAATCATATCAAATTCTTTCATTTTGTTAGAATCTCCTTCTATTATATGAGGTAATTGTACCTTTTTTAGCATGTGAATGCAAAAATCTGCTACGGATTTTAGTGGAGTGACTATCTGAGATAAAATAGCAACCATTTGTGAAAAACTGTAAATTTTTTTAGAAGAATTATGATAGCCTTGTGATATAATATAACAAAAGAAAATCGTTTTCATCAAGAGGAGGAAAAGAGATGAAAAAGTTAAAGAAATGGCAATTATTTAGCATTATTGGAGCTACGATTGCAGTTGTTGCAGGAGCAATTCTCTTCATGTTTCTAAATGGAGGGAATCCTTCTGAGGCACCGATCGATACGACTCCGCTGGTTCAGAAAGCCAAGGAAGGCTCAGTGGCTTCTTCAGTCTTACTGACAGGCAATGTTACAGCCAGCAACGAGCAGTACATCTACTATGACAGCACCAAAGGTGACTTGGAAAATGTACTGGTCAATGTCGGTGACCAAGTGACTGCCGGTCAAGCGTTGGTCACTTATAAAAGTGCAGAGGCTCAGGCTGCTTACGATGCAGCTGCTCGGGCGGTTAGCAAAGCCGATCGTCAATTGCATGACTTGCAAACCAATGGTGTGACTGTAAATACGACTGGCGATGAAGAAGCAGATGGGGCGTCTGAAGCTCAGGCACAGCGTTCTGTCGAGTCTCAGGCAGCTGACCTGCGCGATGCTCGGGCTGATGCAGTAGATAATATGAACAAAGCGCAAGCTACTCTCAATGCCTTGACAGTAACCAGCACAGCAGATGGTACGGTCGTAGAAGTCAACCGCGATGTTTCAAAATCAACAACTGGTGCCACTCAAACCTTGGTTCATATCGTCAGCAATGGTAATCTGCAAATTAAGGGAGAATTGTCCGAATACAACCTGGCTAACTTGTCTGTCGGTCAAGAAGTGACCATTACATCAAAAGTTTACCCAGACAAGAAATGGACTGGTAAAATCAGCTACATTTCCAACTATCCAAAAGACGGCCAGCAAGCAGCAGCTCAGCCATCTGGAACAGGTGGCAGCGGAACAGCTTCAGGTTCTAAATATCCATTTACAATTGACATTACTAGCGAGATTGGTGAGCTCAAGCAAGGTTTCTCTGTCAACATTGAAGTTAAAAACAATACTCAGGGACTCATTGTGCCAGTCAGCAGTGTGGTAATGGACGGAGACAAGAACTATGTTTGGGTCCTTGAAAAGGGAGTGGCTAAGAAGACAGAAGTAACGCTCGGAAATGCTGATGCTGAAAATCAAGAAATCTCATCTGGTTTGACAAAGGATAGTAAAGTTATCATCAATCCGACAGATAGCTTGAAAGACGGTCAAGAGGTGAAATCTTATGAAGAAGCTAATTGAGTTAAAAAATATTAATAAGAGCTATCGCAATGGAGACCAGGAACTGCAGGTATTAAAGACATCAGTCTGGAGGTTGAAGAGGGTGAGTTTGTTGCCATCATGGGACCGTCTGGATCTGGTAAGTCTACTCTGATGAATATCATTGGGATGCTGGATCGTCCGACCACTGGTGAATACCATCTAGGAAGCGAAGAAGTCGCTAAGCTAGGAGATAAGAAGCTGGCCAAGGTTCGAAATAAGCAAATCGGCTTTGTCTTTCAGCAGTTCTTTCTCTTGTCTAAGCTTAATGCTTTGCAAAATGTAGAACTGCCCTTGATCTATGCAGGTGTCGGTCTATCTAAGCGCAAGTCCTTGGCCGAGCAGTTTCTGACCAAGGTGGAGCTGGACACGCGGATGCATCACCTGCCTTCAGAGCTTTCCGGAGGACAGAAGCAGCGGGTAGCCATTGCGCGTGCTTTGGTCAATAATCCCTCTTTGATTCTGGCTGACGAACCGACAGGGGCCTTGGATACCAAGACTGGTGAGCAGATTATGGAGCTCTTAACTGAGCTCAATCGAGAAGGGAAAACCATTATCATGGTGACCCACGAGCCTGAGATTGCTGCCTATGCCAAACGGCAGATTGTCATTCGTGACGGTGTCATCTCATCTGATAGCGCTAAGGAAGGAGGACTAGCCTAATGCAAAACTGGAAATTTGCCATTAGCTCCATTCTTGGACACAAGATGCGGTCTTTTCTGACCATGATTGGCATTATTATCGGAGTGGCTTCAGTTGTGGTTATCATGGCCTTAGGAGATTCCATTACCCGGCGGGTCAATGAGAGTTTTACCAAAAGTCAGAAAAATATGCGTCTTGTCTTTTCTCCTAAAAAGAGTAAGGATGGCTCCTACACACAAACGGCTGATCTTTATTCTGTAAATGTGGAAGATGAAAGCGAAGAAGTGGTAGAGCCACCCAAGGCCCAGGAAGCTTGGGTTAAAGAATTGACCCATATCAAGGGAGTGGACGGCTACTATGTGACCAACTCAGCTATGGAAACCTTTAGCTATGAAAATAAGCAGGCTGAGCGCGTCAACTTTGTCGGCGCAAACATGACCTATATTCAGGTAAAAAAATACAAAATCATTGCTGGTCGTGCTCTGAGACAGCAAGACTATCAAGGCTTTGCCAGTGTTGTGCTGCTGGACGAAGATCTGGCTGCGAACCTCTTTTCTTCCGCTGAAGAGGCAATCAATAAGATTGTGACAGTGGGTGCCAGTAACTATCGGGTAATTGGGGTTTATAGAGATCCTGAAACTGCTGCTGCATCTGGCTCCATGCAGGTCTATGGTGGTAATGCCATTACGACCAATACTCTCATAGCTGCTAACTTTGGAGTCGATGAGATTTCAGAGATTGTTCTTCGAGTGAATGACACTAGCTTGGTTCCAGAACTTGGTCCTAAGGTTGCCAAGAAATTAACAGAAATTGCTGGTCTCCAACAGGGCGAATATCAAGTGACGGATGATAGTGCCCTCTATCAGGAAGTACAAAATATTTATGGTGCCATGACAGGAGTTATCGGTGCCATCGCCGGAATCTCACTCTTTGTTGGAGGTATCGGTGTTATGAATATCATGTTGGTATCGGTCACTGAGAGGACTCGTGAAATAGGTCTACGGAAGGCTTTGGGAGCGACACGCGGAAATATTTTGATGCAATTTCTGATTGAGTCTATGATTTTAACACTGATTGGTGGGTTGATTGGACTGCTTCTAGCTGCAGGACTTGCGTCTGTGCTAGGCTCAGCCATGAGTCAAATGCTGGAAGGAACTCCAGTAACGGTATCCCTGCCAGTCAGCATCGTCAGCCTTCTCTTCTCAGCAACTATCGGTGTTCTCTTCGGAATCTTACCGGCCAATAAAGCCTCCAAACTGGATCCAATTGAAGCACTGAGATATGAATAATACAACAAAAAGTCTGGAGATCCAGACTTTTTGTGATGTAAAAAATCCTGCTGAAATTCCAGCAGGATTTGTTTTCTTAAGATTGTATAAAATACAGATTATTTCATCGTTGGGAAGAGCAGGACATCGCGAATAGTGGTCACATCGGTCAGCAACATAACCAGACGGTCGATACCGATTCCCAGACCTCCAGTTGGTGGCATACCGTATTCCAGAGCTTCGACAAAGTCATAGTCGATGCCTGTTGCTTCGTCATCGCCCAGTTCTTTGGCTTTAGCTTGAGCTTCAAAACGAGATAATTGATCGATTGGATCGTTCAACTCTGTGAAGGCATTGGCATATTCTTTGGTCATGATGAAGAGCTCGAAACGGTCCGTGAAGCGTGGATCTTCTGGATTTTTCTTAGCCAAAGGTGATACTGCTACAGGATGACCGTAGACAAAGGTTGGCTGAATCAAGGTTTCTTCCACAAATTCTTCAAAGAAAGCATTGATAACATGACCAACTTCAGTGAAGTGCTTTTCAAGCGGAACTTTCTTTTCCTTGGCCAAGGCAGTAGCTTCTTCAAAACTCATATCTCGCCAGAAGTCAACACCAGTAATTTCCTTGATGACGTCAACCATGTGAACCCGTTTAAACGGTTCGTTGATTTTGATTTCAGTTCCTTGGTAGTTGACTGGTCCATCTCCATTAACAGAAACGGCTGCATGTTGGATAATGCCTTCAGTCAAGTCCATGATATCTTGGAAATCTGCATAGGCTTGGTAAACCTCGATGGAAGTGAACTCTGGATTGTGAGTTGCGTCCATCCCTTCGTTACGGAAAATACGGCCAATCTCATAAACTCGCTCCATACCACCAACGATGAGGCGCTTGAGATGAAGTTCGGTTGCAATCCGCAGTACCATGTCAATGTTTTGGGCATTGTGGTGGGTAATAAATGGACGGGCAGCAGCACCGCCTGCTTCGTTATGGAGAACAGGAGTTTCAACTTCAAGGAAGCCTTGTCCATCCAAGTAACGACGGATTTCTGAGATAATTTTTGAACGAGTGACAAAGCGCTCAAAGCTTTCGCGGTTGGAAATCAAGTCCAAATAACGCTTACGGTAGATGGTTTCGACATCTGTCAGGCCGTGGAATTTTTCAGGCAGAGGACGCAGAGCCTTAGACAAATGAGTAAGGTGGGTCGCCTTGATAGAAAGCTCACCCATATCTGTCCGCATAATCTCACCTTCGATACCGAGGAAATCTCCCTAAGTCTGCCTTTTTGAAGATTTCATAGTTTTCTTCACCAACAGCATCTTTACGAACATAAATCTGGATTTGGCCTTCACGGTCTTGGATGTGGGCAAAGCCAACTTTTCCTTTGCCGCGCTTGGTCATGAGACGGCCAGCGATAATAGCTGTTTCATTGAGTTCGTTTAATTCTTCTTTATCTTTATCGTTGTATTTTTCTTTTAGTTGAGCAGAGTTAGCAGTTCGCTCAAAGCGTTTGCCAAAAGGGTCAATTCCCTGCTCAGCCAGCGCAGCCATTTTTTCACGGCGGATAATCTGCTGGTCGTTTAATTCCTCGATATGTTCAGTAGTCATGTTTTTCCTCCAAAAGTTTTCCTACCTATTTTATCACAAAAGATAGGGAAATTCATCTATATTTGGCTATAAAGTAAGAAAAAAAGCTAGAAATCCAGCTTTAATTTTCTGCCTTTTCAAGTAAGTAATCCGTATTATTCCAAGTGATCAGCTCAAAATTCTCAAAGTCTTCTGTTTCAAGAATGGTGATACTGGCATTGGTCAGACCGCCATTCTTGCGCAGGAGAGGTGTGTCATAGCCCAGCATGGTTCGAATGCTGGCGGTTAAGTTAGCTCCGTGCCCGACAATGAGCACTTGTTCATAGTCCTTGTCCTTTAAGGTCTTGATAAAGGAAATGGTCCGGTGGGTCGTATGGTAGACTGACTCAGCGTCAAAAAACGTATGATTAAATTGAGAGAGGTTGTGGCGGAAGGCTGTCATCTGGTGTGGATAGATGGCTTCAATGGTAGAAATTTTTGCGCCTTCCAGTTTTCCCAACTGCCATTCTCGCAGTTCAGGTACTGATACGATTTCAGTCGGAAACTGGCTTTCTTCTTGGATAATCTCAGCAGAGCGAACGGCGCGAGGGAGGTCGCTGCTGTAAATCTTGCCAAATTGAGTCTGGGCCAGATGTTTTCCTAGGGTATGCAGTTCTTCAACGGCGGATGGCAGCAGTGGCGAATCACCGCTGGCTCCCTGAAATCGTCCTTCCTGATTCCATTCCGTTCTTCCGTGTCGGACAAAGTATAATTTCATAGTGGTTGATTGTTTCTTTCTTATTAGGGTTTATTGAGAATATTAGGTGCAGTATTGAAGAATTATGAGCTAGGATTTTCCTTGAGATCTACAAAGTCAGCTTGAACAAAATCTGCTAAATCTTGAGCCTTGATTTCGATACTGCGGCCGACTTCGCCAGCTGACACGATGATGCTATCTCGCTCTAGAGCTGACTGGTCGATATAGATTGGAAAGTTGTGCTTTTGCCGGATACCGACAGGATTATTGGCTCCGTGGATATAGCCCGTTGTCTTTTCCAAGTCTTTCTGGGGAATCATACTGACTTTTTTATTACCGGAAATCTTGGCCATTTTCTTTTCAGATAGATGTTCTGTGATCGGTAAGATACCGATTAGTGTGCCGGTCTTGTCTCCTGTCAAGGCCAAGGTTTTATAAATCTGCGAACGGTCCAAACCATTGGCTGGCTGTTCTGCTAAGGCATTTAGCTGCAGGCCTCTATGTTCAATCTTAGCCTTGCTTAAAATTTGCTCGACCAGTGTTTTTTTGATTTTTGTTTTTTTAGCCATTAGTGTATCTCTCTTCTAATTGTGACATCCATAGTCCCAGCCAGGTTCCCAGACCGAAGAAAAAGGCTGCAAGGACAAGTGTCAATACAGAAACCCCATGATAGCTGATGCTTTCACTGTTTCCTGCTTGCGGCACTACAATGAGAAGTGTACTGGATAGGACTATGCCAATGATAAAGTGATAGACACGGGAGTAGTAGTTTTTCAAAATATGATCCATGAGCTTAGAGAAGAGAATCAGTGCTAAGGCTCCTCCGATTCCGATAGGAAGGAAGGTACCCAAGAGATCCAGTTTGCGAAAGCCATTCAGCATAGGGGCATAGAGTCCTAAAATTAAGAGAAGATTGGACGGACTAAGTCCGGGAATTAAAATGCCCAGTGCAATCAAAGCTCCTGCTAAGATGAAAGAGAGAAAGTTGGCTGGCAAGGTGCCGACCATCCCATTTAGGGAATAAAGAAAGATTCCAGAAAGGATGAGGCTGACCCAGAAAACGAGAATATCAACCCGATCACGCTCACTTTTAGCAACAGACTCTTTAATGAGGCTGGGAACAGTTCCAATAATGGCTCCGGCAAATCCCCAGAGAACAATCACTTTGTAGTTGTCCAGTAGCAGATTGACAGGATAGGAGAAAGCGGCAATTCCCAAAATCATTCCGATTCCAACTGGTATGAAATAGAGAACATTTTCGACGAAGTTTTCTTTTAAATGTGCTAAAAAATGAATCAGGCGCTCGTAAATACCTAGGATAGCTGCTAAAACACCGCCTGAAACTCCCGGCAAAATAAAGCCAAGTGCAATGACCATTCCTTTGAAAATTCTATTCAACCAAGAAATCATTGTATTTTTCCTTTTTCTAATTTCATTTATCAAATCATTATATCATAAAATATAGGCTTTATTAAGAGGAAACGGCTGAGAATTTCCTATTTTGTGACAATAAAAAACGACAGCAGTCTTTGAGACTTGAGCTGTCGCTCTGAGCTATTGACTTTCTTTAGGAACTGTAAATAGCTTTTGATAAGTAGCTGTCTGGTCTTTCAAAGTTGACAGCTGGTTCAAATCAAGATAATGAGAGAAACCAGTCAGCTGACCTTGTGATGTGTACTGATGCAAGTCGTAATCTTGCTCTGTATTTGGTGCGGCATTGTAGTAGCCGTCGTCATTACCATAAGTCGGAATCCAAATTGCTGTGAATTTATCGGTAGAGATGCTATGCTCCTCCATAAAATAAGTTCCAATATAGATACCAATATTTTTAACACCAAGTGACTCTAGCTTGGCTCGGAAAGCCTCAACTCCCGCATTCATGTCAGACATGGTCTTTTCTTCGACGTCTAGCCAATAATAGGTTGGATGGTACTTGGCAGAAACCTTGTAGAAACTTTCAGCTTCTTTTTCCATTTCTTTTTTGCTATTGGCGGCTACATAGGCATAGACAGCAACAGGGATGTTACGCTTTTGAAATTCTTTGATATGTCTTTCATAAGACTTGTCCAGACCATTCAGATGGGTTGCTGCGTTTTCTTTTTTTGCCTGCGCTCCACTATGAACACGGACAATTACTCCCGAAACATTCTGTGCGAGTAAGTCGTAATTAATCTCACTTGGCAGCTGCCAGCCAGAAATGTCAATGATTGGTCTGGAAATAAACTCTTCATCCAAGGACGAATCGTCAGATGTTTCCTCTTTTTTTGAGGAACTTGGAGTTTGTTTAGTTTGTGAAATTTTTTTGCCTGTGCTTGCTTTTTCCTGAGAGTCAGTAATTTGCTTGCTTATCAAAAATAAAAAGTGATAAAAAGAAGCAAAGAAAAATTAGGATTGCAAGCGGTTTAATCCTCTTCCTCATACTGGTTTATTTTAACTTAAAAACAAATAAAAAAAGCAAAAAAATATCCCCAGAATTGCTGGAAAATGAATAAAATGTAATATAATTGAAATATTATAAAGCAAAAACAAGAGCTTAGCCAAGCTGTGGAAGATGAATTGCCGTTGGCTAAATCGTTTTGCTTTTTCCTACTTTTTATAATAGCTTTTGAATGAGCTCTTCTATCTTTTTGGGAGAAGTTTGTGGAGAGAAGCGTTTGATGACTGTTCCGTCTCGGCTGACCAGAAACTTTGTGAAATTCCATTTAATCTTCTCACCCAGAAGGCCGCTTTTTTCTTTTTTGAGCCAGTCAAAGAGTGGAGCAGTATGAGGGCCATTGACCTCGATCTTAGCAAATCGGGGAAAGGTCGTTCCGTAGTTAAGGCTGCAAAAGCTATTGATTTCTGCAGCGTCTCCAGGAGCCTGCTGGCCAAACTGATTGCAGGGGAAATCCAGGATTTCAAATCCGTCTTTCTGATAGCGCTCATAGAGTTCCTGCAGTTCTTGATACTGAGGAGTGAAGCCGCAGCCGGTCGCTGTATCGACAATCAGCAGAATCTTTCCTTTATAATCACTCATTTTTTGCAGACTTCCGTCTTGTTTTTGTATTTCAATATCATAAATGTCTGTCATCTTATACTCCTTTGTTTGCCTCCTATCTTATCACAGTTTTATGTAAAAAGGCGAAAGCAAGTCCTTATTGTTCCAGTCTCTGCACTAATGCTTTTTTTTCAATCCAAAAGGTGGTATAATGAGAATTGAATTTTTAGAAGTTTAATGGTGAAATATGAAAATTGACAAGAAGCACTTGTTGAATTATTCCATCTTGATTCCCTATTTGATTTTATCTGTTTTGGGATTGATTGTGGTCTATTCAACGACGAGTCCTACCTCGATTCAGGCCGGAGGAAATGGTTTTGGCATGGTCTTGAATCAGGGGATTTTTTGGGTAATAAGTCTCTTTATAATTGCGCTCCTATATAGAATCCGCTTGGGTTTCCTGAAAAAAGGAGGCATCCTGACTATAGTTATCTTTGCTGAGATTATCCTCTTGCTTTTATCTCGTTTTATAACTGGGACTATTAACGGCGCTCATGGTTGGCTCAAGCTTGGAGCTTTCAGTATTCAGCCTGCTGAGTATTTGAAGATTATTCTGGTCTGGTATCTAGCCTTTCGCTTTACAAAGAGGCAGGAGGAGATAAAGGTTTATGATTATCAAGCTCTGACTCACAACCATTGGTTTCCTAAAGCCTTTAACGACTGGCGGACCATGGTGGCTATTCTGATTGGTATTGTAGCGATTATGCCAGACCTTGGAAATGCGACTATTCTATTTTTGACCGTCGTAATAATGATAGCTGTCAGCGGGATTGGCTATCGATGGTTTTCTACGATGCTGGGAGCCATTGTCAGTGTTTCGGGATTGGTTCTGGCGAGCATTTGGTTGATTGGGGTTGAGCGCGTGGCCAAGATTCCAGTCTTTGGGTATGTGGCCAAGCGTTTCAGCGCTTTCTTCAATCCCTTCAAGGATTTGTCTGGCTCTGGCCACCAATTGGCTAATTCCTATTATGCTATGAGTAATGGCGGCTGGTTTGGTCTAGGCTTGGGGAACTCTATTGAGAAACGAGGTTATCTGCCGGAAGCTCATACAGACTTTGTATTTTCTATCGTGATAGAAGAGTTTGGTTTCTTTGGTGCCAGTTTGATTCTGGCCTTGCTCTTTTTCCTGATTCTGAGAATTATCTTGGTAGGGATTCGGGCCAAGAATCCATTTAACTCCATGATGGCTTTGGGAATCGGTGGTATGATACTCATGCAGACCTTTATCAATATCGGTGGAATCTCAGGTCTCATTCCTTCTACAGGAGTAACCTTCCCCTTCCTATCGCAGGGGGGAAACAGTCTTCTGGTCTTGTCAGTAGCCATCGCCTTGGTACTCAATATTGATGCCAACGAGCGTCGTGATGCCCTCTATGAACAGATGGAAGCGGAGGCGCAAGACCAGTCTGAGGAAGCTTAATCGCAGTTGGTGTGAACAGTTGTTGCAAAAATGAAAGGTGCAGATTATGTCATTTAACAAATTAGAAAGCTACAGCAATAAAGAAGTGATTCGAGAAGAAGTCGCTATTTTGACAGACTTGCTTGCCGACATTACTCGAAATCTTCTCAGCCCTGAGAATTTTGAAAAAATCTCCCTCATGGAGGAGTTGGCGGTTAACTCCAAATATCATGAGTTAAAAGCAATTGTAGAAGAATTGACGACAGATGAAATGGTTTATATTTCCCGTTATTTCTCTATTTTGCCGCTTTTGATTAATATCTCAGAAGACGTGGATTTAGCTTATGAAATCAACCATCAGAACAATATCGATCAGGATTATCTTGGGAAGTTGTCAACAACTATTGACCTGATTTCAACGCGGGAAAATGCTCAGGAAATTCTGGAAAACCTGAATGTTGTTCCAGTACTGACAGCTCACCCGACACAAGTTCAGCGCAAGACTATTCTGGACTTGACCAATCATATCCATAGCTTGCTGCGTCAGCATCGAGATGTTAAAGCAGGACTAGTCAATGAGAAGAAGTGGCTAGGAAATCTCCGCCGCTATATTGAGCTCATGATGCAGACGGATATGATCCGTGAGAAGAAGCTGAAAGTGACCAATGAGATTACCAATGTCATGGAGTACTACAACAGCTCTTTCCTACAAGCGATCACCAACTTTATGGTCGAATATAGACGCTTGGCAGAAGAGCGGGGCATCAAGCTGGATAATCCTAAGCCTATTACCATGGGAATGTGGATTGGCGGTGACCGAGATGGCAATCCTTTTGTAACAGCAGAAACCCTGAAACTATCAGCCACCCTCCAGAGTGAAGTCATCCTCAACTATTATATTGACAAGGTTTATACACTCTATCGCACCTTCTCGCTCTCGACCAACCTATCAGAAACCAGTCAGGCAGTAGCAGAAATGGCAGCTCTGTCTACTGACAAGTCTGTTTATCGGGAAAATGAGCCTTACCGCCGAGCTTTCCACTATATCCAGTCCAAGCTGATTCAAACCTTGCTTTACCTTAAAGAAGGCAACTTTTCAAGTGACGATCAGCGATTGACTGACCGAGCTGAGGAAAAATTGTCTGCGAAGGCCAATCTTTCTGTCAGCAATAAAGGAAGAGAAATCATTCCTAACTATATCCAGTCTCGTATCAGCGAGACCCTGACAGAGCTGAAGAAAGAAGAGACACCTTCTTACAAAACAGCTCAGGAATTCAAGGAAGACTTGCAGGTCATTTATGATTCTCTTATCGAACATCATGGCGAAGCCTTGGTAAATGGGGACTTGACTGAACTTCTCCAAGCGGTTGATGTTTTTGGCTTTTTCTTGGCCAGCATTGATATGCGGCAGGATTCCAGCGTTCATGAGGCCTGTGTGGCTGAGCTCTTGGCTTCAGCTAATATTGTTCAAGATTATAGTAGTCTGTCTGAGGAAGAGAAGTGCCAAGTACTGCTCAAGCAGCTGCTTGAAGATCCTCGTATCCTATCAGCTACTCACGAGCCTAAGTCTGAACTCCTGCAAAAAGAACTGGAGATTTTCAAAACAGCCCGTCAGCTAAAAGATGCCATTGGTGAGGAAGTCATTAAGCAGAATATTATCTCTCACTCGACCAGTGTATCAGATCTACTTGAGTTGGCTATTATGCTTAAGGAAGTAGGGCTGATTGATGAAAACGGGGCACGTGTCCAGATTGTTCCGCTCTTTGAAACCATTGAGGACTTGGACAATTCCTGCGATACTATGGAGAAATACCTGTCTCTGCCGATTGCGCAGAAGTGGATTGCTTCTAAGGATAATTATCAGGAAATCATGCTGGGCTATTCAGACAGTAATAAGGACGGTGGCTACCTGTCTTCTTGCTGGACTCTCTACAAAGCTCAGCAGCAGTTGACAGCTATCGGTGATCAATTTGGCGTAAAAATTACCTTCTTCCATGGCCGGGGAGGGACAGTGGGACGCGGTGGCGGCCCAACCTATGAAGCCATTACTTTCTCAGCCACTCCGCAGTATCAATGACCGGATCCGTCTGACCGAGCAAGGGGAAGTCATTGGTAATAAATATGGAAACAAAGACGCAGCCTACTATAACTTGGAAATGCTGGTGTCTGCTGCCATTAACCGCATGGTAACTCATAAGAAGAGCGATAGCCATACGTCTGATAAATATGAGCGGATCATGGACCAAGTGGTTAATCGCAGTTATCAGATTTACCGTGATTTAGTCTTTGGTGACGAGCGTTTTTATGATTACTTCTTCGAATCCAGTCCGATCAAGGCTATCTCTAGCTTTAATATCGGTTCTCGTCCAGCTGCTCGTAAAACCATCACTGAAATTGGCGGTCTCAGGGCTATTCCTTGGGTCTTCTCATGGTCTCAAAGTAGGGTTATGTTTCCGGGCTGGTATGGAGTTGGGTCAAGTTTCAAGGAATTCATTGATGAAGACCCAGAAAATAACTTAGCCTTTCTGCAATTTATGTATAAGAGATGGCCTTTCTTCAAGTCACTCTTATCAAATGTAGACATGGTTCTGTCTAAGTCAAATATGAATATCGCTTTTGAGTATGCGCAGCTTTGTGAAGATCAGAATGTGCGTGATATTTTCAATATTATCTTGGATGAGTGGCAGCTGACCAAGGATGTTATTTTGGAGATTGAAGGTCATGATGAGCTCCTTGCAGAAAATACCTATCTGAGGGATAGCTTGCACTATCGTATGCCTTACTTTAATGTTTTGAACTATATCCAGCTAGAACTGATCAAGCGTCAGCGAAATGGCCAGCTCACACCTGATCAAGAAAAGCTGATTCACATCACCATCAACGGTATTGCGACTGGTCTGAGAAACTCTGGCTAATACAAAGAGAAAATCGGAATTGTTCCGGTTTTTTCTATTTTTGTAACCAAAGGGCTACTTAATTCGTTATACTAGTGAAGGAGGGGGTGAGCTTATCAAACTAGATGAATATGAAACAATCTTGATAGGCTTTGCTCGCGAGATTGTCTCCTATCTGCAGAAGTCAGGGGCTTCTAAAGTGGAAGCAGAAGATGTAGTTCAGGACGTTTTTGTCAAGATGTTGGAAACAGAGGTTATTATTCCGGCGGAAAAGATGCGAGCTTGGATGTATCGAGTTTCCATCCGGCGCTATATCGACAGATATAGGAGAGATAAGCATTATTTGGAGATTTTGCGAAAAGAATTTTTTGGAAAAGATCTTGTCAATCCCTTTGAAAATGAAGATTATGAGCTGCTAAGAAGTATGATAGAAGATCTGCCACTCAAGGAAGCCACGCTTTTAGAACTCTATTATTTTCAAGATTTCACGGTCAAGGAGATTGCCCAAATCATGTCTTACTCAGTTAGCAAGGTCAAGATTCAGCTGATGCGCAGTCGTGCTAAACTCCGAAAGGAGCTGGAAAAGAAAGGATATCGAAATGGAAACATTTGAAAATGTTGCAAAGAAAAGCAGAAGAAAAAGAATCTGGAAGACAGTCGCTATTAGCTCCGTTGTATCTTTAGTTCTCTTAGGTCTTCTAGGAAAGGGGCTGGCAGAATTAACCTCTGGTAACGGACGAGACTTGCAGAAACAGTACGAAGTTATGTCCGAAATCGCCTATCCTAATGTTGACTATGACAGTCTATACTACAATCCGACCTCTTATCTTTCGGGAACATTACGTTCTGATCGTTTTAAAGACCTTGATGGAGTGATGGTGGATTATCCAGCCTATGAGGGGAACTATTCACTAACAGGTTCTTATAAAAATCCGACGTCAGAGGCGACTTATTCCTCTACCTCAGGGACCTATACGCTAGAGCTTCGGCAGAAATATCCGGTCTTTTACAATGTCAATGCCAAACAGACGAAGTCTTCAGATCCAGCACCTCAGGAACTTGTATCTGTCAAAGAAATGCCGAATCAATTGGTAGAAATAGCTCTGACTTTTGATAAACCTTACACTTATAAGGAAATCCAGCAGATGATACCGAGCAACCTCAAGATTAACTGGTACTGGATTGGCAGTCAGTCAGAAGATGGTGAAAATGGTATGGCATTGCGCACCGATCCTCAGACGACTTACGGAGCTAATAGTACGCTGCTTAATCCCTATCCGTCGGACGGCAAAAAAGAGAGCGAAGAGGCTAAGCAAGAGCAACAGACTTTCTTAGACTATTTGAAAAAGGCCGATAAAAACCTTTTCCCAACTGTCAACAAGTACAATATGTACAATGATGTTGAGGCCTATCTCAAGAAATTTGGTCAGCTAGATATTCGTGAAGCAGAAAATCGGGATCAATTGACCTTTTCTGGTATTATTCTGACTGGGAAAGCTGAGAATTTCAGCCAATTAGAAGGGAAAGAATGGATTGCTGCTTCGAGTATTGGTGCTTCCGTTTCCAATCAACCTTACTATAAATTAGACAAGGAATAATTCACAAAAAAATGCTAAAAGACTTGCATTTTCATTTAAATTTGATAAAATAGTAAGGAAAGTTAGACTGTATTGCCTACTGTCTATCTATAAAATATATTTTATTGGAGGCTTTTACTCAAATGGCAAAAGAAAAATACGATCGTAGTAAACCACACGTTAACATTGGTACTATCGGACACGTTGACCACGGTAAAACTACTTTGACAGCAGCTATCACAACTGTATTGGCACGTCGCTTGCCTTCAGCAGTTAACCAACCTAAAGACTATGCGTCTATCGATGCTGCTCCAGAAGAACGCGAACGCGGAATCACTATCAACACTGCGCACGTTGAGTATGAAACTGCTAAGCGTCACTATGCTCACATCGACGCTCCAGGACACGCGGACTACGTTAAAAACATGATCACTGGTGCCGCTCAAATGGACGGAGCTATCCTTGTAGTAGCTTCAACTGACGGACCAATGCCACAAACTCGTGAGCACATCTTGCTTTCACGTCAGGTTGGTGTTAAACACTTAATCGTCTTCATGAACAAAGTTGACTTGGTTGACGATGAAGAATTGCTTGAATTGGTTGAAATGGAAATCCGTGACCTCTTGTCAGAATACGACTTCCCAGGTGACGATCTTCCAGTTATCCAAGGTTCAGCTCTTAAAGCTCTTGAAGGTGACTCTAAATATGAAGACATCATCATGGAATTGATGGACACTGTTGATGAGTACATCCCAGAACCAGAACGCGATACTGACAAGCCATTGCTTCTTCCAGTCGAAGACGTATTCTCAATCACTGGTCGTGGTACAGTTGCTTCAGGACGTATCGACCGTGGTATCGTTAAAGTCAACGACGAAATCGAAATCGTTGGTATCAAAGAAGAAATCCAAAAAGCAGTTGTTACTGGTGTTGAAATGTTCCGTAAACAGCTTGACGAAGGTCTTGCAGGGGACAACGTAGGTGTGCTTCTCCGTGGTATCCAACGTGATGAAATCGAACGTGGACAAGTTATCGCTAAACCAGGTTCAATCAACCCACACACTAAATTCAAGGGTGAAGTTTATATCCTTACTAAAGAAGAAGGCGGACGTCACACTCCATTCTTCAACAACTACCGTCCACAGTTCTACTTCCGTACAACTGACGTTACAGGTTCAATCGAACTTCCAGCAGGTACTGAAATGGTAATGCCTGGTGATAACGTAACTATCGAAGTTGAATTGATCCACCCAATCGCCGTTGAACAAGGTACTACTTTCTCTATCCGTGAAGGTGGACGTACCGTTGGTTCAGGTATGGTTACAGAAATCGAAGCTTAATTCGATTCCGTTCCCAAATAACAATTATAGTCAGACACTAAACCCCGTGAAAACGGGGTTTTTTAGTATTGTAATTGTTTTAAAAAATAAAGAAGAATAAAAGGCGACCAGTAATCTCCAGAGTAGATAGCTCAATTTTGCAGAAGCATCTTGAAGATGATTTAAGAGGCGGGAAGGGAAGAAGTATAGATATAAGCTTGATAGAAGTTTTGCCCTTTTTAGTTAGGGTTGGGGAAGAAATAAGTATCTAGTATCCCTAAGGTTACTTTTTTTAAAGGAATTTATGGTATAATTGGATAAAGTTTTATTTATAATGAAAGAGAGTTTGATTATATTGAAAGTGGTATCGCCACAAAAGATTTTCTTTTGGAATATTCTTGGCAGTCTGTCTTCAGCAGCTGTATCTGTTATTTTATTATTTATAGTTACTCGGACTTTATCTAGTGAGTCAGCTGACTTATATAGTTTTTTTCTTATGCAATTGCGAATTTACTAGTTATTGTTGCGGGGTTTCAAGTTCGAGATTTTCAAGCAACAGATATTAAAGAAAAAAATATTCTTTTGATGCATATTTGACTACTAGATTTCTAACTAATATTTTAATGATATTAATTTTATTAGGTTATTTAATTTTTAAATTCTTCTACTCATGAAAAATTTTTTTGGATTATATTTTTGGGTATCTTTTTTTCAGAGTTAGCGAAGCGCTGTCTGATGTATTTCAAGGATTATTTCAGCAAAAAGAACGATTAGATATAGCTGGTCAATCATTATTTTTTTAGAAATATGATTTCAACAATAACATTTGCTGTTCTGTTATTATTTTCTAAAAAAATCTTCTTTTTATCTATTGTTTTTTTCAAACACTCACCTCTTTCATAGTAGTTCTTTTTTTGATTTTTCCAAAAATCTAAGTTGTTTCATCGTATTAATATCTCTACAGTAAAAGCTAAAAAGATATTTATAGTATTTTAAAGGACTGCTTACCTTTATTTATAAATGCTTTTTTTTATTAGTTTCAATCTATAACCAACCTAAGTATGCATTAAACGATATTTTTTTAATAGAGGATTGATTGAAGCGGGAGTACAGAGAGACTTTAGTATTTTATTCACTCCAATTTTTTTGCAATGAATCTAATGATTGTTTTTTTACGCCCTATGGTTACACAACTAGCAATTTTCAAAGAAGAGAATAAAATTTCTCATTTTATTACGTATAAAAAAATAACTTGTTTAAAAATTTTATGGGGAACAAGTGTTTTGATTTGTCTTGGTGGGACGATTGTTGCCATACCTATTTTAAATATCATTTATGGGACAAGGTTGGATCAATATCAAATTAGTTTCGTCATTCTTTTTGTTAGGTGGTATTGCTAGTACGTTTTTCTACAGTATGTGATAATATTTTAACTGTTTTTTTAGAAAAACATCATTATTTAGTCATTTCATTCTTAGCGGGGTATCTTGTATCCATTCTTACAGCTGAACCACTAGTATCCCAATACGGAATTTTTTTGGAGCCTCTTTGTCTTTTTCTTATCTCTATGATTGCTTGGTTGAGTGTCTCGCTGATTATTTATTTTATGACGAATCCATATACTTTTTTTGAGAAGGAAAAAAATAAGGAACTTATGAAATTTTCAATTATTATACCTGCCTATAATGTAGCGGATTATTTGGAAAAAAATGTGTTAAGAGTGTCTTAATTCAAGAATTTAAAGATTATGAAATTTTAATCATAAATGATGGGTCAACTGACGCTACTGCAATAGTCGCTGATAAATTGTCTGTGGAGAATACCAATAAAGTTAGGGTGTTAAATCAAACAAATGGTGGAGCTTCAAAAGCAAGAAATACAGGTATTGAGTCTGCTCGGGGAGAGTACTTATTGTTTTTAGATGGTGATGACTTTTGGAGTGATCAACACTTTTTGAATCAACTTGATGAAATAACTACAGAATGCGTTGATGATGTTATCGTTTTTTTGGCTACAGTTATTTTTTTATGATGATAGAATTATAGATTTCCCTATATCTATGTTTGAGGAAAATATTTTAAAAGCTACTTGCTTTGGAATATTTAATGGTCCAAATTGGAATAAGTGTGTATCGAAAAAATTATTTCAAAACGGCCTGAAATTTCCAGAGGGAATGGTATCTGAGGATAGTTTATATTGTTCTCGGATTTTAAAAAAATGACAAAGAAATTTTTCAATTCTTAATAGTACTCAATACATGTATCGACAGAACCGCAAAGGAAGTTTGACTAATGTCGTGAAAGAAAAAAATGTTCAAGATACTCTTGAAGGAATCAGGATGGGACTTTCTGACTTGAAAAAAACTATTCAGTTGAAATTCAAAAAAAGCCTTAAATATCTATTTTGCAATCTCTTTTATCTCTATATTACCTTATGTAAATCAATACATTGATAATTTTAAAAATTAAAGAGTTGCTTTTATCAGTATAAGTATTTGCTACAGTATGCAAAAATATATAGAGAACCGAGCATTTAAATTAACAGGCCTAGTAGCCAAGTTATTGAGGGATAAAAATTTTTCAATAAAAACTATTTCCTGTTTTATTGAAGTTTTATAAATAGAGCGGATTAGTTATGAAAGGAAAAGATATGTCTAAACCAGCTATTTCAGTTATTATTCCAGTTTATAATGCACAAGACGGGATTAAACGCTGTGTAGATTCTCTTTTGAATCAATCGTTTAAGAATTTTGAAATTATTCTTCTGAACGATGGTTCGAAAGATAACTCTTTAAATATTTTAAAAGAATATGAATTGAAGTATAGTTTTGTAAGAGTAATTGATAAACAAAATGAAGGAGTTGCAGTAACTAGAAATAAGGGGATTCTTCTAGCTGAGGGAGAATATACTATGTTCATGGATAATGATGATTTTGTTGATAGTGATTACATTGAAACTTTTTATCAGGCTATCCATGAGAAAAATTTAGACTTGGTTATTGGTGGGTACAAACGTGTCAATCAGGATAACCAGATTATCTTTAGTCAAGATATACAGCAGTCAGAGTGGTCCAAGTATATTATAATGGCTCCTTGGGCCAAAGTTTACCGCACCGAGTTCTTGAAAACGAACAATCTAGAATTTTTTGATTATGGTATAGGAGAAGATATCATTTTTAACCTAGCTGCCTATAAGACAACAGATAAAATAGGATTGTTAGACTATAAAGGATATAATTGGTATTACAATAATAAGAGTATTTCTAACACTTCTCAGAGGTGTTTTTCTCCTAAAATTGATATTTTAGTTCTTTTTTCAAAAATATTAGAGCTGGGTAAGCCATCTGAGCTAGTAGTATACTACTTGAAAAGATATTATGTTTGGTATTTGCTTTTTTCTGGGAGAGCCTCATCAAATCAGGAGTTTATTCATCAGTATATTAGGATCAAGGAATGGTTAAAAGAGAATAAACTCATCAGTACTATCTCTCCGTTGTCTAAGAAGGTTCAGGGCGAAAGGTTTCAGACTAAAATTTCACTTATTGTTTTTTTGAGCATAGAGAAGTTAAGGTTAGTTCCATTATTTGCTAAAATTTATTGTAAAGGGAAGAAAGATAATTGAAAGTTTTAATGATAATTCCTGCTTATAATGAGGAAGAAAGTATTTTAAATACGGTTATGAGCATTGTAGAATATCGGAAGAAAGTTGATTTTGACTTAGACTACGTAGTTATCAATGATGGGTCAGTTGATAGAACCAAGGATATTTTGGACAGCTATCATCTGAATGCTATTCATTTGGTTATGAATTTAGGGATTGGCGGAGCTGTTCAGACGGGTTATAAGTATGCTCTTGAGAAGGATTATGATGTGGCCGTACAGTTTGATGGAGATGGTCAGCATGATATTGAGTCGCTGGATGCTTTGCTGGAGCCTATTCGTCGTCAGCAGGCTGATTTGGTTGTTGGTTCTCGTTTTATCGGTGACAAGTCTTCGGAATTTCAGACGACTTTTATGCGGCGTTTTGGCATTACCATTATTTCAGCTTTTATTAAATTAACAACAGGCAAAAGAATTCTGGATACCACATCAGGCTATCGTTTGGCCAATCGTGACATTATTCGACAATTCGCTTCGCGCTATCCTATCAAGTATCCTGAGCCAGAATCAATCGTCCATATCTTGAAGCGGAAATATAAAGTGGTGGAAGCACCAGCCAATATGTTTGAACGTGCAGGAGGAGTCTCTTCGATTACTCCGATTAAGTCCATTCGCTATATGATTGAAGTTTGCTCTTCGATCTTGATTGCTGCTTTTATGAAAGAGAGTGAATAATGTCCATTTTGTCTATTGTTATGCTAGTGGCTTCAGTTCTATTCCTGTATTTTGTCTTTCGGAATATCAATCAAAACAATATTTTATTTGAGCAAGCCTTTATGTGGATTATTATTGGATTTGTACTGATTGTTATTTCTGTTTTTGATTGGATTCCCGTTTCGATTGCCAAATTGTTAGGTTTTGAACTGACCTCAAACTTTGTCATGTCCTTGGCCATCTTTTTCCTGTTGGTTATTGTTTTTTTACATACTATTTCCATTTCCAAGCAAAAGGAGCAAATCAAGCAGTTGGTGCAAGAACTGTCCATCATGAAGCAAAGAATGTCCAAGTTAGAGAGTGAAAAAGATGAAATAATCATACCTGGGTGATTTGTGCCTATGGCGAAAGCGAATTTTTAGAAGCTTGTATCCTATCTTTGCAAGCTCAAACCTTGCAATCAAAGATAATCTGCTATAGCTCAACACCGCTGGATTCAATCAAGCAGCTGTGCCAGAAGTACGGTATTCCTTTTTATACGAAAGAAGGCGGAGGTATCGGTAAGGACTGGAACAATGCTCTTTCCTTTGTTGAGACTTCTTATGCTACCATTGCCCACCAGGATGACTATTATGAGCCAACTTATCTAGAAGCAGTGATGCAAAAAATAGAGCAGTCTAAGGATATTCTCATTGCCTATACAGACTATTTTGAAGAGAAAAATGGAGTCAAAATTCCGGCTAATACTAATCTGAAAATCAAGACTCTCATGCTTAAAACCTTGAATCTGATGCCGGCTAGCCGTTTTTGGAGAAATCGGGTCCTGGCTTTTGGCAATCCCATTTCCTGTCCGGCGGTGACTTACAACTTAGAGGCATTAAGGGATTTTCGATTTGATGAGGAAATGCGCGTGAGTCTAGATTGGTATGCTTGGTATAAGATTAGCTCCTATAAGGGGCGCTTTGCTTATATTTCTGAGAAGCTTATGTGCCACCGGATTCATGGAGAGTCGGAAACAACCAAGACTATTTCAGATAATACTCGAACCAAAGAGGACTTGTTCATGTATCAGCTTTCTGGCCCAAGTGGGTGGCTAATCTGATAAATAAAGCATACATGAAGAGTCAAGATGCTAACTCAAACTAATAGAGTTATTTACAAGGAAAGTATATGAAAGATTTAATATCTGTTGTTGTAACTTGTTACAACCATCAAGATTACATTGAACAGTGTTTGCGCAGTATTTTTGCGCAGACCTATCGAAATATTGAGTTACTGGTATTGGATGATGGCTCCTCTGATCATTCAGCTGAAATCATAGAGGCTGTCTTGGTGGATTCCCCTTTTCCGACGCGGTTTGAAAGCCATGAAAATATGGGGGTTGTCAAGACAAGAAACAAGGCTTTGCAGCAAATTCAAGGCACTTATTTTATTTTTGTGGATAGTGACGATTTTCTGGATTCGGACTATATTGAGAGTTTCTACACAAGCATGGTGCAAGAGGAGGCAGATATTGTCTATGGTGATTTGTATGACCCTGATAAAAAGGAAATTTACCTTAAATCTCGGCCCTATGATAAGCAGGCTTTCTTAACAGAGAATTATATTTCCAACTGTTCCCTCATTCGTCGTTCGGTTGCTGATGGTATTTATTATGATGAAGCGCTGAATCGTGAAAAACTGGAGGACTATGATTTTCTTTTAAACTTAATTATCAATCAAGGCGCGAAACCAGTTTATGATGCAAAGACAAAGCTGAATTACCGGGTCTTTGATAAGGAGTCAATCTCTAAACGGGATTCTACGAGATATCATTACGAAATGTATCTGAGAATCCTTCGTAAGTATGTGAGACAGATACCAGATGATATTTACCAAGCTCTGGGCAAGAACATATTTACACTGGAAGGTCGTTTGGATGAACTGATTCAGCATATGGATAAAGTGAACGACTATGTTCTTGAACTGCAGGAGGATCAGCAGCAGTTACATAAAAATCTAGACTCCTTGAAATCCAGACTGAGAACGATAAAGGAACAGCGTGATGAGGCTATTCAGGAGCAGTTTCGTATTCGACGCTCTATTTCCTATCGCCTGGGGAATGGCGTGATTACGCCATTGAAACGTCTGGTTCGATTAGTCAAAAATCCTCGCAGTATCAAAGTTGCTTTAAGTCGGATTAAGCAACAGCTGGTTCGTTTGAAACGCCAAGTTAAGTCTCCTAAGGTTTATTATTATCAATGGCTGCGGAACTCTCAAAGGGAAAAAGCTCTTGCTTCAGTTTCAAGTGGCGAAAAAGTCTTAGTCTATGTCATTTTTGAATCCGAGCCACGCTTGCAGCAGTACAAACTTATCTTTTTAGAAAAGTTAGCAGCTTTGGCTGATAAGACTCTCATCGTCGTTAACGGCGGACTGGTTGCAGAAGATTTAGAAACTTTAGGACAGTATGGTCAAGTCTTGGTGCGGGATAATACCGGCTATGATACAGCAGCTTTTCGTGAAGGTATTCTTTCCTTGGGAAAGGAAAAGCTACAGCATTGTTCTCAGCTGATGCTCGTCAATGACACCAATATCGGCCCTATGAGTGATTTGGCGGCTGTCTTTCAAACTATGGCTGGCAGAAATCTTGACTTTTGGGGGATTTCCTATGGTGAGACCCAGGAAGATATCACTGGTTTTAACCGCTATGGTTACATTCCCAACCACCTACAGTCTTATTTTTTGGTGATTGAGCCTTTGCTGCTTCAGTCCGAAGAATTCTACGACTATTGGCAAGTGCTGACTGACACGGATTCACGGGAAGAAGCTATCGGAAAGCATGAAACGACTTTTACCAAGTACTTTGCTGACTTGGGCTATCGCTACGATGCCTTGGTTCACGAAAATCAGGATTCGGCTATGTATATTCATCCATTAAGGATGTTAAAGGCGGGTAGTCCTCTGATTAAGTACACTTCTTTGAAGAATTATGATGATCAGCAGTTTTTATGGCAAGGTTTGGAAAGAGAGTCAGAGGTTCCTGATGTATTGGACTATGTCCGGGAGAAGACAGACTACCCAGTGGAGATTCTTAAGAACATCGTTCAAAAATTCAAAGATGTGCCTCGTGATCAATATCTTCTCATCATTGACGGTGTAGAGAATATCATTCCACAGTGTACGCGCTACCGTGTGCTCAATAAGGCAGAGCAGCTTAGAAAGAATGGCTTTGCTGTGAAAGTGGTCAATGCGTCTAAGTTAAGTCTGGCTCAGGCCCAGTATGCCAGCCACATCATTATCTACCGCGCTCCTTGGTCCGCTCAACTCCAGCTTTTATGTGATTTGGCTCGGGAGGAGCATAAGCCAGTTTATTTTGATATTGATGATTTGGTCTTTGATACCCTTTATACCGACCAGCTAAGCTATACCCAAGGCTTGTCTGAGAAGGAAAAGGGCAATTACGATGCTGGTGTCAAGAATTACGGGAAAATGTTGGCGGCTTGTGATGGGGCGATTATCTCTACGAATCAGCTAAAAGAGGAATTGCTCAAATACAAGGACTACAGTTCTGCTGAATCGTAATCTGGCGTCCAGCGAATTGATTGCGGTTAGCTCGCAGTTCTTGAAGGAAGACTTTGGTGTAGACGACAGAATCAAAAATCGGTTATTTCTCTGGCTCCATCAGCCACAATGAGAAATTTTGAGCTCATCAAGCCAGCTATCAAAGAAGTGCTGGACAAATACCCAACCGTGGAGCTTCATATTGTAGGGCACTTAGATATCCCGCAGGATATGAAACAATATTCGCGGCGTATTATCGTCCATGAGTATGTGGACTGGAAGGCCTTGCCTCAGCTGATTAGTCAGGTTGATATTAATCTGGCTCCACTAGTAGACTCAGTCTTTAATCGGGCTAAGTCAGAAATCAAGTGGATAGAAGCAGCTCTAGTCAAGGTACCAACGATTGCCAGTCATATCGGTGCTTTTTGCGGACATGATGATAGATGGTCAGACTGGGACTTTTGGCTAAAAGATAGTGAATGGGAAAGAAAAGCTGGAAAGCCTGATTCTTTCTGCGGATTTACGCAGAGAACTAGCAGAGAACGCCTACGCTTTTGTATTAGAAAATTGCAGTTTAGATAAAAAAGATGAAATGGTGACTTATTTTGAAAAGAAATAAAGAAGTCAAAGTCGAGAATATTTTCTTGTTACTGGCAAGTGTATTTGTCTTGACTTTTATGATTGCACAGCCGATTAATCGAGTGCCTGATGAGACCAATCACGCTCGTATGACATGGGAAATCTTCCATAAACCTACCAGTCGAACATATAAATGGATGGACAAAATCCCATCCACTCCGAATGTTTCTCCGGCAGAGTACAAGCAGCTGTTCTCAGAGAAGATAGATCTGGCGCAAGAAGAGTTTACCTTTGGCTTTAATCTCAAGGCTATCTCTTTTCTGCCTCAGCTACTAGGTATGACCTTGGGAAGCATACTTTATCCGTCAGTAGGCTTCATCGTGATGATGGGGAGGCTCTTTAATGCTTTGGCATATATCATCGGAGTTTATCTGCTGATTAAATACTTCAAATATGGCAAAAAAGCTCTGCTTTTCCTATCTCTTTTGCCTATTATGGTCCAGCAAGCAGCTTCTCTCTCTTACGATGTGATGAACTACCTGGAAATTATGTTGGCGGTTGGCTTTTTGACCAATATTGCCTACCATAAGAAATTCACTAATAGAAATATACTGGAGCTTTTGGTGATTTCTATAGGACTCTTTGTCACCAAACCGAATAATGTCCTTTTATTAGGCTTGCTGCCTTTTGTTGACTTTGAGTTTGAAGGATTCCTTGCGGTTCTGAACAAGCCTTTTCTTGCAACCAAAGCTTTTGTAGCTCGTTATCGCCCTATCTTCTATGTACTTGGCTTTTCAGCTTTCTTTCTTGCCTTGCATCTGGCATTTCGCAATCAGGGAGGGCTCTTGCACTATGGTCAAGTCTTGCTGAATACGCTCTTTAAGCAAAGTGTTAATGGCGACTTGAATACGATTTTGACAATCGGTATGTTTGGTTTCTTGGGTAATTTTACTATCCAGCTGCCGCTTTGGCTGATTTTTATTGATGTGGCAGTCTTGGCGATTATCTTTTTGCAGTCGCAGAAAGATTTTATGACCAAGGGTTACACAGTCATGTCGCGTTATCTCTTTCTGGTTCAAGTGATTGCTGTTGTGTCGATTATGTATCTGCAGTGGACGCCTATCGTCCTAGGTAAAGATGCTATGATATCAGTTGGTGCTCAGGGACGTTATTTTACCCCCTTCTTGATCTTATTGCTACCAACTGTTGCTAATCTAGGGACCTTGGACATTAAAGACAGGGTGATGAATCGAATGATGGTTGGGACTCTAGTAGCTAACTTCTTGGTTTCCCTCTACTTGATGGTGCCCTTTTATTGGAATGTACTAGGATAAGCTATGAAAAAAAATATATTATTCATTTCTCCAACTGGAACGCTGGATAATGGAGCTGAAATCTCTATTGTCAATTTGATGGAATACCTGGTAGAGACGGGCTATCAGGTTATCAATGCGATTCCGGATTATCATGTAGCCGTTCAGCAGGACTATATATCCAGCCTGGCAGCCTTGGGTATTGAGACTATAGCCTTGCCTTCAGTTAAATGGTGGTGGGAGGACGCGCCTGGTGGCCTGCCAGGTAGTCCTGAGTCTAGAGCTCGGTCTTATCAAGAAAATACCTCGGCGCTTAGAAAGACACTAACGGAGCGAAAGATTGACTTGGTTATTACCAATGCGGTCAATATGTTTCAAGGAGCAGTGGCAGCGGCCTGCGAGGATGTTCCGCATTTCTGGCTGATTCATGAATTTCCTGACGGAGAGTTTGGCTACTATAAGGAAAAGCTAGATTTTATCAGTGATTATTCGCAGGAAATATTTGCAGTTAGAGGTGCCTTGCAGAGACAGTTACAGGAGCTGCTGCCAGACAGAAAAGTCTTGTCTTTTGCCCCTTTTACGAAAATTCATCCTACTAATACAGGAGAAAAGGATAGAGCCGAAAGGCGTATTGTGTCAGTCGGACGTTTGACAGAGCGGAAAAATCAATTAGAATTGATAAAAGCCTATAACCAGCTATCTCTGCCAAAACCGGCTTTGGTTTTTATCGGTGCCTGGGATGAGAAGTACAAAAAAAGATGCGAGACATATATCTCTGAACACAAGGTGAAAAAAATATTAGTTTTCCTAGGGACACAAGGACAATCCTTGGGTCAGAGGTGACAGCAGCAGACTTAGCGGTATTTCCTTCTGCGATGGAAACCTTTTGGTTTAGTCTATATTGAAGCGATTATGAATGGCCTTCCGACCATTTTGTCGGACAATCCTGGTCATCTATCCGCCTATGAAATCTTTTGAAGAAGGTCAGCTGTATTCATCTGGTAATATTGAGGAGTTGGCTGATAAGATAAACATTGCCTTGGCCAACCTTTTGAGGGATTAAAAGACCGGTCGGTGGCCAATCTTGGCAAAGATTCAAGAGCGCTACACAGTTCAGAGTGTTTACCAAAAACTTATTGGATAAGATTGAAAACACTGAAATGTACAAGGCTAACTCCTTGCGCCATGTCAAATGCCTATTGGATACAAATTTACCTTCTCAACCAGCCAGCTCTTTCTTACGCAAAGTGAAAAATAAGCTGCTTCCTGGTAGAAGAGGTTAAAGAAAGAAAAGGACAAGTTCAGCTGCGGCTCTACCTGTCCTTTTTGTATTATACAAACACACTAGAAAGTGGTATAATAGAATGGATTGTAAAATCTTGAATTGAGGGAAATCATGAAACATGTCTTCATCATCGGGAGTCGGGGACTTCCTGCCAAATATGGAGGATTTGAAACCTTTGTCGAGAAATTGACAGAGCATCAAATCTCTTCTCAAATCCAGTATCATGTGGCTTGCTTATCAGATGATGAAACTTTTCATCATTTTGACTACAAGGGAGTAGACTGCTTTACAGTCAAGCCACCCAAGCTTGGTCCGGCCCGCGTAATTGCCTATGACATGATGGCTGTCTCCTACGCCCTCAAGTTTGCTAAGAAAGAGCAGATTGATCAGCCAATTTTTTACATTCTTGGTAATACGATTGGTGCTTTTATCTTTCCCTTTGCTCGTCGTATCAATCAGGCAGGCGGTAAATTCTTTATCAATCCTGACGGGTTGGAGTGGAAGCGGGCCAAATGGTCTAAGCCAGTCCAAGCCTATCTCAAGTATTCTGAGAAGGTCATGACCAAGCATGCAGACTTGGTTATAGCGGATAATCAAGGCATCGAAAGCTATATTCAAAAAGCTTATCCTTGGTCTAAAACGACCTGTATTGCTTATGGAACCGACCTTTATCTGTCCAATCTGACGGAAAACGAAGGCAAGGTCAGGGTCTTCTTTGAAAAGTGGGCCAGTAAGGAAAAAGACTATTACCTCATTGTCGGACGCTTCGTTCCGGAAAACAACTATGAAACCATCATTCAGGAATTCATGAAATCCAAAACCAAACGTGACTGCTGATTATCTGCAATCATGAGGGCAATCCCTATTTTGAAGAACTCAAGCAGAAAACAGGCTTTGACCATGATTCTCGTATTAAGTTTGCCGGTACGGTCTACGATCAGAACCTGCTCAAATATATCCGTAATCACGCTTTTGCATACATACATGGTCATGAGGTTGGTGGGACCAATCCGGGACTCTTGGAAGCACTGGCTCAGACCGATGCTAATCTGGTGCTGGATGTGGACTTTAACCGTAAGGTGGCAAAAGAAACGGCTCTGTACTGGCAAAAAGAACTTGGCCAGCTGGCCCAACTGATTGACCGAGTAGATGCTCAAACAGAGTTTACGGAGCTAGGTCAAGCCGCCAAAGAAAATATGAAAGAAAACTACACCTGGGAAAAAATTGTGGGTGAATACGAGGATTTATTTTTATCATGAAAGTGACCATTCTTCTGTCCACCTATAATGGGGAGCAGTTTCTGGCCGAGCAGATTAAGAGTATTCAAGAGCAGACATATAGGGACTGGCAGCTGCTGATTCGTGATGATGGCTCTACAGATGGGACGCGTGCTGTCATCGAAGACTTTTGCCGCAAGGATGACCGTATTTCCTTTATCAATCGGGAAAATCCACAAAATTTGGGTGTCATTCAAAGTTTTCATAGCTTGCTTCAATACCAAGATTCGGATTTCTATCTCTTTAGCGACCAAGATGACGTTTGGCTGCCAGACAAGATTGCCATGCAATTGGCTGAGGCAGACAAGTATGATAGCAGTCAGCCCTTGCTGGTTTATACTGACTTGAAGGTCGTAGATCAAGAGCTACAGGTTGTTCACGAAAGCATGATTCGCACTCAGTCGGATCACGCTAATACAGAACTAGTCCAAGAGTTGACAGAGAATACGGTGACGGGCGGCGTTTCTATGATAAATCGCGCCTTGGCCCAACTTTGGACTGGGAAGGAAGAACATGATCTGCTCATGCACGATTGGTATCTGGGCTTGCTGGCTGCGGCTTTTGGCAATCTAGTCTATATTGACAAGCCAGGTGAGCTCTATCGCCAGCATTCAAATAATGTTCTAGGAGCTCGAACGCTCAGAAAACGCGTAAAAAACTGGGTGCGTCCCCATGTTCTTTTTGCCAAATATTGGAAATTGATAAAAGACAGTCAGACCCAGGCCAGAAATTTGCTGGTCCTGCCGCTGACTGCTGAAAATAGAGAGTTAATTGAGAACTTTGTGACCATTATGGAGGTGCCTTTTAAGGAGCGCTGGTGCAGGATTCACCAGTACGGCTATCGTAAAAACCGCACTTTCCATACCCTTGTTTTTACGAGCCTCATTCTCACAAAGTTTGCTTATAAGGAGTAATATTCATGGATTTTTTTAGTAAAAAAAATCGTATTCTTTTGAAAGAATTAATCAAGACGGATTTTAAGTTGCGTTATCAAGGGTCCTTGGTCGGCTATCTCTGGTCGATTTTGAAGCCATTGATGATGTTTACTATCATGTATCTGGTCTTTGTCCGCTTTTTGCGCTTTGATGATGGGACACCCCACTATACAGTAGGGCTTTTTGCTGGGGATGGTCTTTCTGGTCTTTCTTTACCGAAGCCACTAATATGGGCATGCTTTCCATCGTTTCTCGGGGAGATTTGCTGCGTAAATTAAACTTTCCTAAAGCATACCATCGTCTTTTCATCAGTTCTTGGAGCAGCTATCAATTTTCTGATTAATCTGGTCGTTGTTTTCCTTTTCGCCTTTGATTAATCAGGTGGAGTTCGGCTTGCATACGCTGATGATTATTCCTCTTTTTCTGGAGGTATTGGTCTTGGCAATGGGCTGTGCCCTCATGCTGTCTTCCTTGTTTGTGAAGTATCGGGATATTGGACCGATTTGGGAAGTGGCTCTTCAAGCAGGAATGTACGCCAGCCCTATTATCTACTCTCTGAACTTCCTTTTGGATGGTAAAAAACTTTTTGTAGCTAAAATTATGATGCTCAATCCGATTGCTCAGATGCTGCAGGATATGCGCCATTTCATCGTTTCTCCTGTTAATGTCAGAGGCTGGGATATCGTGAATAACAAACTAATCGCCCTCATCCCTTACTTGATTCCTTTTGTGATATTGGCTCTAGGTTTGTTCTTCTTTAATAAAAATGCTAAGAGATTTGCGGAGATTTTATAATGTCAAATAATATTGCAGTAAAAGTCGACCATGTAAGTAAATTCTTTCGATTGCCTACTGAGGCTACTCAGAGTTTGAGAACCAGTCTGGTCAATCGTTTTAAGGGGATCAAAGGCTACAAAGAACAGCATGTTTTGAAAGATATTTCCTTTGAGGTCGAAAAAGGTGACTTCTACGGGATTGTCGGCCGCAATGGATCTGGTAAGTCCACCCTCCTGAAATTATCTCTGAGATTTATATTCCGGAGAAGGGCAAGGTAACTATTGACGGTAAGTTGGTTTCCTTTATTGAGCTAGGTGTTGGATTCAATCCAGAACTAACCGGCCGCGAAAATGTCTATATGAATGGTGCCATGCTGGGATTCTCAACAGAAGAAGTAGACGCCATGTACGATGATATCGTGGAGTTTGCTGAGCTAGGCGAGTTTATGAACCAAAAACTCAAGAACTACTCCAGTGGTATGCAGGTGCGTTTGGCCTTTTCTGTGGCCATCAAGGCTCAGGGTGATATTCTGATTTTGGACGAGGTCTTGGCCGTCGGGGACGAAGCCTTTCAGCGTAAGTGTAATGACTATTTCAAAGATCGTAAGGAATCAGGCAAAACGACCATTCTGGTGACCCATGACATGGGAGCTGTTAAAAAGTATTGCAACAAGGCTGTCTTGATTGAAAATGGCTTGGTCAAGGCTATCGGCAATCCAGATGATGTGGCCAACCAGTACAGTTTGGACAATGCGACTGAAACAAAAGCCATGAACGAAGGATTCCAGGTTGAGAATGCAGCAGTTTCTGATTTGAAGGTTAAGCTCTTGCATTCGCCTCAGATTTCACCTGAACAAGAGATTGAATTTGAAATTTCTTATCAGGTAAATCAAGACCTACCGACCTATGTTTCCTTTTCTCTGACAGATATCGATCGAACTATCTGGCTCTACAATGATAATTCCATGGATCAGCCGACAGAAGGACCTGGACAGAAGCGTTTGACTTACAAGTGCCATGTGTCACAGATAAATAACGCTAAGTTAAAACTGCAGGTTTCAGTGCGGGATCAGGAAGAACAAATTTCTAGCCTTTGCAGACTCTCAGAACAACCCAGTTATCTTAGTCAATCGTCAGGATATTAAGGATGACGATGTCTCTGCTAAGGATTCTGCCACTGGCTTAATCCAGCGTAATGGCAGTTGGAAGATTTCTCAATCATAAAGAATAAGGTATTTTCATGGAACGAATATTACTCTATGTTCATTTCAATAAATGCAATCATATAAGCGGTCATGTCTTCTATCAATTGGAGCAGCTAAAGCCGCTTTTTTTCTAAGATTATTTTTTTATTTCAAATAGTCCTTTGAGCAATGAGGACAAATGCCGGCTGAGAGAAGACTTGGGAATTTCTGACTTGCTTGAGCAGGGATAATCGAGGCTTTGATTTTGCAGCTTGGCGTGATGGCATGAACTGGCTGGGTTTTGACACTTTGCAGAACTCAGACTCTCTGACTCTCATGAACGACACTTGCTTTGGTCCACTATGGGATTTAGCGCCCATTTATCAGCGCTTTGAAGAGGATTCGCAAGTCGATTTTTGGGGAATGACTAATTTTCGCAAGACCAGTTACTTTGAAGAACACCTGCAGAGCTACTTTGTCACCTTTAAGCAGTCAGTTCTCAAAGACAAGTCTTTCCGTGAATTTTTGGTCTCAGGTAGAAGATTTTACTGACGTTCAAGATGTGATAGACCATTACGAGACCCAGTTTACCAAACGTTTTTGTAGAGGCAGGATTCAGATATCAATCTCTCCTTGATACCCGTCAGGAAGAAGCAGGAGAATTGGTTCATCCAGACTTTTTCATACTATAAGCCACTTAGGATTCTGGAAGCGAAGGTTCCTTTTTCTAAAGGTGAAAAGCTCTCACGGGCAATCCTTTTTTAGGCTAGGTATTTGCTGGAAGATCTTGAAACCAACTCATCCTATCCAACTTCGCTTATTAGGGAACACCTGTTCTATCATTTTGGTCCAGACCTTCCTTGTTTGCTACAGGACAAGTATTTGTCTCAGGCAACTTCGAACTATCGGGCTGATCAGCCTGTCCTCCTGCATATTCATGTAACGGATTTTCCTATTTTTCAGCACTATCAGGACAAGCTATTCTCTCTGTCATCTCAGTATCAGTATTTAGTGACTGTAGCGCAGCCAGAAATGCTGAAACAGCTGCAGACAGCGCTGGCACATCTGGGCGATAAAGTTCAGCTTGTCCTAAGTCAGGCATCGCATGCCTGGCTTGCCATGCTAGACCAGAAGGAAATTCTGCAAGACTATGCTTATATCGGCCATCTATCTACTCATCGATTGGTAGAGAATCAGGCTGTTTTTGACCAAGCTATGCGCTCTGATTTGATAAATATGATGGTTTATTATGCAGATACAAGCATAGAAGCGCTAGAGCAGGAGTCTGCTGTAGGGCTGGTTATTCCAGATTTGCCGCGCCTAGTCAGGGATGGCTTGTTTGAGTCAGAACCGCCGCGTCCAAGGCTGGCTGCTATCTGGCAGGAAGCTGGTTTGCATAAGTCTTTTGACTTTATGACTCCCCCTTCTCTAACGAGAGTCTATGGTGGCTTTGTATGGTTTAAATACTCTGCTTTGGCTAGTTTGTTCCAGATGAAGAGCTTAGAAAGTTTGCCGTCCTCTGATCAGGAGTTGTCTGATGTTTTAGAGCATTTATTGGTTTATCTAGCTTGGGATAGTCATTATGATTTCAAGATTATGCCCTTATCTTCTCTCCCTTCTTTACTGGACTGGCAGAGGAAAAAGGCAGAGTTGACCGAGCAAAAAGAAAAATTAAGTCAGAAAAATTTATCTCAAAAGATTAGAAATCGTTTGTCCAATCTTTTAAAGAAAAAGTGAGATTCTTAATTCACAAAAAATCTCGCTAGAGAATATAACTATTTACCAGAAAGAAAAAAATGAAATTTTTTTACTCAACCACTATAAGCAGTTCTCATACCTGCTGATTAGTTTTTTTACTTTTTAGATATAGTCGCTGTTACGACAGTTTTACTATTGGAGGAAGGCGAAAGATTTGCGGAATTATCCAGCCTTGTGGTTGGCCTTTCTGATGTTGCTCCCTCTTTTGTTTGGCTTGGGTAAGCTTTTGTCTCAGCTCTTCAGCAAAAAGATTCTTTTCTATGGTCAGCTATTATTTACGCTCTCTATACAGGATTTTTCTTACTTACTGACAGTAACGCAGCATGTCAATGATTTTTGAGTTCAAAAGCAGAACGGGTTTTCAGCAATCATTTTTTTGGCAGTTTAACTCCCTGCCTGGCTTGCTTTTTGATTTTCTTATTTGCGTATATTTTTTTATCCATTTTCCAAAGCTTAAAAAAACGCTTTCCAGGTAAGTTCTTGCAGGTTAATAAGAAAAAAATAGAGGTACTGGAAAAATCTTTTTCTCCCAACTCTTTTCTATTTCTTGCTTTGATGGACGATAAGATGCCGGAATTGCTGCATCACCAAAGCTATTTAGTGAATTTCCTTGAGGAAGGCAAGTTGGATATAACGCAGAACTTTGTGCTAACTTTCCTCTGCCTTATCGCACTAATCTTTATCCTGCTTTCTCTCCCCAGCTTTCTAGCTGTTAAGGGATTGCGTGATCTCGCTCAGAATAAAGCCAGTGTTTCTGTTGCTTTTGTGTTGAGTGCAGTGTTTGCTCTTATCTTTAACTATACAATCCAAAATAGTATCCGAGGAGACGTGATTGTTTTGGATCAGTATCTTTTCACTGGAGCCAGTCTCTTTCAAATCATTGTTTTTTTCATGATTTTTTTATGGCTCTTTACCTGATTTTCAATCATTTTCTCCTGCCAACCATGCTGATAACAGCGCTAGTAGTGGTTGCTACCATAGCCAGCAGTCTGAAATTTCAGTATCGCCAAGAGCCAATATTGCCTAGTGATATGGTCTGGCTGAGAAATCCCAAGACACTCTTTGACTTTCTCGGAGGCAATTACGGATTTTATGCTATCTTGGGACTAGTTGCTTTAGGCGCTCTCTACTGGTATTTGCGTAAGAAAATCTTGCCAGGCAAGCTCATTACCGTTCTTAAATACCAGCTCCTCTTGCTAGTCCTGCCCCTGGTCTTTTTCTTGGGAGTCATGGATATATTTGCTACTAAAAAGAATGGCAAAATAGTAGAGAATATCCCAGTTATTTCGATCTTAAATAATTTCCATGACCTGACTTGGATGGGAAATACTGTCAATTCACAGCTGCGCTCCCTTTCTTTTGTCTGGTTTTCACAGATGTCGGATACAACCATGATTGAGCCACGTGGCTATTCTAAGGAAAAGATTCAAGAGATAGAAAAAAAGTATAAGAATGTTGCGGAAGATATTAACAAAGAACGCCAGAATAAAATCGAAGATCAAACGGTAATTTATCTCTTGAGTGAAAGTTTTTCTGACCCTGCTCGGGTTGATGGCGTTACTATGTCTGAGAATCCAATTCCTTATATTCAGGAAGTTAAAACTCGCACCACCAGTGGACTTATGAAGTCAGACGGCTATGGTGGAGGAACGGCCAACATGGAATTTCAGACCCTGACAGGTTTGCCTTTTTATAATCTGTCTCCATCTATTTCGGTTCTCTATACTGAAATTGTCCCGAGGATGAATAGATTTCCTTCCATTAGTGATGCTTATTCATCTAAGAATCGGACAGTAATCCATCTGGCCTCCCCTAGCAATTATGCCAGAAATGTCATTTACCAGGATTTGGGATTTGATACCTTTATTCACTATGGCACCAAAGGCCTGAAAGGTGATAATATAGGTGGTAATTACAGCGATCAAACGACTTATAATCAAGTCTTGGAGCATTTGAATGGAAAGCAGGGGCAATTTTTCTCTGTCATGACCATGCAGAACCACATGCCTTGGAGTGAGCCTAATCCTGTCTACATGTCTGCCAGCTATCCTGACTTTAGCAAGGAAGGAAACGAATCTCTTTCTAGCTATGTCAGAATGCTTTACCATACAGATCAGGCCACCAAAGAGTTTTTGGAGAAGCTTTCAAAGGTAGATAAAAAAAGGTAACAGTCGTCTTTTTATGGCGATCATCTGCCAGGTCTCTATCCTCAGTCAGCCTTTAAAGAAGATCCAGAAAGCCAATATCTGACAGATTATTTCGTTTGGAGTAATTATGAAACTCCTAAACTTGATTATCCAAGAGTCAATTCTAGCGATTTCTCCGCTCTCTTACTGGAGCAGACAAATTCCAAAGTATCACCTTACTATGCTTTATTAACAGAAGTATTGCATAAGGCCAGCGTGGATAAAAAGGAATTGGACGAAGAAGCTCAAGAAATAGCAGATGATTTGAAACTGATTGAGTATGATATGGTCAGAGGCAAAGGCTACTTGTCTGATAGCTTCTTTAAGACAGCAAAATCATAAATAAAAAAATAGAATAGGCAAGTCTACCTGTTCTATTTTTTCTTAATTTATGCTAAACTAGTAGTATGGGGGTGTGAGCATGATAAAGATTTTCGGTAAGGTTCGCTATCACTGGCAGCCAGATGTAGCTATCCTGATAATATATTGGTCTTTATCGGTCATTCCGATTTTTGTTGGTCTAGCTTTGATGTATGAAAGCTCACGAGTGCCGACTCTTGTTCTGTTTTCTTTCTTCTTGTTCATGGTTTTGCTGGGAATGGGAGTTCATCGTTATTTTACCATTTATGATGATGGAACCTTGCGAATTATCACAGCCAATCCCTTTACTCCGATAAAGGTCAAGATTTCAGATATTGAAAAAGTCGAAGTGACTAAGACGTCAATTACCTTATATTTTAAAGGGCAGAACCGCAGCCGGAGTTTTTGTATGCGCAAGTGGCCTAAGAAATATTTTGTCAATGCCCTGGCCCTTAATGAGCATTTTAAGGGTGAGGTAGAATTAGTAGATAATTTTACCCATATTGACTATTTTGAAGCTTACTATGGCAGTCAGTCCAAAAAATCCTAGTCTTTCAAAAGAGCTCGGGTTGGGCAGTTTTTGATGGCTTCCACGACATCGGGATCCTCAGCGATTTCCTTTTCTAGGAGCTGGTCGTCCTGGTAAAATTTGACGATGCCATTGTCATGATAGTCAAAAAGATCTGAGTAGGTTTGACAGAGCCCACAGGCAATGCACCGTTCGGGAATGAGTGTTACTTTCATACCCATATTGTAATAAGATTTTAAGAAAAACTCAAGGAGGAAGTCATGGAAAAAGAACCATGGGAAGAAGATGTATACGATAACGGAGAAGATAAGTTGAAACGAACTAAGAAGTTTAGCGCCTTGAATGCAGACCGCTTGTTGACCATATTAACCATTATTTTCTGTATTTTAGTGGTTGCGGTGGTGTGCTTCCTGACCTATCTGTCTACTGGAGGAAGTAATAGACAGACCCAAATGGAAGGTTTCTACGGCACTTCAGCAGCAAGTTCTAGCAGTGAAGCGTCTTCTACAGCAGAGCAGACGGCGGCAAATACCACAGAATCCTCTGAAGGGACTCTGACTGTTCAGCCTGGCGAAGGAGAAGCAGCCATTGCGGCGCGTGCAGGTATTTCTATTGCCAAGCTGGAACAGCTTAACCCTTCTCATATGTCTACTGGTTCTTGGTATGCCAATCCAGGTGACGTTGTGAAGATTGAGTAGGAGCCAGCCATGAAACAGATTCAAATTGCGATTGACGGTCCTGCTTCCAGTGGAAAATCGACCGTTGCCAAGATTATTGCTAAGGATTTTGGCTATACTTATTTAGATACAGGAGCCATGTACCGGGCTGCAACCTATCTGGCTCTGCGGCATCATCTGACAGAAGCAGATGCCACTGAAATTGTAGACTTGCTCAATAATCATTCGGTCAGTTTTGGTCGAGCGGAAGATGGCGAGCAGCTAGTCTTTGTCGGCGACGTGGATGTGACTCACCCGATTCGGGAAAATGAAGTTACCAATAATGTTTCCTGGGTATCTGCCATTCCTCAAGTCCGTGAGAAACTGGTGGCCTTGCAGCAGCAAATTGCAGCTCAGGGAGGGATTGTCATGGATGGCCGTGATATTGGAACGGTTGTCTTGCCTCAGGCTGAGCTCAAGATTTATCTGGTAGCCTCGGTTGATGAAAGAGCTGAGCGCCGTTATAAGGAAAATTTATCAAAAGGTATTCCTGCTGACTTGGAGAAACTGAAAGAAGAAATTGCAGAGCGGGATTATAAGGACAGTCATCGCGAGGTTTCGCCATTGAGACCGGCAGACGATGCCATTCATTTTGATACCACGGGTGTTGGCATTTCTGAAGTTGTTGCATTTATCGAAGAAAAAGCGAAAAAAATCATTGACAAATAAAATGAAACTTGGTATGATAGTAGAGTTGAGAAAAGCAGAAGTGAGAGCTTCTCGCCTTGCGACTAACGTTGTCTGGCTCTACAGGATTCAGTTTCAGTAATGAAATATTATCGTGTAGTGCGGGTTTGCGTTAGCAGGTCCGCACTTGTTTTTCTCTAAAAATAAAAAAAGAGGTGAAAACCATAGCAAAACAAGACTTATTCATCAATGATGAAATTCGTGTGCGTGAAGTTCGCTTGATCGGTCTTGACGGCGAACAATTAGGGTATTAAACCGCTGAGCGAAGCGCAGTCTCTTGCGGATGAAGCAAATGTCGATTTGGTCCTGATTCAGCCACAAGCTAAACCACCTGTTGCAAAAATTATGGACTATGGCAAGTTCAAATTTGAGTACCAGAAAAAACAAAAAGAACAACGCAAGAAACAAAGTGTTGTTACTGTGAAGGAAGTCCGTCTCAGTCCAACTATTGATAAGGGAGACTTTGACACTAAACTTCGCAACGCACGCAAGTTCCTTGAAAAAGGAAATAAAATAAAGGTATCTATCCGCTTCAAAGGCCGGATGATTACCCACAAAGAAATCGGGGCTAAAGTTTTAGCAGATTTTGCTGAAGCGACTCAAGATGTTGCTATTATTGAGCAAAAGCCTAAGATGGATGGACGTCAGATGTTCATGCAGATGGCGCCAATTCCTGACAAAAAATAGATTGTCAGAAAGATAGAAAAAAAGGAGAAAACATTATGCCAAAAACAAAAAAACACCGCGCATCAGCTAAACGTTTCAAACGTACAGGTTCTGGTGGATTGAAACGTTTCCGTGCTTACACTTCTCACCGTTTCCACGGAAAGACTAAGAAACAACGCCGTCATCTTCGTAAAGCAGGAATGGTGCATGCAGGAGATTTCAAGCGTATCAAAGCAATGCTTACAGGTCTGAAATAAGAGCTGCTGTAACAATTATCTAGGAAATATTGGAGGAAATATAAATGGCACGTGTTAAAGGTGGCGTTGTATCACGCAAACGCCGTAAACGTATTTTAAAATTAGCTAAAGGTTACTATGGAGCAAAACATATCTTGTTCCGTACTGCAAAAGAGCAAGTAATGAACTCTTACTACTATGCATACCGTGACCGCCGTCAGAAAAAACGTGACTTCCGCAAACTTTGGATCACTCGTATCAATGCGGCAGCTCGTTTGAACGGACTTTCATACTCACAATTGATGCATGGTTTGAAATTGGCTGAGATTGAAGTTAACCGTAAAAATGTTGGCTGACTTGGCTGTTAACGATGCAGCAGCTTTCACAGCTCTTGCAGACGCAGCTAAAGCTAAGCTTGGTAAATAATTAAAATAAGAACTGAGGATTTCCTTGGTTCTTTTTTAATAACTTTTAATGAAAAGTATGAAGAGGAAAATTGCCTGCCACGTCACTTATAGTATAGATAAAGGCTTGTTACTGATAAGACAGCTTTCATGATAAAGCTAGTTAAAAATAGGGATTTGCGATATAATAGAAAAAACAGATACTTATGTGAATAAAAAATCAGTAGAATGGAGAAATTATGTTAGAGAATCGTTTAGCTTGGGACCAGTATTTTGCGGCTCAGGCTCTCTTAATTGCTAATCGCTCAACCTGCAAAAGAGCCAAAGTCGGCGCTGTCTTGGTTAAGGATAATAAGGTTATTTCAACTGGTTACAATGGCTCAGTTTCAGGGACGGAGCACTGTATTGACCACGAGTGTCTGGTTATTGACGGTCACTGCGTGCGGACCTTGCATGCTGAGGTCAATGCCATCTTGCAAGGAGCCGAGCGGGGAGTCCCCAAGGGATTTACGGCTTATGTGACTCATTTTCCCTGTCTCAACTGTACCAAGCAACTGCTTCAGGTCGGCTGTAAGCGAGTGGTCTACATCAACCAATATCGGATAGATGACTATGCTCAGTATCTCTACAAGGAGAAAGAGGTGGAATTAGTTCATCTGCCGCTGGATGATGTCAAGAAGGCTATCGCTCAGACGGATTTGGTTTAGTGTACTTTAATTTTTTAAGATTAGTAGTCTTCTTATTCGAAGTAAATCTAAATAATAAAGCTATAGTTTTCGTCTATAGCTTTTTCTATTAAAAAAATTCTGAATTTTTTAGCGAAAAGTGGTATAATGAAGAAGTTATATAGTCCCGATAAGGTGGTAGGAAACTTCTATCAGTACTTTGTAACTCGCAAACAATGACGGCTCCAAAGTCGCTCGTCATTCTACGGTTGCCGCTATGCTGCGGTCACCCTATGCGCCTTACTAGCTCAGAAATAAAAAGGTATCGTTTTTATTTCTTTTGCGTCGTAACTCGTAGGTGACAAGATTTTCATCATTTTGGAGTTTGTTTATTTGTTTAATATTTTTTAAGGGGGGACATTTCTATGTCAGAACGTAAACTTTTCACGTCTGAGTCTGTATCGGAGGGGCATCCTGATAAGATTGCAGACCAAATTTCCGATGCTATTTTGGATGCTGTCTTGAGTCAGGATCCAGATGCCCATGTGGCTGCTGAAACAGCCGTTTATACGGGCTCGGTTCATGTTTTTGGTGAAATTTCGACCACAGCCTATGTGGATATCAATCGTGTGGTTCGTGATACCATTGCAGAGATTGGCTACACCAATACAGAGTATGGCTTTTCGGCAGAGACGGTCGGTGTGCATCCATCTTTAGTGGAGCAGTCGCCAGATATTGCTCAGGGTGTCAACGAAGCTCTGGAAGTTCGTGGGAATGCGGATCAAGATCCATTGGACTTGATTGGTGCTGGAGACCAGGGGCTTATGTTTGGCTTTGCGGTGGATGAAACGCCGGAGCTCATGCCGCTGCCTATCTCGCTCAGTCACAAGCTAGTCCGTCGATTGGCGGAATTGCGCAAATCAGGAGAGATTGCCTATCTGCGACCAGATGCTAAGTCTCAGGTGACCGTTGAGTACGATGAAAATGACCAGCCAGTGCGCGTGGATACGGTAGTTATTTCGACCCAACATGACCCAGAAGTGACCAATGAAGAGATTCATCGTGATGTGATTGAAAAAGGTAATTAAAGCAGTTATCCCAGCCCAATATTTGGATGATAAGACGAAATTCTTCATCAATCCAACCGGTCGCTTTGTAATTGGCGGCCCGCAAGGTGACTCTGGCTTGACTGGACGTAAGATTATTGTGGATACTTACGGCGGTTATGCTCGTCACGGTGGCGGTGCCTTTTCTGGTAAGGATGCAACCAAGGTCGACCGCTCAGCTTCATACGCAGCTCGTTACATTGCTAAAAACATCGTGGCGGCGGGACTGGCCAAGAAAGCAGAAGTGCAGCTAGCCTATGCCATTGGTGTGGCTCAGCCGGTTTCTGTACGGATTGATACTTTTGGCACTGGTACTGTTGCAGAAAGCAAGTTGCAGGAAGCTGTTCGTCAGATTTTTGATTTGCGTCCGGCCGGCATCATTCAAATGCTGGATCTGGAAACGTCCAATCTATCGTCAGACAGCAGCTTATGGCCACATGGGTAGGACAGACATTGACCTGCCTTGGGAAAAGTTGGATAAGGTAGAGGATTTGAAAGCAGCAGTCCAGTAAGATGACAGTTCTCAATCGTAATGATTGAGAACTTTTTTATATAGGCAGTTTTTACAAGGCAAGCAGTCTAGCCTTGCGCTTCTCTCAGTCTTGGTAATACTGTATTTTTTTCTGAAAGAACTGTTGAAAAAAAGCAATTTTCCTGTTTCATTTTAATTTCAATTGTCTTATTTATCCAAAAGTATAGGAAATTTCCCGAATCTGTGGTATAATAAATGGCAATACCTTGAAAGAGCTTTATTTTAAACATGAAAAAAATTGTAATACATGGTGGTCGCCCCTTAAAAGGAGAGGTGACTATTAATGGTGCTAAAAACAGTGTCGTTGCCTTGATTCCGGCTGTGATTCTGGCGGATGATATTGTAACGTTGGATGGCGTTCCGGATATTTCGGACGTGGATAGTCTGATTGATATCATGATTGCCATGGGGGCTAGTGTTACTCGCTCTGAGGACAGTCTGACGATTGATCCGCGTGGTATCCAAAACGTCCCTATGCCTTATGGGAAAATCAACAGTCTAAGGGCTTCTTATTATTTCTATGGAAGCTTGCTTGGTCGCTATGGTGAAGCAACAGTAGGTCTGCCTGGTGGTTGTGACTTGGGGCCGCGTCCTATTGACTTGCATCTCAAGGCTTTTGAAGCCATGGGGGCTAAGATGACCATGGACGGCAACTACATGAACCTATCCACAGGAGGTCAGCAGCTGAAAGGCGCTAGCATTTATATGGATACGGTCAGCGTGGGTGCTACCATCAATACGATGTTAGCTGCTGTCAAGGCCAAAGGTCGGACTATTATTGAAAATGCAGCGCGGGAGCCAGAAATCATTGATGTGGCAACTCTCTTGAATAATATGGGAGCGCACATCCGTGGAGCAGGTACTGATATTATCACGATTGAGGGGGTTCCACACCTCCATGGAACTCGTCATCAAGTAATTCCAGACCGTATCGAGGCAGGGACTTATATCGCTCTTGCTGCAGCTATTGGACAGGGAATTCAGATTAATAATGTCCTTTATGAGCATTTAGAGAGTTTTATTGCCAAGCTTGAGGAAATGGGTGTTCGGATGACGGTTTCTGAAGACAGCATTTTTGTCGAAGAGCAGCAAAACCTGCGAGCTATCAACATTAAGACTTCTCCTTATCCAGGCTTTGCAACTGACTACAACAGCCCATCACTCCGCTCTTGCTGACGGCTAATGGCCATGGTAAGATTACGGACACCATCTATGAGAAGCGGGTTAACCATGTGGCGGAGCTGGCTAAGATGGCAGGCAAGATTTCGACCAGCAGCGATCAGATTGTCTATGAGGGACCAAATCAACTGCAGGGAGCTCAGGTCAAGGCGACCGATTTACGAGCAGGAGCTGCCTTGGTTATTGCAGGTTTAATGGCTCAAGGAAAGACAGAGATTACTAATATCGAGTTTATCCTGCGCGGCTATTCTAATATTATTGAAAAATTAACAAGTCTGGGTGCAGATATCCAGTTGATAGAAGAATAAGCGTTTTTCGCTTATTTTTTGTAGAGGTAGCAGATGAATTTGTGGACACATTTAGCAGCCTGCTCATTTATTGAGACAGAGCATGCTTTTTTGCGGCCTATTGTCTTTGAAGATGCAGGGGCCCTATATAAGATTGCGTCCAATCCGGAAAATACTCAGTTCATTTTTCCGACAGAAGCAAGCCTAGAGGAAAGTGAATACGTCATTGCCAATTTCTTTATGAAAAATCCTCTGGGGATTTGGGCTATTTGTCACAAGGAAACGCAGGAAATGATTGGCTCTGTCAAGTTTGAAAAGATGGACGAGATCAAGAAAGAGGCTGAGTTAGGTTATTTTCTGCGGCAAGACTACTGGGGCCAAGGACTAATGACAGAAATTGTCCGAGAGATTGCTTTTCTATCTTTTACCCGCTTTGACTTCAAGCGCCTCAGTATTATCACTCATGCAGAGAACCTAGCTAGTCAAAAGGTGGCTCAAAAATCTGGCTTCAGCCTCTACCGGCAGTTTAAAGGGAGCGATCGGTACACGAGGAAGATGAGAGATTATCTGGAGTACCGTTATGAGAGAGGAGATTTTAATGAGTAAGCATCAGGAAATTTTAACCTATCTTGAAAATCTTCCAATTGGCAAGAGGGTCAGTGTCCGCAGTATTTCAAACTATCTGGGAGTTAGTGATGGGACGGCCTATCGAGCGATCAAGGAAGCGGAGAACCGCGGTATTGTTGAGACCAGGCCTCGGAGTGGTACGGTTCGGGTCAAGTCCAAGAAAGTTGTCTTGGAGCATCTGACCTACAAGGAAATTGTTGATATTACTGGCTCAGAAGTATTGGCTGGAGAAGATGGTCTAGAAAAAGAATTCAATAAATTTTCCATCGGAGCCATGACGGAGCAGAATATCCTACGCTATCTGACAGAGGGCGGTCTCCTGATTGTTGGAGACCGGACGAAAATTCAGCTCTTGGCTCTGGAAAATGAGAATGCGGTGTTGGTTACTGGAGGTTTTGAAGTCAGCTCGGAAGTTCTAAAGATGGCTAATTTGCTTAATATACCGGTTCTCAGGACCAAGCACGATACCTACACCGTTGCAACCATGATTAATCGTGCCCTGTCTAATATGCAAATCAAGACCGATATTTTAACAGTGGAGCAGGTATATCGCTCTAGCCACGAGTACGGCTTCTTGCATGATACTGATACTGTTCGTGACTATCTAGACTTGGTTCGTCGCAATCGCGCCAGCCGGTTTCCGGTTATCAACCAGCAGCAGATGCTAGTGGGGGTAGTAACCATGCGGGATGCTGGGGATAAGTCTCCTCTGACAACCTTGGACAAGGTCATGACGAAAAACGTCTTTATGACAGGCTTATCGGCTAATATTGCCAATATCAGCCAGCGCATGATTGCAGAAGATTTCGAAATGATACCAGTAGTGCGCAGCAATCAGACCTTGCTGGGTGTGATTACGCGGCGGGACATTATGGAAAAAATGAGTCGTTCTCAGATTTCCAGCTTGCCGACTTTCAGTGAGCAGGTAGGACAGAAGATTAGCCGTCAGGATGATTTGTTTTCCTTTACTGTTGAGCCTTTTATGCTGGAGCAAAATGGTGTGCTGGCCAACGGTGTGCTGACAGAAATTTTGACTCGGATTACCCAGCAGCTCATGGTCAACAGCGGCCGCAGCCTGATAATCGACCAGCTGATGATTTATTTCTTTCAGGCGGTCCAGATTGATGACCTGCTGCATATCCAGCCGCGTATTATCCGTCAGACTAGGCGGACAGCCATTATTGACTTTGAGATGTATTTGGAAGCGATGCTGGTTGCCAAAGCCACGATTACAGTGAAAATTAATTAAGAAGAGGAATTTAGAGAAAGAATGATTACTTTAAATCACAGCGTGAAATTGACTTGATGGACAAGAGTGGAGATTTTCTGGCTTCTGTCCATATCGGTTTGAGAGACTTGATTAAGCCAGGCATTGACATGTGGGACATAGAAGAGTATGTCCGCAAGCGTTGTAAAGAAGACAATGCGCTGCCTCTGCAGATTGGTGTTGAAGGGTCTGTCATGGACTATCCTTATGCGACTTGCTGCTCTCTTAATGACGAGGTAGCCCATGCCTTTCCCCGTCATCAGAAACTGGTAGAAGGCGATGTCATCAGCGTTGATATGGTTGTTGGCTTGGTCGATAAGGCCGAGCTGGATGTGTCCAAGCTAGATTTTGACAATGTAGCAGAGATGAAGCAACACACAGAGAGCTTCCGGGGCGGTGTGGCAGATTCTTGCTGGACCTATGCAGTAGGGAAAATTAGCCCAGAAGCTCAGCAGCTGATGGACGTGACCAAGGAATGTCTCTACCGTGGAATTGCGGCTGCCAAAGTTGGCAATCGCATCGGAGACATTGGCGCAGCTATTCAGGAATATGCTGAAAGTCATGGCTATGGTGTTGTGCGGGATCTGGTGGGTCACGGTGTTGGTCCAACCATGCATGAGGAGCCTATGGTGCCGCATTACGGTCGAGAAGGACGCGGCTTGCGCTTGCGTGAGGGAATGGTTCTGACTATCGAGCCCATGATCAATACAGGTACCTGGGAAATTGATACGGACTTTGAGACCGGCTGGGCACATAAAACGCTGGATGGCGGCCTGTCCTGTCAGTATGAGCATCAGTTTGTCATTACAAAAGATGGTCCTGTCATTCTGACCAGCCAGGGAGAAGAAGGAACTTATTAGAAATCAAAGGCTGGGCACTTGTCTCAGCTTTTTTTTGAAGGAGAAGAGAGTGAAGAAATTATTTAGTAAGGTTCGCAACAATCAGTTTTTAAGAGCATTTTTCCGTTTTTATAAAGAGGCAGATAGTGAGCTGAGCAGCGTTGCAGTTGCTTATTATTGGTTGATTTCTGTTTTTCCCTTGCTCTTGATTGTGGTGAATATTTTGCCCTATTTTCACATTCCGGTGGCGGATTTTCTGACAGCTATCAAGGACATGCTTCCAGAGACTTTATATGATGTTGTGGCAAAAGTCATGCGTGAAGTTCTGACCCAGCCTTCGACTAGTCTGCTGAGCTTCTCAGTCTTGTCGGCTCTTTGGACTTTTTCCAAGTCCATGAATTTCCTCCAGATTGCCTTTAACAAAGCCTATGGGGTGGCTAAGAGTCGGGGGCTGATTTCTCATCGCGTCATGAGTCTCTTTGTGAGTCTAGGTCTGCAGATTCTCTTTGCCTTGGCCCTCTTTCTGACCATGTTCGGCCATATGTCGCTGGATTTCCTCCGTACTTACTGGAAGCTAGATAACCAGCTTTATCAGCACTTGCAGAATTTTACCGAGCCCCTGATTTATGCCTTACTCTTTGCGGTTTTGGTTATGTTCTATTATTTCCTTCCTAATGTGAAAATCAACAAAAAACGCTATGTCCTGCCCGGTAGTGCCTTCGTGCTTCTGACCATTCTGTCCTTGCTGAATATCTTTTCCGTTTACATGGATAATTATTTAAATCACCTGGTTGATGTTCGATCTTTCAGCTCCATCATTATGGTTGTGATGATGTTTTGGTTTATCATAATTGCTAAAATTTTGATTATTGGCGCAGTGCTCAATGCCAGTATCCAGAGCTGCTGTGAGTCAGGGTTTCAAGTTGAAAGCACTGGACGTTTTACTTTCAAGAAGAAAGAGCAAGATGAAGAAGAGGACTGATGTTGTTTTAGAGTGGAGAAGGATAAATAAGTATGAAAAGTAAAAAAATAACAAAATGGAAGAGTATTGTGGTCGCTCTAGTCTTGATTCTAGGATTTGTAGGCTATTATATCTGGGATAATTGTCAAAAGGCAAAATTTCAAGAAAATTATGGTCAATATACCTACTATGTGCCTGAGTATAGACCGAATTATAAATTTTTTGAAGGAAAAAAAGCTTTGTTTTATAATTGGGAGCTTGTAGACTCGGAAGAAATGCAGAAAATGGCAACAGTTAAGTCAGAAGCAAGTAAGTTTGCTAGTGTAAGGGCATTTAGTTATGGCTATTTTGTAAATAACTATATGAAGCTGAAGAATAATCCAGAGCAAGGGCTATATGATTTTAATCGGAATGTACCAGAAAAAGGAGAATATTGGAGGTTAGTTGTTTATAAACTGGTGGGAGAAAAACTAGAAAGAAAAGAATTTGACGTTTTTAAGATGGTGCGTTCTTTTGATGATAATCTTGTTCCTTCTGAAATAGACTCAATAGGAATAGGGAGAGGTACGACCAGTGAGAAGAAGTACGTCAGGATTATTCTTCATCCCAAACATTCTGAAAACGATGAGGATTATAAAGTTTACTTCATTGATTTGGATGAGGGAAAGATTCTTCCAGCTGATAAAGTGAAAACTGATAAGTTATCTACTAAAAATAATTTTGTTTCCAATACAAGCTTTTATGATAACCTCGCTAAGAAAGGAGTAAGCGTATCTATGACCAGTGTTGGTTTAAATGATACGTATCCTCGCAAAAATCTTAAAAAAACAGTCCTTGGTCAAGATTATCCCGAATTGCACAAGATTTTGCAAGGCTATGATTCTCGTGTAGCTTTCTTAAATGAAGAACCTGATATCAAGTTGGTTCAGAAGGTTGCTGAACTCTTCTTTCCGCCAGGAACGAATGTATTTGAGAATGTAACTATCCCAGCTGAATATTCAGTAGATGGGCAGGAACATGTCATTAATTCAGCGGAAGAATTACAAAAATACTATAAGGAAGATGAAAACTAGAAAAAGACATTTTTGCCAAATTTAAAGAGGATTTTCCTCTTTTTTCTTTTCAATTATTTTTATTGCATTTGCAACAAAAAATGGTATAATAGATTCAAATCAAAATTAAAAGGAGGGGATATGTCAGTATTGCGGGAAATTGGGATTATCGCCCGAGCTTTGGATTCCATTGCTAATATTGAGTTCCGTGACATAGAGCTAGCAAGAGGTCAATACCTTTATTTGGTGCGAATCGCGGAGAATCCAGGGATCATCCAAGAGGAGCTGTCGGAGCTTCTCAAGGTGGATCGCTCAACGATTGCCCGCTCTGTCAAGAAGCTAGAGGCCAAGGGCTTGGTCCAGCAGAAGGCAGCCAAGGGCAACAAGAAGAACAAGGAATGGTTTGTGACGGAAAAAGGAGAAAAACTTTATCCTTTGATCCTAGCTGAGAATGACTATTCTGAAGAGACTTCCCTGCAGGGCTTTTCTCAAGCGGAAGTTCAAGCCTTGGAGAAAATGCTGATCCGAGTGCGTGAAAACATCACAGGTGACTGGGAAGCCGTCAAAAAAGGACAAAAAAGAAACTATTAAGATTAAAGAGGTGCATCATGAAAGTTACAGTTGAAAATGAATTTTGGCAAGTATTTCCGAAAGCTCAGATTAGTGTTTTAGTGGTCAAGGGGCTGGATAATAGTGTGGATGAAAGTAAGGACCCATATTTCAAATCCCTGCTGGATAAGGGAGCGAAGCGAGCTGATGACTTTATCCCAGACGAGAACTTCACTCAAAATGAAGTCATTCAGGAGTGGCGGCAGGCCTTCAGCCAATTCAAGACCAAGAAAGGAGCGCGTTCCTCTATCGAAGCTCTGCTCAAGCGGGTCAGTCAGGGGCGTGAATTTCATCCAATCAATCCTTTGGTCGATATCTACAACAGTGTCTCGCTGTCTTATGCGGTTCCATGTGGCGGTGAGGATTTGGATAAGATTGTCGGAGGTCTTTATTTAGGTAAAGCCAAGGGTGGGGAATCCTTTTTCCCGCTGGGTGCTGAGAGTGACGCACCGGCACTTCCAGAAGAAATCATCTACTATGATGAAGAAGGGGCTGTCTGCCGTTGCCTTAACTGGAGAGAAGCCCAGCGAACTATGCTGACCGAGGAGACCAAGAATGCCATCTTGGTTATCGAGTCCATCAACGAAGAGCAGGCCGTGCGTGCTCAAGCAGCTATGATAGAGCTTCAGACTCTGATTGAGGACTATTTTGGTGTCAAAGGTGAAATCACCCATCTGACGCTTGATAATCCAAGCTTGGAAATTTAGGAATAAAAAAATCTGGATCAGAATTATCTGGTCCAGATTTGCTTTTATAGGGTGAAATAGACTGATTTGTTGTTATTTCTCCTTGTTTTTAAAGACAAAAATCTTACTAAAGACATAGTTGAGAACGATGATCAGTACTTGAGCAATGAAGGTTTCGATGGTATTGACCATTTTGATATTGTTATTGACAAACTGGCCTATGATCTGTGGGAAGCTAGTGACAAAAATAAAGGTTAGCAGTAAATTTAAGCCCATAGTAGCCAAACGTGCAGTGAAAAATTTGATAAGTCTAGAAGGCCAGCCACTCCTTGCTTGCTTGAAAACGATGGTATCGTTGGTTACAAAAGCAAAGAGAATGCCAAGAATATCACCAATTATCGTAGCCAGTAGTTCGTTTCCCGTCAATTCATAGCAGAGCATCCGACTGACAACGGATACGACAGTTGTTGCCACACCAAAGAAAAGATAGGCCAGAACCTCATTGTCAAAGAATTTTTTGATTAAAGTTTTCATAAAGATAGTCTATCATATTTCTAGGATTTATGCTATACTAGTTGGGTTGCCAAATCTGTGGGGGAATCAACGAATGATGCCCCTCTCATGTGACGCAACCCTTGGCGCTTAGCTTCTTTCGCCAAGCATATTACACGCGGTAAAGCCGCTAAAGGAGAAAACATGAAACAAGAAACTGACAGTTCGTGATTTGGCTCAGATTGCCATTGTTGCTGCTATTTATGTAGCCCTTACGATTACGCCACCTTTAAATGCCATTAGCTATGGTGCTTACCAGTTCAGAATTTCTGAAATGATGAACTTTATGGCCTTTTATAATCGGAAGTATATCATGGGTGTGACCATTGGCTGTATGATTGCCAATCTCTATAGTTTTGGAATCGTTGATGTCTTTGTTGGCGGTGGGTCCACTTTAGTCTTCCTGTCACTAGGTGTCTATCTTTTCAGTCGCTATAAGAATCAATATCTGATTAAAGGCTTGATTCGTTTGGATCATTTCTATTTTGCAGTTTTATTCTCTATTTCGATGGTGACCATTGCTGCAGAATTACATTTCTTGCAAGGCTATCCATTCCTCCTGACTTGGTTTACAACAGCCATTGGAGAATTTGCTTCCTTGATTGCTGGAGCTATCCTTATTAACCAGATTGCGAAAAGGATTGATTTGACAAAATAAGACAGAAGAGAGCGGAATTTCCGCTCTTTTTGTCTCCCTTTCTTTTTTAGGAAGAATTCGGAACAAATAGAGGAAGATTTTGTGTATTTGTGATAAAATAGAAGTATGAAAGAAAGAATGTCAGAATTAGTAGAATTGCTCAACCGATATGCCCATGAGTATTATACGGCAGACAGGCCAAGTGTATCGGATAGCGAGTATGACAGACTCTATCGTGAGTTAGCGGAGTTAGAAGAAAAGTACCCAACCGATATCCTGCCTGACAGTCCGACGCATCGGGTGGGAGGGAAGATTTTAGAAGGATTTGAAAAATATCCACACCAGTATCCTCTCTTTAGTTTGCAGGATGCTTTTTCACGTGAAGAATTACTAGCCTTTGACCAGAGGATTCGCAAGGAATTTCCACAAGTCTCTTATCTTTGTGAGCTCAAGATTGACGGGCTCTCTATTTCCCTGACCTATGAAAAGGGAATCTTGGTAGCAGGAGCGACTCGGGGGGATGGCTCTGTTGGTGAAAATATCACTGAAAATCTCAAGCGGGTCAAGGATATTCCCCTGACCTTGAAAGAACCGCTAGACATTACGGTTCGCGGAGAGTGCTACATGCCTAAGGCTTCCTTTGATGCGGTCAATCAGCTGCGGCAGGAGAACGGTGAGCCTGAGTTTGCCAATCCCCGCAATGCGGCAGCAGGAACCTTGCGCCAGCTGGATACAGCAGTTGTGGCCAAGCGTAATCTAGCAACCTTCCTCTACCAAGAAGCCAGTCCAACTCAGGTTGGCAGCCAAGAAGCCGTCTTAAACAAGCTGGCAGATTTAGGCTTTTCAGTCAATCCTACACATATTCTGGCGGATTCTATCGAAGCAGTTTGGGAGTTTATCGAAAGATCGCTGAGGAGCGGGATAGCCTGCCTTATGAAATTGACGGTATTGTCATCAAGGTTAATGACTTGGCGGTGCAAGAGGAGCTTGGCTTTACTGTCAAGGCACCCAAGTGGGCCATCGCCTATAAATTTCCAGCTGAGGAAAAGGAAGCCCAGCTTCTGTCTGTTGACTGGACAGTGGGGCGGACGGGAGTTGTGACTCCGACAGCCAATCTGACGCCGGTGCAGCTAGCGGGAACGACTGTCAGCCGAGCAACTTTGCACAATGTGGACTATATTGCGGAGAAGGATATTCGTCAGAAAGATACCGTTATCGTCTATAAAGCGGGAGATATTATTCCTGCTGTCTTGCGAGTGGTTGAGTCCAAGCGTGTCTCAGAGGAGCCTCTGGAAATACCAAGTCACTGTCCGAGCTGTGAGAGTGAGCTAGTGCACTTTGAAGATGAAGTCGCTCTGCGCTGCATCAATCCGCTCTGCCCAGCTCAGATCAAGGAGGGCTTGATTCACTTTGCCAGCCGGGATGCCATGAATATTACTGGCCTTGGTCCAGCAGTGGTAGAGAAGCTCTTTGCTCAAAATCTAGTCAAGGATGTGGCTGGAATCTATCGGCTGACGGTAGAAAATTTACTAGAACTAGAGAACTTTAAGGAAAAATCAGCAAATAAATTGTATACTGCTATTCAAGCTTCCAAAGAAAACTCGGCTGAACGCCTCTTGTTCGGTTTGGGGATTCGCCATGTGGGAAGCAAGGCCAGTCGGATTTTGCTGGAGAAATTCCATGATATTCCTAAGCTGTCTCAGGCCAGCCAAGAAGAGATTGCGGCTATTGACAGTCTTGGAACTGTGATTGCCCAAAGCCTGCATACCTATTTTGAGCAGGAAGGCTCTCAGATTCTTTTGGCGGAGCTGCAGGAAGAAGGTGTGAATCTAGACTATCTGGGGCAAAAGGCAGCAGCTGATGCAGCCCTATCTGGTATGACGGTTGTCTTGACTGGTAAACTACAAAAATTGACACGCAATCAAGCCAAGGAAAAATTGCAGAGTCTGGGTGCTAATGTTTCTGGATCTGTTTCTAAAAAAACGGATCTGGTAGTGGCTGGCGCAGATGCTGGCAGCAAGCTAGCCAAGGCTCAGGAGTTAGGAATTGAAATTCGGAATGAAGATTGGCTTGATAGCTTATGAGGCTGAAGTATGAAGGATAAGATTAAACGAGCACGATTGATTTATAACCCGACTTCGGGACAGGAAATTATTAAGAAAAATATTGCGGAAGTTTTGGATGTTTTGGAGGATGTGGGTTATGAAACCAGCGCCTACCAAACCACACCAGCGCCTCTTTCTGCTCAAAAAGAAGCTGAAAGGGCAGCAAAAGCAGGTTTTGATTTGATTATTGCGGCAGGCGGCGACGGTACCATCAATGAGGTAGTTAATGGTGTGGCGAATCTGGATGAACGGCCTAATTTGGCCTTTATCCCAACTGGTACAACCAACGATTATGCGCGTGCTCTGAAGATTCCCATGGGAGACCCAGTAGCGGCGGCCCGCATTATTGAAAAGAACCAGACCATTAAGATGGATATTGGCCGTGCCTATGGCAGCAAGTATTTTATTAATATTGCAGCAGCTGGAACCCTAACGGAGCTGACTTATAGCGTACCTAGCGAGGTCAAATCTCGCCTAGGCTACTTTGCCTATGTCGCAGAAGGAGCAAAAAAGCTCCCTCGCTCTAAGTTCCGCAAGGTCCGTATCAAGCACGACCACGGTGTCTTTGAAGGTAAGATTTCGCTTATGTTTGCGGCTCTGACCAACTCCATTGGTGGTTTTGAAAAGCTAGCGCCAGATACTAAATTAGACGACGGGAATTTTACCTTGATTTTGGTCAAGACAGCCAATCTCTTCGATATGCTGAGTCTGATGATGCAGGCTATCAATGGCGGTCAGCACGTTGGCGATATCAATGTGGAATACCTCAAAACAAGCAAGTTGCAGCTGGAAGTTTTAGATAAAAAAGGTCCATTTATGCTGAATTTGGATGGAGAATACGGCGGTGATACACCTGTTGAACTGGAAGTGCTGCACGGTCATTTGGAATTTTTTGCCAATATTGATGAAATCAGTCAGACTGCCCTTTCAATAGAATAATTTTAGATAAGAGATGAAAGAACATGCTAGACTATAAAGTCTTAGTCCATTACCACAATCCTACTGGAGATTATTTCTCCTATGATATGTGGCAGTGGCAAATAAACCAATGGGGAAAGGAAGCAGCCTTTTCCAAACTTGATTATTTTGGTATTCAGGGTGAATTATCATTTCAAACCTGGGAGCCCTTAGATCACGCTCATGTGATTATCAAACGATCAGACTGGTCTAGCCAGTCCTGTGACTATCATATTGATCTGTTACCGCCTCATCTTCTAACGGAAATTTGGCTGATTGAGGGAGATGCGCAGGTTTACTATTCCCTGCAGGCTGCAACGACGAGTCACCAGTATTCACGTCGGCGTCCGCATAACTTTGATGTGGCCCTGAGAACAGACTACTTTGATGAATGTTGGGGCTATCAAGGCTGGTTGGGACACCGTCAGATGGACGGCGCACATATTTTCAGAGTTTGGGCACCGACAGCTAGGAAGGTAGAGTTGGTAGTCTATGAATCGGCTGCCAATCGAGCTCCTGTTTATAAAATCTTCCCAATGCAAAAAGGAGACCGATATTCTCACGACCATAAGGAAAACACCATTGGTGTCTGGTCAACTGAAATAGCAGAAGACTTGACCGGAAAGACCTATCACTACCATGTTAGCTTTGAATACCGCAATTTCTATACTCGAGATCCCTATACCACTGCAACCAGTCCAGATGGCAAGCGCTCAGCGATTCTTGGAGCGGATGAGACAGAAGTAGCTGGTTTTCAAGTTCTGCAAGGCAAAGAAGCCGTCTGGCGTTTGGACAATCCAAATCAGGCAGTGATTTATGAGATGCACATTCGGGATTTGACCAAGTCGGAGACTTCAGGCGTGGACAGTCAGCTGTGCGGGACCTTCTTGGGAGCCTGTCAAAAAGGCACTACCAATCATCAAGGGCAAAAAGACAGGCTTTGACTATATCAGTGATTTAGGCGTTAATGTCGTCCAGCTTCAGCCTGTCTCTGACCGTCACAAGGACTATGATGAAAATGGAGAGCTAATCTACAACTGGGGCTATGACCCGCAGAACTATCATGCTCCAGAGACGAGCTTTTTCCAGCAATCTTGCTGACCCAGCGCAGGCTATCCGTGATTTGAAAACAATGATTCAGGCCTACCATGATGCGGGAATCTCTGTGACACTGGATGTTGTCTACAATCACATCTACTCGACCTATGACTCAGCTTTTTCAGGCTACGGTACCGGATTATTATTATCGGATGAATCCTAACGGCTCTTTCCAAAATGGAACTGGAGTGGGGAGTGAGACGGCCAGCGAGCACGAAATGTTTCGCAAGTTTATGATTGACTCTCTGCTTTACTGGGTAAAGGAGTTCAATGTAGATGGCTTCCGCTTCGATTTGATGGGAATTCATGATGTAGAAACGATGAATGCTATTCGTCAAGCTATGGATGAGGTGGATCCGCGAATCCTGCTCTATGGAGAAGGCTGGGATATGGGGACGGGCCTGAGACCAGAAGACAAGGCCAAAAAGGACAATGCTTATCAGTTGCCGCGGATTGGATTTTTCAATGATACAGAGCGAGATGCAGTCAAGGGAGCAGAAGTTTACGGTGGCATCAAGGCTGGTTTTGTCAGTGGTCAGGCGACGGAGGATATCGTTGCTAAGTCTATCCTTGGCAGCAGTGAGCTAGGCAGCTATCTCAGTCCTGATCAAGTCCTTAACTATGTGGAGGCTCACGATAATTTCAATCTGCATGATTTGCTTGCGGAGCTGCATCCCGACGATGATGCTCTGACTCGCACCAAGCGGATTGAGCTAGCAACTGCCATGAACCTACTCATGCAAGGTATGGCTTTCATGGAGGTTGGACAGGAATTTTCTCGTACCAAGCTCGTAGCTACGGGGGAGGACGGCCAAGTCCTGCATAGCGATCGCGAAAGGGCTATGAACAGCTACAATGCACCAGATGCAGTCAATCAGGTGAATTGGGATATTTTGCAGGACCATCAAGAGAGTATTGATTTTATCAAGGACATCATTCGCCTCAAGACAAGCTGCAAGGCCTTTTCTTATCAGACCTATGAAGACATTTATAAGCATGTCTTTGTCCAATCAGCAGAGCAGGGCAGTGGCTTGATTATCTTTGAAATCAAGGATGACAAGCACTATCAAGTCATTTTTAATGCCAGCGGCCTGCCTTACTATCTGCCGAATGCAGATAAGCTGCGCCTCGTAGTTGGCAATAGCCGTCATAAGAAGCCTTTCTATGTTGAAAATCTGACGGTTTCTGTTTTTGAAGTTATTTAATAAGATATTGGTACAAGAAAAGCCTTAAGTCCATTGGACTTAAGGCTTTGCTATCTACGGATTGGCTGTGGAACTAGAGCTGGAAGAACTTGAATCTTCTTGACTGCTGTCTTCGTCGCTGCTGCTAGTTTGGAACTGCTCTGGATGCAGTGCACGATAGCTTGGCGAATTAAAGAGGTCCACAGTGGAGACATTGCCTCGCTTAGAGTAAAGACTGGTTGATTGGTCGCCTTTTTCCTTTTCAATAGCCAACAAGGCTTTCATTGAATTAAGATAAGAGTAATCTTTAGGGTTGACCTTGCCTAAGTCATTCCCCTTGTAAAAACGAATCAAGTCACCTGTTTGAATAGCGTCACTAATCTTCAGCTGAGTATTGGCGGCATTACGAATCTCATCCAGTTCTTTCTTGATGGTTTCGTCTGGATTGGTAATTTCCTCACCGGTCTGGGTGTAGTAGGTCCGTCCATTGAAGCTAGTGTATTTTGGAGTGACAAAGTTATTGCTGGATCGGAAGGCCGTGATTTGCTGGTGCTGACTTGATAACATATCTTGGCCGACCTGAAGGTAGTTTTTAGAGTCAATGCCCAGCAAATGCTCCAATGTTGGCAGCATATCCACTTGACCGGCGTAGGTATCAATTATCTTTCCTTTGTCCATGCCAGGCACCACTACCATGTATGGCACGCGCTGCATCATGGCATTGTCGTAGTTGGACCAAGTCTCAGAGGTCTTTCCTACAAGAGGGGCCAAGTTAGGATTACGGGTTTGGGAAATTCCAAAGTGATCTCCATAGAGAACGATAATAGAGTTGTCATAGAGGCCAGATTCTTTGAGATAGTCAAATAAGGCCTTGACAGAAGAATCTAGATAGTTGGCAGTAGCAAAGTAGCCGTTGATGGTTTCATCCTTGGTCTTAGCCAGCGGGAAGCCAATCTCGTCACCAATCAAGCTAGTTGTGTAAGGATAGTGGTTGGAAACCGTGATATACTTAGCGTAGAAAGGTTGCTGCAAGTGTTCCAGGTATTTGATGGAATCTTTCAGCATAATCTTGTCATTCAAACCATACTGGAAAGAGTTGGTGTCGTCCTGCTTGGTAAAGTAAGACGCATCGAAGAAATAGTTATAACCCCATTGCTTGTAAGCTGTATTGCGGTTCCAGAAGCTTCCAGTATTTCCATGGAAAACAGCAGAAGTGTAGCCGCCGTTTTTGGAAAGAATAAAAGGTGCAGCTTGCTGGGTATTGGTACCACCGTAGTTGACCATGAAGGACCCTTGATTGAGACCGAAGAGCCCAGTTTCAATCATGGTTTCAGCATCAGAAGTCTTACCAGCCTTGACCTGGTTGAAGACATTAGAGAAAGCCAGAGTCGAATTGGAGTGGTAGAGGGAATTAAGGAAAGGTGTCACCTCGTACTCTTTCCCATCTGCCTGCAGCTTATAGTCAATCAGGAACTGCTGGAAGCTTTCCAGATGGACATAGATAACATTGCGGCCTTTAGCAATCCCGTAATATTCTGGATTAGGCTCCGCATAGTGGGATTGAATATATTCTGTTACTGGTTCCAAGTCTTTTTCAGAAGCTTTGGAGCGCTCACGATTGGCGGTATATGTCTGGTTAGCACTGTAACCTAGAAAGGCTGGCAAGCCCAGAGCCCGAACGACATAATAGTTGGAAAATCCACGTGACAAGAGCTCAGGCCGGTCAATTTCAGCCAAGAATAAGTTGGCAGAGAACAGCATGGCAGACAGGGAGGTCACAGCAAAGCTGGCGCGTTTATTGAAAGGCCGGTCATCCATACGGATATATTTCTTAAAGAATAAGAAGGCCAAAATCGGGAAATCAATCAGATAAAGAATATCCCAAGGGCGGAAGAGCTCAAGTGCTGCTTCCCCAAGTCCAGCTGAAACGCTGCTAGAAGCTAGCATAGTATTGACTGTAACAAAGTCACTGAACTCGCGGTAGTAAATGGAGTTAGATACCAGCCAAGCAAAGAGGAGCAGATAAATTCCGAAGGCTAGGCTGTAGAATAATTTGGTTCGTTTTACATAAAGTGCCAGTCCCAGCAGCAAAAGGCTGATAGGGAAAGGGTTGATAATAGCTAAAAATACTTGATAAGCACCTTGAATATCAAGGTTAAAATCAATCGTATAGGCCCACATGGTTTTTATCCAATAGAGGACCAGTAAAATCAAGACAAAACCTAGTCTCGTACTCATGAAATTGAGTAAATTCTTGGTTATTTTTTTCACAAAAAGTTACTTCCTTGTCTTATTTCCTAAAAATTTTCTCCTCTAAGTATAACATAAAAAGACGGCGCAAGGAAAAATTGACCTCTTTTTGACTGAGGAAAATGTTTGAAGCAGTTAAATATTTAAGGTTTTTGATGGAGAAAGCTTTCTTAGAATTATTGTGTGAAGATCATTTTGCCGCAGACATTAGTGGAATAGCATCAAATATCGTTGGCCAGAAACTTGAAAAAAACAGCGGGAAAAATATCTAAAAAAATCACTCAAAAAAATATTTACAAAAAAACATAGAAAAGGATATAATTAAGACAAATTAATATATCAAAAAGACATTGGTGCAGAGTTTTATTACTAGTTATTGGTATAGTATAAATGGTTTGTGTCTATTTAAAGGGGAGATGATGATGAAGAAGGCTATGAAAATCACGCTCATTCCAGCATATTTAGCAGATGATGGGTGAAAGCGTTGGAGAACAAATGGAAAGGAGGAAAAAGATGAAAAAACTATGTGCATTAGCAATCCTATTGCTTGCAGGAACTATATTAGCGGGGTGTTCCATCATGAAAAACGCGAAAAGACAGGAATTTGAAGAGCGATTCTCAAGAATCTCAGAGGTTTATCCGACAGCCAAGGCGGAGGATTTGTTTAAGAAGTTTCCCAAGGGGTTCAGGATTGTATATATAAGACAAGAGCTGACTAACAATAAAACATTTTTTCACGAGTTTAAACTGAGAGGTGATCATAATACCAAACAAATTATCGGAGATTATACGAAAGTAAGAATTCAACCATATAATGATGAAATAATAATGACTTCAACTGTGACTTATAGTGATAAGAATGGATTCCAAACTACAGATGGTCAAGTTCTGGATTCTAGTTTAGAGAATGTTAGATTTCTTTTTACTCAACTGCCTATTGATTATCAGTATTTGAAGTCTCTAGATTTAGACGCTATTACGGAAAGTCCGGTCACAGGTGATTACAGCATCCGCTATGAGATTACGAATGAAAACATCAACAGCTACATTGGTTTGCCCAAAGGAAACAAGACATTATTAGAATTTCGGGGATATCCAAAATATGACAAACAAGATAAATATTTTTTAACATTATCGGTAGAATGGTCAGAAAAATATTATTTTAGCGAAAACAGTTATAGAAGAATAGGAGTTAATAATGGGAAAAAGAGTATACAAGTTACATCATGAATGCTGTCTATTCAGTAGAAGATACTTGGCGATTGAATAAACTTTATGAGAAAAATATGGCGAAAGGAAAAATTGATAGAGATATTAAGAAAGCACTGAGTAAAAATGTAAATACCCCTATTCCCACAGGCCTAGAATACCTCTATAGTCGCCATGATCCTAAGACTGGCATGACCGGTGTTGCCTTTCTGGATACCAAGAAAAATGAAGTTATTGTTGGTTATGCCGGGACCAATAATTCTACCGATGGAATTAACGATTGGCTGACAGATCTCATAGATATTGGCTTGGGGCAGGGCGGCCACTATCAGTCTGCTTTTGATTTTTACAGGGAAGCGCAGCAAATTGCAGCGACAAAAGGGGCTAAGATTACGACCTTGACAGGCCACTCACTAGGAGGCAATTACGCACAGCGAGTGGCACTGGAGTTTAATACCCCTAAGACAATAATCTATAATTCAGCACCACTTTACCTTTTAATTTCTATTCCCATATTTGCAACTTTGTTTAAGAAATCCCCCCCAGAAAGCGGCCGAGTTATTTATCAAATACATGCAGACGGTGCTGACCATTGAAAACCGCAGAAAAGGCTTTACCGGCGAAGTCATCCGATTCCGCTCGACAGATGATATCTTAAATATGGTCTCAAATCTTGGTGGTGGCTTTTACTTAGGATTCGAATACGAATTTTCAAATACAGGATGGCACTTGCAGGGTGATTTCTTAGAAGATAGAGCCCAAAAACATATCAGAGATGTTTTAGATGCATTCGAAAAGGGTGAATATTATCCATCTAATAACAATGTGTTTTTAGGTCTTAGAGCTGTCGAAAACTACTTAATTGTAAAACCTCTAAAAGATATATCAGATGACTTATCTCCTGAACTTAAGGAGTCTTTGAGATTTGTTCTTCCGCTTCTTGGCGTAGGAAGCCAAGGAATAATTAACCGGATCTTAAGCAAGGATTTAGAAGGGACTGTGTTTAATGATGCTATTGACGGTCAAGAAGGTGATGATACTATCTATGGGAGAGCAGGCTCTGATCGATTAAGTGGTGGAGCTGGAAATGATACAATTCATGGAGGGAACGATGATGATTGGATTTATGGAGATGAGGGTGAAGATGCCTTATATGGTGAAGATGGCTTAGATCATATTTATGGTGGTTCTGGCAATGATAGATTGTATGGAGGTGCTGGTTTAGACACCTATTATTTTGATGTGGGTGATGGACATGATACTGTTGATGACTCGGATGGTTGGAGTCTTCTTTCGTTTGGTTCAGGAATTAACATGAACAATATCAGTGCTTTTATCCAAAAATCTGGAGAAGCTGCTCTCAGAATTATCAATAAACAACAATCTATAACCTTGAAAGGTTTCGCCAAACATTTTAATAAACGTAAATTTGTAATAAGATTTGCGGATGGCTCTATCGTTGGTATGTTAAGTAAGTATAGTCCTTTCCGCCGATTAGAAGGTAGTGATGAGGGGAGATGAAATTTCAGCAATTTTGGAAAATAGCATTATCTATGGACTGAGTGGGAATGATGAAATCTTCGGCAGCAAGGGAGACGATGTTCTAGATGGTGGTGACGGGAACGATTCACTATATGGACTTGAAGGAAATGATGTTCTCATTGGTAATTATGGTAATGATTTTCTTGTTGGTGGTGCTGGCAATGATACTTACTTTTTCACAATTGGAATGGGACATGATAGAATTTATGATAGTGAGGGGCAAAATAATATTGAAATAGGTGCTATTCCTATTTTGAAATTTTATACTTATACTGGAAAAAATAACAGAGTAGAGCTCAGAATGATTGGCAATAGTCAGGATGCATTGAATATTGAGAGTGTTGATTATGGGAATACTTTTAATTTTGTTCTGGAAACAGAACTAAAATTGGAGGTTCTCATGCTGATAGCCCTTTCAGACGTATTATTGGAACGGATGAAAACGACGTTCTCAGGCCAGTAATAAATTCCGCTAGTAAACTGTACGGCTGGGGAGGCAATGATACGATATCTGGGACACTAGAAAACGATGAGTTATATGGTGGAGAAGGAGACGATTCACTAAGTGGTGAAATTGGTGATGATCGTCTGGAAGGAAATTCAGGTAATGATTATTTGGTAGGTGGCTTAGGTAACGATTATTTATATGGTGGTGACGGGAATGATACTCTAAGAGGTAACGAAGGTGAAGACATCCTTGACGGTGAAACAGGCAATGATATGCTTGAAGGAGGGAAAGGAGATGACACCTATATATTTGGTCGTGGCTATGGTCAGGATGCTATAGTTGATGGCTATGGTTTGCATACGATTAAGTTTCTGGAAGGAATCACTTCTGATGACCTCTATACCCAGTTTGGTGATGATAGTAATCTGAATGATGCCGGTCATATCATCCTTCGTCTGAAGGATAGCGATGAGCAACTGACTATCAAAAATTTCAGAAATGTCTTTTCGTGGTGGGATGGCAGCACAACGATGCACGAGTCTCATCGTAATGTGCAGTTGGTCTTCGCAGATGGGACTACTATGTCTATCAGAGATAAGGAGAGTCCGATTTGGCGCATGAAAGGCGGCGATGGAGATGATAGATTTTATAATCCATTTGAGCAAGAGGATTTTGCTGTTCATGAGATGATTCTCGAAGGAAATGGCGGAAATGATACCTTGCTAGGTCAGGAGAAAAACGACCATCTTTATGGAGGAGCTGGCAATGATGAACTAAGAGGCCGTGCCGGCGATGATTATCTGGATGGTGGAATCGGAGATGATGTCCTCAAAGGTGGCGAAGGCGATGATACTTATATCTTTGGCCGTGGCTATGGCCATGATACAATTGAGGAAGTATCCGGTCTGTCAACGATTCAATTTAAAGACGACATTAGTCCAGATGATATTTATACAGTATATGGTAAACAGGGAGATATAACACTTTATTTTCGGAGTAATACAAATGACACATTGACTCTCAAATATTTTGCGAACTATTATTCATCGTGGGATGGCAGTACCACAATTAATAATTCACGTCGCAATGTTCAGTTAGTTTTCTCAGACGGGACGACGATGCCTATAGGCGATAAGAATAGTCCAGTTTGGCGTATTTCAGGAACAGATGGGAATGATAGTTTACGCCCGCTATTTTCTGAAAATGACAAGATTGTCCATGAGCTAACCTTGCAAGGACTAGATGGGAATGATTCCCTCAGTGGAGATGATATGAATGACCGGCTTTACGGTGGCAATGGTGATGATAATCTCTATGGTAATGGTGGTGATGATTTACTTGATGGTGGATTAGGGAATGATTGGCTATATGGTGGCGAAGGCGATGATACCTATACCTTTGGTCGTGGTTATGGGCAGGATCATATTTCTGATACAAAAGGGATTAACATCATCCAACTCGCTGAAGGTGTTGCAGCAAAGGATTTATATGTTCAAAAAGGATCTGCTACGAGTTTAGTATTGGGCATTATTGGTACTGAGGATAAGCTTATCTTTGATAGATTTTTGGATAGTTATTCAGACTTGTTTGGGGAACGGTTTAGTAATTCAGAATATAGAAAGGTGATGCTTAAGTTTTCGGATGGGACCATGATGCAGTTAGCAGATAAGGAGAGTCCATTTAGAAATATTAGGAACAGACGGAGACGACACTATCTATGCTTTTGTTGATAATACTGTGATTGAGGGTAGCACTGGTAATGACCGGATCTATGGATCTGGAGGTTCTGATAAACTTTATGGACAGGACGGCAATGACCGCATAGATGGTGAGGCAGGAGCGGATTACCTTGATGGTGGCGCCGGTAATGATAGTTTATCTGGCGATGCAGGAGATGATGTTCTAATAGGTGGCGAAGGTAACGATAGCTTGGCCGGTAATTCTGGCAATGATATATTGACGGGTGGACTTGGTAACGATAAATTAGATGGCGGCTCAGGCGATGATACCTATATAATCGGTCTAGGTCATGGGCAGGATACAATTTATGATACGGATGGATTAAATAGAATTAAATTTATTGATAGTATTCGCCCCGACGACCTTCAAATTTTTGCCAGTGGAGAACACGATATAGTTATTAAAAATAAGAATACAGATGATCAAATCAATATTTCTTATTTCCGTTACCGGGAAAATTATCGTAACTTCACTCTGGAGTTTGATGATGGAACAATCTTGAACAAGGAATCAGAGAACAATCCACTGCGATCCATCCAAGGAACAGATCAGAGAGATGTTATCCACGCATATATGAATAACATGACCATGAGAGGAGGCTCAGGCGATGATGCTCTATCAGGTTCATCAGGTACCGACAAGATCTATGGCGATGAAGGAAATGATGACTTAAATGGAAATGGAGGATACGATCTGCTCTTGGTGGAGCAGGTGATGACCGCTTAACAGGCGATTATGGAAATGATACACTGGACGGTGGTTTGGGTAACGACCGTTTGGACGGTGGTTATGGCGATGATACCTACATCTTTGGGGTTGGCTATGGTAAAGAAACCATCTACGACTATAGCGGTCAGAACAAGATTAAGTTCTTAGAAGGCATTCGTCCATCGGACTTAACGGTTTATGCGAGCGGGCAGTATGATATTGTTATCAAGGTTAAAGATGGGGAAGATCAAATCACTATTTCTTCTTTTAGAAACCATAATGATTATAGAAACTTTTCGCTTGAGTTCGCAGATGGTACTATTTTGGATAAAACTTCAGCATTAAATTCTCTGAAAGCTATTCAAGGTACATCTAGTAATGATTCTATTTCTGCTTACTTCACTGATATGACTATTAAGGGAGAGGCTGGTGATGATAATCTCTATGGTTCCTCAGGTGCTGATACATTATACGGTGGAACTGGCAACGATTCTTTAGATGGTGGCAGTGGCAATGATTTCCTAGATGGTGGGGCCGGTAATGACCGCTTAACAGGCGATTATGGCAATGATACACTGGACGGTGGAGCCGGCAACGACCGTTTGGAGGGAGGTTATGGCAACGATACCTATATCTTTGGTCTGGGTTATGGCCAAGAAACCATCTACGACTATGATGGTCAGAATAGGATTAAGTTCTTAGAAGGCATTCGTCCATCGGACTTAACGGTTTATGTGAGCGGGCAGTATGATATTGTTATCAAGGTTAAAGATGGGGAAGATCAAATCACTATTTCTTCTTTTAGAAACCAGGATAATTATAGAAACTTTTCACTGGAGTTCGCAGATGGTACTATTTTGGATAAAACTTCAGCATTAAATCCTCTGAAAGTTATTCAAGGTACATCTAGTAATGATTCTATTTCTGCTTACTTCACTGATATGACTATTAAGGGAGAGGCTGGTGATGATAATCTCTATGGTTCCTTAGGTGCTGATACATTATACGGTGGAACTGGCAACGATTCTTTAAATGGTGACAATGGACATGATTTCCTAGATGGTGGAGCAGGTGATGACCGCTTAACAGGCGATTATGGTAATGATACATTGGACGGTGGAGCCGGCAACGACCGTTTGGAGGGAGGTTATGGCAACGATACCTATATCTTTGGTCTGGGTTATGGCCAAGAAACCATCTACGACTATGATGGTCAGAATAGGATTAAGTTCTTAGAAGGTATTCGCCCATCAGACTTAACAGTTTATGCGAACGGGCAGTATGATATTGTTATCAAGGTTAAAGATGGAGAAGACCAAATCACTATTTCTTCTTTCAGAAACCATAATGATTATAGAAACTTCTCGCTTGAGTTTGCGGATGGTACTATTTTTGAAAAAGACAATGCATTAACTCCGCTTAAGACCTTTGAAGGAACAGATAAGAGTGAAACATTGTCAGCATATTTCACAGATATGACCATCAAAAGTGGCGCAGGCGCAGATACAGTTTATGGTTCCTCTGGTTCAGATAATCTATATGGCCAGGAGGGTAATGATACTCTAAAAGGTAACGATGGTAATGACATTCTGGATGGTGGTCTAGGCGATGATAAGCTAGAAGGCAGCTCAGGAGACGACACCTATATCTTCGGTCTTGGTTATGGAAAAGATATCATTGATGATGGTTCGGGTCTAAATAAAATTAGATTTACGGATGGTATTCGCCCAAGCGATTTGCAGGTTTACCGAAGTGGAGAGTCAAGCATTGCAATCAAGCACAAGAACACGGAAGATCAGCTGACCGTCTACTATTTCCGCTCCAATGACCGTTATCGTAACTTCACTCTCGAATTTGATGATGGCACTGTTATGGAGAAGGATTCCGAAGCAAGTCTGTTTAAGAATATTCAGGGAGAATCCGGTAATGAAACTATTTCTGCTTACTTCAAAGACATGACTATCAAGGGTGGTGCCGGAAATGATACCCTCAATGGTTCATCCGGTACAGATCAACTTTTTGGTGAAGCAGACAATGATACTCTCAACGGCAATGATGGCAATGATCTTCTGGACGGTGGTATCGGCGATGATAAGCTAGAAGGTGGCTCAGGAGACGACACCTATATCTTCGGTCTTGGTTATGGAAAAGATATCATTGATGATGGTTCGGGTCTAAATAAAATTAGATTTACGGATGGTATTCGCCCAAGCGATTTGCAGGTTTACCGAAGTGGAGAGTCAAGCATTGCAATCAAGCACAAGAACACGGAAGATCAGCTGACCGTCTACTATTTCCGCTCCAATGACCGTTATCGTAACTTCACTCTCGAATTTGATGATGGCACTGTTATGGAGAAGGATTCCGAAGCAAGTCTGTTTAAGAATATTCAGGGAGAATCCGGTAATGAAACTATTTCTGCTTACTTCAAAGACATGACTATCAAGGGTGGTGCCGGAAATGATACCCTCAATGGTTCATCCGGTACAGATCAACTTTTTGGTGAAGCAGACAATGATACTCTCAACGGCAATGATGGCAATGATCTTCTGGACGGTGGTATCGGCGATGATAAGCTAGAAGGTGGCTCAGGAGACGACACCTATATCTTTGGTTTAGGCTATGGGCAAGATACGATTTCCGATAATTCCGGTCAAAATGTGGTCCGTTTCTTGGAAGGTATTACACCGGAAAGTCTGACAGTGGCTAAAAGTGGCAGTTGGGATTTGTCTCTAAGTCAGGGTGAGGATCAGTTGACTTTGAATAATTATCGTTATAATCAGTCTTACCGAAATATTCAATTAGAATTTTCCGATAAACGGACAGCTACCATCAATGAACAGGCCTTAACTCTTGAAGTTAACGAAGCGCCACTTCTTGCGCCGGCTGTCACGACAAGTGTTCAAGCACAGACTTTATCTGCTCTGGTAAGCAATTCTGATGCTCCGATTGATGCCGCAAGCAGTGCGAATCTGTTGGCTCAAGCGAGTGCAGCAGAAGTGCAGGCAGCGACTCAAGCTCAGCTGTTGGTACAGGAAGTGTCCGCTCTGCCAAGTGAAGGTGCAGTCTCAGCTGCTAATCCAGCAGTCACTACAAGTACCAATCTCTTTACAGAGCAGCTAACCCTACAATAAAAGAATTTAGGGGCATACTTTGCTCCCTAGTTTCTAAGAAAGAAAATAAGAGAGGATTAAGAAAAAGAAATGGATTACGAACATCTATCCACTCAATCGGCAATGGCATGTTTTTTGATTATGTCTCAATTTTTAGGAGTGCAGGCCAACGAGGAAGATTTAAAGCAAATAGCAGCTAACAGCTCCTTTGATGAGACGGTTCCTTTTTTGCTAGAGGCTGCCAAGCACTACCAGCTAAAGGGAAAATATGTTGTTTTAGTCATGAAAGACTTGGTTAAGAAAGCGGGAAGTTTGGTTCCTTTTATGGCTCAGGACAGGGAAGGATCCTACTTTATCATTGCAAAATTACAGGAGGGAGAAGCTATAGTCCTCTTTCCGAGAGAGCCTAGCCCACAAGTGCTGTCGCTGGAAAATCTACAGGAAAAGTGGGATGGCTCGGCTATTCTCCTGACTAAAAAGGAGCCTTGAGAGCAAACGATGCCCTCTTTAGCTTTAAATGGTTTATTCCGACCGTCTTGCGCTTTAAGACAGCCTTTATCCAAGTGCTGCTGGGGATTTTTGTGATTCAGATTTTAGGAATTGCAACTCCCATCATGGTTCAGGTCATTATTGACAAGGTTTTGTCCCATCATAGCTTGTCCACCCTGACGGTCATTGCCATTGGGATTGGCCTAGTCTATATTTTTGAACTGATTCTGTCCTCGGCTAAGAACTATTTATTTACCCATACGACCAACCGTATTGATGTGCTGTTAAATGCCCGATTGTTTAAGCATTTGTTTGCTCTGCCCTTACGTTATTTTGAGTCCAGAAGGGCTGGGGAGACAGTTGCTCGGGTCCAGGAGCTGCAGCATATTCGGCAATTCCTGACAGGAACGCCCTTGTCTTCTCTGATTGATGCCTTTTTCATCCTAGTCTATGTGGCGGTTCTCTTTTTCTACAGCGTTCCTCTGACTTGGCTGGTCTTGTCTTCTATTCCCTGCTTTGCTCTTTTGTCGGCTATTGCGACTCCTCTATTTAAAAAGAGTTTGGATGAGCAATTTCAAGCCGGTGCAGAGACCAGTTCCTTTTTGGTTGAGTCCATTCAGGGAGTGCAGACGGTCAAGTCCTTTGCTTTGGAGTCAAAGTTTGAGAAGAAGTGGGGAGACTTGCAGGCAAATTATGTCAAGGCCAATTACCGAACGGCCATGATTGCCTCAAATTCGGGAGCTGTCGGACAGTTTATTCAGAAAATTTTTGATCTGCTGATTCTGGTCTTTGGTGCCTTGGCGGTGATTGATGGTCGCTTTACCATCGGTCAGTTGGTGGCTTTTCGCATGTTGTCCAGTCATATCAGCGGGCCGGTTCTTCGTTTGGTCCAGCTCTGGCAGGAATACCAGCAGGCTTCCTTGTCTGTGACTCGGATTGGTGATATCTTTAATTCTCCGGCTGAATTGCGTCCCAATGGCTTGGCTGAATTGCCTACCTTGGAAGGAAAGATTGTTTTTGATCATGTTCGTTTCCGTTATCGCGCGTATGCTTCGGATGTTATTAAGGATATGAGTTTCACCATTCCGGCGGGCAGTATTATTGGTGTAGTCGGTCGGAGCGGTTCGGGGAAAAGCACCCTCTCCAAGCTCATTCAGCGACTCTATATCCCAGAGGCTGGGAAAATCTCTATTGACGGTTTGGACCTGTCTTTGGTCAATCCAGAGCAGCTGAGACGGCAGATTGGCATTGTTTTGCAGGAAAACTTTATGTTTAACGGTACGGTGCGGGAAAATATTTCTATCCATCTACCTCTGGCGACTATGGATGAAGTAGTCGCTGCGGCCAAGACAGCAGGAGCGCATGACTTTATTCTTTCTCTTCCTCAAGGATATGATACCGTTATTGGCGAGAAAGGCCTAGGTTTGTCTGGGGGGCAGAAACAACGTGTTGCCATTGCTCGCGCTATTTTAGGTAATCCTAAAATTTTGATTTTTGATGAAGCGACCTCAGCTTTGGACTATGAGTCAGAACGAATTATCCAAAATAATCTAAAGACTATTTGTCAAGGACGTACGGTTCTTATTATTGCCCATCGGCTTTCTACCTTGTCAGAAGCAGAAAAGATTTTGGTGATTGATGAGGGAAATGTCGTGGCCTTTGACAGTCACGAACGGCTTCTCGAGGAAGATGGCCTCTATGCCCATCTCTATCGTCAGCATGAAAGGGGAGAATAAGGTGAATACAGAAAAGAAAAAACCTTTGACGGATTATTTACGCAAATACCGCCAGCAAAAAGATCGAACGCTAAAGTATGACTTTATGCCGTCTCTATTAGAAATTGTAGAACGGCCAGCCCATATCGCTGGAAAATGGATTATCATTTTTATCAGTTTTTTATTGGTCATCGTCTTACTCTGGGCCTCTTTTTCAAAAATTGATGTTGTGCTTGTAGGAACAGGAGAGGTGGTGCCTGAGAGCCGGGTGCAGCCAGTCGCAAGCCTGACAAATGGTCAGATCAAGTCTATGAAAGTCAAGGAAGGCGATCTAGTTGATAAGGGAGCGACTATCATAGAGCTAGAAGATACAGTGACCAAGCAGAATGTTCAGCAGCTTAAAACTAGCTTGACTGAAATCAATGCTCAGATAGCAGTTGTTCAGCAATATCAGGCGGATAAACAATCTTCTATTCAGGTATCAGATTATGATGTTTCAGCACAGAATGCTGTGCTGAGCTTGATATCTGAAAACAATCTTTACCGTCAGCAGCTTTCTCAATCCGATGCGAATCTAATCACTGCCCAGTATGATACCGGCCTTGCACAAAAAATGGCTGCTTTAACGGAGAATAAACGTAAGACCGAGACAGAATTGATTCAGCAGCAGTATATTTTAGAGCATCTAACGATTAAGGCACCTTCGACTGGTCAGATTGCAAATTTAATCGTCAGTCATATTGGACAGACAGTTAGTGCAGAAAATCCTGTAGCAACGCTTGTTCCTAGTGATTCAGAACTGATATTTGAAGCTCAGGTATCTGATAAGGATAGAGCAGATATTCAAAAAGGTATGAAGGCTGTTGTTAAATTACAGGCCTATCCTTATTCAGACTATGGAACCATTCTTGCTAAAGTGACTTATATCAGCCCGACCGCTTTTCAAGTTAAAGGAAAAGGGATGGTATATATAGTCCGAGTTGCGATTGACAAGAAGCATTTGCACAAAGGAATTGACTTAGTTTCAGGTCTATCAGGAATACTTGAAATAAACAGATAATCGAAGTATCTTAGATTACTTTCTTGACCCTATTCGAGATGGTTTGAATGACAGTCTGAAGGAGAAATAATTTCAGATACTATTTGGAATATTTCTGAATGAATGAACAACTTCTCAGAAATCGACTCTTTGTCAACTGTAGTGGGTTGATGAAAAGTTATAACCTGGAGAGTACCAAATTGGTTCTCTCCTTTTTGATGTTCAAAGCAATGAGGATTCTAGTTTTGAAGTTTTCAAAGTTCCGGAAGCCAAAAGCATTTCGCTTGATGACTTTGATGAGGTTGTTAGTAGCTTCTAGTTTTGCGTTTGAGTAGGGCAGTTCCAGTGCGTTCAGGATCTTATCCTTGTTTTTCAAGAAGGTCTTAAAAACAGTTTGAAAAATAGGATTTACATAAGAAATGGTATCTTCAATGAGTCCAAAGAAATGCTCAGTTTTTTTCTCTTGAAAATGAAAAAGCAGGAGTTGGTAGAGTTTATAGTGTTCTCGGAGTTCTTGAGAGCAAGAGAGAAGTTTTTCTAGAATCTCTCCGCTGGTCAAGTGCATGCGAAAAGTTGGATGATAAAAACGTTTATGGCTGAGTTTACGGCTATCCTGCTGAATGAGTTTCCAGTAGCGCTTGAGTGCCCTATATTTGTGCGATTTTTTATCCAACTGATTCATGATTTGGATGCGGAGGCGGTTCATAGCCCGGCTGAGATGTTGTACAATGTGAAAACGATCGAGAACGATTTTAGCGTTTGGGAATAGTTTCTGGCAATATCGTAGTAGGGACTAAATATGTCCATGGTAATGACTTTGACTTGGTTTCGGACCTTTCTGGAATAGCGCAGAAAGTGATTGCGAATCGTTGCTTGAGTCCGTCCGTCTAAGATAGCTATAATCCTTCTTAAATCAAAATCCTGTGCAATGAAGCTCATCTCTATCTGCCGATTGAAACAGTCACTTCCCTGACTGTTTCCACATCCCAGCTCATGTGTTCTGGAAGGTAGTTGAGGTCAGTCTTGAACTTGAATTCTTTCAATTTACGAATGACGGTGGAAGTAGAGACATCTAAGCTTTCAGCGATGGCCGTCATAGGGACTTTCTCGATTAGTTTTTGAGCGATTTTCTGCTTGACGATGGTTGCGATTTGGTGATTCTTCTTGACTAAGGAAGTCTCTACGACCGCCATTTGTCCTTGGCAGTAAGGGCATTTAGGAGCAGGATAATCCAGCTTAGCGATGATTTCTTTATGTGTTCCAGCATCTAGAACATCCAAGATAGTGATGTTAGGGGCTTTTATTCCCAGTAAGTTTGTGATAAAATTGAACTGTTCCATAAGAGTCTTTCTAATGATAGTTTCATCGCTTTTCATTATAGGTCTTATGGGACTTTTTTTCTACAACAAAAGAGGCTCCATCATTCCTACAGTGGTTTTACCCACTACAGAAATTATAGAGCCAAGAAATCTTGAAGATAATTCTAAGAGGTATTTTTGTGGTAATATACCTCTCTGCCTTCCTTGTCTTATTTCCTAAAAATTTTCTCCTCTAAGTATAACATAATTTCTCCAGTTAAGGAAAATTTGAGCCGCATTTGAGATATTTTAAATCGGCGAAATTGTAATATTTCTATAAAAGCCTTATCCCCTCTATGGAGAGGTTTATAGTCGTTTTGCACTCGTTTGTGAAATCTTTTTATTAACTCAAATGTAAAAATATGTTTTGAGAATTTTCACAATCTTTGGTATAATATAATTTATGAATAAACTTACTGTTACTCAAGAGGCAGAAGAAAAACTGAGAAAGGGCATTCTTTTATTAGATAAAAAGGATTTTGGCGCTCTTTCTCTTCAGAATCAATGTGTGGAGCTGCAAAACCGTCAGGGAAAGTTCTTAGGCACAGCTTATCTCTCTCCTCAGAATAAGGGAGTTGGCTGGCTGATTTCCCAGAAGAGGGTAGAGCTGAACTCAGATTTTTTTCAAGACCTCTTTGAGCAGGCTAAGAGCAGACGTTCTACTTATTTCCATTCGTCTGATACGACAGCCTTTCGACTCTTTAATCAAGAGGGGGATGGCTTCGGTGGCTTCACGGTGGATTTCTACAATGATTTTGCGCTTTTTTCTTGGTACAATGACTTTGTCTTTGCTATCAAGGAGCAGATTCTGACAGCCTTCGCTAAGGTTTTCCCAGAGATTCAGGGAGCTTATGAAAAGATTCGTTTCAAGGGTTTGAACTACGAATCGGCTCATCTCTATGGAGAGGAAGCACCGGAAACCTTCACAGTCTTGGAGAATGGTGTTCGCTATCAGGTTTTTCTGAATGACGGTCTCATGACCGGTATCTTTCTGGATCAGCACGATGTGCGTGCCAGTCTGGTAGATGGTCTGGCTGCTGGTAAAAGTTTACTCAATATGTTTTCCTATACAGCTGCTTTTTCAGTAGCAGCAGCCATGGGCGGTGCCAGTCAGACAGTATCAGTTGATTTGGCCAAGCGCAGCCGTGAGCTGTCAGAAGCTCATTTTCTGGCCAATGGTCTGACATTGGATCAGCATCGCTTTCAGGTGATGGATGTCTTTGATTATTTCAAATATGCTAAGCGTCACGATTTAAGCTTTGATGTCATTGTGATAGATCCGCCTAGCTTTGCTAGAAATAAAAAGCGAACATTTTCAGTTGCTAAAGATTATCATCGTTTGGTTGCACAAGCTTTGGAAATCCTGAATCCTAAGGGAATCATGATTTTAAGTACCAATGCAGCCAATCTTTCCAAAAGTAAGTTTAAACAAGAAATTGAAAAAGGCCTTGCCGGCAGAAAGCACCGCTATCTTGCGGAGTATGGCTTGCCAGCAGACTTTGTCTATAATAAAAAAGACGGGAGCAGTAATTACCTCAAGGTATTTACAATAAAGGTGGACCAATGAAATTAGTCGTTTCTGTAATGCCCAAGAGTTTAGAAGAAGCTCAAGAAATTGATGTATCACGCTACGAAGATGCGGATATTATTGAATGGCGGGCGGATTTTCTGGCCAAGGATGATATTTTAAATGTTGCGCCAGCTATTTTTGAAAAATTTGCCGGACGTGAATTGATTTTCACCTTGCGGACCCGTCAGGAAGGCGGAGAAATCGAACTATCCGATGATGAATACGTAGCTCTCATCAAGGAAGTAGCCGGTTTTTACCAGCCGGATTATATCGACTTTGAATATTTCTCTCACAAAGGGAAATTTGAAGAAATGCTAGAGTTTCCTAATCTGGTGCTGAGCTACCATAACTTCGAGGAAACACCGGAAAATATGATGGAAATCCTGTCTGAGCTGACTTCTCTGACCCCTAAGGTGGTCAAGGTTTCTGTCATGGCTCATAATGAGCAGGATGTGCTGGACTTGATGAACTATACTCGCGGTTTCAAGACTTTAAATCCTGAGCAGGATTTTGTCACCATTTCCATGGGAAAAGTCGGCAGGATTTCACGCATTGCAGCTGATTTGACAGGTTCCAGCTGGTCTTTTGCCAGTCAGGAGATGGTGTCAGCACCTGGTCAGATTTCCCTGAGCAATATGAAGAAAATCCAGGAGATTTTGAATGAGAATTAATGGCCACACCCGCATGGCTGCTGTGGTTGCCAAGCCAATTAAGCACAGTATTTCTCCTCTTATTCACAATATGGCTTTTGAAAAGACTGGTGTCAATGGTGTCTATCTAGCTTGGGAAGTAGAAGCGAAGGATCTGCAGGCCAGTATAGAAAATATCCGCAGATACGATATGTTTGGTGTCAATCTTTCCATGCCCTATAAGCAGGAAGTGATACCTTATCTGGACGAGCTGGATGTCAGTGCCCGCCTTATCGGAGCGGTCAATACGATTGTGAATAAAAATGGAATTTTAGTTGGTTATAACACAGATGGCAAGGGATTTTTTAAGAGCTTGCCTTCTTTTGCTATTCGGGGCAAAAAAATGACGATTTTGGGGGCAGGTGGAGCAGCGACAGCGATTATTGCTCAAGCAGCTTTGGACAATGCAGAGGAAATTTTTGTTTTCACTCGACAGACTTCCTATGAGAAGATTGTCAGAAAGATAGCAGCTATTAGCCGCCAAACCAAGAGTCGTATCCAGGTACTAACTTTGGAAGATACGGATAGCTTGCAGGATAAAATCAATCAATCAGACCTTCTGGTAAATGGGACTAGTTTAGGCATGGATGGGATCAGCATGCCCCTGCCTGAGCAGATTCAGCTGTATAGTCAGATTATAGTAGCGGATGTCATCTACCAACCTTTCGAAACGCCCTTTCTCAAATGGGCAAGAAATCAAAATGTCACAGCGGTCAACGGACTTGGTATGCTGCTTTATCAGGGAGCAGAAGCCTTTGAGCTTTGGACTGGTAAAACCATGCCCAGTCAGGAAATTTGGCAATGTTTAGAAGAATTGTATAAATAAGGAGGCGCTTATGAAACTAAATGTGAATCTCCCGCATCATCCCTATGATATTCTCATCGAAAAGGGGTCTTTATCTCAGGCTGGAAGTTGGCTAAGTCAGCTTTGGCAGCCTCAGAAGGTAGTTATCGTCACGGACAATCGAGTGGCTAGACTCTATGCGGAAAAGGTCAAGCTGAGTTTGGAAGCGGCTGGGTTTGAGGCCTTTGTCTTTGACTTTTTGGAGGGTGAAGCCAGCAAGAACTTAAAGACGGTCAACAAAGTCTATGAGTTTTTGGTCAAGGTTGGTCTGACCCGCAGTGACGGCATTGTAGCCTTGGGAGGCGGAGTCGTCGGTGATTTGGCGGGCTTTGCCGCTTCGACCTACATGCGGGGCGTTCATTTCGTGCAGATTCCGACCAGTCTAACAGCTCAAGTGGATTCCTCTATCGGTGGTAAGACAGGCGTCAATACGCCTTGGGCCAAGAATATGGTCGGCACCTTTACCCAGCCAGATGGCGTTTTGATTGACCCAGAGGTCTTGCATACTTTGGGCCAGCGGGAACTGATTGAAGGTATGGGCGAGGTGGTCAAGTACGGCTTGATTGAGGATAAGGAACTCTGGGATGAACTGTCAGAAATGGATGGCAGTCCTGAGTCGATTTTGGAGCATGCTGAAAGCATCATCTACCATTCCTGCAATGTCAAGCGTAAGATTGTGGTCGAGGACGAGCTGGATAATGGCGTTCGTCTTTACCTGAACTTCGGCCATACCATTGGGCACGCTATTGAAGCGACAGCGGGCTATGGCAAGGTTATGCACGGTGAAGCTGTGGCGATTGGCATGGTACAAGTTTCCCGCGTCGCTGAAAGAAAGGTCTCATGCCAGCCGGAATTACAGAAGACATCGTCCGTATGTGTCAGAAGTTTGGCTTGCCAGTGGATTACCAGCCTTGGAATGAGAATGCTCTTTATCAGGCCTTGACCCATGATAAGAAGGCTAGAGGCAACTCTATCAAGCTAGTACTGGTGCCTGAGCTGGGTTCGGCTAGTATTCACCAGATTCCGCTGGAAGAGATGAAAGAATTTCTGAAGAAATAAGTGCCAGATGGAGTTTAAGACGATTGGACAGTTTAGATGAAAAATAGACAAGATTTCCAGTTCTTTCCATCCCAGAAATAGGAGAAAATGTATGAGATACTTAACAGCAGGAGAATCCCACGGACCTCGTCTGACAGCTATTATTGAGGGAGTGCCGGCTGGTCTTCCTTTGACCGCTGACTATATCAATGCTGAGCTCAAACGTCGTCAGGGTGGGTACGGCCGCGGTGCCCGCATGAAGATTGAAAGTGACCAAGTCGAGATTACGTCTGGGGTTCGGCATGGCTTGACCATGGGCGGTCCGATTACCCTCAATGTCACTAATCTAGATCACCAGAAGTGGCTGGAGATTATGAGTGCGGCGGATGTGGATGAAAAGAAAAAAGGGCTGCGCAAGATTACCAAACCACGCCCTGGGCATGCTGATTTAGTTGGTGGTATGAAATACCGGTTTGACGATTTGCGAAATTCACTTGAGCGCTCTTCTGCCCGCGAAACGACCATGCGTGTAGCAGTTGGAGCAGTCGCCAAGCGCTTGCTGGAAGAAATCGGTATAGAGGTAGCCAGTCATATCGTAACCTTCGGCGGCATTGATATTGATGTACCGGACGACCTGACTGTAGCAGAAATCAAGGAAAGAGCTGCCCAGTCAGAGGTTTCCATTGTCAATCCCGAGCGTGAAGAAGAAATCAAGACCTACATTGACCAGATTAAGAAAGACGGGGATACCATCGGTGGTGTTATTGAGACTGTTGTTGGCGGTGTGCCGGTTGGTCTGGGCTCCTATGTCCAATGGGACAAGAAGCTGGACGCCAAGATTGCTCAAGGAGTCGTGTCCATCAACGCTTTCAAGGGAGTCGAGTTTGGCGTGGGCTTTGAAGCTGGCCGTCTCAAGGGCAGTCAAGTCATGGATGAAATCCTCTGGTCTGAGGAAGATGGCTTCACTCGCAGAACCAATAATCTAGGCGGCTTTGAGGGTGGTATGACCAATGGTCAGCCAATCGTGGTGCGCGGGGTTATGAAGCCCATTCCAACCCTTTACAAGCCACTGATGAGCGTGGATATTGAGACCCACGAGCCTTATAAGGCGACAGTGGAGCGGAGCGATCCTACGGCTCTGCCAGCAGCGGGCGTAGTTATGGAAAGCGTCGTGGCAACAGTTTTAGCCACTGAAGTTCTGGAGAAGTTTTCTTCGGACAATTTAGAAGAGCTAAAGGATGCGGTAGCCCGCCATCGGGAATTTGTCAAGAATTTTTAGAAGTAAGGAGAAGGGCATGGAGAGAAAAACAGTCTATATCGCAGGTCTGGGACTGATTGGAGCTTCCTTGGCTCTGGGCATCAGGCGAGCTCATCCTGAGATAGAGATTCTTGGCTATAATCGCAGTGAGGAATCACGCAGGGTTGCCTTAGAACGTGGAATGGTAGACCGGGTAACGGATGATTTTGCCGCCTTTGCTCCTTTGGCTGATGTGATTATTCTGGCTGTGCCCATCAAGCAGACCATAGCATTTATCAAGGAACTAGCGGAGCTGAACCTGAGGGAAAATGTTATCATCTCAGATGCTGGATCAACCAAGGCAGAGATTGTGGCAGCAGCAGAAAAGTACCTGAAGAATAAGCCTGTCCGCTTTGTCGGTGCTCACCCTATGGCCGGAAGTCACAAGACCGGAGCCAAGGCTGCCCATGTCACTCTCTTTGAAAATGCCTATTATATTTTCACTCCCTCTAGCCTGACCAAGCCTGGTACGCTTGAGGAAATGAAAGACCTGCTGAGTGGTCTTCATGCCCGCTTTATCCAGGTGGCCGCAGCCGAGCACGACCGAGTGACCAGTCAAATCAGCCATTTTCCGCATATCCTAGCCTCCAGTCTTATGGAGCAAGCGGCAGCTTATAGCCAAGAGCATGAACTGACCCAGTCTTTTGCCGCCGGTGGTTTTCGAGATATGACGCGGATTGCGGAGAGTGAGCCGGGTATGTGGACCTCTATCCTCTTGACAAATCCTCAAGCTATCTTGGAGCGGCTGGAAGATTTTAAAAACCAGTTAGACAAGGTGGCCGCAGCGATTAAGACCAAGGACGAGACAGCTATCTGGGAATTTTTCGACCGAGGACGGCATAGCCGCAAGCAGATGGAAATTTATAAACGAGCTGGTGTGGACAGTTTTTATGACCTCTTTATTGAGGTGCCCGATGAAGAAGATGCGATTTTGAGTATTTTGGAGCTTCTGCGCGGAATTTCAGTTGTTAATATTCGTATCAACGAGGAAAACCGTGAAGATATCAACGGTATTCTGCAAATCACCTTTAAAAATCGCCAAGATTTGGAAAAATCTGCTACAATAGTAAGAGAAATACGGATTACCTAGTGTCCGAAGACTAATATAGATTGGAGAACTCTATGTCAAATATTTATGATTTAGCCAATGAACTAAGCAGAAATCTGCGTGATTTACCTGAGTACAAGGCCGTCGCAGAAAGCAAGAAAGCAGTGGATGCTGATAGTGAAGCGAAGGCTATTTTTACAGATTATCTGGCTTTCCAGCAGGAGTTGCAACAGCTGGCGCAGACTGGTCAGGTACCGACTCAGGAGGTGCAGGACAAGATGACTTCCTTTGGCGAGAAGATTCAGGGCAATGCTGTTCTTTCTGAATTCTTTAATAAGCAGCAGCAACTATCCATCTATCTAGCGGACATTGAGCGTATTATCTTTGATCCGGTGCAGGATTTGCTTAAGTAAGCTAATAAAAAAGAGGAATCTGGGCTGAATACCTGGATTCTTTTTGCTTCGGCTCGGATTCCAGAAATTTTAAGAATTTCTGGTCTTTTTATGATAAAATAAGAAGCAACAAAGGAAAGTACGAGGTCACCTATGAAATTATCAACCAATGTAAAAGGCCTGAAGGGCCGTATCCGCGTACCTGGAGATAAATCTGTCAGCCACCGTTCCATTATTTTTGGCAGTTTGGCCAAGGGGGTCACTACTGTTCGCGACATTCTGCGAGGAGAAGATGTGCTGTCTACCATGCAGGTTTTTCGTGACTTAGGCGTGCAGATTGAGGACGATGGAAATCTAGTCAAGATACATGGTGTAGGATTTGAAGGTCTGCAAGCACCGAAAAATAAGCTGGATATGGGCAATTCTGGAACGTCTATCCGTTTGATTTCTGGTGTTTTGGCTGGCCAGGATTTCGAAGCAGAGATGTTTGGTGACGACAGTCTATCCAAGCGGCCTATGGATCGGGTGACCATTCCCCTTCGGCAGATGGGAGTCGAGATTGCTGGTCGGACTGAGCGTGATTTACCACCGCTCAAGATGAAGGGAAGCAGGGAACTGCAGCCTATTCATTATCAGCTGCCAGTGGCTTCTGCTCAGGTTAAGTCGGCCTTGATTTTTGCTGCCCTGCAGGCTCAGGGAGAGTCGATTATTATAGAAAAGGAAATCACCCGTAATCATACAGAAGATATGATTGCCCAGTTTTGCGGGCAAATTGAGGTCAAGGGCAAGGAAATTCGCATTCAGGGCGGTCAGGAATTCACTGCTCAGGAAGTGACGGTTCCAGGAGACATTTCCAGCGCGGCCTTCTGGCTGGTAGCTGGATTGATTGTGCCGGACTCTAAGATTGTATTAGAAAATGTCGGCATCAATGAAACTCGTACAGGGATTCTAGAAGTGATAGAGGCTATGGGCGGACGGATGACGCTGTCAGATGTGGACCCAGTAGCCAAGTCTGCAACCATCACCGTTGAGACGTCTGAGCTTAAGGGCACGGAGATTGGCGGCGAGATTATCCCACGCTTGATTGATGAGTTGCCGATTATTGCGCTTCTGGCGACTCAGGCTCAAGGACGGACTGTCATTCGTGATGCAGAGGAGCTCAAGGTCAAAGAAACCGACCGGATCCAGGTAGTGGCAGACGCTCTCAATAGCATGGGCGCAGCTATTACCCCGACGGAAGACGGCATGATTATCGAAGGGAAAACACCTCTTCATGGTGCTCAAGTCAATACCTTTGGTGACCATCGTATTGGGATGATGACGGCAATTGCTGCTTTGTTGGTTCAAAGCGGTCAGGTAGAACTTGAGCGGTCTGAAGCCATTAAGACCAGCTATCCAAGCTTCTTCAGCGACTTGGAGGGCTTGATGCATGGCTAAGATATTGCTGGGCTTTATGGGAGCCGGAAATCCACAGTGGCCAGAGCCTTAGCCCAAGATTTTGTCGATATGGATGAACTGCTTTGCCAGCGACTGGGCATGTCTATTAAGGACTACTTTGACCAGCATGGTGAAGCGTCCTTTCGGTCTGCAGAAGCCCAGCTCTTGTCTGAGTTGATTGATACGGACTTAGTCGTCTCAACTGGCGGCGGTGTAGTCGTCAGCCCTGAAAATCGCAAATTACTGACTCAGAATGCTGATAATATCTACCTGAAAGCAGATTTTGAAACGCTCTATCAGCGAATTCATCAGGATGCTGAGCAAGAGCGGCCTTTGTTCTTAAACCAGAGCAAGTCAGACTTGCAGCAGATTTTTGAGCAGCGTCAGGCTTGGTACGAGGAAGTAGCGACCCAGATTGTCGATACGAGGCTCAAAAGCCCGCAGGAAATTATTGAGGAAATTCAATGAAAATAGCATTTTTAGGTCCCAGAGGCTCCTTTTCTCACCATGTAGCCCAAGCTGCCTTTCCAAGCCAGGACTTGGTGCCCTATCAGAATATCACCGAGGTCATGAAGGCTTATGAGGCTAGGGAAGTGGATTACTCGGTCGTTCCGGTGGAAAATTCCATTGAGGGCAGTGTCCATGAGACCTTGGACTATCTCTTTCATCAGGCGGACATTCAGGCAGTGGCTGAGATCGTTCAGCCCATCAAGCAGCAGCTCTTGGTGACGGATTTGGAGAAGCCAATCGAGAAGATATTTTCTCACCCGCAGGCTATTGCCCAAGGGAAAAAATACATCCGTCAGCATTATCCGCAAGCTGCCATTGAGGTCACGGCTAGTACAGCCTATGCAGCTCGTTTTGTGGCAGAGCATCCTGAAAAGAATTTTGCGGCTATTGCCCCGCGCACGGCTGCAGCAGAGTACAGGCTCAAAGTAGCCGCCAGCGATATTCAGGAAATGGAAGAAAATTATACCCGCTTCTGGATTTTGGGCCATGAGGTGCCTAAGCTTGAACTGGCTAAGACAGGAGACAAGCAGACACTGGCTTTGACCCTGCCGGACAATCTGCCAGGTGCCCTCTATAAGGCTTTGTCGACCTTCGCTTGGCGTGGGATTGACCTGACCAAGATTGAGAGCCGGCCTCTAAAAACGGCTTTGGGAGAGTATTTCTTCATTATTGACATTGACAACGAACAGAAAAAATTGGCGGATTTTGCCTATCAAGAGTTGACAAGTCTTGGAATTACTTATAAAATTTTTGGTAGCTACAGTGTGTTTCTGATTCAGGACAAGTAGCAATAGATTGGAGAAGAGATGAAGAAACCAGAAAATCTTAGCCATCATGAACAGCTCCGCTTAGATTATCTCTACAAAAATTATTATTATCTAAACGATAAAGAAAAGAAAGAATTTGACTATCTGCGTCAGAAGTCCAAGGGGATTGGCAATTCAGCCAGTGTGCCTGACCATGAAGAGCAGCCGCATACAGCTAGTGACGCCTATGAGCAAGAGCCAGTTGAAATGGATTCTTCTGGCCTCTTGCCCAAGTATCCTGAGCGTTCTTCTCGCAGCAGAAAGCAAAAGAAGGAGCCTGAAGCTCTGGCAGGAGCTGGTCTGGGACAAGACAAGCCCAAGAAGCCTCGCAAAAAAATCCGCTTGAAACGAATTCTGCTTTGGGTAGGGATTTTCCTGCTGATGGTCTTGGGCGGCATGATTTTCATGTTTGTCAAGGCTTGACGACAGCTCACACTGGCAATTCTAAGCCAGCAGAAACAGAATTCTTTGACGGTAAGGATACTAAGGACGGAGTGAATATCCTCATTCTCGGAACAGATGGCCGGGTTGGTGACGACTCGACTGAGACGCGGACTGACTCTATTATGGTCTTGAATGTTGGTAATAAGGACCACAAGGTAAAATTGGTCAGCTTTATGCGTGATACTCTTATTCACATTGACGGCGTCAGCAATGAGTACACCGATCCGTCGCAGGCCGATTACTATGACCAAAAGCTCAATTCTGCCTATACGATTGGGGAGCAAAACCACAACCGCGGTGCAGACTATGTCCGCCAGATGCTCAAAGATAACTTCGATTTGGACATCAAATATTATGCACTGGTGGATTTCCAGACCTTTGCGACAGCTATTGACACCCTTTTCCCAAATGGCGTCAGCATGAATGCCCAGTTCTCAACGATCGATGGGGAGAAAGTGACAGAGGTCGAAGTGCCAGATGACCTGAACATGAAAGACGGTGTGGTGCCTAATCAAACAATCAAGGTCGGTCAGCAGCAGATGGACGGTCGGACCTTGCTCAACTACGCTCGCTTCCGTAAGGATGATGAGGGCGACTTTGGCCGGACCCGCCGCCAGCAGGAAGTCTTGACAGCTGTTTTCCAGCAAGTCAAAGATCCGACCAAGCTCTTTACTGGGTCAGAGGCCCTTGGTAAGGTCTTTGCCTTGACTTCGACCAATGTGCCTTACAGCTTCCTTTTGACCAATGGTCTCTCTATGGCTGGAGATTCCCGCAATGGAGTTGAGCGCCTGACGATTCCAGAAAATGGCGACTGGGTGGACACCTATGACATGTACGGTGGCCAAGGGCTCTTGATTGACTTTGAAGCCTATAAAGAAAGACTGCAGCAAATGGGTCTCAGATAAGATATATGATATAATGAAAGGTAGGACGATGTCCTGCCTTTTCTTTTGGGAAATGGCAGAGCGATAAAGCAGAAAGAGAAAAATATGTTAAAAAAGAATGATGTGATTGAAGTTGAAATCGTGGATCTGAGCCACGAGGGAGCTGGAGTTGCCAAGGCAGAAGGTCTGGTTTTCTTTGTGGAAAATGCCCTGCCGGGTGAACTCATCCGCATGCGTGTGCTCAAGGTCAACAAAAAAATCGGCTTTGGCAAGGTGGAGGAATTTCTCCGTACCTCAGACCAGCGCAATGAAATCTTGATATGGCTTATCTGCGTACAGGGATTGCTGACTTGGGGCATCTGAACTATTCAGCCCAGCTGGACTTCAAACGCAAGCAGGTCAAGGACAGTCTCTATAAGATTGCTGGTTTGTCCGATGTTGAAGTGCTGCCGACACTTGGTATGGAGCAGCCGCTGGGCTACCGTAATAAGGCTCAAGTGCCTGTCCGCCGTGTCAATGGCCAGCTGGAAACAGGATTTTTTTCCGGAAAAAAATTCCCATGACCTCCTGCCGATTGAAGATTTCTATATTCAGGACCCAGTCATTGACCAAGTTATTCTTTTTACACGTGATTTGCTGCGGCGTTTTGACCTCAAACCTTACGATGAGCAGGAAAAGACAGGACTCATTCGCAATCTAGTTGTTCGCCGTGGCCATTATTCAGGGGAAATCATGGTAATTCTGGTCACAACCCGACCTAAAATTTTCCGAGTAGAGCAACTGATGGAGTGCTTGACAGAGGCTTTCCCAGCTATCAAGTCCATCATGCAGAATATCAACGACCAGCCCGGCAATGCGATTTTTGGAAAAGACTGGCGAACACTTTATGGCCAAAACTACATCACCGACCAGATGCTGGGAAATGACTTCCAGATTGCTGCGCCCGCCTTTTACCAAGTCAATACCGAGATGGCAGAAAAGCTCTATCAGACAGCTATTGACTTTTCTGAACTAACCGCTGATGATGTGGTGCTTGATGCCTACTCTGGTATCGGAACGATTGGGCTCTCTGTTGCTAAACACGTCAAGCAGGTCTATGGTGTCGAAGTGATTCCAGAAGCTGTCGAAAATAGCCGAAAGAATGCAGCAATCAACGGCATTACCAACGCCAGCTATGTCTGCGCCTCTGCTGAAGAAGCCATCCAAAACTGGCTTAAAGAGGGTATTCAAGCGGATGTCATCCTAGTCGATCCACCACGAAAAGGCCTGACCGAGAGCTTTATCAAAGCCAGCGTCAGTATGGAGCCCAAGAAAATCACTTATATCTCTTGCAATGTCGCCACTATGGCGCGTGATATCAAACTCTATCAAGAATTAGGATATGAGTTGAAGAAAGTCCAGCCGGTGGATTTATTTCCGCAGACGCATCATGTTGAGTGTGTAAGCTTGTTAGTGAAACGAAGCTAATCCTCAAAAGGTTCCCCAAACCTTTTGAGTCCCGCAAACGCATCATGTCGAGGCGGTATCACTGCTTGTACGAGCAGAGGTATCAGCGAAGTAGAAGTAGATGCTCCGCCCATGGGATAGGACTCGTAGAATGAGGAGGGAAACCGACGAAATGATACGGAAAGTCTGAACCGCTGAGTGTGTAGCTTTGCTGGTGAAAAACGTAGGAACGTTTTAGTGAAAGTAATTTAAAAAAATCCTTGTTTTTTTAAATTTTTTTGGCAGTGTAAGTATTAGTAATCGAAATAGGTTAATGCGAGTATGAATGAAATTATTGTACGCAATCTAAAGAAAAATTTTCGTGGTAAAGTTGTATTGGACATTCCTAGCTTTGAATCGCATTCAGGAGAGATTGTTTCTATAGTGGGCACCAATGGTGCAGGTAAATCAACTTTCATAAAAAAATTATCTCTGGCTTAATGTTACAGGACGCAGGTGATGTATTTGTTTTTGGTAGTAAGAATACTTCGAAAGATATTCATAACAATGTCAAGCTTGTACTAGAAAGCGGTAGAGGCTACTATGAATATCTGACGGCAAATCAAAAATATTGATTACTTTTTACATTTGAATAAAAAGTTCGCGTGGTCAGGTTAAGGAAGAATTGGAGGATTTATTTAATAAACTAGCTTTCCATCCCTATGTTGATGTATTGGTGTCCGAATTGTCACAAGGAACGAGACAAAAAAATTATCTTTGATTATTGCGTTACTTTGTAAGCCAAAAAGTATTGTGTTTAGATGAACCAACCAATGGTCTGGATGTCATTGCCAAAAAAGCAGTTTGCGAAATTGTTACTAACTCTCAGCCAAGAAAAAAAGGAACTATTGTTCTCATGACGACTCATGATATCTATTTTTGCAAAAAGAAATATCAACAAGAATTTGTATTATGAGTAGAGGGAAAAATAATCCAGCAAGGTAGTTTCTCAGAAATCTTTGGGAAAAAAATACTAGGTGGATTAAATATAGAATTGGTATTTCAGACTCTGATAAAGATGCTTTTTGAGAGACTGTTTCCTGATTTATCTTACCAAATAGAAAACGAAAGATTGATTGTTGAAGTAAAAAGATAGTCAGGTGAAAAAAATAATATCTTTAATAATTTTTGAGATAATATTTTTTTGAAGAAGTTGAGGAAAGTATCGAAGAAATATTGTATGAGGTTATCAATGATGATTAAAGAAATAAGAAGGGAGTTAAAGAGACAGCTGCAAGAGATGATGCATTTTAAATTCAATTTATTTTTTTCAAATTTTGGAATTTTTGATAATGGTTTCAGCTTATCTTCAATACTTTAAAGATACGCAAAGTAAATTTTTTTATTGTTATGTTTATTATTTACTTGGTATTTTACGAGTCATAGTATTACGCACCCAACTTTTTTTATTGAGGATGACCTTTATGATAGAACTTTGATAAGTGTAATCCAGAGCAGTAAGAGTGTTTTTTTCATGTCTTAATGTTTAAAAATTATTGTTCAGATATTGGTGGATCTAGTTAAAGCCATACCTATATTTATCGTTTTATCCACGCTTAATGATGTTGATTTTCCGGATAGTATTTTAAAGTTAGTTGGAAACCTGGCTGCATGTATGCTAACTGTTATTAGCATATATGGTTTGGGTTTTTTCCTATCAAGTCTCTGCTTCATTTTTTTAATCGTACTTCTAGCATTACATCGTTAATTTCTTATTTCATGCTGTATTTTACTGGCATACTAACACCGCTAGGTGGTTTATTTGGCTTTATAGGAAAGCTTTTCCCTTACTATGCCTTGAGAAATTTTATTATTTCTCCGTCCTACCAGAGTGTTTTTTTAATTATAGTTTATTGTGCAGTATATTGGTCAGCTGGAACTTTCCTATTTTTCACTTTATTGAACATTGCTAAAAAAAGAGGGAGCCTTTTCCATGTTTAGTGAATTAAGAAGATATTTTAATTATAGAGTTCGATACACGTTTGATAGTATTTTGCGAAGTGATTTATTCCATAATTTTTTTATTACAGGAATCATTATTATTTTCAATAGTAATAAACCGATAAATATACTCTATTTTTTTATTTATTATTCTATAACTAATGTGATATTGCTTGCTAATGAGGAGTTGGAATTTGAAATTCGCACTAATCAATATACAAATATCAAAAACAACTAGACGGACAACAATGATGATTTATATTGCTAGATCAACAACTTATTTTTATTTGGTCAACACCCATTTTTTTGATTTCAATCATTCTATCGCATATGTTTTTTTAATGGAAAATTTTTTTATGCCTTCATTCCATTTAGTGGATTTGATTTTGATGTCAATATTTAATTATGCTGTATTTTTTTTATCTTATATACCATTGCAATTAAGTTAACAGAACGCTTTAAACGAGTATCCGTCTTATTGAATTTATTTAATACCATAATGCTATTTTATTCTGGACTAGTATTTCCAGCTCCCTTTGTTAGCTATGCAGATGTGTTGGATATATTTTTGAATAAAAAATAAAAGTAAATTGATATGCTTCGAACTTCTTATTCAGTTCTTTTTTCGAAAGATTATAAAGTAGCCTTACGTTTAATGGTTTCATTCAAATATTCAGGCTCCTATTTTATCCCCGTCTAGAGAAAAAACGACCGTCTAAATTGGTAAATAACTTCAGGAGGTTTATACGCTATGCTTAGATCCTATGTGACTAAAAAGTACTTATTCTTCTATTTTGTGGCGATTATGATTACTTGGCTGGAGGCTGTCATTACACCAGCTTTGATTCAGTATATTGTCTCTAGTTTTACCAATCACCAGTTACATTTGCTGTGGCAGGTCTTGATTTGGGGAATTGTGGGGAATTTGATTCTCTTGCTGGGTTTGGCTGGGAAACGCTATTACTATGCACGAGTGCTGACGGACTTCAAGTCGGGTATTAAGCAGGCCATCTTTCAGACTTTCTTATATAGCCGTCGGATAGCAGATGAAGAGGTTTTGTCCGACCTGGAAATGATGTGAAACAGCTAGAAGATAATTATATTGAGCCTACTGTCATTATCATTTCTTCTTTGGGATTTACAACTGTCTCTATCTGTTATGCTCTCTGGACTAATTTTTATCTCGGCTTGCTCTTTATCATTTTTTATTCGATACCTGTCCTTTGCAGTGGAATTGGCTCTAAACGCTTGGATACGATTACTAAGCAGAAATCCCTAGCTAACCAAGGCTATGTCTCCCAAGTGACCAATATGATTGCGGGTGCTCGTTCCATACGGCATTATCGGGGACAAAGCTTGTTTTACAAACTGTTTTCCAAAGATTTGCACAAGGCTTTAGAGCAAGAAATCGCCTATGAAAAGCAACGTACATTAAACAGTCTCTTTATCAATGGGATTGATGCCTTTTGCTCGGTTGCGCCTATTGTCATTGGTGGTTTCATGACCTATTATAATTACCTGTCTGCAGCCAGCTTTGTTGGGATTTACCTAGTATCGCATAATATCGGCTACCAATTTCAGGAACTGTCCTACTTTATCAATACTAGAAAATCAGCCAAGTCTCTCTGTGATAAATATCAAAACTTGCTGGGAGAGCAGTTGACAATGCCTTCTGTTTTTGAAGGTTCCGTCTTTCCTATCCAGCTAGAGCAAGTCAGCGTAGAGCGTGATGGTCAAGAAATCCTAGCTCCTTGCGACCTTACCATTGAGGAAGGGGAAAAGATTGCCATTATCGGAGAAAGTGGGTCTGGGAAAACAACCTTACTTAACCTCATTTATGGTGAAATCAAGCCTAGTCAAGGTCGGATTCGCTACCATGGACAAGAGCTAAGTTCGGATGAACTCTATCAGGCAGGAGCCTACATTCTCCAGTCCAGTCATGTCTTTGATGGTTTGAGCCTAGAGGAAATATCGCTTTGGGACAAGAACTTGATTCTGTAAGGATAGAAGAGATTCTGCAGCAAACCGGTCTGAAAGCTCTCCAAGGCAAAACACCCAGCAACCAAACCCTGTCAGGCGGTGAGAAGCAGCGGTTAGAAATTGCCCGCGCGCTCTATCACAATCGCCAATTTATCCTGGCTGATGAGGTCAAGGCCAATCTGGATCTAAAAAACCAAGAGAAAATCAAACAACTTCTCTTCTCTCTCCCACAAGCACTTATGGAAGTGATTCATCACTATAGCGAAGAGGATTTGAAGCGTTATGATAAGGTGATAAAACTGGTGAGATAGGTGGGACATAGATTTCAGAAAGGAGTGGCAGAGGCCACTCTTTTTTTGTGGATTGGAAAAATAAGATGTTTTCTATTTATAGGTTATAGGCGTTTATTACTGAAAAATCTGATTTAATTTTTCAACTTTTTTTCTGTTTAGTGAACAATTTATGGGATAATATACTTTAAAAAAATTTGTTGACAGATTATAATCTTAGCAGTATACTAAAACTGTCCAATTAGGACGTTTTCAAGGGTAACTAATAGCCACCTATATATTCTTGGTCTTAAAACCAGAAAGGAGGTGAGAGCTATGAACTTGACTGTCTTGATTGACTGGAAGTTCGTTGTTGCCCTTGGTGCAACTGCAGTTGGCATAATTTTCGCTATGAAAATTGATGAGTCTGCAGTTGAGAGAGTTTCGATTCATGCGATTGAAGCTAGTAAGGAGTACGCAGTTTCTATTAACAGTAATTGTTGACTCTATACTTAAAAAGGGCACATAATCTTATGATTATATGCCTTTTTAGTTTGATATAAATATTTAATGGTGAGAAATAAAATGAAAAAGAATTAATTGTAGAGATATTTATAAAGAAGAAACTGAAAGATTCATAAAAATCACTTAAACGTTTTCAGAGAAGCGTGGATGAGCTCACATTCAAACTGTAATGAAGAACTTTTTCAATATGCGGATGATGATTACTATTTTTATCGTTTTTGTGTTGACAGACAAGAAAATACCACCGAGCAGTTATTGATTAATATAATTTGTCGGGTAATGATAGAATATGAGGTAGCTATTGAGGATTCTGGAAATTCTCCTTTTAACTTCATACTCTACTATAATAATAAAAAAATTGGGTTTAGATTTAACGATTTTTACGACTATGGAGATGTTAACAAAATTGTCGAGGAACTTAATCTTGATGGGGCTGTAATACTTAGAACTTGGAAAGTTTCTGATAGATCGGTTGACTGGATATCACATGAGAACAAACAGTACGAGGAGGATGGACTAAAATTAAGAGCAGTATCCATTCATGACTTTTATAAAAACCAATTTGGAGAAGAAGAATACAGAGCATTCATTGCTTCAATAGATGATTATTTAAAGGCTACGAGAGAGATTACAGGTTATCAGTCTATAAGTTTTCTTTCTACTATGAATCTTGCTTCCCTAAAGCTATTTGAGGAAAAGATTCTTGCTGAGTGGGATTATAAAAACTACAGATACCAGATTATTGACGTGAACAATGAATTAGTTCGAAACTATTTATATATTTCACATGATAACACTATTAATGATAATTTTGAAGATATGGAAAAAGCTTATGTAGCAGGTGAACTGTATAGGGACAATGGTTGGTGCTAATGAATATGCCGAGAGTTTTATTACATCAGAATGGCTTTATTATTCCCTAAAAAGAAAAAAAGAACTTTGATTATACGTCGGTTATCAGTGGATATTTGAAATCCATTGAACAGTTATTGTATCAGATTGTAATGCTGAACATCGATAACAATTGTAAGATAGCCATTAAAAATAATTTACTAAAAAAGGTATATAATAAGAATATCACAGCTTATGAGTCAACTGGTAAAGGTTTTAAGAAGCTTTTAGTAAAAAGAAATGGTAAAGGTTATGAATTTACGCAATATCCTTATATAGACTTTACTAGTCTTCAGAAAGAATATATGGATAGTTCAATTGGGGCATTTGAACACTTCTTACGAAATAATAAGAATATTTTTTCAAACCCACAAAAAGCAAAATTGATTGCTGATATGATTAGTTGCTTTAGAATTGAATGCCGTAATGGTTTCTTCCACACGCATAATCTTAATGATTGGAATTTGGTTGATAAAACGCGACAGAATGCTATTTATCTATATTTCACTCTTTTAGGATCTTGCATAATTCCTGAAGAGAAAAAATATGAGTTAGCAATCCTGGAACATGATGAATTTGACAATCTTTGCAGGAAAATTCGTGGATTCAAACATTACAGTGAGAATTTTATTTTTGAATATGATGATGGCAAAAAACAGAAAGTAATATATGACTTCCTCAATAACACCGCTGAATTTAATGATGATGGTATAGAACACTATGAAAGACTGTTATTTTATAAAGTGGAATCTTTTGAGGGTGCACTTGAGAAGCTTGATGAAGGGATTAGAGAAAATCAGAAACTTTATCTTACAAGAGATAACTTGCCAAGAAAAATCTATGTAGTTCATAAAAAAATGCGAAATTTTGAATTGGAAGAACTGTTATTCTGAAGGCAGCTTGAGCCTCATAAAGATTTTTAAACAGACTTCGAAATTAACACTTACGTTTAATAGTTTAATTCAAATCTTCAGAGGGATATCATTTCGTTTCATAGTATTGGGAATAACAGTCAAGACATGTTGAGGCGGTATCACTGCTTGTACGAGCTGAGGTATCAGCGAAGTAGAAGTAGATGCTCCGCCCATGGGATAGGACTCGTAGAATGGGGAGAGAAACTGATGAAATGATACGGTAAGTCCGAACCGCTGAGTGTGTGGCTCTGCTCTTCCGATCTGAGACAGTCGAAAAGTAGAAGGAGATGGTATTGGTATCAATCAATGAGTAACAAAGTAACAGCATGATTCGAAACATTTGCTTGTAATTTGCGGAGGAACATCAATATGGATGGAATAACAAAAGATTCTATAAAAACGGCTAAACTAATGAAACAATTATGGCCCCAATTGACCGATAAAGAAGCTATTGATGAAGTAAAAAGATATACGAATGGCAAAAATACTGCAATCTTTACTGAAGTTGAAGGTGACACAATTGTAGGTTTAGCACTATGTTCACTCAGATTTGATTATGTTGAAGGTTGTAAATATAGTCCTGTTGGATTCTTAGAAGGGATTATTGTCGACGAGGAATATCGTTTAAAGGATATTGCTAAAAAAATCTCTGTACAAAAATGTGAGGAATGGGCGAAAAAAATAAAGGATGTAAGGAATTTGCAAGTGACTGTACTTTTAACGAATACGGATTCTATAAGATTTCATCTCAATATTGGATTTCAGGAGGCAAAATAGAATTATTCATTTTTAAGAAGAAATTATAATTTCAGAACGTGGTCAAAAATTTATGTATCTTTAGGAAGTGTGAAAGAATGTACGGACTACGAATTACTTTTCATTAGTTAAGAATATAGTAATCTTGTAAAGTTAATCGAGGAGTTATTGATGGAGTTTATTAGTAAGATAGCCATAAGTAAAGGCTGGTCAGATGATAAAAAATATTGTGTTACAGACCAGAACCAGCAAAAATATTTATTGCGTGTTTCTGATAAAGGAAAGTTAGATTCTAAGAAAATTGAATTTGATATAATGGAGAAGGTTGCATTTCTTGGAGTTCGTATGTGTAAACCGATTAAATTTGAATTCTGCGGTGACGAAGTGCATTGTATACACGAGTGGATAGATGGAAGAGATGCAATAGATACCATTTTAACTTATTCAGAAAACCAACAATACACTTACGGAGTAGAGGCAGGAAGAATACTTAGAAAGATTCATACAATTCCTGCTACAGAAGTTTGTGAAGACTGGGAAATCTTTTTTAATCGAAAAATTGATGATAAAATCTCCAAATACAAAGAATGTCCCGTCCAATATGAAAGTGGGCAGGTCTTTATTGATTTTTTGAACGAAAACCGTGAACTGCTAAAAAATAGACCCCGGGTTTTGCAACATGGTGATTATCATATTGGGAATTTCATGATTGGAGAAGATTGTGAGATTTATGTGATTGACTTTGATCGTTTTGACTTTGGAGATCCTTGGGAGGAGTTCAATCGTATTGTGTGGTCAGCTCAAGTATCTCCCCCTCTTTTGCATCAGGTATGATAGATGGATATTTTGATGACAAGGTTCCAGATTTATTTTGGAAACTTCTTGCCGTTTACATTCTAAGTAACCTAGTTGGAGCTCTTCCATGGGCTGTTCCTTATGGAGAAGAGGAAATATCAGTAATACAAAATCAAGCTAAGGAAATTTTAGAATGGTATGATGATATGAACCGACTAGTCCCAAGTTGGTATATGAACAAGAATAATACTGAATAATTTAAGCGTTTGAATATCAATTTGGAAAAAGAATAGAATACAATGAAATCTCAAAATTGAAACTACTATTAAGCCTTGTCCTCAAGGCTTTTTAATATTTCCTGATATATCTCCTATTCCCAAACGAGAACAATGGCTTGCAATCATTTTTTTAAAATAGTATACTAGGGCTAGCTATGGAATCGTTTGCATAAAGTTGCGATGAGTTTAAACAGAGAAATCTAGGAGTTGAAAAGTATGGAATTAACAGCTATTTATCACAGACCGGAGTCGGAGTATGCCTACCTTTATAAAGAAGGTAAAGTGCATATCAGAATTAGGACTAAGAAAGATGATGTAGAGAAAATCGTTTTGCACTATGGCGATCCCTTTATTTCTTGAGGATTCTTATGAAGATGTGAAAGAGATGGTCAAAGTGACCTCTGATGCCTTATTTGATTATTGGCAAGTGGCTGTCTCTGTGCGCTTTGCCAGGCTCCAGTATCTCTTTGAGCTTAAGGATAAAGAAGGTCAAAGCGTCTTGTATGGAGATAAAGGTTTCGTTGACAATAGTCCAGAAAACCTTCATCACGAGGGCAATGGTTTTAAACTTCCTTATATTCACGAAATTGACGGCTGCCAGGTTCCTGAATGGGTTTCAAAAACGGTCTGGTATCAGATTTTCCCAGAACGATTTGCCAATGGAAATGCTGGAATTTCACCAGAAGGAGCTCTAGATTGGGATTCGTCTATCAGACCTAAAAGCACGGATTTTTTTGGTGGAGATTTGCAGGGTATTATTGATCATCTGGATTACTTACAAGACCTAGGGATTACAGGGCTCTATCTTTGTCCCATCTTTGAATCTCCAAGTAATCACAAGTACAATACGACAGATTACTTTGAAATTGATCAATATTTTGGGGACAAGGAGACTTTCCGTCAACTGGTGGAGCAAGCTCATCTGCGTGGCATGAAGGTCATGCTGGATGCGGTTTTCAATCATATGGGCGTTCAATCCGCTCAATGGCTGGATGTTCTCAAACATGGTGAAAAGTCTGTTTATAAAGACTGGTTCCACATTCAAGAGTTCCCAGTGACGAATGATAAATTCGTGAATCCCAAAGAACTGCCTTATCATACCTTTGCCTTTGCCAGCTATATGCCTAAGTTAAATACGGCAAATCCTGAGGTGAAAGACTATCTCTTAAGCGTTGCGACCTATTGGATTGAACATTTTGATATTGATGCTTGGCGGCTGGATGTGGCCAATGAAGTTGATCATCAATTTTGGCGAGATTTCCGTAAGGCTGTTTTGGCCAAAGCCTGACCTTTATATTCTTGGAGAGGTTTGGCATACGTCTCAACCTTGGCTTAATGGCGATGAGTTTCACGCTGTCATGAACTATCCTCTATCGGATAGTATCAAGGACTACTTTTTGAGCAGGAGCAAGAAGACCAGTCAATTTATAGCTGAGATTAATTGCCAGTCCATGTACTACAAGCAACAGATTTCTGAGGTTATGTTTAATCTCTTGGATTCGCATGATACGGAGCGCATCCTGACGACAGCTCAAGGAAATACCCAGCTTGTCAAATCCGCACTCGCCTTTCTCTTTTTACAAAGAGGAACGCCTTGTATCTATTATGGGACCGAGCTAGATTTGGGCGGAGCTATGGACCCGGATTGTAGAAGGGTCATGCCTTGGGACCGGGTTTCTAGTAGTAATGATATGCTCAATTTTATGAAGAACTTGATTCAGCTTCGTAAGGATGTTGCGGAAATTATTCAGCATGCGAAATTTAGCTTAGAAGAAATCACTCCTGATGTGCTGGCTTTAGAGTGGGAACATGATCATCAAGTAATCCGAGCCATTTTTAATCAGTCCAAAGAAAATTATCTTTTAGACAGAGATTCAGCTGATTTGGTGAGTCAATGCCAAACTGATGACCAGCAAGTTGTCATCTTACCAAAGGGATTTGTAGTTTATTCTAGCCTCTAATCGTAGCAGTAATTATCTTTCTTTTCTTCTTTCTGATATAATATTATCAAATTTCGTTTTCGCGGGATGGAAATTATCCTACTTTAGGGCATCCCTTCTTGATGATTATTATTGTAAGGTGATTGTTTATAAGCTGAGAAACTATGCAAGGAGTGCAATCTTATGCCTAGACCGAAAACTAAAGAAGAGTTGATGCTAGCTGCTAAGGAAAACTATGAGAAGTTACAAACTCTCATTTCCAAATTATCTGATCAAGAGTTACATACCCCTTTTGATTTTTCTCGGGATGAAAAGAAGAAAGAGGCCCATTGGAGACGAGATAAAAATGTAAGAGATGTTTTGATTCACCTCTATGAATGGCATCAGCTCTTGTTGGATTGGGTGTATTCCAATCAAAAGGGGCAAGAGCAGCCCTTTCTTCCTGCGCCCTACAACTGGAGGACCTATGGAGAGCTGAATCTGGAATTTTGGAAGAAACATCAGAATACTTCTCTTGAAGAGGCAACTGAGATCTTTCGTCAGTCCCATCAAGATGTTTTGAACTTAGCTAACACATTTACAAATGAAGAATTATTTTCAAAAAATGTCTATAAATGGGTCGGAGGGACTGTACTAGGTTCCTATTTTGTAAGTGCAACTTCTAGCCATTATGACTGGGCCATGAAAAAATTGAAGGCACATCAAAAAAATTGCAAGGCAAAATAATCTATAGAAGACAAGAATTGGAGAGAAATAAGAATGAAGAAATACAGCAAAATAATCATGTCCTGCGCCTGCTTAGCTTTAGCTTTTGGGATGGCAGCATGCGCTAGTTCGCAGAAAAATAAAGAAACAAGTCAAACTACATCGACTTATTCAAATCTAAACAGTAAAAAGAGTGTCGAAGAAGTGAGGAGTTTGTTGGCTGCTGACTTGGATAAAGACAGTGTCGATAACTTTGTCAATCTAGTCAATGACTACAATGGACTTGTCGGCTCTACTGGATTAAGGGGCGATTTCACTAAGTTTACCAAAACTGAATATGACGTAGAAAAAATCAATCCTCTGTGGCAGGCAAAAAAGGGCGATTTTATCGGGACAAATTGTCGGATTAATACTTACACTTTGTTGAAAAATAGCATCGACATCCCTCAAATCGAAAAAGATGACGAACTCTTGTTCATAGATAATGATTCGATTGACAAGGGCAAGCTCTTTGATGCCAAGGATAAGGAAGAATTTAATATCCTGTTTTCAAGAGTCAAGACTGAAGCGACTCAAGATGTAAAAGTCCATGCTAAGAAGATGGAGGAATACTTCAAACAGTTCAAATTTAGTGAAAAAGCACGGATGCTTTCAGTCATTGTCCACGACAATCTTGACGGTGATTCTCTCTTTGTAGGTCATGTCGGCGTCTTGGTTCCAGATAAAGACGGCTATCTGTTTGTCGAAAAGCTGACCTTTGAAGAGCCATACCAGGCAATCAAGTTTGCGACCAAGGAAGATGTCTACAAATACTTGCAGACCAAATATAAGGACTACACAGGGGAAGGACTGGCCAAACCTTTTATCATGGACAACGATAAGTGGGTAGAGGGTAAGTAGTGTGCTTTAGTTAGCATTAAGAAAATAGAACTGGGAGATTTAGCGTATGGAATTAAAAGATTTTACAAAAAAGGAACAGGAGCAGATTAATCAAGGGCTCAGCACTGCAGAAATTTCCGATAAGGAAGCTGCCCAAAAAGATTTTAGCACTTGTGCCCAAGGAATGGATTAAGAGGATTCCTTTCTTCGTGAGAGGTCATTCGACGACCAAGACCGTTGAGCGAGTTGCCAAGCAATATCCTGAGCTGTACGCTGTCGTCAAGCAGCAAGGCGAACTTCCTGACAAGGAAAGAGAGGAATTGCGCGTGATTATGACAAGCATTTTTTTGAAGAAAAGATGAATAAGCATAAAATCAAATGAACTCTTACTTTGAAAAAAATGAGAGCCTTAGGAAGTCACTGGAAGCAGTGGCTTTTTTTCGTTTGTTTCTTAGCATGATGAGGCTAGTTATTAAAGCTCTATTTGGACGTTGAGTTCTAATTGGGCTTTGGGACTATTCTCCATGAGAATTATTGGCAAAAAAATGGTATAATGTTCCTATATTTTCTAGAGGAAAAAGGCAGGCTATGAAATTACTTTTATACAGATATTCGCCATTCTTTGACCAAGGTTTTGGTGGCTGAGGCTGAGAGCTTGGTGGCGGCTGGTAAGCGAGTCTTTTTATATTGCGCCTAATTCGCTTTCTTTTTGAGAAGGAGCGGGCGGTTTTGGAGTGCCTGGAAACTCAGGCTTCCTTTGCTATTACAGTGACGCGCTTTGCCCAGATGGCTCGGTATTTTGTCCTCAATGATGTTCGGCAAGGGCAGAGTTTGGACGATATTGGTCTGGGAATGCTGATTTATCGGACCTTGACAGAGTTAGATGATGGAGAGCTTAAGGTCTATGGCCGGATTAAGAAGGATTCCCAGTTTATCCAGCAGCTGATGGATCTTTACCATGAACTGCAGACAGCCCAGATGTCCTTTGCGGATCTGGAATTTCTTGAGGAGCCTGAGAAGCGAGAGGATCTGGTCAAGATTTTTACAGCGGTGACTGCTGCTCTGAATAAGGGCGATTTTGATTCGTCTTCTCAGATTGCTGCTTTTGCCCAGCATATTCTGGCTGGTGATACGGATGAGGAGTTGGAGACTTTGGCCCTGGTCATTGATGGCTTTACTCGTTTTTCTGCCGAAGAGGAATACTTAGTCGGTCTTCTGCATCGGAAAGGTGTGGAGATTGTCATTGGGACCTATGCCAGCCAAAAAGCCTATCGAGCAGCCTTTCGTGAGGGCAATCTCTATCAGGCCAGCGTGGATTTTTTGAGAAAGCTAGCCGAGGACTATCAGGTCAAGCCTGACTATATCTCTCATGCGGGAGCAGAAGATGCCTTTGGACGGATTTCCAAGGTCTTGGAGAGTCGCTATGATTTTTCTGAGCAGGCTGTTGAAGTTAGTGAGACAGACCGCTCACAGCTTCAGATTTGGGCTACTATGAACCAGAAAGAAGAGCTGGAGTATGTGGCTAAGTCCATCCGGCAGCGGGTTCATGATGGTGTGCGCTATAAGGATATTCGTCTGCTTTTGGGAGATGTGGAAGCCTACCAGCTTCAGCTCAAGACCATTTTTGACCAGTATCAGATTCCCTACTATCTAGGGCGGAGCGAGTCGATGGCACAACATCCGCTGGTCCAGTTTGTTGAGTCCTTGGAGCGGCTCAAGCGCTATAACTTCCAATTGGAAGATCTGCTCAATCTCTTAAAGACAGGGCTCTACGGAGATTTGACTCAGGAGGAGCTGGATTATTTTGAGCAATATCTACGCTTTGCGGATATCAAGGGAGCCGGTAAGCTAGCCAAGGATTTTACGGCCAATAGCCAAGGGAAATTTGACCTAGACCGTCTCAATCATATTCGTCGTCGGGTTATGACTCCATTGCAAGATTTTTTCAAATCCCGTAGTCAGACGGCGTCTGGTCTCTTAGCTAAGTTTACGGAGTTCGTCCAAGCAGCCCGTTTGTCTGACAATTTGACGGCTCTGCTGCAGGGAGAAAGTCAGCAGGAGCAGGAGCGCCATGAGGAAGTCTGGAAGGCTTTCAGCCATGTCTTAGAGCAGTTTGCTCAGGTCTTTGCAGATAGCAAGGTCAAACTGGATGATTTTCTAGCCTTGATCCTGTCAGGTATGCTTTTGTCCAACTATCGGACGGTGCCGGCGACAGTAGATGTGGTCAAGGTCCAGTCTTATGACCTGATAGAGCCTTTAGCTGCTCCTTATGTCTATGCGATTGGATTGACCCAGGAGCGTTTCCCGAAAATCGCGCAAAACAAGAGTTTGCTCAGTGATGAAGATAGGGCTCGGCTCAATGACGCAACGGATTCTCAGGCGGAACTCCAGATTGTTAGCTCAGAAAATCTCAAGAAGAATCGCTATACGGCTCTGTCGCTGATGAATTCTGCTACCAAAGAGCTGGTCTTGTCTGCGCCAGCCTTGGTCAATGAAGTAGAGGACAGCATGTCTACCTATCTACTGGAATTGACTGCAGCTCCACTTTCCTTGCCCATCATTGTCAAAAAGCCTCAAGCTTCCAGTGATGATATTGGCAGCTACCAAGCTCTGCTTTCTCAAATCATCGAGCTCCACCAAGAGGAGATTGACCGAGAGTGGACAGGAGAGGAGCAGACTTTTTGGGCGGTGGCTGTGCGGGTTCTCCGCAAGAAATTGGCAGCAGAAGGCATCAGCATTCCGCAAATCAGCAAGGAACTGAAAACGGAGACTCTGCAGTCGGAAACTTTGCAAGCCCTCTACCCTCAGGAGCAGCCCCTCCGACTTTCAGCCTCTGCTCTCGATGAATATTTCCGGCATCAGTATGCTTATTTTCTCAAGTATGTTCTACGCCTGCAGGAAGAGTGGACCATTCATCCAGATGCTCGCAGTCATGGGATTTTCCTCCATCGGATCTTTGAAAAGGTCCTGCAGGATGATTCGTCTGCCGATTTTGACCGGCGTTTAGCGCAGGCCATGGAAGAGACCAGCCGAGAGGCCGAGTTTGAGAGCATCTACAGCGAGTCAGGTCAGACTCGTTTTGCGCGCCAGCTCTTACTAGATACGGCGCGGGCGACCGGTCGTGTGCTGGCTCATCCAAGCGGGATTGAGACTATTGGCGAGGAGACTGGCTTTGGCTCAGCTTCTACGCCTTTCCTGACCTTGGAAAATGGCAGAGCAGTAACCGTGAGCGGTAAAGTGGATCGGATTGACCGTCTGACCAAGACCGAGAGTTTGGGAGTGGTGGACTATAAGTCTGGCGATATTAAGTTCAGCTTTGAAAAGTTCTTTAATGGACTGAATTCTCAGCTGCCGACCTATCTGGCAGCGATTGAGGAGTTAGCAGACTATCAAGAGGATAAGGGAACTTTTGGCGCCATGTATTTGCAGATGACCGATCCGATTGTGGCGCTTAAAGATACCAAGACCTTGGCGGATGCAGTCAATCAGTCTGTGAAACCACTCCAGTACAAGGGACTTTTTGTGGCTGATGCTGTCAAGGAGCTTGGTCCGCTCTATGAAAAAAATAAGACCAACTTGCTGAGCCAGGAAGACTTGGACTTGCTGCTGGCCTACAATGCTTATCTCTACAAAAAGCTGCAGAAGGCATTCTATCAGGCCATTTCGCAGTCAATCCTTATACAGAGAATGGGCGCAGCATTGCTCCTTATGTAGAGCAGTTTAAGTCCATTACTGGCTTTGAAGCCAATCTCCATCTAGGACAGGCACGCCAGTTAGAAAAGCTGGATGCAAGCAAGTTTGATAGGCGGCCGACTGGTGAGAAGTTGCGCCAGGCCTGGCTAGAAAAGATGAGGGAGGAGATGGAAAAATGAAGAGAATTCCTTTTTTAACTGCAGAAGAAATTGCTCTTAAGCAAGCCCAAGAAGCTGCTTCGGACAAGCCGCAGAAAAAGACGGCAGAGCAGATTGAGGCCATCTACTCCTCTGGCCAGAATATTCTGGTCTCCGCATCGGCCGGCTCGGGTAAGACTTTTGTCATGGTCCAGCGGATTATTGACCAGATTCTTAGAGGTGTTGCTGTCAGTCAGCTCTTTATCTCGACCTTTACTGTCAAGGCGGCAGGAGAGCTCAAAGAGAGGCTGGAGAAGGAACTGGGTCAGGCCTTGAAGGAGGCTGAAAGTCCTGAACTCAAGCAACATTTGGCCCAGCAATTGGCTGATCTGCCCAATGCTGACATTGGCACCATGGACGCCTTTACCCAGAAAGTACTTAGTCGCTATGGTTACCTGCTTGGTTTAGCACCGAATTTTCGGATTCTCCAGTCTGCCAGTGAGCAGCTGATTCTGCAAAATGAAGTCTTTAGCCAAGTATTTGATCGTTACTATAACAGCGAGCGTCAGGATTTGTTTAGCCGTTTGGTTAAGAATTTTACTGGTAAGCGCAAGGATTTATCAGGCTTCCGGGAGCAAGTTTATCGGATTTACAGCTTTCTGCAGTCAACCAGCAGTCCTCAGCGCTGGCTGAAGGAAACCTTCCTTTATGGCTATGAGCACAGCGACTTTGCAGCAGAGAGAGAGCGGATATTTGGTCAAATCAAATCAGCTCTTTTGGAACTGGAAGCTTTCTTTTCTGCCCATCTGGAGCATGAAGGAAGAGAGTTTGCGGGCGCCAAGTATCAGGAGAATGTCCAAGACGCTCTGACCGCCTTAGCAGGGCTGAATGAATTGTCACTGATAGAAGAAACAGCTCAGATTCTCAAACAAATCGTGGCACTTTCCCAACTGTCCAATGGCCAAGCCTTTACAGCTCGGGTTGGCAAGAATGCAGATGAGCTCAAAAAAGAAATGGCCAAGGACTATAATGAAGCCAGGAAGCCTATGATTGAGCAGCTACGCAGCTTTGACCAGCAGCTTTATCAGCTGGACTTTATCGAGCAGCATCAGGATGAGTGCCTGCCTCTGGTTGAGCTTCTGAGGGATTTTGTGGCGGACTTTGCACAGGCTTACTTAGAGCGTAAGAAAGCAGAAAATGCCTTTGAATTTGGAGACATCAGCCATTTTGCTATTGAAATTTTAGAGAGATTCCCAGAGGTGCGTCGCTTTTATCAGGAACGTTACCACGAGGTCATGGTGGATGAGTATCAGGATACCAACCACACGCAGGAGCGCATGCTGGACTTGCTTGCCAGAGGGCAAAATCGCTTTATGGTAGGTGATATCAAGCAGTCTATCTACCGCTTCCGTCAAGCGGATCCGCAGATTTTCAGTGATAAGTTTAAGGCTTATCAAGAGGATAGCAGCCAGGGCAAGCTAATCGTCCTTAAGGAAAATTTCCGTAGTCATCTTGAGGTTCTTGAAGCGACCAATGATGTTTTCAAACGCCTGATGGATGAAGAAGTCGGGGAAATTGACTATAATGAAACCCACTATCTGGTGGCTGGCAATCCAGCTAAACGTGAGCCTAATCCAGCTAACCGTGCATCTTTCTTAATCTATGAAGGCTCCAAGGAGAGTCCGGAAGAGGAGGGTGATGAGGGCTTGCCACAGGCAGTATCAGCTGGGGAAGTGGACTTAGTCATCAAGGAAATCATTCGCCTGCACAATGAAGAAGGAGTGGCTTTTAAAGATATCACGCTGCTGACGGCATCCAGAACCCGCAATGATTTGATTTTAGCTGCCTTTGAGCAGCACCAGATTCCGCTGGTACCAGATGATGGCGCAGCAAACTATCTGCAGTCAGTAGAGGTATTGGTCATGCTGGATACCCTGCGGACTATCAATAATCCGCTGAATGACTATGCCCTGACCGCCCTTCTCAAGTCTCCCATGTTTGACTTTGGCGAGGACGAGCTGGCTCGGCTGTCCCTGCAGGCCAGTCAAGAGCGTTCTCAGGAAAATCTCTATGAAAAATTGGTCAATGCTCTTGAAGGAAGAGGTTTGAACTCTGCTTTAGTCACTCAGGAACTGCAGAAAAAGCTGCAGCATTTCCATGAGACCCTGCAAGGCTGGCGGACCTATTCCAAGACGCATTCGCTGTATGATTTGATTTGGAAGATCTACCAGGACCGTTTCTACTATGACATGGTAGGGACTCTGGCTAATGGTGCCCAGAGACAGGCCAACCTCTATGCCCTCTCTTTGCGGGCAAATGAGTATGAAAAGTCTAGCTTTAAAGGTCTCTCTCGCTTTATCGGGATGATAGACCGTATCTTGGAAAATCAGCATGATCTGGCCAGTGTGCCAGTGGCGGTGCCTAAGGACGCCGTTCGTCTCATGACCATTCACAAGAGTAAGGGGCTGGAGTTCAAATATGTCTTTCTGCTCAATATGGACAAGGCTTTCAACCGTCAGGATAGCAGCTCTGCTATTATCCTTAGCCGGACCAAAGGAGTCGGCATCAAGTATGTGGCGGATGTATCGGTGTCTGTGGAAGATCCCTATGCACCGAATCAGCTGCGCATTTCCATGGATACGCTGCCTTATCAGCAGAATTTAGCAGAGCTGCAGTTGGCTAGTCTGTCTGAGCAGATGCGTTTGCTTTATGTGGCCATGACGCGGGCTGAAACCAAGCTTTATCTGGTCGGCAAGGGCAGTCAAGAGGTTTTGGATAAGCGTCAGTGGGGCAAGAGTCAACAAGGGCGTTTGTCTGCCAGTCTGCGCAGCCAGCTCAGTAATTTCCAAGACTGGCTCTATGCTATTCAGGCTGTTTTTTCTGATGAGAATCTTGCCTACGAGACCCGTTTTGTCACTGATGAGGAGCTAACTGCTGAAGAGATAGGACAGATTAATGAGCCTGTGCTCTTTCCAGCGGATGATTTGGCAGATAATCGTCAGTCGGATGACATCCGTCGGGCTCTGGATATTTTAGAAAGCGTGGACCGACTGAATAGTCAGTATCGCTCTGCTATTGAACTACCTAGTGTGCGAACTCCAAGCCAGATTAAGAAGTTTTATGAGCCTATCATGGATACGGACGGCCTGGATATCATGGATGAGCGAGCAGCTTTTCGGCCTCAGTCTAGCTTTGAGTTGCCTGATTTTGGCAGAAAAGCCACGGTGACTGGGGCGCAAGTCGGCAGTGCCGTTCATGAGCTCATGCAGCGGATTCCTTTGGATAACAGGCCCAGCATGGCTGTACTTCGTTCTGCCTTGGCTCAGGTTCAGGCCGATGAAGCGGTCAAAAAGCAGATTCAACTGCCTAAGATTGCATCTTTCTTCGAGACGGATTTGGGGCGACTCTTGATTGAGAACAGTGATAGAGTTCGTCGAGAAGCACCATTTGCCATGCTCAAGCAAGATGAGGACAGCGGTCAGGAGTTTGTTTTGCGGGGGATTTTGGATGGCTATCTGCTCTTTGAGGACCGGATTATCCTCTTTGACTACAAGACGGATAAATACAAGGATTCGTCTGAATTGATTGCTCGCTACCGTGGCCAGCTAGACTTATATGCTCAAGCTCTCAGCCGTTCTTATGACATTTCTCGGATTGAAAAATATTTGATTCTGCTAGGCGGTGAGCAGCTGCAAGTAGTTCAAGTGGACTGATTCGTTTGTCGTGTCTGGAAAGGAAGGAAGCCTGTGGAACAGTTAGAACGCATTCAAAAAATGGAAAAGCACCTGAATAAATATTCTCAGGTATTGGCAAGTGCTCAGGAAGCTTTAGCTGAGCTGGAGCGCTGCCAGTCAGATTATATCCAGCTGAGGGACTACTATACTGGTCAGGAATTTTTTGATGATTTAGAATTCTCGAATGGACCGAATTTCCCTGAAAATATAGCTTGCGGCGTCTTAAGCGAAGATGCTGTCTATGATCTGATGGGGGAGCATTTGAGACAGCGATTAATCTGCTGGATTTGTCCAGCTCTATGCTGAAAGAACGTTAATTTATTTAGAAAGAAAAAAATATTTAATTTTTTTCAATTTTTCCTCTTGCTTTTTAATAAAAAAATTCATGTAGAATATTCAACAATAAATTGAAAGCGATGAGAGAAAAAAAGTGTAAGGCAAGAAACAGAGAGTGCCTAATGGTGAGACGGCATACAATCCTTAGACGACACATTCTTGAGTGCGGATGCGAAATCAGTCAGCAGTCTGAGACTAGTGTCCGACGGCTGATTGCCGTTATCAATCTGGAGTCCCGTACTCCCAGAGGGTCCTCAGGCGACTGGGGTCCGAATAAAGGTGGAACCGCGTGTCAACGTCCTTGCAAAGTTTTTTGCGAGGGCTTTTTATTATATTTAAATTAGAAGTTTCCCCTATTTTCCTTTAGCAAAGCGGTAAATTTCGTTTTTCATTTATTAGAAGTTCTAAAAGATAATCAGAGTCAGATAATGGCTAGTGTGTGAAAGAGAGGTTGCAAGATGGTTAAGCTAAAAGGTCTCAGGCAGATTAATCCTTATGTAGCGGGGCAGCAGCCCAATGAGCCAGACATGATTAAGCTCAATACCAATGAAAATGCTTATGGACCGAGTCCTAAGGTGGCAGAGACCCTGCAGAACTTTGATGCCCAGGACTTGCGTAAGTATTCCAGTTTGGATCAGGCGGAGCTCTGTCAGGCTTTGGCGACAAACTTGGGTGTATCACCCGACCAGCTCATTATTGGTAACGGCAGCGACGACATCTTGTCCATGGCTTTCCTGGCTTTCTTTAACAGCGGCGAGTCGGTCTTATTTCCGGATTTGACCTATGGTTTTTACAAGGTCTGGGCGGACCTCTACCATGTGCCTTTTCGAGAAATCCCTCTGACAGCTGATTTTGAGATCCATCCCTCCGACTATTTTGGAGACAATGGCGGCATTATCTTAGCCAATCCCAATGCTCCGACGGGGATGTACCTACCGCTGGATCAGCTGGAGGAAATTCTGGTCTCCAATCAGGATGTGGTAGTGGTGGTGGATGAGGCCTATATTCACTTTGGCGGTCAATCTGCCCTACCTCTTCTAGAAACCTATCCCAACCTCTTTATCACACGGACCTTTTCCAAAGATGCGGCCTTGGCTGGTCTGCGGGTGGGCTACGGCATCGGTCATCCAGACTTAATAGCTGTCATGAAAGCTGTCAAGGACTCCATCAATCCTTACTCAGTGGATTTGTTAGCAGAGCGCTTGGCTCTTGCTGCGGTGGAAGATTGGGATTATTATCGGGAGACCGGTAGAGCCATTCAAGAGACCCGAGATTGGTTCGCTGGGGAATTGGCTGCGTTGGATTTCCAAGTCCTGCCCAGTCAGACCAACTTTGTCCTAGCCCAGCCTAGTGGAATTTCTGCAGCAGAGCTTTTTCAGCAGCTAGAAGAGCGTCAGATTTATGTGCGGTATTTTCCAAAAGCAGAACGAATCAAAGACTTTCTGCGCATCTCTATCGGACAGCGAGAGGAGATGGAAACAGTCCTGGCAGCTATCGAGGAAATTTGCAGCAGCTGAGAGTTTGACTCAAAGCCAGCCAGTGTAAGAATAGAGCAAGAAAGGAAAGCAGCCTATGAATAAAATCACCCTTCCGATTGGCATGCATGACAAGCTTTTCAAGAGAGCGCGTGTAACCTACGAGATTGAGCGGGACATCAGTGATTTTCTGATGGCTCAGGGCTTCAATCGGATTGACACGCCGACTTTGGAGCACTTCGAGGTCTTCAGTGACCATGTGGAGCCCCATCATTATCATCTTTTCGATAAAAAAGGCGAGCTACTGGTGCTACGGCCAGATGTGACCAGCCAGATTGGTCGGGTTATTGCTTCGACCAGGGTGCATACGCCGACCAAGTTTTCCTATTCGGGCAAGGTTTTTCACTATCAAGAAGAGCTGCGCGGTCTTGCCAACGAGCTCAGTCAAGCAGGTATTGAGATTATCGGCTATCCAGCTCGCGAGGCGGTGCTTGAGGCTATCAAGACAGCCAAGCAGTCGCTGGATTTGGCGCAGGTTAAATCTTATCAGTTCGAGTTTTCCCACGCAGCAATTCTGCAGACAATTCTAGAGAGTCTGGCTTTGGATTCGCAGGAGGAGGCCCAGCTGCTAGATTATATTCGCAAGAAAAACAGGACGGGACTCTTTGAATTTACCCAGACCAGATCAAGTGAGTTTGATGATTTTTTACAGGAGCTGCCTTATCTGTTCGGACCTAGCCAACAGGTTTTAGCTAGGGCTAGAGAGATAGTTGACAACGAACGGATATTGACGGCTTTAGATGATGTGGAGCAAGTTTTGCAGAGTCTATCAGGCTTGCTGGAGCAGACAACTACGGACTTGGGACAGGTGGCGGCCATGCCTTACTATACCGGCCTGACCTTCAAGGTCTTTGGCGACCGAGTACCAGATGCCTTTCTATCTGGTGGTCGCTATGATCAGCTTTCAAGCGCTTCGGGGCAGCAGAACTGACAGCTATCGGCTGGTCCCTGGACATTGACAGTGTCTATCAGGCCATTCATGATGACCTGCCTGACGAGGGCGGAAAGGAAGGTGACAGCAGATGAGTCAGATTACCATTGCCCTGACCAAGGGGCGGATTGAGGAAGATACGGTCAAGCTCCTGACCCAGGCTGGCTTTGATATGTCCTTCATGGCAGACAAGGGGCGCAGCTTGATTTTTGAAAGTCCAGACAGTCGTTTTCGCTTTCTCTTGGTCAAAGGGCCTGACGTGACGACCTATGTGCGCCATGGGGTCGCTGATTTGGGCATTGTCGGCAAGGATATTCTCTTTGAGCATCCGACCGGCTATCTGGAGCTGCTGGATCTGAACTTTGGGCTTTGTAAATTCTCACTGGCCTCGGTGCCCAACTATAACCCTCATGATCACAAGCGCAAGCGGATTGCGACCAAGTACCCGACAGTAGCGACTGACTATTTTAATCAAAAGGGGGAAGATGTGGAAATCATCTCCATTCAAGGCAGCGTGGAGATTTCACCGGTGCTGGGTCTGGCGGATGCCATTGTCGATATTGTGGAGACGGGGCATACCCTATCAGCTAACGGCCTGCAGGTTTTTGAAGACATTTGTCGGGTGTCTGCCCGGCTCATTGCCAATCAGGCTTCCCTGAAAAATAACCCGGATATCATGCCTTTTGTGGCAAAGATTGAATCCCTAGTAGGAAGAAGAGAGGTGGCTTTTAAATGACAATTATCAAACGTTTAAGCGGAAGTAACGAAGAAATTTCACGGATTTTATACGAAGAGCAACTGCAGCTCAGCCAGCAGAACTTAGATGTGGAAGAAGCGGTGGCTGAGATTATTGAAACGGTCAAACAAGACGGTGACCAAGCTTTAAGAGACTATACCATGCTCTTTGATAAGGTTGAGGTGACAGATTTTGAGATTGGGCAGGAGCTGATTGACAAGGCCTTCGAGGAAATTGATCCAGAGGTCTTGGTCGCACTGAAAAATGCCCAAGCTAATATCGAATCCTACCACCGCCAGCAGTTGGAGACTGGTTTTGAGGACAGTCCCAGTGAGGGCGTTATCCGTGGTCAGTTGATTCGGCCGATTGAGCGGGTCGGCACCTATGTACCTGGCGGCACCGCAGCCTATCCGTCCTCCGTCCTCATGAATGTTATCCCAGCTAAGATTGCCGGTGTCAAAGAAATCATCATGATTACACCGCCCCAGGAGCATTTTACCCCAGCGATTTTGGTCGCAGCCAAGCTGGCTGGTGTGGATCGGATTTTCCAAATTGGCGGAGCCCAAGGTGTAGCAGCTCTGGCTTATGGAACTGAGACCATTCCCAAGGTAGATAAGATAACGGGACCTGGCAATATCTTTGTGGCTACGGCCAAGAAGATGGTTTATGGTGTCGTGGGAATTGACATGATTGCTGGGCCTTCGGAGATTGGAGTCATTGCGGATCGTTCAGCCAGTCCAGTCTATGTGGCGGCCGACCTTCTATCGCAAGCTGAGCACGACAAGCTAGCTCGGGCTATTCTGGTGACCGACTCGGAATTGTTGGCGGATCAAGTCGAAGCAGAGCTGGACAGACAGCTCAAAGAGCTGCCGCGGAAGGAAATAGCACGTGCTTCGATTGAGAACAACGGCCGCATCATCCTTGCGTCTTCTAAGAAAGCCATGTTTGAGCTCATGAATCAGGTGGCACCTGAGCATTTGGAAATAGCCATGGATGATGCCTACAGCTATCTGGATCAGGTTGAAAATGCTGGCTCTGTCTTTCTGGGACACTATACCAGCGAGCCGATTGGTGACTACTATGCGGGAGCCAATCACGTTTTGCCGACTACCAGCACCAGCCGCTTTTCATCAGCTCTGGGTGTCTATGACTTTATCAAGCGCATCCAGTACACCCAGTACAGCCGTGCTGCAGTAGGGGCGGCTGACAAGGATATTACCAGTCTGGCCTATGCAGAAGGCCTGCAGGGACATGCTAAGGCCATCGAAGCCCGCAGACAGGAAAAATAGAAGGAGTTGCCATGAGACAAGCTGAAATCAAGCGTAAAACACAGGAGACCGATATTGAACTGGCTGTCAATCTTGACCAACAGGAGCCGGTAGCTATCGAGACTGGTGTCGGATTCTTTGACCATATGCTGACCCTTTTTGCCCGCCACAGTCGAATTTCTCTGACGGTCAAGGCTGAAGGCGACCTTTTGGTGGACAGCCACCATACGGTTGAGGATGTAGGCATCGTATTAGGACAGGCTCTGCGTCAGGCTTTGGGAGACAAGGCCGGCATCAACCGCTACGGTACTAGCTTTGTGCCTATGGATGAAACGCTGGGTATGGCCAGCCTGGACTTATCCGGTCGCTCCTATCTGGTTTTTGAGGCTGATTTTGACAATCCCAAGCTTGGGAACTTTGACACCGAGCTGGTAGAGGAATTTTTCCAAGCCCTAGCCTTTAATCTGCAGATGAATCTGCACCTGAAATCCTTCATGGCAAGAACAGTCACCACAAGGCAGAAAGCCTCTTTAAAGCGACTGGACGAGCTCTACGGGAGGCTATTACGATAAATCCAGAGATTCATGGAGTCAACTCCACCAAGGGCTTGCTCTAGCTTGCCCTTCTGAGTGAAAGGAGTTGATGTAGAGATGATGATTGTTATTGATTATGACGCGGGAAATACTGCCAATGTTCTCCGTGCTCTAGCTCATGTCGGAGTAGAAGCGCGCCTGTCAGCTGATCCGCAGGAAATTTTAGCTGCCGATGGTTTGATTTTACCAGGTGTCGGTGCTTTTCCTGCGGCTATGCAGGAGTTGGAAAGGCGAGGACTGGTCTCCGTTATCCAGCAGGCTGTGGCTGATGGCAAAACTCTCTTGGGCATTTGCTTAGGCATGCAGCTCCTGCTGGAGTCTGGATTAGAGAATGGTCAAAGCTCTGGACTGGGCTTGATTCCCGGTGTTTGCCGTCGGATTCCGGACCAGGCTGGTCTGCCTGTGCCCCACATGGGCTGGAATGACTTACAGATCCAGCAGTCGTCTGCTTTGACAGCTGGTCTTGAGGGCCAGTCAGTCTATTTTGTCCATAGCTACTATACGGATGTTCCGGAGGAGTACTTGGATGTAACGTCTGATTATGGGTTACCTATCCCAGCCATGATTCACCGAGGATCGGTCTTTGGCTGCCAGTTTCACCCAGAAAAGTCTGGTGCTGTTGGCCTCGGTATCCTAGAGAAGTTTAAGGAGTATGTCTATGAAAATACTGCCCGCTATTGATATCAAAGACGGTCAGGCCGTCCGCCTTTTAAAAGGGGATTTTAGTCAGAAGACGGTAGTCAATCCCGATGTCTTGGAGCAAGCTCGAGTTTTCAAAGAAGCCGGCGTTACCATGATTCATGTGGTTGACTTGGACGGGGCCTTAGAAGGTCGGGCGGCCAATCGAGATTTGATTGCCCAGATTAAAGCGGAGACTGGTCTAGCTATCCAAGTCGGGGGCGGCATCCGCAGTCTGGAGCAGATTGAAGATTACCTGGCGGTTGGCATTGACCGTGTCATTATTGGCTCTATGGCTGTTAAGAATCCTGAATTTGTTGAGGCTGCGCTGGAGCGCTTTGGAAGCAGCAAAATTGTGATTGGCATTGATGCGAAAGAGGGTCTGGTTGCGACTGAGGGCTGGCTGGAAACCAGCAGTCAGGACTATATCAGTCTGGCGCTGGCCATGGAAAAAATCGGTGTCCGACTCTTTGTCTATACGGATGTAGACCGAGACGGAACTCTGACTGGCCCCAATATCCAGCATTACCAAAAATTGCTGGCGTCCCTCAAGCATGCTCAAGTCATTGCCTCTGGCGGCATCCAGTCAGCGGATGACTTAGAAGAGCTGAAAAAACTGGGCTTGGCTGGTGCCATTGTAGGCAAGGCCTATTACAGTGGGCGAATTAGCCTAGAGCAGATCAAGGAAGCAGAAAGGGGATAGCCATGCTGAAAAACGAATCATTCCCTGTCTGGATGTCAAGGACGGCCGGGTGGTCAAGGGTATCAACTTTGTCAATCTGACTGATGTGGGCGATCCAGTTGATGCGGCCAAGGCCTACTATGAAGCCGGCTGTGATGAGTTGGTCTTTCTGGACATCACCGCCACCCATGAGGAGCGGGATACGACGGTTGAGATGGTCCGGCGCGTGGCGGAGCAGGTTTTCATTCCCTTTACCGTCGGGGGCGGCATTCGCACGGTTGAGGACATGAAGCGGATGCTCCAGGCTGGGGCGGATAAGGTTGCAGTTAATTCATCAGCATTGGCAAACCCTCAGCTTTTAGCTGACTGCGCTGAGAAATTCGGCAGTCAATGCGTGGTGCTAGCCGTGGATGCTAAGAAAGAAGCGGACGGCAGCTGGCATGTTTATCTGGCTGGTGGCTGTAAGGACAGCGGTCGTGACCTGTTAGACTGGGTCCAAGAAGCTGTCGGTCTTGGAGCGGGGGAAATTCTTCTGACAAGTATGGACAAGGACGGGACCAAGTCCGGTTTTGACTTGCCTATGCTGGAAGCCGTCTTTCAAGTGGTTTCCGTTCCCATCATCGCCTCTGGTGGTGCTGGCAGTAGCCAGCATATCCTAGAAGTTTTTGAAAAGACTGCAGCGACAGGTGCTTTGGCCGCTTCGATTTTCCATTATGGTCAGGTCTCCATCGCAGAGACCAAAAAAGCCATGCTGGAAGCTGGATTGGAGGTGCGCATCTGATGACAGAAGTGAAGTTAGATTTTCAAAAGCAAGGCGGTCTTATACCTGCCATTATCCTAGACCACACAAGCAAAGAAGTCCTCATGTTAGCCTATCTCAATGAAGAAGCCTACCATCTGACCCGCACCAGCGATCAGATGTGGTACTGGAGCCGGTCACGTCAGGAGCTCTGGCATAAGGGAGCCACCAGCGGCCACTACCAGACTGTCAAAAAAATCACGGCTGACTGCGACCTAGATACCCTGCTGATAGAGGTAGACCAGCTGGGAGCTGCCTGCCACACCGGTGCTAAATCCTGCTTTTTCCATAAAATCTGGGATAAAGAAGATGGTAAAACTGACTAAAAGCTCCCTTGCTTTACTTTAGTACTTGGTTAATGCAAGAATAAAACTAAGAAGTCAGTATCAAGACACCAGCCTGCCATTGGAAAGAATTGTATTTTATAGTAAAATAAAGACAGTAACAAGGAGATACTATGCTAGAAACCCTCTATCAAGAAGCCCTCAAACGCAAAAAAGAGCCTAAGGAAGGCTCCTATACCAGCTATCTCTATGACAAGGGGCTGGACAAGATTCTAAAAAAAGTCGGTGAAGAAGCGACAGAAGTGGTCATTGCGGCCAAAAACGCTGATAAGAACGAGATGGCCAATGAGACAGCTGATCTGCTCTACCATCTGGCGGTCGCTCTCGTCGAGACTGGCGTCAGTCTGGAAGAGGTAGAGGCCGTCCTCCAGGACCGTCAGGGCAAGCAGAGTCGAATTCACGACCGACCTGAAATTGACCAATACTAAACGGATATAAGATCTACAGAAAGGCGGTCTAGCATGCGCGACAACCATCTTCATACCTATTTTTCCTATGATTCTGAGGCGGATTTCTGTGACTATCTGGACCATTATGAGGGCGAGATTGTCACCACCGAGCACTATGATCTGTCCAATCCCTACCCTTACGAAGCTGCCTCGCCCCACGATGATGTGCCTGACTATGCGGCCTATTCAGCAAAAATAGCTGAGCTGAACCAGCAATATGGCAACCGCATCAAAAAGGGCATTGAAATTGGCTATTACGCTCCGCGTAAGGATGATATTCTAGCTTTCCTAGCGGACAAGGAATACGACTTGAAACTCCTATCTGTCCACCACAATGGCAGTTTTGACTATCTGGAAGAGCCAGTCCTGCAGCTGGATAAGATGGAGCTGATTCCCCGATACCTGAGAGAGTTAGAAGAGGCTATTGAGGCTGTGCCAGCAGATGTACTAGCTCACTTTGACTATGGTTTCCGAAAATTTGCGCTTACCGTAGAGGACTTAAAAACTTTTGAACCAGAGCTGCGACAGCTTTTTCAGAAGATGATTGACCATGGTCTGGCCTTTGAGCTCAACTGCAAGTCCATGTATCTATATGGTCACGAGGAACTCTATATCTACGCTCTTTCGCTAGTCAAGGAGCTGGGCGGTCAGCGCTTTTCAGTGGGATCAGATGGCCACAGCTGGAGCATTTCCGCTTGCAGTTTGACCGAGTTGCCAAAATCTTAGCGGAGGCAGGCATAGGGTGAAGAGCAGTTGATCTAGAAGGAGAAATCATGGCCGAGATTAGGCCCTTAAAAATCAGAGGAAATCCCTGCTCTTAGAGGAATTTCTTTTACCAAGCTATTTTTTTATTCCCTCAAGGTCTAGCGCCGCTTTCTAGAAGCATCCTGAAAGAGCCAGATTTAGAGATGTATATCAAGGACTTTGGTCAGCAGCCAGATGATTGGGCTTTAGCAGCAGAAGTGGACGGTCAGCTGGTCGGAGCAGTCTGGGTTCGCATCATGAAAGATTACGGCTATTATGACGACCAGACTCCCTCTCTATCCATTTCATTCCTGCCTGAGTTCAGAAGCCAAGGTCTAGGTCAGCAGTTGATGACAGCCATGCTGGACCTGCTCAAGGCCAAAGGCTACCCAAGTGTCTCCCTTTCCGTTTCCAAAGACAATCCTGCCGTTCGCTTTTATCAAAGACTGGGCTTTGTCACGGTTGAAGAGAGGGAAGATAACTATTTGATGCTGTGCCGATTGTAATAAGAAAAGAAAACTCATGAAACTAGAACGATTAATTTATATTCTACTAGCCCTTTTGAATAAGAGGCAGATAACAGCTAAAGAAATTGCTGAACGTTTTGAAATATCTACTCGTACCGTATATCGAGATATGGATACACTCAGCTTAGCTGGAATTCCTATCTACTCAGAACGCGGAGATAAGGGTGGCTTTTATATACCGGATGACTACAAGATGGACAGTAGCTTTTTCACAGAAGAAGAAAAGCAGTTTATCATCAATATGAGTCAAAATGTCGGCAAAATCGTTGGTCGTCCAAGTTTTGGCAGCCTTGAGCATAAGTTTGCTTCTCAAGAGGCGACCGATAAGGTAAATCCATTTTACTTTGATCTCAGTTCCTGGTCTCTCAATACAAATTATTTACTTGAAATTGAGCAGGCTATACAAACAGGGAAGAAAATTTCCTTTTCTTACTTTTCTAAAAAACAAGAACTAAGCCAGCGAACGATTCTTCCTTATCGTCTGATTTTTAAACTGAATGCCTGGTATGTTATCGGCTACTGTTTGGAAAAGTTAGATTTTCGTTTTTTCAAACTCAGCAGGATTCGTGATTTGCAGCAAGTAGAAGAGGGTATCGAAGCTGGAGATTACCCGCTTTTATCTCAAGAAAAGCTAGATCTTTTTCTAAATCCATCCAAAGATAAAGTTGAGGGCAATAAAGAAGAAGTAGAGCTGATTTTCACAGAATCTGCGCTTCCAAAAATTTATGACCACTTCACAGAAGAAGAAATCACTGTTGAGCAAACAAGGATAAAGGTACATGCTTTCAGAGCATTGACACCGACCTTTTTCGAATTGATTTTAAGTTTTGCTCATCAAGTAAAGGTCATATCGCCAAAAGAACTGCAGGATAAATTAATTCATACTCTTCAAAAAAATCTTCAGCAATATGACAGACTGTAGTCATATTGCTTTTTGTATAATCTTAAATGGCTTGAAAATCTCATTGTTTGAGTGCTTGCCTATATTATTTTTGGAGGTTCAACATATGGATACAAAAACATTAGCAGAAAGCTATTTTACCGCTGTCAATAAAGGTGGCTGGGAAGATTTCGTAGCAGAAAACTTTAACTATGGAATGTGCGACAGTCAGGAGATCAGGCAAGGGCGTGATGTTTATCTGCAAGGTGCAGGTCAATTCTATGCTTTAAGTCAGCATCTTGAAGTAAAGAAATTATTTGTAGAGGGACGAGAAGCAGCAGCTTTAAATCGCTATCGCCTGCAGTTGCCGAGCGGAAAAGAACTAGAATTGGATGTCGCAGAATTTTTAAAATTTGACGAATCAGACAAATTAATTGCATCCACCATTTACTTTGATACTCATCGTTTCCAAGAGTTTATGCAAGGGAAATAGGCATGTAGAAAAGTCACCGAACGGTGGCTTTTTTAGTAACCAATGACTTCTACAAATGCTTTATCGTATTATTTGTAAGTTTTTCTTGCCAAGTGGTAAAATAAAGCCGAAATAAAATATGTTCTCCTAGAGCAATCTAATCGATTAGGAACAATTAATTTGACTGTTCTTCGTAGTCATATAAAGGAGTTGATTTTATGACTAATACTAGGCGAGCAGTGCTAGCACTGAGCTTGGGTGTTTTGTTATTGCTAGCAGTGGGAATTCTACTGCAGGTTCATTTTGGGAGAATGATCATTTTGCTAGGTCTATTCTTTTTTGCGGAAGCATTTATCATCTGGTACTCAGGAAGTAAGTCTAAGTCGCAGATTAATGGCAGGCAAAGCCTTGACCTCTTCTGGCTTTATATCAAACGCTTGAAAATTTTTTATATCACAATTTTGTGTCTCGCAATTCCTTTCGTTTCTCTATCTTCCAATCCTGCTTTCGATTTGTTTTTTGTGCTTGAGTTGTTAGTATTCTTGCTCTTAAGCAATTATATCTTTAGCTCTCATGGTATTCAACCACCCAAGAAAGAGAGAGCTTTTAAAGTCTAATAGCTTTGATTACTGTTTTTTCAAAAAAGAAAAAGGCCTGGAAAAAATCCAGGCTTTTTAGTGACATGTGCAAGGTTAGTGTGCTACACGTTTGCGAGCTGCTTTTTTACGGTTTTCTTCGATGAAAGCCGCTTTTTGTTCTTCAGGTTCGATGACTTTTTTCTTAACTGCATATACTGCGCCTGCCACAGCAGCAACAGTAGCTGCAACTCCTGTAAGAACGCCTTTTCCAAATCCTTTAGCCATGTGATTTCTCCTTTTCTGAACTTTTATTATTTATGTTATAATTAATAGTAACGAAAAATCAAAATTTTTTCAAGGAAAAAAGATGAAAACCAAGATAATTGTGATAGTGGGGCCTACGGCGGTCGGAAAAACGGCTCTGAGTATTGAAGTAGCCAAGCGCTTCAATGGCGAAATCATCAGCGGTGACAGCCAGCAAGTCTATCGTGGCTTGGATATTGGCACGGCCAAGATTCGTCCTGAAGAGCAAGAGGGCATTCCCCATCATCTGCTGGATGTGCGGGAGGTCGGAGAAAGCTACTCGGCCTATGATTTTGTGACTGAGGCAGCTCAGGCTATTCGTGAGATTGCGGCTCAAGATCAGCTTCCCATTATTTGCGGTGGCACAGGGCTCTATATCCAGAGCTTGCTCGAGGGCTATCATCTGGGCGGAACCGTCCCTCACGAGGAGATTCTGGCCTATCGGGCGCAGCTGGATACTTGGTCGGATGAGGATTTGTTTGGGAAAATAGCAGAGCTGGGTATCGAGATTCCCCAGCTGAATCGACGCAGGGCTATGAGAGCGCTGGAGATTGCCCAGCTAGGCGGTCAACTAGAAAACAATCAACCAGACTATGAAGCCCTGCTGATTTGCCTCGATGATGAGCGAGAAAAACTTTATGGGCGAATCAATCAGAGGGTTGATCTGATGATAGAAGCCGGACTTTTAGAAGAAGCCCGCAGGTTGTATGAACAGGCTCCGACCAGTCAAGCCAGCAAGGGTATCGGCTACAAGGAACTTTTCCCCTACTTTGAAGGTCAGATGAGCCTTGAAGAGGCCGTAGACAAGCTCAAGCAGAATACCCGCCGTTTTGCCAAGCGCCAGCTAACTTGGTTTCGCAACCGGATGTCCGTGACCTTTTATCAGGTGGGAAATCCAGACTACAAATCAGGTCATGGAGGACATCAGGAAGTTTTTGGACAAGTAGCTGGTTGACCAAGTCTTAGTAAGGATATGAGATGATAGAAACAGAGAAAAAAACAGAGCGAGTCTTTTTGGTCGGTGTGGAGCTGGCAGACACAGAAAATTTTGACCTATCCATGGAGGAGCTGCAAAGTCTGGCTAAGACTGCAGGGGCTGAGGTAGTTGGCTCCTATAGCCAGAAGCGGGAAAAGTATGACAGCAAGACCTTTGTTGGCTCTGGCAAGTTAGAAGAGATCCGGCAGCTGGTTGATGCCGAGGAGATTTCGACCGTCATTGTCAATAACCGTCTGACACCTCGGCAGAATGTCAATCTAGAGGAAAGCTTGGGGGTCAAGGTCATTGACCGGATGCAGCTGATTTTGGATATTTTTGCCATGAGGGCTAGGAGTCATGAGGGCAAGCTTCAGGTGCATCTGGCCCAACTCAAGTACCTCCTGCCTCGCTTGGTTGGCCAGGGCATTATGCTCAGCCGTCAGGCAGGTGGCATTGGCTCCCGTGGGCCTGGTGAAAGCCAGCTAGAGCTCAATCGACGCAGTGTCCGCAATCAGATTCATGATATTGAGCGCCAGCTCAAAGCAGTGGAGAAAAATCGGGCTACCGTTCGTGAAAAACGGCTAGAGTCCAGCATTTTCAAAATCGGCCTCATCGGCTATACCAATGCTGGCAAGTCTACGATCATGAACTGCTTGACCAGTAAGGACCAGTATGAGGCAGACGAACTCTTTGCGACGCTAGACGCCACGACCAAGAGCATCAACCTCAGTGGCCAGCTCAATGTCACTCTGACGGATACAGTTGGCTTCATTCAGGATTTGCCGACAGAGCTAGTATCCAGCTTTAAATCCACACTGGAAGAGAGCAAAAATGTCGATTTGCTGGTTCATGTCATTGACGCCAGCGACCCTCATCATGAGGAGCATGAAAAGACCGTACTTGACATCATGAAAGAGCTGGACATGCTGGATATTCCCCGGCTGACTCTCTATAACAAAGCAGACAAGGCGGAGGATTTCACTCCGACCTTGACTCCTTATTCTTTGATTTCGGCTAAGGCGGACAATAGCAGAGCTCTTTTGCAGCAAGTCCTGCTGGAGCGGATGAAAGAGTTATTTTTACCTTTTACCATCAAGGTAGCACCGGCTAAAGCCTACAAGATTCATGATTTAGAGAAAGTCGCGATTATGGGGAATCGAGAATATATAGACGATGTCGAAACCATTTCAGGTTGGATTGCTGAGAAACAAATGGAAACTGGAAGAATTTTATGACTGATTATATTGACTTGGCCCTCAAATATGGCGGTTTTACAAGCCTAGACAGGGTCTACTTAGAGCAAGTATTGGCTGATCTGACAGAAGAGCAGAAGCGTAGCTTTATCACGCCGCCTCCTAGCGTTATCAACGCTTACTTTGCTGAGCTTTATCAAAAGAAAAGTCCGGAAGCCGCGACAGCCTATTTTTTAGAGATTAGCAAGGCGCTGGACTTGTGGAATACGGAGCCTAGCTTTGTAGAAAATAAACCTTTTGTACGGCTTAATCTTTCTGGCAAGTCCTATGGATTTTGCTATGAGAGCGAGGAAGTCGGCTTGGTATTCCCTGAAAAGCCTGAGCCTGCAACAGCTGACTTGCTCTTTGAAATCGCCCAAGTCTTTCCACAGTACTTGGTCTACGAAGAAGCTGGGAGAATAAAAATGACACCTCTCAAAGCTGAGTCTCAAGTCGTGGACAGTCAGGCGCTGACTGCTTTGACTGATTGGCAGCAGCTAGCTGATGGCAGCCAGAGAGTTCTGGGCTACAATCAAGATGAAGTCAGTCAGCTGGCTCAGTCCTATGCTGGTAGAAAATACTATCACTCGCAGAATCGTTCTGCCATGATTTATATCATTTAGAAAGAAAAACATGCAATTACAATTTTTAGGAACCGGAGCCGGTCAGCCATCAAAGGCTCGCAATGTGTCCAGTCTTGTCCTCAAGCTTTTGGAGGAAATCAATGAAGTCTGGATGTTTGACTGCGGTGAAGGTACTCAGCACCAGATTTTGGAGACGACGATTAAACCCCGCAAAATCAGCAAGATTTTCATCACGCATCTGCATGGAGACCATATTTTTGGCTTGCCGGGCTTTCTATCCAGTCGTTCTTTTCAGGCTAATGAAGAGCAGACGGACCTAGAGATTTTTGGTCCCAAAGGTATTAAGAATTTTGTCCTCTCTAGCCTGCGCGTGTCTGGTTCTCGTCTCCCTTATCGGATTGATTTTCATGAGTTTGATGAAAACAGTCTGGGCAAGATTCTGGAAACGGACAAGTTCACTGTTTATGCAGATAAGCTGGATCACACGATTTTCTGCGTGGGTTATCGGGTGATGCAGAAAGATTTGGAAGGGACGCTGGATGCGGACAAGCTGCGGGCAGCAGGCGTTCCCTTTGGTCCCCTCTTTGGTAAAGTTAAGAACGGTCAGGATATCGTACTAGATGATGGAACCAAAATCATCGCAGCTGACTATATCTCAGCCCCTCGTCCGGGCAAGACCATTACTATTCTGGGTGATACTAGGAAGACTGCTGCCAGCGTCCGTTTGGCAGTGGCAGCAGATGTGCTGATCCATGAAGCGACCTATGGCAAGGGAGATGAAAAATTGGCCCGTAATCACGGTCATTCTACCAATATGCAAGCCGCAGAAGTAGCCAAGGAAGCAGGTGCCAAGCGCCTTCTCCTCAACCATATCAGTGCTCGCTTTCTAGCCAAGGACATCAGCCAAATGCGCCGCAATGCAAGTAGCATCTTTGACAACGTCCATGTGGTCAAGGACTTGGAAGAGGTGGAGATATGAGAACCATCATCATCACAGGGGCTAGCGGTGGGTTGGCTCAGGAAATGGTTAAGCTCTTACCCCATGACCAACTGATTTTGGTCGGACGGAGCAAGGCTAAGCTGGAAAAACTATATGGAGAAAGGGAAAATCTTGACCTAGTGGAGCTGGATATCACAGACAGCTCAGCTTTGGAAAACTTTGCTGAGCGGATTGACAGTCAGTACGGCCGAGTCGATGTCCTGGTCAATAACGCTGGCTATGGGATTTTTGAGGAATTTGACAAAATCACTTCCAGTGATATCGAGGCTATGTTTGAAGTCAATACCTTTGCCCTGATGAACCTGTCTCGTATCTTTGGAGCTCGCATGAAGCAAGCAGGGCAAGGACATATCGTTAATATCGTTAGTATGGCCGGCCTCATTGCAAGTAGCAAGTCTAGTCTTTATTCAGCGACCAAGTTTGCAGCGATTGGTTTTTCCAATGCCCTGCGTTTGGAACTCCTGCCTTTTGGGGTTTATGTCACGACGGTTAATCCCGGTCCTATCAAAACAGCCTTTTTCGATCAGGCAGATCCTGACGGTTCCTATGTAAAAGCGGTCGACAAGTATATATTGGAGCCTGACTTTGTAGCGAGCAAAATTGTCAGTTCCTTTGGTAAAAAGAAGCGGGAAATTAATCTGCCTGGCATTCTCAATCTAGCGCACAAGCTTTATACCCTTTTTCCAAGAATTGCCGACAAGATGGCAGCCAATATGTTTAACTACAAGTGAGGTTTTATGACAGCTAATCTACAAGCCTACAAAGCTCATCTGCAGGCGCCTTGGGGCAAGCTTCAGTATGATATTATTTTTGCTTTTCTTGAGTCGCTGAAGGGCCAGAAAATCCTTGATTTTGGCAGCGGTTTTGGAATTGTGGCTGATTTTCTAGCGAAAAACAACCAAGTGACCGCCATCGAGCCAAACTCAGAAATGATTGCTGAGCGCAAGCAGGACTTTTCCTATGAGCAATTGCAAGGCAGCTTGGACCTTCTGCAAACATTACAAGACCAATCTTTTGATGTCATCGTTTGTCATAATGTCTTAGAGTATGTATCTGACCCTGCTCTTTATTTAGCAGAATTTTCCCGTCTCTTAAAAAAGGACGGCAAAATTTCTCTGGTCAAGCATCACGAGGTTGGGCGCATTATGCATACAGTGGTTTTTGAAAATGACCCAGAAAAGGCCCAGCACCTTTTGGCGGGTGAGACATATCAAACCCACAGTATGGGATCTGCTAAGGTCTATCAGGTTCAAGATGTGATTTCAGGTCTTCCATTAGAAGTTGAGGATTATCAAGGGATACGGATTTTTTACGGCTTGCAGGCCAATGACTACAAAACTGCTCCTGGCTGGGCTGAAAAGATGCTTAAGATGGAGCTAGCAGTCTGCAACAAATCTCCTTATCGGGACATCGCTGCCTTTCAGCATGTTTGGCTAAGGAAGGATCGAGAGATTTAAAATGAGAGGATTTACATGAAATTTTTAAAGAAACAAAAGGATTATTATGCTTTATGTTACATTTATAATTGGTTGGTTTTACTAATAGGTCCTCCCTTGAGTTTTTTTGCCTTAATTCTACTTGCTTTTAGTTTTGGTCAAGCATTTAGTACAGGTCAAACTTCTTCTTTAGAGTCGGGTATACTATTAGGTTTTCTTTTTTTAGTTTTGATTGGTATTTATGGGATTTTTTTACCTTGTAATGTGGTTTAAATCACTAAGAAACTCGTTGAAAACGGGAAAATCATCTTTTTTTGCAGCTCCAATTAGTTTAATAATGACGATGATATATCAGCTGCCTGTTTTTATTCTTATCTGCAAGGGGTTTAACTTACTTAGTCAATACAGATCAGAAATATTTCTAGGTCAACTTTACTCTGTGTTGACATTTTCTCTTTATCTCTATTGCCAGTATGGGAGAAAAAGGAAAGAAAAAGCAATAAAATTCTATATCTTTCCCAAGTTATTAATTTTTTTACTAGTTTTTTTCTTCTAACATATCGAGTTTACTATCCTATATTTTTAAAATAATCTAGTTTGCAGATCTTTTAATAGAAAGTAGTAAGAAAGGCAGATTGTCGTCTTTCAGATTGTTTGCCTAGTCAAGACCTAAATCGAATGAAAAAGTATTCATTTACATCTTAAACAACCCCCGTAAGGAGAAAGCTTGATGCAAAGGAGAGAAGTCATAGAGTCAGAGCAGCCAGTCAATTATGCCCTGCTCAGCTTTTTTCAATATATTGCTTCCGTTTTGGTAATTCTGGTCCATTGCCAGAGACTTTTTGAACATGAAGCCCTGCATTTTGTTCAAAAGAGTATGTTTGGTCGAATGGCAGTGCCGTTTTTTTTAAATTTCTTCAGCCTATTTTTTCCGAGTACGCTGGAAGCAAGAGCCTCAAGACATGAAACTGACTCTGTATATTAAAGGTATTTTAAAGGTCTATGGCTTTTGGAGCTTGGTCTATCTCCCCTATGCTTTGACTTACTTCCAATCTCTGCACTTACCTCTCTACCTAGCTCCGCTGGCTATTCTAGCAGCGCTCTTCTACATCGGAATGAGCTACCAGCTCTGGTATATTCCTGCCTTTCTCTTAGGTTTGCTGCTGGTCCATTTTTTGTATAGGAAGTTGGGTCCCAAGAAAACATTTGCCCTTTTGTTAATTCTCTACGCCTTAGGTGCTATTGAGACTTATCACGCCTATCTGTCGCCTAGTCTGCTGACAAACTGCTATGATGCTTATGCCAAGCTCTTTTTCACTAGCAGGAATGGCCTCTTCTATACGCCCATTTTTATCTATTTAGGTTACTTTCTAGCTGATTACGGGCAGATAGCCTTATTTCAGAAAAAACGCTGGCTGTCTCTTTTCTTGGCAAGTCTTTTCCTAGCAGGCGAAGGAGTGCTGGTTTACATCAGGCAGGGACTGGATAAAAATTTTTTCTTTGCTCTCATTCCCTTTACGCTCTTCTTATTCAATTGGCTGTTAAAAACTCAGTGGAAGAGTGAAAAAAACTGGCGACATTTAAAAGATCTAAGTATCCTTTATTTCTTTCTCCATCCTATCTTTATTGAGTTATCTTTCTTTCTGCTCAAATCCCAGCAGCTGACCAAGTGGGAAAATGGCCGTTGGGCCTTCCTTCTGACGATTATCCTGACCCACCTGACGTCAGAGTTGGTGATTCGATGGCGAAGGAAAAAAAGAAAAGAAGTGAAAGTTTAGTTTTTGAAGAAAATGATATAGAGCGTTAAGAGCAACTATCAATTTTGAATAGAATTAGCTATAAAAACATTTCAAAGGAGTTCCACATGCTTGAACGTCTACAACAGCAGCTGGCTTTTACCAATGAGCTGGAAAAGCTGAAAGCCACTCATCGCAACAATCGAACCTTGGATGCCTATCGTTTTGAGAATTCTGCAGAGCATAGTTGGCAGGGTGCGCTCATGGCGCTAGTCTTTCGAGAATATATCCCCGAAGAAGTTAATCTGGAAAAGGTCATGTCTATGTTACTGATTCATGATTTGGGCGAAATATATGCTGGCGATACTTTTATCTTTGACGATGTAGGCAAGAGCGATTCTTACGATAGAGAGCTTGAGTCCTTGAAAATCAGTTTGGGCAAGTTGCCATCAGATCAGCAGGATACCTTTTTAAAGCTTTGGCAGGAATTTGAAACCGGCGTAAGCATCGAGGCTAAATATGCCCGAGTGCTGGACGCTCTGGTTCCCCTGCTCAATCACTTGGAAGTTGCTCAGCCCTATGACAACCCACATAACCTGACCAAATCTCAGGTTATTGCTAAGAAATCCTTTATCCAAGAAACCTCTGAAATTCTTTGGAAACTGGCTCAGGAAGTTATTGATCAAAGTGTTGCCAAGGGGCTTTACCTAGATGAGTGAGCCTGATGGCCTCGCTCGTAGATAAGAAGTTTGAGACTGGTTGAACCAGTCTTTTCATGTTATAATATTCAGATAAGATTGAAGAGAGAAAGTGTATCATCCATCATGATTAGCTCAAAATACGACTGGCAGTTTGCCACTAATTTTACAGACGAAAAATTTTTAAAACAGGCTAAGAAAGCTGGATTAGAATCTGCCGCTGCCAGTCTTCTTTACCAAAGAGGTGTGCAGACTGAAGAGGCTTTACAGGAATTTTTGGAGCCTAGTTTAGACCAGCTTCACGACCCTTATGACCTGCATGATATGGAGCGGGCAGTGGAGCGCATTCGCGCAGCGATTGAGAATTACGAACAGATTTTGATCTATGGTGATTATGATGCTGATGGGATGACCTCGGCATCTATTGTCAAGGAAGCCTTGGAGCAGTTGGGTGCTGAGTGTCAGGTTTATCTGCCCAATCGCTTTACGGACGGCTATGGCCCTAATAGCAGTGTTTACAAGTATTTTATTGAAAATCAAGATATCTCGCTCATTATTACAGTGGACAATGGAGTGGCTGGCCTTGAAGCTATCGAGCTGGCCCAGTCTCTGGGCGTGGATGTTATCGTGACGGATCACCACTCCATGCCTGAGGAGCTGCCAGAAGCCTATGCTGTCGTCCATCCGGAACATAGCGGAGCGGATTATCCTTTCAAGCATCTAGCTGGTTGTGGGGTGGCTTTTAAGCTGGCAACAGCCTTGCTTGAAGAAGTCCAAGTCGAACTTTTGGACTTAGTTGCTATTGGTACCATTGCCGATATGGTCAGTCTGACTGGAGAAAATCGGATTTTGGTCAAATATGGCCTTTCTGTCCTCAAAAATACCCAGAGAGTAGGACTTCAGGAACTCTTCAAAATCGCTGGTATTCAGCCTGACGAACTGGACGAAGAAACAGTTGGCTTCCAGCTTGCCCCCCGACTCAATGCCTTGGGACGATTGGATGATCCCAATCCGGCGGTTGAGCTTTTGACAGGCTTTGACGATGAAGAAGCTCGTGACATTGCTCTCATGATCAACCAGAAAAATGACGAGCGCAAGGAAATCGTCCAGCAGATTTATGAAGAAGCACAAACCATGCTGGACTCTAAGAGACCGGTGCAGGTGTTGGCTAAGGAAGGTTGGAACCCTGGTGTGCTAGGGATTGTCGCTGGGCGCTTGCTGGAAGAGTTGCACCAGCCAGTCATAGTGCTTAATATCGAGGATGGCATCGCTAAGGGCAGCGCCCGCAGTATTGAAGCGGTCAATATTTTTGATGCCTTGGACAGTCATCGTGATCTCTTTGTAGCTTTTGGCGGCCATGCTGGAGCAGCTGGGATGACTCTCGAAGCAGATAAGCTGGCGGAGCTATCTGATATCCTAACAGCCTACATCTTAGATAATGATTTGGATTTGACTGGTAAAACTGTTCTGTATTTAGATGAGGAGCTGCGTCTGCCAGAACTGACCCTGGATACACTCAAAAGCTTTGAAAAACTGGCGCCTTTTGGTATGGACAATAAGAAGCCACTTTTTTACCTCAAGGATTTTAAAGTGGACAATGCTCGGACTATGGGGGCTGGCAATAGCCATCTCAAGCTGAAAATTTCTAAGGAAGATGCTGCTTTTGAAGTAGTAGCTTTTGGGCAAGGAAGCCTAGCGACAGAGTTTGCCCAGACCAAGAATCTGGAGCTGGCCGTCAGCCTCTCTGTCAATAAATGGAATGGACAGACCAGTCTCCAGCTCATGCTGGTAGATGCCCGTGTGGACGGTGTTCAGCTTTTCAATATCCGTAGTAAAAATGCGACGCTGCCTGACAAGGTTCCAGTCTTGCGTTTCACAGAGGAATTGCCGGATTTGACAAATAGCAGAGCAGTTGTGGTTTATGACTTGCCTGATGATTTGCAGGACTTGAAGAAGATTCTTCAGTCTCAGGATTTCGAAGCGATTTATTTTAAGAATGAGATTGCCAAACCTTACTATCTGACTGGTTATGGCAACCGTGAGCAATTTGCCAAACTCTACAAGATCATCTATCAGTTCCCCGAGTTTGATGTACGCTATAAGCTTAAGGACCTAGCAGCTTACCTGAAAATTGACCCTATTCTCTTGGTCAAAATGATTCAGATTTTTGAAGAACTTGGCTTTGTCAGCATCACAGAAGGAGTCATGACGGTCAATAAGGAAGCTGAAAAGAAAGAAATTGACAGCAGTCACATTTACCAAGACCTCAAGCGCCTAGTCAAAGAACAAGAACTCATGGCACTGGGAACTGTGCAGGAGATTTATGATTATTTGATGGAAGCAGACTGAAAATTGTTCAGCTAATCTCGTTAAAAAGTGAGTGTCTTGGACCTATGGCTCAGCATGTTAGGGAAAAGGAAGTTTCGCTCTTGGAACTAGTAGAAAAACGATAATAAAGATTAACCAACTCAATCCCGGCCTCAATGTGGTGGTCTATAAATGTCTCAGACATGATTTTTTAGATTAAATAATAGATACCAATAAAAAGTAAGTTTTCTATTACCATTTGGATGAAAAAAAGTGATATAATAGAGAGTAAAAAATTTTTTTGAAAGAAAGTATATCATGAATTTAAAAGACTACATTGCAACAATCGAAAATTATCCAAAGGAAGGCGTGACATTCCGCGATATCAGCCCATTGATGGCAGATGGAAATGCTTATAGCTACGCTGTTCGTGAGATTGTGCAATATGCGACAGACAAGAAGATTGACATGATCGTTGGACCGGAAGCTCGTGGCTTTATCGTGGGCTGTCCTGTTGCCTTTGAGTTAGGAATCGGCTTTGCTCCAGTCCGCAAGCCTGGCAAGCTTCCTCGTGAGGTTATCTCAGCTGACTATGAAAAAGAGTACGGTGTAGATACTTTGACCATGCATGCGGATGCTATCAAGCCTGGTCAGCGTGTTCTAATCGTAGATGACCTTCTTGCGACTGGTGGTACAGTGAAGGCAACAATCGAGATGATTGAGCGCCTTGGTGGTGTAGTGGCTGGCTGTGCCTTCCTTATTGAGCTGGATGAGCTCAAGGGTCGCGAAGTTATCGGCGATTACGACTACAAGGTTCTCATGCACTATTAATACATAGTTTCTAGCTATATCTAGTTAGAGAAAAAGTATAATTGAAAACTATATCTCCTTTCAGTATAATGAAAGTACATTGGATAAATAAAGAATAGGCTGGAAAAGTATTTCCAAGCCTTTCTAACGATTGAAGGAGATATTTTCATGCCAATTAAGATTGATAAGAAACTGCCAGCTGTTGACATTTTAAGTTCTGAGAATATCTTTGTCATGGATGACGATAGGGCGGACCATCAGGATATCCGCCCTCTGAATATTCTGGTACTTAATCTCATGCCCCAGAAAATGGTGACGGAGACTCAGATACTGCGCCATTTGGCTAATACTCCGCTGCAGTTGACTATTGACTTCCTCTACATGAGCTCTCATCAGTCTAAAACGACACGTGCAGAGCATATGGAGACTTTCTATAAGACTTTCGATGAGGTTAAAAATCGCTATTTTGATGGCTTGATTATCACTGGTGCGCCAGTAGAGCATCTGCCTTTTGAAGCGGTGGACTACTGGGAAGAGTTCCAGCAGGTGATTGAATGGTCCAAGAGCCATGTCTTTTCGACTCTGCATATCTGTTGGGGAGCTCAGGCTGGACTTTACGCTCGCTACGGCGTGGACAAGCACCAGATGATGCGCAAATTATCGGGTGTTTATAGCCAGTCAGCTGACAGCAGCAATCTGCTTTTCCGTGGCTTTGACGATGAGTTTTATGCGCCGCATTCCCGTCATACTGAAGTTCTGAAGGAAGATATTGTCAATCTGACCAATCTGGAGATTCTTTCGTATGGAGAGGATACGGGCCTCTCTGTGCTGGCTAGCCGGGACTTGCGAGAGGTGTATAGCTTCGGTCACATGGAATACGATCGCGATACTCTATCCAAGGAGTATTTCCGTGATTTGAAGGCGGGCAAGAATCCACATATTCCAGAGAATTATTTTAAAAACGATGATGTCCATACGACACCGGCCTTGTGCTGGAGTTCGGCCGCTGCACTCTTTTTCAGCAATTGGGTCAATTATGCTGTCTATCAGGAGACGCCTTTTGACTGGGAGAGCCCTGAAAATGATGTATCGTTTTTTGCTTATCTATAAGAGGTGACATGACTTATTTATCAGCTTTTAAATCGGGCAATCTTGTAATCCCGAGTGCCCTTCTTTTACATTTTAAGGACATCTTTGATTCCAGCGATGATTTTTTGGTCTGGCAGTTTTTCTATCTTCAAAATACGACTTCTCTGGAAGAGCTGGCGCCTAGTCAGATTGCGGAGCATATTGGCAAGACTCTGTCAGAAGTCAATCGCTCTATGTCCCATCTGACGGAGAAAGGTCTCTTGCAGTATAAGACCATTGAGCTGAATGGAGAGACAGAGGTTATCTTTGATGCTTCGCCGGCTTTGGAAAAGCTGGATGAACTGCTGGCAGCCAAAAGTGTTCCGCAGACTGTGGCAAAGGCACCTCAGAATGTTTTGAAAGACTTGGTGGAGACCTTCCAGCAGGAGTTGGGCCGTCTCCTGACACCCTTTGAAATTGAGGACTTGACCAAGACTGTTCAAGACGACAAAACCAATCCTGACTTGGTCAAGGCTGCCCTTCGTGAGGCTGTGTTTAATGGCAAGGCCAACTGGAAGTATATTCAGGCTATCTTGCGCAATTGGCGTAAAGAAGGCATCACTACGCTTGCTCAGGTAGAAGCCAAACGGGAAGAACGTGAAGCAGCTAATCCTCAAAATGTGACAGTTTCAGATGATTTCCTCAATGCCATGAATTTGTGGAAGGACTGACTTTATTTGATTTACAGCGGCCTGTTAGATATGACAGGCCCTTGATTTTATAAAAAAGGAGAAAAGTATGACCTATCAATTACCAAAAGTCTGGTCTGCTGCGGACAGCGACCAAGGAAAATTTTCAGGTATCAATCAGCCTACTGCAGGCGCGCGTTTTGAGCAGAAGCTTCCTGTCGGTAAAGAACCTTTTCAGCTGTATTCACTTGGGACTCCTAATGGAGTCAAGGTGACGATTATGCTGGAGGAACTACTGGCAGCGGGTATCACTGAGGCAGCCTATGACCTCTATAAGATTAGCATCATGGACGGCGACCAATTTGGCTCAGATTTTGTGAAAATCAATCCCAACTCCAAGATTCCGGCCTTGTTGGATCAGTTAGCCGATAAGCCGATTCCTGTCTTCGAGTCAGCCAATATCCTGCTCTATTTGGCAGAGAAGTTTGGGAAGCTGATTCCGTCAGATTTGTCCGGTCGGACTGAGGTGCTCAACTGGCTCTTCTGGCAGACAGGAGCGGCTCCCCTTCTTGGGCGGTGGTTTCGGTCATTTCTTTAACTATGCACCAGAAAAACTAGAATACCCTATCAACCGCTTTACAATGGAAGCCAAGCGACAACTGGATTTGTTGGACAAAGAATTAGCCAAGAAAGCTTATATCGCTGGAGATGACTACAGTATTGCTGATATTGCTATCTGGTCTTGGTATGGGCAGTTGGTGCAGGATAGGCTCTATCCAGGCGCAGCTGAGTTCTTGGATGCTGCATCCTACAAACATCTATCTGCTTGGGCGGAGAAGATTGCAGCTCGTCCGGCAGTCCAGCGTGGTTTAACTTCTGAGTATCAGGAAATTAAATAAATAAGTGTCGGGTGGGAACATCCCATCACCAAGTGACGAGACAAAATCAGTTTATCAACAGGCTGATTTTTCTTTCGTTGCTTTTTTTATACCCTTAAAAATGATATACTGAATAGAAGAATGTTTAGAAAAGAGTGAGCAATGCAAAAAAAGACTATTTCCCAACGCTTGGAGCGAGTAGCTGCTTTTGTGCCGGATGGGGCTAAGCTGCTGGATGTTGGGAGCGATCACGCCTATCTGCCTATTTACCTGATTCAGGAGGGACGGATTGAGAAGGCTCTGGCTGGAGAAGTGGTAGAGGGGCCTTTTCAGTCTGCCCAGAAAAATGTGGCAGAGCATGGGCTGACGGAGCAGATTGAGGTTCGTCTTGCAAATGGTCTGGCGGCTTTTGAAGCGGTAGATCAGATTGACACCATCGTTATCGCTGGCATGGGTGGTCGCTTGATTTCAGAGATTTTGAAAAATGGCAGAGCTAAGCTTGGGTCTATTTCCCGCTTGATTTTGCAGCCTAATAACCGAGAGGATGAGCTTCGCAGCTGGCTGGTATCTAACGGCTTTCGCTTGCTGGCTGAGGATATCTTAGAAGAGGCTGGGAAGTTTTATGAAATCCTAGTGGCAGAAGCAGGCCAGCAAACTTTGACAGAGCAAGAAAAGCGTTTCGGGCCTTTTCTGATGAAGCAACAGTCACCTGCTTTTCAGCTAAGATGGCAGAAAGAACTGAAGAGACTTGAAGGAGCTCTAGTTCATATCCCAGAAAAAAATGAGCTGGAACGCTCTGCTATGTTTCAAAAAATCGAATGTATCAAGGAGGTGCTCCATGCTAGCAAGTAAAATCATCGCCCGTTATGAAGCCTACTGCCCGCAAGAACTGTCCATGGAGGGCGACATTTCTGGCCTGCAAATCGGGACTCTGGATAAAGAAGTAGCCAAGGTTCTAGTGGCTCTGGATATTCGCGAGCAGACGGTAGCGGAGGCTATTGAGGCAAATGCTGGACTGATTATCGTTAAGCATGCTCCTATTTTTCGCCCACTAAAGGACCTAGTAGTGGATAAGGCACAAAATCAAATCGTTTAGACCTCATCAAGCATGATATTGCTGTCTATGTCAGTCATACCAATATTGATGTTGTGGAGGACGGGCTTAACGACTGGTTCTGCCAGTTATTGGATATTGAGGAGCCAAGGTTTCTTAGTCAGACGGGGCCAGAACATGGTATTGGCCGTGTTGGGAAGATTGCTCCTCAGACCTTTGGGGAATTTGCAGCTAAGGTCAAGGCAAGTTTTGGACTAGATAGTTTGCGTCTGGTTACTTATGATGAAACAGATCTCGAACGTGTGATTGAGCGTGTAGCTATCTGCGGTGGCAGCGGTCAGTCCTTTTATCAAGAGGCCATTGCCAAGGGAGCGCAGGTCTACATTACAGGTGATATTTACTATCACACAGCTCAGGAAATGCTGACAGAAGGACTTTTGGCGATGGATCCTGGACACCATATTGAGGTTCTTTTTACGGAAAAATTGAAAGAAAAATTTGATCTTTGGAAGGCAGAAGAGGGATGGGAGATTGAGATTCTGGCTAGTCAGGCTTGGACCAATCCTTTCCGACATATTTGAGAGGGAGCGACATGAAAAAAGTAGCAGTAATTGGTGCTGGGATTGTCGGATCAACAGCAGCTTACTATCTGTCCAAATCCCCGGATGTGGAAGTGACTGTCTTTGATGACGGCAAGGGGCAGGCAACCAAGGCAGCCGCTGGCATTATCAGTCCTTGGTTTTCCAAGCGTCGCAACAAGGCTTGGTATAGGATGGCACGTCTGGGCGCTGATTTTTATCAGGACTTGATTGCGGAACTGAAAGATGCTGGAATCCAGACAGACTTTTACCAACAGACAGGTGTTTATCTGCTGAAAAAGGATGAGAGCAAGCTGCAGGAGCTTTATGATTTGGCTGCTAATCGTCGTGAAGAGTCGCCCTTAATAGGGGACTTGAGTCTTCTCAGCCTTCAGGAAGCCCATGAGAAATTTCCAGACTTGCAAGGCTTTGAGCGGCTTCTCTATGCTTCCGGCGGGGCCCGGGTGGAGGGAGCACTCTTGACGAAGACGCTTCTGAAAGCCAGCAAGGCAGAGTTGGTTGAGAAAAAGGTAAGTCTGATAGTGGAAGGGGAGGAACTTCTGGTTGATGGTTGTAACTTTGACTGTGTTGTCTTGGCTGTGGGAGCTTGGCTAGGAGAAATCTTGCAGCCACTGGGCTATAAGACAGATGTTCGGCCGCAAAAGGGACAGCTACGTGATTTCAAGCTGGCTGAAAAGACGGATGACTACCCAGTTGTTATGCCTGAGGGCGAGCTGGATATCATTCCCTTTCTGGCAGGCAAGGTCAGTGTTGGTGCCAGTCATGAAATGATCAGGGCTTTGATTTGACAGTTGATAAGACGGTATTGAATCAGTTGCAGCAAGAAGCGGAAACTTATTTGCCGAGGCTGTCTAAAGCAGAGATTCTAGGCGAACGCGTGGGAACACGGGCTTATACCAGCGACTTTGCTCCATTCTTTGGAGCTGTTCCAAACTTGTCGAATGTTTACGCTGCCAGCGGATTAGGCTCTTCTGGTCTGACAACTGGCCCGCTTATCGGACGCCAATTGGCCCAGATGGCTTTAGGAGAAGCAGGGCTGCTGAATCCAGCTGACTATCCAATTGAACGGTATGTGAAGAAGGTTTGATATGACAGAAACTATTTTGAATTGGGTCAATATTTGTGTAAAAAAAGATGAAGAAATCCTACTGCTTAATCGCCAGCATGATAACTTTAAAGGGTGGATACAACCAGGCGGGAAGGTGGAGTTTCCAGAATCTTTTTTCGAAGCTGCAAGGCGCGAGTTAAAAGAAGAAACGGGGCTGACTGCTCTAAATATGGAATTGAAGGGAATTTCAGGATTCACTAATCCGAGTAAAAAAGAACGGTATGTGTATTACGATTTTCTTTGTACTGCCTTTGAGGGGCAAGTCAGGGGAAACGATCATGAAGGGGAGCCCAAATGGTGGAAGATTTCCGAACTTGGCCAAATAGATATGCAGGACGACATACGTGAACGTTTGCCTCTCTACTGGCGGAAAGGCTCTTTCGAGCGGATTCATTACTGGAATGAGGAAAAACACTGTATAGGGGAAACCAAGACGATTTTGTATGATTGATTTTAGAGAATAAGGAGAAGTTATGGATTGGTTACGATCGCAGCCTGTGGTTATGCAGGCATTATTGGCGGGACTTTTTACATGGGGATGTACCATTGTAGGCTCGGCTGTTGTATTTTTCTTTAAAAAGGTCAGCCGTAAGCTGCTGGATATTATGATGGGATTTGCGGCAGGGGTCATGATTGCGGCTTCCTTTTGGTCGCTTCTGGCGCCGTCGATTGAGTATGCCCAAAGTTCTTATGGCAAGCTGTCCTGGCTGCCTGCAGCGATTGGTTTTTTAGTGGGAGGTTTTTTCTGCGGCTGATTGATGCGGTAGTGCCTCACTTGCACTTGAGCAAGGATATTTCGGAGGCTGAGAGTGTTTCTGAGCATAGCCGAAAGAAGCTGTCCAAGACAGCCCTGCTCTTTTTAGCCATTACCATTCACAATTTTCCAGAAGGTTTGGCAGTCGGAGTAGCCTTTGGTGCCTTGGCCGCCAATCCTAGTCCGGAAGCCTTTGTCGGCGCGATTGGCCTAGCTTTAGGAATTGGCCTGCAAAACGTCCCAGAAGGAGCGGCTCTGTCCATTCCGATTCGGACGGACGGCAAGTCTCGGCTTAAAGCCTTTTACTGGGGTTCCATGTCTGCGATTGTAGAGCCAATCGGGGCTGTTCTTGGGGCAGTTGCTGTTATGGCCATGACGGCGATTCTGCCCTATGCCCTATCCTTTGCAGCAGGCGCAATGGTTTTTCGTGGTGGTAGAGGAGCTGATACCGGATTCGAAAACCAATGGCAATACTGATGTGGCGACTTTGGGTCTCATGGTGGGCTTTGTTCTCATGATGGTCTTGGATGTGGCTTTGGGTTGATGCCAACTTGGAATCAAAGAGCGGAAGAAAGCGGAATTTCCGCTCTTATTCTTTTATTTAAAGGTAGTGAAAAAGGATGACATCCGCTTTCAAAAAAATGGTAGAATAAGGAGAATACATTAGAGAGGAAACTCATATGAAAGGTATTATTCTTGCAGGTGGTTCTGGTACACGTTTGTACCCATTGACCCGCGCTGCGTCAAAACAGCTCATGCCGGTTTATGACAAACCCATGATTTATTATCCACTGTCAACTCTTATGCTGGCTGGTATCAAGGACATCTTGATTATCTCCACTCCGACGGATCTGCCTCGTTTTGAGGATCTGCTGGGAGATGGCTCTGAGTTTGGTATCAAGCTCTCTTATGCAGAGCAGCCAAGTCCGGACAGGGCTGGCACAAGCCTTTATCATTGGGGCTGATTTCATTGGAGATGACCGCGTGGCGCTGATTCTTGGGGATAATATTTACCATGGACCAGGTCTGAGTAAAATGCTCCAAAAATGCTGCTGCTAAGGAAAAAAAGGAGCAACTGTTTTTTTGGCTACCATGTCAAGGATCCAGAACGCTTTGGTGTAGTAGAATTTGATGAGAATATGAATGCTATTTCCATCGAAGAAAAACCAGAACAGCCGCGCTCTAACTATGCAGTGACAGGACTCTATTTCTATGATAACGATGTTGTAGAAATTGCCAAGAACATCAAACCAAGTCCTCGCGGAGAACTGGAAATCACTGACGTTAACAAGGCTTACTTGGAACGTGGCGATTTGTCTGTTGAGCTTATGGGACGTGGTTTTGCTTGGTTGGATACAGGTACCCACGAAAGTCTCTTAGAGGCAGCTCAATATATCGAAACAGTTCAGCGGATGCAGAACGTTCAGGTGGCGAATCTGGAAGAAATTGCCTATCGTATGGGTTATATCACTAAAGAGCAAGTGCATGAATTGGCGCAGCCATTGAAAAAGAATGAGTACGGTCACTATCTCTTGCGCTTGATTGGAGAAGAATAAGAAGATGACGGAACAATTTTTTGATAAGGAATTAGCAGCGCGTGAGGTTCCTGGAATTCCTGGAATGCTGGAGTTTGATATCCCTGTTCGTGGGGACAATCGAGGCTGGTTTAAGGAGAATTTCCAAAAGGAAAAAATGCTGCCGCTAGGCTTCCCTGAAAGCTTCTTTGCAGAAAGGAAACTGCAAAATAATGTCAGCTTTTCTCGTAAAAATGTCCTGCGTGGTCTTCATGCAGAGCCCTGGGACAAGTACATCTCAGTCGCAGATGATGGTAAGGTGTTGGGAACTTGGGTAGACCTGCGTGAAGGTGAGACTTTTGGCAATACCTACCAGACAGTAATTGATGCCAGCAAGGGGATTTTTGTGCCGCGTGGTGTAGCCAACGGCTTCCAAGTCCTTTCTGACAAGGTTTCTTATAGCTATCTGGTGAATGACTACTGGGCTTTGGAACTCAAACCGAAGTATGCCTTTGTCAACTATGCAGACCCAGCTTTAGGCATCCAGTGGGAAAACTTAGAAGCAGCAGAAGTCTCAGAAGCAGACAAGAACCATCCACTACTTAAGGATGTTAAACCTCTAAGAAAAGAAGATTTGTAAGAAGAATTCTTTTCTGATTCATTAATCGATACTGAAATATATAATTAAGCTCAGCTCCTATCCGAGCAAAGCGAGTGGAAGAAATGATTGCCGCTGTGGTGTAAGTCATGTAACAAATTATTTAGTTTGTTACATGACAGGGGATTTTTGAGACATTAGGCTCAAAAATAAGCAATGAAACCGGAGGTTTGCTTGCGTCCCTACCACTTAAGGCAATTATAAAAAAGTTAAGGAATAAATGACTGAATACAAAAAAATTATCGTAACAGGCGGAGCTGGTTTTATCGGTTCTAACTTTGTTCACTATGTTTACAATAACTTTCCAGATGTCCATGTGACAGTACTGGACAAGCTGACTTATGCGGGTAATCGCGCCAATATTGAAGAAATTTTAGGCGACCGCGTTGAGTTGGTTGTTGGAGATATTGCTGATGCAGCCTTGGTAGATAAGCTGGCTTCTAGAGCTGATGCTATCGTTCACTATGCGGCAGAAAGCCACAATGATAACTCGCTCAATGATCCGAGTCCATTTATCCACACCAACTTCATCGGAACTTACACACTTTTGGAAGCAGCTCGTAAATATGACATTCGTTTCCACCATGTGTCAACTGACGAAGTCTATGGGGACCTGCCTTTGCGTGAAGACTTACCAGGTCATGGAGAAGGGCCAGGAGAGAAATTTACCGCTGAAACTAAGTACAATCCAAGCTCGCCTTACTCCTCAACTAAAGCAGCTTCAGACTTGATTGTTAAAGCTTGGGTGCGCTCATTTGGTGTCAAAGCGACGATTTCTAACTGTTCAAACAACTATGGTCCTTACCAGCACATCGAGAAGTTTATTCCGCGCCAAATCACCAATATCCTGAGCGGTATCAAGCCAAAACTCTACGGTGAAGGAAAAAACGTTCGTGACTGGATTCATACCAATGATCATTCATCAGGTGTTTGGACGATTTGACCAAGGGTCAAATCGGTGAAACTTACTTGATTGGTGCTGATGGTGAGAAGAATAATAAGGAAGTTCTGGAGCTGATTCTCAAGGAAATGGGACAGCCAGCTGACGCTTATGACCATGTGACAGATCGTGCGGGTCATGACCTTCGCTATGCTATTGATGCCAGCAAGCTCCGAGATGAGCTAGGATGGAAGCCAGAGTTTACCAACTTTGAAGCAGGTCTCAAAGAGACAATCAAGTGGTACACGGACAACCAAGATTGGTGGAAATCAGAAAAAGAAGCAGTCGAGGCTAACTATGCTAAGACTCAAGAAGTAATTAAGTAAACAAAGCCTCTCTATGATGAGCCTTGTAAAAATAACGTTATGTGATTAAAAGACTGGGATTATCTGTCCCAGCCTTTTCTCACAGGATTGTTAGTTTTTTAATATGTTTGTTACAGAAAATTATGCAAAAATAGTGTAAAATAAGATAAATCCTTTCTGTGTTTTTATCTAAAGGGATTTTCTCAAATTAAAGGAATACAAACATGAAATGGTAAAAAGAGTAGTTGGAATTGGTTTGGTGCTGTTGCTTGCAGCAGTCCTGTTTCTGGTTCCTGCATCTGTTAATCAAAGTGAACAATTAAAGAATGTTCAAGGCAGTGCTTCCTGGATGAGTATTATTGAGCCAGCTTTGAGCAATGCCAATGTGACGGCTCAGGGAGTCAGCACGGAAGTTTCTCTCAATAGCGTCCAGCTTAATCAGGTGCTCAAGTCTTTTCTGGCTGACTCTGAGAATCAGGAGTTGCTGAACAGTGTTTACAGTATTGAAGGCAATAAGCTGCGCATCCAGTATCCAGTCAAGCTGCTCTTCATTGACAGTAAGCTGGACCTAGAGGTGGATGTGACGGTGAGGGATAATGTCTTGCACATCACAATCGATAGTGCCAAGCTGGGCTCTCTTCCTATCCCTAAATCTTGGGTGACAGGCATGCTGAAGCAACAAATGCAGGCCTCTAATTCATCTATCACGACGGAGGGAGATAGTTTCCTTCTAGCTCTGCCGCAGAGTCAATACAGCATTAACAAAATCAGCTTCCAGAATGGAGCTGCTAAAATCCAGTTCAGCATGGGTTATGGAATCTAAAAAAGAAAACTTCATTTGAGGAAGAAGTCTTCCGAATCAAATGGAGTTTTTATACTATTATTTGAGAAATAGCATTGTGAGGGAGAAAAGATGCCTATTCCTAATATCCAGCAAGAGGAGTTGATTGTTATTGATGAAAATCTACGTTTGCGTGCCTATGATGGCCAGTTTGAGTTGGCCATGGACTGGTACCAAGATCCAGATATGATTTATATGATTGATGGCAGAAGAGACCCCTATCCGCCAGAGCGAGTTCAAAGGATGTATGAATATCTTGCTAGGCAAGGTGAAGTGTATTTTATTGAAGTATGGGAGCAGGAGTGCTGGCTACCCATTGGGGATGTGACCTTATGGCAAGATGATTTGCCGATTGTTATTGGAAAAGCGGACTACCGCGGGAAAGGCATTGGCAAGAAAGTTCTTTCTGCTTTGATACAGCGCGCACGCAATCTAGGCTATCAGAAACTAGCAGTTCAAGAAATTTATGATTTCAATCACCCCTCTCGCATTTTGTTTGAGTCGCTTGGTTTCTATCCAACTCTTGCTAGGGAGAAAGGCCGGTCCTATACACTTGATTTGACCTTGCCCTTGGCACAGATTCAGCCCAGTCAGTTCTACCTTTCACGGGAAAAGCTGGACAGGATTAGCATTGATTTTGACCAACAAGAACTTGAAGCTTTACCTGTCAAGCGCATGGATGGCAAAATTTTCTTTACTGATGGACATAGCAGAGCCTTTAAGGCTTATCAGGCTGGCCTCTCTCATATCCCCATCTATTATGATAGGGACGAGCTTAACTGGGTCTTTTATCGATACTGTCTTCAGGCTTGTCAAGAAAGAGGCATCTTCTCTATAGCTGATTTACAGAACCGCATCTTGTCCAAGGAAGACTATCAGACCAAATGGCTTGATTGGTGTAAGAGAGAAGCTAGAAAATTTGATAAGAGCTGATATCGCGAAGCTCTTGTGTTATAATAGATAGAAGGAATCAATATATTAAATCAGAGGTAAGATGATGCTTTATGAATTTTGTGCGGAAAATGTAACCTTGTTAGAAAAGGCTATGGAGGCGGGAGCGCAGCGGATTGAGCTATGTGATAATCTGGCTGTCGGTGGTACGACGCCCAGCTATGGCGTGATTCAAGCAGCAGTTGACTTAGCCAAGCCTTACGGTGCGACAGTGATGACCATGATTCGGCCTCGGGGCGGTGATTTTGTTTACTCGAATCTTGAAATTGAGATTATGCTGACTGATATTCAAAAAGCCAAGGAAGCCGGCAGTCAGGGAGTGGTCTTTGGTGTCTTGACGGAGAAGAATGAAATAGATGTTCTGAAGATGCAGCGCCTGCTGGAGGCTTGCAAGGGGCTAGAAGTAGTCTTCCACATGGCTTTTGATTCAATCCCAGCTGAATACCAGTTTGGCGAAATGGACTGGCTGATTGAGAACGGTGTCCAGCGAATTTTGACCCACGGAGGACCTGACAGTGAGCCAATTGAGGAGCATTTTGCTTGGCTGGACGAATTAATCGAGCATGCTGCTGATCGGATTGATATTATGCCGGGCGGTGGCATTCATCTAGGCAATCGTCAGCAAATTATAGACAGTCTGGCAGTTGACCAGCTGCATGGAACTAAAATTGTATTTTAAGGAGGGTTAAGCTGCGCTGGCAGCAGATAAGTAGATGTTGGAACTATTTGAAAAATACAAGGCTAATCCAGACAAGCTTCAGACCTACGGTTTTAAGGAGTCTGATGGAGCTTACCATTTTTCGCAGGAGATTATGAAGGGTGACTTTCGCTTGGAAGTAACTATCAGAGATGGGAAGCCAGATTATCAGGTCTTTGACTGTGATACTGATGACGCCTATCTGCAGGTCAAGATGGAGCAGGTGACGGGTGAGTTTGTTGGGCAGGTTCGTGAAGCTTGTCAGGCAGAACTGCTGGCTATCCGTCAGCACTGTTTTGACGAGGTTGGCTTTCTCTATGAGCAGAGTAAGCGACTGCGGGATCATGCGGCTGAGGTTTATCAGGGGCAAATAGAGTACCTCTGGGAGAAGTCTTCCAGAAAGAGCTCGACCAAGGCTGGAGTTTTCCGCCACCAGGACAGTAAAAAATGGTATGGGGCTTTTCTGACCACAGACTGGTCTAAGTTTGAAGCAGAGCGAAGCGGCGCTATTGAGGTGCTAAATGTTAAGAATGATCATGTAGCAGAACTGATTCAGAAAAAGGGGATTTATCCAGCCTTTCACATGAATAAGAAATATTGGCTCAGTCTGCCCTTGGATAATAGCCTGAGCGATCAGGAAATCTTTGATTTACTGGCTGTTAGTTACCAGCTGACCAGTAAAAAATAGAATCGAAGCACAGCGCTCCAATCCGCTGTGTTTCATTTTTCCTTAAAAAACAGTATAATAAAAAGACTAGTAAGAATAGGAGAAATTATGAACCTCATTAGAAAATTAGCCTGGTTTTTTAAGTTAGAAAAGCGGCGCTATATCATCGGTATCCTGGCCTTGTCCTTGGTCAGTGTCTTCAATCTGATACCGCCCAGAGTCATCGGTCAGGTTATTGACCGAATTGCTAGCAAACATCTGACTTCTCAAGAGCTGCTCTTTAATTTGCTGTTGCTGATTGCTTCAGCTTTTATCATGTACGGCCTCCGTTATGTCTGGCGTCTTTATATCTTAGGGACGTCCAATAATCTGGGACGGATTCTGCGCTCTCGATTGTTCGAGCACTTTACTCACATGTCTCCCTCTTTTTATCAGAAATACCGTACAGGGGACTTGATGGCTCATGCGACCAACGATATCAATGCAATTGTCAGTCTGGCTGGGGGTGGAGTCATGTCAGCTGTGGATGCTTCTATTACAGCCCTGGTGACCCTGCTAACTATGTTTTTCGTTTTGGACTGGCGGCTAACCTTGATTGCCATTGTGCCCATGCCCTTCTTGTCGTGGGGTACGGGCTTGATTGGCCGAAAAAATCATGAAAGTTTTAAGGCTGCTCAAGAAGCTTTTTCAGATTTGAACAATAAGGTTCAGGAGAGTGTTTCAGGGATTCGAGTGACCAAGTCCTTTGGCTATCAAGAGGCGGAGACTCAGTCTTTTGTCAAGACCAATCAGGAAGTCTACGAAAAAAACGTTTTGGCTGCCAAGTACGATTCTCTTTTTGACCCCTTGGTTTTGCTTTTTATCGGTCTTTCCTATGTTTTGACCTTGATTTTCGGTGGAATTTTTATCTCCCAAGGGCAATTCACCATAGGAGAGTTGGTTACTTTTATCACCTATCTAGATATGCTGGTTTGGCCGCTGCAGGCTACAGGCTATCTTTTTAACATCGGCCAGCGAGGTGCTGTTTCCTATGAACGGATTGAGAAGCTGCTGGCTCAGGAGTCGGAGGTCAAGGAAGCTGAAGAACCCCTCTCTCATGCGGAAAATGGTCGATTGGATTATGACATTCAGAAGTTTTCTTATTCAGAAGAGGTTAGCCTATCGGATATTCATTTTTCCATTGAGCAGGGACAGACACTGGGAATTGTCGGACAGACTGGCTCAGGGAAGACCACTCTTCTGCGCTTGCTGCTACGGGAGCAAGATATTCAGGAGGGGGCTATCTATCTGAATGGACATGATATCCGAGAGTACCGCCTCAAAGACTTGCGCCGCCTCATCGGCTATGTACCACAGGAACAGATGCTTTTTGCTCTGTCCATTCGGGATAATATCCGCTTTGCAAATCCCCAGCTGACAGATAGCCAGGTTCTAGCTGCCGCTAAACTATGCGGTGTGTATGAGGATATTCAGGCTATGCCAGAGAGGCTGGATACAGTTGTCGGTGAGCGGGGCTTGTCCTTATCTGGCGGGCAGAAGCAGCGCTTGGCGATGAGTCGGGCTATTATCACCAATCCTGATATTCTGATTTTGGATGACTCCCTGTCGGCTGTTGATGCCAAGACGGAGCATCTGATTTTAGAAAATCTAAAGTCAGAGCGTGCTGGCAAGACAACCATCATCACAGCTCATCGGCTATCAGCCTTGGTGCATGCAGACCTGATTTTGGTTATGGAAGAGGGTCGAATCAAGGAGCGGGGCACCCACCAAGAGCTATTGGAGCAAAGGGCTGGTATGCCCAGACTTATCATAATCAGCAGCTGGCAGAGAGCTTGAAGGAGGAAGATTAATATGAAAAAGAAAGCAACTTTTCATCGCCTCCTAGGCTATATGTGGCGCTACAGGATAGTGAGCAGCATGGCCTTGACCTTCATCCTGCTGACGACTCTGGTCACAACAGCATTGCCGCTCTTGGCCCGCTATTTTATTGATCAATTTATCGGCCGTAACCAAGCCTGGGCTGGCCTGCCTTTGTTGGCTCTTTACTATGGCCTTTTCCTCTTGCGGGTACTTTTTACCTTCTTGGGAAAGTATTTCTTTGCGCGTGTGGCTCAAAGTGTGGTTCGGGATTTGCGACAGGAAAGTTTTGCCAATATCCAGCGCCTGCAAATGGCTTATTTTGATAAAACGCCAGCTGGTGCTATCGTTTCCCGCCTGACTAATGATACTCAGGCAGTCGCAGATATGTTCAGTGAGATTTTTTCTAATTTTTTGAGCTCCTTGCTGATTTTAGTTGTTACTTTGAGCGCCATGTTTGCCCTCAACTGGCAATTGACCCTGATGATTGCTCTCTTTTTACCTCTGATGGCAGCCTCTATCTTGCTCTATCAGCATCTATCCAATCGTCAGCTGAAGCAGGTCCGGAATAAACTCAGCGATTTGAATGTCAAGCTATCTGAGAGTATTGAGGGGATGCGGATTATTCAGGCGTTTGGGCAAGAGAAGCGCTTGCTGAGGGAATTTGAAGAAATCAACGGTCAGCATTTAGGCTTCACCAATCGCTATCTCAATATCAACAGTCTCTTTCTGAGACCGGCCATGTCCCTGCTGAAAATCTTGGCTTATGGAGTGATTCTGACTTACTTTGGCTTGACTTGGCAAGTGGCGGGAATTACGGCTGGTATTATGTATGCCTTTATCCAGTATGTCAATCAGCTTTTTAATCCTTTGATTGATGTTATGCAGAATTACTCTGTTTTACAGACATCTATGGTTGCTGCGGAGCGGGTTTTTGAAATCATTGATCGCACTGATTACGAGCCTGAGCAGGCTAACCATAACTTGCAAATTCAGGATGGCAGCATTGAATTCAAGCACGTTTCCTTTTCTTATGATGGAAAGCGAGATGTTTTGCGGGATATCTCCTTTTCTGTCAAAAAAGGCCAGACGATTGCCTTTGTGGGCTCGACTGGCTCTGGCAAGTCCTCTATTATTAATCTTTTCCTGCGTTTTTATGAGTTTGAGCGGGGGCAGATTTTGATTGATGACCGTGATATTAAAGACTATAGTCAGGCGGAGCTGAGGCGAAAGATTGGCCTTGTTTTGCAGGATCCCTTCCTTTATCACGGTAGCATTGCTTCCAATATCCAGCTATACCAAGAGCAGCTGACTCGAGAAGAAATCATAGAAGCGGCTAAGTTTGTAGACGCTCATGGCTTTATCAGTCAGCTGCCTCAAGGCTATGATTCCCCTGTGACTGAGCGGGGAGCGACTTTTTCCAGCGGTCAACGGCAGCTTCTAGCCTTTGCCAGAACCATCGCCACCAAGCCTAAAATCTTGATTTTGGATGAGGCGACAGCTAATATTGATTCAGAGACAGAGGAACTTATTCAAGGCTCACTGAGAAAAATGCGGCAGGGGCGGACAACCATTGCCATTGCCCACCGTCTGTCTACCATTCAGGATGCCGACTGCATTTATGTCTTAGACAAGGGCCGCATTATCGAATCCGGCAGCCACGAAGAATTGCTAGCTCAAGATGGCACGTATAAGAAAATGTACCAACTGCAGGCTGGGATGATGGAGTCTTGAAAAACCTGATTATAAATGAAAGGTGTAGAATTCCGAATGAATTCTACACCTATTTTAAATAGTCTTTTAGTTTCTCTACATTTTCTTCTAAGTTATCATAAGGCAGCTTGGCATACTGGTAAGGGCAGCTAGCAAGGTAGCTCTGTTCAAAGAAGTCAAGCGGCAGACTGCTGTGTTTGAGAGCACTGACTGAAAAAAGTGACCTCAAGTCTAACAGAATGCCGTCCTTGGTCAAAAAGCTGGCTAGCGGCAGCTGAGCTTGCTCCAGTAGTATCTGGGCTTTTCTTGCTTCCTCTTCTTGAAGCTGCAGCAGCGCCAGCCTATTTTTTTCAAACATGAGACTGTCGATGTAGAGCGATAGGGCCTTCTGCATGATGAGGTTGCTGTCGTAGTCCACGGCGCTTTTGTAAGCGATGAAGGTTTTTTGAATCTGGGGTGGAAGGAGCAGGGCAGTAATCCTTAGGCCGGGAAAAGGCTGGTAGAAAAGGACTTGATGTAGATGACTCGTTGGCTATTATCTAGATAATGAAAGGTCAGTTCTCGCCTGCCATCAAAGTCTGATAGATAGTCATCCTCTACAATATAGACATCATAGAGCTGGGCTAGCCGAAGAATTTCTTCCTTTTCCTGCCGACTGTAAGAGTGGCCCAAGGGATAGTGAAAACGCGGGATAGTGTAGAAAAACTTAATTTTTCCGCTTTGAAAAATCCTCTCAAGTTCTTGCAGATTAATCCCCTGCGGTGTCCTTTCAATGGTTTCATAAGGAAGTTTTTGTGCTAGCAGAAGATCATTAATCCGATGGTAGGTCGGCTGCTCCACCAAGATACGCTCTTTTTGATTGGGAAATTCAATCTGTGAAAGGATATAGAGAGCCTGCTGGGTGCCGGAAGTCAGTACCAGCTGATCCCTAGAAGCATAAACAGCAGAGTCAAGCATTAGCTTTTGCACGGATTGCCGCAAATCCTCCAGTCCTTCCTGCTGAGGGTAATAGTTGAAGAGATAATTTTCCCGTCCGATCAGAGTTTCATTTACACAGAGGCGGAAATCCTCGTAGGCTTGGTGGCGGTCATCTCTCACAGGTAGCTCCAAATCCTGCTTTTCTTCCTGAGCATTCTCCAGCACATAGTAGCCGCTTTTGGGAACGGCATAGATATACTTCTGATACTTGAGCTCTATCAGAGCCTTTTGCGCGGTATCCTTGCTACAGTGATAACGCTCTGCCAGCTGGCGGACAGAAGGAATTTTCTGACCAGTTGCCAGTTTTCCCTCTTTAATATCCTTAGTAATCTTATCAACGATGCGTTGGTATTTTGCCTTTGTCATAAAACTGTCCCCATACAGATTTGATTTTTTCATATTGTAACTCATTTTCAGATATTTTACAATAGAGAGCAAGTAGGAGGAGTCATGAAAACAAAAACAGTCATTCTGGCCACAGATATTTCTGGCTTAGGTAAGGTTGCCGCAACAGCTGCCCTGCCGCTGTTTGCAATTTGCCAGCTAGAGGTGGCTCTGTTGCCAACTATGATTTTGTCGTCTCATACAGGCGGTTTTTCAGACGTCTATATAGATGATTACACGCACGGGACGCTTGCCTTTTTGAAACAATGGCAGAGCTTGGAGTTCGACTTTTCAGCTCTGATAACAGGATATTTGAAGTCTGATATTCAGGTGGAAAATTTGCTGCGCTTTAAAGAGGAAAAAAGCTTACCCCTTATCGTGGATCCTATCATGGGGGACAATGGGACTTTTTATCAGGGATTTTCAGCTGCCCATCTAGACCATATGCGTCGCCTCTGCCAGCATGCCGATTTGGTTCTGCCCAATTTGACGGAAGCCTCTTGTTGTTGGAGGAACCCTACGAAGATAGTTTATCAGAAGATAGATGGGAGGATTACTGCAAACGTTTGGCTGAGTTAGGACCGAGCAAGGTCTTGCTAACTGGCTTGCCCATGAAAGAGAATCAGATTGGTGTGGCCTATTTTGATGCGGGAACAGAAGAGTTTAGCCTCTTTTCCAGTCCATCTCTGCCCCAGCAATTTTTTGGAACGGGTGATATATTGACGACACTTGTGGCTGCGGCTTTTGTTCAGGAGGTTGATATCAAGCAAGCCCTGCCTGTGATTTTGAAGTTTATTGAAAAGAGCTTGGAACTTAGCTTTAAAGAGCAAATAGATCCAAAGAAGGGCGTTTTTTACCAGCCCTACCTAGGAGAGCTTTTTGCTGATTTTCAAGCCTTGATGGAGGAAAAAGATGAAGAAACAAACACTCGATTTGCAAACCTTAACCATGATTAGTTTATTTGCTGCTTTGATTTTTCTGAGCATTCAGTTTTTTAAAATTCCTGTCGGAGCTCAGTTTATTCACTTTGGGAATGCACTGGTGGTAGTGGGCTGTCTGATTTTTGGTAGTAAACTCGGCTTTTTAGCAGCCGCTATCGGATTGGGAATATTTGACTTGCTGAATGGTTACGCAGCGGAAATCCCAATTATCTTGTTAGAAGCACTTGCGGTGGCCGTGGTGATTCATTTTCTGTATGAAGGACTCTTTCAGAGAAATGATAAACTAAGAAATATTCTTGTGACAGCAGTAGCCGCAGCTTTGGTGAAGATTGTGCTTAATATCCTCAAGTACGCTCTGACAGGAACACTGTTTGGCGGGAGTAGTTTACCAGCAGCCTTTTTGCTGGCAGTAGCTAAGATTACTGGTACATTTGGCTCCAGTCTAGCGACAGTTATCGCCGTCCCAATCTTATATCCAATCTTTCAGCAAGTCAGAAAAGCTCACAAGCACAGAGGGCCACTGAAAAGCAAGGATAAATCAATAAACAGCATAAAAAAAGAAACCGTCTGAGAATCCTCAGACGGTTTTAGTGTATTTGTCTTACATAAAATAAACGATAGCAAGGTATTGCAGGGCAGAGGCTGCTAGAATGAAAAGGTGCCAAATCATATGGAAGTAGGGCTTCTTTTGAGCATAGAAGCCGGCTCCTACAGTATAGCAGAGACCACCAGCCAGCATGAGTCCCCAGAAGACAGGTCCGGTTTGACCGATAATCTGCGGAATGATAAAGACCACCAGCCAGCCCATAATCAGATAGAGAGCTAAGCTGAATTTTTCATTGACCTTCTTAGCGAAAATTTTGTAGAGAATGCCAAAGATGGTTGTGCCCCACTGGATAGCAATGATGAGATAGCCAAACCAGTTATTCATCAGTGACAGCACGACAGGCGTGTAGCTGCCAGCGATGGCGATGTAAATCATAGAGTGGTCAATAATGCGCAAGATATACTTGTGGGTCGAGCCATAGGACATAGAGTGATAGACTGTCGAGGAGAGGAACATGAGAAAGAGGCTGATGACAAAGATAGAAGTTCCGACAGCAGCCACCAACCCGTGCCCTTCATAGCTATAAATAGCTGAGATAGGCAGCAGAATCAGCATTAGAACAGCCCCTACCGCATGGGTAACAGCGTTTGCAATTTCCTCTCCGAAGGATAGTTTTTTACTGAGTTTAAGCGCGTAGTTCAAGGTTTTCTTCCTCCTCATTTGGTACTTGGATTAGGGATAAGGTCTTTTGATAGAGTTTGACTGTCTGGCAAGCAGTGGAAATGATGGGTGCCACCTCTAGCTTGCTGCCGTTCATATAGTCTACGAAGTCGTCATAGAGTTCTCGCGAATCTGCTTCTTTATGCAGCATATTTAAAGTAGCTGATATTTCCTGGATAGAAAAGACCGTTTTTAAGGTCGTAATGGCAATCAAGCGTGCTACCTGACGGCGTTGATATTTTTCTTGACTGGCTTGGAAATATAGCCGTGCTTGACATAGTTGTTAATCATAGAAGCGGTCAGTCCCTTGTCAGCAGCTGAAATGGAAGAGCCACAGACATTGTTTACATAGAGTAGCACCTGATCCAAATATAGGTCTAGTTCTGGTATTTCGTCCCATTTGGGAAAAACTTGTTGAGCGTTCAAATCTTTATCACTTTCTTATCTAGTCTTTATAACTAGATGATAACATCTCTGTAAATCAAAGTCAAGCAAAAAATAGAATGTCCCATTGAAATTTGATATAATTTTAAAAAGAAGAAAGGGAGGTTTCAGATGAAAAAACAAACAATCTTTGATATGGCAGCCTTCCTAGGCAGTCTGATTTTTTGGTCTTGGCTCTATATGCGCTTTTTTTATGCCTATGTAGCTGTCGTCTTTTACAAGAATCAGCCAGAGTGGAACTTGCTGATACCAGCTTCTATCATCCTGACTCTGACAGCTATCAGCTCGCTTTTTATTCGCGGCCTCTACAGTCGGCACATTCCTCGTTGGCTGGTGCTAGCCAGTTACACCCTCTATTTTCTCATTCTATTCTATGCCCTCTTTTTGAAAAATATCGGCAGGCAGGGCTTTAGTCTGGACCTGCAGTCTTTTACCTATAATTGGATTTATGGAGATAAACTGGTACCAACCATGAATATCATTATGTTCATTCAGCTGGGCTTTCTCTGCAACCTATCATGGAAACATGTGGCTTATTTTACCTTGGCTATCAGTCTGGTTGAGGGTAGCCAATATCTCTTTCACCTTGGCATTTTTGGCTTGGGTGATATCCTGACTAATCTGCTAGGCTTCATTATCGGCAGCTATCTACTAGAGACAGCCTTGGGAAAATGGGTTGTCCATAATATTCACTAAATGAAAGAAGGAAACTATGAAAATTCTTATCCCAACTGCGAAAGAGTTGAATCTAACTGCTCCATCTGCAATCCCGAATCCACTTTCAGCACAAACTCAGGCTGTGTTGGATGAGTTGGCAACCATGTCAGTAACTGACTTGGCATCATTTTATAAAATCTCCCCAGAAAGAGCGGAGATAGAGTGGCAAGCCATTCAGGCTTTGCGAGAAGGAACTGCGCAGCATGCTCCAGCCCTCTATCTATTTGATGGCCTCATGTACCGCCATATCAAGAGGCAGGACTATACTAAGGAAGAAAGTCAGTATATCGAGAAGCATCTTGCCATCACATCAGCACTTTACGGAGTCATCCCAGCCCTGGAGCCCATAGCGCCCCATCGCTTGGACTTTATGATGCCACTCAAGCTGGATGGGAAGAGTCTCAAGGCATTTTGGAAAGAAGCTTATGACCAGGCTCTGGCAGCAGATGAGGTGATTTTCTCCCTCCTGTCCAGCGAGTTTGAAACAGTCTTTTCCAAGGAAATTCGTCAGCGCATGATAGGCTTCAAGTTTCTGGAAGACCGAGGAGGAAAGCTGAAAGTCCATTCCACCATTTCTAAAAAGCGCGTGGCGAGTTTTTAACAGCTCTTGTAACTAACCAAGTGACAGAAATCGAACAGATGAAAAAATTAAGCTTTGCTGGCTTCACCTACCGACCTGATCTGTCCAGTGACCAAGAGCTGGTTTATGTGAAGGAAGTGTGAAAAGGAAAAATCGACTTTTGTAATATCTACGTAATATTCTCGTGATAAAATTGTTATAAAACAAATGAAGTTTCTAAGGAGTTTCAGAACTATGGGAAAAATTAAGTCGGATACTATTTCCGCTCAGAATGCTATCAGTGAATTAGTTGGGGTAGATACAAGTGACAAGCAAAATCAGCAGGTAGAGTTTAGCTATACTACTGAGATTGCTGGGATGGAAGCAGGCCGTCAGGCATGCAATCAAATGCTGCAGGCTGTCAGTGACTTTAGCGCAGCTGTCCTGGCTCAGGCTAATAAATTTCCTGATATAGCTTATAAAATTGAAAAGCGTGATGTAGATCAAGCGCAACGTTGGAGCAACTGATGATAAAAGATAAAAATCAAGAAAAACGTGAGCAATTACATAAGCAAATCATTCAGCTTGAGAATCAAGAAGAAGATCTTTTAGTTCTCAAAAGGCGTTATGAAGAGAAGGTAATGGATTTTCGTACAGATATTTGGACTATGAATGCCCAAATAGAAAACTTGATAGATTCCGTATCAGAGACTAGTTCTACCAATCGTAAAATATGGGAAGAAAACCAAGCCTTGCAGCAAACAATAGATAGCTACGTAGAGCAGGAGTTGGATAATGTTTCCAAACAAACAAGGGAAGTTCAGCAAAAATTAGATGAAAATCGAGAAAAATTGACGAAAGAAAGGAACTCTTTACCATGGGAGTAAAGTACAGTGCGTCAGAGTCTTCACAGCTGATGGAGGCCATGTCTAGTAATATTCAAGTGGCTAATGAGGTGACAGACCGATTGTCTCAGGGCTGTGACCACCTGATAGCCACCCTAGACTCTGGAGAACTCATGGGAGCAGCCTATACAGCAGGTAAGGGCCTCTTTTCAGAGATTATCATTCCTGCCATTAAGAAGCTACAGGAAGCAGTGGACGACATTCAAACGGAGTTAAATTCATACAGGACTGCTGATGCTCAGGTAGCTGAGTACGGAAACCTCGACCTAGATCAGATGAAGAAGACAAAAGAATTGAGAGAGCAGCAGCTAGCCTCTGTCAAAAAGGCTATTGAAGCCAAAGAATCTTTCTTAGAGCGTATGAAGTCTATTGCTACATTTAATATCGTTTCTCACATGCAGTCTCTGGTGATTCTTTCTAGTGCAGAGTCTCAAATTGAATCACAAATCAAAGAATTGGAAGAGAAGATTGAAAAGCTGGAGTTCTTTGTCGCTCAGGTTTCTCAATATTTCAGCGATAGTCTAGAAGTCCTCCGTCTAGCTATCCAAGGAGCCAGCCAGCTAAGCCAAGTCCTAGTTGATAGTGATGGAAACTACTCAGTTGATGGTGTAGATATGAGTTGGGCTATTAAAATGAAGGGGCAGAAGATTGAGAGCATAAAATATGATTCTTCTAAGAAAACAAAAGACTTGCATAAAGAGTATCAAAGTATTTTAGACAAGTTGGAAAAGGGCAAAGAGCTGAGCGATAAGGAATTTGAAACCCTAGAATCTTATGCTCGACGTTATCCGAAAGTTCAGTTACCAGAAATTGTCACCAACAAGCTGAAGACAGAAGCTGCTAATAGAGCTAATCCAGAGAAACTACAGGAAAAGGTTGAGAAAATCAAAAAGAGTGATAAAACTTCGACCGAAAAAGCAGACCTAATCGTTAAAGCTTATGAAGATTATCTGTTCTACAATAACAGAGAAGCCTTTGAAGAGTATTGGCGAATACGTAGTGCATACAATGGTAAGTGGGATCCATACTCAGATAATCCATTTATTAGAGAAACTGAGGGAATTTTCTTGGAATCAGTAAATAGAGAAAATATAAGAAAAATTGTAGCAATGATGGGAGACGATGTATTAGATGTTAAAAAAATAGAGGATAAAAAGAAATACGATTTGATTCAAAGGGGTAGAAGCACATGGAAAAGCCCAGGAGATAATGGTTTAGTAGATAATGCCATAGCTGTCGGTTCACAGTGGGGAGCTCTTCCTGCTGATAATTTAAACTTTATGGAGTTGGTGAACACAGGCCAGCCTTTGGATTTAAAAACACGAGTTTATAGAGAAGATTACCCTTTTTCAATTTGGAGTCGGCAATGGGAAGAAGGAATGGAGTCTGACTACCTTGGGAATTATCTTTTTGGCTATGTTGGTAAAGGTTATTTAGAATCTAGTGATACATATTTGAAAGTTGGTGCAGGAATGGCTCAGGGATGGTCAGATAAGAATCCGTTGAAATATTTAGAGAACGTTATTAATGGAAATTATGGAGATAATCCAGGAGATGCTAAGACAATTCAAGATGGTATTAACGATTATAGGGAGAATTACAAATGACCTATAGGAAGAAAAAAATCTGGAAATTAGGTTGTGGCTTGCTAATATTAATCCTAGCAACTAGCATTTTTGGACTATATTTATGGGCAAAAAACATTGGTAAGTACACTCTGCAACCAGGTCAAAGTGTTGAATTGAAAGTTTTTTCTAAAACAGAGCAGCTGGAGTATAATTCGGAATTGATTTTAGAAAAAAAAGATGATGCTAAATTAAAATTATCGGGTCGAAAAGGCTGGGGGATGAAAGGAAGTAATACGGTTTATAATGTTGAGAAGCAGTCAATAACTGAGATTATTATTTCTAAAGATGGAACAGAGCGCAAAGACTTACCGAATGATAAGAGTAAAAGTATCTATTTAGAGAGTGATGGAATAGTGGTTCAAGGGGAAATAAAGGAAGTATTTGGGGTGACGGAAGAAACCCCCTACACGATTACCATTACCAATGTGGACGACAAACCAGCACGCTTTGAAGCTCAAGTGGTAGATAGGTAAAGTTTAGGAAGGATTTGATTTCTCTCAGTCCTAGTTTTTTATTAATATGATGGTATTGAAAAATGAAGAAAACGAAATCTATGGTTATCATAGGCGGCTTTCAAGGTCGAAACATCTTTTATGATGTGAAAAGAAAAAAAGTATATTCTAATAAAGTCAATGAGAGAGTTTTTCCTAATCTCAGGTGGTTAGTAATCTCCTTTGGAATTCTAGGAAATGCCTTTCTCGTTCAAGTAAACAATATAAAAATTGAATCCCCTATTTTAAGAGTAATTGTTTTGTGTGCGACTCTTATTCTTATATCTTTGGTTTGTCACTTTGGATTTAAAGATGAGTATTTAGGGCAAAACGTTGAGGTGTTTAATCCCAAATTATATGAACATGTTGGTTGGTTGAATTTTTTAGAAGAAGAGAGAAACCGATTATACATTCTGCTTATTACATTTGCAGTGAGTTCCTTCTTGACTGTTTTTCAAATGAGAGAATATTTGAACGATCCTACCATGACAAACTTAATAGAAGTTATTGCCTTTTATTTTATATGTTATATGGCAATAGCCAAAAGCAATTTTATGAAAAGAATGACGGCAATAAAGCAATTGATGAAAAATAAATAAAGAGTTTTAGCTTATAATCTATGGATCAAGGTAATGTATGAACAATTATTGAATGGAAGTGCTATGATTATGAACCGTCTCTACTTGGAGTAAATCAATGAATAAGAATGTATTTTGGTTGGGTAATTTCAGAGATAAAAAAATATTTTTTTATGATAGAAAAAAACTGGAGAACTTTACTCTATAGATAAGAAAGAAGAGAAAGTTCCTAATCTCACTTGGGCTATTCTGCCTGCTTCCTTTCTTTTACGAAACATTTATTCAGAAGCAACAGCACCTCAGGTTGCCAGTGTGCCTATCAGAATATTTATTTTGTGTTCGACTGTTCTCTGCGTTCTAGTTTTGATAATATTTGTTCTAAGAAATATTAGAAAAGGAACTATGAAAAAAATTTTAATCAGAAACTTTATTTTTGACTGGTCTAATTTTCTTTATAACCAACAAACACAATGTAAAGGAATATTGTTTTTTTGGGACTATACTATTTTTTTTACGTCAATTAAATTTATTATTGATTATTATTTTTCAGGAAGCTTCCTTTCTTTTATGGGTATAATTGGTTTTCTCCCGGCATCTGGGCTCATGTTAATAGGAAATAGACCGTTAGAGAAATTGATTATCCTTAAAAAGACTGGAAAAAGCAATTAAAATGAAGAAAAAAAGAATATTTAACCGAACTCTTAGCTTTTTCAGGGTAGAAACTATTATTTTGACCCAAAAACTAATAAAATCTATGTCAATGTAGATAGACCAACATTCCATCTGGATCTCACGAATTATGTTCCTGCAGCTAGCATTCTGCTGCTTCATGGATTTACTTCTATTTCGAATAGCCAGTTTTCCTTCCTGTGGAAGTTGATTTCTCTAGTATTGGGTTATATTATTCTTGGGTATTTAGTAGAATTACTTGTGAGAACAAAGAAAGAACTGTCATTTAAAGAGTTTCGCTTTGAAACGCTTCCCATTAAGGACGAATTTTTATATATTTTTAGTCGAAATGTATATGCGAAGCTTGTATTCGGTTTGTTTTTTACCTTTTTTGCAATTTATCATGCAACTGAGTATCTAAGCAGAGGTGTCTATGTCTCTTATTTGTTAAGTGATATTGGCTTCTTGATTGTTTATTTTTGTCTCATAAGATCCCATTTATTCAAACAGATAAAAGTTCTAAAAAGATTAAAAAAGAAGAATACTTAGAATTCGAGAAGATTTTTAAAGGAGGTTTCTAATGACTGAGCTACTAGCGATAGGGAGTGTTGTCCAACTTAAAAATGGACAAGTAAAAATTATGGTTATTAACCGTTATCCTCTTTATGATAATAAGGGTGAAATTGGTTATTTAGACTATTCCGGTTGTGTATATCCTTTTGGTATGACGGATAATCAAGCTTGCTTCTTTAACAATGAAGATATTGAAAAAGTTTGGTTTGAGGGCTATATAGATGAATCAGAAGAGGAAATGCAAGTGACGATAGAAAATAAATTATCTCATCTTCCTTATCCTAAATATTCTTTAGCTGATTTATAATACCTGTTCCTGTCAGTAAAGTATTCTAAAACCCCTCGCAAAAATTGTGAGAGGTTAGTGTCTTATAAGTTTTCTTTTCTTTTTTATAATCTTCTCTTTTTAGTTAAGGGCTGCTAAAAGAGCATCAGCCTGTGCTGAGAGTTCAGCAAGTTTGTCTTCTGCGACAGTCAGTTGGCCAGTTCCCCATGCTTCTGGGTTGATACCAACACCTGTGAATGGTTCTACAACATTCATACGGATGAATGGCAGCAGGCTGCGGTAGTGCTTGAATACTTCGTCTGGTGATGTGCCGTTTGCAACAGATGAAACAGTAACAACCTTAGCATTCAGAGCAGATGGGCCAGTTGGGTCTGACAGATCCAAAGCGCGTGAAGCCCAGTCCAAGAGGTTTTTCACTACTCCTGGAATAGCCCAGTTGTAGACAGGTGAGAAAATCCAGATAGCGTCAGCGGACAAGATTTCTTCACGAACCTTAGCAACAGCAGCTGGAGCAGGACTTTCGATGTCTTGGTTGAAGAATGGTACATCTTTGTAATCAAGATATGAAACTTCTGCCTTGCCAGCCAAAGCTTTTTCAGCTTGCTCAGCCAATTGGTGGTTGAAAGAATCTTGACGAAGCGAGCCGACGATGAATAATACTTTAGACATTGCATTGTCTCCTTTTTTATAAAATAAAGAGAAATTTCTCTTGTTACAATATATGTTACAACATTAATCACTAGTTAGCAATTATTTAGCTCATTTTTTTGAAATTTTTTAGAATACGAATCAAATCTTGCTTATCGTCTTCTTCGAGAATGGAAAGAGCTTGCTGGATATTTTTGATATGATCAGGCAGGGCGGCTTCAATTTTAGCTCTGCCTTGTTCCGTCAAGCCAATCAAAAAAGCCCGGCGGTCATTTGGGTCGCAGGTGCGGACAATCCAGCCGTCGCGTTCCATATTTTTTTGATGACAACAGTCATGTTGCCAGAAGTTGCCAATATGCGGTCAATCAGGTCCTGAATACGCAGTTCCCCTTTGCTGTACAAGGTTTCTAAGACGGAAAAACTGAGTAGGAGTCAAATCATGCTTTTTGAAAATTTGGGCTTCAATGGCACGGATAGTTCTTTCTGCCTTATGAAAGACAATCATGGTTTTCAAATCAAGCAGAGTTTCTTTGCTTAAATCGTCTGTAATCTTCATAACAATATTTTACCAATAAATAGTATCATATGCAAGGATATTGCTTTTAGAATTTTTGTGAATATTCTCATCAAAAAAAGATAGAAAAATAGGAGTATTTGTAGTATAATGACGGAGTGAAATATAAAAATAGAAATAAAGCCAGTTTTCCAATTTGGCAGTACCTTATCGGTATTTTTATCGTTCTTAGTGTTCTTGTCTTTTCATTTTTTGCAGTTTTGCAAGTGTCCATGCAGCCGAGGCAGTCAGCTAAGGAAGCAAGCAGCCGCTTGGCCAAGGAATATGCAGATCTTGAAAAAGTGGATTCTTTTACCATCTACAATGGGCAGGAATCCTACTACAGTCTGCTTGGCAAGACCAGTAAAGGTATCGAAAAAGCTGTTTTGATTGCTAAAGATTCCAATGAGATTCGGGTCTATCGACTGGACCAAGGTGTCAGTCAGTCTAAAGTAGAGAGCATTGCCAAGGAAAATGGAGCAGGAACTATTGATAAGGTGACCATGGGCTATTTTAAAGATCAACCCATTTGGGAAGTCAAGTCGGGAGGCACCTACTACCTGATTGGTTTTGAAAGCGGACAGTTGGTCAGCAAGGAGGGACTATGAAATTATCAAATCGTGTCTTAAAAATGGAAGAAAGCGTGACTTTGGCAACAGCAGCGCGTGCTAAGGCTTTGAAAGAGCAGGGGCGGGATATTCTATCTCTGACTCTGGGAGAGCCAGATTTTCCAACGCCTAAGAACATTCGAGATGCGGCTGTAGCAGCTATTGAGGATGGGCGTGCTAGCTTTTATACGGTGACTAGCGGTCTGCCGGAGCTAAAAGAAGCAGTGGTGGAGTATTTTGCTAACTATTACGGCTACACCATCCAGCCGAATCAAGTGACGATAGCAACCGGAGCTAAGTTCTCCCTCTACACCTTCTTTATGAGTGTGCTTGATCCAGGTGATGAATCCATCATTCCGACGCCTTATTGGGTAAGCTACGGCGATCAGATTAAGATGGCCGAGGGGACTCCTGTTTTTGTCCAAGCCACTGAGGAAAACAATTTCAAGGTGACGGTGGAACAGCTAGAAGCTGCTCGTACTGATAAGACCAAGGTCTTGGTTTTGAACTCGCCGTCCAATCCGACTGGTATGATTTATACAGCGGATGAGCTAAGGGCGATTGGGAACTGGGCTGTAGAGCATGATATTCTGATTTTGGCAGACGACATCTATGGACGGCTGGTATATAACGGTAATACATTTACGCCAATTTCCAGTCTATCTGAGGCGATTCGCAAGCAGACGGTGGTCATCAATGGTGTCTCTAAGAGCTACTCCATGACAGGCTGGCGGATTGGCTACGCAGTTGGTGAGCCAGAAATTATAGCTGCCATGAGTAAGATTGCTGGTCAGACGACTTCTAACCCGACAGCAGCGGCTCAATATGCCGCTATCGAAGCTCTGACTGGTAGTCAGGAAACGGTCGAGACTATGCGTCAAGCCTTTGAAGAGCGTCTGAATACTATTTATCCTCTCTTGGCTCAGGTGCCAGGATTTGAAGTGGTCAAGCCACAAGGGGCCTTCTATCTCTTTCCAAATGTCAAGAAAGCCATGGAAATGAAAGGATATACCGATGTGACCGAGTTTACGACAGCGATTTTAGAAGAAGTTGGCGTGGCTTTGGTGACCGGAGCAGGGTTTGGTGCTCCAGAAAATGTTCGTCTTAGCTATGCGACAGATCTGGAAACACTCAAAGAAGCCGTTCAGCGCCTACAGCAATTTATGGAGAGTAAATAGAGCTCTCAATCTTACACTACTTTCGAAGATTTATAAACAATAGATAAGGCCGGACTCGGAGTTCGTCCTTTTCAATTCCCCTCAACTGCATTGGCAAATAGTTTGACAAAATGGTAAAATAATATAGAATGTCATAAAATCGCTTTCATACTTTCTGGTCGAATTGAGAAGATTTTGTTCAGAAAATAAAAGCTGGGAGCAGTTGGAATTTAGCTGTCTGGGCTTGCAAACGGGAGTGAAAGGAGAAGGATATGAAACGACATTTATTTTTCTTATTCATGGGAGTCAGTTTGGTTTTATTGGCTGCTTGTTCTGTTGTTGATTCAGAGCAGGGATGGACCACAATTTCTCAGTCTAATTCTGGTGAACCAAGCTACAGCTTACAAGCAAAAGATAATCGCTATCGTATCCACTATTATGAGAATTCCTCGGCCCGTAAGGATTGGTACTTGAATAATTACCAGCCAGGTTTAAATTTAAAGATGCGAACTTTGAATAGTGAGCAATTAAAAAATACTGAGGGAGGATCTGCAAAGCAGGAACTTTCTGGGACGGGCTATGCGGATTTTACGATGGTTTATGAGACTCGCTATAATCCTCAGATTGAGCGAACCTATTTAAAGTACATATTGAAGTTAATGATAAGGGAGATGTAGACACTAAGAAAAGCAGCATGACCTTTGACAAAACTGAAAAGGTTGATATAAAACAAGAATAAAAGCGAAGAGCAGCTACTAATAAAAAGAGAGGATGAACTCAGCGTTCGTCCTTTTCAGTTCCCCTCGACTGCATTGGCAACAAGTTGAATAAAATGGTAAAATAATATAGAAAGAGATAGAAGCGTTTTTCAATCTAGTCAAAATTTATAAGATTTAGGATTGATAAATGCGAGTTGGTTTCGCATAGAATTCAGCTGATGGCGGATTTAAACAATAGTGGAAGGAGAACAATATGAAGCGTCGTTTGATTTTTTTATTCTTGCTAGGCGGTCTAGTCTTGCTAGGAGCTTATGTTTTCTTTGATTCAGAGCAGGGTTGGACCACTATTTCCGAATCCAATGGCTATAGTCTGCAAGCCAAAGGTCATCGCTACCGTATCCAATATTATGAGAATGACTCTGCCCGAATAGACTGGTATTTGAGCAATTACCAGCCGGAATTAAGATTAAATATGAGAATCTTAGAACGCCCAACTGCTCCAGGTTCTTACACTAAAGAAGAGATATCCGGACAGGGCTCTGCAAGTTTTTTGATGGTTTGTAGAACTTGGGGTTCTGCAGAGAACAGTCAAAAGCTTTTAATTAAACGTGCCTATTATAAGGTTGATATTAGACTTAATAAAAAGATGGAAGTAGATACTGAGAAGAGCAGTATGGCCTACTGGAAGACGGAAGAAGAGGAAAAGGATGATCCGCCTATTGATTAAATAGCAGCTATCAATGCTAGATTAAGTTAGCATAATTAACTTTCTGATAGGAATCACAACACGACTTAAAAATTTGAGGAGTATTTAGTTGAAGACGATGGTGTTTCGGTGTATAATAAAAGAAGTCCATTTGGTCTAGCCCTGCATTCTATTGACTTGCAGTGTGTTCCTCATGGTCTTTTTACTTAAGTAATAATAGGGATGAAGATTATTTTGTACAAAAGGAGATAAAATGGGTTTTATCAGAAAGGAAATAGGGGAAAGAGAGAAGAAGCTTCTCGAGGATTTTTCTATTGAAGAAAAAGAACTGGCTTTGCCATTTTTACTAGAGGATGAGAAGAGAGGAATTTTTCTCTGTGTCAAGCAATTTCGTATCGGGGAAGGGAAATATCAGGTCTTAGCCATGATTCTCGGTGGCCACTTGCTTGAATTTCGCCTAGAAGAAGAGCGGGCCGATAGATATCCAGTTCGCAATGAGGAAGATCAAAGTGTAAAAGGTCTATCAACAGAAACAATCTCCCAGCTTGTGATTCCCAAGGTTTTAAAAGGACGAGAGGACAAGATCATAACAGTGATTCAACATGCCCTGTCGCAGATTAACCCTTATTATGATACAAAGATAAGGGAAGTAAACCACGTGGAGTACAGATAAAGAGGAGATAGGATATGGGATTATTAGAAAAGTGTCTGGATTTTTTCCCGACTAGGCGGGCTGTCAGTGACATAGAAGAAGAGATGACTTGGGAGGAAGAATATACTCCTAAAAGAGTTCATCTCAAAGAAGTCAGTAGTAGCACTCAGAAGGAGACTGAGGGAGCAGTATCTCTTCCCCAAGAAGGAAGTTGGAAGTTCGTGCACGAGATGATTTCTGAAGAAGGGATTAAGCTTTTAAAGAAGGCTGGGATTGATGACGAGCTAGTCTTTGAGACGGGTGATTGGGTCGCAGACCATGATTTGGGGATTTATCTGGTCCTTTATCGCTTTGGTGGCAGAACTAATTGGAAGAAGACTTATAAGCTAATCTTGCAAGGACAGGTGATTGAATTTAAGACTAAGACAATCTTTCATCAGCAGGATTTTTCTTATGAAGATGGGGAATTCATTAAGGGAGTGATTGTCAAAAATGTCTCCAATATGCTTCTGCCCTTAGCTTTCGAAGGTCAACAGCAGCGCGTGCTCCATATCATTCAAGCAGCTCTGTCAGCAGCTAGCCCAAGCTATGATACGGTCATTTACAGGGCGAACTTTGATTTGGTTTAGGAGGGGAAGATGATATATATTACAAGAGAAGATGTTTTGACTTGGCTGGACAAACATGAGCCGGTGGTCAATCGTCAGAAGGACATTGCGGCTTTTCATAAAGAACTGTCGTTTCGCCTGCAAAGAATGGACTTTCGACCGTCTACCAGTTCAAAGATCCTCGGAGAGATGTTTGTGAAGACCCTGACCAAGAGCTCACTGTAGCCTTTACTCAGGATGGGGAGGGGAATTATGCGACGATTGACCAGAGTCCAGGAGGTCAGATTCTCAGCGATCAGCGTTTTAAGATGGCTTTGAAAAAAGTCTTGAACTATGATGATGACATGGTTGATCGCCTGCTATATGGAACAAAAAATTAGTCCACTTATTCAGAGAGAGTTATCCGCCAGCCTTTATGAGGCTGGTTTTTTAATTTTTCTGAGATTTAGACTCTTCAAGGATAGCTATTGCAATCGCTTTATGGTAAAATATAGAACAGATGTCCAAAAGATTTGTCTTGAAATAAAGTGACATTTAGCAACCAATCTAGGAGGCAGATATGATTGATCATTTTGAGATAAAGGTCAGGAATCTACAAATTTCAAAAGACTTTTATACAAGTTTTCTTTCTCCTCTAGGCTACAAGTTGGCTTTTAGAAGTAGTTCTCTACTCAGTTTTGTTGCTCCCAACAGCCCACATCCTGGTGGAGATTTTTGGTTGGGAGAGGGAGAGCAGTCTCCGATTCACTTTGCTTTTTTGGCAGAAAACCATGAGCAGGTTCAAGCTTGTTATGAGGCTGGTTTAAAGGCAGGGGGAAAAGATAACGGTGCGCCAAATTATCGGGGGAACCTTTCGTCATATTATGCAGCCTTTGTCTTGGATCCAGATGGTAATAATGTCGAGGCAGTCTGTCATAAAGAATAAAAAAATAGAAAAGAGAAAAAACGTGTCAAAGAAAATCGTAACAATTATTGATGTGAAAAATTATGTTGGTCAAGAAGTGACCATCGGTGCTTGGGTTGCCAATAAGTCAGGTAAGGGTAAGATTGCTTTCTTGCAGCTACGTGATGGTTCTGCCTTTTTCCAAGGGGTGGCCTTCAAGCCTAACTTCATTGAGAAATTTGGCGAAGAAGAAGGATTGGCGAAGTTTGATACGATTAAAAAGCTTAGCCAAGAAACTTCTGTCTATGTGACAGGGATTGTCAAGGAAGACGAGCGGTCAAAATTTGGCTATGAGCTGGACATTACAGACATCGAAATCATCGGCGAGTCAAATGACTATCCAATCACGCCTAAAGAACATGGGACTGACTTCCTCATGGACAACCGTCACTTGTGGCTGCGTTCTCGCAAGCAAGTGGCTATGATGCAAATCCGCAATGCCATTATCTACGCTACCTATGAATTCTTTGACAAGAATGGCTTTATGAAGTTTGACAGCCCAATCTTGTCAGGAAATGCAGCAGAAGACTCAACGGAGCTCTTTGAAACAGACTACTTCGGAACTCCAGCATACTTGAGTCAGTCAGGTCAGCTTTATCTGGAAGCAGGTGCTATGGCTCTTGGTCGCGTCTTTGACTTTGGTCCTGTATTCCGTGCCGAAAAATCAAAAACCCGTCGTCATTTGACTGAGTTCTGGATGATGGATGCAGAGTACTCATACTTGACGCATGATGAGTCACTCGACTTGCAAGAAGCTTATGTTAAAGCCTTGATCCAAGGTGTGTTAGACCGGGCTCCTCAAGCTTTGGAAACCTTGGAACGTGATGTAGAACTCCTGAAACGCTATATTGCAGAGCCTTTCAAGCGTGTTAGCTATGATGAAGCGATTGATCTTTTGCAAGCCCATGAAAATGATGAGGATGCTGACTATGAGCATCTGGAACATGGTGATGACTTCGGTTCACCTCATGAAACATGGATTTCAAACCATTTTGGTGTACCTACTTTTGTTGTGAACTACCCAGCAGCTATCAAGGCTTTCTACATGAAGCCAGTTCCTGGAAATCCAGATCGCGTCCTCTGTGCAGACTTGCTTGCTCCAGAAGGCTACGGTGAAATCATCGGAGGCTCTATGCGTGAGGAAGACTACGATGCCCTTGTTGCTAAATGAATGACCTTGGTATGGATACGACAGAATATGAATTTTACTTGGATCTTCGTAAGTATGGAACAGTTCCACATGGTGGCTTCGGTATCGGTATCGAGCGTATGGTAACCTTTGTGGCAGGGACCAAGCATATCCGTGAAGCCATTCCATTCCCACGTATGTTGCACCGTATTAAACCATAAATTAATGAAAATGCCCATGTGGCGTTTTTTCAGCAATGAACTATGAAATAATCCAAATATAGAATTTTAGAGAAAGAAGAGGTAGAGGTCATGTGAACAGCGGATTAACAAGTGATAAAGGATAAAAATGAAGAAACACTTGTTAAAGGAGAAAATATGTTTAAAAGAAGTTATCGGAAAAATATCGGGCTGATGGCCGGTGTAGAATTTTTTGCCTTTCTAGGCATTACTAGTTTTTGGATTTTATTTCTAAGTCAAAATGGCATGTCCCTTTGGCAGATTGGGCTTTTGGAAAGTATCTTTCATGCCACTAGTGTCATCTGTGAAATTCCTTCTGGGATGTTGGCGGATCGCTTTTCCTACAAGACCAATCTGTATCTGAGCCGGATAGCCGGGATTGTGTCTTCTGTTCTCATGTTGGCCGGGCAGGGGAACTTTTGGGTTTATGCACTGGCTATGGTGATTAGTGCTTGGTCCTATAATTTTGATTCGGGGACAAGCGCAGCCATGGTCTATGATTCATCTGTGGAGGCCGGACTCAAGGAACATTACCTGTCCATCTCCAGTTTTATGTCTGGGGTGGCTGAAGCGACTCGGTCTTTGGGAACGGTCTGGGCTGGATTTTTTGTCCATGGACAATTGCATCTGACCTACTATATCATGATTGGAACCTCTATTATCGTTCTTTTCTTGACCTGGATGCTGAAAGAACCTAGTGTCAAAGCAGAGAAAGCGGAACGTCTGACTATGAAAAAGATTATCTGGGCTGTCAAAGAGGAGTTGCAGAGAAATCCCAGCCTTTTTATCTGGATGATTCTGTCCCAAATCATCGGAACGCTGATGTGTATGTTTTATTTTTATTATCAAAATCAATTGCCTGATTTAAAAGATTGGCAGATTTCGGTAGTCATGCTGATTGGCAGTGCTTTGAATATCTTGGCGGTCTATCTGGCGAGTATGATTGGAAAGAAATATTCTGCCTTAAAACTCTTTCCTTCAGTAGTTCTTTTAACTGGAGCAAGCTACCTGCTGTCCTATTTTGGAACGCCCTTCATCTATATTTTGATTTATCTAATCAGCAACGCCTTGTATGCTCTTTTCCAGCCAATTTTTGACAATGATTTACAAAAGCAGCTGCCAAGTGAAGTGCGGGCGACCATGCTCAGTGTTTATTCTATGATGTTCAGCCTGAGTATGATTGTCATTTTTCCTCTGACAGGCTGGTTGATTGATTACTTTGGCTTCGATTGGACTTTTATAGCTTTGGGCACCTTTTTATTAGTAGTGACACCATTTTTGCATTTGGGATTAAAGAAAAATAAGCCAGAACTTACAAGAAGTCTAATATCAATGTTCTCTTTCTGATATTCAGAAGGAGAATATTTTTTTACCCTTTGAAAAATTATGGTAAAAATAAATACAGTTTAATGGAGAAGTAGGCGGTATGAAAGATTTATTGAAATATTTCAAGGGCTATATCAGAGAGTCTTTGTTGGGGCCCTTGTTCAAGCTCTTGGAGGCCAGTTTTGAACTGTTAGTTCCGATTTTGATTGCGGGGATTGTGGACGAGACCATTCCTAGACACGACAACTCCCATCTCTACTGGATGGTTTTTTTCTTTTGATGGGCTTGGCTGCGCTGGGCGTGGTGGTAGCAGTTGTGGCCCAATATTATTCGTCAAAAGGCGGCAGTGGGCTTTACTCGTCAGATGACAAGCGACCTCTATCAAAAAATCCTGCGTCTGCCCAAGGCTAGTCGGGATGAGTTGACGACTTCTAGCTTGGTGACCCGGCTGACGAGCGACACCTATCAGATTCAGACGGGAATCAATCAATTCCTTCGTCTCTTTCTTCGGGCGCCTATCATCGTTTTTGGCTCTATCATCATGGCCGTTACTATCAGTCCGGTCATTACCTTGTGGTTTTTGCTCATGGTGGCAATTTTAACGGCTATTATCGTCTTCATGTCTCGTCTGATGAATCCTCTCTACGCTAAGATTCGCCAGCTGACAGACCAACTAGTCAATCTGACGCGTGAGCATCTACAGGGCATGCGGGTTATACGAGCTTTCGGTCAGACCCAGCGCGAGGTTCAGACCTTTCGCAATCGCAATGAGCTCTATAAAACCTGGCAAATCAGGACGGGAGCTCTGGCTAGTCTGATTAGTCCTCTGACCTTTCTCACAGTCAATGGTACTCTGATTGCTGTGATTTGGCAGGGAAATGCTTTTATTGGCAAGGGTTTACTGACCCAAGGGATGCTAGTGGCCTTGGTCAATTATTTATTGCAAATTTTGGTGGAATTGCTCAAGCTGGCTATGCTGGTAAATTCCCTCAATCAAAGCTATATCAGTGCAGGTCGCATTAGTCAAGTCTTCGAGCAAGCAGAAGAAGATGTCCTGCAGGAATTAGTGCAGGAAACAGCTCTGCCAAATCAAGCCATTAAAGTCCAGCAGGTCAGCTTTTCTTATCCAAATGCAGCTAGTCCAGCCTTGACTGGCCTGACTTTTGATTTGAAAAGAGGTCAGACTTTGGGAGTTATTGGCGGGACAGGTTCAGGTAAGTCTACTCTGGTTCAGCTGCTGGCCCATCTCTATCCAGTGGCTGCTGGTCAGTTAACCATCTTTTCTCAAGGACGCAGTCCCAAAAATCTGAGCGAATGGAGGTCCTGGATCAGTCTGGTGCCTCAAAAGGCGGAGCTTTTCCAAGGAACTGTTCGCTCCAATCTGACCTTGGGTATGTCAAGCAAGCCAACAGATGCAGACTTGTGGCAGGCTTTAGAGATTGCTCAGGCAGCGGACTTTGTCTCTCAGAAGGAAGGTGGCTTGGATGCGACTGTAGAGGCCTTTGGTCGGAATTTTTCTGGCGGTCAGCGTCAGCGTTTAACCATTGCCAGAGCTGTCTTGCGGAGGGCGCCTTTCTTGGTTTTAGATGATGCAACCTCTGCTCTGGACTATCTGACAGAGGCTAGACTCTTGCAGGCTATTAAGAATGAATTGACTCATACCAGTCTGGTCTTGATCTCTCAGCGGACCAATAGCTTGCGCTCAGCAGATCAAATTTTAGTCCTAGATAAGGGAGAACAGGTGGCCCTTGGTCGCCATGAGGAACTCCTAGTCAGCTCTGCCATTTACCGAGAAATTCATCACTCACAGCATAGTCAAGGAGAGGAGGGAAAGCATGAAGCATAAGACACCACCTAGCAGCTTGAGGCGTTTGACTCGAGACTTGCTGCAGGCGCGCTGGCTCTTTCTCCTAGCTAGTCTGGGAACGGTGGCTCAAGTAGCTCTGACTGTTCTTCTTCCAGTTTTAATCGGAAATGCGGTTGATAGTGTTCTACTTCCTCAAGCGGACCAGCATTTGATGCCGATTTTGGGTCAGATGCTGTTGGTTATCTTAGCCAATACGCTGATTCAGTGGTTCAATCCCTTGCTCTATAATCAGCTGGTCTATCGCTATAGCCAGCAGCTCCGACAGGGTGTTATCAAGAAAGTTCATTATTTGCCTTTAGCTTATCTGGATCGGCAGGGAACCGGAGACTTGGTTAGTCGGGTGACGACGGACTTGGAGCAGCTCAGCAATGGCCTACTTATGGTTTTCAATCAATTTTTTTGTGGGTTTGCTGACAATCTTAGTGACCATCATTAGCATGGCCAGATTGGACTTTTTCCTCCTGCTTTTTGGTTCTGCTTTTTGACGCCCCTTTCTCTCTTCTTAGCTCGCTTTATTGCTAGAAAGAGTTTTAGCTTTTTTTCCAACATCAGACGCAGGCGAGGGAGCTCAGACCCAGCTGATTGAGGAAAGTCTGACCCAGGAGAGTTTGATTCAAGTATTTAATGCTCAGGAGCAGTTTGATACAGCTTTTACTCGCAGTAATCAAACCTATGCAGACTATTCTCAGGCGGCTATTTTTCTATTCTTCGACAGTCAATCCTTCGACTCGTTTTTATCAATGCCCTGATCTATGCTTTGATTGTGGGCTTTGGGGCTGTCCGAATCATTCAGGGAACAGGTTTTACGGTTGGGCAGCTGGTAACTTTTCTCAACTACGTCAACCAGTACACCAAGCCTTTCAATGATATATCGTCAGTCATGTCGGAATTGCAGAGCGCTTTAGCTTGTGCGGAGCGGATTTACAGCGTTTTGGACCAAGAAGAAATAGCGGAGCCTGGTCAGGAAATTCTTCAGTCTGAAGATGTCAAAGGACAGATTAGTTTTGAGCATGTGGCTTTTGGCTATGAGCCTGGCAAAGAGCTGATTCGAGATTTGAATATAAAGATTCCAGCAGCTAGTAAGGTTGCTATTGTCGGGCCAACTGGTGCGGGCAAGTCAACCCTGATTAATCTCCTTATGCGCTTTTACAATGTAGACAGTGGTCTTATTTCGCTAGACGATGTTCCCATTACGCATTACACTAGAGCCTCTTATCGCCAGCAGTTTGGTATGGTACTGCAAGAGACTTGGCTCAAGACGGCGAACATTCATGACAACATAGCTTTTGGCCGGCCAGACGCCAGCCGAGAAGAGGTCATTGCAGCTGCCAAGGCGGCCAACGCTCATTTCTTTATCCAGCAGCTGCCTCAGGGGTATGACACCTATCTGGCGGATGCTGGCGACTCTCTTTCTCAAGGTCAGCGGCAGCTCTTGACCATTGCCCGTGTCTTCCTTGCAGTTCCTAAAATCCTAATCTTGGATGAGGCGACTTCCTCCATTGATACCCGTACAGAAGTCTTGATTCAGGAGGCTTTCAGCAAGCTCATGTTGGGACGGACTAGCTTTATCATCGCCCACCGCCTATCCACTATTCAACATGCTGACATCATCCTCGTCATGGTAGATGGTGATATCGTCGAACATGGGAATCATCAGGAGCTCATGGCAGCCAGAGGTGTTTATTACCAAATGCAGACGGTGCAGGAGTAGAAGGGGAGCTTTATTAAAGTTCACAGATTGATGCTAAACAAAACTAAAAGAGTTGGAATTCCCAACTCTTTTTGCTTATAATCCAAGTTCGCCTAACTTGTTTTCTGCTAAAAATCAGTTTATGAAATAGTTATATTTCCCATATTGCAGTTTAGATCAAAGATAGGGGACTCACAATTAGTATTTTTGTGTTTATGAGAGGTATTCGTATAGCTAAGACCATTTATAGTGATAAGGCCACTACTGACCTTCAATTTGTAAGAGGAGGATATCTGATATCCCGAAAAAATTATATTACCCATATCACATGTGAAATTAGCGTTCTGTTGAATAGTACCTTGAAGCGATGTATTCCCCATGCCACAAGCTAAATTACAAGTATTACATTCTAGGTTGTTAATAAAAACACTCCCTCTAGCTGTATATAGGTTAATATCATCAGCTTTGAGCCATTGAAATGTTGCTGTGCTATCTTCAACTTTAACATTGTAAGTTTCAATCTTGTTGAAAGGAATCGAAATAGTGATTTTGGGAATCATCCAGAAACAGATTGTTTTAAATACATTCACTTCTTTTCAGGATAAATTCGGAATCATTGATTATAATTTTATAATCCTCTCGGGAGCAATTTTTAAAGGATAATTTGAATTCTTTTCCTTTTTTTACTTCAAAGTCAGTTCGGCTTACATCAATTTCAATTCTTTTCATGTTTTATATCCTTTGTTTGTAAATAAATATCCCGTTTTGCAAATAATAAGGAAAGGAGAAGTAGGGCGAATAGATAAGGAATCCATACTTTATAGATAGATAGGTAGGCTTCGGATATTTTCTGAGGAGTATGGACCGTTAGAATTTTGATATTATTTGTAAGTATAGAGATAAATACGGAAACTCCTATAACTGATCCAATTTGTCTTACAACACTAATGACGCTTTGAGAGGCCGTTAACAATTCTCCATCTAATGTAGAAGCTGCTAAAACATTAATCGGCCCTGCAATAATACCAAAGCCAATCCCCAAAACTAATGTTGAAAAAAACTCATGGTTAGTGTATTGTTAGGATCTAATGTTATCAATAATATGTAAGAAATTAGAATTGCTAGCAGACCAGTAAATACCAATAAGCGAGGATCAAGTTTATTAATTGCTAGGCTTCCCAAGCCTCCAAAAATGAAAACGGTTAATGACATAGGGAGTAGTATTAGAGCGGCATCTAATTCGCTCTTCCCTTGAACAGTAGTAAAGAAGGTTGGTAGAATAACAATAACGCCAATGTAGAAAAAAATTGAGCAATAAATGCGACTAATGAGGCAGATGAAAATTCTTTGATCCTGAATAAATTCAGATTAATCATTGAGAGGAATTTTGTTTTTTTCTATAATAATAAATAGAAAACCTGTGATGATAGAAATACTAAAGCAGGTGATGCTCTTCCAGTCATTGAAACCCCAATCTCTTACTTTAATTAACCCGAGAGTCAATAAGCAAAGCGATATCATAGAAATCAAACTACCATACCAATCAATTCTGGTTGAAACTGTAGTATCTTTTTTTAAAGTCAAAAAGATTTTTATCAATAATAGAAGAGCAATTATAACAATGGGAATATTGATAAAGAATATCCAATGCCAAGATAAGCTATCGGTAATAATACCTCCAAGTGTAGGACCAATTGCAGCTGCTCCTCCTTGAGTGAGTCCTAAAGCGGCAACGATTTTAAATCTATCTTCAACTTTCCAAGAAGAAATTCCTAGTATATTTCCTACTGGTAATAAGATTGATGCTCCTAGACTGGCAATAACTCTACCTAAAATAAGCTGATAAAATTCCATTGCCAATCCAGAAATTAAACTTCCGATACCAAAGAGTACTAATCCAATAATAAGAATTTTTCCTTTCCCGTAAATATCTGCTAATTTACTCAATGGGATAGTACATGTAGCAAAAAAATAATGGTATAAATGTTTAAAGCCCAAGATAAACTGTCAAGTCCAACATTTAGTCCTTTCTGTATAGCAGGCAACGTAATGTTCATGATAGTTGTGTCAAGCATGACTAAGAAAAATAGCCAAACACATTGCAATAGTTATTATAGTTTTTTTATTCATTGCAATTCTCCTTTTTCTAAACATGAGTTATAACTCATGTTTAATTGTACTCTTTTTTTAGTTTTTCTGTCAAGGAAAAAAATGAGTATTTGCTCATTTTTTTAAAAAAATAAAAATAACATATTATTGCTATTCATGGCATTTAAAAAGAATTTTTACTAGAAGTGTGATATCATAAGAGAAAGATTGCTTAGAAGGGATGAAAGTATTGTCGAAGAAACTAGTTCGAAAAACCTGTTCAAAAAAAGAAGTTTAGATAAATTAAACACGATTTTAGCTGTTTTCGAAAGAATTATTTGCAAAAAAAGAATTATTTTAATGTTACCACAAATGAAATTGCAAAAAGAAGCGGGGATTTCAATAGGGACACTATATTCTTATTTTTTTCAAATAAAGAAGAGATTTTATCTTTAATATTAAAAAGACTACAATGAATCGTTTATTGTAATCTTTAACCAACTGAATACTAGTGAAAATTTGGAGTTATTCAGTAGTGATTACAAAGGATGGATTGAAAAAAATTAATTGATAATTTAATTAGTTTAGAAGATAAAGAGTTTCACGCGCAAATTGAGATGCTTTCTTATTCCATTCCTGAGGTTAAGGAAATACAGGATCAGCACAATGATAAAAATGAAAGAACTCACTTATCAATGTTTGAAACATTATGTAGATAATAAAGAAATAACAAATCTAAAAATCTATTTCTAATGTCCTATTTAATTTTATCACCTCAATTGTAGATGAAATTTTGTATTCCTCGCATTCAGACGAAGAGATAACTGCTTTTAAGGAAGACCTCGTTAGATTGCATAGCTCTAATCTTAGAAAACTTACTTACTTTATAGTTAAAACGATAAAAAGAGTTGGAATTCCCAACTCTTTTTGCTTATAGTTCAACTTCTTCCAATCCCTCCTCCGTCAGTCGGTAAATCTTCTGGCAGACTTCTTTGAGAAAGATTCGGTCGTGGGAGACAGCGATAATGGCGTCAGGATAGGTCGCCAAAAGCTGGCGAACCTGAGGCTGAGAGGTGGGAGAGAAGTTGCGGGTTGGTTCGTCCAGAAGGAGGACATTGGGACGATCTAGGACAAGTTTGAGCAGGAGGAGCTTGGCTTTTTGACCTCCGGAAAGCTGCCCAATCGAGTGGCGGGCCTCATCGCGCGTGAACTGGAGGCTGGCGAGATGAGTCAGGATTTTCTCCTCATGGGACTTGTCGCCAGGGGGAGCCAGAAAGTCCAAAGGACTGCTCTCATCAGCCAGCAAGTCTCCATAATGCTGGGGCATGTAGCCGACCCGCATATCTGTCCGCTCACGCAGAATCTTCCATATTTCTTTAAGCAGAGTAGATTTGCCTGCACCATTCGCACCAATCAGTCCGATTTTTTCCTGGCCGCAGACCTCCAGAGTTAGGTTCTCCGCCAGTTGTCGTTCGTCTGTTTCCAGTTTCATTCCTTCTAATTTCAGGATTCTTTTGGTCAATGGCAGAGCTTCTATGTCTGAGAAGTGAAGGCTGATGACATCTTCCTGTGTCGGAATTTCGGTCATTTCAGCGCCTGCCTTTTCAAATCGTTTGCCCTGCGAGAGGACGTTTTTCATCTTCTTGGCTACCAGTCGACCTGCAGTAGCGTCATGGGTGTTTCGTAAAGTATGCTCCACACTCTGCTTAACCCGTCGGTGTTTTTCCATGGTCTTGGCGTGTTCTTCCCGCTCTTTCCGTGCCAATTGACCTTGTTTCAAAGGATTCCTGACGTTGATGGCGGTAATTTTCATAGTCCAGACTCTTGACACTGGTTCTAGCCTCCTGCTTCTTTTTGATTCGCTCCAGATGAACAATCTTGGTCGCAGCTTGAGCGAGAAAGTGCTCGTCGTGAGAGACGAAAAGGACCGTTCTCTGGCTGTGGCTGATAAAGTTTTCCAGCCAAGTCAGAGTTTCGAGATCAAGATCATTAGAGGGCTCGTCAAGAAAGAAAATGTCCCAATCGCTGGCTAGTTTCTTGATGAGCTGAACCTTGAGTTTTTCTCCCCCAGATAGGCTAGAGAGCTGCTGCTGACTGGCAAAACGTTGGCTGTCAAAGTTGAGCTCTCCAGCATAGCGGTAGAGCTTGGCATAGTCCAGCTCGGTCTCAAAATCAGTAAAGAAATAGTCATTGAGCGTCAGTTGGGCATCCTCTGAAGGTAGCTGCTGGGGTAAGTAGACAGCAGCAGTATAGGACTTATCAATCTGTCCGCTGTAGCTGACATAGGAGCTGACCAGTCGCTCGTCTAGCAGGAGCTTGAGTAGGGTGGACTTGCCATTGCCCTCCTCACCGATAATAGCGACCTTGTCTCCTTGATTGACAGTCAGTGACAAATCTTTGACTAACTCTTTCAGGTCTTTTAGATGGGTAATGGTTAGATTTCTTATTTGAAGCATAGACGTCTCCTTCGTTTTATAACACAAAATACAGCCCTGCTTTATTTAGCAGAGCTGTTTTTAGTTGCACAAAGCAGACACAGGAGTGTCAAAGTGGGATTATTCGTCTATAGGCTTCCAGCTTACACTGTCATAGGAGCGACAGGATTAATCTAAAGATAAGCAAATAGAAGCTAGAAAGCACAAAAAATGAACATCCCGCGGATATGCAGAAACATGACAAAATCTACTAAATAAAGTTTCCTTTAAAAAATAGACTTAATTTTTCATGTCTCCGTGTACCTCCGAAATAGTTCTGTCTTAAGTCTAGCAAAAGATAGTAGATTCGTCAAGCGCTTTCAAAAAAATAAAAAAATTTTTTTAAAAAAATTTTTGGAGCTAATTTTTATAAACTCTCTAAGAATATTGATTTCAAGGCATTTAAGCTGATTTTTGATATATAATTTTTTTAATTATATAAAAATTTGACATATACAAGAAAAATTATATATAATCGTCTTGTATATAAAAAAATTATATATATAATGATTATACAAATAGGCCTAAAATTTGTAAAAGATAAGAAGTGCTGGAATGGGATAGATTCCAGTCGTCATTTTAAATTGTATCTAAGGAGTAAGAAACCATGCCAAAAACTTTATTTCTCTGGCTTTTGACAGTCCTAAGCTTAGGACTAGTAAAAACCCCTCAAGCTAAGACAATAGAGCAATCTTTGAAGTCTAACATGGCGGCCATTGAAATTGTCCAAAAGATTCAGGATCATGTCAAGAAAGATGCAGCGACGATGGTGGCTGTAGAAGCAGCGACCTTTGATTAGATGATGCAAATCATTGCGTAAGAAAGGAGAAAGCTATGTTAAGAATTTTTATCCGAATGGTATACAGAAGTATCGCCTATGCGATTGTTGAAGCTAAATAGAAAGGAAATGCTATGAAAAAATCATTTATTCTAACGCTTCTAACGATTATAACTCTAGGACTCTTCCGGCCGGTTACAGCCTTGGCTGAGGAGCAGAAGTTGCCGTCTGGTACGGACCGTGACAAAATCGGTCAGAAAATCCAAGACTTTGTCAAGGAACATGAAAAGACAACAGCCGGTATGGCAACAACTGTTTTTGACAAGGACGGGACTATTTACCAAGGTAGTTTTGGCTATATGAACAAGGAAAAAGGCATTAAAGCCGACGACAACAGCGTCTTTGAATGGGGGTCAGTCGGGAAACTAGCTATCTGGGTTTCCGTCATGCAGCTCTGGGAAGAGGGCAAGATTGACCTTGACGAAGACATTCGCACCTATCTGCCAGAGGGATTTATGAAGACTTTGCGCTACGACAAGCCCGTCACTATGACAGACCTCATGAACCATCAGGCCGGCTTTGGCGAGTCTACCCACGCCTACAAGGAAGATAAGGGCTTGTCTATTGAGGAGATTCTGGCAGTTAATCAGCCAGAACAGTCTTACGAACCAGGCACCATGACAGCCTACTCGAACTTTCAGCTAGTCTAGCAGCCTATATCGTCGAGCGAATCTCCGGTCAGGACTTCTCTGCCTATGTTCATGAGCATATCTTTCAACCACTAGGGATGAAAGACACTTCTCTATCAGCCGACTTTAAGGGAAATCCAAAGATTTACCAGAAGCGGATGGAGCAAATCTCTTATCGGGCGGACGGTCAGACATCTATGGGAACTAGCTATTTCCATCTTGGGCTTTACCCAGCGGGGAATGCCGTCTCCACTTTGGCTGACTTCCAGAAGTTTGCCCAAGCGCTTTTGAAGAAAGAAAAGCTTTTCAAGCATGCTGAGACTTGGACAACCCTTTACACAGCAACCTCGAATTATCCAGGAACGGACATGCCGCTCAATATGCACGGTTTTTGGACACGGGAGTACGGTACGACGCTTGTTGGCCATGGCGGAAACTCGATTGGCTATTCATCTTATATTTTGCTGGACTTGAAAAATGGTATAGGTATGACCGTTATGACGAATCAAGATCATGAGTTGGTTTATAACTATGAAATGCCAGCCTTGGTTTTTGGACCTAAGAAAAAGACGGACTCAGCCACCTTTGACAAATTCCAGTCTGGCAATTACCGATCTGCTCGCTCCTTTGCCAGTGGTCCTATGTCTATCTCCAGAATCTTGCTTTACACTCAGTTTGTCAAGAAATCCAAGGACAATCCGCTTTTGACCCAGAATTTTTCAGTAGTCAGCGGTAGTGGAGACGAGACTAAGGTAACAGCTTCCTATGGCGATAACTTCAGAGTCAAGGATAGCGAGATTCTGAAAGACTGGTCCTTGCTTATTTCAGCGGCAGTCGGAATTGTTTTCAGTATCATTCTCTTTGTGGCACGGGGCGGACTGGATCTCTTCCGCTTGGTCTTCAAAAAAGGTCAATCTAAAACACCAAAATCTCTTCGTATCTGGACTTACCTAACTTCTTTAGCTGGAGTAGGTGTGGCTGTAAATTTTCTCCTCCTCTTTAATACATTTGCTATCAGCGATCTGACCTTTTTAGCTAGCTGGCGCTACATTGTCTTTGCCGGTCTGGGATTGATTCTGGCTGGCTGTGCGGTCTTCCCACTTCTGGCCAAGGCAAGAAAAGGGCTAAGCAAGAGCTGCCTCTTCTTAACAGTCATGACTAGTCTGTCAGCTCTAGCTATCGTTGTCAATATTCTCTATTGGTCACTTTATCAGTGGTGGGGCCTGTAATAAGCGCAGCTTCATTGCACAAAGGAGTCTCTCATGAAAAAATCTATTCTAATCATTCTTTTAACCATTTTGACGCTAGGAATCTTCCGACCGAGCGCTGTTTTAGCTGACTCGCAGAAGCTTCCGTCTGGTACGGACCGCGACAAAATCGGTCAAAAAATCGAAAGTTTTGTCAAGGAACATGAAAAGACAACTGTCGGAATGACGACCGCTGTCTTTGATAAAAACGGAACCATCTACAAGGGAAACTTTGGATATGTGGATAAGGAAAACAAAGTCAAAGTTGACGATGACAGTGTTTTTGAATGGGCTTCAATCACTAAACTGACGGTCTGGGTATCGGTCATGCAGCTCTGGGAAGAGGGCAAAATCGACCTGGAAGCAGACATCAAAACTTATCTGCCAGAAGGCTTTCTCCGCAATCTTCGCTACGATAAGCCTATCACCATGCTGGATCTGATGAACCATCAGGCTGGCTTTGATGAAATGCCACTCTACAAAAAGGGAGACAAGAGCGACTTGGAAGAGCAGTTCCGTGATTACCAGCCTATTCAGTCCTTTGAGCCTGGTACGACGACATCATACTCTAACTTCAGCACGGCTTTGGCATCCTATATCGTGGAGCGGATATCTGGGCAGAAGTATGCAGACTATGTCCATGAGCATGTTTTTGAGCCGCTATGCATGGATCGGACTGCTATCTTGCCTGACTTATCGGACAACGCTTATGTACAGGAAAAGCGCAAGGAAGACAAGGGCTATGATGACCAAGGTAAGCTCTTGGGAGATACACCATTTAAGCTCTGGATGTACCCAGTCGGAGGGGCTGTGGGGACTCTAGGAGACCTGCAGAAATTCGCCCAGGCCTTGCTGGAACGTAAGACGCTCTTTCATCGTCCAGAAACTTGGACCGAGCTTTACTCAACAACCTCTACCCATCCTGGTACGGATATTGTTCGTAATGCTCATGGCTTTTGGGCCAGTCACTACGGTGTTACCTTGCTGGGACACAGCGGTAATGCTGATGGCTTTTCTAGCTATCTCTACTTGGATCTGAAAAATGGCATCGGCCAAGTCATCTTAACCAATCAACTGTATGAACAAGTTTACAATGTTCAAATGCCGGAGCTGATATTTGGCAAGATGCAGACTGTCAGCGAAGCTACTAAAAAGCAATTCAAGCCTGGCTCTTACCACTATCTGAGAAGCTATAATAGGGGGCCACTGTCCTTCATGCTCATGATTCCCGGGGCTATCCAAAAGATCAACAAAGTCTCAGATCAGCCCGATCTGCTGAGCACTTTCTGGACTATTGACCGAAGCCAAGGTGCTGACCGCCTCGAATTCGGTGTCCTTAATGCAGAAAGGATTTCCGATTCAGTTCTCTTTAGGCATTATCTAGTCGTGTTTCTCGGAGGTCTGGCACTCGTGTTTGCTCTGGGAAATGTCTTGATTAGTTTTCTGATTGGCAGTTTCCGTCTCATCCTGCGTAAAGCAAAAAGTTCGGCTCCTCGCTCTTGGAAGGTTTGGAATTACCTGACTTCTCTAGGGATGCTGCTGTTTGCTGGTAATCTCATTCTGCTTTTACTGGCTGCCATGAATCAGGATTACTCAATTGTTCAATCTTGGCGTTATATGATCTTTGCAGGACTGGGACTGTTCTTAGCAGGATGTGCAGTTTATCCGCTCTTTAGCAAGGCTCGAAAGGGACTCGGAAAAGGCCGCCTCTTCTTGACGGCTCTGACTAGTCTGTCCGCCCTGGCTATAGTAGCTAATATCCTCTACTGGTCACTTTACCAGTGGTGGGTGATGTGATAAGTTGCCTGTCTTCCTTTGGGAAGGTGGGCTTTGTCTGCATAATTCTGCAAAGGAGAATCGCATGAAAAAAACATTTATTCTCACACTGCTAACTATTTTAACATTGGGGCTTTTTCGCCCAGCCACTGCGCTAGCTGAAGAGCAGAAGTTGCCGTCTGGTACAGACCGAGACAAAATTGGTCAAAAAATCCAAGACTATGTCAAAGAGCACGAAAAGACAACAGCCGGCATGGCAACAGCTGTCTTTGACAAAGACGGCACTATCTATCAAGGAAACTTTGGCTATATGGATAAGGAAAAGGGAATCAAAGCCGATGATGACAGCGTTTTTGAATGGGGTTCCGTGACTAAGCTGACCGTCTGGATCTCTGTTATGCAGCTCTGGGAGCAAGGGAAGATTAACCTAGAAGAAGATATTCGCACCTATCTGCCAAAGGCTTTCTTAGAAATCTCCGCTATGACAAGCCCATCACCATGCTAGACCTGATGAACCATCAGGCGGGGTTTGACGAAGCTCCTCTCTATATGCAAAGGGGCAAGAGTTTAGAGGATTTACTGCTCCAATATCAGCCGGCTCAGTCCTTTGAGCCGGGAACAACGAAAGCTTATTCCAACTACAGTACGGGGTTAGCAGCCTATATTGTGGAGCGAATTTCTGGGCAATCCTTTGTTGATTATGTTCATGAGCATATCTTCCAGCCTCTGGACATGGAGAGAACGGCTATAGCTCAAGACTTGTCTGACAATGCTTATGTCCAAGCCAAGCGCAAGGAAGTAAAAGGATATGCGACAGATGGCAGCCTGTTAGGCGATGCACTTTATGAAGTCGGACTGTATCCTATTGGTCGGGCAACAGGAACATTGAGTGATTTTCAAAAATTTGCTCAGGCCCTGCTAAGTCGTAAAAGTCTCTTTACTCGGTCGGAGACTTGGACGACTCTTTATTCAACGACAGCAACCTATCCTAATACAGACATCGTTCGTAATGCTCATGGCTTCTGGGCCAGTAAATTTGGCGTTACAGTGCTAGGGCACGGAGGAAATACAAATGGTTTTTCCAGCTATCTCCTGCTGGATCTGAAGGATGGTATCGGCCAGGTGATCATGACCAATCAAGGCGTGGAAGAAATTTATAATGATGGCATGCCAGAATTGATTTTCGGAAAACGTCCGACAGCCAGTGCAGAGACTCAGAAAAAGTTCGAACCTGGCTACTATCAAATCCTTCGGAATTTTAACCAAGGTCCGCTTTCTTTGTATCAGCTCTTTCCAGGTAATTTGCTTCATATGAAGAAGCCGTCTTCGGAGCGAATGGATCGTTCGTTTTGGACTATTTATAAAAGTGGAAATGGTAAAACGCGAATCGCTACTCCGGTCAGTGATTTCGAGAAAGTCCCTGACTGGGAAATCTGGACTAAGTTTAGCTTAATTGCTTTGGCTGCTCTTAGTGTCGTTTACGCTTTGGGCAATCTACTTGTTCGGCTTGTGCTAGTCCTTTATCGACTGGTCTTTGGCAAAGAAAAAAGCAAGCAAAATCGAGCTTGGAAATGGTGGCACATCTTGACAGCTGCAGGAGTAGTGGCCTCAGCTGGCAATTTACTCTTGCTCCTACTTAGCTCAAGTGCAACGGATCTCAGTATCATCGCCCAGTGGCGTTACATAATCTTTGCCGGTCTGGGCTTGTTCTTAGCAGGCTGTGCGGTTTATCCGCTCTTTAGCAAGGCTCGAAAGGGGCTCGGAAAAAGGTCGCCGCTTCCCTGACAGTTCTGACTAGTCTATCTGCACTCGCTATCGTAGCCAATATCCTCTACTGGTCGCTTTACCAATGGTGGGTGATGTAGTTTAAAAATTTTTGAACCAAGAAAAGAGCCGGCATATAAGCTGGCTCTTTTCTTGGTTTTATACATTCAGTACCTTGTCCAAGAAGTCTTTGAGACGTGGATGTTGTGGATTGTCAAAGATTTGGTCAGGCTTGCCGTCTTCTAGGAATTCACCATCAGCAGTAAAGATAACGCGGTTGGCTACCTGACGAGCAAAGCCCATCTCATGGGTCACAATCAGCATGGTCATACCTTGCTGGGCCAGATCCTTCATAACATTGAGAACGTCGCCGACCATTTCAGGGTCAAGGGCAGAAGTAGGCTCATCAAAGAGCATGATGTCTGGGTTCATAGCCAGACCGCGAGCAATAGCGACCCGCTGCTTTTGACCGCCGGACAGACTGTCTGGACTGGCATCAGCCTTATCAGCCAAGCCCACCTTTTCCAAGAGCTCCATTCCCAGCTTATTTGCCTCGTCTTGAGTCAAGCGCTTGTGCTCAACAGGAGCAAAGGTGATATTTTCCAGAACAGTCATGTGCGGGAAGAGGTTGAAGTGCTGGAAGACCATACCGATATTTTCACGGACCAGATCCACATCAGTCTTCTTGTCTGTCAGATCAAAGCCATCAACCGTGATAGTCCCGCTGGTCACTTCCTCTAGCAGGTTGAGACTGCGCAGGAAGGTTGACTTACCAGATCCAGAAGGACCGATGATACAAACCACATCGCCCTCGTAGAATTTAGCAGTAATCCCCTTTAGGACTTCGTTTTCCCCGTAGTATTTATGAAGATCGTTCACATCGATTTTTAATTTTGCCATTACTTAATCCTCTTTTCTAAGCGTTTTGCCAAGCGGGTCAAGAGCGTGATAATGATGAGATAGAGCACAGCTAGGATAGCATACATCCGGAAACTCTGATAGTTGCGGGCGATGATGTCCTTACCCGTTTTGAAGAGTTCGGCCAGTCCAATAGCTGAGACAATCGTTGTATCCTTGAGTGCGATGACAAACTGATTGACAAAGTTTGGCAGCATAATCTTGGTTGCCTGTGGCAGGATAATCTTGCGCATGGTCTTGGAGTAGGAAATTCCCAAGCTGCGGCTGGCTTCCATCTGCCCAACTGGAACAGCCTGAATACCGCCGCGGACAATTTCAGCGATATATGCGCCGGCATTGAGAGAGAGGGCGATAGTTCCTGCAACGAAAGCATTTATTGGGCTTTGTTGACCAGTCATGGATTCGATTAGGTTAGGAATACCCCAGAAGATAAAGGCTGCCACAATCATCAGTGGAATACCACGAATGACATCGACAAAGATTTCTGCAATCCAGCGCAGCGGTTTATAAGGGCTGACGCTGAACATACCGAAGATAATCCCGATGACCATAGCAATCGCAAATGAAATCAGAGCCAAAGCAATCGTCACTCCAAGACCTTTAAGAAGTTCTTGGTAGTTGTTTTGCAGCAAGCCCCAAATAGTGGACTCATCTACAGTGGATTCTTTTACCTCGCTAGCCAGATACTTGTCTAAAATTTCTTGGTACTTGCCGCTTTCTTTCAGGTTGGCCAGTCCATTGTTAAACATCTCAATCAACTCAGGATTGCTGCCTTTTTTAACTGCGAAAGCGACTTGACCACTTGGTGTACCTTCAATAGGTGTTTTAAGCTTCTTGCCTTGTTTGATAGCGTATTTGACAACAGGCTCATCATCCATCACAGCTGCGACGGAGCCAGTATTAAGGCTGTCATACATGGAAGCTGCATCCGAGAATGTTTTGATAGAGTAGCCGTACTTGCTCTTGTTTTCCTCAAGGAAAGTCTGAGAAGCGGTACCGGTTTTGACACCGACGGTTTTGCCCTTGAGTTCCTCGTAGGACTTGATATTGCTGCTGTCTTTGACTGCCAAGATAGAGTTGGCTGTATAGTAAGGGTCAGAATAGTCAAAAGTTTTCTTACGAGCATCAGTGACAGACATGCCGGCGATAATTCCGTCAGCCTGACCGGTCTGAACGCTATTAATAGCTGCATCAAAGCCAGGGTTGGTTACTTCCACAGTAAAGCCTTGGTCTTTGGCAATAGCCTTAATCAGCTCCATGTCAATACCAGTATATTGGTTACTGTCATCTTGAAAGACAAATGGAGCAAAAGATGAGTCGCTGGCAATGATGTATTTGTCTTTGTTGGACTAGCTTTTTGACCGGCAGGAGTAGAAGTCTCTGGAACGGCAGAGTCAGAGCTACCTTTAGAAGCCGTCCATTTATTGATGATTTCTTCCAGACTGCCGTCTTCCTTCATCTGCGCCAAAGCCTCGTTAAACTCAGTAACTAAGTGCTCATGTTTGCTGCCTTTTTTGACACCGAAAGCAAAGCTTCCGACAGCCTCACCATTCATAGAAATTTTCAGGTTTTGGCCTTGATTGATGGCGTACTCAATGACCGGCTGATCATCCATCACTGCATCGACATCACCAGCAGAAAGGCTGTTATACATCAAGTCACCCGTGTCAAAGGTTTTGAGAGTGAAGCCGTACTTATCCTTGTTCTTCTCAAGAAAGCGTTGGGCAGCTGTACCGGTTTTGACACCGACTTTCTTCCCTTTCAGCTGTTCGTATTTGCTGATGGTGTTCGCCTTGGTCGTCGCGATAACGACCTTAGTGTCATAGTAGGTATCAGACATGGTAAAGACTTTTTCGCGCTCGCTTGTCTTGGTCATACCAGCCATGATAGCGTCCGCTTGGCCAGCTTGGACGGCATTGACAGCTGCATCGAAGCCCGGGAAGCTCATGTCAATGTCCCAACCCTTGATTTCTGCGACCTTGTTAATGATATCAACGTCAATCCCCTTGTAAGTCTGATCAGAATCTTTAAATTCAAATGGTGCGTAAGCAGTATCGGACACGATTTTGACCGTATCTGCCTGGGCTGTTGCCCCTAACGCAAAAAATGGAAATAATGTTAGCAAGACTGCTAAGAATTTTTTCTTCATTTTCTTCCTCCTTTTTAGCATTCTAGCATTATAGCAAAAAATCACTGATTAGGCAAATTTCTCCTGTTTTTATGTTAGGTTTTCTGACATATAAACTCTCTGAGTTTCTCAAAGATAGCCGCAACTTTTCTTTCTACTTAAAGCAAAGTCTGCTATACTGGAAATGAATGAAAGCAAGGATAGAATGAGGTTCTTATGAAAAAATCACGTATCTTAGACGGAGTCAATCAAGCTCGCTTTGTCCCTCCTTATATTTTGTCTCTTTTACTGGCTGTTATTTTTGTGCAAGGAGGACAACAATTGGCCTATCTGGCTTTGGAGCCAATTTCGGCTGTGCTTAGTCTTATGCTAGGTTTCTTGGGGCAAGGCGGATTCTTTGAAATCTTCTTCAATTTTGCCCTGCCTTTTCTCTTATTTGGCTTTGTATTTATGATACTGGTTCTCTTTCTCTGGGTGCGCTGGGCTGAAGGACGACCGCTCTCGACTCTAGGCTTTGTTAAAAAAGGAAGCTTGGTGGAGTTAGTCAAAGGATTGGCAGTAGGTTTTCTCCTCTTTAGTCTAGTTGCTCTGCTTATGCTGTTGATCGGAGCTAGCTCTTTTGAATGGGACGGCTGACAATGGGGCCTTTTCTCTATATCTTGATTTTGTTTCCACTCTGGATGATTCAGGGTGGAGCAGAAGAGCTAGTGACACGGGCTTGGCTGCTGCCAGTTGCTGTCAAAAAGACCAACCTCCCCATCGGTTTGCTGACTTCAAGCCTGCTCTTTGCCCTCTTGCACCTAGGCAATCCAGATATTGGTATTCTTTCCATTCTTAACATTGCCTTATTCGGGCTCTTTGCAAGTCTCTATCTGCTCTGGACGGACAATGTCTGGCGGATTATAGGACTTCATACTGCTTGGAACTTTAGCCAAGGCAATATCTATGGTTTCAGCGTTAGTGGTACGGGTGTTGATGCGGCAGTCTTGAACTTTATTCCAAAGTCAGAATGGAGCTGGCTGACTGGTGGAGCTTTCGGCGCTGAAGCTTCTATTTTCAGTTCGCTCATTCTCTTGTTGGCCGTGTTTTACTTGCTTTTTAAGATAAAAAAAGATGGTGTTTTGACAGAGTTAGTAGGGAAGACACAATAACTGTGCGAACGGTTCTCTTTTGCTCATCCTAAAATAATATGCTATAATAAATTAAAATAAGGAAAGGAATAATTATATGTTTAAATCTCGTATGTTGGATGCTATCAAGCAATCGCGTTATATTCCGCCGATTTGGTTGGCTATCTTGATTGCTATTGGTTTTGTTTATGTAGGTCGTTTTGCTGGAATGTTCGGAATGTTTCCGATTGGGCTTGTTATTGGTATTTTGTTCCGTGCGACAAACCCTACTGGCGGACAAGCAGCACTTATGGAATTTTTCCGTCACTATAGTCTATTTTTTGAACTATTTACTTTCTTTTTTATCGCTCTTGTTGTCTTCCTCTGGGTTCGATATCGTGAGAAGCGTCCTTTTTCTAGTCTGGGATTCTATAAAGAAGACTGGTTCAAAAATCTCCTCAAAGGCTTCCTTATTGGAGCCGTTCAGTTTTCACTGGTTGTTGTCTTGCTCTTGGTGACGAGGACAGGCAGTCTGAAATTAGGTCAGCTTAACTTGCAGTCTTTTATTTTCGTCCTAGCTATCATTCCTTTCTGGATTCTACAAGGCGGAACAGAAGAACTAGTGACGCGTGGTTGGCTCTTTCCAGCAGTTAGTGCTAAGTCAAATATCTTCATTGGTATCTTGATTTCTAGTGCTCTATTCGGGGCACTGCACCTCTTTAACCCTGGTGTGACCGTTCTTTCTATTATCAATATCATACTAGACGGTATCTTTGCTTGTTTCCTTATGCTCAAGTATGACAATATGTGGGTACTGGCTGGTATGCACGGCGCTTGGAATTTTGTGCAAGGAAATATCTATGGTATTCAGGTCAGTGGCCAAGGAGCATCTACCTCTATCTTGAACTATAGCTCGCAATCTTCTGTGGATTTGCTGTCTGGTGGAGCCTTTGGTGCTGAAGGATCTATTTTTGCCACTATCGTCCTGATTGGCTGCATTGCCTATCTTTACTGGTCATTAAAGAAAGAAAATCGCCTGCCTCAGGAGCTGATTTTTAAGAAATAACCATTTCGCCCAGTTGAGCTGGGCATTTTTTATGTCTTTTAAAGAGATGTGTGACAAGGGACAGACGATGGTAGAAGCGTGGCCATTCTACCTACACCCAAATCCAGAGAAAATAGGGCAAATATGGTAAAATGATAGAAGCACAATTTGAGGAATAAAAGATGATTAACAGAATTACAGATAATAAATTTGAATTGGTTTCTAAGTATGAGCCTTCAGGAGATCAGCCTCAGGCTATCGAGCAGCTGGTGGATAACATCGAGGGGGGCGAGAAGGCCCAGATTCTCATGGGGGCGACTGGTACTGGTAAGACCTATACCATGAGTCAGGTTATTGCTCAGGTCAACAAGCCGACTCTGGTGATCGCCCATAATAAAACGCTGGCTGGCCAGCTTTATGGTGAGTTCAAGGAGTTCTTCCCCAATAACGCGGTGGAATACTTCGTTTCCTACTATGATTATTACCAGCCTGAGGCTTATGTGCCTTCCAGTGATACTTATATCGAAAAGGATAGCTCGGTCAATGACGAGATTGACAAGCTCCGTCACTCAGCGACATCCGCCCTCTTGGAGCGCAATGATGTGATTGTCGTGGCTTCGGTCTCTTGTATCTATGGTCTGGGATCGCCTAAGGAATACTCTGATAGTGTGGTTAGCCTGCGTCCTGGCCTAGAGATTTCTCGTGATAAGCTCCTTAATGACCTGGTGGATATCCAGTTTGAGCGTAATGACATTGACTTTCAGCGGGGGAAATTCCGGGTTCGTGGTGATGTGGTAGAGATTTTCCCAGCTTCTCGGGATGAACATGCCTTTCGGGTGGAGTTTTTCGGAGATGAGATTGACCGGATTCGTGAGGTTGAAGCTTTGACAGGTCGAGTCTTGGGTGAGGTGGACCATTTGGCCATCTTCCCAGCCACTCACTTCGTGACCAATGAAGACCACATGGAAGTAGCTATTGCTAAGATTCAGGCCGAGCTGGAGGAGCAGCTTGGTATCTTTGAGAAGGAAGGCAAGCTTCTGGAAGCCCAACGCTTGAAACAGCGTACGGAGTATGATATCGAAATGCTGCGCGAGATGGGCTATACTAACGGTGTTGAGAACTATTCTCGCCACATGGATGGTCGAAGCGAAGGAGAGCCTCCTTATACCCTTCTGGACTTTTTCCCGGATGATTTTTTGATTATGATTGACGAGAGTCACATGACCATGGGACAGATTCGGGGCATGTACAATGGCGACCGCTCTCGTAAGGAGATGCTGGTTAATTATGGTTTCCGCCTGCCGTCTGCCTTGGACAACCGTCCGTTGCGCCGGGAGGAGTTCGAGAGCCATGTTCACCAGATTGTCTATGTATCGGCTACGCCGGGTGACTATGAAAATGAACAGACGGATACTGTTATTGAGCAGATTATCCGGCCGACAGGGCTTCTGGATCCAGAAGTGGAAGTCCGCCCAACTATGGGGCAGATTGATGACCTTTTGGGAGAAATTAATGCCCGTGTCGAAAGAATGAGCGAACCTTTATCACAACCCTGACCAAGAAGATGGCGGAAGACTTGACGGACTACTTTAAAGAAATGGGTGTCAAGGTCAAGTACATGCACTCGGATATCAAGACCTTGGAGCGGACTGAGATTATCCGTGATTTGCGCTTGGGTGTCTTTGACGTTTTGGTTGGGATTAACCTGCTGCGCGAGGGAATCGACGTGCCTGAGGTTAGTCTGGTTGCAATTCTTGATGCAGATAAGGAAGGTTTTCTCCGTAACGAGCGTGGCCTAATCCAAACCATTGGCCGGGCAGCCCGCAACAGCGAGGGACATGTGATTATGTATGCGGACACCATCACCCAGTCCATGCAGCGAGCTATTGATGAAACTGCCCGCCGTCGGGCAATCCAGATGGCATATAATGAAGAGCACGGCATTGTACCGCAGACCATCAAGAAAGAAATCCGTGACCTGATCAGCGTGACCAAGGCTGCCCTGCCAGACAAGGAAGAAACTGTCGAAATCGAAAGCCTCAACAAGCAAGAGCGCAAGGACATGGTCAAGAAACTGGAAGGCCAAATGCAAGAAGCTGCCGGACTTCTGGATTTCGAGCTGGCGGCGCAGATTCGCGATATGATTCTGGAAATAAAGACGATGGATTGAGGGATAAATATAATGGGTTTTAAAAATCGATTGTTTCGTAAAAATATTCTTCAAAAAGTATATTTCTATCCAAATGTTTGTTATTTTATCGAAAATAACGTTAAAAACAACAAAACGAAGAATAAGTGTGGTATAGTATATACAGGAGGATGGAATAATGAAAAATACTGAAAAACAAAAAAATCCGTGGATTGTCTTACTTCAAAAAAATGGAGTGTTTGAATTTGACTTTTTTTGTTAGCAAAAACGTTAATTTATATGAGAAAGAAAGTAATAGTGTTTCTCATATAATTAATAAGTTATATAAATTAAATTCAATTGCTCTGTTAGGTATAAATGCATCTGGAAAAAAACAACTAGTTTAAAAACTAGTTTTTGGCAATGCTAAATATATTTATTAAAAAAATAAAAAGTTTATCTGAGGATGATATTCCTGAAATTGGAAATTATTTTGATGATGAAGTGATTTGTGAAAATTATATTTTTAATCAGGAGTGGATTTATAAAATTGAATCAATTATTTCTAAAGATAAGTCAAATTCATTATACTTTTAAAGATGAAGTCCTTTATAGAAAAAAAGTGAAGAAAACAGAATCTAAAGATAAGATTTTTTTACAAACTTTGAGGAGACTATTTCTCGAAAAAGATATTGATGTTACTTATCTAAAAACAGACAGATTCTATTTTTTTCAGGTGTATTGAATAGAAAAAACCATCAATTGGTTGAAGATAGTGTTGTAGATTTAACTAATATTACTGATGTTAATAAAATTCAATATTTTGCTAATGATATGGATATTTCTTATGTAAATTTTTTTAGATGATAGTATTGAATCTTTAATTTTCGAAGAGGATACAAAAAAGTTCAAAATTAGATTTAAATACTCGAAAGAGTTGATAGAATCAAATATTGTTGATTTAAATAGATTCTTATCATCAGGTACAATTAAAGGTATAATGATTTTTATTAAATATTCAATTTATTCTAAATTCTGGCGGATATTTAATTATTGATGAGTTAGAAAAATCACTTGAATAAATCAATTGCGGTACAATTAATAAAAACTTTTTAATAGTAATATAAATAAAAATTCTGCAACATTGATATTCACTACTCACTACATTGAGATTACTGATTTTATTGATAGAAGTGATAGTATTTACGTATTAAAAAAAGAATCCTCTTATAAATATTGAAAAAAATGAGTAATATTATTGGTGAAAAAGATAGATCTGATAGGAAGAAAAAGCGATCTAATCTTATCAGGTAGTTATGGTTTAGGAACGGCTCCGAAAAATTCTTCCTATAAAAATGATGAGGGAAAGTATGAATAAAAAGTATTAAATTGTTGAGTTCAGAGAGTCATGAATTAATGGAGAGATGATTTATGGTTAATATAACATCAGATACACTTGTTGCTATCATTGTTGAAGGAGCAACAGAAAAAGGCTATTATTGAGTTATTACTTGAAAATGATTGTTTAAAATTTAGTTATAGCCAAGTTGTAAACTATGATCAAATTGATGGACTAGATTCTCCTTATAGAGGATCGAATAGATTTTATGGTAATCCTACAACATTTTCGAACCATTATTTGACTCAAGATTATGAAGAAAAATAAAATAATTATTTTTTTATTATTGAAGATAGGTCTGGAATACCATATAAAATTGTTCAACCTTATTTGGATAAATTGCAGGATAGAGGAATCTATCATGTAATAACGAAAAAGTGAGATTGAAATGATTGAAATATATTTTCGTAAATTAGAGGGACAGTTTGAAAAAAGTGAAATCACAAGATAGACCAAGTGTATTTCTTGCTGCTCAATTAAAGAAAAAAAGCTAATCATGTAAAAATCGTATGATAGAATTAAAAAAAGGATCTAAATCATTGTGTAGGCTTAGTTAATGCTATAAGAAAAATACAAAAAGTAAAAAGTGATACAACAAAATGGAATAATAAAAATAATGAAATATTTTTTTAGCTGATTTATTAAAAATAATTAATTGGATCCAAATTATGTAAGACAATGTAAGAACTAGATGATGAGAAACTCTAGCAGTTAGTTTTGAAATAATAGATATATTTTTAAGGAGCACTATATGCGTTATGCACTTTTACTCCGCGGCATCAATGTCGGCGGGAAAAACAAGGTCGTTATGGCTGATTTGAAGAAGGATTTAGTAGAGTTGGGTTTTGAAAATCCAGTTTCCTACATCAATAGCGGCAATCTTTTCTTTGATAGCGAGGAGCAGGAGGAGAGGATTCGGGAGAGCTTGACTGCTTATTTCAGTCAGTCTTACGATTTCCCTCTGCCTTTTGTCCTTGTCAGCTCTGCCATGCTTAAAAAAGAAACAGCAAATCTGCCTAGTTGGTGGCAGGATGAAACAGCCTTTCGGCGAGATGTTCTCTTTTATCTGCCGGAAACAGATAGGGAAACTGTTCAAGAGCTGGCAGGCAGCTGGGCGAATGACAAGGAGCAGCTGCATTTCGGGCAGACGGCTTTCTTTTATAGTAATGCTGACCAAGCGGACTATCTCAAGTCCAACTACCATAAGAAACTGCTCAAATCTAGTTTTTATAAGCAACTGACTATCCGAAACGGCAAGACTTTCCAGAAGATTGTGGAGTTGGTGAATGAGAAGTAAGACCAAAAAGAAAACTAAAAACAAAAGAAAAGTAAAAGCTCAGGGAAATAAATTTAGTATTTGGTTGGAAAAACATTGGATAGTAGAAGCTTTTTTAAATTATTTAGTCTTAATAGTTGTTGCGATTGGAGTGGGATATTTAACATTTGGTAATGAGAGTATCCCTGCTCCACTTCGTGAGTTTAAATATGTTAGCCCTTTGTATATAAATTTGGTTTTCTTGATTGTTCTTCCATATTATTCTTGGTTTGGAAGTCTAAGAGAAGAAGGCTTCAACACGTTGAAAAGGTTTTTTTCAGAAGTTTTTTTTCTTTATCTTATTTAATCTTTTTCTTCATGCCAGCGTTAACGATGTTGATTTTTGAAATATAATGAAAAAAAGAGGAAAAATCATGACAAAAGAAAATCTGTCTAAATTATTTTCATTTAAAACACTCTATCTGGCCTTGCTAACCTTTGTCATTCTTCATTTGATTTTGTTACCTTTTGGTCTATCCTTTACTCCAGTTTTGTGGAATAGTTGGTTTTTTATTCTTTGTTTGACCATCTTTATCCATCCTTGGATAGTCTTTTTTAGGACAAGAGATTTTCACTGGTATCACCTTATTTTTCAATTATTCAGTGGATTGGTGGCGCTTTATCTTTGGTTTTCGGCATTCTTTGCTTTGTCAATTATCTCGGATCCAGCCATTCCCATCAATATAGACTATCATATACAAGATAAAGAAATCATCATTGTCAGAGGTTTTGTGGTCCAAAGTACCTATGAACATCATGAATTGATCAATCTCTTCATCATGAAGTCAGAAGTGAAATATAACGAAGATATGTTTTAATAACTTAGAAAGTGAGCAAATCCATAGCCCGTTTTAGATCTAGTCATAATCTCGAGAAGAGGAAAAAAATTATTTTGAGATATTTAAATTTATTTAGAATAGTTTATCTTGCCTTGTTATCCTTTTGTCATTTTCCATCTTATTTTATTAACATTTGTTTAGCATTTATTCCAACTATGTGGAATATCTGGTTGTTTTTGTCTTGGTTTAACTTTTATTGTTTCATTTATGGTCTCAATTTTATAAATCAAGGATAGATCAAAAAGCGACATCGTATCCTAGAGCTTTTTAGTGCTTTTTGCAGTTTTTTTGTATCTGGGGTGTTTCACTTTTATCTTTTTTTCTTTTATAGAAGATTCACGCATTCCAATTACAGTAGATTTTAGAATAGTAGATAGAGAAGTTATCATCGTTAGAGGAACTTTGCTTCATGGTTATCGTGAATACCACGATTTAGTTAATCCTTTTATGATGAAGTCCGAAGTGAAATTTCGGATTGAATATTAACAAATAGAAAGCGAGTGAAACTATGTCACGTGCCCAAGAAACAATCCTAACAAACATCTGCCTTGTCGAAGATAAGGCGCGAGGTAAAGTCCTAATGCAGTATCGCTCTCCTGAGCGCTATCGTTGGTCTGGATATGCTTTCCCAGGTGGGCATATTGAGAAGGGCGAGTCTTTACATGATGCGGTTGTGCGTGAGATTTTAGAGGAAACGGGTTTGACTATAACTCATCCGAAATTGGTTGGGGTTAAGAACTGGCATACGGATGAGGGGATTCGCTACATCGTCTTTTGTTACAAAGCGACTGAATATTCTGGTCAGATTCACTCGACAGAAGAGGGAGAGATTTCTTGGGTAGACAAGGATAGCCTGCCACAGCTGGACTTGGCTTACGATATGCTTGAACTTTTGCGTATGATGGAAGATGAGGAATTATCTGAATATTACTATCACGAGCGCATAGAAGGTGGCTGGCGCAAGAGTATGTATTAAAAAATGTTTCCTTTTGTGTCTGGAGTGCAAACATAGAAAGGTAGATGACTGCCATGATTTCATTATGGATTGCTATTGTTGCATTTTTTCTTTTGGGCTTAAACCATTTTTTTCCTTCTAGAAATGCTGGATTCGGTTTGAGATTTCCATTTGCTTTTCATACTTTAAAAGGATGGAAGCAGAGCCAATCTAGGTTTTATATATTAGTGATTTTGCTTAATTTACTCATTTTTTTCTTTATTCTTTCTACATAGATTTAAACGAGATTAGAGTCTTGGGCTTGTCAATTATTAGTATTGTATTTTCTGGAATATTAATTTTTTTAATTTCTTTTAAAGAATAGTTTGATTGTTTTATCAGTGGTTTTTATAGCGACTATCTATCATTTGAAAGCCGGTTGGCGCAAGAGTATGTACTAAAAAGACTGATTAGGTTGGGGCCTAATCAGTCTTTTTCTTTCTTGTTATTTATTCCTGTAAAAATCCTAGGTCTCTCAAGGCGGATTCTACATAGTCCAAATCCTGCTGAGAGTCGGCTTGTACTAGGTGATAGTGGACTCCATCTGTTAGCTCAGATAAGGGGCGAAAGGCACAGGATGCGACCTGTTGGAGAAAATGTTGGACATCGCGGCGGCAGGTAAGCTTCAGGTAAGTCTGGATTTCGCCGTAAACTGGATGCTCAATCAAAATAGTCTGTACGCGCCCGCCATTATCCACGATAGCCAGCAACTCAGCCTCCATATCCTCAGCCCCATGCTGAACCTTGAAGAGCTGATGGACAGCAGCATTTTCTTGGCGGTCTTTATAAAGATAGCCACGATTGGTTGAGAGGATGGGGGCACCATCAGCCCGCAAGAGGGCGATATCTTGAACGATAATCTGCCTAGTCACATGGAAATGTTCAGCCAGTGACTGGCCATTGAGGGCAGCAGATGATGTTTTCAAAAGGTTTAATAGTTCTTCTCGTCTTTGCTTGGTCATAGCTTCATTGTAAACCAAAAGTCAGGAATCTTCAAGATCTAGCGAATCTTTTTCAGCGCTTGATAGATGAACTTAGCAATGACAAAGTCGACCATACTATGGATGACCGTACCAAGTCCAACCAGAGCAAATAAGATATAGAAAGCATTAGCTGTATAGGAAGAAGTCGTGTAAAAGAGGATGCAGACGACCACTTCACCAAAGGCATGAATCAAGGCTAGTAGGAAATTAAATATCCAAGTCTTCTTCTGGCTGTCCAATGTGTCAGGGTGCTTTTGCAGATAAAGAGCGCCGATGCTAGCGAAGAGCAAGTGGGACAGGGCCCTAAGCGTGATGATAAAAGGAAGCCCAGACATTCCAAATCCAATAGCAGAGCCAATCACGACAATCACCGTCATGAGAGGGGATATAAACATAGCCAAAAAGATAGCGACATGACTGGCTAAGGTGAAGGAAGCGGGCGGAATGACAATTTTAATCGGCATAACCAGCGGGATAACAATAGCTAGTGCAGTCAAAAAAGCGGTCAGTGTCATAAACTGATTTTTAGATTTTGGTTTCATAGTGACTCCTTTTTATCTGTATATACACTAGTATAGTACACTGTTTTTGCAGAAAGGTCAAGACCTGTAGGAAATCCTAAAAGAGATTTGTCAAAATGCTTAAAATAGCTTATACTAGAAAGGTGTGGAAATAGGAGTAAACTAGATTTTTAGAATTTAGTTGACCTTCACATCGATTAGTGTTCTGCTGGACTTGAAAAATGAAAGAAGAGCTTAATCATATATAGAAGGCTGGTATGGAAATTTAGCAGCCTTGACTAGAAATGGAGAAAAAATGAACAACTTACCAAACTGCCCCAAATGTAATTCAGAGTATGTCTACGAAGATGGAACGCTCTTGGTCTGCCCAGAGTGCGCCTATGAGTGGAATCCAGCTGAGGTCCAAGAAGCAGAAGAAGGACCAGTAGCGATCGATGCTAATGGCAATAAGCTGACTGATGGCGACACAGTTACCTTGATTAAGGATCTGAAGGTCAAAGGAGCACCTAAGGATCTCAAGCAGGGAACGCGCGTGAAAAATATCCGCATCGTAGAAGGCGACCATAATATCGACTGTAAGATTGACGGCTTCGGTGCGATGAAGCTCAAGTCAGAGTTTGTTAAGAAAATTTGAGGTCTCTATGAATCGTCGTTTTATCTTAATTTATCGAATTATTCTTTTTATCCTAGCCTTTCTAGGAGTGTATCTGGAGATCACTAAGTATGGCGTGGGCATGCTCATGTACTATACGGTTTTGTCCAATCTCTTGGTCCTGCTCTTTACGGGCTATCTGGTCTATCTGATGACGAGACCTGGCGATGCTTGGAAAACGCCGAAAATCTTGCGAATCAAGGGCGGGGTGACCATGTCCATCATGATTACTTGCGTCGTTTATCACCTCTTACTGGCTCCGATTGCGACAGATTTTTATCGTCTAGAGAATTTTCTGTGCCATTATATAGTACCCTTGGCCTTTCTTCTGGATACAGTAATCTTTGACAAGTCGCGCCAGTACCGCTGGTTTGATCCGATTTCTTGGACAAGTGTGCCTCTGGTCTACATGGCCTTTGCCCTCTTTAATGGCTTTTTCTTGAAAATAGATATTCCAAGATCCAAGGACAATCCATTTCCTTACTTTTTCCTCAATGTCTTTAAGAAAGGCTGGCCTTATGTCATCCAGATGTGTCTGATTATCTTTGCAGCCTATCTGGTTTTTTTGGTTTTTGTCTTTTACGGATAAAATCCATCTCTTTCTTAAAGAAGAAGACTTCCTAGAGACAGGTACTTGTAGATGAAAAAAACAGATTTCACTAATCCTTACTTAGTCAAGTAGAAAAAAATACAATTTTTTTCTTGAAATAGTTTTGAATTTGTGATATAGTATAAAAAAATTGAATAATCCTTTAATTCTATCCAGAGAGATAGACAAGGAGCAAGTAAAAAGATGGGTGGAGTGTAAGCAAGTGCGTCTTGTTTTTAGCTTGCCTGACTAGATTTTTTTCTGAAGTCTCCTTGTATAAGGAGACTTTTTCTGTTATTTGAGGAGGAAAGAATGAAAACAAAAAGAAGTTGTCGATGACATCACCATGAATCGCGCGATTACGCGGATTACCTATGAAATCATCGAGCGCAACAAGGACTTGAACCAAGTGGTCTTGGCTGGCATTAAGACCCGTGGGGTTCACTTGGCTCACCGGATTCAGAAGCGGTTGGTTCAGTTGGAGAATATCGATATTCCAGTCGCAGAAGTAGATACCAAGCCTTTTTCGAGATGATATCAAGGTTGAGGAAGATACGACAGTGATTCCAGTAGATATTACCGACCGTCAAGTAATCCTGATTGACGATGTCCTCTACACAGGACGGACTATTCGAGCAGCTATTGACAATCTGGTCAGTCACGGACGTCCCTCTCGGGTTGGTCTGGCTGTCTTGGTAGACCGTGGTCACCGCGAGCTGCCTATACGGGCAGATTATGTCGGCAAGAACATTCCGACTAGCCAAACTGAGGAGATTATTGTTGAGATGACCGAGACAGACGGTCAAGATCGCGTTTTTGATTATGGGGGAGTAATAAGCTAAATGAGTCAAGATGTTAAGTATGATGTGCATGATATGCCAAAGCCAGGTCTGCTTTTTAGGACTATCCTTTCAGCACTTGTTCGCCATGTTTGGGGCGACGGTCTTGGTACCGATTCTGGTGGGAATTGACCCAGCGGTAGCCCTCTTTTCCAGCGGTCTGGGAACACTGGCCCATCTGACTGTTACCAAGTACAAGATTCCGGCTTACATGGGCTCTAGTTTTGCTTATATCGCAGCCATGCAGATGCTGATGAAGACAGATGGTATCGGAGCGGTTGCACAGGGAGCCATCACTGGTGGTCTGGTCTACTTTATCGTGGCACTGATTGTCAAGTTTGCTGGAAATGCTTGGATTGACAAGGTGCTGCCGCCAGTAGTGGTTGGGCCTATCATCATGGTCATTGGTCTGAGCTTGGCTGGAACAGCTGTTAGCGATGTGATGAATAAGACAGCAGCTAATGGTGAAAAGGTTTATGATTTGACCTACTTCATTATCGGTATGGTCACTCTCTTGGCAGTCATCCTCTTTAATATCTATGGTAAGAAGATTGTGGGAATCATCCCAGTCTTGCTAGGCCTGATAGTCGGCTACATCTTTAGCTTGATTCTAGGGGCTGTGACTGGGCAGGAAATCGTTTCTTTTGCCAAGGTTGGGGAAGCATCTTGGTTCCACCTTCCGCCTATGAGTCTGCCTTTCTTGGACTACGATGTGAAATTTTATCCTAGTGCGATTTTGACTATGGCACCTATCGCCTTTGTAACCATGACAGAACACTTCGGGCATGTTATGGTGCTGAATAGCTTGACAGGCAAGGATTTCTTCCAGGATCCAGGACTGGACAAGACCCTGACTGGTGATGGTCTGGCTCAGATTATTGCAGGGCTTTTCGGAGCACCACCAGTGACTAGCTACGGAGAGAATATCGGAGTCATGGCGCTCAATAAAATCTACAGCGTCTATGTCATTGCTGGCGCAGCAGTGCTGGCTATTGTCATGAGCTTTGTGGGCAAGGTCTCAGCCCTGCTCCAATCCATCCCGAGTCCTGTGCTGGGTGGTATTTCCATCGCTCTCTTTGGGGTAATTGCTTCGAGCGGTCTCAAGATTCTGATCGAAGCACAGACCAATTTTGACAATAAAAAGAATCTCTTGATTGCCAGTGTCATCTTGGTATCTGGTATCGGTGGTCTGACCTTGCAGCTGTCGGGTCTGCAAATCTCAGGAGTTGCCTTGTCAACTATTCTGGGAATTGTCCTCTATCTTGTCCTGCCTGAGCCCAAGGATTAAGCTAGGCGCTAAATCATTAACTTTCGTTCAAAAATAGCTTGCTCTCAGAGCGACTTTACTTGCAGCACTCTGGAAGCCCTCATTCTTTCATAAAGGAGAATTACATCATGTCATCCAATCAAATCGCTCTTAAGAACCTTGTTTCTATGGAAACTCTGTCAAATGAAGAAGTTATGGCCTTGATTAAACGCGGAATCGAATTTAAAAATGGCGCTAAAGTCCATTATGATGAGCAGCATATCGTATCTAACCTCTTCTTTGAGCCTTCGACTCGGACTCACAAGGCCTTTGAGGTAGCGGAGTTGAAGTTGGGTTGCGATCTTCTGGACTTTGATGTCAAGACCAGCTCGGTCAATAAAGGAGAAACCTTGTATGACACTATCCTGACCATGTCTGCCCTCGGCGTTGATGTTTGTGTCATTCGCCACCCGGAAGTGGACTATTACAAAGAGCTTGTCGAAAGCCCAACCATTACGACTTCTATCGTAAACGGAGGAGACGGTTCTGGTCAGCATCCTAGCCAAAGCTTGCTGGATTTGATGACTATTTATCAAGAGTTTGGTCGCTTTGAAGGACTCAAGGTTGCGATTGCTGGTGACTTGGACCATTCGCGCGTGGCTAAGTCAAATATGCAGATTCTCAAGCGCTTGGGGGCAGAGCTCTACTTTGCAGGTCCGGAAGAATGGCGGAGCCAAGAGTTTGCAGACTATGGTAAGTTTGTCACCATTGATGAGGTGATTGAAGAAGTGGATGTCATGATGTTCCTGCGCGTGCAGCATGAGCGCCATGACTACGAGTCCATCTTTTCTAAAGAAAATTACCACAGACTGCATGGACTGACTCAAGAGCGGTATGACCGTATGAAAGATACAGCGATTCTCATGCATCCAGCTCCAGTTAACCGCGATGTAGAAATTGCGGATCATCTGGTCGAAGCACCAAAATCGCGTATCGTTGAACAAATGACCAACGGCGTCTTTGTCAGAATGGCTATTATCGAAGCGGTTTTGAAAGGTCGTCAATAATCTCGGACAGTAGGCCGGGAGTGGGTGAAGCTGTGTGAAGCAATCCCACTCCCTATTATTATATATCTTATGTGGATGGTCGTGGGCGGTCTGCATCTTGGGCAGGAGGGAACAATGGCAAAGAGACTTTTAATATTAGAAAATGGCATAATCTTCGAAGGGGAAGCTTTTGGAGCGGATCTTTTTGTGACAGGCGAAATCGTCTTTAATACAGGCATGACAGGCTATCAGGAATCGATTACGGACCAGTCTTATAACGGCCAGATTTGACCTTTACCTATCCCTTGGTTGGAAATTATGGTGTCAATCGGGACGACTATGAGTCCATTTTACCGACTTGTAAGGGAGTGGTGGTCTATGAGTATGCACGTCGTGCCAGCAATTGGCGCCAGCAATTGTCTTTGGATGAGTTCCTCAAAATCAAGAAGATACCAGGCATTTCGGGAATTGATACAAGGGCGCTAACCAAGATTATCCGCCAACATGGAACCATGCGGGCGACCATTGCCAATGCGGATGATAGTATTGAGCATTTGCAAGACCAGCTGCAGGCGACTGTTCTGCCGACTGATAACATCAAGCAGGTCTCTACTAAGCAGTCTTATCCAGCTCCAGGCACTGGTCGCAGCGTGGTATTGGTGGACTTTGGCCTCAAACATTCTATCTTGCGGGAGTTGGCCAAACGCAACTGCAGCGTGACAGTGGTACCATATGATACCAGAGCTGAGGAAATTCTCCAGCTCAATCCTGACGGGGTTATGCTATCCAATGGACCGGGAAATCCGGAAGATGTGCCGGAGGCTCTGGACATGATTCGTGGTGTTCAGGGCAAGATTCCAATTTTCGGGATTTGTATGGGACATCAGCTCTTCTCCATGGCTAACGGTGCAAAGACGCATAAGATGAAGTTCGGTCACCGTGGCTTCAACCATGCGGTGCGTGAGATTGCGACAGGCCGAGTTGACTTTACCAGTCAAAATCACGGCTATGCAGTCAGTCGTGAGGATTTGCCAGAATGCCTGATTGTGACTCATGAAGAAATCAATGATAAGTCTGTCGAAGGTGTGCGCCATCGGGACTATCCAGCTTTTTCTGTGCAGTTCCACCCGGATGCTGCGCCGGGACCGCATGATGCAGATTATCTCTTTGATGAGTTTATGGAAATGATGGATGCCCATCAGGCTTACTAGGAAGCAAGATTGAGAGGTGCACTATGCCAAAACGTAAAGATATTCAGAAAATTATGGTCATCGGTTCTGGTCCTATCGTTATCGGTCAGGCTGCGGAGTTTGACTATGCAGGAACCCAGGCTTGCCTGTCCTTGAAAGAAGAGGGCTACAGTGTTGTCTTGGTTAATTCTAACCCAGCGACCATCATGACGGACAAGGAAATTGCAGACCGGGTTTATATAGAGCCTATCACGCTGGAGTTTGTTGCGAGGATTTTGCGTAAAGAGCGGCCAGATGCTCTTCTGCCTACTCTGGGCGGCCAGACCGGACTAAATATGGCCATGGAACTATCTAAGTCAGGGCTTTTAGAAGAGCTAGGAGTGGAACTCTTGGGAACCAAGCTGTCGGCCATTGACCAAGCGGAAGACCGGGACCTTTTCAAGCAGCTGATGGAAGAGCTAGGCCAGCCCATCCCTGAGTCAGAAATTGTCAATACAGTTGATGAAGCACTGGAATTTGCGGCTGGCATCGGCTATCCAGTCATTGTCCGTCCGGCATTTACACTGGGAGGAACTGGCGGTGGTATCTGTAGCAATGAGGAAGAGCTGCAGGAAATCGCAGAAACGGCCTCAAACTCTCTCCGGTTACCCAGTGTCTGATTGAGCGCTCCATAGCAGGCTTTAAGGAAATCGAATACGAGGTCATGCGGGATGGTGCAGACAATGCGCTGGTCGTATGTAATATGGAAAACTTTGATCCAGTCGGCATCCACACAGGTGATTCTATCGTTTTTGCACCTAGTCAGACCATCTCAGACTATGAATACCAGATGCTGCGGGACGCCAGCCTCAAGATTATCCGTGCGTTGAAGATTGAGGGGGGCTGTAATGTGCAGCTGGCTCTGGACCCGCATAGTTTCAAATACTATGTTATCGAGGTCAATCCACGGGTTTCCCTGCTCATCAGCCCTTGCCTCTAAGGCGACCGGCTATCCGATTGCCAAGCTGGCGGCGAAAAATCGCGGTCGGGCTTACATTAGATGAAATCATTAATCCGGTGACAGGTTCTACTTATGCTATGTTTGAGCCGGCTCTGGACTATGTGGTCGCTAAGATTCCACGCTTTCCATTTGATAAGTTCGAGCAGGGTGAGCGCAGTCTGGGAACCCAGATGAAGGCGACCGGCGAAGTCATGGCTATCGGCCGCAATATCGAGGAGAGTCTGCTCAAGGCTTGCCGCTCTCTGGAAGTTGGTGTGGACCACAATGAGTTGCCTGCTCTCAGTCAAGTAAGCGATGATGAGCTGATGAGGAAGATTGTCAAGGCGCAAGACGACCGACTTTTCTACATCTCAGAGGCTATTCGCCGTGGTTACAGTCCGGATGAAATTGCTGAGCTGACCAAAATTGATGTCTTTTTCCTGGATAAGCTGCTCCATATTTACGAAATCGAGCAGGAACTGGCTTGTCATATCGGAGATAGCTATGTGCTCAAGAAAGCCAAGCAAAATGGCTTTGCGGATACTAAGATTGCTGCCTTATGGGACACAACAGCTGAGCAGGTACGTCGCATCCGGCAGGAGCAGAAGATTGTGCCGGTTTACAAGATGGTAGATACTTGTGCTGCTGAGTTCGAGTCTGCGACGCCTTATTTCTACTCTACCTATGGCTTTGAAAATGAATCTGTCAAATCCAGCAAGGAATCAGTTCTGGTGCTGGGTTCTGGTCCCTATCCGAATTGGGCAGGGAGTGGAGTTTGACTATGCGACTGTTCATTCTGTAAAGGCCATTCAGGCAGCTGGTTATGAAGCAATTATCATGAACAGCAATCCGGAGACTGTATCGACTGACTTTTTCTGTCTCTGACAAGCTCTACTTTGAGCCGCTGACTTTTTGAGGATGTTATGAATGTCATTGAGCTGGAGCAGCCTAAAGGTGTTATTGTTCAGTTTGGCGGACAGACAGCCATTAATCTGGCAGAGCCTCTGTCCAAGGCTGGTGTGAAGATTTTAGGTACCCAAGTAGCGGACTTGGATCGAGCTGAGGATCGGGATCTCTTTGAGCAAGCTCTGAAGGAGCTGGATATTCCGCAGCCGCCAGGCCAGACGGCTACTAATGAAGAGGAAGCAGTAGAAGCAGCTCGTAAGATTGGCTTCCCAGTCCTGGTGCGACCTTCCTATGTCTTGGGTGGCCGTGCCATGGAAATCGTAGAAAACGAAGCGGATCTACGCTCTTATATGCGGACAGCGGTTAAGGCCAGTCCAGACCATCCGGTTTTGGTTGATTCTTATATTGTTGGTGATGAGTGCGAAGTGGATGCTATTTCTGATGGTTGTCAGGTCTTGATTCCAGGGATTATGGAGCATATCGAGCGGGCAGGGGTTCACTCAGGGGATTCCATGGCAGCCTATCCGCCGCAAACCCTATCGAAGAAAGTCAAGGATACCATTGCAGACTATACCAAGCGTTTGGCTCTGGGACTGAACTGTATCGGCATGATGAATATTCAGTTCGTTATCAAAGATGAGCAGGTCTATGTCATTGAGGTCAATCCACGGGCCAGCCGGACTGTTCCTTTCTTGTCCAAGGTGACCGATATTCCGATGGCACAAGTAGCGACTCGTTTGATTCTTGGAGAAAGTTTGGCAGAGCTGGGCTATGAAGACGGTCTCCATCCAGAAAGTTCCATGGTTCATATCAAGGCGCCGGTCTTCTCCTTTACCAAGCTAGCGAAGGTCGACAGTCTCTTGGGACCTGAAATGAAGTCTACTGGTGAAGTCATGGGCAGCGATCGCACGCTCGAAAAAGCACTCTACAAGGCTTTTGAGGCTTCCTATCTCCATCTGCCAAACTTTGGTAATGTCGTCTTTACTATTGCAGACGACAGCAAGGAAGAAGCCCTGCAGCTGGCTCAGCGTTTTGCCAATATTGGCTATGGTATCTGGGCAACAAAGGGAACAGCCTCCTATTTTGAAAATCATGGTCTACACGTCCGTCTGGTGGAAAAATCGGCAGTGATGATGACAAAGACATTCCAGCCTATATCCGCAAGGGCAAGGTTCAGGCTATTATCAACACGGTCGGAACCAAGCGGACAGCGGATAAGCATGGACAAATTATCCGTAGCTCAGCTATTGAGCACGGAGTACCACTCTTCACAGCCTTGGACACGGCCGATGCCATGCTGAAAGTGCTGGAAAGCCGCAGTTTCACTACAGAGGCGATATAGAGATGGAGTTTTCAATTCCAGATTGTCATTTGACAGTCTGAAAGTCTGAAAAGTAATCTCATATAGTTAAGCTTGAGAAATCCATCTGTCCAATCTTATTCTATCCTTGAATAGTCATAATAAATAACCTTTCAAATATATTAAATTAAAAGCAAAGAGGAAGTGGGAAAGAATCCTACTTCCTTTTTGCTTTATTTTCTTAAAAGACTTGACAAAGAAGTTGACAAAGTGTATTATATTAACCAGTTAATAAACCGGTTAATAATGAGTTAAGGAGATATTGTGAAACGAGCTTTAAAATTCTTAGCCTGCCTTAGTCTGCTGGCCCTGGCCTTGTGTCTATGGGCTTGTCAGTCTCAAAAGGAATCCAGTCCCTCGCAAGGATTGAGGATTGTAACCAGCTTTTATCCTATCTACTCTATGGTCAAGGCTATATCGGGCGATCTGAATGATGTGCGCATGATTCAGTCTAGCAGCGGCATTCATGATTTTGAGCCTTCAGCCAATGATGTGGGAGCCATCTATGATGCAGATGTCTTTGTCTATCACTCACGGACCTTGGAGTCCTGGGCTGGCGAGCTAAATCCTAGTCTCAAGAATTCCAAGGTTCAAGTCCTTGAGGCTTCCCAGGGAATGGAGCTGGATCGGGTTGCAGGCTTGGAAGATGTCCAAGCGGGAGAGGGAGTGGATGAGAAGACGCTCTATGACCCCCATACCTGGTTGGATCCTCAGAAGGCCGCAGAGGAGGCCCAGATAATCGCTGACAGACTGTCGGAGTTGGATAGCGACCATCGGGATACTTATCAGGCCAATGCCCGAAAATTTCAAGAAGAGGCCAAGGAGCTGACAGAACGCTATCAGGAGATTTTCGATAAAGTGCCCAACAAGACCTTTGTCACCCAGCATACAGCCTTTTCTTATCTAGCCAAACGCTTCGGGCTGACCCAGTTGGGCATTGCTGGTATTTCACCGGAGCAGGAGCCTAGTCCGCGTCAGCTGACAGAGATAGAAGACTTTGTCAAGGAGCATCAGGTGAAGACCATTTTTGTGGAAAGCAATGCTTCTTCCAAAGTGGCTCAAACCTTGGTCAAGGCGACCGGTGTACAAATCAAGGAGCTGAATCCTCTGGGAAGCAGACCCAGCCAACCAACTATCTTATTTAGAAAATTTAGAAGAAAATCTAGCTGTTTTAGCTAAAGATTTGAAAGGATAAAAGACAACCATGAAAAAGAAATATTTTCTTGCTTCAGCTGCTGTATTAGCTCTTGGTATCGGAACTTACGGTCTTATCCAATGGCAAGCTCAGCCCCGACCTCAGACCAAAGATAACAAAGTAGCCTATATTGAGGACAAGACTTCAGGCGACAAGACGGATAAAAATTTGACATCTGATCAAATCAATGATGAAGAAGGTATCGAAGCAGAACAAATCGTCGTGAAAATTACAGATCAGGGCTATGTCACTTCCCATGGAGACCATTATCATTACTTTGACGGGAAGGTGCCTTTTGATGCCATTATCAGCGAAGAGCTGATTATCCGAGATCCTAACTACACGCTGCAGGAAGCAGATATTGTCAATGAGGTCAAGGATGGTTACATCATCAAGGTAGAGGGGAAGTATTATCTCTACCTCAAGGATGCCAAACATACCAGCAATGTCCGCTCGGTAGATGAGATTGCGCGGCAGAAGAAGGTGCATAAGATTAAGGAAGAAGGCGATAGTGGCAAATCTTCTACTACAAAATCAAGCAAGACCCGCGATTTCAGCCAGCCCAGCAAGTCCCTAGCTGCGGGAAAGACAGCCGCAGACCTTGCAGGAATTTCTTACCAAGGCCAAGGGGGATATAGGACGGATGATGGTTATACGTTTAATCCGTCTGACGTCATCGAGGATACTGGCGATGCTTTATCGTGCCGCATGGCGGGCATTTTCACTACATTCCTAAGAGCGACCTGTCGCCAGCAGAATTGGCTGCGGCTCAGAGCTACTGGAATAGCAGGCGGACCGGCGGAAGTGTGAATCCGCCTAACTACGGCAGGACGATTGCTTCTTCCAACACATGGAATCAGAATAGTGCTATCAATCAGGGTGGAGCCGTCTCAAATCCGTCTCCACAACTACCAAATCATTCAAAGATTGAGCAGCCAAGTCCTGGCTTAGCGGTTACTCAGCCGAGTCCATCCAATCCGCTTCAGCCGTCTCAACCATCTCAGCCATCCATATCAAGTCTGCTGCAGCAACTCTATGCCCTGCCTCAGTCTCAGCGCTATCATGAAGGAGACGGCGTGGTGTTTGACCCGCTGAAAATCAGTCGTCGGACAGAAAATGGAGTCGTTATACCCCACGGAGACCACCATCATTTCATTCCTTATGACAAGCTGTCAGACTTGGAAGCGAAGATTGCCCGCTTGATTCCTATTGGCTATACTTACGAGCCGCTGGGCGATCCACTGCAAGCTTTGAAGCCTCAGCTACCGTCACAGCCTGAGCACGACCATGGTTTTCATGCGGAGGCTGTTATTGGCAAGGACGACCAAGGCTACATGGTATCGCACGGAGACCATGCTCATTACTTTTACAAGAAAGACTTGACTGCTGAACAGATTCAAGCAGCTGAGAAGGTCTTGGCCAAGCAGCAACCAGTAAAACCGTCAGCAGCAGTCAATGACGCTGAACGCTATTCACGCGATGCCAGCGATGAGGAAAAGATTGCTTATATCTCCCAGACCTATGGCGTTCCCAAGGAGGCGGTTCGCATCTCAAACGGTTTCTTTGTCTTTAATAACCCTGACCAAGCCTACGATCCGACTCATATCCACCCCTATGCTGTTCGCAAGGAGCATGTTCGTATTCCTCTAGTAACGGGTAATGCAGAGCTGGACTTCATGAATGAACTCTACACAACAGCCTTGCGCTCAGGTCTTTCGCCTTACAGTCTGCAGGTGGAAGATGGTCAGTTTGTTATTCCTCATGGCGACCATAACCACTATATCAAAATCCAGTCCAAGGGCGCAGCAGAAGCCTTGAAAAATCGTCTGCCTCAGATTCAATCTAAGTATGAGCAGGGCGATTATGATGAGGCTGCTGTTTTGCAAAAAGTAGAAAGCCTAAAAGCAGACAGTCAGCGTCTCTATGCCGATGATCCTCTTATGCAGCGGCGGATTGAGCTTGCTTTGGGGCAGTTTGTGGAAACCATGAAGAAGCTGCCAAGCAACTCAACAGCTGGTTATCTGAGCAGTCTGGATAACTTTGATAAGCAGTTTATCCATGTGGATCAGACGGTCAAGCCAATCCAAGAGACCGAGCTGGACAAGAGCTATCAAGGACTTTTGGAGAGAATGAACCGACTTGACACAGATAGCTATGGGCTGAAGAAAGCTGACTTGCTGCAGCGTCTGCAAAATGCTTATGCTGGGCAGAATCAAGCTGAAATGGCAGAGATAGGACAAGTATTATCCGCTTTAGAAGATTATCATGATAGGACAGGCGTCACAGCGGTTGAGTATATTCGTTATTTCTACCAAGCATTGGAGGATGGTCGCTTGAGCCCTGAGCTGCGCAGAAAAGCAGCTGGGCTGACCTTGACTCTCTATAAGTCCCAAGCCTTTATAGAAGCGACCAATCTCCAGCAGCTTTTTCCTGCTCTCTATCAAACTAAAAAAGAGATTGCAGCAGCCCTTGCTGGCGGCCGACCTTCTCCGTCCTATGAAAAAACCGAGCTGGATCAGGGAGAGCCCGATCAGCCAACCTACAAAGCCATGATTTATGACTTTTTGAAGGGGATTTATGATGATTTTGGCACCTCGGATGAGAGCGAGAAGAGCGCTCAAGCCCTTGTCTTTCTTGGAAAAGCTCAGGAATTGCTAGGAGAAGTAAAGGACCAGAACAGCCGAGCAGACTATGCAGCTAGAATCTTGGAACTAGGCAAGGAACTAAAGATCAGCAGCTCAGATAAGCAAGCTCTGCTGACAGCAAGTCAGAAGCTTTTGGACCAGATGAGCCGGACCATTGCTGGACAAAAGGAAGAGCCATCTAATACGGAAAATCAGGAAGCTTATCAACAGCTTTATAATCTGCTCATGTCTATCCATCAGTATCTGGAAAGAATCAAGGAAGTGAGCAGCAATACCAGCAGCTGGACCAGCTTTTTGATAAGCTTGGACAGAGAGCTACTGACAAGAAAGAGCTGCTCAAGGAAATCTTGGCCTTCCAGCAGTCACTCGTCCATCCTGAGGGGTCAAGCGACTCTGATTCTCAGCATAGGGACGATGATGGCTATCATTTTAATCTTCAGGATATGGTCGGAGCGGACGAGCAAGGCTATCGGGTAGCCCATCTGGATCACGAGCACTATATTTACAAGAAGGACTTGTCAGAAGCCGAGCGTCAAGCAGCAGATGCCTATGCGGTGCAAAAAGGCTTCCTGAAAGCACTGGCTGAACAACCTGCTTCTGGTCAGGTATCAAGCAGCAGTGCTCCAGAAACTGCGCAAAATGGCAATCTACCTTCCGAATCTACCACTAGAGAAGCAGCTCAAAACCAATCTGACAAACCAGCAGAAGCTTTGACAGCAACAAACCCAATTGGTCAATCAAGTTTAGCAGCGAGTTTTGGCATGACAGAGGAAGCATTCAACCAGAAATTGCAGGAGCTTTCTCAGCTCTACGGTGTCAGCCCAGATACTTTCAGCTATAATGTAGCAAGCAGAAGCATCAGCTTTACAGGAGCTGACGGCCAACTGAAAACTGTTCAGATTAGCTAAGCTTACATTTTGATGTAAAACAAGAATAAAACGAATGATGAAGATCAAGCCAAGTCTAAGACCATCATTCGTTTTTGATTTTGACACCCCTATACTTATTTGCATGATATTGTGTTAAAATAAACAGAGAACAGTAGTATGCTAAAGCAAGTTCAGAAGGAATTTCTTGAGGACCTTCATAAATAACGTGAGGAAGAAAATCAGAATAATAATCAATAAGGCTGGGAATAAGTTGAAATTTCATTAACTTAAAAAGAAGACGCTATATGGCAATAAGAGGAAAAAATGATGAAAAGAGATAATATATTCATAGAAGAAAAAAATTAATGAATTAATTGAAAATTAACAACTCATCAATTGATGAGTTGGTTGAAGAATTGGAAAAAAATTAAAGCAAGGTATAAATCCCTACAAGCGTCCGATAGAAAAAGTTATCAGATCAGTACAACTTGATAATTCTGTTTGCCAAAAAGAGAATATGATAGCCACCTACACTGCAGGCTACTCTATTGAGAAATTCAAAGAAGAGTACCTTAAATTTGTTGATAGCCTTCTCCCTGTTTGGTTTAGTAATTCAGGATATGATGAAATGATCTATGCCCTTTCCATTGGGATTCTTTTAGAGATTGACGAAGTGACTTTTGATAAATTGGTGGATTTAGTCAAAAAGGATGATCCAGAGGACTATTTGATTGATTATCTAATCCAGTATCGTCATCCAGATTGGAAGATTCGGATAAACTATAATTTCCCAAGACCCTATGGCTTTACTCGAAAGATCATCGAGGAAGAAAATTCTGAAAATGCCGTAGCTCTTCTGAAAGAATATCTGGAGAAAAAATGGTATCAGGGAAGCAGAGATGAAGGCTGGTATGATTTGCATAAGCGGAATATTGATAATTATTATGGCTATTGGTCCTTTGAATCAGGCGCTATTTGCAAAATCAAGGGCTTGGATTACAAGGAATTGGAAGGTGTCCCGTATTTCCCTTATGATTTGGTTGCTGAAGGAGCGAAAGACTAGTGTGTGCTAAGAGATATTTAAGTGATAGAATTAGTGGCTTACAGAAGTAATGGCCGTACCCTTTATAAAAACGAACAAACAAAATTAAAATCAACAGAGGAATGAGAAAGGTAATAAAAAATGAAAACGATTTATTTAAGTCAAAAAGACATGTTGGAAATCTGTCAAGATGGTGATAAGTATTTCTTGCGTTATCCAACTTTTAATATTACCTGCCCAGAAGTGATTAGAGAAATTCCCAAAGAAGCTGCAGATAGTTACATGTCGGGAGAACATACTGGCAAAGAGTTGATGACTTATGCGCAATATGGTTTTTGGAAATCTAAAAAACAGTATACACGAGAAGAATCTGGTAAGCTCTTCATCGAAGATCATCCTTCCTTTATTTTGAAAAATCCTGAAATAGCCGTCCTCTTTTTACAGCAGAAGAATTTAGACAAATCGCCACTCAAGCCATCTCTTCAGAACTAAAGCCAACTGAACTTGATGCTATTGGTACAGTTGATAATCATTTGGAGCTTCTTCTAGTGGATCCAGTTGACTGGCAGGAAGAAATAGAGGCAGTCCATCTGGAAATTCTGCAGGAAAAAATTAACAACTATATCTACTTCCTCGAAAGTAAGCAGTATGTGGCACGATACGGTGATAACTTTGATAAAAAAGTCATCAATATCACCTTTCAATACTCCCCTTCTGACAACGGATTAGCTTTTCTAGCTGCTGCTCAGAAGACATTGCAGAATACGGATATGAGTTTGAAGATAGAATTGCCGGAGTGAGAAAAAACCACAGAAATTCCTCGTGAAGTTCTGTGGTTTCGTTTTTACTCTTGATAGGAAACAATGCCGATGATGGTATCGACAGCGCGTTCCATGGTTTCTAGGCTGACATATTCGAAGCGGCCGTGCATGTTCTCGCCGCCGGCAAAGAGGTTGGGAGTCGGGATACCCATAAAGGAAATTTTAGAGCCGTCAGTTCCGCCACGGATAGGCTCGATGGCAGGTTGGATGTCTAGGCTTTCCATGACTGCTTTGGCGATATGGATAGGTGTCATGTCCTTTTCAATGACCTGCTTCATGTTGTAATACTGGTCTTTGAGGGTCAGGATAACACGCTCGCTTCCCAGCTCTTGGTTCATCTTATCAGCAATGGCCTGCATAGAAGCTTTGCGATTTTCAAAAGCCTCTGTCTCAAAGTCGCGGACAATGTAGCTAGCTTGAGCTTCTTCGACAGTACCGATCAGGTTCATCAGGTGGTAGAAGCCTTGGTAGCCCTCAGTCTTCTCTGGCCGGTCGGCTTCTGGCAGCTGGTTGTGGAAGTCAATAGCCAGCTGGAGAGCATTGACCATCTGGTCTTTAGCAGTTCCTGGATGGACATTGAGGCCTTGGAAGGTCAGCTCTGCTCCAGCAGCGCTAAAGGTTTCGTACTGGAGCTCACCTAGAGGTCCGCCATCCACTGTGTAGGCAAAGTCCACATCGAAGTCTTCAGCGTCAAACTTATCAGCCCCGATACCGATTTCCTCATCCGGTCCAAAGCCAACTCGAATTTCTCCATGCTTGATTTCTGGATGGGCAGACAGTATTCGATAGCAGTCATGATTTCAGCAATACCTGACTTGTCGTCTGCTCCCAAAAGAGTGGTTCCATCAGTTGTAATTAAGGTTTGGCCCTTGTATTTATGGAGACTGGAAAAGTCCGCAGGATCTAAGTTAAAGCCAGATTGCCCCAGCGGAATCACTCCACCGTCATAATTCTCAATGACCTGCGGCTGGATGTTTTCCGCGTTGAAATCCGCCGTATCCATGTGGGAAATAAAGCCAATCTTGCGGGTAAAGCTAGGGTCGTTGGCTGGCAGAGTTCCAATCGCAAAGCCGTTAGGCAGGTAGTAGACATTTTCCAAGCCAACCCTCTTCATTTCAGGAATGAGGACCTTGTTGGCAAAGTCCACTTGACTCTGGGTGCTGGGTGTAGTAGTAGATGTCTCGTCTGAGCGCGTGTTGACCTTGACATAGGTCAGGAAACGCTCTAAAAGATTAGGATATTTCATAAATGCTCCTTTTTCATTTCATTTAAATCTATTTTAGCATATTCAGGAGAGAGTGAGAAATGTTTTTCGTTTCTTGGGTATAAAGGCAAAATCTAGCAATTAGTTTTATATCTTGTCAAAATCTGGTAAACTATATCTATGCAAATGGAAAAAATAATCAGCAAAGCTGTGATTTTGGGGGCTTCGGGAGGTATAGGTCGTCAGCTGGCTATAGAACTGGCTCAAAGGACAGACCAGCTGGTCTTGGTTGGCAGAGATGAAGCTAAACTCACTCAGTTGCAAGAGGACTTGTCTGGGGTTCAGGCCAAGCTTTCCTGCAGAGTTTGGATTTGCTGGATGCAGCTGCGGTAGATGATTTTGCTCAGCAGCTAGATGCGGATCTACTGATTAATTGCTGCGGTCTGGCTAATTTTGGTCCAGCGCTATCTCTTTCGGAAGCTGATGAAAAGGCTCTCTGGCGGGTCAATTACCAAGCGCCGATTCGACTGATCAAGCAAGTTGCGGAGCGCAATCGCAAGATAAGGCTTGTCCAGCTTTCCTCTCTGGCAGCCCTTTGTCCCCATCCTTATCTGGCAGCATACAGCGCCAGTAAGGCCGCTTTGCAGACTTACTGTCTAGCCTTGCAAGAAGAGCTGCGCCTCAAAGGCTCTGAAGTGACAGTTTGTTGTTACATTTTAGGACCGGTTCAGACTGCTATCTTTCCTCCAGAGCTGCAGGATGCTTTGGGTGGAAGTCAGTTGCAAATGAGCCCGGAGATAGCAGCACGACGCATCATCAGACTTCCTTCAGCAAGGCTGTTCCTATGCTATAGTGGGCAAGAGATATCGACTACTGGCTTGGCTCATGAAGTTACTTCCACAAAGATGGATTATCCGTTTGATTGGCGCTTATCTACGAAAGGGGCTTTGATCATGAAACTTATTTTTTTCTTGCTGGCTGCTGCCTATTTGCTTCTCTTTATCTTGCGTTGGCTCTTATCTTTGGCTTATTTGAAAAAAGGGCAGAGCTCTTCATCGGACTTTCAAGAGGAGCTTTATACGGTGGTCCAGCCCATCCTATCTGGTGACCCTCGTTTGGAAAATGACTTACTAGCCAATCTCCGGCAGACAGAAGCAGTGGAGTTTTACTGGCTGATTGATCAGTCTGATCCAGAGGCGCAGCGAGTGGCTGATAAGATTTGTCAAAATCCTTCCTATGCCCAGCGTATTCGCGTTTTTCTCATGGGGGATGTCCCCCAGGGGATTAATCCTAAGAGTTATAAAATTGAGCAGATTATAGATGGGCTGACCCGGCCATATCTGATTGTTCTCGATGACGACAGTGTCATTGATTTTTCAAAAATGGGAGAGTTGACAGATTATCTAGGTGAGAGTGTTATTTTGACCGGCATTCCCTATAATCAAGAGCGAAGCAATTTCTGGTCCAAGCTAGTAGCAGCTTTTGTCAATGGAAATTCTTTCATTACCTATTTTACCATGGCAGAAGTTAAAGCTAATCACTCGATTAATGGAATGTTCTACATCCTGCCACTTGAACTGGCTAGGGAGCAGAAGCTCTTCAGTGCTATAAAAGACTATCTTTGTGATGATTTGGCTGTAGCGGATTTTCTGCGCAGCAAGGGAGTGGAGATTATCCAGACGCGGGTGACTTGTAATGTTCGGACTACGATCAAGGATGCCAAGCAATATCTGCTGCAGATGAAGCGTTGGCTGCTTTTTAGCTCTATCTATTTGAAGGAGCACTTGGACTGGAAGGTTATTATTTTAATTGTTCTGCCTAGTTTTCTGCCCTTTCCTGCCTTGCTCATTGCTTTCTTTCTTGGCTGGCCTTTGTACTTCTGTCTTTGCTTTTTCTCTTTGTCAAAGCGGTTTGGATGCTGGCTTATCGCCGCCTTATCCTAACTGCTCGGCCGCATCCTGATGAGGTGTTTTACGAGGTACTGAATGACTTACTCTTGCCTTGGCTTTTCCTCTATGTCTTGCTCAGTCCGCGGGTGATTAACTGGCGGGGAAGAAAGATTCGAGTGACGGATGGGAAAATCCGCTATGAGTAAGATGAAGCAGTACTTGGATAAGTTGGATGCTTTGTCGCCAGACAAAACCTTGCTAAAATCTAGCAAAGTCTTGCTTTTTCTCAGTGGCAGCAGTCATTTGGAATGCGCTAGTCTGACTGCAGGCCAGCTTGAGTTTCTTGACCAGATTTGTCCACCAGATTTCTCAGTGGTTGCTAGCAATTTTCCCTTTAATCAGAGATTTGAGCATGAGAGACAATCCCCAGTTTCCTTGCTGACAGCTTCCATTTCCAATATTCGTTACTATTGGCAAACTCTCTACAATTCTCGCTTTCAGGAGGCTTTGCAGCGTCACTTTTCTCCTTTACTGGATGTTGAGGATGCTGTCATTATCTGCAAAAGCTCGGGGCTCAATATGCTAACCCAGTGGCTGGAGGATTTGGGTGAGGAAAATCTGCCGATCAGACTGAGAGTGATTGCGCTGGGGCCTGTTTCACGGAGGCTCCTAAATCACAAGGATATTGACTTGCTGGTCATCAAGGGCAGGAAGGATATTTACAGCAGATTTTTAGATGGCCATCCAGCTGATGTGATGGTGGATAGCAACCATTTTGATTATGAATACAGGGAAGATGTGAAAGGATTAGTTTATGACTGGATTAGAAAAAGTGATAAAGATTGATGTGATTAGTGTGCCTTTTAGTGGACATTTGCTGCCTACTTTGACCGTAGTCAAGCCTCTGCTAGCGGATCCACGTTTTCAGATTCGGGTTATCACTGGCTGTCAAAGAAAGAGTTAGTAGAGGAAATCGGTTTTGATTGTCTAGCACTCTTTCCAGAAAGACCGACGGTGATGGAGGACATCGCCAACACCCCGCAGCAAAGCAATCCTTTGATTACCTATCAGCAGTTTCGAGCCAATTCTAGACTAATTCCAGAAGTTATAGACGAATTAAATCGAATTTGGAAAGAGGGAGATCAACCGGATTTGGTCATAGCGGATTTTGTTGCTTCACCAGCAGGCCTGATTTCTGATCGCTTTGGCATCCCCTGGATAACCACGATTCCGAGTCCGGTTGCGATTGAGTGCCGGACGACAACTCCGACTTATTTAGGAGGCTGGAAACCTCACCAAGGTGTCTTGTACAAATTCAGAGATGCTTTAGGCAGGCAAGCTATTCGTTGTGGAAAGAAAATGGCCTTTGCTTTAGTCCGGAAGAGTTTGGGAGACTATCAAGATTTTAAACTCTATCGGGAAGACGGCACAGAAGCTATTTACTCGCCTTACTCTATCTTGGCTTTGGGCATGAAAGAGCTAGAATTTCGAGATGATTTTCCTAAGCATCTTCGCTGGGTTGGCTACAAATGCCTGTCCTTTGATCGTCTACCTGAAGCACATGAGTCTTATTTTGAGACCGAAAAGAAGCGGGTTTTAGTGACTTGCGGCACTCATTTGAAATGGGAGAAGGAGCGCATGGTGGAGCGAGCGAAAAAGCTAAGCAAACTCTACCCAGACTACCTCTTTTACGTCACCTTGGGAGAAGCTAGTGGCTTGGGAAATGTTCCGAAGAGACTGGCGGAAAACCTGCTGCTCTTTGACTATCTGCCTTATACAGATATTCTGGATAAGATAGATTTTGCCATTCACCATGCGGGGACGGGTATCATGATGGCCTGTATTGAGCATGAGATTCCCAGTCTCATTTTGCCGCAGGATTATGACCAATTTGACAATGCAGTTCGTGCTGAGCTAGCCCAAGTAGGGCTGGTAGCTCGTAGAAAGACCGATACAGAAGTGCTGCGCCTTTTTAAGGAATTGACAGATCGCACAGACTGGTCTCAGTTGAAAACTCTTGCTCAGCAAAGTAAAGAATATCAGCCTACAGAGATTCTCTATCAAGAGCTAGGGCGGCTGCTTAAGGTTGATTTATAACTGGAGAATTCAACAAACTATTAAAGCATACTTCCAATATTAAAGTGTCTGAATTATTAAATTTCCCTATTCTTTTCAAGGAATAGGTTTTTTGGTCTATTCAAGTCTTTTTTAAGATGTTAAAATGAAAGTGATTACAAGAAAGTCATTGGAAAGCCAGCTTGGCTTTCTCAGTATGACTGAAGAGGAAAGATGATGAAGAAAGCAATTCTAATGATGACTTTTGGCTCGCCAGAGGAGATTAGCTTTGAGGGAGTGGCTGAATTTTTTTACCAATATTCGCCGCGGTGTCAGGCCGCAAGACCATGAGATTCAGACGCTCTATGATAACTATGTCCTCATCGGTGGAACGCCTCTGCAGCGTATCAGTCTAGAAGAGGTAGAAAAGGTCCGTCAACGTTTATCTGGTGAGTATGCGGTTTATTTTGCCAATAAATTCTCACGTCCTTTTATCCCAGATGTGATTGAGCAGATGGAAGAGGATGGTATTGAGGAATGTATCTGTTTGATCCTGGAACCTCATTTTTCTTACTATTCTGTCATGGGTTATGAGAAGTTTATCCAGAGTGATTGCATCCGTTTTAATATCATTAAGGAATGGTATCAGGAAGAAGCTATTCTTGATTATTGGTCAGAGGAGCTGAGAAAGATTCTTACAGAAGAGGTTAGAGAAGAGACCTTCAAGATTTTCTTCTCAGCCCACAGTGTGCCTATTCTGGCCTTGGATTTCGGAGATCCTTACATTGATCAGATCTATGACAATGCCCGTTTGATTGCTGAAAGGTTAGGTCTGACAGAAGAGGATTATCTCAATGTTTGGCAAAGTGAGAGTGACATCGGACTCCCTTGGATCAAACCTGACGTGCTGGACTATATGCGCCAGCAAGAAACACTTCCGCAGCATTATATTTTTGTGCCGATTAGCTTTATCAGTGAGCATATAGAGGTCCTTTTTGACAATGACGTGGAGTGTAAGGAACTTTGCGATGAACTGGGTGTTGCTTATCATAGACCGCCTATGCCCAATGCAGACGACCGTTTAATTGACGCCCTGATTCAAACTATCCGCCGCCATGAGCATGAACCCTTCAAAGAATGCTTTCCAGAAGAAGAAACCTTCGATGAATTGCAGCCGTCGGAGGAGAGCTGCCAGATTCTTGCAGAGGATGCAGAGCTGAAAATGCCAGATTTCGTCAAGAAGCTGATTGAGAAAAAGGGGCGCGAGAATGTTAAGATGCCGTATTTTGTCAAGAAAATGCTGGAGAAAGCAGGAAAACTGCCCAAGAGTTGATTGTTCATATTCGTTGATGATTTTATAAGATTATTCTAGAAGGAGAAAATCGTGAGACTTTGGCACCAAGATTTAATTGAAAAACTTCCGCGCCAGCAGCTTTTAGGTCAGCATCGAGAGTGTGCAGCCTTGCGTGGACGAGGTTGGGGCAAGCCGCATGCGACGGTCAACTATGTTTTTGAGCACAGTCCTTATTGCCTCTATGCTTATCACCTCTTGATTATGGAGGAAATGCAACAAAGGGGCTATCAGCCGGATCCCGTTTGGCTGGATAAAGACTACCGTGGCAAGACTTGCCCTCCTTACCAGCAGTTGCCAGCTGAGGAGCTAGAACATCCTATTTATCCGGAGCATGACGCAACCTATCTGCAAGAATGCTTGGAAAATTTGAAAGAGAAAGGAATAGAAATTTTCTGATTTCCAAGTACCAAGACTATAGCACAAAAAAGGAAGCTACAGCACTCTTCCTTTTTTGTTTCAAGTCCATGTTTTCAAAACTGCCGAATGTCTTGGTAAGTGACTGTTTCATTCTCGAAAAATGGGAAGCAATTCAAGGGCTGCTAAACTCTAAACTATGTTTGCTCCCTAAACATAGTTAGTCTAGATATTATGACTAGCTTTTTTGTATGTTATTTTGGAAAAAATACCAGTGACTTTTTAGGAGCTCGAAATTTTTTTAAATTTTCTGAGTTGTAATCATTGACATTACAATCTGATGTGTTATAATTTTAGATGTAATAAATAACATTACAACAAAAGTTTGTAACTTAAAAGGAGGAATATAATATGGCAAACATTACAATTTTTGGACAAGGAAGTATGGGACAAGCAATCGCAAGTGTATTCACTTCAGGTGGACATGAAGTTGATTTTGTAGGTAAAGAAGGTCTTACAAAACGTGCGGGTGATATTGTTGTATTGGCTGTTCCATACGCCGCAATTGCAAGCATTCTTGAAGCTAATAAAGCATCGCTCGCTGGAAAAATCTTAGTAGATATTTCTAACCCTGTAAACTTTGAGAATATGGATGAATTGCTTACACCAGCTGGGAGTTCGGCAGCAGAAGAAATTGCTAAGTTAATTCCTGAAGCTCGAGTGGTCAAAGCTTTTAACACAAATTTTGCGGCGACAATTGCTTCGAAACAAGTCGCTGGTAAAGAAAAAACAACTGTTCAATTGGCATCGGATGACCAAGAAGCAAAGAAAATTCTTGCTGGATATATCCAAGAAGGTGGTTTAGATACGATTGATGCGGGAGAGCTCAAACGTGCCCGTGAGTTAGAGGCAATGGGTTTCTTGCAAATAACACTTGCTGTACGTGAGAAAATCAACTGGACCGCTGGTTTTGCTGTTATTAAAAAAAGAAAAAAATTAGCCTCAAAGTGGGCTAATTCTTAGATTGAAAACAAAATCCTCAGAAGTTTCACTTCTGGGGATTTATACTTTTATGAGTTCAAAATAAACTTTTCAATAGCTGTAGCAACCCCATTTTCCTCGCAGCTATCTGTGACGGCATCGGCTAGGCTTTTGACATAGTCTGAAGCATTGCCCATGGCAACACCGAGACCTGCATATTCCAGCATTTCGATGTCGTTGTTGGCATCACCGATTGCCATGATTTCTTGAGGATTGACGTCCAATTGTTTAGCCAGTCGCTCTAGGGCAAAGGCTTTGGTCACACCAGACGGCATGGCCTCGTAAATAACTGGCTGGGAGCGAACACCACTGAAACGCTGGCAGATTGCTTGGCCAAAGTCAGCTTCAAAAGCATCTACTTGCTCTTTGCTGCCTAAAAACATGGCTTGAAACATTCTGTGTTGACCGCTGCAAGCCTCTTCTAGGCTAATCTCGGTTGGAGTAGTGAAGACCAAGCTAGCATCATTCACGACATAGGAACTGGCTTTTTCTCCGACGACGAAATAATGCTCTTCATCAAAGAGAGTCAGCTGGACAGGGCTATTTTCAGACAGGCTGTAGAGATAGCGAATATCCTGACCGCTTAGCTCTTGCCAGTCCACCAGACTCCAGTCGCTGGTCTGGTGAGTGGCGCAGCCATTGTCCACGATAACATATTCGTTTTCTTGTGCAAGGCCCAGCTTGTCATAATAGGGCTTGACGCCAACCAAGGGACGGCCTGTGCAGAGAACCAATTTGACCCCTTTCTCAATAGCTCGGTGCAGAGCTTCGATGTGAGCCTGGGGAATTTCTTTTTTGCTATTTAGCAAGGTGCCGTCCATATCAAGTGCAAGAATTTTAATCATAAAGTGTCTCCAAAATTATTCTGTGATAAGTATAGCATAATTTACAGAGAAAGTCTGAGTCTATAGGAAAAATCACTGGTCTTGTGTTATAATAAATAGAATACCCTAAAAGGATGAGAAAATGAATTTAGAAGATTTGAAAAAACGTCAGGAGAAGATCCGCAATTTCTCCATCATTGCCCACATTGACCACGGAAAATCAACCTTGGCCGACCGGATTTTGGAGGCGACGGAGACGGTTTCCAGCCGGGAAATGCAGGCCCAACTCTTGGACAGCATGGACTTGGAGCGGGAGCGCGGTATCACCATTAAGCTCAATGCTATCGAGCTCAATTATACTGCCAAGGACGGCGAAACCTATATCTTCCACCTCATTGACACGCCGGGACACGTGGACTTTACCTATGAAGTATCTCGGTCATTAGCGGCCTGTGAAGGGGCTATTTTGGTTGTGGATGCGGCTCAGGGGATTGAAGCTCAGACCTTGGCAAATGTCTATCTAGCGCTGGACAATGACTTGGAAATCCTGCCTGTTATCAATAAGATTGACCTGCCAGCTGCGGATCCAGAGCGGGTGCGGGCAGAGATTGAAGATGTGATTGGTTTGGATGCTAGCGAAGCTGTATTGGCTTCTGCCAAGGCCGGTATCGGAATTGAGGAAATTTTAGAGCAGATTGTGGAAAAAGTTCCAGCACCGACTGGAAATGTAGAAGCACCGCTCAAGGCCTTGATTTTTGACTCAGTCTACGATGCCTATCGTGGGGTAATCCTGCAAGTACGGGTTATGGACGGTGTGGTTAAGCCAGGAGACACCATTCAGCTCATGAGTAACGGTAAGACCTTTGACGTGACTGAGGTCGGCATCTTTACTCCGAAAGCCATCGGTCGTGATTTCTTGGCTACTGGGGATGTTGGCTATATCGCGGCTTCTATCAAGACGGTACAGGATACCCGGGTCGGAGATACAGTGACCTTGGCGGACAATCCAGCAGCAGAGCCACTAGCTGGCTACAAGCAGATGAATCCTATGGTCTTTGCTGGTCTCTATCCAATCGAGTCTAATAAATACAATGACCTGCGCGATGCGCTTGAAAAGCTCCAGCTAAACGATGCCAGTCTGCAGTTTGAGCCAGAAACATCGCAGGCGTTAGGATTTGGATTCCGCTGTGGTTTCTTAGGCTTGCTGCACATGGACGTTATTCAGGAGCGTTTGGAGCGTGAGTTTAATATTGATTTAATCATGACGGCTCCGTCGGTTATCTATAAGGTCAATATGACGGACGGTGCCTCCCTTGATGTGTCCAATCCGAGTGAGTTTCCAGACCCGACCAAGATTGATTCCATTGAGGAACCTTATGTTAAAGCACAGATTATGGTGCCCCAGGAATTTGTCGGAGCAGTGATGGAGTTGGCTCAGCGCAAGCGTGGTGACTTTGTGACCATGGACTATATCGATGATAATCGGGTCAATGTCATCTATCAAATTCCGCTTGCTGAAATTGTCTTTGATTTCTTTGACAAGCTCAAGTCCTCTACTCGTGGCTATGCTAGCTTTGACTACGAAATTTCTGAGTATCGCTCGTCCAAGCTGGTGAAGATGGATATTCTCCTCAATGGCGACAAAGTTGATGCTCTCAGCTTTATCGTTCACAAGGAATTTGCCTATGAGCGTGGTAAGCTGATTGTAGACAAGCTCAAGAAAATCATTCCTCGTCAGCAGTTTGAAGTACCCATTCAGGCAGCCATCGGACAGAAAATCGTGGCTCGTACAGACATCAAGGCCTTGCGTAAAAATGTTTTGGCCAAGTGTTATGGTGGTGACGTTTCTCGTAAGCGCAAACTCCTAGAAAAACAAAAAGCCGGTAAAAAACGGATGAAAGCTATCGGCTCTGTCGAAGTCCCACAAGAAGCCTTCCTCAGTGTCCTGAGTATGGATGAGGAATAAAGTCTTATTTCTCTAGGTAATATATCCCAAAAGGAGAAAATCATGAAACGATCATATCTGCTTGGAGCAGTTCTGGTATTAACTTCACTTACTCTTGCATCGTGTGCCAATTATGGACAAAAGACTGGTCAATCTAGTTCTTCAACCAGTTCCAGTGCACAAGTGAAAAAGAAGTCTTCAAATTCTTCTTCTAAAAAAAGCAAGAACAAAACCAATCAAGAAACAAAACGTGTTGGTTCTCCAGAGTTTGGTTATATCGATATCCCAAGTAAATGGATTAAATTTTTTGATGCAGAGGTTGAGGGACTTATCCAATACACCGACGGTTCTGCTTATAATATCGTTACCATGAATGCTGTTTCCAAGGCAGAAGCTGAAGTATCAGATGGTGAGACTTTCAATGCAGAAACAATTGCTCAGCATGTAGCCTATAATTGGAGTCAAAAAGATAATATTGAGAAGATGTGGGGCTCTAAAAGTACTGTCTCAGGAATAGAAGCCTTTCAAATAAACATCATTCTGAAATCGGGGCAACTTGCTAATACATTAGTTTTTCAAAAAGATGACAAAGTCTATATACTATCCTTTGAAGGCGACGAAGAAACTCTTGATGATTTCATTACAAACATGAAAGATACTTGGAGCCTTGATGGCAAGGGAGCAGTCAGCGAATAATAGTTTAAAAAACAAGAGGCTTATTTATTAAGTCTCTTGTTTTTTCAGTGTAGAAGCTAATTATGTTTCACAAAAATATAGCAATAAATCGAAAAAACGTTCAACCACTAACGAATCCAAGTAAAAAGACTTACAAAAAAATTTGTAGGTCTTTTTCTTGAAATCCGAACGTTAGAAAAATCTTTTTTTGATTTTACTTGACATTTTCTGAAATAGGAATATGATAAAATGTGAACACTGCATAAGACAAATCTTATGCGTGTTCGAAAAATAATAGAGCGTTGCATCCGTAAGTCAATTTGACACGGCTCTTAAAAAACAAAAGGAGAAAGAATGAATACTTATATCCAAAAGAAAATCGCAAACATGAAGCTGACGCTTTCTGAAATGTCTGGTGGCTATAAACGAATGGTGACTAGTATGAAGAAGCTCGGCTTTTCTGATACCTTGAAGCTTATCTGGGACGATTTGTTTGCTCATCGCAGTCTAGGTCAATGGGTTTACCTCTTGATTCTAGGGGAGTTTTCCGCTCTGGCTGGAGCTGATATATGAACATCGCATCGTGGATTGGACGGGGATGATTTGCAGTCTGACTGGGATTATCTGTGTGATCTTCGTTTCTGAAGGACGGGCTAGCAATTACCTCTTTGGTTTGATTAATTCTGTGATTTACTTGATTTTGGCTTTGCAGAAAGGCTTCTATGGCGAGGTCCTGACGACTCTTTACTTTACCATCATGCAGCCAATTGGACTCTTGGTGTGGATTTATCAAGGTCAGTTTAAGAAAGAAAAGCAAGAGTTTGTTGCTCGTAAGCTAGATGCCAAAGGATGGACAAAGTATCTATCACTCAGTGTGCTTGGTGGTTGGTCTTTGGCTTGATTTATCAGTCTGTGGGTGCCAATCGTCCTTATCGTGATTCAATCACGGATGCGACAAATGGAGTAGGGCAAATCTTGATGACGGCTGTTTATCGTGAACAGTGGATTTTCTGGGCAGCGACCAATATTTTTTCTATCTACCTCTGGTGGGGTGAAAGTCTTCAGATTCAAGGGAAATATTTGATCTATTTAATCAACAGCTTGGTCGGATGGTACCAGTGGAATAAGGCTGCTAAAAAAGCATAGTCCTATAAACGGAAAAGAAATCGGATGCGATAATGTCTCTCTTTCCTTTCGTCCTAAAAATATGGTAAACTAGTATTAGTAAAATTTATTAGATTTAGGAAGGAATGACCATGAAAAAGAAGTACTTTCTGCTTTCCCTGACTATCTTAGCCGGCCTTTCTCTGTCTTCCTGTAGCCTTATCAAGAGCTATAGCAGTCGGAAACCATCTGATTCTTCTAGTCGGGTTTCCCTGAGAGATGACAGCGATACAAGCAGTAGCAGTCGTAGAGAAAAAGATTCGTCAAAGACTACTGGTACTATGCGCGTCGGCTCTGATGATTATGGCTATATTAGTATTCCTGACAATTGGATTAAGTTTACAGACGTAGATGGTGGCGACAGTGTCCAGTATACGGATGGAAGTGGCTATAACATTGTCACTATGAACGCTTATACAAAAGAAAAAGCCAATATCGGAGAAGGCGAAGAATTCAACGCTGAAACCATTGCCCAACGCATTGCTTATCACTGGAAGGATAATAAGGAAGTTGATGATTTTTGGGGAGCAAAGAGTACAGTAGCTGGAAATGAAGCCTTTCAGATTAATGTTATTTAAAATCCACTCAAAACCTAACGGTTTGGGTCTTCAAACAAGGCGATAAGGTCTATATGATGTCCTTTGAAGGCGATGAAGATACTCTGTATGAGTTTATCCCCTATATCGAAGAAACTTGGAGCGTCAGCAAGGACGGTGGAAAAAGCATTTAGCAACCGCATTTGATAATTGCTCTCTAAGTTCATAAAAAGCAAATCTGGGACTCGTTCTCAGATTTTTTTGTGAGATGGATTATATCATATTCTTTGAGTTTGATAAGATTTAAGAAGGCTCATTTTATGATATAATAAAAAGAATTTGAATACAGAAAGAAAAATATATGACCCAAGAAATCGACCTTGAAAAGTACCATCAGCTAGCCCTGCAGAAGCAGAAAGAACACCGAAAATTTTTAGCCAGTCTCAAGAAAAAGCCACCAAAAAACCTCGATAAGATTGCCCAGCAAATCCATGATGAGGTCTTTGAGGAGATTGACTGTACAGCCTGCGCCAATTGCTGTAAGACGCTGGGACCAGACTTTAAGGAAGCTGACATTGTCCGTATTGCCAAGTATTTCAAGATGAAGCTGCCGGCTTTTGAAGAGGAATTTCTGCAGGTGGACGAAGACGGTGACAAGGTTTTCAAGGCTATGCCTTGTCCTTTTTTAGGTGGAGACAATCTCTGCTCAATCTATGATGTCCGTCCCAAGGCCTGCCGTGAGTTCCCTCACACAGACCGCAAGAAGATTCATCAGATTAATCATCTGACAATCAAAAATACCCTGACCTGTCCAGCGGCTTATCTCTTTGTGGAGAAGCTGCGGGATAGGTTGTAATATCCCCCTCTAAATCTTGTACAAAAATTCTAGGGCGGAAGTATCTTATATCTGTTAGACTTTAGTTAGAATTGAACACGGCTTAAAAGCTGTGTGAAAAAGATGAAATTTCCAACGGAAAAAATCATGGAAAAACATCAAACGGCAACATCTTTGAATTTGTGAATCAAGATACACCAGGGGTGAAGAGGTGTCTGTTGAGTCAAGAGGAATCCTTAACTGTATTGTCTCCTAAATCGATAATGGATGATGTGAAGACTCTTATTAAGAGATTGCAAGAAAATTATATTGAATAAAAATTAGAAAATATCTTTAATTTGATATTTTTGTTATCTTTTTTATGTTATAGTAATGATGTGAAGTTTTTGTAGCATTTGCAATTGATAACAAATGAAATAGGTGATTAAAAATGGGAATTTCAGAAAAGAAAATTGAAGATTTAAGAGGTCTTAAATTCAACGTTCCATCATATCAAAGAGGCTATAGGTGGACTGAGCATGAGGTTACAACTTTATTAGATGATTTTTATAATCATAACACTGAGTATAAATATTGTCTACAACCATTAATCGTAAAAAAAGTTGCTGATGGCACTTACGATGTTGTTGATGGACAGCAAAGGCTAACTAGTATATATATATTTCTTAAATTTATGTCTGCTGAATTCAACAATGGTCGTAGAAGAACTAATCAATATGATTTTTTTGATTTAGAGTACGAAACCCGAAAAACAGAGTGGACACTATTTAAAGAATTTAAATTTTGATACTTATGAAGAAATCGAAAATATTGACATTGATGCTAGTCACATCAGTAAAAGCATTTGAAGCAATAGATAAATGGCTTGATTGCGAAGAAATAAACTCAAATAATGCTTTGAATGATATTTACAAGGTTCTTACAGAAAATGTATTTTTTTATTTGGTATGAAATTGATGAATCTGAAGACCCTATAAAGATTTTTTTACCAAAGTTAATATTGGTAAAAATACCGTTAACAAATGCTGAACTGATTAAAAGCTTTGATACTTGACAAAAAAATAATTATAAAAATAGGAGATGAGAGTGATAGAATACATCGTTCTATTGCATGGAATCAAATAGAACATAGACTTCAACAGGATTCTTTTTGGCAGTTTTTGACTAATAATGAAGTTTATGATACCAAAAATAGATTTTATTTTTCAATTTACTTATACTTGGGAATTCTGAGGTATACAGAGTTGATAAATACTCCACCTTCTATTCATTATATGAAGAATATAAGAGGGCAGAAAAATAAATCAGAGTTTATATCAGATTTTTTTGGTCAAAAAGTTCAAATACTATTTGAAGAATTAAATAATTGGTACTTAGATTTAGATAAATATCATTTAATTGGTTATCTGCTTTCTTTAGATAGTAAAAAAATCTAGATAAAGTATTTAAGGCGACAAGAGACAAGAAAAAAATCAGAAGCTTTCGATGAGTTAAAAAAATTAGCATTTGATACTATTCCTGAAATTGATTCGCTAGGGCGAATTAGTATACGGAGATAAAAAGAATTAAAAATGTATTACTACTATTTAACTTAGTTACTTTGATTAATAAAAAGTGAGAAACAGTATCGTTTTCCGTTTGATATTTATAAAACTCAAAAGTGGGATATTGAGCATATTCATGCTACAGCTGATGAAACGGCAGAATCTGATGATGGCTTAGGGAATCTAACTTTACTTGACGCTAAAACAAATCGCTCATATCGAGATAGTCCATTTGAACAAAAAAAGAAAATTATTATAGAGGTGGATGCTAAAGGTCGTTTTGTTCCAGTTTGTACTAGAAATATATTTTTGAAAGTATATAGTGATGAAATTGAAAATTTTGAGGTTTGGTCAGACAATGATAAAACTGACTACATTAAGGCAATGAAGCTTGAATTTAATAAATTCTTTGGCAATGACGGGGAGAAAATATGAGTATGGTTGATGATAAATATGACTTAAAGTCTCTTTTAGAAAGTTATCGCATTGTAATTCCACTAATTCAACGCGATTATGCGCAAGGTAGGAAAGATTTAAGAACTACCGAGGTCAGAAAACAATTATTAATTGACATAAATTCTGCTTTAATTAACAGTGAAGTGCCGACTTTAGACCTTAATTTTATTTATGGGAAATCGCATAATGGGAATTTTATACCACTAGATGGTCAGCAGCGACTTACAACTTTATTTTTAGTATACCTTTTTGCCTTTAGAGATAGTGATACTTGTGATTTTCTTAGCAATTTTTCCTATGAAACAAGAGATTCGTCCAAGCAATTTTTCACTAGTTTATTTGAATACAGAAAATCAATTTTTCAACTCGAAGAGAAACCGTCTGAAATAATAAAAGATGCGGCATGGTTTGCAGATTCGTGGATATTAGATCCTACTATTCAAGGTGCACTAGTCACCTTAGATGGAATAACTGATTTTTTTGATTTTCAATACAACTATTCAGAGGTATTAACATCAGAAACAAATTATAGAGTTGCTTTCAATTTCCTTGATATCGAAGACTTAGGTTCAGAGGATGAACTATACATTAAATTGAACTCTAGAGGACGTCCTCTAACTGATTTTTGAAAAATTTTTAAAAGCAAGATTTATTTCAAGAGTACATGAGATAGACACTAAGTTAGCAAACGATATAGCACTTAAGCTTGATACAAAAATGGACTGATACTATTTGGAGATTTGATAAAAAAATCGATTTGATATAAACTTTTTAAATTTATTTGAAATTGCACTGATTAATAACTTAGATTCACTAGATTATTCTCAACGTGAAAATTGGACAACTAATATTGTATTTGAAGATATTAAGTTAGAAAATATAGAATTGATTGCAAGCGTACTTGACTTTTTAACGGAAAAATGGGAACTCAAAGATATCACAAGTTTTGGAAAAAGCTATTATGAATAAGAGCTTAAAAGATAGAGTCTATTTTCACTTCATTTCTTTGTATTTACTTCATTCTGGAAAAAAATATTAGATGATAAGTTTAAGAGTTGGTATCGTATTTTTAGAAATTTAACAGATAACTCTGAAATAGATTATCAACAACCTTACGAAAGAGCAATTCGAGGTATAAATGAGCAAATTAACCATGTTTCAGACCTTATCGATTATTTGTCTCAAAATAACAGAATTACAGGTTTTAGTATAGAACAGGTTAACGAAGAAATGGATAAGGCGAAATTAATTTTAGAAGATCCATCTCAATCAGAAGTGATATTTAATGCGGAAAATCATGTTTATTTTGGTGGACAAATTAGAAGCAGCTTTTATTTTGAAGACACTGATTCTACAGCTGATAAATACTCGAAAATAAGTTCTTATTGGGATAAGATAAGTGCTATGTTTGAAGATACGAAACCTAAAGAAGGTATATTGTTAAGAACGGCTTTGCTTTCTTTTGGAGACTATACATTAAATGTAGATAGCTATAAAACACTTTGCCAAGATGATCCTAATGAAAGTTCAAGTACACCAAGTTTAAAAACGATTATTTTCTTCTAAAAATAAATACGTTAAAAAAACTACTAGATTCGATTGATATAAATAAACCATTAGAGTTTGAGTATAAGAGGATAATAAATGAAAAACATAAGTAGTATAGATGAGCAAGATTGGCGATATATTTTTATTTCGTACTACAAGGTAATGTTCAATAAAATGAACCGTTCACAATATAGATTAAAAAGCCCCTAACTGGTTAGGTAGACCAGATGAAATGCTTCTAATTCCTAATAAAAAAATTCTAGAGCAAAAAAACACTGATATTCATTTATTAGCATTGCAAGAGAAACTCAAAAGAATTTAAAAATTAAGTCAAATTATGAAAGTGAGCCTGGTATAGGCACTTTAGATAGGGTTCTTCATGTTAAAAAAATCTTTATGAAGTTAGATTCTACGGTAATCATTATATTTTAAAAAAATATGAGGATGAAAAAAATATTCAAAGTTGACCAAATCCCCAGCATCTTTTATGAAAAATGGCTGAATTCTTGAGAAATGAATTGCAACAATAAAAATATATCTAAAGAATCTATTTTTAGAAAAAGAAATGACAGAGATTCAAATATATGCTACTGAGGTATTGAAGAATAGTGAAGTGATTTTGAAAATTGCACCCCCTTTTGAATCCATGCTCCCTTAGAAAGGAATACCCCCTAATTGTCATACAAATTTCTACTTTTCGACCTTGATCATACGTTGCTGGATTTTGATACGGCAGAAGACATCGCCTTGACTCATTTTTTGGAGGAGCAGGGCGTAACGGAGATTCAGACCTACAAAGACTATTATATTCCCATGAACAAGGCGCTTTGGCGGGAACTGGAACAGGGTAAAATTACCAAGCCGGAGCTGGTCAACACCCGCTTTTCTCGTCTTTTTGCCCATTTTGGCATTGAGAAGGATGGCGCCGAGTTGGCCCTTCTCTATCAGCAGCATATTGCTCAGCAGGGTCAGACGTACGCGGGTGCTAGTGAGCTTTTGGACAGTCTGACAGAGGCTGACTATGAGATTTACGGAGCGACCAATGGCATCACGGCTATTCAGACTGGCCGTATGGCCCATTCCGATATTTCACCCTATTTTAACCATATTTTTATCTCGGAAAAGATGGGAACTCAGAAGCCCGAAGTTTTGTTTTATGAAAAAATAGCAGAGCAGATACCAGATTTTGACCTGTCCCAGACTTTGATGATTGGAGACTCCTTGACAGCTGATATTGCTGGCGCTAATAATGCCGGATTGGACTCTATCTGGTACAATCCCAAACAGCTAGAAAATAAAAGTCTTTTTCAGCCGACCTATACCGCTTATTCTTATGACGACATTATCAGACTATTGGTTCCATAAGGAGACTGCAAATGAAAAACAATTGTCCTTTTAAACAAGAAAGACTAATCTAAAAAATTTTTAACTCTGTCAAGAAAAAAACTTGACAGCTGTTTTTAATCTGCTATAATAGAACATGTGCTTAATAGCTCTGCTATTTCACCAAAAAGAAAAAAATAAAGAAAAGAGACCTTAATAATGGCAGTAAAAAAATCCGTTTGACTCGCATGGGTTCTAAGAAAAAAACCTTTCTACCGTATCAATGTTGCAGACTCACGTTCACCTCGTGACGGACGTTTCATCGAAACAGTTGGTACTTACAACCCACTTGTAGCTGAAAACCAAGTGACTTTGAAGGAAGACCGTATCCTTGAGTGGTTGGGTAATGGTGCACAACCTTCTGATACTGTACGCAACATCCTTTCAAAAGAAGGCGTATTGAAGAAATTCCACGATTCAAAATACTCTAAATAATAGAAGCGTAGGTTGACATATGGACACGATTGAAAATCTAATTATTGCGATAGTGAAACCTTTGATTTCACAGCCAGATGCCTTAACTATCAAGATTGAGGATACACCTGAATTTTTAGAATATCACTTGGATCTTGATCAGAGTGATGTTGGACGTGTAATCGGTCGTAAAGGTCGTACTATCTCCGCTATAAGGACGATTGTTTACTCTGTCCCAACCGAGTACAAAAAAGTTCGCATCGTCATTGATGAGAAATAAGAAGAACGGGACCAGTATGTCCCGTTTTTTCTATTTCTCTAAGCTCACTTGAGTGCACAGCACTCAAGTGAGCTTAGAGAAATTGATGCCCAGCAAAGCGTGGGTACAAGCCCCTTAATGAAATAAGCCGTTAGGCTCAGTTGAATTTAGAACCATTGATGCAGTTCGAGCTTCGCGAGAACTAGTACTTCATTTAAGATAAAAACGAAATGCAGGGGCGAGTTTAGAGAAATTCGAAACTGGAGGACGTATGAAGTCAGAAGATTATGCTTGGAACACTCATGAGCGCAAGTGTTATGAGAATAGCCAAGTGATTTTACCGAGTCCATACAAGCTGAAAATCCTGGATGATGGTGAGGAGAGATTGGAATTGGAGCTTGTTTTGGAACAGCTTCCTCAGGGACAACTGGCTCGATGGGCTATGAAAATGGCGTCAAGCTTTATAGCTCTGATTGATGCGGAAGATGAGTCTGAAAAGCAGAAGATTTTGACTCAGGTAAGAGAGGTTTTTCAGGCTCGACTTGATGGGAGGGCATCTGCCTATGAACTAAGGCAGGCTGGTTTCTTGGCTAACAAACTGTCGCAGCAAGCCCAATCACAAATCGGTAAATATGCTGCGCGTGTTTTTGCCCAAGGAGTCGCAACAGGCCACATGCGGGGCCATGCTATTGTCGCAGCGGATTATGCCATCAAAGTCAGAAATTTGCAGAGTCCAGATGATATGCAGCGGGCTGTCAAGGAAAGAGAAAGACAGATAGAGCTGGCCTCTGCTTTTATTAGATCAGGAAAGGAAACTTTATGAAGCATTTATTTTCACGCTTGTCACCAGCGCAAAAGATTATCTTGTCTTTTCTTCTGGTGATATTCTGTGGCTCCTTGCTACTCAGTCTGCCTTGGGTGCAGACGGCAAGTTCCCAAGCGAGCTATCTGGATCATCTTTTTACAGCTGTCTCGATGGTCTGTGTGACAGGGCTTTTTACTCGATCGGTTGTGGATACATACAATGTCTGGGGGCAGCTCCTTTGCATGTTACTGATTCAGATTGGTGGCTTGGGCATCCTGACCTTTATCGGTTTTTTCACCATGGAAAGTCGGAAAAAGCTCAGCCTCAAGGATCGCCGTATTCTGCGGGATAGTTTTAGTTATGGTCACAATCGTACCTTAGGTCAATTTGTCCGTTCGATTTTTATCACGACTTTTAGTATCGAAGGACTGGGTGCGCTCCTTCTCATGATTCGCTTCATTCCCAAGTTTGGTCTGAGAAAAGGGATTTTTAATTCTATCTTTTTAGCCGTTTCTGCATTTTGTAATGCGGGCTTTGATAATTTTGGCAATGATAGCCTACTAGGCTTGCAGACAGATGTTTTGGTCAATATCACCTTGGCTCTCCTCATCATTACTGGAGGACTGGGTTTTATGGTCTGGTTTGACTTGGCGACTAAATTGGGAGGAAAACAGAAGGGGCTGCACTTTCATACTAAGGTAGTCTTGCTGCTGACTGCTGGTCTCCTTGTTTTTGGGACGGTCACGAGTCTCTGGACGGAGTACAATAATCCTGGAACGATTGGCAATCTTTCCTTTGGCGATAAGCTACTGGTCAGCTTTTTTCAGACAGTCAGTATGAGGACAGCTGGCTTTTGCTTCCATTGATTATACAGCTGCTCGTCCAGTAACCCTGTTTATCTATCTGCTCCAGATGTTTCTGGGAGGGGCTCCGGGTGGTACAGCGGGCGGTCTGAAAATTACGACCTTCCTAGTTCTTTTGCTTTTTGCTCGAAAGGAAATCTTGGGCTTGCCTCATACCAATATGGGACGGAGAACGCTGTCTCCTCAGCTAGTGCAGAAGGCTTTTGTGTGACAGTGATTTTTTTCAGCTGACATTTCTGCTTGGTCTTTTGGCTCTTGGGCTACTGACCGATAGCAGTCATCGTTTTATTTACCTGATATTTGAGACTGTGTCGGCATTGGCTACAGTTGGTGTCACGGCCAATATCACTACCAGCCTCAATACAGCTGGTATGATTGTGATTATGTTGCTAATGTTTATTGGACGGGTGGGGCCGCTGACTCTTATGGTCAGTCTCAACCATTATCAACCGAAGAAGGCTGCAACCTTGCATTACAGCAAGGCGGACATTATGATTGGATAGGAGAAAAGAAATGGCAAATCAAACAGTTGGAATCCTCGGCTTGGGGATTTTTGGACAGAGTATCATTGAGGCTTTGATTTCTCAAGATGTAGAAATCATTGCGATTGATAATCACGAAGAGACAATCAATCAGTATGAAGACATGATTGCCGTTGGTGTGATCGGGGACATTACTGATATGGAGCTTTTAGAGGCGGCAGACGTTGGGTCCTGTGATACGGTCATCGTAGCGACGGGAGAAAGTCTGGAATCCAGCGTCCTAGCGGTCATGCACTGCAAGGCATTGGGCGTTAAAAATGTCATTGCCAAGGTCAAAGATGAAGTAACTCAGCAGGTGCTAGAAAAGGTGGGAGCTGATCTGGTTATTCTGCCTGAAGTGGAGGCTGGTATTTCATTGGCCAAGACTATTCTCTTGAACCATTCGATTGAGGTCTTCCAGCTGGATGACGATGTAGTAGTGGCTGAGTTTGAACTGCCTGCTAGCTGGGTCGGGAAAACGGTCCGTGAAGTAGATGCTCGCAGGCTTTATCATCTTAATATTATCGGCTACCGTCTGACAAAAAATCAGCCTTTGGAAAGCAAGTTTATTCCAGACTTTGTTTGGCCAGAAGGCGTCAGCATTATGGCTGTGACTGATAACCAGCATTTGGATAATTTACGTGAAATAGTGAGTAGCAGCTAGGATAATTCCTCTTCGGTGGGGGCCAACCGATTCTATCTAGGCATTCGGCACCTTTCTATTATATGAAGAAAAAATGGATACATAGGAGCTCTTTCAGGGCTCTTTTTTGAAACCAGTTGCAAAATTTATTATACTATCACTAGAAAAGGAGTGATTTTATGAGCTTAACCAGCCAGATCATTACAGCAGTTTTCCAGATTTGTATAAGGTAGAAGCCTTGAATAATGAAGGTTTCCCAGAAGAGGAAAGGATACCGCTCAGTGAATTTTTACGATATGAGGAACAGGAGGATGCTAATTTTTTCGGCTTTTATCATGAAAAGGAATTTGTTGGTTTTGCCTTTGCCATCTCCAACGCGCAAGCCTTTTATGTTAGTTTCTTTGCTATTATGCCCCACTTGCGCAGCCATGGCTATGGCGGTGAAATCATCGAAAAGCTGGTCAATTTCTATCAGCGAACCATGCTTTTAGAAATCGAGCGCCTAGATGAGCCGTGTGATAATCTTGAACAGCGTCAGGCTCGCTGGGAATTTTATAAAAGCAAGGGTTTCCGCTCGTCGAATGCATTTCTGGAATATGAGGATCTTAGCTTTGAAATTCTTTATCGAGGGGATTCTTTTGACGAAGAAGCCTACCGAGACATTTTCCGCCGAATTCAGGAGGAGAATTATTCGACTTTGAAATCAAACATAGACGTTTCAGCGATTATTAAAAGGAAATTCTCTGGAGCTCAATTGCGATTTTGAGCAATAAAAGATTGCTTTGTTTTTACTAAACGGAGGATAAAATGAGACTCTGGCATCAAGCACTGATTCCCAAGCTTCCCCGTCCGCAACTACTTGGTCAGCATCGGGAATGCTACGCTCTTCGTGGCAATGGCTGGGGCAAGAAACATGCGACCGTTGACTATGTTTTTACGCACTCTCCTTACTTGCTTTATCGCTACCATGAGCTGATTATGGAGGAGATGAGCAAGCGAGGTTATCGTGTGTCTCCAGAATGGCTGGAGCGGGACTATCGTGGCAAGACTTGTCCAGCTTATGTGCATCTGGAAGAAATGGCTGTGGCGAGCCCTATTTACTCCGAGCATGACGCAGCTTACTATGAGGAATGCCTGAAAAATCTCAAAGAAAAAGGCATTGACTTATAAGCTTTTCCGCTGTCTGAGCCAGCTGCCTATCTTGAGAAAAAGCCAGCAAAATGATACAATAAAACGAATAGTAAAAAGATTAACTGGAGTAAAAATGAATTATTTTAATGTTGGTAAAATCGTCAATACCCAAGGTTTGCAAGGTGAGATGCGGGTTTTGTCAGTGACGGATTTTGCAGAAGAGCGTTTTAAAAAAGGTAATACCCTTGCCCTGTTTGACAAGAAGGATCAGTTTGTCATGGATGTGGAGATTGCTAGTCATCGTAAGGTCAAGAACTTTGATATTATCAAGTTTAAGGGCATGTACCATATCAATGACATTGAGAAATTTCGTGATTTTAGCTTGAAAGTGGCTGAAGAGGATTTGTCAAATCTAGAAGATGGAGAATTTTACTACCATGAAATCATCGGTCTTGAAGTCTATGAAAATGACGTTCTTCTTGGTAGGATTAAGGAAATTCTGCAGCCAGGAGCCAATGATGTCTGGGTGGTCAAACGTAAAGGCAAGCGTGATTTGCTTTTACCATACATTCCGCCAGTTGTGCTGGGGATTGACATTGAGCAAGGTCGGGTTGATGTAGAGATACCGGAAGGACTGGACGATGAAAATTGATATTTTGACCCTCTTCCCAGAGATGTTTGCGCCTTTGGAGCACTCGATTGTAGGTAAAGCAAAGGAAAAAGGTCTCTTGGAAATCAACTATCATAATTTCCGAGAAAATGCAGAAAAATCCCGTCATGTAGACGACGAGCCATACGGCGGGGGGCAGGGAATGCTGCTACGGGCTCAACCTATTTTTGATGCTTATGATGCCATTGAAAAGAAGCAACCGCGCGTGATTTTGCTGGATCCTGCTGGTCGGACATTTGACCAAGCCTATGCTGAGGAGCTGTCTAAGGAAGAGGAACTCATCTTCATTTGTGGGCATTATGAAGGCTATGATGAGCGGATCAAGACTTTAGTGACTGACGAGATTTCACTTGGAGACTATGTCCTTACTGGAGGAGAATTGGCAGCTATGACCATGATTGACGCTACTGTTCGCCTGATTCCAGAGGTTATTGGCAAGGAAGCCAGTCATACAGATGACAGTTTTTCGTCTGGGCTCTTGGAGTATCCTCAGTACACTCGGCCCTATGACTATCGGGGCATGGTCGTTCCGGAAGTCCTCATGAGTGGCCATCATGAAAACATCCGCAAGTGGCGTCTCTATGAAAGTCTGAAAAAGACCTATCTAAGACGACCTGATTTGCTGGAACACTATCAAATGACGGCCGAAGAAGAAGCACTGTTAGAAGAGATTCGACAAGCTCAATCTGATTGACAAGCAAGGTTAACTCTTAGAAAGGATATAGGAGTTTTTGCTTTATTTTATACAGAAATGCTCATTATTGTTTGAAAAACCAGCTTATTTTTCTAATAAAACATTTTTGTAACTAAATTGTAATAAAAAAACTATTAAAAGGATACGTTTGCTACTAGTTAATACTAGCGTTTTGTGATAGTATATTACTATGTGGGCTGCTATACCCAGGTTAATTATAGTATGTGAGATTATAAAAAGGAGATTGATTATGGAAAAGAAAATAGGCAAGTCTGTTGTAGCGACTGGTATCGCGGCTACAACTATTATTTCTGGTGGACTGACCCATCAAGTGCACGCGGATGAGTTGGTTGAATCAACTGTGACAGCTCCAAAAGCGACTGAAGTAACTGAGAAACCAGTGACAGCAGCAGATGTAGCTGTTGCCCAAGAAAATGCTGAAGCAGCCAAAGCTAAACTTGATGAGCAAAGATCGATAGTAGATACTGCTAAAACAGAAGCTGAAGATGCAAAAACTAGCGTGAAAGTGGCTGAAGCCGCTGTTGAGACTGCTAAAGAAGTGCAGGCAGAAGCAACAGAAGAAAATGTTGCTAAGGCGGAAGCGGAAGCAAAAACAGCAGAGCAAGAGGTTAGCGCAAAAGACACTGCCGTCCGAGAAGCTGCTGCTAAAGCTGCTAAGGCAGACCAAGCTGTTAAAGATCAAGCGAATACTATTAAGGCGAGCCAATCTCTGGTAGATATTGCCGAGACTGAATTGAAACATGCTAAAACACCACTTAACTCAGAGGAGCAAGCTGTAGCAACTGCTAAGAGCCAGCAAAGTCAAGCACAGACCGCTTTAGACAATGCAAAAACTGAGTTGACAAAGGCAGAGCAAGCAGCGTCTTCTGCTCCACAAGTGCAGGCTGAAATCCAGAATAAAATCAATCAGGCAAAGGCATCTTTGAGCCAAACCAATCAAGCTATCAGCTCTCTTGAAGCGCAAATTCCGGCTGCAGAAAAAGCAGCAGCAACAGCTCCTGTTGACCTTCGCAATACGACTTATTCCCAATTTTTAGAAAATGTTCGTAACAATGCGGCTAATCAAGAAATTCGTGATGCTGCTAACAATGCACTTGCTGTTTACCAACGTGGTCAAAATGAATTTGGTATCTCAGTTAATTCGGACCCAACCAGTCCAGCTAGTCTAGAAAATAACCTTCAAGCTTTGGAGTTGGTGAAGGCGATTAATGCTTACCGTCGTAATGCTGGCTTACAAGAGTTGTTGGTTGATCCGTATGCGAATGTGGCTAGTCAGATTCAGACTATCTACTTTGAGCGCAATAACTGGCACATGGGCAAGCTGATTGGTAACGAAAATGTGGCGATTAGCTTTGACCCACAAGGAGCTGTCAATTTCTGGCACAAAGAAAAAGAAAAGTATCAAGAGATTGCGGCGCAATATGGACTGCCTACTGATGAAACTCAGATTGATGCTAATGCTATCTATATGAGAGTTGGAGCAAATATTTTTGCTCAGATTGGTCACTATGTGCAGATGATGGACAATAAAGCCAATGCTATCTCAGCTGCTTATGATAAACATCCAAATCAATGGGGCACTCCTCATGGTACATCCGAGGTTGGTTTCCATCACATTAGCAACTTTGACCAGCGTGTTAATAATGGTACGTTGCTGACTGTTGCTGCTATGGAGCAGTTGTTGCGTGCTGGTGGTGGTCGTTCTGCAGGTTCTAACGCTAATGTTACAGCACTTAAGAATCAATTAGCTGAACTTAAGGCTCAAAAAGTTGGTCAGGAATCAGCTATCAATATCCTAAATGCTCAATTAGCTGATGCTCAAAGACAGCGGCAGCTCAAATTGCAGCAGTTGAAGCAGCTCGTCAGAAGGTAGCAACTGCTGAAAATAATCTAGCCTTGACCAAACAAAATGTTGCCCTTAAGCAGGAAGCTCTCGACAGAGCGACAGCTAAGATTGCAGCAAACCTAGCACCTTATCAGACTAACTTGAGCAATGCTCAGACAGTTCTAGCGGCAGCTAAGGATAAGTTGGCAGAACTTCAGTCTGCTCAAGAAGCTGCAAAGCTAATTTGGGAACTGCTCAAGAGGACTTCATGGCTGCTCAAAAGACATTAGCAGCAGCTAAAAAGAAAGTTATTGACCTTCAGAATGCTCCTCAGTTACTTGCAGAAGCAGAGCGGGAGTTGGCAGAAGCGCAGCTTGATTATGAAGCTAAACAAGCAATCTTAAATCAAGAGACTGCAACTTTAGCTGTTCTTGAGGAATCCTACAACAGTCTTCAAGCGAATTATGAAACTCTCTTGAATATCTTGAATCAAGCAGCTCTCCTGTATGGAAATGCTCTGAATAGTAACTATCGCTCAGGTGAAGATAAACAGACTCTAACTGCTGTAAAAGGCGGAGCTGCTGGTCCAGGTGCAGAGGATGAATCTAAGAAAGATTCAGATGCTAAGACTGCAGAAGTTCATGCGAACACTCGTGAAGTCAAAGGAGCAACTACAGGTGCTGTTCAAGCGGCAGGTAGTGACGTATTCACTGATTTTGTTGTAAATCCTGCAGCTCAACTTGCTAGCGTGGCTACAACTGCTGATAAGGCTCCAACAGTTCCTGCTATTCTGCCAAATACTGGTTCAGAAGCAGAACGCCTTGCAATTTTTGGTATGGCACTTGGTGCAGCTGCCTTTTTGGGAACCAACAAACGCCGTCGTAGAGACGAAGATTATAATTAAAGAAATACAAAATGAGCCTGGAATAATTTCCAGACTCATTTTTTGTCCAAGTTAATAAGTAATCTCATATAAAAGGGATGAGGAGTTAAGTTCCATATTTTCTAAGAAAGATAAAAACTTCCGATTTAAATTGTCGGAAGTTTTTGATATACATATTAGATTCTATTTGACCGCTCCACCTGTTACACCTTCTACGTAGTATTTCTGCATGAAGATGAAGAGAAGAGTGATTGGGATAGCGATGATAATCGCTCCAGATGTGAAAGGCAAGAACCATTTATTGATGGCGTCCTTATTAAGCATTTGGAAAAGTCCTAAAGCCACTGTGTATTTTTCCTTGACATCGCCTAGGATGACAGAGGCAAAGATAAAGTCGACCCAAGGTCCCATGAAGGCCATAAGCGCTGTGTAAACGATAATCGGTTTTGAAAGCGGTAGTGTAATAGTCCGGAAAATTTGGAAGCGAGTCGCTCCGTCGATCATAGCGGATTCGTCCAAAGAATATGGGATAGTATCAAAGAAACCTTTAGCAATATAGAAGCCTAGAGCTGCCCCAGCCGAATAAACTAGAATCAATGAAGTCAAAGTTTGCGTCAAATTGAGTGCTTTCAAGATGTAGTAAACCGCAATCATAGACATGAAGCCTGGGAACATGTTAAGTACCAGAGCCAGCTTGAGGAAACGATTTTTATGCTTGAATTTGATACGGCTGAGTGAGTAAGCCATCCCCACAGTAATCAAAGTAGACAGGATGCAGGTCGCTGTTGCAACAATCAGGGTATTCATAAACCACTGAACAAAAGGATATGTGTTGTTATTAAACAGTCTGATATAGTTGTCAAGAGTATAGGTCTTAGGGAAGAAGTAAGGGACTGCATTAGAGCCTTCACCACGGAAGCTGGTCAGAAAAATCCAGATAATCGGTGTAAGCCAGATAAATGCTAGAACAGCCAGTAAGACATAAATCCCTAATAAACTGAGTTTTTTTCTATTTTTCATTATTTAGCAGTTCCTTCCTTGAATGATGCGGATCTAGTATAGGCTAAGAGACTGAAGGCTGCAGAGATTGCAAATATCAGGATACCGATAACAGATGCCAGATTGTAGTCCTTGGCTGAAACGGTCAGTTTATAGAGCCAGGTAACCAAGAGGTCAGTTGAGCCTGCCTGATAGTAGGAAGAGTTAGTAGGTCCACCACCTGTCAGGAAGTAGATAACGTTGAAGTTGTTGATGTTCCCGATAAACTGCTGAATGAGTGATGGCGCCATAATCAAGAGAATTTGAGGGAAAGTAATGCTCTTGAAGATTTGAAGCTTGCTAGCTCCATCAATCTCAGCAGCTTCGATTTGCTCGCTAGGTAGGTTCATGATAATCCCAGTCGCTACCAGCATGGTAAATGGAATACCAATCCACATATTTACAAGGATGATTGAGAACTTAGCCCAAACAGGATCACTTAGGAATGGAATTGGATGCTGAATGAGATGGAGGCTTTGCAATAATCCGTTCAAAGGTCCATTGTCATTCAGGAAATTACGCATCAAGAGCAGGGATACGAATTGGGGTACAGCAATAGTGATAACGAAGAGTGTCCGCCAAACTTTCTTGTACTTGAGGCCTTTGGTATTGAGCAAGAGAGCCAAAACGATACCGAAGAAGAAAGTAGTAGCTGTCGCAGCAACCGCCCAAATCAAGGTCCAGCCTAAAAGTGGGAAGAAGGTGCTAGCCATGCGACCTGAGAAAACATCACCGAAGCTAGAGAAGCCAACCCAGTCAAAGAGTGACTTAGGAGCTGGATGCTTATGGTCAAAGTTAGTAAAGGCCAAACAAATCATATAGATCAGAGGCAGGATGGTAAAGAGCAGTACTCCAATGAGAGGAATGCTCATTAGGCCCATGTGGAAGCGGCCGTCAGCCAGCGTCTTGAAGTCTTCAACGAAGTTAGGAATTTTCTGACCGGACTGCTTGAGAGCCATTAAGTGACGAGCACTTTTCAGGTTACACCAGTAGATGTAGGCGAAGACTGCACAGAAGATAAGAGAAGCAAGTCCAAAAATCAGCATCAGCATAGAGTTGTCACCGGCTACTTGAACGGTGATTTCCAAGCCGTTAACTTTTTTGATAGCTTCTCCCTGCTCTTGAGTCCCCAATGTAATCATGCCGCCAATAGCTGGTATGATTTGGACTGCAAAAGCAATCAGGAAAGCAATTTCTGAGAAGAGGAAGAGCAGCCCCTTGATAAATTGTTTGTTTACAAGGTTGCTCAGTCCCATTACCAGAAAAGAGAGTTTGACATCCCAGGTTCCTTCTTTAAAGACCTGAACCATGGATGCATTGTCATAGGATGACTGAGTCATAGTATTCTCCTTATATTTACAAAGAAAGAAGTGAGGAGGCTGCCCTCCTCACTTCAATGCTTATTTTTATTCGTTTGAGGATTATTTAGCTGCTGCTTAAATCTTTATCAAACTGTTGTAATTTTGCGAGGTATTGATCTTCACCAAATTTACCGTTGTAAGCATCGCTGAGGATTGCAGCACTTTCAGTCCAGAAGACAGACATTTGGCTAAGTTTAGGCATAACTGTTGTGTAGGTATCAGAAGATCCCATTGTGATAACAGCTTGTGCCAAGGCATCTTTCTTCACATCTTCAGACTCTTGTACTTCTTTGTTAGCTGGGATGATGTGACGTCCTTCAAACTTGAATTGGTTTTCTTGGCTTTCTTTGCTAGTAAGCACTTGAGCCAGTTTGTAGCTTGCTGCGATACGGTCAGTGTCGCCGTTTGAAGGTGTTTGGTTAACTGCGTAAAGTTTTACACCGAGGAAGGCTTTTTGTTGAACGTCTTGTCCACCGATGTTAACAGTTGGGTAAACAGAGATACCAAGGTTGTCTTTGCCGACAGCTTTTTCAGCAGCTGCGTAGTCCCATGGGCCTGATTGGAAAGCGTCAACTGAACCATCTTCAAATTTAGCAAGAAGGTTAGAAGCATCTACGTTTACAAAACCGCTGTTATTCTTTTGAGCTGCGATGAACTTCAGAACGTTCACACCGGCTTCGTTACCCCAGTTTGTTCCGTCTACTTGCTCACCATCTTTACCAAAGAGAGTGTCGCCAACAGAAAGGAAGAGTGGAGCAGTGATGTATCCATTAGCCTCTTTCAAGTTTCCACCAAATTTAGCTTTAGAAGTGATGGTTTCATAAGACTTAACATCATCAGCGGAAAGCTTTGATTTGTTATAGTAGGTTACTTGTGATTCGATACCGTATGGGAAAGCATAAGTTTTGCCTTTGTATTGAGCACCAATTGCTGCTTGTTCAGTATCGTTTTTCTTGACTTCTTCTGCCATATTAGAAGGAACCTCTTGAATAGCTCCAGCTTCAACTAATTTACCTAGTTGGTCGTGTGGCAGAGAGAAAACATCGGCAGCAGTACTAGCATCTTTTGTCAGATTTTCCTGAGCGTTTGGATCTTCCATTTCGACTACGTCAACCTTGTAGCCTGATTCTTTCTCGAACTTGCTAACTGTATCAGAGTAAGAATCTTTCGCACCAGTTGGTACCCAAAGTTTCAAGGTCTTGCTATCTGCTTTAGAAGAAGAGCTCTCCTTGCTGCTATTTGAGCTACAAGCTGCTAAGAGAGTTCCTGCAGCCAGCAAGCTGACACTGCCCAATACTACTTTTTTCCATGTTTTCATTCCTATTTCCTCCCGGAATTTTTATTTACAATCCTATTATGCAACCGTTTGCAATTTTTGTCAAGTCTTTTTTTGAAATTTTTTTAAAAAAATATTAATTTTTTTCTAAAATTTTTTTCTATTTTATTTCTGTTTATTTAATCAAAGCCTATTAAAATGGCTGTGCAATCGCTTGCTTGATTTTTTTACTTAGAAAAGCGCTTTATTATGAAGAGAATATTGTCTCATTCGCAATATTTTTTTGATACTTGCAAGAAGATATAAAGACAAGTTAAAGTTCAGTATTACCTATGAAAAGAATCAAACTTATGATTTTCTAATAATCTAGTGTCTACCTGTTGAATGCTTCCCTTTTCTGCTATAATAGACCTATGAACAAGCTAATCCAATCAAAGCTGGAACTGTTGCCGACCAGTCCCGGCTGTTACATTCACAAAGACAAAAACGATACCATTATTTATGTTGGCAAAGCCAAGAATCTGCGCAACCGGGTTCGTTCTTATTTCCGTGGTAGTCATGATACCAAGACGGAGGCTCTTGTTTCTGAGATTGAGGATTTTGAGTTTATTGTCACCGAGTCTAACATTGAGGCTTTGCTTCTGGAAATCAATCTAATCAAGGAAAACCAGCCCAAGTACAATATCATGCTCAAGGACGATAAGTCCTATCCATTTATCAAGATTACTAACGAAACCTATCCACGCCTAATCATCACGCGCCAAGTCAAAAAGGACGGTGGACTTTATTTTGGTCCTTATCCGGATGTCGGTGCGGCCAATGAAATTAAGCGTCTTTTGGATCGACTCTTTCCTTTCCGCAAGTGTACAAATCCGCCTGAAAAGGTCTGCTTTTACTACCATCTGGGGCAGTGCAAGGCTCACACTATTTGCCAAGTAGACAGCCAGTATTTCAAAGAGCTGGCTCAGGAGGTAGCTGCCTTTCTCAAGGGACAGGATGACCAGATTATTGAGGATTTGCGGGGGAAAATGGCTAGCGCAGCGCAAACTATGGAGTTTGAAAAGGCAGCTGAGTACCGCGACTTGATTCAGTCCATTGGCACCTTACGAACCAAGCAGCGGGTCATGGCCAAGGATTTGCAGAATAGGGATGTCTTTGGCTACTATGTGGACAAGGGCTGGATGTGCGTACAGGTTTTTTTTGTCCGCCAGGGCAAGCTAATCGAACGTGACGTCAATCTTTTTCCTTATTACAATGATCCGGACGAGGATTTCTTGACCTATATTGGACAATTTTATCAGGAAAAATCCCATCTCAAGCCCAATGAAATTTTGATTCCGGCAGATATTGATGAAGAAGCTGTCCGAGCCATCGTGGATACCAAGGTGCTTAAGCCGCAGCGTGGTGAGAAGAAGCAGCTGGTCAATCTGGCTATCAAAAACGCCCGAGTCAGTCTCCAGCAGAAATTTGACCTCTTGGAGAGATCTATTGAAAGACTCAAGGGGCTATTGAAAATTTAGGGCAGCTCCTTAACATTCCACCGCCTGTTCGTATTGAGTCTTTTGATAACTCCAACATCATGGGGACCAGTCCTGTATCAGCTATGGTGGTCTTTGTCAATGGTAAACCAAGCAAGAAGGACTATCGCAAGTATAAGATCAAGACTGTCGTAGGACCCGATGACTACGCCAGTATGCGCGAGGTCATCAAGCGGCGCTATAGTCGGGTGATTCGGGATGGACTGACTCCGCCTGATCTGATTGTCATTGACGGTGGACAGGGGCAGGTTAATGTCGCTAAAGAAGTTATCCAGGATCAGCTGGGACTAGATATTCCCATCGCTGGACTGCAAAAAAATGACAAGCACCAGACCCATGAATTGCTCTTTGGTGACCCTCTGCGGGTTGTAGAATTATCCCGCAATTCGCAGGAATTTTTCCTGCTTCAGCGTATCCAAGATGAAGTCCACCGCTTTGCTATTACCTTCCACCGCCAGCTCCGGTCTAAGAATTCCTTCTCATCGCAGCTGGATGGCATTGAAGGCTTGGGACCAAAGCGCAAGCAAAATCTTATGAAACACTTCAAATCTCTAACCAAGATTAAAGAAGCCAGTGTCGACCAAATCGTCGAAGTCGGCGTACCACGAGCAGTGGCAGAAGCAGTGCGGGAGAAGTTGAATCCAGTAGACCAGCAGAAAACTTCCTTGCCTGAAGTGGCAGAGCCGCAGGTGGAATTAGAATAGAGAAATTACATATGAAGACCATTTAAGTATTCTTTCATGGTATCATAGACAAGCTATATATTAGAAGGATAAGGGATAAACATGGCAAAGAAAATTGAAAATAGACTTTTTAGTGGTAAGAATATCTATGATTACTTTAGCAAATCTTGGAATAGTAAGAGAGGCACTCATTTGAGAGACAGACTTAGCAGTATTTTGAAACGTCATAAATACTTAATTGCTCTCCTACTTATTGTCCTTTTATTGTTTATCATGTCGTGGCTTATTGATGAAAAACCAAATAGAGTTGAGAGCTTATTTAAAAAAATCGGATTTATATTTTTTTGTTCTTATTTTATTTAATTATTCTATTGGATATTATAATCAAAAACTATGGAATATTGGAAAAAAATAACAAAATTCTTCAAAAAAATATAGAGAAAAGAAAGAGATTAATCATTTTTTTCTTTCTATTCACGAGAGTCGAGTGCAGAAAATTTAGAAATCAGATTATTGACTTATATTATTGTTCCCTTGCTTATCACGAAGATTATTATGTATTTTATTAACGATTTAAATTTTAGTTTGGCCAATGATTTATCCACTTTTTATAATTATTTCCTACTAGTTTTTTTGATAAATGGTCTGATTCACTGTTTTTTTAGTATCATAAGATTTTGCATTATTACTTGTAAGTTTTATTAGTTGTATCTCATTACCCTTTGTTTTAGAATACAATGATATACAAGCAGATTCTCGGTTTTATTCTAGGAAAAAAATAAGAAACAAACTCTTTCCTATTCTATTAAAAGTTTTTTTCTTCTGGTAAGTTTTGTATTTGTTTTATTTATTTCAATCGTAGCTGTCGTAATGGTATTCAGTAAACTAGGAGATCATAATGGTAGCATCTTAAAAAGCAATTTATTATGCTTCGATTATTGGATTGCAAAAAAATGGTTCGAGGATGGATTGAAAAAAATATTTCATGATAAAAAGGAACAAAAAAATTGCTATTGTTTCAATTTTTGTAATGATTATTGTTTTTTCACCTTTATCTTTTGAACAATTAAGTAATGTCGCTGATTCTGGGGTTTATTATGAATTCAAACAAGATAAGTTTCATAATATATTATTAAACAGAAATCCCTCTTTTGCTATTTCAAAAAAATGACAAAAATGAATGGATTATCTATGATTTATTATCCACAAGTAACGAATCAACTACTAGGTATGAATTAGTTAATCAGGATTTTGAAGACGTTGTAAAAAAATTGGAAATTAAGAATTATGGTACCTGTTCCACAAAAGACCTAATGACTTAAGATTCTTTATAAAATCTGGAACTATGGATTATGTCTATCTTCTGGATAAAAGCAGAGAGGGTAGATAATGTAAATAAAGTCAAAATTGAGAAAAATTAAAATAATAAATGAAACATATTAACAAGAGTAGAAGCAATTCAAAAAAACCTCTGCAAACTCTTACAAAAATATGATAGAATGAAGCTAGTATATTTAGAAAAGGATACGACTTATGAAATTTCTCGAACTCAATAAAAAGCGTCATGCGACCAAGCATTTTAATGGCAAGCCTGTGGATCCAAAGGATGTTCGCACAGCCATTGAAATTGCAACGTTGGCACCCAGTGCTCACAATAGCCAGCCCTGGAAGTTCGTTGTGGTGCGGGAGCGTAATCAGGCTCTAGCAGAGACAGCTTTCGGTGGAAATGTGGACCAGATTAAGGAAGCACCAGTGACCATTGCCCTCTTTACGGATACAGATTTGACCAAGCGGGCTCGCAAGATTGCGCGTGTGGCTGGAGTTAAGAATTTCTCTGATGAGCAACTCCAGTTTTACATGCAGAATCTGCCAGCTGAGTTTGCTCGCTATAGTGAACAGCAAAAGAGCGATTATTTAGCTCTCAACGCTGGTCTGGTGGCCATGAATCTTGTTCTGGCTCTGACTGACCAAGGTATCGGATCTAACATTATCTTAGGTTTCGATAAATCAAAGGTTAATGAGGTTTTGGAAATTGATGAGCGTTTCCGTCCAGAACTCTTGATTACTGTTGGTTATACTGATGAAAAACTAGAACCTAGTTATCGTTTGCCAGTTGATGAAATCATTGAGAAACGTTGATATAGTTATATTTACGATTTAATCCATAGTTTTATCGATTTAAATCGAATTGGAAATTGGGGTAAAATAATGACAATTGATTTTAAAGCAGAAGTTGAAAAACGAAGAGAAGATCTCTTAGCTGACCTGTTCAGTCTTTTGGAAATCAACTCAGAACGAGATGATTCCAAAGCTGATAATGAACATCCTTTTGGACCTGGACCTGTTCAAGCTCTGCATAAGTTTTTAGAGATCGCTGAGCGTGATGGCTATGAAACAAAGAATGTGGACAATTATGCTGGTCACTTTACTTTTGGTGAGGGTACTGAAGAACTTGGGATTTTTGCCCACATGGATGTAGTCCCTGCCGGGAGTGGCTGGAATACAGATCCTTACAAACCTGAAATTATTGATGGTAAGCTTTATGCGCGTGGTTCGTCTGATGATAAAGGGCCAACCATGGCTTGTTACTACGGTTTGAAAATCATCAAAGACTTGGGCTTGCCAGTATCGAAGCGCGTGCGCTTTGTGGTGGGGACAGACGAGGAATCAGGTTGGCAAGACATGGACTATTATTTCAAGCATGTTGGTTTGCCTGAGCCAGACTTTGGTTTCTCACCAGATGCAGAATTTCCAATCATTAATGGTGAAAAAGGGAATATCACAGAATATCTCCACTTTGGTAACAGTAATGATGGCAGCTTTAAACTAAAGAGCTTCACTGGCGGACTTCGTGAGAATATGGTGCCAGAATCAGCGACAGCTATTTTTACAGCACCTGTTGATGCAGCAGAATTGGATGCTAAATTACAAGACTTTGCTGCTACCCACAAGGTTTCAGCTAGTCTGAAAGAAAACGGCGATGCTCTTGAAGTGACAGTCATTGGGAAATCAGCTCATGGTTCTACACCAGAGGATGGTATCAACGGAGCAACTTATTTAGCTCTCTTCCTCAACCAATTTGACTTTGCTGGTGACGCCAAGGCTTATTTGGAAGTTGCGGCTCAAGTTCTGCACGAGGACTTTACAGGTGAGAAGTTAGGAATTGCTTATACAGATGCTAAAATGGGTGCTCTCAGCATGAATGCTGGTGTTTTCCATTTTGACAGTGCCAAGGCTGACAATACTATTGCTCTGAACATCCGTTACCCGCAAGGAACTGATCCGAAAACAATTAAGGCTGGTCTTGAAAAAGTTGCTGGTGTTGTGTCAGTGAGCTTGTCTGAGCATGGGCATACTCCGCACTATGTACCAGCGGATGATGAGTTGGTAGCAACTCTTTTGAGTGTTTATGAAAAACAAACAGGTCTTAAAGGACATGAGCAAGTCATTGGTGGTGGAACTTTTGGCCGTCTTTTGAAGCGCGGTGTGGCTTTTGGTGCTATGTTCCCAGACTATGTCAACACCATGCACCAAGCCAATGAATTTACAGACGTAGAAGACCTTTTCCGTGCTGCGGCCATTTACGCGGAGGCTATCTACGAACTAATCAAATAAAAAAGAAGAACTCATTTGGCCTTGCTGGATGAGTTTCTTTGCAAGGAGCTGTCATGCAAACAATAGAGGATATTGCCAAGGCCATCATGGCTGATCCAGAAAATCAGAAATTTACGGATCTAGGAATCAAGCCGCTTTTTGCGGCACCAAAGAATGCTCGGATTAACATTGTTGGTCAAGCGCCGGGGCTGAAAACTCAGCAGGCAGGGGTTTACTGGAAGGACAAGAGTGGTGACCGGCTAAGAGAATGGCTGGGTGTCAATGAAGAGACTTTTTATAATTCTGGCTACTTTGCGGTTTTGCCCATGGATTTTTATTTTCCTGGACATGGGAAGTCTGGAGATTTACCACCTCGAAAGGGCTTTGCGGACAAATGGCATCAGCCGATTTTAGAGCTTTTGCCAGATATTGAGCTCACTATTCTGATTGGACAATATGCGCAGAAATACTATCTGCATCAAAAAGGAAATATCAAGCTGACCGAGACGGTTCAGCATTATCAAGACTACCTGCCTGACTTTTTCCCTTTGGTCCACCCATCGCCCCGCAACCAAATCTGGATGGCTAAAAATCCTTGGTTTGCAGAGCAGGTTGTGCCAGACTTGCAAGCGTTGGTGCAAAAGATTATTCATCAATAAAGGAGAAAAACTATGGATGCTTATCAACAAGTAGCTAACAAGTTGCAAGAGTTGGGGATCACCTTTGATGTGGTGGAGCACCCACCTGCATTTACGACAGAGCAGGCAGATAGCTATATTGAAGGCATGGAGGGTGTTCGGACTAAGTCCATGTTTTTGACCAACAGGAAGAAAACTCAGTATTATCTTCTAATTATGGATGACAAGAAGAGTCTGGACATGGATTTGTTTAAAGAGCTGGTTTCAGCCAATCGTATTCGTATGGCTTCAGCAGATTCTCTCTTTGAAAAAATGCAGCTGCCTCCAGGAACTGTATCGCCTTTTGGTCTGCTTAACAATGAGGAGAAGGACATTCATGTTTATTTCGATAAAGAGATCATCAACGAAGACCGCATGACTTTTCATCCTAATACCAATGAAAAGACCATCTTTGTCTCTACAACAGATTTGTTTAAATTCTTGCAAGATTTAGGTTATTCTTACCAAGTTCTTGAGCTTTAACTAACTGTTTTGCTGTGATAGAGGAGCAATATCTAGCTGCTCTTTCGGGTGGTCGAACCTAGCGTCTTGTACCTCTATCTTGATCTTGAATGAAGGAAGTATCCAGCAACTTGGTTTCCCTCAGGAGATTCTCCAACAGTCGGCTGATGAGTTTTTCAAAGAACTATTAGATCTTGCAAGAGTAGCTGACTGATTTTTTGGAAAGTCTAAGCTTAGAATGCTAAACTTTTAAGAAAGCGAGGTGATTCTATGGAAACGATGAAAGCTATAGTCATTTACGAAGCAGGTGGTCCAGAAAAGCTTCTGCTGGAAGAAAGACCGATTCCAGAACTTCAAGAAGGCTGGACCTTGGTCAAGGTTAGAGGATTTGGAATTAACCACTCAGAGATTTTTACTCGTGATGGTTTATCACCTAGTGTCGCCTTCCCTCGTATTTTAGGCATTGAGTGTGTTGGCCAAGTTGCCGAGACGACTCGAACAGATATAGAGGTCGGCCAGAAAGTGGTTTCCATTATGGGTGAAATGGGGCGAGCTTTTGACGGTTCTTATGCTGAGTATGTTCTCCTGCCGAACGACCAAATTTATACAGTCGAGACCAACCTGACCTGGACTGAGCTGGCAGCAGTGCCAGAGACCTATTATACTGCTCTAGGCTCTATGAAAAATCTGCGCATTGAGCCCAATGACAAGATTTTGGTTCGGGCTGCCACTAGCGGTGTCGGTTTGGCCTTTGCTCGTCTGGTCAAGGCACAGTTTCCAGACACACATATCGTGGGCTCGGTCAATAGCGGTTCCAAACAGTTTCTACTCAAGCACCAAGCCTACGACGATATCATTATAGACCAGGATGGCCGACTGGAAACAGAGGAGAAGTTTGATAAAATTCTGGAGTTGGTCGGTCCGGCAACTGTCAAGGATTCTTTTGACCATATCGCAGAGGGCGGGATTATCTGTGTGACTGGCCTCTTGGGTGGCCAGTGGGAGCTGAATGGTTTCAACCCAATTGAGGAAATTAAAAATAACAGTTTTCTAACAAGTTTTCACTCAGCTCATGTGAGCCAAGATTTGATGGATGAATTATTTGACTACATTGACCGCTATCAGGTCAATGTTACACCAAGGCGTGTCTTTTCCTTAGAGCAGGTGCCCAAAGCTCATGCATTTATCGAAGGGACGGCAGGTTTTGGAAAAATCGTGATTATGAATGAATAGGAGAAAAAGAATGCAAAAATTAGCGCGAAAGATTTATATGACAAATTGCAGGCAGAAGAACTGCGGTTGATTGACGTTCGCGAGGTGGACGAATTTACAGCTGGACATGTCTCTGGAGCTCAGAATCTGCCTCTCAGCAGCTTGGCGGAGAATTATGGACAATTAGATAAAAAAATCCCCTACCATATCATCTGCCAAAAAGGCGGCCGTTCAGCGCGTGCCTGCGAATTTTTGGAAGCTAAGGGTTACCAAGTAACTAATGTTGAAGGAGGAGTCGAAGCTTTTCCTGCTAAATTGACGATATGACAAGCGATTAAGAAGAGCAAATGCCGGAATAGATTGAATTTCCGGCCCTTTTTTTGTATACTATAGTAGTATAATAATTTATAGATAGGAGATATTTTATGTCAAAACAAGATTGGCTTGAATATTTTGAGGCCGTTAATGGACGCTCGGCTACAGAGGAAGAAATTGCTCAAGCTTTGGCTGCTGGAGAATTTGTTGAGGCTGAACAGGTAAGTGCGGAGCAAGCTCTTAGTGACGCTAGCCCAGCTTCATCAAGTTTTGAACAGCCTCAACAAGAAGCTCAAACAGTTGAAACACAATGTCAACCACAAAACTTTCAACAACCTTTTGCTCAACAGTACCAGGAAGCTCCACAGCAACAAGCGAATCCAAATCAATTTGCGAATCAGGGACAAGCATATCAGCAACCAGGATTTCAGCAAGCGAGCCCCTTTGCTGGCCAGCCTCAGTCTTCTGGTCCGCAAGCTTATCAGAACAACCCGCAGCAAGGACAGTTCAATTCACAAGTACCTCAACAAGGACCGCAGGCTTATTACAGTCAACAACCTCCTCAGCCCAATGAGTTTTCTAAAACAATGAAAGGTTTCTGGACTTGGCTTGTTTCAGCTTGGAAATCACCGACATCTGAAGTTGAGAGCAGTAAGGTGAATGGCTACCTATCTTTAGGTTTGACAGTGTTCTTTTTTGCTATTGTAGCAAACTACAACATTTTCAGTACTATTGGTATCATGAGTTTTGGTATGTATAATGGACCGACTTTTAATTTCAAAATCTTCTTTGTTTCACTGATAGCAGCGGCTCTCTTCCTTTTTTCTATTATTTTAGGTGGTTTTGTTGTGAAGCGTTTGGTCTACCAGGATAGAAGTTTTACCTTTAATAAGGCTTTTGATTGGTACGGTCGACTTTATGCTATTGTTCTTCCATTTATTGCTGTTTCAGCTCTGTTTGCTCTGTTGGGTATTATTCATTTATCTCTGTTCTTCACATGGATTGGTCTTTTGTTAGTCGGAGTTGGAGCGACCTTTGCTTTGATTTATTCCAAGACAAACAACTCTATGGATCCTTTTTATAAATACCTATTGGCCATTATTGTCAATGGTGTGATTACAATTTTCTTCTCTTTCATCGCTTTTTCTCTACTAACTAGTATCGCAATGATGTAATCTTGGAGGAGATTTATGGCAACAAAAGAAAAATGGGTTGATCTCTTTGAAAAAGTAATTGGTCGAAAACCAACTGCAAGTGAGTTCCAAGCCGGCAAACAATCTAACTTTGATCCAAAAAAGATTAAGGAGATTGCAGGCGAAGCAGGGGAAGCAACCACAGATACTTCGTCAGTAGAAAATACTACTGATGAAGCTTCTGATAATCAAGATATTGTTCAGGAGACACCTTCTGAAGATTCTGTCACAGAAGAATCGATTCAATCATCTTTCCAAGATGAGAAGCAAGGCGCGTTTGAATCTAGCCAATATGAAGAACTTCGCCAGAATTGGCTGCAAGCTTTTGAAAATAATATTGGTCGAAAACCTACCAAAGAAGAATTTGCAGAAGCTAAGAGTCAAGGATTCTCTAACTTGCCTATTCGATCTGAACTGCTCGACTCGCAATTACCACAGAAACCGGTAAAAAAGGCTAAAAAGAGAATATCAAAGAAGCAAGCAATCATGATTGGGGCTCCAACCATTTTAGTTGCCGCTTTGATTGGAGCATTCTTCTATCTAAACTCTATAACTGGAGTTAAAGTGGTCACAGACCATTTTGCCAAAGCGGTCTCTAGTAAAGACTTTGATGAAGTGGCAAGTCTTCTCTCTACTCAATCCGATAAGTGGACACGTGCTGAAGCAAGAGCACTGGTTGAGCATCTAGAGAGTCAGGAGATTAATCTCGAAACTGAGCTCGATAACATTGTTGAGTCAAATGGTAAGTCTGCTTATATTGATGACAACAATAATAAGATTTTAGGTGTTACTGAAAAGAGTAAGAAATTTGGTATTTTCCAGGAATATCAAATGGTTTCCTATCCAGTCAAAGTTAAAGTCAATACAAATTTGGATAATGCTACCATTAAACCTGGTGAGAAAAAAACTATTACTCTTAAGAAAAATACAGACACTGAATTGGGTGAATATCACTTCATCAAACAAGATTTTACTCTCAAAGGTAAGACGGATGTTGGAGATGTAGAGAGTAAGGTTCAGCTTGATTTAGCTACAGCTAAGGATAATGAAATCAAACTGGATCTCAAGTCTGAAAAGAAACAGCTAAAAATTACTATGCCTTCTGAAACTTCAAAAGCAACAGATATTAAATCGTTGTTAATGGTAAAGAAAGTGGTAGCAGTTTGACCCCTGAGTTGCAGCTTGTTCCTTATCAAGAACTTGAAATTTATGCTAAGTTTACTATCTCTGATACTACCTTTACTACCAATAAAGAGACAGTGATTGTGGAAGATGATACCACGAATGTGAAATTATCTCTTCCTAAGGAAGTAATTTCTAAGATTAGAGAAAAGAACGAAGAGACGAAAAAGGTTGAGGCTCAAAAGGCAAAAGTCTCTACTTTCCTTAATGACTACCGCAGTGCTGTTTTCAGCTCTGTTTCTAACAGAAGCAACAACTATTCTCAATACTACGATACCTCTAGTGCAGTATATCGAGAAATGGTTGAGTGGACCACTGGTGGTGGTGTTAAGAAAGCAAAAATTAACTATTATGAGCCAGGAGCTTTGGATATCCGCGAAATCAAGGAAGAAAATGGTTCCTATATCGTGACAACATATGAGGACTATACAGTCCACTATGTCGATAACACTCCAAATAGTGTAAATCGTAAAAATAAGACTTACTACTTGAAGCCTAGTGGGGATTCTTTTGTAATCTATAATCTTGAAGTTTCAGAAGGTTGATATTATGACAATGAAATACAGTAAACTAATTTTTCTTGCAGCATCTGTTCTTGTTCTAGGCGCGTGTTCGTCTGGTAAAGACACTACTGGAGATAGCTCTGATAAACAAGCGGCTAGCTCAACTAGTACAGTTAAGAAACAAGATGCTGAAAAAGATAAAAAGTCTAGCCAAGATACGGCATCAGAAAGCACTGATACTAAAAAGGAGCAAAATCACGAGGACAAAACTCTTGATCAAAATGTTTCTTATAACGGCAGCTACTACAGTGTCAAAGGGAAATATGATGAGATTCTTGTTGTCAATAAACATTATCCTTTGTCTGCTTCCTATAACCCAGGTGAGAATGCGACTGCTAAAGCAGAATTGCTTAAACTGATTGCAGACATGCAGGCACAAGGCTATGCCATCAGCGACCAATACAGTGGTTTCCGTAGCTATGATACTCAGACAGAACTCTATCAAAACTATGTTAATCAGGATGGTAAGGCAGCTGCAGACCGTTATTCGGCTCGGCCAGGCTACAGCGAGCACCAGACTGGTTTGGCATTTGACTTGATTGACAAGAATGGTAATCTCGTACAAGAAGCTGGAGCAAGTCAGTGGCTTTTAGACAACGCCTATAAATACGGTTTTATCGTTCGCTATCTAGAGGGTAAGGAAGGTTCAACTGGCTATATGCCTGAAAGCTGGCATCTGCGCTATATTGGTCAAGAAGCCAAGGAAATTGTTCAATCAGGCAAATCTTTAGAAGAATATTTCGGCATTACTGGTGGAGGCTATGAAGATCAGTAGCCACATCATCCATTAGAAGGAGGAAGAAAATGAAATTTTTTGTTACCAATCCCAATAATGATTTTGCAGAAACACCTGTGCAAGAAGAAGGCAGAATCATCCATCATCTGCATCTTGCTAAAGGAAAAGAAGTACCAGAGCACAGTGCTGATGCACTAGTAACAGTTGTTTGTTTGTCGGGAGATGTAAGCTTTTCTGCTGGCGAACAAACCGTTCGGTTAGTGGCAGGTTCCTTTTTGACGATGGAGCCCAATGAGCCACACAGCTTGGTCGAAGAGGAAGATAGCCACCTCTTGGTTATCAAACAACTCAAAATATTAATAAATTCAAAAATACTAGAAGCTGGAATAAATGCTTCTAGTATTTTTTTACTACTTTTTAACACTTATTCATTTCTGTAAATAAAAAAACCCATAAGAAAGAGATTCATAAACAGATTCTTTGATTCTTAAAAACAAACTTAAGATAAGCTTAAAAAAAGGCTTAAGATAAGCTTAAAAAGGCTTAAGATAAGCTTAAAAATAAACTTAAATAAAAAAATCGAAATGAGAGGGTGAGAAGTTTTTATAAATAAACAATAAAAATAATTTACACCGTGTAAACCAAATTATAAACATTTTTTTCTATTATTTTAGTTCGTTAAAAAAATAAGATTTTATAGATATTTTAAAAGCTAAAAAAATAGAAAAAAATAAACAAAAAGACGAACTATAAAAAAATTACCCATAAAAAAATAATTTACACCCTGTTAACTAAAATGCTTGCATTCAAAAATTTCTTGTGCTATAATTCGTCTTGAGGGTGAGATATGCATAAAAAAGTATTTTCAAGCATATTGACTTCTTTCTTTCTAAATCAAATGCTATAAAAACATTTATGTGCAACCTTTAATCAGGTGGATTCACTAACTAGTGATTCGTTTTTTTGCGTTTGATAATGATGGAGTAGTCAACTGTCAGCTGGCAGTATTTTCGTGAAATTCTTTTTTATGAAGTTGTGCACAAAAAATAAATTCCCCCCCACAAAAAATAAAGTGATGTTGGTCACTTTGGAGGTTTAATTAATATGAACAATCGTTTCAGACTCTTATCAAGATCTGTTGTAGCGGCTGCAGCTATTATTCCAGCAATTGCTCTTGCGAATAATGCTCAGGCTCAAGATTATGGCTATAACTACTATCAACCAGGTTATAATTACTGGAATGGTGGCTACAACAATTATAACTATGGTTATAACAACTATAATTACCGTAACAACCGCAACTACCGTTACAATAACTACAACTATGGTTACAACAATTATAACTATGGTTACAATAACTACAATTATGGCTATAATAACTATAACTATGGTTACAATGGCTATAATTATGACTATGGTTATAATAACTATTATCCAGGCTATAACAACTGGAATTATAACTATAGCAACAACTACGGATATAATGGTTGGAATAACTACAACAATCTGGCAAATGATGAGAACTATATTTACTGGAATGGTAACCATTACTACCGTATGACAGATGGTTCTTACCGTATCTATCGTGATGGTGAGTGGAAACCACTGACAAATACTAACAATAACAGCACATCCAATAACAACCTGGAAAACGATCCACATTATCGTTATGAAAATGGTTATCATTACTATGTGCTGGATAATGGCGACTATTACTACTATCAAAATGGCAAGTGGGTGTTTGTTAAGGATTCTACTGATAACTCTACTAATCCAACAACTCCAAGTCAGCCGGAAGAACCAAAACCAGAAGTTCCAACTCCGACTCCAGCGGAACCAGAACAACCAACGCCAGCTCCTACTGATAAACCAGATGAGCCTACTACACCAGCAGAACCAAAACCAGAGGTACCAAGTGTTGATTTGCCAGAAAATCCTCCAATTAACGGTGCAGAAGGCGACCTTAATCCATTTGCTCCGAAACCAGAGCAACCAGCAGAACCAAAACCAGAAACTCCGACAAGACCTGCTGTGCCAGAGACTCCTGGTTTGGTAACAACTGATAAACCAAGTGAAGATCAAATTCCGCCGTATGTTGAAAAACCAGCAGAAGGTCTTGAACATTTGACATGGGCACCGAATGGACGAGCTCCAAAAATCATCTACCCAACTGGAAAACCAGGTGACAAGGCTCTCGAGTCAGATCCTAACTATTACTTTGATGGTTCTACACATTATTACCGTATACCATCTGACTCAGAAGCAAATGGATACTCTCCATATTGGAAATGGTTTGGTGACAAATGGAAACTTCAAGGTATGACTGATCCAAACGATCCAGCTCTTGATCCAAAACTTCACGAAAACACTGCTGATGATGAATACATGTACAGTGATAAAGACTCTAGCGTGAAATTGTACTCAACTAACCTAGTGACAACTGCTAAAGCTGGTCAGCCGCTTCCATTCAAGAACGTTGAAGAGTTCAAGAACTACGTTATCGAAAAGATGAATCCTAAGTTCCTTGATAATGCAGGATGGGATGCCAAAGTTGAATGGGAAATCGAAGATCCAGAAATCTTTGAAAAAACCAAAGAAAACCCATATGCTAAGGATTATGTCTTGATTGCAAACCTTAAGAGTGGCGTTGAGGACAAGAAATACAGTGATGTAGAATTTGGTTATGTTAAGTTTGTTTACCGTGTTGAAGCAACAAACGATACAAACTATGACTATGTTTCAAAAGCTAAAGAAGCTTTCGCTAAAATCAATGAAGAGCGTAAAGCTCAAGGCTTGAAAGAGTTGACATGGTCAGAAGATATTTATCAAAATCAAGCACTTCCAAAGTAAATGAAATCTCACGTCAATACGATAGCTCAGGCTTTGTTGGACGTCGCGATGAAGATCCATCTGTTGTCGTTAAGAAATGGGCTAACAGCGGTCTGAGAGAATTGCTTCTGATCCTAACGTAACTGAAGGGGCAGTAGCGACAGTTGTAGACGGAAATGGTGTTTACTACTGGGCCTACAGCTATAAATAATAAGGAATTGTATTCTTAAATATCTGTGCTCTTAATCTTTGGTTGCATATAAACCACACTCCAAAAGTTAGATTTTAATTGTCTGACTTTTGGAGTTTTTTTGTTGAATTAAGTCGGAAGCAAAAGTGGCGGTTGTGAACAGATTTTAAAGTTTAAAAAGGCGAAAAGAAATTTTTGAGTACAAAAAAAGCACCGATTGGTGCTTATGATTATTTGAGACCGTATTTTTTGTTGAAACGATCCACACGTCCATCTGCTTGAGTGAACTTTTGACGTCCAGTGTAGAATGGGTGTGAGTCTGATGAAATTTCTACACGGATCAATGGGTAAGTTTCCCCTTCGAATTCAACTGTTTCGTTTGAACGCTTAGTTGAACCACTAAGGAACTGGTAGCCGGTAGAAGTGTCCATGAAAACAACTGGGCGGTATTCTGGATGAATATCTTTTCTCATTTTACAAAAATTTCCTTTCTGCCATGGTCTCTTTGCGAGCCATAGATTAGTTACTTTGATAGTTTATCAAATTCTGATTGATTTGACAAGACTTTTAGACTAATTTCTTACTTTTTTGCCAATTCTTTCATCTCAGTGTAGATTTGCTCTATTTCTTCTTTTGAAAATGCATTGGCTCCGCTGGCTAAGGGGTGTCCACCGCCGTGATGATTTTTAGCAATACCGTTGATAGGAATAACCTTGCTGCGCATGCGGACACGATAGTGCCCGTCTGGTTGCTCAACAAAGATAGCCCACAGACCGACTTCTTCGATTCGTCCAGGTGCCCCGACGATGGCTGCTGTATCAGCATCGGTTAGTTGATAGGCTTGTAAAACTTTCTGAGGCAGAATGACCCGCGCAGCTCCATTTTCATCTATTTCCAATTGCTCATATACATAGCCCTGCAGTTTAGCTACTTGGCGGCTGATAGAGTCCATTTTGCGGGACAAGACTGATAAGTCGAAATCGTACTGGCGCAGCTTGGCAGCTACTTCGAATGTGCGGGCGCTAGTGGAAGGATAAAGGAAGCGGCCAGTGTCGCCGATGATACCAGCATAGAGGAGTTCAGCAGCTTCCTTGCTCAAGTCTAAGTTATTTTCAAAGGCAAAGAGAGCAATCATCTCACTGGCACTGCTAGAGCTTGTATCTACCAGAGAAATATCTCCGTAAACCTCATCATCAGGATGATGATCAATTTTGATGAGGAAATCGCCTGTCGTGTAGCGTTGGTCGTCAATGCGAGCTGTATTAGCAGTGTCACAGACGATAACTAAGGCCTCTTGGTAATCTTCGTCTGCGACTTGGTCCATTTGTGCTAGCCACATGAGATTGGGCTCATCGTAGCCAGTCGCTTTGATTGTTTTTTCTGGGAAGTGGTACTGAAGCAGCTTTTTCAGTCCGACCTGACTGCCAAGAGCATCAGGATCTGGCCGCATATGGCGATGGATGATAATAGTATCGTATTCTTTGATCTTACTTAAAATATCATGATAAAGAGTCATAAATAACCTCGTCAACTTTCTTTACCCATTGTAGCATAAGAGTTTTTATTTTTAAAATAAAAAAGATATGATATAATGAGAGCAGATTAGAATTTGGAGGAAGATATGACCTTAGCGAAATTGTATTTGCCAGCATGACTGGAAACACCGAGGAAATTGCTGATATTGTGGCGGATAAGCTAAGAGAACTGGATGTAGAAGTTGAAGTGGACGAGTGCACCACTGTCGATGCAGAAGATTTCTTGGAAGCAGATATTGCGATTGTAGCGACCTATACCTATGGTGATGGTGAGCTACCTGATGAAATGATGGACTTCTACGAAGACTTGTCTAGTTTGGATTTGTCTGGCAAGGTCTATGGGGTGGTCGGTTCAGGCGATACTTTCTATGACGAATTCTGCAAGGCTGTCGATGACTTTGATGCTGCCTTTGCTGCTACAGGAGCGGTGAAGGGCTCAGAAAGTGTTAAAGTTGACCTATCTGCGGAAGATGATGATATTGCGCGCTTGGAAGCTTTTGCAGAAGGCTTGGTTGATAAAGTTTAAAGTGATAAATAGAGAAAACGGCTTCTGCCGTTTTTGTTTTGCGAAAGTGTTATTTTCTGACAATTCTCATGATTAGGAGTATAATGTAAGTAAGCGCTATCCATCAGATAAAGGAGGAGTTCCTATGAAAGAACGCGACTATGCCTTTGGTTTTCATGATGATGTCAAGCCACTCTTTTCGACTGGTAAAGGTTTGACCGAAGAAGTAGTTCGAGAAATCTCAGAAATCAAGAATGAGCCCCAGTGGATGCTGGACTATCGTCTGCGCTCCTTTGGAACTCTTTCATAAGTTACCCATGCCCGACTTTGGCCCGGATTTGTCAGGGATTCGCTTTGATGATGTTATCTATTATCAGAAGCTAAGCGGAGATCGGGCTCGCAGTTGGGATGAAGTTCCAGAAGAGATTAAGAAAACCTTTGACCGCTTGGGAATTCCAGAAGCTGAGAAGCGCTTTCTATCTGGAGCTGTGGCTCAGTATGAATCTGAAGTGGTTTACCACAATATGAAAGAAGAGTTTGCCAAGCTGGGCATTATCTTCACCGATACGGATACGGCTGTTCAGGAATATCCGGACTTGGTTAAGCAGTATTTTGGTACTGTGATTTCAAATGCTGAGCATAAATTTTCTGCGCTTAATAGTGCGGTTTGGTCCGGCGGAACCTTTATCTATGTGCCCAAGAACGTCCAGTGCCAAGTTCCTGTTCAGACCTATTTTCGTATCAATGGTGAAAATGCCGGCCAGTTTGAGCGCTCCTTGATGATTATCGAGGAGGGTGGCTCTATCCAGTATATTGAGGGATGTACAGCACCGACTTACACAAGCAATAGTCTTCATGCGGCAAATGTCGAAATCATTGTCAAAAAGGATGCCTTTCCGCTATACGACCATTCAAAACTGGTCGGACAATGTCTATAACCTCGTAACAGAGCGGGGGATTGTTGAGGAGGGCGGCACCTTAGAGTGGATTGATGGTAACTTAGGCAGTAAGGTCAATATGAAATATCCGTGTAGCATTCTTAATGGCCGCAATGCAAGGACTTCTGTTTTATCCATGTCTTTTGCCAACTATGGTCAGCACTTGGATGCTGGCTGCAAGGTCTTTCATAATGCACCCAAGACATCTAGTACCTTGATTTCTAAATCAGTGGCCAAGGATGGTGGCAAGACAGACTATCGTGGTCAGGTCCGCTTTGGTAAGAATAGTGCTGGTTCCAAATCTCATATAGAGTGCGATACCATTCTGATGGATGGTGAGTCCAGTTCGGACACCATTCCTTTTAATGAAATCCATAATTCCAATGTTGCGCTAGAGCATGAAGCCAAGGTTTCAAAAGTGTCTGAGGACCAGCTTTACTATCTTATGAGCCGAGGAATCAGTGAAGAAGAAGCGACAGCTATGATTATCAATGGATTTATGGAACCTATTACCAAAGAACTTCCAATGGAATACGCTGTCGAACTCAACCAACTCATCAACATGAGCATGGAAGGATCGGTTGGTTAAAAAGGTCCAGTGGACCTTTTTAATCTGCTGATAAGAACTCGCAAAAGCGAGTTCCCTTTAATAAGGTTCGGGGAACCTTTTTAATCTGTAGATAGGGACTCGCTTTTGTGAGTTCCCTTTAATCTAAGGTCCAGTGGACCTTTTTAATATTTAGATAGGGACTCGGCCCTGCAAGTTCCCCTTAATCCGAGGTTCTTGAGACCTTTTTATTTAGAATAAAACTAGAAAATTTTACTATTTTTTTGTTATGATAGATAGAATACAAGGAGGAAGTAGATGACGTTAGAAGAAATCAGACAGGAAATTGATCAAGTTGATGATGCGATCGTTGCCCTGTTGGAGCAACGCATGAATCTGGTTGGCCAAGTCGTGGCTTTAAAAAAATTAACGGGCACAGCAGTCTTGGATAGCAAGAGAGAAGATGTGATTTTTGCCAGAGTGGCGGATAAGGTTGAAAACAAAGACTATAAGGAAACTGTTGTTGCGACCTTTTCTGACATTTTAAAACGCTCGCGTGAATTTCAGAATAAAAAAATCTAATGAAAGAAGTACAGAACTCGATAGCTGTGGCTTTATCTGCAATGGCAGGCGGTTGGCTACGTTACCAAGTAGCTCTCTTATCAGTTTTTGCTGATTCATTTCCGCTGGCTGCCTTATTGGTCAATTATTTGGGAACTTTTTTGCTGCTCTATATTATCAAGGGCTATCTTAGCAGTAAAGTTAAGTCCCAGCGTCTGCTTTTAGCACTTTCGACCGGTTTTTGCGGAGGTTTGACGACTTTTTCTGGTCTTCTGCTAGACAGTATCAAACTAGCAGATTCAGGGCGCTATATGGAGCTTCTTATCTATCTAGTCTTAAGTGTAGGTGGTGGCCTTGCAATCGCTCTATGGGCTGGAAAGCAGGTGAAGCCATGATGTGGGCGATGTTAATCTGCTGCGGCGCTGGCGCTCTTGTGCGTTATGTTTTCTCCAAGGTCAATAGCAGAGCATCTCTGCCGCTTGGGACTTTATTGGCAAACTTGCTAGGTGCTTTTCTCATTGGTTATTTTTATAATCATATAGAAGACAAGCAGCTTTATGTGATTTTGGCAACAGGCTTCTGTGGTGGTCTGACGACCTTTTCCACCTTGAATGATGAGCTGGCAGATCTCTTTTCGGAGCGAAAGAAATTTCTTCTCTATTTGGCTTTGACTTATATCCTCGGATTTTTAGCGATTCTTTTGGGAATTTTCATTTAAACATCTTTACATTTTTAGAAATTTTGATATAATATAGTTTGTGCCTAATGGAAGCACAAAAAACGGCTAATCCGCTGCGGTCTTGAACCTTAAGATTAGTAAGATAGGAGTAGAAAAAATGAATCCATTAATCCAAAGCTTGACTGAAGGTCAACTTCGTACTGACATCCCTGCATTCCGTCCTGGTGACACTGTCCGCGTTCACGCGAAAGTTGTCGAAGGAACTCGCGAACGTATCCAGATCTTTGAAGGTGTGGTTATCGCTCGTAAAGGTGCTGGTATCTCAGAAACTTACACCGTTCGTAAAATCTCTAACGGTATCGGTGTTGAACGTACTTTCCCAATCCACACTCCACGTGTTGACAAGATTGAAGTCGTTCGTTACGGTAAAGTCCGTCGTGCTAAATTGTACTACCTTCGTGCATTGCAAGGTAAGGCAGCGCGTATTAAAGAAATTCGCCGTTAATCTTAGAAAGACTCTGTCGTTGGGCAGAGTTTTTCTCTAAGTCCCCTTAGTTCAATGGATATAACAACTCCCTCCTAAGGAGTAGTTGCTGGTTCGATTCCGGCAGGGGACATTTTCAAAGCCAAGCTAAGACTTTTTTCAATACTCTCAGGAGGAGAAGAGATGGCTTATTACTTTATTGGTGGTCTGGGATGCAATGTTTATTACCCACAAGACTTTTTAACAGCTCTAGAGCTCCCTATTGTATATCTGGATTTATATTGTCAAGAAATTCGCCAAGAAGCAGACTTGGAAGAGTGGTTTGCTTTGCAAGTTGATTTGACTCAAGAAATGACGCTGATTGCACATTCTCTAGGTGCTGATTTCGCGGTCTATCTAGCTTCTGTCTTTCCTTCTGTTAAGAAATTAATTCTGCTGGATGGTGGCTACTTAAACCTAGATAAAATATGTAATCTGGAAGAAGAGATAGCAGATGCTCTTGCCTATCTGGAGAAAACTTCCTATAGGAGTATTGAGGAAGCTGTTTCTTTGGAGCGAGACGAGGCAAAACATTGGTCAGAGAATTGTTCTAAAGCTGTCAAAGTCAATCTTGTCTTTAATAAAAAGGCTCAGGTATGGAAGTTGGGAATTTCTCAGCAAATTGTGAAGAACTTGCTGACGTTGAGACGACTTATATACGGACGTTTATCTAAACTCAGCGACCGCCAAATCCATCTATTTATTCCTCAGAAAACCGAATCGGATCCGAGTTGGAAAGTTCAGGCTTTACAAGGATTGCCTGCTTATGTTCAGCTGGCAGAGGTTAAAGATTGTGGACACAATATCTATGGAGACAATCCTTTGGGGCTGGCTAAGATGGTAAGGTCTGTTTTAGATTGAGAGTTAGAATACTCTTCTTGATTTAAAGCGATATTAATGATTTTAAAGAATGAAATATTGCATTCGAAAAGAGACCTAAATTTTAGGTCTCTTGTTTCTCTATTTCCCCAAGCAGAATTGGCTGAAGAGTTGGGTGATGAGTTCGTCTGGTGCGGCGTCACCAGTGATTTCGCCGAGGATTTCCCAGGTGCGGGTCATATCGACTTGGAGAAGATCTACCGGCATACCCATTTCCAAGCCTTGGTTGACGGCTTGCAGGCTTTCTAGGGCTTTTTCAATCAAGGAGATATGGCGGGCGTTGGACAGGTAGGTGGCGTCTTGTTCAACAATACCAGCATTTTCAAAGAAGAGCTGATTGATGCGTTCTTCAATTTTATCGATATTTTGATTGTGGAGGACAGAAATCTTGATGACATCAGTTGGCAGCTGATCCAGCTCAATCTTTTCCTCAAGGTCAGTCTTGTTAAGCAGGACGATACGATTACTATCTTGACTGATTTCGAGCAATTGTTTGTCCTGATCCGTCAGAGGCTCGCTGGCATTAAGAACTAAGAGGACCAAGTCAGCTTCCTGCAGGGCTTTTTTAGAGCGTTCAACTCCAATCTGCTCCACAAGGTCATCGGTTTCTCGAATCCCTGCGGTATCGATGAGTTTGAGCGGTACACCCTTGATATTGACATACTCCTCGATCACATCACGGGTCGTACCCTCGATATCAGTCACAATTGCCTTGTCCTCGCGCAGGAGATTGTTGAGCAGGCTGGACTTGCCAACATTAGGTCGGCCGATGATAGCAGTGGAAATGCCTTCGCGTAGAATCTTACCACGTCGCGCAGTCTTGAGGAGATTGCTCAGCAATGCTTCGAATTCAGCTGTTTTTTCTCGCATAAGCTGGGTCGTCATCTCTTCTACATCGTCGTACTCGGGATAGTCAATATTGACCTCGACCTGAGCCAGTGTGTTGAGAATTTCCTGACGGGTATTGTTGATAAGGTTGGAGAGGGAGCCATCCAGCTGCTTGACAGCGTTGTTCATAGCTTTATCGGTCTTGGCGCGGATGATGTCCATGACAGCCTCAGCCTGAGTCAAATCTACGCGCCCATTGAGAAAGGCCCGCTTGGTAAACTCACCAGGCTCAGCCATTCTAGCGCCCTCGCGGATAACCAGCTGCAGGATTTCATTAGTAACCGCAATTCCGCCGTGGGTGTTAATCTCGATGATATCCTCGCGAGTGAAGGTCTTGGGAGAGCGCATAGCACCAACCATAACCTCGTCCAGAATTTCCCGATTTTGAGGATCAATGATATGACCGTAGTTGAGCGTGTGACTTTCTACTTTGTTCAAATTTTTCCCTTTGAAGATTTTTTGGGCAATAGCAAAGCTGTCAGTCCCGCTTAGTCTGACGATACCGATGGCTCCCTCGCCAAGAGGCGTAGAAATCGCAGCGATTGTATCAAATTCTCTGGTAATCATACTGTATTTTTCCTTGTGTTTAAAATCAATTAATCTAATTGTAACGCAAAAATCAAGGAGGAGCAAGGCTTTCGATTATCAAGCAGAGTAAATGAATTTTAAGTCTGGTAAAGAAAACACTTTCATGTTAGTGAGAATCATGATATAATAAAAGTAGTGTGATTTGAGGAGGTGCTATGGAAAATCTAAAGAAACTGGCAGGAATCAAGGCTGCTGAATTTGTCCAAAGCGGGATGATAGTTGGTCTCGGGACGGGTTCGACCGCTTATTATTTGTCGAAGAAATTGGCCGTCGTATAAAAGAAGAAGGACTACAGATTACAGCTGTGACGACTTCCAGTGTCACTAGCAAACAGGCGGAAGGATTAGGTATTCCGCTCAAATCCATTGATGAAATTGACTTTGTTGATGTGACAGTTGACGGTGCTGATGAGGTTGACACTGCTTTTAACGGTATCAAGGGCGGTGGCGGCGCACTTCTCATGGAGAAAGTCGTAGCGGTACCTACAAAGCACTATATCTGGGTAGTCGATGAGAGCAAGATGGTCGAGAAGTTAGGTGCCTTCAAGCTACCAGTAGAAGTTGTTCAGTACGGTGCTGAGCAGCTCTTTCGTCGCTTTGAGCGTGCGGGCTATAATCCATCCTTTCGTCAGAAGGATGGTCAGCGTTTTGTTACGGACATGCAGAATTTCATTATTGACTTAGATTTAGGTGTGATTGAAAATCCAGTTGAGTTTGCGCAAGAACTAGATCATATAGTGGGCGTAGTGGAGCACGGACTGTTTAATCAAATGGTAGACAAGGTCATTGTTGCTGGAAAATCGGGTCTTCAAGTTTTAGAGGCCAATAAATAGAAAGAGGTATTTTATGCCAAAATTTAATCGTATTCACTTGGTAGTCATGGACTCAGTTGGTATCGGTGCTGCACCAGATGCCAATAACTTTGTCAATGCAGGGGTACCAGATGGTGCTTCAGATACTCTGGGACATATTTCCAAAACGGTAGGACTGAATGTACCAAACATGTCTAAGATTGGTCTGGGAAATATTGAGCGTCCTGCTCCTTTGAAGACAGTTCCTAAAGAAGAAAATCCTAGCGGCTACTATACCAAGCTGAAGGAAGTATCGCTTGGAAAAGACACGATGACAGGCCACTGGGAAATCATGGGTCTCAATATTACTGAGCCTTTTGATACTTTCTGGAATGGCTTCCCAGAAGAAATCCTGACTCAGATTGAAGAATTTTCTGGTCGCAAGGTTATTCGTGAGGCTAACAAGCCATACTCTGGTACAGCAGTTATTGATGACTTTGGCCCTCGTCAGATGGAAACAGGCGAGCTGATTATCTACACCTCTGCTGACCCAGTATTGCAAATCGCGGCACACGAAGAAGTGATTCCTTTGGAAGAGCTCTATCGTATCTGTGAATTCGCCCGCTCTATTACCTTAGAACGCCCTGCGCTTCTAGGACGTATTATCGCTCGTCCTTATGTAGGTGAGCCTGGCAACTTCACTCGAACAGCCAACCGTCACGATTATGCAGTGTCTCCGTTTAATCCAACTGTTCTTGATAGGCTCAATGAAGCTGGAATTGCCACTTATTCTGTTGGTAAGATTAATGACATCTTCAACGGCGCTGGAATCAATCATGATATGGGACACAATAAGTCTAACAATCATGGTGTAGATACATTGGTCAAGGCTCTCAAAGACGAAAACTTCAAAGAAGGTTTCTCATTTACCAACCTAGTAGACTTTGATGCTCTTTATGGTCACCGCCGTGATCCACATGGCTACCGTGACTGCTTGGAAGAGTTTGATGCTCGCATCCCAGAAATCATTGAAAATATGCGTGAAGATGACTTGCTCATGATTACTGCTGACCATGGTAATGACCCAACCTATGCCGGAACCGACCACACTCGTGAGTACATTCCGCTTTTGGTCTTCGGAAAATCGCTGAGTGGTCATGGTCATATTCCTGTCGGACACTTTGCGGATATCTCAGCTACCATTGCGGAAAACTTCGGAGTGGACAAGGCGATGATTGGTGAAAGCTTCTTGGACAAATTAGTATAAGCATTATATGAGAGTGAGGGAAATATTTTATGACAAGCTTATCAGAAAAAATTAAAGCAACAGCGGCTTTTTTGAAAGAAAGGTATGACAGAGCCTGAGTTTGGTCTGATTTTGGGATCTGGTTTGGGAGAATTGGCTTCTGAAATCGAAAATGCCGTTAGTCTTGACTATGCGGATATTCCAAACTGGGGTCGCTCAACTGTTGTTGGTCACGCTGGTAAATTAGTCTATGGAGACTTGGCAGGACGTAAAGTCTTGGCGCTGCAAGGCCGTTTCCATTTCTATGAAGGAAATCCTTTAGAAATCGTTACTTTCCCAGTGCGTGTGATGAAGGCTCTTGGTGCGACAGGTGTTATTGTGACCAATGCTGCCGGTGGTATTGGCTATGGTCCTGGTACACTGATGGCCATCACTGACCACATCAATATGACTGGTCAAAATCCTTTGATTGGTGAAAACTTGGATGAATTTGGTCCACGTTTCCCTGATATGTCTAAATCTTACACTCCAGAATACCGTGCCATCGCTCACAAAGTTGCTGATAAGCTTGGTATCAAGCTGGATGAGGGTGTCTATATCGGTGTCACTGGACCGACTTATGAAACACCTGCAGAAATCCGCGCTTATAAGACGCTTGGAGCGGATGCAGTCGGCATGTCTACTGTTCCAGAAGTGATTGTAGCAGCACATTCTGGTTTGAAAGTCCTTGGAATTTCATGCATTACAAACTTTGCTGCTGGTTTCCAAGAAGAGCTTAATCATGAGGAAGTGGTTGAAGTAACAGAACGTGTCAAGGGTGATTTCAAACGACTGCTTAAAGAAACACTTGCTGAATTGTAAAAAATGTTGAAAGGCGTAGTGTCTGGGTTGGTAATTAAACCCGGAACAGCCTTTCTATCTAGCCGATAAAATCATTAAACTAAAGAAAGCTAGAGTGTGTTCAGATTTGAACACGAGCGAAAAACTATCTTTCAAGTAAACACAGAAAGGAAGGGCGTCTGAGTCTGAATTGAACTCGGGCTAGTCTTTCTATAAAATATTAAAATTAAGAAAGAAAGGAATTGAACCCACCCTAAAGGCTGTGGGAAAAAGGTAGTTGTTCTTGAGAGTATCGCTCACTGCGACTATCTCCTATTTTCCCTTTGCTTTTGACGGGTTTGGTATCTTAACTATGTCTATTCATATTTCTGCTAAACAAGGCGATATTGCTGATAAAATCCTTCTTCCGGGGGATCCGCTTCGAGCTAAATTCATCGCTGAGAACTTTTTAGAAGATGCTGTTTGCTTCAATGAAGTCCGCAATATGTTCGGCTACACTGGAACTTATAAAGGCCAGCGTGTTTCTGTTATGGGGACAGGGATGGGAATGCCATCAATCTCTATCTACGCGCGTGAGCTGATTGTTGACTACGGTGTGAAAAAGCTAATCCGTGTCGGAACAGCGGGCTCGCTGAATGCTGATGTCCATGTTCGTGAATTGGTTTTGGCGCAGGCGGCTGCAACTAACTCCAACATTATCCGTAATGACTGGCCACAGTATGATTTTCCGCAAATCGCTAGCTTTGATTTGTTAGATAAGGCTTACCATATCGCCAAACGTCTTGGTATGACAACCCATGTTGGGAATGTTTTGTCGTCTGATGTCTTTTACTCAAACTACTTTGAAAAGAATATCGAGCTTGGTAAGTGGGGCGTTAAGGCAGTTGAAATGGAAGCGGCAGCTCTTTACTATCTGGCTGCTCAGCACCATGTAGATGCTCTGGCAATTATGACTATTTCTGACAGCTTGGTCAATCCTGAAGAGGATACAACAGCTGAAGAGCGCCAAAATACCTTCACCGATATGATGAAGGTTGGTTTGGAAACCTTGATTGCAGAAGCATGAAAGTAGATGTCAAAGAAGCCATTCTCTTTGCTATTTCCCGCTATGACTATGCTTATGCTCATAAACTAGCTGAGAGAGCAGGAAGTGGTGTCCAGTCTGACTTGGTCCGTCTTCTTGGCGCTTTAGCGGAGCGAAGAGAGCTCAACATCCAATCTATGATGAATCTAAAGTTGGAAATCACTGGGTCTGACCTAGCTGATTTTCAGCTTTTTTGCCATGAAAATGAAGCGGATGAGCAGCTGGTCAATTACCTTTATGATCTGGAAGCCAAGCTGAGAAATGAGCAGCTGATTGACTTTATCCGAGCAGTCAGTCCGGCTATTTATCGGATTTTTATGCGGCTGATTCGCATGCAAATACCAGATATTGACAGCTATATTCATAATTCTCGAGGGGCTAGTTACGACCGATGGAAGTTTGAAAAGATGCGACATTCAGATAATCCTGATCTGCAAAATTTTCATGCAGAAAGCACGGTCAATTCTTCTAGTTTGACGGAGCTGATTTTGCAGTTGGATTTGTCCGAATCTGTCAAAGAATCAGCACAGCAGCTAAGAGAGTTAGAAAAGTCAGTCCGCAATCCGTTGGCACATCTTATCAAGCCTTTCGATGAGGAAGAATTGCACAGGACGACAGGTTTTTCGTCTCAGCACTTTATGGAGCTTCTGGTTGATTTGGCGCAGGAGACAGGCATTGTCTACCAGAGGGAACCTTTTTACTTTGACCGAGCGAATGAGCTCATAGAAAGTCTCTTATAAGGAGTAGCAGGATGGATAAGATTGCAAGGCTGCAAGAATTAATAGACCAAAGTCAAAATATCGTCTTTTTCGGTGGGGCGGGTGTTTCGACGGAGTCCAATATTCCGGACTTCCGCAGTTCAGATGGGATATATAGTGTCGAGCTGGGGCGGCATTTTACAGCGGAGCAACTGGTTTCTCACACTATGTTTAAGCGCTATCCGCTGGAGTTTTTTGACTTTTACAAGAAGTACCTGCTCTATCCGGATGCCAAGCCCAATGCTGCTCATGTCTACTTGGCAGACTTGGAGAAAGCTGGCAAGCTTAAGGCTGTGGTAACTCAGAATATCGATAGCTTGCATGAAATGGCCGGTTCGAAAAAGGTTCTCAAGCTTCATGGCAGTGCGGATAGAAATTACTGTCTGAATTGTCAGCGATTCTATGATTTGGATGGCTTTCTGGCTCTGCAGGGTACCATTCCTCGCTGCCTTGACTGTGGCGGTATTGTCAAGCCGGATGTGACCCTCTATGAAGAACCGCTAGATATGGAAGTTTTCCAGCAGGCAGCTCAAGCAATCCAGCAAGCTGACCTGTTGATAATCGGTGGCACGTCCTTAGTCGTCTATCCCGCAGCCAGCCTCATCCAGTACTTTGCAGGTAAGCATCTGGTTGTCATCAACAAGACCAGCATCCCTCAAGACAGCCATGCCGACTTAGTCATTGAGGGCAAGATAGGGGAAGTCTTGGGGAAGTTGAGAAGAGATGACTAGAATCTATTTCTAAAAATAAGAAAAAAAGACTCTTGCAGATTTTGCAAGGGTTTTTATTGACAACTTAAAATGGCTATATTAAAAAAAGAAAGTGCTTTAATATGGCCGATTTGTATATTCAGAACTCTTCATACAGTTTATCAATTAGTGACCGTAAGTTAATGATAAAGAACCAAGAACGCACTATGCTCAAGGCTATTTCATTAGGTCTAATTGATAACATTCTTATATTTGGTAATTCTCAGTTATCAACACAATTACTGAAATCTTTATCTCGCCATGGGATTCCAGTCTTCTATTTTTCTAGCAAGGGTGAGTTTTTATTTTCGATGGATTCTTTTAAGGATGCTGACTATGAAAAGTAGAGAGAGCAGGCCCAGGCTTCTTTTGATAAAAGTTTCTGTCTGAAGATGTCGCAGAGGATAGCTTCGGCAAAAATCATGAATCAATTAAATCTGCTAAAAGCATACGATGAGCAAGGGCTATTTGACGAAGAGGATTTTAAACGTTTTAAATCTGCTTGTGGGAGCCTTAAATCTGCCAAAAGCATATCAGAAATTATGGGGATTGAAGGTAGGATTGCTAAATCTTATTTCTACTATCTTAATCTACTGGTAGAAGAAGATTTTTCGGTTTTATTGTCGCAATAGGAGGCCGTCCTTAGATCGTTTTAATGCGCTGCTAAATTTTGGGTATTCGATTTTGTATTCCTGTTTTATTGGCTTGATTCGGAAAAATGGTCTTAGTGCAGGCTTTGGAGTTACCCATCAGCCACATACCCATCATGCAGTACTAGCCAGCGACCTAATGGAAGAGTGGCGGCCAGTCATCGTAGATGATACTGTGATGAGTCTGATTAAGCATGGTGATATTAGGGGGGAGCATTTTGAGAAGATGGGGGATGAAATGCATTTGACTTCGGAAGGGATTGAAGTATTTTCTCGAGCTATGAGGGAGCGCATCTTAGAAATCCATCATTATGTAGAATTGGATAAGAATCGCTATACTTTTTTGTACATAGCAGATCAGCAAGTCAAGTCTTTGATTCGATGTTTTAAGTCAAGGAATGCTGACGACTATATCAGCAGCTATACAGGAGAGTGAAGATGACTTTTTATAATCTTGATAGTGTCAGCAAGGAATTTGCCAGGAAGAAAACAAAGTTTTGTCTGGTTATTTATGATATTGTAAGTAATAAAAGGCGTTTAAAACTAGCCAAGCTTTTAGAGGGCTATGGTACAAGGGTTCAGCGTTCTTGCTTCGAAGTCGATATAGAAAAGCTGAATTTTGAGCTTTTGATAAAAGATATAAGAGACTTTTATCAAGCCGATGAAGGAGACAATATCATCGTATATGTCGGGCATAAAGAAGAAACTGTAGTCTTTAATCCCTATGCTGGCGCTGAGTTGCTGGAAGAGATATTATTCTTTTAATCTTTAAATTTTGCTGTCTTCATGGTATAATAAGGATAAGTTTCAACTGGGATGTCAAACTAGATCTAGTAGTTTGACGCGAAGACCCTATACAAGATATGGGGGTAAGAACCCCCAGTCACCTCGGGAGGGGACGGAAACAAATTCCCTCTTCTTTCATCAGGTTAATTGCAAGTTCGTAAGACACCCCAGTCACCTCGGGAGGGGACGGAAACGGCATGGATATGTCATATTCGATTCATCTTCACTATGTAAGACACCCCAGTCACCTCGGGAGGGGACGGAAACAGATCTTTATCACGACCTTGTTCAGCAACTGCACGTCGAACATCAGTTAGAAACCCTCATTCACCTCGAGAGGGTACGGAAACACTACACCCTCAGTCGTGACGATGGCTGCAAATTCGTTAGAAACCCCAGTCACCTCGGGAGGGGGACGGAAACGCTCCAAGAATTTTTGTATCTGTCAATGCCATATTGTTAGAACCCCCGGTCACCTCGAGAGGGGACGGAAACTTTCGCCCTTCTGAGTACATACCAGCATGAGCAAGCTCAGTTAGAAACCCCAATCACCTCGAGAGGGGACGGAAGCTCAGTCATTTCTTCTCTTGCCCACTTGTTTAAATCAGTAAGACACCCCAGTCACCTCGAGAGGGGACGGAAACGATCCAGACTGCAATTCTTCATCGTAGCTATGTTTGTAAGAACTCCCATTCACCTCGCTAGGGGACGGAAACAGAAAGTTTCTTCCTTAGTCAAAACATAGATTTTCAGTAAGAACCCCCATTCACCTCGCAAGAGTACGTAAACCGCAATAGCCAAGGACTTTTTCTTGCCGTTCTTCTTCTGTAAGAACCCCCAGTTACCTCGAGAGGGGACGGAAACTAACTGCGATATTGCTCAAAATTGACCCAGGCTGAGTAAAAAACCCCATTCACCTCGGGAGGGTACGGAAAGACAATAACCCAATTTAAAGACATTTTGTGTTTGGTAAGAAACCCGATTCACCTCGAGAGGGTGCGGAAACAAAGTAAATTCATAAGTATATCGTACATGTGTTTGTACGTAAGAAACCCTAGCTACCTCGTAAGGGTACGGAAACACACAAATTCTTGATAACTATAACCGGCTTCACTCAGTAAGAAACCCCATTCACCTCGGGAGGGGACGAAAAATCTTCTAGATTGCTGACTTCTGATGCATATTTATCTGTATAATAAGCCTTAGTTATCTCGGGAGGGTACGGAAACAGAAAAGAGCCGATTATTTGTGTATTTTCCTCATTGAGTAAGACCCCCCAGTCACCTCGGGAGGGGACGAAAACTAACGAGAGTTTCGGAATGTAGCAATGAATTTCATTTGGTAAGACCCCCCAGTCACCTCGGGAGGGGACGGAAACACGTAATGTAAAGTCTCCATACGTTTATTGTGGTCCGTTAGAAACCCCATTCACCTCGGTAGGGGGGCGGGAACGCTTTATTAAACTCGATTAGTACATGTTTACTTGCTGTAATGACCCCCAGTTACCTCGCGAAGGGACGGAAACTAAGTCCAAGGGTTAGCAGAGTGCAGATAGCTAATCTGTAAGAAATCCCAGTCACCTCGCGAGTGGACGGAAACTTGAAAAATCAAACATATAAATTCTCCTTTAATTAGCAAGACACCCCAGTCACCTCGAGAGGGGACGGAAATGTAATAAAGTTTTGTCGAACGTCATTGTCATTCAAAGTAAGAACCCTCGGTCACCTCGAAAGGGTACGGAAACGCAAATGTCAAGACGCAAGCAAAGCCAATTGCAACCGGTAATAACCCCCAGTCATCTTGATAGGGGACGGAAACTCATCATCAGAGATGTCCAAAGGATTTCCACCGGCAAGTAATAACCCCCAGTCACCTCGAGAGGGGACGGAAACTATCACGTTTCATACATTAATTAAAATGGTAGTTCGTAAGCCCCCCAGTCTCCTCGGGAGGGGGCGGAAACAATTCTGGTTTTTTAGGTTCGTCCGGGATTACTAGGTAAGAAATCTTAGTCACTTCGAAAGGGTACGGAAACATGGTTTTCAAGAATATTTTATGGGTATCAGAGTTACGTAAGACACCCCATTCACCTCGAGAGGGTACGGAAACAAGCCTGTATTGTAGACTTTCCCGTTTGTAATGGAATAGGTAATAACCCCCAGTTACCTCGAGAGGGGACGGAAACCCACATAACTATGTTTCATAGATTAGTTCATTTGGTAAGACACACAGCTACCTTGCGAGGGGACGTAAACACAAGAATATCCAGGTCTTTATCTCGACCTTTTGGGTAAGATACCCCATTCACCTCAGAAGGGGACGGAAACTTAGTAGATTTTGCCATGATGAGGCTCCTTTAAAAGTAAGAACCCCCATTCACCTCGAGAGGGAACGGAAACATATCTGGCTTCAGGTCATACCCAACTACTGATTGAGGTAAGAACCCCCATTCACCCCGAGAGGGAACGGAAACATACAGTTATCGATATTACGCGGGTCTTTAAAGTTAGAAACCCAAATCACCTCGAGAGGGAACGGAAACCTGTTAATTATTCCACTTCAGGTGAGCAGAGCACTGTAAGAGAAACCCCAGTCACCTCGAGAGGGGGCGGAAACCAAACCCTAACGTAGTAATAGTCATAATTCCTATCAGGTTAGAACCCCCATTCACCTCTGAAGGGGGACGGCAACACTTTATTTGACAAAGTCATAGCTCGAATACCACCCATAATAATCCCCAGTCGCCTCGCGAGGGGCCTGCAAACTGGGAAAGGCTTAGAGATATTTTTCAAATTAGATTAAACTATAAAAAAATGACAAAAAATCTTGACATCGCTTTCAATATTTGATATAATAACAACCGTAAAAACAGTACTGATAATAACTAAAAGGGCGCCCTAGATTCGGTGAAAAATACTTTCACCGTTTTTAGGCGCTTTTTCTTATTATAGAAAGGAATGGAAATGTGAAGAAAATACGATTGCATCTTTCAAAGGCTTCTTTGAAGGATGATGACTTAGTCTGTAAACTGCAGGGTTTTCTCATGGAGAAGCTGTCGGATGACTTTGCCTCCTTCCTCCATCAGCAAGAGACCAATCCCTACTCGATGAATCTTCGTTCGGAGCGGGAGGAGTCTATTTGGACGGTAAACTTACTTTCGGAAGAAGCGGAGCAGCAGATATTGCCCCAGCTATTGAGTCTTGAAACGATAAAATTAGAGACTTATTCTGAGGAGATTCTGGTGAAGAATATCGAGATCCAGTCCCTTTCTTCCCAGTCCTTGCTGGAGGTTTTTCAGGGAGATGAGGCTTCGCACTTGATAAGCCTGAACTTCTATACTCCGACGACCTTTAAACGTCAGGGACAGTTTGTACTTTTTCCAGATACACGTCTAATCTTTCAAAGCCTCATGCAGAAGTACAGCAGGCTGGTAGAAGGCAAAGCAGAGATAGAGGAGGAAACGCTGGAGTTTTTAGCAGAGCATAGCCAAATCACCAGTTATCGTCTGAAGAGTCATTATTTCCCGATTCATGGACGAAAATACCCCGCCTTTGAGGGCAGGGTAACTATTCGGATCCAGGGAGCATCTACCTTAAAGGCCTATGCCCAGATGCTTCTGAGATTCGGGGAATATTCTGGAGTCGGAGCTAAATGCAGCTTAGGAATGGGAGGGATGAGAATTGAAGAAAGAAAAACTTGATTTGATTTACCAGGCTTTGTTTCACAATCTTGGCCGAGTTGTTAGTCGCTCGCACGGTCAGTCTGATGATATAGACCTAGGAAAAGCATGGTTAAAAAAACAACTACCCCAGCTGGATTTTGGTGGTAATTGCAGAGCAGAAAAAATTATCGCTTTGGCAAATAATATTGCCAGTGGCTCATTAGATGAAAACGAAGTTTCAAAAGAGCAGCTTTTCAAACCGCTGGCTGATATCTTTAACGCCTTCAAAAAGAAAGAGGGGTCTCGTTATCAGAAGTTTGAAGTCTTAACAGATGAGAGTAAACTTAATATTTCCAGGAACGAAGCTGTTGATATTAGTCAGGACTGCTATGAAGAACTACTGAATATTTTGAAAGAGAAACTGCAACAACTTCCCTTAGAGGAAGAAAGCTTGCCTTCCTTTTTCAATCTTTGGTGGACTTTGTTTTCGAAAGTTCCTCTACTTCCTGGAGACAAGGAGCTGGGAGATCTCTCTTTGGCAGAGCATAGCCGATTAACAGTTGCTTTTGCTACTTCGATTTTCGATTATCTGGAAAATCAAGGTCAAGATTCTCTGCTGGATGATTCATCGAATCTCTATACAGAATCTGCTTTCTTGCTAGCTAGTTTTGATTTGTCTGGTATCCAGGACTTTATCTACAATATCGCCAGCAAAGGGGCTGCTAAGCAACTCAAGGCTCGTAGTCTTTACCTGGAATTTATGAGTGAGAATATTGTGGATAGTCTCTTGGAGAAGTTGGCGCTATCACGCGCTAATGCCCTTTATATTGGCGGTGGCCATGCCTATTTTGTTTTACCCAATACAGAAGCTACAGTGGCAGTTTTGGAGCAGTTTGAAATGGAATTTAACAGTTTCCTCCTGAAGCATTTTCAGACGGGTCTCTATGTTGCTTTTGGTTGGGCACCATTTGCCGCAGAGCAGATTATGAAATACCGTTATGGATCGGTTGCTAGTTATCTACAACACTATCGCGAGATCTACCAAGAGACTAGTCGGATGATTTCTGAAAAGAAAATCTCTCGCTACGATGCAACTACCCTGCGAGAGCTCAACAAGGGTGGTAAACAGTCTGAACGAGAGTGTGAAATTTGCCATGCAGTTGGGGATATTAAGGAGCTGCGGATAGGTGGCGAGGATGTACAAAATCTTTGTCCTATTTGTCGTGAGCTTAGAGGATTTGCTGCTAAAATTCATACTTTTAACGACACTGAAAATCCTGAAAGGGAAGACTATTATTATTTTCAGATTGTAGAGGGAGAAGAAGGACTGCCGATTGGCCCTGGAGCTGTATTGTTGGCTGTGGGTGAAGATGATATTCCCACTTCAGGTCGTTTATATGTGAAAAATAAATTTTCTACGAACAATACTGCTATTCATGTCTTTATAGGAGATCGTCAGGCAGCGAATATCGAAGATTATGCTGGTCTGTCTCAAAAAGAAATCGAAGGAAGTGAGGGAGTGACTAGGGGAATTAAGCGGCTAGCAGTTTTGCGTTTGGATGTAGACAATCTAGGTGCAGCCTTTATGGCTGGATTTTCTGAACAAGCAGCTGGAAGTTATAATACTCTTGCTCGCTCTGCTGTATTTTCTCAGCAGATGAGTCTGTTCTTTAAATTTCATATTAATCATTTTGCAGAAGGTAAGAACTTAACGATTATCTATGCAGGTGGTGATGATGTGTTTGCGATTGGTAGTTGGCAGGATGTTATTGATTTTGCGGTTGATATTAGGCAGAAATTTATTTCTTTTACAAATGGGAAATTGACCTTATCAGCAGGCATCGGGCTTTATCCGGATAAAACCCCGATTCATCTGATGGCTTTGGATGCAGGACATCTTGAAGAGGCCGCCAAGTCCAATGGCAAAGATAGCATTTCTCTTTTCAATGAACGGTACACTTTCGCGTTTGATGACTTTATTGATGAGATTTACAAAGGAAAATTAAAAGATATTCGGAGATATTTCTCTGGGCAGAAGGAGCGGGGTATCAATTTTCTCTATCGCTTGGTCGAACTTTTGCAACTTAATGATAAAACGATGTATAAGGGATATGGGCCGGAAGATGATAGAAGGATGAATGTTGCCCGCTTGGCTTATCTATTGGCGCGAATGGAAGATGAAGCTGGCAAAGAGGGGAAGGAGCACTTCAGAGAATTTAAAAATGCTTTTTGGGATTGGTACAAGAGCAGCAGTAAAACACAGAGAGAAGCAGAGTTCGCTCTCATCTACTATCTATATGAAATTAGAAAGGCATAAAATGATGGCACCGCATGAAAAAAATAGAAACAACCGAACTAACGGCAGAAATCAATGTCAAAACAATCGTAGTAAAGGTAATTATAGTAGTCAAAATAATAAACAAAAATTTTTCAAGCTGGACCCGCCTATTTTGACGGATGATTATGTTGATAAAGCTGACCTGGTCATTCATAGCTTGAAAAATTCAGGGACATACACAGAAGGGCCAAACAAAGGGAAGATAAAATTCAAATTAACCAGTACACAAATTCGTAATTTAGCAGCCTTGACCAGCAATCTTTTTGACGAAAGTAAAACAAAAAATGATATTGAGGAATTAAGAGAAAAAATTTCCTATTTGAGGATTCAGTTTGTCTACCAATCCGGAAGAGAACCAGCTGTAGAAGATTTTGTTAAAAAAGCAGGTTTATTAGAAGCGTTGACAGAAATTCAAGATATACCTAGTTTACAGCGCTTCTGTCGATATATGGAAGCTTTGATTGCATATTTTAAATTCAATGGAGGAAGAGATCAATGACCTATTCAAAAGTAAAAATTTCAGGAATTATTGAGCTGAAAAGCGGACTTCATATTGGGACAAGTAATGCTTTCGCAGCTATTGGTGCTACCAATAATCCTATTATCAAAGATCCCCTTACGAATCTTCCCTATATTCCTGGCTCCACTTTAAAAGGAAAAATGCGCAGCTTACTTTATCGGACAGACTATAATAGCAACACAACAGAGAAGTTAAGTAAAGATAGTTTGGAAATTAGCCGTCTCTTCGGAAATTCAGAAACTTATAAAATTGGCCGCTTGGTTTTTCGAGATGCCTTTCTAAACAACAAAGAAGAGCTAGGTAAAAGAGTATCTACTTACACAGAAGTTAAGTTTGAAAATACGATCAATCGCATTACAGCTGAAGCAACTCCTCGACAAGTTGAGCGAGCTATTCGTGAAAGTGAATTTGCTTTTGAGATTATCTATTCTATTCAGGAGAAAGAACTCACTGAGGTCGAAAAGGATATGGAAATTCTCAAAGCTGGTTTTGAATTGTTAGAATGGGATTACTTAGGCGGTTCTGGCAGTCGCGGCTATGGTAAAGTGTGTTTTAAAAACTTTGAGGTTAAGACTGTCTTTGGTGAATTTGATGAGGATAGGATTAAAAAAGCCCTGAAACCATTTACTAATGATGAGTCCGACGGTGGAGGAAGTACAGAGATCCCAGATTCAGAAATTAAGTAAGGAGGTCTGCTATGGCCTATCAACTCTATAAATTAGATTTTAAGTCTGCTCATTTTGGAGAAGGTCATTTGGATGATTCGGTCATGACTTTCACGGCAGCTCGTCTTTACTCTGCCTTAGTGCTTGAAGCTATTAAGGCGGGGGTCTTAGATGAGTTTGAGAATTTATCTCTACAGGATGAGTTTGTACTGACTGATGCTTTCCCCTATATGGAAGCCCCTTATCTCCCTAAGCCAATCGGCTATCCATTGTTGGATAAAGTCAACCGAAATGAAGATATTATCAAACAGCGGGAAGAAGCAAAAAAAGCAAAAAAATTAGCTTTTATTAAGCTGGGGGATTTTGACTACTTTCTATCTGGAAATAGTATTGTTGGTGAATCTCTGGCTACAAAATCAATTAACACAAAAAACCAGCCCTTCCAAGATGGAAATCTTTATCAAGTTGCTTCAGTTCACTTTGACAAAAGCAGTCTGTATTTCATCGCCAATCAATCTGATTTGTTGGATCGTTTATTGGAAAGTCTTCAGTTTAGTGGTATCGGAGGAAGGCGCAGCAGTGGTTACGGTGGTTTTACTCTGGATAAAACTGTTCAACAGCCACTGGATTTTTTGGAAAAATTAACTGTTAACCATACAGGCAAAGTAATGACTTTGACAACTTCCTTGCCGATAGATAGTGATTTGGAAATAGCAATGAATGAGGGAAGATACTTACTGAAAAAGGTAAGTGGCTTTGCATTTAGTGAGGAGACGGAGTCTAATTATCGCAAGCAGAATCTTTACACTTTTAAGGCAGGTTCAACCTTTTCCGAAACTTATAATGGGCAAATCTGCGATGTCAAGCCAAGTGATGAGTTTCCTCATCCAGTCTGGCATTATGCTAAACCCTTATTCTATATATTGGAGGAATCCAAATGAAGACAAAATATAGGAAATTCAAGCTGACTCTGTGGACCTTGGGACCAGTGCATATCGGTAGTGGTCAGCTTCATACTGCTCGTGAGTATATTCTTGAAGGGGATGAATATTATTTTCCGGATATGACTCTGCTTTATGACGAACTTATCAAACGAGGTATTGATGAAAAATTCCAAAAGTTCTTAATTGATTCGGATAATAAAACCAATCGAATAAGTGATTTTCTTGCTGAGCATGGCATAACAAAACGCAATTTTGGGGGCTATAGACTTAAAGCAACAGGACTTGAAAAGCCTAAAGGAGAGAATGTACCTAGAAATCAGGAAACGACAGATCCAGGAGAAATAAATGGCGTTCATCAATTTATGAGAGATTGTTACGGTAACCCTTATGTCCCTGGCAGCTCTCTTAAAGGTGCTATTCGCACTATTTTGATGAATACGCATTGGCATTCAACTGATTTTAAGCAGGAAAATAAAAAAGGCAAAATCGTTGAAAATAAGAAAGCGATTCCATGGGGACCAACTAGACGACAGAGACATGAAAAGATAAAACCTTTTGATGATATTTTTAATGAAATTCGTGTCTCAGATAGTCAGCCTCTGACAAATGATGATTTAATTCTTGTTCAAAAGTGGGATTTTACTCCAGATGATACAAAGCCGCATTCACTGAGTATCTATCGTGAAGCTCTGAGGCCTGGAACTAAGATGGAATTTGAAATCATTACCGCTTTAGGTTTAGAAGGTGGAAGAGCTGGTGAGCTCATTTCTTCTCTTGGAGAATATGCACAAAAATTTTACTTTGGAGTGACAGAAGATGAAGACTATGAAGGATATAAAGATTTCTTTCTAAAAAAATTTCCTAATCATTTAATTCAAAACAATCTATCCTATCCCTCTATCTAGGTGGTGGTAGCGGTGCTTGGACCAAAACAGTATTTAGGCAAGCGGATGGCGAAGTTCAAAAACGACATAAGAAAATGTCTGAACGAGGAGCTCTAAAATTGACAAAGGCGCCTTTTTTAACCGTTGACGGTGAAATAGAATTAATTAATAATGCAGAGAATTTCTATGAAATGGGTAAAACCTGTTTTACGATTACGGAGGTAGCTACAAGATGAAGACGTTGATTACATTTATCAGTCAGTATGATCCGATTGGTGTAGAATTTGTGGATACAAAACAAGATGATGCAGATGGTCGTAAAAAAAGATTTAGACCTGAATTCGGACAGGAATTAACTTTAGATTCAGTTGAAAATTATGAAAAAGATGACTATGGATTAAAGATATCAGATGGTGCTGCTCTTTTTATTATAAAAAAATGAATTACCTGACAAAAATTATTGTGATATATAGTGATGAAATGAAGGTAAAACAGGAAAACTTTGAAGCAGCTGTTCAAGCTGTTTACGATGGTAAAAAAGTTTATGTGATACAGAATAAATATGTAAAAGAAGGAGTTCATGAGTTCGACACAATGTATAAATTCGTGGAAGAAATCCTTGATGAAGAGGATATGTCACATGGAGATTATATTTTTAAATGTGACGAGTGGAACTCCCCAGTGTCAGGCTGCTATGTATGCTATCAATTTTGTCAAGGATTACCATACAAGGCTTGCTCGGGTGAATTCTCCAAGAAGTGAGAAGACAAATCAATCAAACCAAGGAGCTCCCTGGTTTGAAACTGCTACCTTTAAATATTTTTTGGAAAAACAAGCCTCAGACTATGAAGATAATCGTCAGTTGGGTATTGAAAAAGGGGAGAAGTTCAAAAATAATTTATTACAGCGAACCTATAAAAATTTCATTTTGAAATATGAATACAAAGCAGCATTAGATATCTTAAAGGAAAAATCCCTGATATTATTTCTGATAAACAAGATCAAGAAAATTCAAAAAAATATTAGAAAAACATGATTAGTGTTTTTTTCAAAAAAACAGAGAGTTCTTGAAGAGCTTGCAGCTGATTCTAATTTGAAATATAATAACACAGACGAGTTTCAAAAAAGTGTTAAACTATTATCTGATGATTGATATTCTAAACCGTAGAGGTCAAGTGACTGATGTGCTAGTCAAGGCAAAAATCCTTTTGCGGAGTTTATCTTGAAATCTGTAATTGAAAGAAGACATCCGGATTTAAAAAGTAATTAAAAAAATTAAGAAAAATTAATATCTTTGATATGATTAAAATTCTCAACCATTATCATGAATATTCTGAATTTGAAACTTCAATTTCTAAAGTTCAGGATGTAAATTCTCAAAGAAACAAAGTTGCTCATGGACTGGCTGATATTTCAGTGGAGCAAGAGGAATTGGATGAATTGGTGAAAAGTTTGAAGGAGCTGGTCATTGTTGCATATTCTGATATAGATGACTCTTTATATCATAATTATTTTGATCATTATGATATAAAGAATCGAGAGTTAATCAGCTGTATTAAATAGACTCCCAACCTTCCCTAACGCTTTCCCCTATCTGATAGACCTGAAGGGAAACCAAGTCTGAAAAATAGAAAAAACACCTATAGCCTGCAGTAAGCTGCCTGCTTCTAGGTGTTTTACTTTATTTATCAAACTTCACTTCCTCAATCAGATACTCAATGAAGCGTTCTCCCATTTTGGATAGGCTGGCTTTTTCGTGCTGGATGTAGACCAATTCAATCGGATCATCAATGTCCAGTGGAATGGAGACAATATTATCTCCGTTGAGGTTGCTATTGAGAATGCCGGTTGCAATCGTGTAGCCATCCAGACCAATCAAAAGATTAAAGAGGGTCGCACGGTCGCTGACCACGATGGATTTTTTATGGTGTTCCTGAGAGAGAATTTCCTCAGAAAAGTAGAAGGAGTTGTGAGTCCCTTGGTCGTAGCTGAGGTAGGGGAAGTTTTCTAAGTCGGATAATTGGACCAGCTTTTTCTTGGCCAGCGGATTGGACTTGCTGACAAAGATATGGGGCTGAGCTGTAAAGAGATGAGTGGCAATCAGGTGATTGTCATCCAGCATTTTGGATAGGACATCGCGGTTGTAGCTATTGAGAAAGAGGACGCCGATTTCACTGCGGAAGTTTTTTACGTCGTCAATAATTTCCCAAGTCCGAGTTTCCCTCAAAAAGAGCTCGTATTTCTCCATATCGCTTTTTTTAAGCAGGGAGACAAAGGCATTGACCACAAAAGCATAGTGCTGGGCAGAAACGCTGAAAAGCTCGCGGTGGGCGACAGGGTTTTTGTATCGCTCCTCTAGAAGCTGAGTCTGCTCAACTACCTGCCGAGCATAAGAAAGAAACTCCATGCCGTCCTTGGTCAAGGTAATTCCTTTTGGATTGCGAATAAAAATCTCGATACCCATTTCATTTTCCAAATCCCGCACAGCATTAGACAAACTAGGCTGAGTAATGAAAAGCTGCTTGGCAGCTTCGTTCATACTGCCAGTCTCGACAATTTTGATAATATAGTGTAACTGTTGAATTCTCATAGGACTATTTTATCACAAACTGGGGATTTTTTCCTGATAAATCAGAAGATTAGAAAATGTTTGCTTGCTAAAGTTTCCTGTGCTAAAATGAAGGAAATTAGGAGGACGATATGACCAAAGATAATGACTATAAAAATCGTTCGGTAGTTCTACCCATTGCCATTACTATTTTTATTGTATGTATTATGCTTTGTATGATGGTGCTGATTGGGAAGGTGATGATCATGTGGGGGATTAAATCTGCTTATGAGGAACTCGGGCGAAACAGTATGTCCTCATCTGTTCAGCAGAAATCGTCCGAGGAGATTCAGCTAGAAGAGAAAGCCTTAGATAGAGCAAACTATAGCTTCAGCTGGACAACTGATGAAATAATTAATTTGCAGATTAAGGATACTGCTGCTGGTCAAACTGGGGCTTCTTCGGACGAAGTACTGGAAAAACACGGCAAGGCTACAAGTTTTTATTATAGTGAAATAAATGATGATATCGAATTAATCTATTCAAGCGAGGCTAACCAAGACTATCATAGAAGTAATTTAAAGTTAACATTTGAAAAAAACGGAACAAGCTATCATTTAATTAGAAAGAGCGCAAATATTCTTGATGAGGGTTATCCAACTTTGCCACAGGAGAATAGTCCTCATCTTTGGACAAAGGATGAAATTACCGGTTTACAAGTTCATGACGAGAGCACAGGCAATCCTGGTACATCCTATGAAGAAATCATTCAATTATTTGGGTTACCGGAAGAATCAGAAATTGTTATTTCGCGCTTGGATGCAGCAGATAGTCAACAGGTTGTCTTGGACCTTAAATACTTAACTTCAGATGACGTCTATGATAATGAATGGGTTCATTTAACTTTACATCTTCAAGAAGATGGTGTCTTTCGGTTGACGATGGCCAACAGCCATATTGAGAGAACAGAAAGATAGGGCTGTAAGAGTGATAATCTATTATAGAATTTTTCAATATGTAGAACAAAAGCATAATTCAGCTTCTTGTCTTGCAGATGCAAAGAGTGAATTTGACAAGGACTGGTAAGGCTTTGATAAGTCGGAGACATGAAAATTCTGATATTTTTATGCCTTGACATTCCTCATCGCTAACGATATAATGTTTACAATTTAACCTTTAATCAAGTCCAGTGAGGCTGCAAGGTGAGAAAAACGGTATAAGAGGCAGTTGGCTGCCTTGTTTTTTGCGAAACCTTGCTGCGGCGAGGTTTTTTCTTTTAGAAAGTGAGGTTGTCATGGTTAGTGACAGTTGCAAAAAGAGATTTGGAAAGATTATGCTGGAGCAGATGGAGCTATTGGAGCAAGTAGAAATTGCGCCTAATATTTTTTCTATGCTCCTAAAGGGGCAAATGGTCAGCCAGATGCAGGCTGGGCAGTTTTTACATATTCGGGTACCAGATGACAGCAAGCTTTTGCGCCGGCCTATCTCAATCGCAGAGATTGATCGAGGCAATCTGACTTGTCGCATCATTTATCGGATAGAAGGCGGCGGGACAGCTATTTTTTCTCAACTGCCAGTCGGCTCGTTTCTTGATGTTATGGGACCTCAGGGCAATGGCTTTGACTTGAGCCATGTAAGGGCAGGTGACCACGCTTTGATTATTGGTGGTGGGATTGGTGTCCCTCCCTTGCTTGAGGTTGCAAAAGAATTGCATGCCAAGGGAGCTCAAGTGACAACTGTACTGGGATTTTCTGATAAATCTGCTGTCATTTTGGAAGCAGAAATGAAAAAATACGCCGAGGTCATTGTTACGACGGATAACGGTTCTTATGGTCGTCAGGGCTATGTATCAGCAGTTGTAGATGAGTTTTCCCAAGACTATGTGGCTGTCTATTCCTGTGGAGCTCCAGCCATGCTCAAATATGTGGATCGTAAGTTTCAGGACCATCCGCATGCTTATCTTTCCATGGAATCTCGTATGGCTTGTGGCATGGGCGCCTGCTATGCCTGCGTAGTTCATGTGGCAGGTCAGGACGAGTCGGTCAATAAGCGCGTTTGTGAAGACGGTCCGGTCTTTGAGACGGGCACAATTATTGTCTAGGAGGGGAAAGAATGAGTGACCAACGTTTAAGAGTTTCCTTGCCAGGCTTGGACCTGAAAAATCCAATTATTCCAGCATCAGGCTGCTTTGGCTTCGGTCAGGAATATGCCAAATACTATGACCTAGACTTGCTGGGTTCTATCATGATAAAGGCTACGACCTTAGAGCCGCGATTTGGCAATCCAACTCCGCGTGTGGCAGAAACGCCAGCTGGGATGCTCAATGCCATTGGCCTGCAAAATCCAGGTGTTGATGTTGTTCTAGCTGAAAAACTGCCCTGGCTGCAAAAGCATTATCCCGACCTGCCAATCATTGCTAACGTGGCAGGCTTTTCCAATCAAGAATATGCCATGGTGGCTGGGAAAATTTCTCAAGCCCCCAATGTCAAGGCTATTGAGCTCAATATCTCTTGTCCTAATGTTGACCATGGCAATGCTGGACTTTTGATTGGCCAAGTTCCAGAGTTGGCTTACGAAGCAACCAAGGCAGCAGTAGAAACTTCTGCTGTACCAGTCTATGTCAAATTGACTCCAAGTGTGGCAGATATCACTCAGGTAGCTAAGGCTGTTGAAGATGCTGGCGCCACAGGTTTTACCATGATTAACACCTTGGTAGGTATGCGATTTGACTTGAAGTCGCGCAAGCCTATTATGGCTAATGGCACAGGTGGTATGTCGGGTCCAGCTGTCTTTCCGGTAGCGCTCAAGCTGATCCGTCAAGTGGCTCAGGCAAGCACACTTCCCATTATTGGTATGGGTGGAGTTGATTCGGCGGATGCTGCTCTGGAGATGTTTATAGCAGGCGCTTCTGCCATTGGGGTGGGAACTGCCAATTTCACGGATCCATATGCCTGCCCGACCATCATTGAAGAACTGCCTAAGGCTATGGATAAATACGGCATTGAAAGTCTTGAAAGTTTACGAAAAGAAGTTCGAGAGAATTTGCTTTAAAGTTACATTTTTACTTGACAATACTGCTGTGAAATTATAGAATGAATTAAATATAACCTTTAAAGAAGTCCAGAGAGGCTACTAAGGTACATACGTTTGAATGGCAGATGCTGCCACATTTTCGTGTAACCTTGCTCTCGGGCAAGGTTTTTCTATATCTCTGAGCCTAATGTGAAGGTTAGTTTTGAGATAGGATTGCCTAGCAGACTTCTTTGAAGATAATAATTTAAAAGGAGATTTTCCCCTCATGCATGAAGAACGGCCTATTATCGCCCTCGACTTTCCATCTTTTGACGATGTCAAAGATTTCTTGGAGCATTTTCCGGAAGATGAAAAACTCTATGTCAAAATCGGCATGGAATTCTTCTATGCCATCGGTCCAGAAATCGTTCATTACCTTAAAGGTCTTGGGCATAGTATTTTCTTGGATTTGAAACTGCACGACATTCCCAATACGGTTCGCTCAGCCATGTCTGTCTTAGGTACTTTTGGTATCGACATGGTGACGGTCCATGCAGCGGGTGGTGTGGAGATGATGAGCGAAGCTAAGAAGGTCTTGGGGGGATAAGGCTAAGTTGGTTGCTGTGACCCAGCTGACCTCGACCAGTGAGGAAGATATGAGGGATTGCCAAAACATCCAGACCACAGTTCAGGAGTCTGTTGTCAATTACGCTCGGAAGGCTAAAGAAGCTGGTTTAGATGGCGTAGTTTGCTCAGCTCAAGAAGTCGAACTGATAAAAGCAGCAACTGCAAATGACTTTCTTTGTGTGACGCCGGGTATTCGGCCAGCTGGATCAGAAATCGGCGACCAAAAACGGGTCATGACACCGCAGGAAGCCCATCAAATCGGCAGTGATTATATTGTAGTAGGACGTCCGATTATTCAGGCTGAAAATCCTTGGGATGCTTATCACGAGATTAAGAAGCATTGGAATAGCTAGACAAAACAAGAGATTCGAATTAAATCGTTTATCAAAATTAACAGCATCATAAAATTTCAAATTTATAAGGAGAAAAAATGACTTTAGCAAAAGAGATTGCGCGTGATTTATTGAAAATCAAAGCTGTGTATTTGAAGCCAGAAGAGCCTTTTACATGGGCGTCGGGCATCAAGTCACCTATATATACGGACAACCGTGTGACCTTGGCTTATCCAGAGACTCGGACCTTGATTGAAGATGGTTTCGTTGAAAAGATTCGGGCGGAATTTCCAGATGTAGAAGTCATTGCTGGAACTGCGACAGCAGGCATTCCTCACGGAGCCATTATCGCAGATAAGATGAACCTGCCATTTGCCTATATCCGCAGCAAACCAAAAGATCACGGAGCGGGCAATCAAATCGAAGGTCGCGTAGCACCTGGGCAGAAGATGGTTGTCATTGAGGATTTAATCTCAACTGGCGGTTCAGTCTTGGATGCGATTGCTGCCGCTAAACGTGAAGGTGCGGATGTGATTGGCGCAGCGGCCATCTTTACCTATGAGCTGCCAAAGGCAGAAAAGAACTTCAAAGAAGCGGGTGTCAAATTGGTGACTTTATCAAACTACACTGAGCTAATCACTCTGGCCGAAGCAGAGGGTTATGTCAGTCCAGAGGGCTTGGCCTTGCTTGAGAAATTTAAGCATGACCAAGAGAATTGGCAGTCTTAGACCGAATAAAAATAAAATGATCTGACTCTTATTCAGGTCATTTTTCAGTAAAACGTCCTTGTATTGCCTTTAAAAATGGCTTAAAGTCTCGGCGTTTGGTATAATAGAGCTATGTCTAAGATTTATCATCTATCCTTTTCGATATTACAGAAAGTTATGCTGATTACGGCTGTTCACTGGTTTCTGATTGCTATATGGCATGTTTCAGAGCTGAATAGTATAGCTATTATTGCTTTTACTGGCTTGGCTTATCTGGCCTATCGCTATCGGAATTTTCTAGAAAAAGCTTATCATTGGCTGATGAAGCATAAATTTCTTATTATGCTAGCTGCCTTTATTTTTCAGCTGATTATGCTCTTTTCAGCAGAACTTTTGATTAGGCGGGATGCAGCAGTTGTCTTTACAGGGGCTTTCAAAACTCTGAAAGAAAGCTCCATTTCTAACTATCTGACCCGCAATCCTAACAATGTCCCTCTCTTTCTCTATGATCGTTTTTTCTTTAATGTATTTGGGGAATCTGGTCTATGGGTCATGCAGGCCTTGAATATTGTTTATACTAACGTAACGGCCTTGATCCTCTATAAGGGCTGCCAAAAGTATTTTTCCCAAAAGGCTGCAGATGCTGTCTTTAGTCTTTATGTGCTTTTACTAGGCTTTTCACCTTATTTCTTTTCAATGTATACCGATATTCCGCCTCTGCCTTTCATTAGTCTGCAGATTTTCCTAGTTCTGGGATTGCTGAGAGGAGAGGAGAACAGTCGACAGCTGATTTGGCGTAGTATTTTGCTTGGGCTGATGACTAGTCTGGCTTTCTTCTTTAGACCAACAGTAATGATTCTGCTGATAGCTGTCTTCGGAGTTCTCTTTTTCAAAAAGAACTGGAAGAAGTTCTTTCTGACACTAGTCGTTTTTGCTTGCAGTTTTGCGATTAGCTATGCTCCGCTGCATTACTGCTCCAAGCATCAGAATGAAGTGCCGATTATGGAGGGAGAGGGATTGGCAAAAGGTCCCCTGCTCTTTATCAATCTAGGTCTGACCTTCAATGGCCACAATCAGGAAGATATGAAAGAAGGGCTCTTGCAGTATATTGAGCCCGATAAGCAATATGATTATAACAATGGCATGTTTGCTAAGGAATATGTTATCAAGGAAATCAAGCGGCGCTTGAGCGATTATAATCCTTTGACTTTAGCTCATCATCTCTTCCACAAGCAGTCTCTGACTGTAGCAGAAGGAGATTTGGGCTGGCTCTACCGCAGTGTCGAAAATGAAAAGACGCCTTATATATCGCCTTTTTACCAAGATACGAAAGATAATCCTTTAACTCAGTTTGTCCGTGACTTCTTCCTGAACACTGACAAGTCAGAATTTGTCTATTTCTCGCTGTCCAAGCAGGTGGTCTGGATTGTCATGGCGGCAGGACTTGTCTTTGCTCTTTGGAAATATCGCTCCAGTGACGAACTGAATTTTCTAACCTTAGCTGTTTTTGGCGGCCTGCTTTTTCTGCAGATTTTTGAGGGAGGAAAGACCCGTTATCTGATTCAGTTTTTGCCACAGATTCTGATTCTGTCCGCCCTAGGACTAGCCCAGTATCCTCAAGCCCTAGGGAAGTTTCACTTTTGGACTAGAAAGAAGGACTCTTTGAAATGAAAAACCTGTTCCTACCTATGAACCGCTTTATAGCTTGAAGCCCATTGCTGAGAATATCTGGATTGTCGACGGTGATTTGATTGAGATGGATGCGGTGCTTACAAAGTTGCCATTTTCTACCCGCATGACTGTCATCAAGTTAGCAAATGGCCAGCTCTGGTGTCATTCACCAATTCAGCCAAATCAAGCCTTGTTTGACCAGTTGGACGCTTTGGGACCAGTTGCACACCTTGTCTCGCCTAATAAGATTCACTATGCCTATATAGCTGACTGGAAGAAGCGTTATCCTGAGGCAATTGCTTGGTCTAGCCCAGGAGTTGAGGAGAGAGCAGCCAAGCAGAAAATCCCAGTCTCCTTTGATGAAAAGCTGACGGATGAGTCTCCTGAAGCTTGGGCAGGTCAGATAGATCAGTTGGTTTTCAAGGGAAGTACTTATATTGAGGAAGTTGTCTTTTTTCATAAGGACAGTCAAACCTTGATTTTGACAGATTTGATTGAGAATTTTGAAACAGAGTATTTCCCAAGTTCGCTTCGCAGCAAGGCTTATAAATTGGTTCGTGTTGCAGCTCCGGACGGCCAGACGCCTATTGACTACCGTATGACCTTTATCGGTCATCAAAAAGAAGCCAAAAAATGTCTAGAGCAGATGCTGGCTTGGCAACCGGAGAAAATCATACTAGCCCACGGTTCTTGTTTTCTAGAAAATGGTATAGCAGAACTAAGAAGAGCACTTAGGTGGATTAGGTAAGAGAATTTTATCGAAGGAAATGAGAGGAGACATATATGCAGCATTCAGCTTGGCATGCTTTGATTAAGGAGCAGCTGCCGGAAGGTTATTTTGCAAAAATCAATCATTTTTTAGACGAAGTGTATGCTTCAGGGACTATTTACCCACCTCGGGAAAAGGTGTTTAATGCGATTCAGACAACAGATTTAGCGGATGTTAAGGTGGTTATTTTAGGGCAGGATCCCTACCACGGACCGAAACAGGCACAGGGCCTAAGTTTTTCTGTACCCGATGATATTCCAGCTCCGCCTTCCTTGCAGAATATTCTCAAAGAACTGTCTGATGATATCGGAGTGAAGGAGTCGCATGATTTGACTTCCTGGGCTCAGCAAGGGGTTCTCTTGCTCAATGCTGGTTTGACAGTGCCTGCTGGTCAGGCCAATGCGCATGCCGGCTTAATCTGGGAGCCTTTTACGGATGCTATTATCAAGGTAGTCAATGAAAAGTCTGATCCAGTTGTTTTTATCCTATGGGGTTCTTACGCGCGCAAGAAAAAAGCCCTGATTAGCAATTCTCAACATTTGATAATCGAGTCAGCTCACCCAAGCCCTTTGTCTGCTTACCGTGGTTTCTTTGGTAGTAAACCTTTTTCTCGTACCAATGATTTTTTAGTAGCTAAGGGCTTGGAGCCTATCGATTGGTTAGCTTAGGAGGTAGTATGGTTCAGTTAGCGACGATTTGTTATATCGATAATGGTCGAGAGTTTCTTATGTTGCATCGCAATAAAAAGCCCAATGATGTTCACGCTGGAAAATGGATCGGTGTCGGTGGCAAGCTAGAGCGTGGAGAAACCCCGCAGGAATGCGCTGCACGTGAGATTCTAGAGGAAACAGGTCTAAAGGCCAAGCCTGTTCTTAAAGGCGTTATCACTTTTCCAGAGTTTACTCCTAATTTGGACTGGTACACCTATGTCTTCAAGGTGACTGAGTTTGAGGGAGAATTGATTGACTGCAACGAAGGGACTTTGGAATGGGTGCCCTATGATCAGGTTTTGTCTAAACCAACTTGGGAAGGCGATCATACCTTTGTTGAGTGGCTTTTAGAAGACAAGCCTTTCTTTTCAGCGAAGTTTGTTTATGACGGGGATAAGCTGCTGGATACGCAGGTGGACTTTTACGAATAAGGAGATAAGACGATGCTATTAATCAAAAACGGACGAGTTATGGATCCTAAGACTGGTTTTGACCAAATTACTGACCTCTTGGTTGAGGGGAAGAAAATTGTCAAAATCGGTCAAGATTTGCAGGCAGAAGATGCAAAAGTTATTGATGCCAGTGGTTTGGTTGTTGCTCCAGGTTTGGTGGATATACATGTGCATTTCCGGGAGCCGGGCCAGACTCATAAGGAAGATATTCATACGGGGGCTTTGGCAGCAGCAGCAGGTGGCTTTACGACTGTTGTTATGATGGCTAATACCAATCCGACCATTTCTACGGTTGAAACCCTGAAAGAAGTACTGGAGTCGGCTAGTCGTGAAAATATCCATATCAAGTCGGTCGCGACGATTACAGAGAATTTTGATGGGCAGCATCTTACAGATTTCCAAGGTCTCTTGGCAGCAGGTGCGGTAGGTTTTTCTGATGACGGTATTCCGCTGACCAACGCTGGCATTGTCCGCAAGGCGCTCGTAGAAGCACGTAAAAATGACACCTTTATCAGCTTGCACGAGGAAGATCCTAATCTCAACGGCATACTTGGTTTCAATGAGCATATCGCCAAAGAGCATTTTCATATCTGCGGCGCGACAGGTGTGGCAGAATACAGTATGATTGCGCGCGATGTTATGATCGCTTATGATGCAAAGGCTCATGTACATATCCAGCATTTGTCCAAGGCTGAGAGTGTAAAGGTGGTTGAATTCGCTCAGAAGCTAGGCGCTCAAGTTACTGCTGAAGCAGCACCTCAGCACTTCTCTAAGACAGAAGCTCTGCTATTGACCAAGGGAAGCAATGCTAAGATGAATCCGCCTCTGCGCTTAGAATCGGACCGGCTAGCGGTTATTGAGGGGCTCAAGTCTGGTGTCATTTCTGTCATTGCGACGGACCATGCTCCACATCATGTTGACGAGAAAAATGTAGCCGATATTACTCAAGCTCCTTCTGGTATGACTGGGCTTGAGACTTCTCTTTCTCTTGGTCTGACCTACTTGGTAGAGGCTGGTCATCTGAGCTTGATGGAACTTTTAGAGAAAATGACTTTTAATCCAGCTCAGTTGTATGGTTTTGATGCTGGATTCATCGCTCAGGATGGTCCAGCCGATTTGACTATATTTGACCCAGAAGCAGATAGACTTGTGACTGACCATTTTGCCTCCAAGGCTGCTAATTCGCCTTTTGTTGGCGAAAAGCTTAAAGGCCAAGTGAAGTTTACCATCTGTGATGGGGAAGTTGTCTTTGAGGGATAATATAGTTCAGACTCTGATGAATTTCAGAGTCTTTTTTAACACAGAAAATTTTCTAGTAATTTTCTGAAAAACCGAATGTTTGTTGAAATAGTAGTGGTTTAGTTCCTTTTTGAGCCAAAAAGATGTATAATATAACAAAATACTAAAGAGGAGTGTTCGTTATATGAAGAAGAAATTTTTCATCTTACCTGTTTTATCGACAGTGCTTTTGGCACCTGCTTTTTTGGCTCATCAAGTCTCTGCAGAAGAGGCTCAGGCTAGTCCAGAGCCAGCAAAGGCTGAGTTGACCAATCAGCCAGCTGCTGAGACAGCTTCTGAAGTGCAACCAACTGCTCCAGCAGCTTCAGCAGAAGAAAAGCCAGCAGCAGATAGTCAGAATACAGCAGCTCCGGCTGGTCCAGCTGCGACAGAAGCCGCTGCAGCACCAGCCCAGTCTGAAAATCTGCCAGAGGCTACGATTCTCCATACCAACGATGTGCATGGTCGCATCGTAGAGGAAAAAGGCGTTATCGGTGATGCTAAGCTGGCTACTGTCATCAAAGAAGAGCGCGCTAAAAATCCTAAAGTGCTAGTTGTGGATGCGGGTGATGCCTTCCAGGGGCTGCCAATTTCCAATAGCTCAAAAGGGGAAGAACGTGCTAAAATCCTCAATGAAATTGGCTACGATGCTATGGCAGTCGGTAACCATGAGTTTGACTTTGGTCTGGATGAGGCAAAGAAATACAAGGAAATTCTTAAATTCCCACTCCTCAGTTCTAACACCTACGCCAACAATGCTCGGGTTTTCCAAGCATCCACCATTGTAGACAAGGATCCAGCGGTTGAGGGAGACGAGTTCGTAGTAATCGGTGTGACAACACCAGAAACTGCTACAAAAACTCACCCTAAAAACATCCAAGGCGTGACCTTCACTGATCCAATCACAGAAGTTAATCGAGTTATTGACGAAATCGAAGCACGCGCAGCGGCAGAAGGAAAGAACTACAAAAACTACGTTGTTCTAGCTCACTTGGGTGTTGACACGACTACTCCGACTGAGTGGCGCGGTTCAACCTTGGCTGAAGCTCTTTCTAAAAATCCTAAGCTCAAAGGCAAGCGCGTAACCGTTATTGACGGCCACTCCCACACAGTAGAGTCTACGACTTATGGTGATAATGTCACCTACAACCAGACCGGTAGCTACCTACACAATATCGGTAAAGTGACTTTCAAGGCCAATCAGCTGCTAGGTAATCCTCAGCAAATCTCTGCTGAAACAGCTAAAAAAGTCGCTCCAGACCCAGTTGTAGCAGACATGGTCAGCAAGATTAAAGCCAGATACGACGCAGATAATGCTAAGGTTATCGTGGCAAACAGCCCTGTAGAGCTTAATGGCGACCGTGAAAATGTCCGCGTTCGCGAAACCAATCTGGGCAATGTCGTAGCCGATGCTCTCTACGATTATGGTCAAACTGGCTTTGCCAATAAAACTGATTTGGCTGTTACTAACGGAGGCGGCCTGCGCGAAACTATTGCCAAAGACAAGCCAATCACCAAGGGAGATGTTATCGCCGTATTGCCTTTTGGGAACACTATTTCGCAAATCAAGGTAACTGGTCAAAACATCGCAGATATGTTTGCCAAATCTCTGGGCTCTATTCTTCAGGAAAAAGATGGCAAGCCTGTGCTGGATGAGAACGGACAACCCTTGCTGGAACCAAGCGGTGGTTACCTGCAAATCTCTGGAGCTAAAGTTTACTACGACACCACTCTTCCAGCTAATCAGCGTGTCCTCCACATTGAGATTAAGAACAAAGAAACGGGTGTTTATGAGCCTCTTGATCCAAATAAGACCTACTATCTGACGACAAACGACTTCCTGGCTGCTGGTGGGGATGGCTATACTATGCTGGGCGGCCCTCGCGAGGAAGGACCATCGATGGATGTGGCTTTTGCAGACTATCTTGCAAAAGCTGATTTGACAGCATATGCAGCTATCAATCCAAACTCTCGTGCTATCTCTATTTCATCCACTAAGGATACAGATGGTGATGGCTACACAGATATTGAAGAAATCAAGCAAGGAACGGATCCGGCTAATGCGGCTTCCTACCCAGCTGGTGCTAAAGCAGCTGATCCTGGAAAACAGGCAGCTCCACTGGTTAATACTCCAAAACAAACCAAGCAAGTAGCAGTTCATATTGCCAAGGCCTTCACTAAGGATCCTGTAGCTAAAGAACTGCCACAGACAGGCAGCGAATCAGCAGTTTCCTTGAGCCTAGTTGGTATGGTTTTAGGATTCTTTGGGTTGGCAGGAATCAAGAAAAGTCACAAAGAAGACTAGTTAGAAGACACAATAAAACGGAAGTTGTTCACTTCCGTTTTATTTCTTAGTCTCAGGATTTTGATGTGTAATATTCAAGCCCCAAGGGATTAAATTTTCTTTTTTCTGTTTGATGCGTTGGATATTGTCCTTGTGCCGGAGGATAATAATCAAAGCCAGCGCAATGATAATCAGAGTGAAGAAGAGGTCATAGCTGGGTAGGATAAAGCCGACTAGAGGAAAGAGAAGCGCCGACAGGATAGCGATGACTGCTGAGAGCACGCTTGCCAGAGAAATCATACTTCCCAGATAAAGGATGCTGGCAAAGATGACAATCAGATAGACAAAGAAGGCTGGTGAGAAGCCCAGAACAACCCCTGCACTGGTTGCCACGGCCTTGCCACCCTTAAAACCAGCAAAGATAGGAAAGGTATGGCCAATCACAGCCAAGAGGCCAAAGACAAGCGGCGAAATTCCCTCAATATGCAAAAAGAAAGGCAGCAGGGTCGCTGCAGTTCCTTTGAGAAAGTCGATAGCAAAAGTAGCCGTTCCCGCTGTCTTTCCCAAAATTCGGAAAGTATTGGTCGTTCCGGTATTGCCGCTGCCGTATTCTCTCAGGTTCTTTTTAAAGAAAATTTGCCCAATCCAAAGTCCAGTCGGAATAGAGCCCAGTAAGTATGCGAGTATTAATCCAATTATCGTGTTCATCATGATTTTATTATACCATTATTTCGCTTTCTTACAATAGAAAAGGATAGAATTTATAGCAGGAAATGTCTACTCGGATATTGGATTCTTCTTCGTGTGAAATCAGTCCTCATCAGCAGTTTTTTCAAAAAAATCTTTGCAATATTTGCCAAAAACTTGTAAGATAGAAAAGATGAATCATTAGGAGGTTCTTGTGGCAAAAAAGGAAATCAATATTAACAATTACAATGACGATGCCATTCAGGTATTAGAAGGGTTGGATGCAGTCCGCAAACGTCCGGGGATGTATATCGGATCGACCGACGGAGCCGGACTTCACCATCTGGTCTGGGAGATTGTGGACAATGCTGTCGATGAAGCCCTGTCAGGTTTCGGCGACCGGATCGATGTGACGATTAACAAGGACGGCAGTCTGACTGTCGCAGACCACGGACGCGGGATGCCAGTCGGCAAGCACGCTATGGGCATTCCTACGGTTGAGGTCATCTTCACCGTTCTCCACGCCGGTGGTAAGTTCGGCCAAGGTGGCTATAAGACCTCAGGCGGTCTCCACGGTGTAGGGTCCTCTGTTGTCAATGCCCTGTCTAGCTGGCTGGAAGTGGAAATCACGCGGGATGGGACTGTTTACAAGCAGCGCTTTGAAAATGGCGGAAAACCAGTCACTACGCTCAAGAAAATCGGCACTGCACCTAAGTCCAAGTCTGGGACCAAAGTGACCTTCATGCCGGACGATACGATTTTTTCAACGACAGACTTCAAGTACAACACTATTGCGGAGCGGCTGAAGGAATCCGCCTTCTTACTCAAGAATGTCCGTCTGTCGCTGACTGATGCGCGGACTGGCGAAGAAGTAGAGTTCCACTATGAGAATGGCGTTGAAGACTTTGTCAGCTATCTCAATGAAGACAAGGAAACCCTGACTCCTGTTCTCTATTTCGAGGGCGAGGAGAGCGGCTTCCAAGTTCAGGTGGCTCTCCAGTATAACGACGGCTACGCCGATAATATCCTGTCCTTTGTCAATAACGTTCGCACCAAGGACGGCGGTACCCATGAGACGGGTCTCAAGACCGCAATTACCAAGGCCATGAACGACTATGCCAGAAAGACGGGCCTGCTCAAGGAAAAGGACAAGAATCTGGAAGGTTCGGACTACCGCGAAGGTCTGGCTGCTGTCCTGTCCATCCTAGTCCCTGAGGCGCACCTGCAGTTTGAAGGCCAGACCAAGGACAAGCTGGGCAGCCCTTTGGCTCGTCCTGCCGTGGACTCCATCGTCTCTGACAAGCTGACTTTCTTCCTCTTGGAAAATGGCGAACTGGCATCCAATCTCATCCGCAAGGCTATCAAGGCCAGAGATGCCAGAGAAGCGGCCCGCAAGGCGCGTGATGAAAGCCGTAATGGGAAGAAGAATAAAAAAAAGACAAGGGCTTGCTCTCTGGTAAGCTGACTCCAGCCCAGTCCAAGAATCCGACCAAGAACGAACTCTATCTGGTCGAGGGAGACTCTGCCGGTGGCTCCGCCAAGCAAGGCCGTGACCGTAAGTTCCAAGCTATTCTGCCTCTACGCGGTAAGGTCATCAATACTGCCAAGGCTAAGATGGCTGACATTCTCAAGAATGAAGAAATCAACACCATGATCTACACGATTGGAGCGGGTGTTGGTACAGACTTTACCCTTGAGGATGCCAACTATGACAAGATCATCATCATGACTGATGCGGACACCGACGGTGCCCATATCCAGACCTTGCTGCTGACCTTTTTCTATCGCTATATGCGCCCGCTAGTTGAGGCTGGTCGCGTCTATATCGCCTGCCGCCTCTCTACAAGATGTCCAAGGGCAAGGGCAAGAGCGAAGTCGTCGAGTATGCCTGGACCGATGGCGAGTTGGACGACCTGCGCCGCAAGTTTGGCAAGGGGGCTATGCTTCAGCGCTACAAGGGGCTCGGTGAAATGAACGCCGACCAGCTCTGGGAGACGACCATGAATCCCGAAACCCGCACCCTCATCCGTGTCACCATCGAAGACCTGGCCCGCGCCGAACGCCGCGTCAATGTCCTCATGGGTGACAAGGTCGAACCACGCCGCAAGTGGATTGAGGATAATGTCAAGTTTACGCTTGAGGAGAGTGGGGAGATGGTGTTTTGAGAAGGATGATAGAGAACATTGAGCGTTGGAAGGTTAATCTCTCCGATTGGATGGATATATCTATAGATAAGATCTATAGATATACGGAACCTAATTATAGTTATAAAGATTCTAAACGAAAAATAGAGAATTTAGAAGTTTTAAAAAAATACTTGATAATCAAGATGATATTAATTTAAGACAGAAAAAAATGATGCAATTAAGTATCTCTTTAGTATGATACCGACAACTTTTATACTGTATATTTTTTTATTTGTTATCTTTCCAAAAACTTAAGTTATCTGATAAGGATTTCATATTTTTGAGTGTTTTTTTGTTGGTTTTATAATTATTCTATTTCTGATAGTAGTATTTGGGGTTATCAGATCCATAATTCCTGAACTTGTTATATTTATAGAATGGCTCATTTCTAGGTTTCCTAAACAGTATAGAGCAAAGATTAAATGGCTCAGAAAATTACCGTCACTATTGCCGTTGACTATATGGCCACTATTTTTTTCTGATATTCTAAAAAACACATCGAAGCAATATGGTCTTGGAGAGAATTTAGTTCTTACGATAACACTCGTTTCGATATCATCGTTTATTTTATGGTTGTATTTAAGTGATTTGATTAAAAGCCAACCTGTTTTTCAAGTTGAAGCTTTAATTGTTAGCCCAGCTATGATTTTATCCGTTCTTGCAATCTCTACCCTCGTTTTCGATATTGATTGGAAAAATAAGTTACCGTGGACTCTATCAGTTGTTTTTTTCACAATATCAAGTACGTTTTTAGACTTATTAATTAGCAATAGACGTGAAAAAGAATACGCAATAGCTCAAGAAATTTTCCAAGAGCAACTGCTTTTAGAAAAACCAAGGTACAAAGAGTTGAAGAAGTGTTACTATCATGGTGGTGAGAAGTATAAAGAGAAGTTATTAAGTACGGAAAAATTTTTAAGGCTTATAAAAAAACGTGAAAAAGTATTTAATTCGAAGGGATAAAAAAATAATAGATACATCTATAAATCAGGGTTTAACCCCCAAAAATAACATATCCCCCACAAGGAATTCTCTTCCTTAGTCCTAGAGACCCTCACCAGATTTTCTGTCAAGCTCGCCAGAGCTTAAGTGAGGTCGTCAGATTTTCTGATAAGGCATTTTTGGGCAAATTCTGTTTGGCAGAAAAATCTGGCGAGTATTTTTCAAGTAAAAGACGAACGTTTGTTTTTTTCTGGAAAGCAGTTTTAAAAGCAAAAAAACCTTTTCAGAAAAATCAGAAAAAAAGGTAAAACAGGGAATTAAAGTTAAAAATAAATAAAAAAATTTAGGAGATTATAGAAATGAAAAAAATTTATGGAATTACTAGTGTAGATGTTCAGACTTTAGAAAACAACGAATTTTTCCAGCTCATGTCTGAGAGTCGGAGCGAGGTTGCGGCATTTATCAAGGAAAATAAGGTGGATGGCATTTACACGACCAAGCTGGATGAGATGGACAAACTTCTGGAACAGCTGCAGGGCGGGCTTCATCAGACCAAGTCCAGCAAGCTGGTGGCTAGTTTGGATCAGGCTGACCGCGAGCGAGATGATGCCTTGGGTACGCTCCAATCTTTGGTTCGGGCCTTTGCACGGGTCAAGGATGCAGCGACCAAGGAAGCTTATGAGACCCTGTCTCAGCTCCTGAAAAACTACACCGGCCTAGCTGGCACTAGCTTGGAAAAAGAGACCGAGGGCATTAACCACCTAGTCCAAGAGCTGAAAAAGCCGGCCTACCAGACAGCGCTAGTTAAGCTTCATCTGGAAGCCCATGTCGACAGTCTGGCTGCTGCTCAGAAGGCCTTTGAGAAGGTCTACAAGGAGCGACTGACTGAGCTCAAGGGCAAGACGCCGAGCCAGAATAAGAACGTCCGCCACAAGCTCCAAGAAATCTATGATTTTCTTGTTGATTTCACTGCAATCATTGCTTACGCTTATCCTGAAAGAACTCACGTGGTCAATCTTCGAGACCATCTCAACACTATCCGCAACCGCTACAAAAAACGCAAACCTGCTAAGAAGGCGAAGGAAGAAGCGTCGGAGAGTAACTAGAATATAACTAAATTTGAGTTGAAAAATTGTTAGTGGTCGCATCGGATTTGAAAGGAGTAGAAAATGATAATCAGACCTGCAAGCACAAAAGATTTTCAAGCTATTTATGCTCTTTATCAAAATGAAAAATGGATTTCTTTTACAGAGGAAAAAGTGAAATCACTATTTTCAACAAATCTGTCCCATTACTTGGTAGTTGAAGAGAACCAGAAAATCCTTGGTTTTGCCCGCTACTTGACAGATGAAGTCATGACGACCTTTTTAGCTGAGATTATCATTGATAAAGCCTATCGCGGAAAAGGATTGGGACGGCGATTGATCACTGAAATTCATCAAAAACATCCTTTAACTCGCATTGAATTAATATCAGAAGCGGATGGATTTTATCAGACAGTAGGTTTTAAAGCTGTGGGAACAGGGCTTAGGAAATCTGAATGAGAGGAGCCAACCCAATAAACTGGGTCTGACGGATTCGCTTGAATTAGCCAAGATGGAAGAAAAAATCAGTAAGCCCTCACAAAGGACATTCATAACCGCAACCTCTACATGAAGGGCGTAGACCATAGTTACTACTATGAAGGCTATAGCCTATATAAAGCTGAGGAGTTGTGAGGTAAGAAAGTTTGCAGAGGAGGGTTTAGATGACTATTCTTGAAACAGACCGTCTGATCTTGCGGGACTTGCAGGAATCAGATTTGCCGGCTTTGATTGCTCTGAATCAGGATTCGGAGATCATGCAGTATTTTCCGAAGCCATATAGTCAAGCGGAGTCCTTGCGACTTTATCAGGGCATTCAAGATGAAGTTACGGCTTATGGCTACAGTCTTTGGGCTGTTGAAGAAAAGGACAGTCAGGAGTTTATCGGCTTGGTAGGTCTGCACCATTCGGATTTGCGGATTTTTGCTGGAAAAGAAGCTGTAGAAATCGGCTGGCGTCTGCGAAAAGAATTTTGGAATCGTGGTTATGCGACGGAGGCTGCCCAAGCCTGTCTAGACTTCGCTTTCCAGCAAGCTGGCTTGTCAGAAGTTTACTCTTTTACATCCTTGCTCAATCTCCCTTCGCAAAAAGTCATGCAAAAGCTAGGCATGGAATTTGTCAAAGAATTTGATAATGAAAAAGTTCCAGCAGACAGTCCCCTTTATAGACATGTCCTCTACAGAATCAAGAGTTTCAACTAAAAAGGTAGGTATTCCCATGAGAACTGAAACCGAGATGTTTGATGCGATTTTGCAAACCGCAAAAGAGCTACAGGTTGATGCTGTCGCTATGTCCGGTTCACGGACAAACCCAAAAGGCTTCAAGGACGAGTTCCAAGACTATGATGTGGTCTACATTGTGGAAGATTTGGATGCTCTGACAGCTGACCTTGCTTGGTTGGACAGATTCGGCAAGCGCATGATTGAGCAACATGTCCTACTAGACCATCGCCGCCTCTATCTCATGCTTTTTGAGGATGGCAATCGGATAGATTTGACCCTTTGCCCAAAGGAGCACATCAAAAAGTGGGTGGATAGCGAAGCGGATTTCACGGTGCTGACTGACCCGCAGGGGCTGTTTGCTCCTTATTCACCGACACCCAAGCGCTATTGGACGACACCAGCTAGTGCGACTGACTTTGACAAATCCTGCAATGAATTCTGGTGGGTGTCAGCTTATGTGGTTAAGGGCATTCATCGGAACCACCTTGTCTATGCGACGGATCATTTGTATGGAATCTGCCAGCAAGAAGTGCTCAAGCTTTTAGCTTGGCAAGTGGCAGCAGATAAGGGGACGGTCGATGTTGGCAAGAACTACAAATACCTCTTTCAGCATTTGCCTGCTGAAAAAGAGAAAGAATTTGCAGCCTTGCTTGACTTTTCTGACCAGAAAAAAATCACCAGGTCTCTCTTATCTACCATGCGCTTTTTCCACAAAGAAGCCCAGGCATTCTCTCTCAAAACTGGCCTCCACTATGACAAAGCAACCGCAGAGAAGATGCTTGAGTATGCTGAGGAGAGGCTTAGCTTCTAGTTATTATTAAAAAGAAAAATAAAAAGAGAATTATTATGTCCAACATTCAAAACATGTCCCTTGAGGACATCATGGGAGAGCGTTTTGCTCGCTACTCCAAATACATCATTCAAGAGCGGGCCTTGCCGGACATTCGCGATGGCTTGAAGCCTGTTCAGCGCCGTATTCTTTATTCGATGAACAAGGACGGCAACACCTTTGACAAGGGCTACCGCAAGTCTGCTAAGTCTGTCGGAAACATCATGGGGAATTTCCACCCCCACGGCGACAGCTCCATCTACGATGCCATGGTTCGTATGTCTCAGGATTGGAAAAACCGTGAGATTCTCGTTGAGATGCACGGGAACAATGGCTCAATGGACGGTGATCCACCGGCGGCTATGCGTTATACTGAGGCGCGCTTATCTGAGATGGCTGACTATCTTTTGCAGGATATCGAGAAAGATACCGTTCCTTTTGCTTGGAACTTCGATGATACCGAGAAGGAGCCGACTGTTCTGCCGGCAGCCTTTCCTAATCTCTTGGTCAATGGAGCAACTGGGATTTCTGCTGGTTATGCGACTGATATTCCACCTCATAATCTAGCCGAAGTCATTGACGCGGTCATCTATATGATAGACCATCCGTCTGCCAAGGTGGACAAACTCATGGAGTTTCTGCCTGGTCCAGACTTCCCGACAGGAGCCATTGTCCAAGGCCGTGATGAGATCAAGAAAGCCTATGAGACTGGTAAAGGTCGCGTCGTGGTGCGTTCCAGAACTGAGATTGAAAAGCTGAAGGGTGGTAAAGAGCAAATCGTCATCACCGAGATTCCTTACGAGATTAATAAAGCAGTCTTGGTCAAAAAGATTGACGATGTTCGGGTCAATAACAAGGTGGCCGGCATTGCTGAGGTACGGGACGAATCCGACCGGGACGGTCTTCGCATTGCCATTGAGCTCAAGAAAGACGCCAATACTGAGCTGATTCTCAACTACCTTTTTAAGTACACTGATTTGCAAGTTAATTACAACTTCAACATGGTGGCGATTGACAATTTCACGCCGCGTTTGGTGGGAATTGTGCCAATCTTGACCAGCTACATTGCCCACCGCAAGGAGATTATTCTGGCTCGCAGCCGTTTTGACAAGGCCAAGGCTGAGAAACGACTGCATATCGTGCAAGGATTAATTCGGGTTATTTCCATCTTGGACGAGGTGATTGCCCTGATTCGTGCTTCAGAAAACAAAGCAGACGCCAAGGAAAATCTTAAAGTCAGCTATGATTTCACTGAGGAGCAAGCTGAGGCTATCGTCACTCTCCAACTCTACCGTTTGACAAATACAGACGTAGTGGTTCTGGAAGAGGAAGAAGCAGAGCTGCGCGAGAAGATTGCGATGCTGGCTGCTATTATCGGTGATGAGCGCACCATGTATAACCTCATGAAGCGTGAGCTCCGTGATGTCAAGAAGAAGTTCGGCAATCCGCGTCTCAGTGAGCTGCAGGATACGGCAAACGCCATTGAGATTGATACAGCTAGTCTCATTGTTGAGGAAGAGACTTATGTCAGCGTGACTCGTTCTGGTTATATCAAGCGGACAAGTCCGCGTTCCTTCTCTGCTTCAACTCTAGAGGAGATGGGCAAGCGTGACGATGATCGACTGGTTTTTGTCAGTCCAGCCAAGACGACCCAGCATTTGCTGATTTTCACTAGCCTGGGAAATGTTATTTACCGGCCTGTTCATGAGCTGTCAGACATCCGCTGGAAAGAAATCGGAGAACACCTCAGCCAGACCATCAGCAATTTTGATACCAAGGAAGAGGTTATCTATACAGAATTGCTGGACAGCTTTGAGGAGGGCACTTACTTTGCAGCGACTAAACTAGGTCAAATCAAGCGTGTAGAGCGCAAGGAATTTAGTCCTTGGCGGACTTACAAGTCCAAATCGCTTAAGTTTGCTAAACTAAAAAATGAAGAAGATCAGGTTATTGCTCTGGCGCCGATTAAGCTGGATGATGTTATGCTCGTGACCAAGAATGGCTATGCCCTTCGCTTCAATATTGAGGAAGTTCCTGTCATCGGAGCTAAGGCAGCTGGGGTTAAAGCCATCAATCTCAAGAAAGACGATGTCCCTAGCGGCAGCCTTTATCGCCAATACAGACTCGCTCTACCTCCTGACTCAGCGCGGTTCGATCAAGCGTATGGCAGTCGCAGATATTCCTGTTACCAGTCGGGCAAATCGCGGTCTTCAAGTTCTGAGAGATCTTAAGACCAAGCCGCATCGTGTCTTTGCAGCTGGACCAGTCTTTGGCGATGCAGTGGATTTTGACCTCTTTACTACTGAAACAGAAGCCAGTGAGGAGCAGATTTTGCAGGTGCTTTCTAATAAAGGAACGGCCTATGAGATTAATCTTGCTGACCTCAGCCTGTCTGAGAGAACTAGCAACGGCAGCTTCATTTCTGATACCATTTCAGACGAAGAAGTCTTCTCAGCTTACATCAAATAATCATCAAACCAGTTCGCAGGAGCTGGTTTTTTCAATTTCTAAAAGTTTGATAGCAGAAAAACACTGAATAACAAAATTTTCTGAAAATTGAAAATAATACTTGAAAATATCTCAAAAAGGTGTAAAATAGGGAGTATCTAAAAATGAAGTTTGGAAGAAGAGGAGAAAGACCATGACTATAAATCTTGACTGGGAAAATCTAGGATTCTCATATATGAAACTGCCTTATCGCTACATAGCATACTATCGCAACGGCCAGTGGGAAGAAGGAACGTTAACAGAGGACGCTACGCTCCATATCTCTGAGTCGTCTCCTAGCCTTCACTACGGCCAGCAGGCTTTTGAGGGGCTTAAGGCTTATCGAACTAAGGATGACAGTATTCAGCTTTTCCGTCCAGATAAAAATGCGGAACGTTTACAGCAGACAGCTGATCGCTTGCTCATGCCGCAAGTTCCTACAGAAATGTTTGTGGATGCAGTTAAGCAGGTTGTCCGAGCTAATGAAGAATATGTGCCACCTTATGGAACGGGCGGAACTCTTTATATTCGTCCGCTCTTGATTGGAGTCGGCGATATTATTGGAGTGAAACCAGCTAAAGAATACATTTTTACTATCTTTGTAATGCCGGTCGGCAATTACTTCAAAGGCGGTCTGACTCCGACTAACTTCATTGTGTCAGATGACTATGATCGCGCGGCACCGCACGGAACAGGTGCAGCAAAAGTGGGAGGCAATTATGCTGCTAGCTTATTACCAGGAAAGATTGCCAAGGATAAGCATTTTTCAGATGTGATTTATCTGGATCCAGCAACCCATACCAAGATTGAAGAAGTAGGTTCTGCCAACTTTTTTGGTATTACCAAGGATAATGAGTTTGTAACGCCACTCAGTCCCTCAATCTTGCCATCTATTACCAAGTACTCTTTGCTTTATCTGGCGGAGCACAGACTAGGACTCAAGCCGATTGAGGGAGATGTTCCACTGGCAGACTTGGGTAAATTCACTGAAGCTGGCGCTTGTGGAACAGCTGCAGTCATCTCTCCTATCGGTGGTATCCAGCACGGCAATGATTTCCATGTCTTTTATAGCGAGACGGAAGTTGGTCCAGTCACTCGCAAGCTATATGACGAATTAACTGGTATCCAATTCGGCGATGTTGAAGCGCCAGAAGGTTGGATTGTGAAAGTATAATCTAAAAGCTGTCCTTGATTGGGCAGTTTTTTCTGTGATTCTAGCCTAAGATAGCTTGCGCACTCAGCTATTTTCGTGTACAATAGAAATTTGAAAGAGGTAAGTTATGAGTAAAAAAGACAAAAAAATTGAAATTCAAATCACAGACAGCAAAGTGAAGGTCGGAGCAGACCAATTTGACGGTTATTGTCTTGCTATTGGCAAGAAGGTTATCGGAGAGATAGCCGAGCTAGATGGCCAGTTTGCAATTATCAAAAATGGAAATGCTGAAAGTTTTTATAAAAAACTTGAAAGAGCCGTGGAAACTTTGATTGAAACCTATAATTTAAGCAAATAGGGCTTGCATTTTCATTGTATCAATGTTATAATAGATAGCGTTGATTGTCGGAGAGATAGCGAAGAGGCTAAACGCGGCGGACTGTAAATCCGCTCCTTCGGGTTCGGGGGTTCGAATCCCTCTCTCTCCATTCTTTATATTAATGGGGTATAGCCAAGCGGTAAGGCAAGGGACTTTGACTCCCTCATGCGTTGGTTCGAATCCAGCTACCCCAGTTCTTAGGTAATAGATCTGATAAAATAATAAAATGTCTTTAGGTGTTTTATTTCTTTATAGGATGGAAATCGTTAACGATAGATCAATGTCATTTGCGGGTGCTTAGGAAAATAAATAAGTAGTATGTCAAGCGTAAGCTTGATTGTTGGAGGATTTTTTTAGATGAATGAATTTGAAGATTTGCTAAACAGTGTTAGCCAAGTTGAGCCAGGTGACGTCGTTACTGCTGAAGTATTGACTGTTGACGCTAACCAAGCTAATGTTGCAATCGCTGGAACTGGTGTTGAAGGTGTTTTGACTCTTCGTGAGTTGACAAACGACCGCGACGCTGATATCAACGACCTTGTAAAACCAGGTGAAACACTTGAATTGCTTGTTCTTCGTCAAGTAGTAGGTAAAGATACAGACACAGTAACTTACCTGGTATCTAAAAAACGTTTGGAAGCTCGCAAAGCTTGGGACAAATTGGTTGGTCGTGAAGAAGAAGTTGTCACTGTTAAGGGCACTCGTGCTGTTAAAGGTGGACTTTCAGTTGAGTTTGAAGGACTTCGTGGATTTATTCCTGCTTCAATGCTTGATACTCGTTTCGTTCGTAACACTGAGCGTTTTGTAGGTCAAGAGTTTGATGCTAAGATTAAAGAAGTAGATCCAAAGAAAACCGCTTCATCCTTTCACGTCGTGAAGTTGTAGAAGCTGAAGCTGCAGCAGCACGTGCTGAAGTCTTTGGTAAGTTGAACGTTGGTGATATTGTAACTGGTAAAGTTGCTCGCATCACTAGCTTCGGTGCTTTCATTGACCTTGGCGGAGTTGATGGATTAGTTCACTTGACTGAATTGTCGCATGAACGCAATGTATCACCTAAGTCTGTTGTATCAGTTGGTGATGAAATCGAAGTAAAAGTTCTTGACTTGAACGAAGAAGAAGGACGTGTGTCTCTCTCTCTTAAAGCAACAACACCTGGACCATGGGATGGCGTTGAGCAAAAACTTGCTGCAGGCGATGTGATTGAAGGAACTGTAAAACGTTTGACTGATTTCGGTGCTTTCGTTGAAGTATTGCCAGGTATCGACGGATTGGTTCACATTTCACAGATTTCACACAAACGTGTTGAAAGCCCTAAAGATGCCCTTAAAGTTGGTCAAGAAGTAACTGTTAAGGTTCTTGAAGTGAATGCTGCTGATGAGCGTGTATCACTTTCTATCAAGGCTCTGGAAGAACGTCCAGCTCAAGAAGAAGGACAAAAAGATGAGAAACGTCAATCACGTCCTCGTCGTCCAAAACGTCAAGAAAAACGTGACTTTGAACTTCCAGAAACTCAAACTGGATTCTCAATGGCTGATTTGTTGGCGATATTGAATTGTAATTAGTTAAAAGAAGTTGAGAAATCTCAACTTCTTTTTCTGATTTTCACTTGTATTTTCAGAGAAAATCAGTTATAATGAATTAGTTGCCACCCTTAGTGTAATGGATATCACGTAAGATTCCGGTTCTTGAGATGGGAGTTCGATTCTCTCAGGGTGGATGACTTAAAATTGGACTCTTTGGAGTCTTTTTTTGCTCTTTTTTGGGAGGAAAATGCAATGACAGTAAAATTAATCGCTCATACCTTAATCGAGGAGGACGGGAAGTATTTACTTATCAAGCGCTCTAAAATAAAGCGCGGCCTTCCTAATGTCTATCCATCTTATTGGGATATTCCAGGTGGAAGTGTAGAAGAGAATGAACTTCCCAGAGAGGCGGCTCTACGCGAGGCTATGGAGGAGGTTAATCAAAAGATTCGGATTGATAGGATTATCCATGAAGATAGTCAGTTTGATGCTAGCAAAGATACTGTTTTTACACGTTTAGTTTATGCGGGTAGGATTACGGAGCAGCGTGATATTATATTAGATCCAGAAGAGCATTCAGACTTTGCCTGGATTACTTCTCTGAAAGACCTAGAGGATGAGCTCATCGTACCTTATTTGATTGATATTTTTGCTGTTAAATCCATATAAAACAACTAAAAAACATCCCCTTGATTAGGAGATGTTTTTTTTATAATTAGTTTTTAGATGCTTCTTGGAATTCAGGATTTTTCCATGCTTCATCAATAATTGCTTGCAATTCTTTAGCAGAAGCTTGCATTTTTTGAGTCTCAGCATCGTTCAGTGGGATGTTTACTGGACGTACGATACCGTGAGCACCAACGATAGCAGGTTGACCGATGAAGACATTTTCAACACCGTATTGTCCTTCTTGGAAGACTGATAATGGCAATACAGCATTTTCATCGTCAAGGATAGCTTTTGTGATACGAGCCAAAGCAACCGCGATACCGTAGTAAGTTGCTCCTTTTTTGTTGATGATTGAGTATGCTGCGTCACGGACGGAGATGAAAGATCAACCAAGTCTTGTTCGTTCAAGTCGCGGTTAGCTTGCAACCATTGCTCCAATTTGACACCTGCAACGTTAGCATGTGACCAAACCGCAAACTCAGAGTCACCGTGCTCACCCATGATGTAGGCATGGACAGAACGAGCATCAATACCAATCTTTTCAGCAAGAGCTTGACGGAAGCGAGCTGAGTCAAGTGAAGTACCTGAACCGATAACACGCTCTTTAGGGAAACCAGAGAATTTCCAAGTTGAGTAAGTCAAAACGTCAACTGGGTTAGCAGCAACGAGGAAGATACCGTTGAAGCCTGATTCTACGACTTGAGTAACGATAGATTTGTTGATAGCCAAGTTTTTACCAACAAGGTCAAGGCGAGTTTCACCTGGTTTTTGAGGTGCACCTGCGGTGATGACAACGAGGTCAGCATCCGCACAGTCTGCATAAGTAGCTGCATAGATTTTTTTAGGTGAAGTGAAAGCAAGGGCGTGGCTAAGGTCTTCAGCATCACCAACAGCCTTTTCAAATAATTGAGGGATTTCAATGATACCAAGTTCTTGAGCAATACCTTGGGTTACAAGAGCAAATGCGTAAGATGAACCTACAGCACCGTCACCGACAAGGATGACTTTTTTATGTTGTTTAGTAGCAGTCATTTCTAAACATCTCCTTATTTTTTTAGGGAAGATTTCCCATATACATTCATTCTACCACTTTTGACATATTTTGTCACGGTCAACTTGTATATCTAGCGATGTAAACGTTTTTACAAATGGTTCAAAATACTGAAAAATTAAAGAAAATGTGGTATAATATAGGATAGTTTAATATGAAAGAAAGGCATTTTTTAATGCAAGACAGAAACTTAGTAAATGTTAATCTGACTAGTGAAATGAAGACTAGTTTCATCGATTACGCAATGAGTGTTATCGTGGCTCGGGCACTTCCAGATGTTCGTGATGGTCTCAAGCCAGTTCACCGTCGGATTCTCTATGGTATGAATGAACTGGGCGTGACGCCTGAAAAGCCTCACAAGAAATCAGCTCGTATCACAGGGGATGTCATGGGTAAGTATCACCCGCATGGTGACTCCTCTATTTATGAAGCGATGGTGCGGATGGCTCAATGGTGGAGCTATCGCTATATGCTCGTAGATGGCCATGGAAACTTCGGTTCTATGGACGGAGACGGAGCTGCTGCTCAACGTTATACAGAAGCACGTATGAGCAAGATTGCTCTGGAGATGCTTCGCGATATTAATAAAAACACTGTTGATTACATTGACAACTATGATGCCAGCGAGAGAGAGCCTGTAGTTCTTCCTGCTCGCTTCCCTAACTTGCTTGTAAACGGTGCGACAGGGATTGCAGTTGGGATGGCGACAAATATTCCACCGCATAATCTTGGTGAGTCTATTGATGCAGTTAAGCTTGTTATGGACAATCCGGATGCAACAACTCGTGATATCATGGAAGTCCTTCCTGGACCAGATTTTCCTACAGGTGCACTGGTTATGGGTAAGTCTGGTATTCACCGGGCTTATGAAACAGGGAAGGGTTCGATTGTTCTTCGCTCTCGCACTGAAATCGAAGAGATGAAAAATGGCCGTGAGCGAATTGTCGTAACCGAGTTTCCATACATGGTTAATAAGACCAAGGTCCATGAGCATATTGTTCGTCTGGTGCAGGAAAAACGAATTGATGGTATCACAGCTGTTCGTGATGAGTCCAACCGTGAAGGAGTTCGTTTTGTCATTGAGGTTCGTCGTGATGCCTCTGCTCATGTCATTCTAAACAACCTTTTCAAGCTGACTCAGATGCAGACCAATTTCAGCTTCAATATGTTGGCTATTCAAAATGGTGTGCCGAAGATTCTGTCTCTTCGTGAGATTTTGTTGGCTTATATTGAGCACCAAAAGGAAGTAGTGACCCGACGGACGGCCTTTGATAAAGAAAGGCGGAAGCGCGAGCTCACATCTTGGCTGGTTTGCTGATTGCGTTGGATCATATTGATGAAGTAATTCGCATTATCCGTAATAGCGAGACGGACGCAGAGGCCCAAGCTGAATTGATGGCTAAGTTTGAACTGTCTGAGCGCCAGAGTCAGGCTATCCTTGATATGCGTCTTCGTCGTCTGACTGGTTTGGAACGTGATAAGATTCAGTCAGAGTATGACGAGCTGATTGCTTTGATTGCAGACTTGGCTGATATTTTGGCTAAGCCAGAGCGCGTTATCGCTATTATCAAGGAAGAGTTAGACGAGGTCAAACGTAAATTTGCGGATGACCGCCGAACTGAGCTGATGGTGGGAGAAGTTCTTTCTCTTGAAGATGAAGATTTGATTGAGGAAGCGGATGTTTTGATTACCTTGTCTAATAAAGGCTATATCAAACGTCTGAATCAGGCAGAATTTACTGCTCAGAAACGCGGAGGCCGCGGTATTCAAGGAACTGGTGTCAAAGATGATGACTTCGTCAAAGAGCTGGTTTCAACAAGTACCCACGATAGACTGCTCTTCTTTACAAATAAAGGTCGAGTTTATCGTCTCAAAGGATATGAAATCCCTGAGTACGGCCGGACAGCCAAGGGCTTGCCAGTGGTCAATCTTTTGAAACTGGATGAAGGTGAGACTATTCAGACCATTATTAATGTCCAGCAAGACCGCAGTGATGATTCCTACCTCTTCTTTACTACTCGTCATGGGGTAGTCAAACGGACCAGTGTAACAGAATTTGCTAATATTCGTCAGAATGGTCTCAAAGCTTTGAATTTGAAGGATGAAGACGAGTTAATCAATGTCTTTCTGACGGACGGTGCTGCAGACGTTATCATTGGTACTAAGTTTGGTTATTCTGTCCGCTTCAATGAGACAGCTGTCCGGAGCATGAGCCGTATAGCGACTGGTGTTCGCGGAGTCAATCTTCGAGAGGGGGACCAGGTCGTTGGAGCTGGTGTGATTGCTGAGGGAGACGAAGTGCTTGTCATCACCGAAAAAGGCTATGGTAAGCGAACTCTTGCTAGTGAGTATCCAACCAAGGGCCGTGGTGGTAAAGGGATTAAAACAGCCAATATCACTGATAAGAATGGACCTCTTGCCGGTCTGATGACAGTAACTGGCGAGGAAGATTTGATGATTATCACTAATACTGGTGTCATCATTCGGACAAGTGTGGCGAATATTTCTCAGACTGGCCGCTCAACCATGGGAGTTAAGGTCATGCGTCTGGACCAAAATGCACAGATTGTCACCTTTACAAGCGTCGAAGCAGACGATAAAGAAGATGTAGCAGAGGAAGAAAACGAATCGTAAAAGAGGACCTCTATATGGTACAAGGAAAAAGAAGTCGAAAAAGAAAACAAAAAAGCAAAAGAAATATTTTTATCAATATTATTGCGACATTATTAATTATTGTGGCTCTGGGTTTAATCTTTAATGCGCAAATCCGAAACATGATTATGGTTTGGCATACCAACCAATATCAGGTCAGCAAGGTTTCCAAAGACTCTATTAATAAAAATAAAAATGTTGAGACCAGTTTTGATTTTAACAAAGTTGAGTCACTTTCTACAGAAGCAGTTATCAACGCTCAGTGGAAAGCCCAGCGACTGCCTGTTATCGGAGGCATCTCTATTCCAGAAGTATCCATGAATTTGCCAATCTTCAAAGGACTGGATAATGCTGGATTGTATTATGGTGCTGGTACTATGAAAGAGACCCAGCAGATGGGGCAGGGGAATTATGCCTTGGCTAGCCACCATGTCTTTGGCATCACAGGGGCTAGTAACATGCTCTTTTCCCCACTGGATCGTGCTAAGGCTGGTATGAAAATCTATATCACCGATAAAGAGCAAGTCTATACTTATGTAATCACCAGTGTTGAAACGGTAACTCCAGATCGAACGGATCTGATTGAGGATACTGAAGGCGTTACAGAGATTACTTTAGTTACTTGTGAGGATGCTGCGGCAACCAACAGGACTATTGTCAAGGGAACCTTAGAAGGCTCTGTCGAGTATGACAAGGCTCCTAAGGAAGTTCTTGAATCTTTTAGTAAGTCCTATAATCAAATGCAGATTTAAAAAGAAAAAAACTAAAAAAACATTTCACTCCAAAGGTTAGGAAAAACTCTAACTTTTGGAGTTTTTTTATCTAAAATTTGTTCTGGACGAAAGATTTTCAATCTTTATTTTTTGTATCTTTTCTTGCCGATTTCGACTCTTTTTCCGAATAATAAGGTAAGGAGGTTTCTATGTATAGCATTTCATTTCAAGATGATATTAGCATGATGCCGCGGGAGCGTTTGATGAGAGAAGGGGCTGAAAAACTCAGTAATCAGGAGCTCCTATCAATCTTTCTCAGGACAGGCAACAAAAAAGAAACTGTTTTTCAAGTTTCTCAAAGAATTTTATCATCTATTTCCAGTTTGAATGATCTCAAGTATTTAACTTTGCAGGAATTGCAGACTATTTCTGGAATCGGTCCGATTAAGGCTGTGGAGCTGCAGGCCATTATCGAATTGGGGCGTCGGATTAACCGAGCAGAGGTTCTGCAGAAAGAGCAGATTATGGGCAGTCAAAAATTAGCCCAGAAGATGCAGCAGGAATTGGGAGATATGAGGCAGGAGTGCTTGGTTGCTATTTATCTTAATAGTCAAAATCAAATTCTGCACCAGCAGACTATTTTTATGGGGACTGTCAGCAGAAGCATTGCTGAGCCGAGAGAAATTCTCCACTACGCTCTTAAGCATCTGGCGACATCTATCATACTGGTACACAATCATCCATCAGGCTCAGTCGTTCCTAGTAGAAACGACGATGAGGTGACCCAGCATATGAAAGAAGCATGTGAGATGATGGGCTTGGTCCTTTTGGATCATTTGATTGTGTCCAAGTCCAACTACTATAGCTATCGAGAGGAGACAGATATGATATAATTTGGTTTACTTGAATATAAAAAAACTTCTATTCGTGTAGAACAGAAGTTTATCTAGGAATAGAGGTTTTTAAAGAATATTGACAACATAATCAAACAGAGCTAAGTCTCCTTCTCTGGAGCCGAACAAGAACTCTGGGTGCCATTGGACGCCAAGGAAAGGACTGCCGTCAGTAGAAGTGATGGCTTCAATAATCTTATCGCGAGGATCATAGGCGATAACTTCTAGGCCAGCAGCTAAATCCTTGATACTTTGGTGGTGGAAGGAGTTGATTTCAGATGCTGGTCCATAGATTTCGTGCAGAATAGAACCGTTCTTGGTCACCATGCTTTGAGTCGTGTATTCAGCAGAGCTATCTTGCCAATGATCTTCAATATCTTGATGAAGAGTACCACCTAGAGCTACATTATAAAGTTGGGTTCCGCGGCAGACGGTGAAGATAGGTTTATTTTGACGGCGAGCTTCCTTGATTAAAGCTAATTCAAAAATGTCCCGTTTGAGTAGATAATCATCGCTGTCAATGGCTTTTTCTTCTCCATAGAATTGAGGGCATACATTCTGACCGCCTGTGATGATTAATTTATCGATAATGGAAACATACTGTTTCACCATTTCTTCATCACCGATTGGCAAAATCATTGGAATTCCGCCAACTTCTTTAACTCCCTCAACGAATCCTGTCGCCGTATAGCTCATATGGATGAAGTGATCGTCTGGAATTTCTCTTTCATTTCCGGTTATTCCAATAATAGGTTTACTCATAGAGTGTTTAATACCTCTTTCAAATTAATAATCATTTTTTCTCATGAAGTAGAGCAGAGTCTGCAGTTCGCTAGTCAGGTCAACATACTGGACAACCACATCCTTAGGCAGGGATAGGTTTACAGGTGAGAAACAGAGAATGCCCTTGACACCAGCCTGAACTAAGATAGATGCAACTTCTTGAGCTTTTATGCTAGGTACAGTTAGGATAGCAGTTTGCACATTTCCTGACTGTATTTTTTCTTTGATTTGGGAAATTCCATAGATAGGAATTCCATCGCTGGTTGTGCTGCCAACTTCTGGATGGTCATCTATGTCAAAAGCCATTACAACCTTCATTTTATTGCGCTCATGAAAACGATAGTGTAGCAGAGCACGTCCCATATTACCAACACCAACAATCATGACATTGGTAATAGCATTATCGTTCAAGAGGTCAGCAAAAAAGTTCATCAATTTCTTGACATCATAACCAAATCCTCTGCGGCCAAGTTCACCGAAATAAGAAAAATCTCGTCTGACAGTAGCAGAGTCAATACCAATGGCTTCTGCAATTTGTTTGGAGTTTGCTTTTTCAATCTTCTCAGCATTAAAACGTTTAAAAATACGATAGTAGAGCGATAGCCTTTTAGCAGTAGCTCGGGGAATTGTAGTATTTTTTTCAGTTTTCACAAAATCACAACCTTTCTAATTCTATTTTATAGGAAGTTTGTGAAAAAAATCAACTAATTAAGAGTGTTTGATTCACTAAAAAAGAAAAGAGTGAAAGTTTAAGTTATGTTGCAGTTGCGAAGAGATTAGTCCTGATAGGGAGTTAAGTCTAACTGGTACATCTGGCGGTACAAGTCTCCAATTAGCCCTGCAAAAGGCAGCTGGTGTCCATTATAAGTGATGGAAAGTACTTTGAGCGAGTCAGGAACTGTGACACAGCCAGAGAAGGCGAGAAGAAATTCGTCGAAGTCTTCATAGGTAAGTGTTCGTTTCACCTTATATGAGTCCAAATAGGTCAGTTCAACCATTGTTAATCCTTTCTTTGGGTTCGGTTAGTCTTTTCTTCAAGTGTTCTAAGTAGAAGTCAAGCTCGTTTAAATTTTGAAGATTCAAAACCAAAAAAGCAAAATTGCGAGAATCTTGCTTATTGTGGTGTCTTTTCAAAAATATTTCTTTCAACCAGGCTATCCATCAAGAAATAAAATTTTTGCTGGATAATGTGATGGTCTTCTGATTTGAAAATATTGACCAAGCGCAGGCCTGATTTGTCAGTGATGTTGATTTTGAAACCATTCAAATCTTTATTGACGATGATTTTCAGCAGAAAACCATTTCCGCTGTTGGGAACAGATTCCAGCAGACGAGAGAGTTCATAGTTTCCAACCTTGCTTTCCGCGAAAGTATTGTCGCGCAAGGTAAATTTCTTGACATTTGGGTGAAGTGAATAGGTATATTCACAGTTTGCTAAGCTAACAGATGTTTGAAGGCCATCTTATCCTCCTAAAATTTCTTTTAATTTCTTTGTAAATAATTGAATGTCTTGCAGAGTTGTTTGGTCCGAAGTGCTGAGCCGAATAGACTCATGCAAGCGGTTGGAATCTTTGCCATACATAGCCTGCAGGACATGACTGGGTTGTATAGCTCCGGCTGTGCAGGCTGATCCTGTTGAAATGGAAAAGCCATTTAAATCCATTTGAAGCAGAAGCAGGTCATTCTTTTGATTGGGAAATCCCAAATTGATGACGTAAGGCAAGCTGGGCTGACTTTCATTTAAGTAAAAGTCAATGTCTGACAAGTCAGCAAGTAAGCTATCTTTTAAGTCTTGCGCATGCGCTAAATTCTCCTCAAGATGTTCCATGCTCTCTGATAGAGCCGCTGCCATGCCAGTAATAGAGATTAGATTTTCAGTTCCGGCCCGGTGTTTTTCTTCCTGATCACCACCGTGCATGAAATTGTCAAAATCCATTTTCTTGGCATAAAGGAAGCCAACGCCTTTGGGACCATGAAACTTATGCGCTGAAGCAGAGAGGAAGTCAATCCTTAGCTCGTCAGGGTAGATGGGAAGTTTACCAATTGCTTGGACAGCATCAACGTGAAAAGCAGCAGGATGTTCTTGTAGTAATTCACCAATTTCCTTAATGGGAAGGATAGCACCAGTTTCGTTATTAACTGCCATGACAGATACAAGAATAGTGTCAGGTCTAAGTGCCTTTTTAATATCCTTCGCTCGAATCTGACCATCTACCGGCTGAACAAAAGTAGCTTCGAAGCCGAATTTATCTACTAAGTACTCTACCACTTCTAAGACAGCATGGTGCTCAATAGCAGTGGTAACAATATGTTTTCCTCGGTTCTGGTGACGAAGGGCATAACCTTTAATAGCAGTATTGTTGCTTTCAGTGCCACCTGAAGTAAAAAGAATCTTATTGCTTTGAGTATGCAGAGCTTGAGCAATATCCTCACGCGCCTGTCTGAGGAGTTTACTAGCTTCTCGGCCATGACTATGCGTACTGGATGGATTTCCAAAGACGGTCATAGTTTTGGTCATTGCTTGGATTGCAGCAGGCGACAAAGCAGTTGTAGCGGCATTATCTAAATAAATCACTCCGGTTACCTTATTTCTTTTGATAGGCAAAGAGTGGGCTGACTGGTTTTCTCTCTTGAATGCGGACAATAGCATCACCAATCAGTTCACTAGCTGTAATGTAGTGGAGATTCTTAGGTGTTTTTTCTTTGGTATCAACAGAGTCGGTCACAAGAATTTCCCTGATAGGAGAATTATCCAGCAATTCCGCAGCTTTATCCGCGAAGAGACCATGACTGGATACAGCATAGATTTCGACTGCGCCTTCGCGACAGACAATTTTAGCTGCTTCAGAGAAAGTCCGACCGGTATTTAAAATATCGTCAATAAGAATAGCTTTCTTGCCCTCGACATCTCCAATGATATATCCCTCAGAGCGACCCGCCTCATCTTCGCCATAATCAATGATAGCGATAGGAGCATCCAGATATTCAGCCAGATTGCGGGCGCGTTTTACACCAGAGTTTAGGGCTGACGACAACGACATCATCGCCAGTAAGCCCCATGTTGCAGTAGTGTTTGGCAAAGAGTGGGATAGTGAAGAGGTTATCAACTGGGATATCAAAGAATCCTTGGACCTGCACGGCATGAAGATCCAGAGAAATCACACGATCTACTCCAGCTCCGACAAGCATGTTGGCAACCAGTTTAGCTGTGATTGGCTCGCGAGGGGCAGCAGTCCGATCCTGACGGGCATAACCAAAATAAGGCATCACAACATTAATCGTGTTGGCACTTGCACGCTTGCAGGCATCCACCATAATCAAGAGTTCCATCAAGTGATTATTGACAGGGAAGCTAGTAGACTGAATGATGTATATATCATAGCCACGGACACTTTCTTCAATGTTAATCTGAATCTCGCCGTCCGAGAATTGGCGGGAGGAAAGTTTTCCCAAAGGAACCCCAGCAGCCTCAGCGATTTTTTCAGCTATGGAATGATTGGAGTTGAGGGAAAAAAGCTTCATATTTTTTTTATCTGACATGAGTTGGACCGTCCTCTTTTTGTGTCATTTCTATAATCTAATGCTCCATGAAATTTATATTTCAATAGTCTTTAGATTGCTACCTTTTTATTTTACCAAAAAAATTAGATTATTTCAGCTATTTTGTGGTCGTTGATTTACAAGTTTTCAGAAAAATCTTGCTATCTTGCTCTTACTAGGTTTGTAGTCGATGCAGTGCTGTTTTAGGAAGTTGAGGAAATTTTCTTTTCCTTTTTCGAAATCTTCAACTTCGACTTCGAGTTCGAAGTCTGTTTTGCCCAAGTAGTGACTCTCATCCAGAGCAAGCAGACCGATTTCGTCTTCTTTTTTTCATAGCGGATAGTCTCTAGAGAGCCTAGAATCTTCAAGTCTTGGATGGGAATTTCTTTCTGAAGCAGCGTTTCTAAAATCTCTCCCGTAGGAAATTCATTGTTCTGTAAAATATTTTCAGTTTCTTCTGGTGTCAAGTTCTGATTAAGTTCCAAGGCTCCGACTTCTTGAGGAATCTTGAGCGTCAGCTCTGCTTCGTGATGTTTAAAAGTTCGTACTCGAAAAGCCATGTGGGCGTGTCGGATACTCTGTTGATCTGACTCGATGTAGTAGTTGGTCTGGCTAATAGGGGAAATATCAGCAAATAACTGGAGCAGACGGTCGTGCTCTTCTTTGGTCAGCATGGTTTTGAATTCAATTTCTAAGTGATTCATTTTCATATCCTTTTCTTTTTTTTGAAAGCGATTTATGTTATAATAACAGTTGTGTTTATTTTATACAAAAAATAATGATATGACAAGGTAAGTGTATGACAATAGAATGGGAAGAGTTTTTAGACCCCTATATTCAAGCAGTTGGAGAGCTGAAAATTAAGCTGCGTGGAGTGCGAAAGCAATACCGCAAGCAGCAACGTCATTCTCCGATTGAGTTTGTGACTGGACGTGTCAAGCCGATTGAGAGCATTAAAGAAAAGATGATTCTGCGAGGCATTCGCGAGGAAAATATCGAGCAGGAGATGCAGGATATTGCAGGCTTACGAGTCATGGTTCAGTTTGTCGATGATGTGGATGAAGTTTTAGAAGTCTTACGAAACCGGACCGATATGCGCATTGTTCAGGAGCGGGATTATATTAAAAACAAAAAAGCCAGTGGCTATCGGAGCTACCATGTGATTATAGAGTATCCAGTTGATACGATTAATGGTCATAGGCTTATTCTGGCTGAAATTCAGATTCGCACACTTTCGATGAATTTTTGGGCTACGATTGAGCATTCTTTGAATTACAAGTATAAAGGAGAATTTCCCGAGGAAATCAAATGCCGCTTGGAAACCACAGCTAATCTTGCCTATCAGCTGGATGAGGAGATGGGAGAAATCCGTGATGCTATCCAGGAGGCGCAAGCTCTCTTTGATCCTCTTCACCGCAAGTTAAATGACGGTGTGGGAAATAGTGATGATACAGATGAAGAATACAGATAAAAAAATAGCGATTATCCGCAATCGGAAAAGACAGAGTGAACAAGTCTATCAGAATTTGAAGCAGAAGCTTAAACAGAATGGCTTTATTTTAACTCCTAAGAATCCCGACATCGTGATTTCGGTGGGTGGTGACGGCATGCTGCTATCAGCTTTTCATATGTATGAAGAACAGCTGGATCGGGTCCGCTTTGTCGGTGTGCATACTGGCCATCTCGGCTTCTATACGGATTACCGTGATTTTGAATTGGATAAGCTGGTCGAAAATCTTAAACTGGATACTGGCGCTCAGGTTTCTTATCCAATTTTAAATGTGAAAATCACTTTTGAAAATGGTGATACACGCACCATTCGTGCTTTGAACGAAGCAACAATCAAGCGTTCGGATCGGACTATGGTAGCTGATGTCATTATCAATCGGGTTCATTTCGAGCGTTTCCGAGGAGATGGGATTTCCGTCTCTACTCCGACGGGCAGTACAGCCTATAACAAATCTCTAGGTGGAGCGGTATTGCATCCGACGATCGAAGCCTTGCAGGTGACAGAAATTGCTAGTCTCAACAATCGGGTTTATCGGACGTTGGGCTCATCGGTCATTGTTCCTAAAAAGGATAAGATTGAGTTAGTGCCGACCCGCAGTGACTATCATACTATCGCAGTTGATAATCAGACTTTCTCTTTTAAAAACATTGTCCGTATTGAGTACCAGATTGACAATCATAAGATACATTTTGTGGCTTCGCCAAGCCATACCAGCTTTTGGAACCGTGTCAGAGACTCCTTTATTGGGGAGTGCCGGGAATGAGGTTTGAGTTTATTGCTGATGAGCATGTCAAGGTAAAGACCTTTTTAAAACGGCACGAAATTTCCAAAGGCCTCTTGGCAAAGATAAAATTTTCCGGCGGAAACATTCTTGTCAACCATCAGCCTCAGAACGCTATTTATCTCTTGGATATTGGCGATAAAGTGACGATTGACATTCCTTCTGAAAAAGGATTTGAGAGTCTGAAAGCTGTTGATAAGGACTTGTCTGTCGTCTACGAGGATGAGCATTTCTTGGTTTTGGATAAACCGGCAGGGGTGGCCAGTATTCCCAGTGTTAATCATTCCAATACTATGGCAAACTTTGTCAAGGCTTACTATATTCGTCAGGGCTATGAAAACCAACAGGTGCATATCGTGACGCGTCTGGATAAGGATACAAGTGGGCTCATGCTCTTTGCCAAGCATGGCTATGCTCATGCCAGATTAGATAAGCAGCTGCAGAAGAAGCTGATAGAAAAGCGCTATTATGCTCTGGTTCGGGGGACTGGTGACTTAGAAGAGCAAGGAGAGATTATTGCTCCCCGATTGGACGCAACCCTGAGAGTATCATTACGAGGCGCGTGACAAAGGATTGCAAGCACGCTCATACCAGCTACAAGGTCATAGAGCGATTTGGAGATGTCTATCTGGTGGATATTCATCTGCATACTGGGCGGACTCATCAAATCCGCGTTCACTTTTCACATATTGGCTTTCCGCTTTTGGGTGACGACCTTTATGGTGGGAGTTTGGAACACGGAATAGAGCGTCAGGCTTTACATTGTCATTCTTTGAAATTTTATAATCCTTTTAGTGGTCAGGAAGTTGAGCGTGCCAGTCCTTTGCCAGAAGATTTTAAACAAGTTATTGAGAAATTAAAAGAATAAGAGATAAAGGAGTTTTAAGAAACATGAAAATTTTTGATTCAATTCGTGAAGCCTTGAAGGATAAGGAAGTAAAGATTGTCTTGCCAGAGGGTGAGGAGCCACGGATTTTGCAAGCAACTAAACGCTTAGTGAAAGAAACCGATATTACTCCAGTTCTTTTAGGGAATCCTGATAAAATCCGTATTTATCTGGAAATTGAGGGAGTAAAAGAAGGGTATCAGGTTATTGACCCTTCAAACTGTTCTTGCTTTGAGGAGTTGGTAGAAGCATTCGTTGAGCGTCGTAAAGGGAAATCACAGCAGACGAAGCACGTCAGTTGCTTAAGGAAGATGTCAACTACTTTGGGGTTATGTTGGTTTACCTTGGTAAGGTTCAAGGGATGGTGTCTGGCGCGATTCACTCCACTGCAGCGACTGTTCGGCCGGCTCTTCAAATCATCAAGACCCTGCCTTGGGTTTCTCGTACTTCAGGAGCCTTTCTCATGGTGCGTGATGACGAACGCTACATTTTCAGTGACTGTGCCATCAATATCGATCCAGATGCCAATGTTTTGGCGGAGATTGCTGTTAACTCAGCTTTGACAGCACAAATTTTCGGTATCGATCCCAAAGTTGCCATGCTCAGCTATTCGACCAAGGGCTCTGGATTCGGTGAAAAGGTTGATAAGGTAGTGGAAGCGACTAAGCTGGCTCAGGAAATGCGTCCAGACTTGGCTATCGATGGTGAATTGCAGTTTGATGCAGCTTTTGTTCCCGCAACAGCAGAGCTGAAAGCACCTGGCAGCCCTGTGGCTGGTCAAGCGACTGTCTTTGTCTTCCCAAGTATTGAGGCTGGGAATATCAGTTACAAAATGGCAGAGCGTTTGGGTGGCTTTTCAGCGGTAGGACCTATCCTGCAGGGACTTAACCATCCAGTTAATGACCTTTCTCGAGGATGTAATGCGGATGATGTATACAAGCTGACTTTGATTACAGCCAGTCAGGCAGTCGGTCATTATTAAACGATATAAAACAATTGGAGGGCATAAGCTCTCCTATTTTTCTTGCCTTATGCTATACTAGATTTATGTTAGATTTGAAAGAATATGGAATTGAGATGTGGGGGGCAGATAAAATCGCCTCTTTTCGAGAGAAATTATTAACTTGGTATGATGAAAACAAACGTGATCTGCCTTGGCGCAGAACAAATAATCCTTATCATATCTGGGTTTCTGAGATTATGCTGCAACAGACTCGGGTGGATACGGTGATTCCTTATTATGAACGTTTCCTTGACTTGTTTCCGACTGTAGCTGATTTAGCTCAAGCGCCAGAAGATAGACTGCTCAAGGCTTGGGAAGGGTTGGGCTATTATTCGCGGGTGCGAAATATGCAAAAAGCAGCCCAGCAGATAATGACAGATTTCGCTGGAAATTTCCTGATAGCTATGAAGGAATTGCTAGCCTCAAAGGGATTGGACCTTATACAGCTGGCGCCATTGCTAGTATTGCCTTTGGACTAGCTGAGCCTGCGGTAGATGGCAATGTCATGCGGGTGCTGAGTCGCTTGTTTGAAGTTGATTTAGATATTGGCCAACCTAGCAATCGGAAGGTATTTCAGGCTATGATGGAGATTCTGATTGATCCAGGCAGACCCGGAGATTTCAATCAAGCACTGATGGATCTGGGGTCAGATATCGAAGCTCCTGTTAATCCTCATCCAGAAGACAGTCCTGTAAAAGAGTTCAGCGCAGCTTATTTGCACGGAACTATGGATAAGTATCCAATCAAAGCACCTAAAAAGAAGCCAGTTCCAGTCTATCTGCAAGGCTTGATTATCGAAAACGAACAGGGACAGTTCTTGCTTGAAAAGAATGAGGCTGCTGGCTTGTTATCAGGTTTTTGGCATTTTCCCTTGATTGAAATTGAGGAATTTCAAACTGAAAATCAGATGTCCCTCTTTGAGGTGGCTGAAAATCAGCCCAGTCTGGACTTGTCTCCTCAAGAAAGCTTTGAGCAGGATTATGATTTGATTGTTGATTGGCAGCAGCAGTCCTTTTCAAAAGTACAGCATATCTTCAGCCATCGCAAGTGGCATATCCAGCTCGCTTATGGCCGAGTTAAAGATAGCCAGCACGCAGCTGACGGAGAGGGCTTGTGGCTTCATCCAGAAGATTTTGGCAATTACCCCTTTGCCAAACCCCAGCAAAAGATGTGGGAGTCCTTTCAGGAAGCTAGAAATAAATAAAAAAATCTGAGACTCGCGAGTCTCAGATTTTTGAGTTGAATCAATTTTATAAGTTTGCAAAAGCTTTAATCTCATCTGCAGTCATAGAAGAATCACAACGAACAGATACTTGACCGTCTTGAACATGAACAAAACCAGGAACCGTCGGAATGCTGTATTCAGAGCGGAAGGCTTGCAATTTCTCTAATTCGCTAGCTTCTTCGCTATTGATAAAGAAAATATGCGCCTTGGTATCAGCGACAACGCCAGCAAGAGTAGCAGCGAATTTACGGCAGTAAGGGCAAGTTTTGCGACCTACGAAGAAAGTTGCTGTCTCTTTGTCAGCAATTGCTTGACGGGCACGGTCTACAGTTGTGACTTCCAAGTCTTTAATATTTTGAGCAAATTGTTCCATAAATCATCCTCATTTCTTTTGATAAAACTAGTATGCCATAAAAAGCAGAAAAATGCTTGATTTGGAAACGAAAAACCAGAGAATGTGAATTTCATTCTCTGGTTGATTGGTTGATAGTGTTATTTTACTTGATAAAGGCATTAATCTCTGCTTCAATAGCAGCGATTTTTTCTTGAGCATCTTCATTGCTGTCACCGACAACGGCAATGTAGAACTTGATTTTTGGTTCTGTTCCGGATGGCCGGACAGCAATCCATGAACCGTCAGCCAAGGTGTATTTCAGCACATCGCTTGGAGGAGTCGTCAGAGCTGTAACAGTACCGTCTGCGGCGGTAGAAGTCTGCGCCTTAAAGTCTTCAGTAACAGAAATAGCAGTAGCGTTGAATTCTTTCGGAGCATTGTCACGGAACTTAGCCATGATAGCCTTGATTTGCTCAGCTCCATCAACACCAGACAAGGTTACAGAGATAGTCTTTCAGCAAAGTAACCGTACTCTTTGTAGATTTCTTCAATACCGTCAGCCAGAGTCAAGCCACGTGAGCGGTAGTAGGCAGCTAGCTCAGCTACAACCAGAACAGCTTGGATAGCGTCTTTATCACGTACAAACGGCTTGATCAGATAGCCGAAGCTTTCTTCAAATCCCATCATGTAGGTGTGGTTGTGCTTTTCTTCGAATTCTTGAATCTTTTCAGCGATAAATTTGAAACCAGTCAAGACATTGAACATGGTTGCGCCGTAGCTTTCAGCAATCTTAGTCACCAAGTCAGTAGAAACGATAGACTTGCAAAGTGCTGCATTTGCTGGCAGAGTTCCAGCACTCTTATGGGCTTCCAAGATGTACTTAGCCATGATGGCTCCGATTTGGTTACCAGAAAGGTTGAGGTAGCTGCCATCTTTTTGCAGAACTTCTACACCGACACGGTCAGCATCTGGGTCAGTTGCAACCAAGACATCTGCACCAACTTTACGGCCTAATTCTTCAGCTAAGGCAAAGGCTGCTTGGCTTTCAGGGTTTGGAGATTTAACAGTAGAGAAGTCTGGATCAGCTACAGCTTGAGCTTCAACAACTTCAACAGAATCAAATCCTGCTTGAGCCAAAGCGCGACGAGCCAGCATTTCACCAGTACCGTGCAATGGAGTATAGATAATCTTCATGTCCTTGCCGTATTCATCAATCAGTTTTTGGTTGATATTGACATCTTTAACTTCCTTGAGGTATTCAGCATCAATAGCATCGCCAATCACTTCAATCAAGCCAGAGGCTTTTTCGGCTTCAACATCAGCTACTTCGATAGCGAAAGGATTTTCAATCGCACGGATGTAGTCAGTCAATGCATCTGCATCATGCGGAGGCATTTGTCCGCCGTCTTCACCATATACCTTGTAGCCATTAAATGGAGCAGGGTTGTGGCTGGCTGTAATCATGATACCAGCGAAAGTTCCCAGATGGCGCACTGCGAATGAAAGTTCTGGAGTTGGGCGCAGACTTTCAAAGACATAGGACTTGATGCCGTGTTTAGCTAAAACAGCAGCAGATTCAAAGGCAAATTCTGGTGAGAAATGACGGGAGTCGTAAGCAATCGCGACACCGCGTTTTTTGAACTCATCACCTTTTTCTTCAATCAAGCGAGCCAAACCTTCGGTTGCCTGACGGACAACATAAATATTAATACGGTTGGTACCAGCGCCAATTAAACCACGCATACCAGCAGTACCAAACTCAAGATTGGTGTAAAAGGCATCTTCCTTAGTTTTTTCGTCCATACTGTTCAAGTCTTGGCGAAGATAGTCAGGAAGTTCAGCATAATCAAGCCATTTTTTGAAGTTATCTTGATAAGTCATAGGTGGAGTCTCCTTTATTTTTGAAATGAAGAGTTGGAAATTTTAGTAAAAAATCCTGCTCTTAAATTTTCTTAATCGCTTACATTGTAGCATATTTTCGTTAATTTTGAAAGAGGTTACCTAGAAAACGATGAAATACTTTTCAAGGTATTGTTTCAAGGATTTCAGAATGGTGTAGCGGAATTGTGGGATTAAAAAAGACCAAAGCAAGGCTTGGTCCAGAAAACTAAATCATCATTTTTTGGCTTTTTCAAGCGCAGGAATGATAGTTGCTGTCAAAATCGCAGAAATGATTAACTCAGCAATGGAATTTGCTGATAGAATCACAGCCAGAAGTGCTTTGATATCACCTTGGTATACATTTGCAAAGAGAAAGAAGATACCGCCCAAGACAAAAATAGTATTGGTGGCAGAACCTACGGAACCTGCTACAATCAAGCCAGCTTTATTTCATAGCTTTATATACGAAATAAGGAGTGATACCGATGAGAATGCGAGGCACCATGGCAACAAGAAGCGAAGAAAGGCTTCCATTTGGCACAAAAGGGCTAAAGAGATAGCTGGTTGGTAGCAACACCAAGGTATTGGTAATAACGCTGATACATCCCATGAGGCCACCTAGGACAGCTCCGACTTTAGGGCCATAGAGGATACTGGCGATAATCACTGGGATGTGAATAATCGTAGGTTTAATCGGTACTGGAAGTAAGTTGAAAATAACCGAGCTGAGCAGGTGCAGTACCAACATGATGGCAAAGAAAATAGCAATTTGAGCAATTTTAGACTGTTTTTTCATAAATAAGTTCCTTTACTGTATCAATAATTGTATCAATTTCGGCTAGAGCACCTGTCCCCTGATCGCCACAGGCTAGAACAGCTTCACGCGGTTGGATAATCTTCCATCCAAAACGCTGTAGACGCTCCAAATTGTGCTGAGTTAGTGGATTTTCAAACATCTTAGTGTTCATAGCTGGAGCTAAAACTTTTTTCGTATGAGGCGGCAGAGCCAGGGCAGTAGCTGTTACCATATTGTCAGCTAAGCCATTAGCAAGCTTAGCTATGGTATTGGCTGTAGCTGGCGCTAGCAAAAAGAGGTCAGACTCTTTAGCGATGTCAATGTGATTGACCTTGCTCGGGTCAGGTTCTTGCATAATATCAATAGCAACTGGCTTTTGCGACAAGACTTGAAGGGTCAGCGGTGTGATAAATTCTATCGCTGCCTCTGTCATGAGGACAGCTATTTCAAAGTTCTCTTTCTTTAGACGGCTGGTGATGTCAGCAGCCTTATAGCTGATATACTGCCGCTGACGGCTAAGGTAATCTGAGTCATCTTAATCCTCCTTATGTATTGCGGATATGCTGGTAGAGGAGCTGAGCAATTTCTTCTTTGGATTGAGCTTGGGTTACAGTATCTTTTCCGACAAGATAAGCTCTGTGCTCTTGGTTAGAAATCTCTGTCAAATCATTGGCAACAATGATTTCTGCCTGATTTTTTATAAGACTGGCTCGTGCGGTCTTGAGTAACTCTTCCTTAGTAACATTGACCAAGAGTTTGAATCCAATCAAGCGAATGGCTGGATTCCATTCTTTTACCAAACTGATGATTTGGTGTCTTTTTGAGAAAAAGAACTTGAACATCATCCTGAGAAGAAATCTTGCTTTCTGAGTTAGTTTTATTCAAAAATTCAGTCATGTCAGAGCTAGCCGCTACAGTTTCCAAACCAGTCATGTAGACGGGGGTGTAGTCTGAAACAGCCATTGCATGAATCAATGCATCATGTGTGTGAACGAGCGGCTCCAAGCTTTCAAGCAGTTCTGCAACATTTTCAATCTGTACAATCGTAAGATTGGGATGAGCTGCCGGGCGGACAGCCTTGGGAGTCGTCACCAGAGTCACCTGATCGCCTTTGTCTAGGAATGTTTCAGATATAATTTTCCCTAGCCTGCCCGTCGAATGATTTGTAATAGAGCGGACACGGTCGATTTTCTCGCTGGTCCCGCCAGAAGTAATCAATATGTTCATAGCACTATTTTACAAGAAAAAAGAAATTTAGTAAAATAATTCTAATTGCAGAGTGTCACAGCGGAAAAGTGACTCTAAAATCTTATAGTTTAGAGAACAAAAATTTCCAAGTTTTTTTGTTTTTTTCCCGAACATTAAAATCTATTTAGAGCTTAATCATGTAGATTTTGCTCTTTTTTTGTTATAATCTTTATATTAATTGACAGAGGAGTTCTTGATGAAAACAGATATTGAAATTGCTCAAAGTGTTGAATTGCAGCCCATTGTTGATGTGGTGAAAAAAGTCGGCATCGACTATGATGACTTGGAACTATATGGCAAGTACAAAGCCAAGCTGAGCTTTGCTAAGATTCGTGAGGTTGAAAAAAATACTGTTGGCAAACTGATTTTGGTAACAGCAATCAATCCGACACCTGCTGGAGAAGGTAAATCTACCATCACCATCGGACTAGCTGATGCGCTCAATAAAATTGGTAAGAAAACTATGATTGCCATTCGCGAACCATCTCTGGGGCCTGTGATGGGCATCAAGGGAGGAGCAGCTGGTGGTGGCCACGCGCAGGTTCTACCGATGGAAGACATCAACTTGCATTTTACTGGTGATATGCATGCCATCACAACAGCTAATAATGCCTTGTCAGCTCTCATTGATAATCATTTACATCAAGGAAATGCCTTGGGAATCGATCAACGCCGCATTATCTGGAAGCGGGTAGTTGACCTGAATGACCGAGCTCTTCGTCATGTGACTGTTGGCTTAGGCTTAGGAAGTCCAGTTAACGGTATTCCACGCGAAGATGGTTTTGATATCACGGTTGCTTCTGAAATTATGGCGATTCTTTGCCTAGCTACGGATATTGAAGATTTGAAAAAACGCTTGGCTAACATTGTCATCGGTTATCGCTATGACCGCACACCAGTCTATGTTCGTGACCTTGAGGTAGAAGGAGCCTTGGCTTTGGTCTTGAAAGATGCGATTAAGCCAAATCTAGTTCAGACTATTTACGGGACACCAGCCTTTGTTCATGGCGGGCCTTTTGCCAATATCGCCCACGGATGTAATTCTGTCTTAGCGACTAGCACAGCGCTGCGCTTGGCTGATTATACAGTGACTGAGGCAGGGTTTGGTGCGGACCTTGGTGCTGAAAAATTCTTGGACATTAAGACGCCAAACTTGCCAACCTCTCCAGATGCAGTAGTCATTGTTGCAACCCTTCGTGCTCTTAAGATGAATGGCGGCGTAGCTAAGGATGCACTCACTGGAGAAAATGTTGAGGCAGTCCGAGCTGGTTTTGCTAACCTTAAACGTCACGTTGAAAATATCCGTAAGTTCGGTATTCCAGCGGTAGTAGCCATCAATGAATTTGTTTCAGATACAGAGGCTGAAATTGCTACGCTTAAGGAACTTTGTGCAGAAATCGGAGTAGCGGTTGAGCTTGCTAGTGTCTGGGCTGATGGCGCTGAAGGCGGTGTGTCTCTAGCTGAGACTGTAGTCAAACCATTAATAAAGAACCTGCTCATTACACTCGCCTCTATGACAATGATTTATCTATTGAAGAAAAAATCGAAAAAATTGTCAGAGAAATCTATCGTGGTTCGAAGGTGAATTTTGAGAAAAAAGCGCAGACTCAGATTCGTGAAATTGTCAAGAACGGCTGGGACAAGCTGCCAATCTGTATGGCCAAAACACAGTATAGCTTCTCTGACAATCCTGCAGCTCTTGGTGCACCAGAAAACTTTGAAATTACCATTCGTGAATTGGTACCAAAACTTGGAGCAGGCTTTATCGTGGCTTTGACAGGAGATGTCATGACCATGCCAGGATTGCCAAAACGTCCTGCAGCACTCAATATGGATGTGGCAGCAGACGGCACAGCGATTGGACTATTTTGATCTTGGTTTAAAAGGCTCTTTACGAGCCTTTTTTGGTATAATAGTGAAAATAATGAGAATAGAATATGGAGACAACATGAACATTAGATTTGCAACTCCATCAGACGCTGCAACCTTGCTTGCTATTTATGCGCCTTATGTGGAAAATACAGCCATCACTTTTGAATATGAAGTACCGACCATTGAGGATTTTGCAACTAGGATTGAGAAAATATTGGAAAAATATCCTTATCTGGTAGCGGAAGAAGATGGTTTAATTTTAGGTTACGCCTATGCTTTGACCTATTATGTGCGTGCCGCCTATGATTGGGCGGTAGAATTGTCCGTCTATGTCAGGCAAGATGCTAGAGGAAAAGGAGTCGGCAGCAAGCTTTATGATGAGCTTGAAGACCTGTTAGATCAGATGGGATATATGCATTTTCTAGCCTGTATTTCTCTGCCAAATGAAGCTAGCCTGGCTTTGCATCGAAAAAGAGGATACCAACAAGTAGCGCATTTCCCTAAAATCGGCTATAAATTCGAGTGTTGGCATGACATTGTTTGGCTGCAAAAGTCCTTAGACAAGCAGGCTGGACCCATCAAACTTTTAAAAGAAATGGAGTGGAAATGATGAAAAAGAAACATTTATTAATAACTCTTCTAAGTATTGCCCTTTTGACTTTGAGCGGCTGTTAGGCAGTTGAAAATTGGTTCAAAAATGCCAAAGAGGAATGGTTGGGGTTGGAGATGACGGTTCGCACCTATGATGAGAATTCTCAGCTCATTGACCAAATGTCGGGCAAGTCACTATCCATCTCACGTAATGAGGAATTCGACTCAGTTGATGAGGAAGGAAATTCTAAAGAAGATTCTTCTGTGCTCAAAATCACCTTGGGTAAGTATGAGATTGACCATGTGGGCTCTTCCTTGATTGCAGAAGAAAAAGGCTTGAAAGATGTGTTTACCCAGTATCAAAAGACTGCAGATGTTGAGGAGAACAGTCATTCTGTCCCTGTTTTAAATCGTATGATTTCAGCCTTTAAAAACGACTTTACCGGAAAGAAAAAGTCATTTTGATTCGCTCTCAAAACGGTACTCCGCTAGCTGCTTATGCTGGCGATCGTGTCTCTCTTGATAAATCTGATGCTCCTAAAACATCTGAGTTGCTGATTGACGGCAAACGTCTCGTGATTTACCGCTGCGACTACACTATTTATGACCGTGAATTGCTGGAGTAAACTATGGATGTAGAGGAATTAGAAAAAGAGTTAAAAGCTGTAGCTAACCCAGATGATGCGGTGACTATGAAAGCCTATATGAAAAATAAATTTGAGTTTCTAGGAGTCAAGACTCCGGCTAGACGGAAGCTCACAAAGGCTTTTTTCAAACGGCAGACTGACTCCGTTATTGACTGGGATTTTATAAATGAAGCTTGGAAAAATCCCTATCGAGAATTACAGTATGCTGCGCTAGATTATCTGGAAAGTCGCAAGAAACTATTGACTCCATCTGACTTGCCACGTTTAAAAAAGCTGGCCCAAACAAAATCTTGGTGGGATACCGTTGACTTTTTGGACCGCTTGGTAGGATCAATCATTGCCCGATTTCCAGAAACCAAAGAGATTATTTTAGCTTGGAGTCGTGATGAGGATATCTGGCTGCGGCGCTTGGCCATCGATCATCAGCTGCTCCGAAAAGAAGAAACAGACACAGAGCTTTTTGGAGAAAAATCTTGGCGAATAATCTAGGCCAAACAGAATTCTTTATTAACAAGGCCATCGGCTGGGCGCTGAGAGATTATTCCAAAACCAATCCAGATTGGGTCAAGGATTTTATAGAACGGTATCGGGTCGGAATGGCTGCCCTTAGTATTCGAGAGGGAAGTAAGTATTTATGAAACATATTTATTTAAAATATCTGGAAGAGAAGGATTTCTCAGTTTGGCTGGAAGGATTTTCCAATAGACTACCTTCCCAATCGCCATTTGATGATGGGCTTTTAGATATGACAATTTGTACAGAAAGTTGGTTTGCGGATTTGGTGGCTAAGCACCGTGATTTTCGAGAGAAAGACCAACAGTATATTTGGGGAATTTATGACGCAAAAAGCGGAAAACATGTTGGTATGGTTAATTTATTTGTGCTAGCTAGAGACAATTTCCAATGGGCGGAAATAGGTTATACGATACATAATCAATTTTGGCGTCAGGGCTACGCCAGAGCTATGTTAGAAGAACTCAAGAAAGTCAGTCGCGAACTAGGATTTCATCGTTTAGAAGCACATGTTGATCTACAGAATATCCCTTCACAAAAATTACTGGAGCAAGCTGATTTCTATCTTGAAGGAGTGCGGAAACAATTCCAAAAAGAAGGTCAGGAGTGGAAGGATAGACAAGTTTTTGTTTATATTTTAGATTAAATACCTTGACAAAACGGAAAAAGATAAGGTAAACTATGTTTCGTGCGATGAGTCGATATGCAGATTTTCTGCAAATTGAAGCATGGGAGGTCATAACGCAGGAGCGGACCTTGATCAGTTGTGTGAACCTGCTGATCACATGAAAGTGCCCTTATCCCCAGTCTACGGATTGGGGATTTTTCTATGTCACTTATAGAGGCAAGACCGTTAGTCGAAGCCGAGTATAGAGACATTGATACTGAGACGGTCGACGTCGTGAGTGCTATTGCTCTTGACGAAACGAGTTCGCAGGAGGAAATTAAGTCATAGAGCAATGGATGCAGTTTTGTTCGTGAGAACAAAATCTGTAAACCTTGAAACTTCTCTTAGAGAGGAAAGAAGGTTAGTTGAAGCCGGGCTTAGAGACATTGATACTGAGACGATTGGCGTCGTGAGTGCTATTGCTCTTGACGAAGCGAGTCCGCAGGAAGAAGTTGAGTTGTAGAGCAGTGTGTAAATGCAGTTTAACTAAAATATCGCACTTATATTCTTCAGAAATATTTGCATTTTTCCCTAAAAATAGTATAATACTAACAATAAAAATTTTTTGAAAATTCAGAGAGGTTATCGCATGGGATATACAGTTGCTGTAGTAGGTGCCACTGGTGCCGTTGGATCTCAAATGATTAAAATGCTGGAAGAATCTAGCCTTCCAATTGATAAAATACGCTATCTGGCGTCTGCTCGTTCAGCTGGTAAAGTTCTCCAGTTCAAAGGACAAGACATTACCATCGAAGAGACGACTGAGACGGCTTTTGAAGGTGTAGATATTGCTCTCTTTTCAGCTGGTGGTTCTACCTCAGCAAAATTCGCTCCTTACGCAGTCAAAGCTGGAGCAGTAGTGGTCGATAATACCTCTTATTTCCGTCAAAATCCTGATGTTCCTCTGGTTGTTCCAGAAGTCAACGCCCATGCCTTAGATCAGCACAAGGGAATTATCGCTTGCCCTAACTGCTCGACAATTCAGATGATGGTAGCATTAGAGCCTGTTCGTCAGCAATGGGGGCTGGAGCGCATCATTGTGTCAACCTATCAAGCGGTTTCTGGTGCAGGTATGGGAGCCATTCTTGAAACCCAAGCTCAATTACGCTCTGTTCTCAATGATGGTGTAAATCCTAAGGATGCGGAAGCCAATATCCTGCCGTGTGGCGGTGATAAGAAACATTATCCTATTGCCTTTAATGCCTTGCCTCAGATTGATGTCTTCACAGATAACGACTATACTTACGAAGAGATGAAGATGACTAAGGAAACTAAGAAAATCATGGAAGATGATTCTATTGCTGTTTCTGCGACATGTGTCCGCCTTCCAATCTTGTCTGCCCACTCAGAGTCTGTTTACATCGAGACTAAGGAAGTTGCACCTATTGATCAGGTAAAAGCAGCAATCGCAGACTTTCCTGGTGCTGTTCTGGAAGATGATGTAGCTCATCAGGTTTATCCGCAAGCGATCAATGCGGTTGGTAAGAAAGAAACCTTTGTTGGCCGGATTCGTAAGGATCTTGATGCGGAAAAAGGAATCCATATGTGGGTGGTTTCAGACAATCTTCTTAAAGGAGCAGCTTGGAATTCTGTTCAAATCGCAGAGACACTGCATGAGCGTGGTTTAGTTCGTCCAACAGCAGAAGTTGTTTTTGAATTAAAATAAAGTGACCAAGGAAACTTGACAGCACAGGGTTGAATAATCGTTCTTTCAACCCTCTTTTCGTATAAAGAGAGGTAAGTTTATGGCGTATGCGGATCTGAAAAACTGTAAAATCATCACAGCTTTTATTACTCCTTTTCATGAAGATGGTTCCATCAATTTTGAAGCTATTCCAGACTTGATTGAGCACCTTTTGGCGCATCATACGGATGGGATTTTGCTAGCTGGAACAACTGCTGAAAGTCCAACCCTGACTCATGATGAAGAGTTGGAGCTATTTGCGGCTGTTCAAAAGGTTGTTAAAGGACGTGTCCCTTTGATAGCTGGTGTTGGTACCAACGAAACGCGCGATTCTATCGAATTCGTCAAAGAAGTAGATGAATTTGGTGGTTTTGCAGCTGGTTTGGCCATTGTTCCCTATTACAATAAACCTTCTCAAGAAGGCATGTATCAGCATTTTAAAGCCATTGCGGATGCTTCAAACTTGCCTATCATTATCTATAATATACCTGGACGGGTAGTTGTTGAGATGACACCTGAGACTATGCTAAGGTTGGCAGAACATCCAAATATTATCGGCGTTAAAGAATGTACCAGTCTGGCGAATATGGCCTATCTGATTGAGCATCGTCCAGAGGAGTTTCTGATTTATACCGGTGAGGATGGCGATGCCTTTCATGCTATGAATCTGGGGGCTGATGGAGTTATTTCAGTTGCTTCTCACACAAACGGTGATGAAATGTTTGAAATGCTGGACGCTATTGAGCACAATGACATCAAAAAAGCAGCAGCTATCCAACGGAAATTCATTCCTAAAGTCAATGCCCTTTTCTCTTATCCAAGTCCTGCCCCTGTCAAGGCAGTCCTTAATTACTTAGGATTTGCAGCTGGGCCAACCCGCTTACCGCTTGTGCCTGCACCCGAAGAAGATGCCAAACGCATTATCAAGGTCGTAGTTGATGGCGACTACCAAGCAACCAAAGAGACGGTTAAAGGCGTCCTGAGACCGGATTATTGATTGATAGCAGCAGTTTTAGGATTGACATAGATAAAAATAATAAAGAAAGAATTGAAAATTGTGACAGAAAAACATAGTGAACGAATTGAGGAGTATAAGAATAAGCATAGACTGGAAAAACTTGAGGGGAAAAAAGTTTATGATAAGCCAGTTATCCGAACTGGTGATAAGGCAGGTTGCTATGGTTCAGGATTGATTTTACTTGGATCTGTTTTAGGAATTATTTATTTAATTCTTATACTGATAACGGATTGGGATTTGAAACTTTTCTCTTTCATCTGGGAAACACTTGCTGCGTTAGGGATAGTTTTTAGTCTTTTTGGAGCTTTTAAAATTGGTCAGTTGGAGCTGCACAGTTTGTCAATGGTGGCTGACAAAGAGAAAAATTTTGAAATTGATAAAGCTTTCAATCTTTATAACATCATTCACAAACCAACAAAGAAAATTCTACTTCAATATGATAGTGAGGATGATAGTTTAATTTCTCTGAATGCTGGAGGAGAGTTATTAGTTGAGCTCTTAAAGAGAGTTGAAGAAGAAAAATTGTCCTTTAAGGCTATTAACAAAACATTGAGTTTAGAAGAATTGTCTGAAAATCACTGGAAAATGCACTATCGTTATAAAAGACAGGACATAACATTAGAGAAATCCGATACATAATGTTTGGCTTGTTATTTTAGTTGTATTGACTTAAACTGAAAAGCGAATTCAGTATCTGATAGTTTATGAAGAACATTGGAAAAAAAGGATTGCTCAGAGCAGTCCTTTTTATATTGACTTTTAAGTCTAAAGAAAAAAGGAAGCTTCCTTTGAAAAATATTGGAAAAAATTATATAATGTTAAGGTATGGTCTTGCTTTGAGAATTCTTTTTGAGCAGACTATAGACGACTGGACTGGCAGCAGTCATGTTAGAATTTTACATTAGATTAGAAATATATAATATAAAAGGAGTTTTTTATGCAAGTTATTAAACGGAGCGGTGAGGTTGTAGAATTTGACCCAGATAAAATCTATCAAGCAGTTTTAAAGGCAGCACAGACTGTCTATGTGTTGACAGATGATTTGCGTCATAATTTAGCGCAGGTTACGAAGAAAGTCGTTCTGGATTTGGAAGAAGCTAAGGTTGAGCGTGCGACGATTAGTATGATTCAGTCCATGGTTGAAAGCCGCCTCTTGGGTGCAGGTTATATTACTATTGCCGAGCATTATATTTCCTATCGCTTGCAGCGCGATTTAGAGCGAAACGGCTATGGAGATCATATAGCTGTGCATCTGCATTTTGAGCAAGTGAGATAAAATCAGAAAGCCCGCTGGGGCTTTTTTTGCTCTTGAGGTGGAGAGTATCACTTTAGAATTCACCCGCTTAAAACCTAGAAATATGTTAAAATAGTTAAAGATATAAAATTTTAACAATGATATTCGTTGAAAGGATAAATTATGGCAACGATTCAATGGTTGAATGGGAGTCATAATCGATTTGAAGATTGAAAAATAGGAAATATAGCCATAAAGCCTTGTGTTTTCAAGGTTTTATTATTTTTCAAAATATTAGATTTGTGGTTCAACTATAGCAATAATAATCAAATAGAAGTATTTTTGGTGCCTAATTTGGTGCCTAAATTTTGCGAGAACATTTTAAGAAGTGTTCTCGCTTTTTTATTTTCAGGAGGAAATGATGCAAAAGGAAGAACAGTTATCACGTCAAATCGTGATATGCCATCTCATACTGGTTATGGGAATTGATGCTGATGAGGCAAACCAGCTAGTTGCTGAAATAGAACAGACGGGTTTGATCCAATTTGATCAATCAGGAAATTTAACTGTTTTAATGTTGGAGGGACAATCATGAAACGCATTACCGCAAATCAATACCAAACATCTGAACGTTATTATAAGCTCCCTAAACTCTTGTTCGAGAGCGACCGCTATAAGGATATGAAGTTAGAAGTTAAGGTGGCTTATGCGGTCTTAAAGACGGCTTGGTCTTTATTCCAAACCGTCATTTAGATATTAAAGAGACAGAGAGTGGCAAATCTTACCATGCCTTTATCTGTGAGACTGCACAATTCTCCATTTACAATAAGGAAGCGTCCGAACTCAATCGCTATATGAGCGGGCGTGAGCTCATTCGTCAGTTAACCAATGATAGCAAGAATATTCCCCAAAGAAGACGACCAACCATTGATACACTTAAGAAAAAGATTGAAGAGATAAATCTTCTTATTGAGTTGGATACGGAGAATAAGTCTTATCAAGAGGTTAAAGATGAGATTGTTAAGGATATTGCTCAATTAGATTTAACCATTACAGAGTTGCAGGACCAAATAGCTCATCTTAACAAGGTTGCGGAAGTCTTGATTAATCTGAACAACAACGATATAGAGAATCGGCGTTTGGCCAGATATGACTATGCCAAGATGAATCTGACTGCAGCTATAAAACTGGAGGGAGTTGAGAAAGAGATTTCCCAATCACAGCAATCTTTAACAGACCTGATAGATAAATACGAATATAAAGTTAGAAGACTTGAAGCATTTGTTGGAGCAATTGATGAAGTCTCTAGAAATATTTCGGATTATAAATCGCATTTAAGTAAAAATGAATTTGCTTATGAATAGACTATAAATTACTATTTTAAAGTCATATTATAAGTAACTCCGTATTTTATATAGGAACATAACATAGGAAGTTTAAAAAAATTATACAGGTAAAATTTGATAAAAAAAGAAAAAAATAGTAAAATGTATAAAAAGATATGACCTAAAAAAACATTTCTGGTCACAACGAAAAAAAGGGGGAAGATGGCTTTTTACTGATTTAGAAAAAGAAAAATATCCGAAAGAGGTTGCTTGAAAAATTGCGAAAAAGCATTGGTCAAAAATATGGTTACAGAAAAAAACTAAGGTTGAGGAATTATGCATTGAATCGGGGATTTCAAAAAGGTGCATTTTATAAGTTTTATAATTCAAAAAGAAGAATTGTTTCTAGATGTTATGCTTGTAGTGCAAAAGTAGATTTGTGAATATGATTCAGAGTCAATTACATTCTGAAATTACCAAAGAAGAATTTGCAAATTTATTGAAGAAGGTCTATAAGGAATTTGTTAAGATTCCATTTATTTTGAAACCCAATCTCCAGATTTTATTGCTTTTTATCAATAAACTTCCGAATGAAAAATGAATGAACTAAGTTTTCATGACAGCTATGATTTAGATGAGATTATTCAACAAACAAACTTAAAATATAAAGTGGATAAAACTTTAGCATTATCTAGTTTAGGGATTATGTTTACTCCATTATCAGATGAACAGCAAAAAAATTATTTAATCAAGTTGGAACAATAGAATTTTTTTAATCGAGTTAATCGTTAAAAAAATGTTTTGTATTAGTCCGTATGAAAGGAGCTTTTATGAACTTTAAAAAAATTTTAAATATCATGATGAATTGGCAACTGATGTAGAGGCAGGTTTATATGCACTATGTAAACAGATTGATTTGAAGAGCCTTTATACCGAGACATGGTGTTTTGAGCTTTCTTCAGATATAAATTCAGTTATGCTATCAGATGGAATAATTGAGTTTATGACAACTGCAGTAGGTTTACGGATGAATTTTTTTTCTGATAAAGGGGTCATTAAAAAAAGATACAATAATTCAGATGTAGTAATAAACAAAGTGACTTCTCAAGAAAAAAACTTTAAGTAACCTTATTAAAGAGTGTACGGAAAGGGAATATGACTTAGAAAAATGAATTACTGATAGAGTTTTTGCATATATGAAAATTTTGAAGAGACTGACTCATTGTATTTATTGATAAACTCACATCATATTGTGACAGATGCATGGACTAAGAATTTAATGTTATCTCAAATAATGAGAATTTGTAAGGGGGATAATATTCAAAATGAAATCAATGAAAAATTCTGTAATTTTTTTGAACAAAACCCATCTGAGCAAGTTAAACAGGAATTTAAAAAAATATAAAAAAATACAATTTGTAGTTATCCAAGTAAAATCAACAAATTTTTCAAACTCTAATTCAACATACTCTGGTAGTACTATTTCGTTTTCACTTGAGAAAAAAATGTTGTCATAAAGTTAATAGATAATTCAAACGCAAGTAGGGTATCATTGTTTGCATATCTTTTGAGTCTTTTTTTATGCTTATGTTTGTTATTTTTTTCTAAAGAAGATAATTTTTAAAAATAGGTGTCCCTTTTGCTAGAAGGTTGAATAAAAAAATGAGGAAGAGAGCCTAGGGTATTTTTGTAAAGATTCTTCCTTTTTCTCTAGAAATTCCAATTGATAATTTGCTAAGTAGTGATACAGAATATTTTAGAGAAACCCAAAAGACGTTGTTCAAACTTTCATCTTTTTATATCTGTTCACCATGAATCTAATGATAAGAGTATAAATACAATTTTTAGCTTTCAAGAAACAGAGATAATTGAAGGGATCAATAGAGAACTATTTATTAGTCAAAATGGTTCTAAGTTTGATTTGACAGTGAACTTTAAAAAAATCAGGTCATACTATGATATGTGAATTTGAATTTTCAGATGAGGCATGGACTGAAGGTGCCAGTATCGAGTTCTCTGAAGGTTTTAATAACTTTGTAAACATAGTTGTTAATGGTTCTAAAGTATCATTAATTGATAATCTGAATATACTTGAATTGGATAGAAGTGTTTCTATTATCAGTGGAAAACAAAAAAAGCATTGGATTTAATATTTATGAACACTTTATGACTGTTAATTCTAATTTTTTTCTAAGATTGCAATTATAGAAAAAGATAAAACTGTAACTTATGAAGAATTAGACAGGAAGATAAATCAACTAAGTGTTGTGCTATCCAGACGCTATCCTAATTTAAAAAAATTGCATGTTTGCAGTTGACTAGAAGTGTAGATGCTATAGCGCTAATTTTAGCACTAGCAAAAAAATAATATAACTCATGTTAGTCTTAGTAAATTATATCCAGAAGACAGGGTAAAAATTTATTTTGAAGATAGTGGTGCTAATTTATATATTTCTGATCAAGAAATCCCTAAATTTGTAAATATAAATTCTATATCTATTACAGAACTTTTTAGATTTGAGTGCAAGAGTAGAACCTATTACAGAACTAACGAATAGTCCCTTTGAAAGCTAACTCAAATAATGATATTTTTTTGAGTTAATTTACACTTCAGGAACAACTGGCAATCCTAAAGGAGTAGAAATAACACAAAAAAATATTTTAAATTTTGTTTCAAATTTTAGCGATTTAAATTTAAATAAAGATGATATTTTTTTACACATTCTTCATCCTATACATTTGATGCATGTTTTTTTGAAGTATGGATGCCTTTGTTAAATAATGCCAGTGTATATATTATTGAAGATCCAATAACAGATTTTACGAATTGGGATTTTTTTCAAATACCTTTTACAAGCTGTCGGTATCATTTTTTTCACAACCTCATTATTTAATCAATTAGTGGAAAATGACTTTTATTGGTGAACTTCATTCTATTGAAAAAAATCTATATTGGGGAGAAGCAGCCACCAAAAAGTTTATTAATAAAGCTATAAGCAAATATGGCAAAAAAAGTGATTAATCTTTATGGTCCGACTGAGAATACTTGTGTTACATCAGCTATGATTTTTTTGACAAAAATAGTGGATATGGAGATTCCATTAGGTAAAAATTTTAGCAAATACCTCTGTTGGTATTATTAATTCTAATGATAGATTTTTACCCCGAGATACTTTTTGGAGAAATTGTGATTAGTGGGAGCAGCCTGATGAATGGATATTACCATAATGACGATATGACTGAAAAAAAGTATTATTTATTTACCGACAGATGAAAATACTATTGAAAAAAATTCTATAAAACTGGAGATATTGGCAGGATAGGTCACGATTCTTTATTATATTATAAATCACGAAAAGATAGTCAGGTTAAAATTGAGGTTTTAGAGTTGAGTTATCAGAAATAGAGACTAAGGCATTAAATATTGAAGGAGTAAGCAAGTGTATTGTAAAATTTAATAAAAAAATAGTTTAAACAGAACTTTAACCTTGATTTATGAAGGAAGCATTTCAAGTAATCACTTGAGAGAATGTTTAATAAAAAGTTTTACCAGCTTATATGATTCCCAATGAAATTAAGCAGGTTTCTGAGTTGAAATTAAATATAAATGGAAAAATTAGAACAAAAGTTGGAGTACATAGAAGAAGTAAAAAGAGTTTAATAAGCTAGCTAAAAAAGGAAGATAATGAAGTTTTAGAAAAAAATCATACTTGAGTCTATTAAAGAGACCCTTCAGACTGATAATGTAGACAATAATACTGATTTCTATGTATTGGGGATAGATTCAATTGTCTCTATTCAAATTTGTTCTCATTTGAATAGTAGAGGAATTAATATAAAAAGTTTCAGATGTATTCAACTATCCGACGGTCACACTTTTTAGTAGAAAGAATAAATCAGATTCAGAGCGAATCCAATAATTATAAAGAATTAAGCTTATGGAGAGAGACAGGCTATCTCCTATTCAGAAATGGTTTTTTTGAGATTCAGAAAAACAATGAATACCTGAATAATTTCAACCAAACGTTTTTTTAGTAAAAATTGACCAGAGAATAACTCGTGATAAAGTTTTAGAGGCGTTAAGAGATACAATTGACACTTATAACATATTTAATACATGCTTTCATTTAAAGAATAATGAATGGATTCAGGTTATGAATCATAAAATGGAATCTGAATACTTTATAAAAAAACATATAAGGTTGAAGACTATGATGAGATAGAGAACATTTTAACTGTTTTTGCAACGTAGTCTTTGATATACAGCGAAAAATTATATAATTTCTGTTTAATTTCCTGCGGGAATGAGAGTTATTTGTTTTTGTTATTCATCATTTGATAGTCGATGGTGTTTCTTGGCGCGTTTTCCTGGAAAACGTTTTCTAGAAACTTAACGACGGATAATTCAGAAAAAAATCTAGTATTAATGCTCCGTATTTCTCAGAGTGGGTAGAATTTCTTAAAAAAATATGAGGTACCTAAAAAAATATTTCAGAATACTGGAACTCAATAAAATTAAAACCTTTTGAAAAATAAATATAAATTTTCATCTGTTAAACATGAAACTTTAAAATTTTTCTCAAGTTGAAACAGAACGTTTTAAAAAAATATAGTTAATCATAGCTATTTTGCTGATATGGAAAGTTGCTTATTGGCACTTGTTTCGACAGCATTTTCTAAATTTAGCAATTCAAATAAACACTTGATAAAAGTTGAAGGCCATGGTAGACCTACGCATGCTGAGCAATTTAACGAGAGTATCGGATGGTTTACATCAATGTTTCCCTTTTAAGAGTATATTAGGAAAAAAACAATAAAGAATAGTATTATAGAAAATTATAATCGATTAAAAAAGTGTGCCTAATAAAGGTTTTGATTTTTCAATTTGAAAAATAATTTGGATTTTTACATCTGATTTTTTTCATTCAACTTTATGGGAGAGTTCCGATCAAATAGTTTTTAAAAACTTTAAAAATTTGTTCAATGTTTAGAAAAGGATGATTTTTGATTCAAATCTGTTTTGTGTAGATAAAATAACGTTTGTTCCACTAATTATAGATGGGGAATTAGAACTTCGAGTTTCTTATATTGAAGAACTTATTAGCAATAATCAAATAAAAACAAATATTAGAATCGTTTGTGGGAATAGTACGTAACTTTATTGAGGAAGAGCATGCTCAGTATTTACCGACTACATCTTTACAAAACAGCTTGTTACTTAAGCAATCTTCAAAAACTAAATAATGGTGCGTATATAATTCAGTGGAATGGTTATTTTAAAGAAATTGATATTACTAAGTTCCAACTTTCAATAAGCAGGTTAATAAAGACTACTGAAGCTCTGAGATGTATTTTTTTGAGTCTAATGGAGTTGATGCAGTTCAAATTATTAAAAAAACCGGAAGAAGTCTTTGAATCTCATTATATTAGATTGTTAGATTGGTCATTTTATTCTAAAAAGTGAGGCAGAATTGAGTTTTTGAAAAAAATTATTAATTCGTAATAGAGCAAAAGGGATTTAATTTAAGTGAAGGTCCGTTATTTAGATTTACGTTAATTAAACTGAATAGTGGTTACTATGTATTGTTTGAACATCATCATATTATTTTTAGATGGCTGAGTATTCCACTTTTATTTAAAAAAATTGTCTCATTTCTATGAAAAACGATACCATCGAAGGATTAGATGGACTTCAAGTAGCAACTTTAAGTTCTGCATATCGGTATATAGAAAAAAAGAAAAAAACTCTAGATTATTTAAAAATATGAAAACATTTTTTTGAGAATTATACACCAGTTACATTTTATAATAACGATACTATTAATAGTGAACAGTCTCAGTATTTAGGGGGTATTGAAATTGATGATACGCTTAAAAATTTTTCTTAAAGAAGAACGAATAACTTTAAATGAATTTTTTTCTTAGCTATTTGGATTTTAACGCTTTCATTCGTATTTGGACGTAAAGATATATTGATAGGTGCGACTTTATCAGGTCGTTCAACTTTCCCTGTTAATATTTTAAATACCATTGGTATGTTTGTTACCACTTTACCGTGTCGAGTGAAAAATATTGATTCTTATTCCAATATCAGTGAAATACTTCAGGATATTCAAAGGCAATCTTCCCAATTACAAGTAAATGATTTACTCTCATGGAGCGATCTAGCAATCAGAAATGACTTTAATGAAGAAATACAATTTGGTTACGTATTCGAAAACTATCCAATTGATGATAATAATGAATTGATTTCTTTTGATAAGTTTAGTGGGCAAGAGCGAGTTGACTTTTCCGTTGGCTTTTATCTATTACTGAAAAATCACAATTTATAAACTATGAACTTCATTTTAAAAAATGAGATATTTAGCAAACAGATTATTAACACAGTAGCTAATGTATTAGACTCCACCGTGAAATTGATTATTAAAAATTCTTTATCATCTATCAATGAGTTAAGAAGTAACATCATGGAAAAACACGGACATGTATCCAGAAGTTAAGGAGTTTAGCATCTTACCTGAGGTTGATTTATCTGAGGTGTTGATTGATAGTTTTAAAAAAATATGCCAACAGCACTTTTGTAAAAAAACATTTGAAAACCAAGCTTCGTATATGGAAATTTTTGAAAAAAATTCAAAAAAATTATTACAAGAACTGGTATGAAAAAAACTGATACCATTGGAGTCCTAACTGAGAACAGATATTCTAAAACAATGTTTGCAATTGCATGCTTTATATCTGGGGCGACATATGTTCCGCTAGATAGTAGTATGGCCGAAGATAGGATAAAATATATTATTAAAGATTCAGGAATAAATAGTATTTTTTTACAGAAGTAGGGAACTTTCAACGATTAAGTAATGATGATGGCACGTTACATAATAACGATATTGCGTATATTATCTATACTTCTGGAAGTACAGGGAAGCCGAAAGGAGTAAAAGTAAGCAATAGAAATATTCTAAACACAGTAAAAAACCTTGAAACTGAAAATATTTTAGATGAGAAAGATATAGTTTATCAAAATGTATCCATGATTTTTGATCCATCAGTTACAGATATACTCTATCCAATAATTATTGGTGCGAAAATCTATATACCGCATGAAAGATTATATGGTGCAGATCTAGAAGAAGTATTAGAGGAAGAGAAGGTTACAGCGTTATCCATGACCCCTTCTTTACTTAGGGTGTCTAATTTTACTAAAAACACCTTTCTTAAAAAAATTATTGTTGGAGGTGAAAAATTAAGTCAGAGTGACTTGCAAAGGATACCGGATAAAAATAAATATTTATAATGAATATGGCCCAACGGAAGTGTCAGTAGTTGCCTCTGTCTTTATGATAAATAAAGATAATATTGGGAGATATGACTATTATCCAATTGGGAGAGGATTCAAAAACATGAACTATTATATAGTATCCAAGGATGGCTATAGACTTCCGTTTAGTATGCCAGGCGAACTGGTTATTCAGGGGGAGCAAGTATCAGAGGGATATACTCAAAAAGAATTGAATGAGAAAGTGTTTGATTTTACAGGTGCCCAATCAAAATATTATACGGGAGATATTTGTCAGATCAATAAAAATGGCGAAATCTATTTCATTGGTAGATCAGATAGACAAGTTAAAATTAGAGGTTTCAGAATTGAACTAGAAGAGATTGAAAGAGTAGCAAAATCTATCAATGGTATTCAATCTTGCCATGTTATAGTTAATACTAATAATACTAAATTATATTTAGCGTATATTGGAACCATTGAAGAACGAAAACTCAAAGAATTGTTATCAGCTGAACTACCAGATTACATGATTCCTCAACATATCTGCAAATACACTAAATTTCCTCTCTCGCTGAGTGGAAAAAAACAGATTTAAAGACACTAGGGTTATCACTTGAGAAAAAAATACTAAGAGCAGCACATCGGATTATAAAAAAATTGAAAAGCAATACTTATACTGTTATAAAAAGAGCTTCTAGGAGAGGTTTTTGATATCGGATTACACTTTAGACCTACAGTGTAATTTCTTCGAATTAGGTGGTACCTCACTTCTAGCCATTCAATTTGTTCGAAAAAAATCAATGAATTTCTAAATCTTAATATAAAAATAAATACTCTTTTTGAAAGTAAGAGTATTGAAAGCTTCATAGAAAAGGTAGAGGAAACAATCAATGGAGAAAGTATATAGTCTAACCCCTTTACAAGAAGGAATCTGGAATCAAATCAAATTATTTGGAGAAAAGTACAGAATATGAAATCCCTTGTTTCATAGAGATATCTAAATCTTATACAGATATTGATATTGAAAAAAAGCACTTCAAAAGATCGTTCATTACAACTCTGTTTTAAGAACCAATGTTTTTCGGTTCTAGTAAACCAAAAGCAGTCCATTTCAGATAGTCGAGAAATTACCCTAAATGTAGAGTATTTTGATGATAATATTGAGGATGAAATTTTACGTACGTTTCTGAATAGTAATTTTGTTAATATAGATAGCCAATTGTCCATTTTTAAATTATATTGTTTTCCTAGACGTAAAATTTTTAGCTTGTAAATTCCATCATATTATATTTGATGGCTACTCAGTGTCGCTTTTTGAGAGAGAATTAAATCTTTTATTAACAGGAAAAAGTCTTGATAAGAGTGGTGGAGAATATGAGGAACTATTGGAAAATAAGAATAGTAGTTATTCTGAACGAAGTAAATTATTTTGGAAGAAATACTTGGCACAACCAATAGAAATATTAGAATCAAATAATTTCAATTCCTTACAAGGTCGGAAAAGAACAAGTAGGAAGCTTGATTTAAAAGTAAGTGACCTAAAAAAGTATGCGATGGAATATGGTAGTACAGAATTTTGTCTTGCGTTGGCAGCAATTAAAACATTTTCGTGTTGTTTTTTTAACAAGCCAGACTTAGTTATTGCAACACCAATCAATACCCGTAAGACAATCCCTGATAATAGCACTATGAACTTTATGGTGAATGTGTTGCCAATTATTATGTCTATTACACCAGATATTTCAGTTACAAAAATACATTCTCATATTCGCGATACGCTTGTTAAACTGATAGATTATTGTGATTATCCAACTTTAAAAATCAATAATGATTTAAAGAAAATTAATAAAATTGAAAAAAACTAGGAAATATGTTTTCTATCGTATTTGATATGAAAAATAGTTGATAATTCAGAACTGGAAAAGAATAAGCATGGATTACTCAACTGAAACAGAATATCCATTTCTTATTAGTTTGAACTTATCAGGAGATAGTGTTTATTTAGAGTTGAATTATGACCAAAAGTATTATAAGTGATTTAGTTGCTAGTGAATTTCAAAACTCATTCAAAGTATTTATTAATTTATTTTTGGAGAATCAAGATAGAATCATTGCTGAATTACCGTTAACTTCAGATTCATTGCAAGACAAAGAATTAAATTTAACAATTGAAGAATCAGACTATTCTAAACAAGCTTTGGATGCCTCATTTATAAATAAGGAAAACACTGAAATTATTTTGCGATAATGTAAGATTGAGTTCGGATGTTTTAAAAAGCTTGTCTGAATCTTTTGGTAGATTTCTATTAGAAAACAATATTTCTTCAGGAGCTAAAATTGCAGTTTGTAATAATAACAAAATTCTCAATGCTGCTTTTGTTTTTATTGTATCCAAGATAATGAGTGTTGCTATATTCCAATTGATTCTGAATACCCAAAGAAGAGAATTTTTGAGATTTTATATGACTCAGACCCAATGTTTTTTTATTTTCAGATATAGATGGACTCAGATTTGAAAGAAAAATTTTTTTGAAATGTTTTGATGAATTAAAAAAATTTTTAGCACATCATCAGTTAGTTTTTGACCTTCCAAGGGATGGTTATTTACCTGAAATATCCTATGTTATTTTTTTACATCTGGCTCGACTGGTAAACCAAAGGGAGTTCCGATTTCTTATAAAAATCTACATAGCTTACTTGCAAACTATGAAAAAAATATTTTGAAATTCATGAGGGAGATAGGGTGGCTCAAGTATCAAGTTTTTTTCATTTGATGCTAGTATTTTTGAGATGACTCTTGCTTACTCTAAAGGAGCTAAATTAGTAATTTTTGATAAATTAAAGGGTTTTGATAGCTTTCCAAAATTCATTAGAGAAAAACAGTATTACTCATTTCTTGTTAACACCTGACCTCTATACTATATTGGATTTTTTTCAGAGTGTTTAAGTTTGAAGTGTGTAGTAATTGGTGGTTCAGACTATAAAGAAAAATAAAACATTACCACCTAAAATAAGATTGATAAATGCCTATGGACCTAGTGAAGCTACAATTATGACGACATTAAAAGTTATTGATAAATATACTACTTTGGACAATATTGGAAAAACCTCTAGATAATTCAAAAGTGGTATTAGTAAATAAATTTGGTCAAATTGTTTCAAGAGGGATTCCTGGAGAAATTTGCATCAAAGGTTCGTCCGTATTTAATGGATATTTAGGTGTGGATAACACATCTACGTTTAAAAATAATCAAATTTAATAATCAACTTATACAGTGTTATCCAACAGGTGATATTGGCTATTTTGATGATCATTATGATTTGCACTTTGTTTCTAGAACTAATAATTTAATTAAAAATAAGAGGTAACCGTGTAGAACCAAAATGAAATTTCTAGGATTTTTAATGGATAAACTTTATGTAAAAAAATTCGGTCACAATTTTTTTATAATGAAAATTTATATACATTCTATTCTGGGATTCAATCTGTGAATAAACTGTTTGAGTCGTTAAAAGAGTTGTTGCCTAATTATATGATACCTAAGAGTATAGTCCAATTGGAAAAGTATACCACTTAATATAAATGGAAAACCAGATACTGAAGCTTTACAAAATAGAATTGATGAATTTAATAATACCTCTACAGTTAATTCGAATAGTAGTTTTATAGACTTAGGTCCTATGGAAAAAGATGTTCTAAGCACTGTTAGGAAAATACTTCGTAATCCCGAAGTATATATAAAATCTAATTTTTGCCGAGGGTGGAGATTCAATAAAGAGTATACAGATAGCTACTGAATTAGCTCAAAAAGGCTATAATATTTCCTCAGTGGATATCTTGAAATCAAATTCAATAGGCGATATTTGCAAAATCTAAGCTAAAAATCAAAAGAGAAATATAATCAGTCTCCTTTCATAGGTTCGATTGATTTGACACCTATTCAAAAATGGTTTTTGATCATAAATTTCACAATATAAATTTTTGGAATCAGTCGAAGTATTTGATGTTGAAGGAGAGTATTCTAAGGAAGACTTTAGAGAGTACTTTAATAAAATACGTCTAAAAACATGATAATATTCGTATAAAATTTAAGAAAGAAAATGATAATTGGACTGCAAAAGATAAGAAAAATAATTTATCTGAGTTGGATAGAGAATTTACTTTCATAAAGATGTTGGAAATTGAATCACAACAATTACAAAACAAAAACTAATGAAATAAAAACAAGAATTAAAACGAAAGTTTGGATATTGAGGAAGGCCTGTTGAATAAAAATATGTATTATTCAATATGGTCAGACAAATTTCAGAGTAATTTGGGTAATGCATCACTTAATTTGTGATAACATTAGCTGGTCAATCTTAAAATCGGATTTGTTGTTTCTTTTAGATAAAGAAAAATAATTCTGATTTATTGCACAAGGAAACAAATATTAAGCAATGGACTGATTATCTAAAAACAATATGAAATTTCAGAAGAAACTCGAACAATTTGGAAAAAATTATATAGGGAACTTAGATAACTTAGATAATGGTTTTTGTTGAACAGAATATTAATTCACCAATGAGTATGAAAGTATTAGATAATTACTTTGTAGCTGAGAGATTGCTAGATTATCTAGAAAAAAACAAAATATAAGTCTTGATTTATTTTGGTTAGTTGTTTTCGGTAGAAGTATTGCTAAAGCTTTTAGATAAGGAAACGATTTGGATTTCAAAAAGAAAGTAATGGTAGGAATAATCATCCTGATAATATCCAATTGGATAGGCTTGTAGGCTGGTTAACTGCCATGTACCCTATTGCTGTTGAAAATCATAGAACCTTAAAAAGAATCATTGTCATCAAATCAATTTAGTATTGAACAAATGTCATCTATCGGTTTTGATTACCAGAATATATATTCTAAATTTCAAACAGCAAATATATCATTCAATTATTTAGGAGATATTGAAAGCGAGGGTGACTTTTGCAAATATAGTTGCAACTTCTGATATAAATAGATTTGATTTCTTCGACGAGATTGCTTTTAAAATGTTATTAGATTTAATAAAAATTTGTTTTTAATAATGATGTTTAAAGAAAGGAATAGCTCAGTGGTCGAAAAAGATAATTGATTTTATTGAAGAAGATATATCCGATGATTTTGATCAGGAGCATGGAGTACTGGGTTTTGGGTTGTCTCAAGATACCATAATTAGTTTAGAGGATTTATTTTAAAAAATTAAAAAGGAGTATTGCTTATGAGTACCAAAACAAGCTTTTCCAATGTTAAATTTACAGAAAGGTATTGCTTATGAGTGTCAATTAAATCCTGATATACCAATGTACATAAGCCAAATTGTAATAAAAGTTGAATATCAAAAATATTGATATTTATAAGAAGGCTTGCAGCATGTATTGAATAAGTATGAAATTTTTTTAGAACCAGATTTGTATTTGGAAAATTAAAAGAAGATGTTCAAGTTATAGTTGACGAATGTGATCTAGTCTGGGACGAGATAAATATTGAATTTCGAGAAATTCAAAATGTAGCGGAAGTCAAAAAAAGGATATTGTTAAACGATTTCCTTTTAACAAATTTCACTCTTGCCAAAACTGAAAACGGAAATTTTTTTAATCTGGTCTTTCCATCATATCTTACTTGATGGCTGGAGTAGTTCGATTGTTTTAGAAGAAGTTGATAATCTTTATTCTGATTTTATAGATAATGGTCAACAAATCAAATTGAACGAAAAAGATAATTCATACAGTAAATTTGTATTATGGAAACTTTCTAGTATCAAAAAAATAATGATTTAGTTTTTTTGGACCAAATATTTTGAAAAAGCAAGCGATTTTATTTTTTTCCAAAGTTAACTAATAGCATGGGTCTATCCACTTTTGGTGAAAAAAATATAGATATAAATGTTAAAGTGAGTGATATTGAAGAGTACTGTCGAAAAAAATCAGTATCTCCAGCCACCTTTTTCCAAACTACTTTTGCTATCTTTCTTGGATTATATCTTAAAAAAGAGCAAGTTGCTTTTAATGTAATTGATTCAGGTAGAACTAGAGGAAACTTTCCTAATTTGGCTAAAGTAGTTGGCCTACTTATTAATAATTCATTTAGATACTACGATATCAATACAAACACTACATTTTCGACTTTTTTACAAAATGTACACAATGAAGAATTGATAATTCGAGAAAATGAATTTATATCTTCTCAAAGTCTGAATCCAAGTAGCCGTTCCTCAATAAAACTCCCAACTACAAATATCACTTTTGTTTACGAAAACTATCCAAGTGCTGCTGAGAGTAAGAAGTATAAAAATAATTTCAGGAAATGAGATGTCTAGTGATGATATTACACTTTCAGTTGGAGCTAATGGAGATTTTTTTGCCATGAAGCTTATGCATTCTTTAAGTGTAATCAATTCATTTCAAGCAAGTGAGATTCTTGACACTATCTGTAGATTTATCAATTCAGTTATATATAATGAACAGAATTCTCCTTTGTTAATTAATCATCTGAAAAAAGAGATAAAATATAGTGAGATTACTGCTCCTCGAGCAAAAATCCCTACTTTGAAAACTTTTTACGACCAATTCAAAAATATTGCAAAGAAATCAGCTGATAAAGTTGCTATTAACGAACAACAAGGTTCATTGACTTTCAATGATTTATGCAATCAGATAGAATTGATTGCTTTTAAATTTATCTAAACTAGATTTAAGAGATACCAATTCCATTGGAATCATTGGGAATAGGTCTTCAAAAAGTATTTCCCTTATGTCAGCGCTTCAATACTTACACATACCGTATACTTTTTTTGGATGATAAAAATTCAAAAAGAAAGGTTAGAGTATATTCTTTATGATTCTGAGATAAAGTATATAATTAATTGCTACGATAATCTGAATGATTTACCTGATATAAATAATGATTATGTAATTATTAATTATTCTAGTTTGGTCAATCAGACGTTAGATAAGATAGAAGACTTAAACGTTAGACGTCTACCAAAAATTTAGCCAACTAATTTATACATCGGGTTCGACTGGGAAGCCTAAAGGAATAGAATTAACATTCGAAAATATTTTATCGCTATCTTTTAATAATGGTTTTTATGAAGTTAAAGAGGATGATAATTTTGCACAGGCTTCATCAATGGCTTTTTGATGCTAGTATTTTTGAAATTTGGGTACCTCTTCTAAAATGGTGCGAGCGTTACAATTATACCAGAACCAGTTATTGATATATCTAACTGGGAAAAACAAATTAAAGATAAAGGAATTACGACTGCATGGCTTACTTCTGGATTGTTCAATACATTCTCAGATTTAAATATAAGTGTTTTTGAGTCATTGAATTCTATTTTTGTTGGCGGGGAGATTATTTCTCCGAAACATGTGCTTAATGCAATGAATCAATGCGAGAAAACAACATTTTATAATGGGTATGGTCCAACGGAAAACACAACTTTTACGACTGTTTATAAAATTCCTCGCAATATCGATGCTAATACTGCAATTCCTATTGGCAGATTGTTAAATAATTCTACCGCTCGAGTAGTAGATGAACTAGGGAATATTTTACCAATTGGAGTTCCGGGTGAGTTGGTTGTTAGTGGGACAGGTATTGCAAATGGTTATCATAACTCAAATAGTAAAAATTCTTTTAGCTATGTAGAGAATTTTGGTAATTGTTACAGTACAGGAGATATAGTTGTATTTGATGGAGATAACTTCCATTTTGTAGAGAGGAAAGATAGTCAAGTTAAAATTAGAGGTTTTAGAGTTGAATTATCAGAAATAGAGCAGACCATAGAACAAATTCCAAATGTAGAAAGAGTGGTCGCTATATGCACCTCATCTTTAAACGGTATAAAAAGAATTAGTTGCATTTTATATAGGAACAATAGAAAAAGAGGAACTTAGAAAAGTACTACGAAAAAAATTACCAAGTTATATGTTACCTAACATATTACAAGTAGTTACAGAAATTCCTTTAACATTAAACGGTAAAGTAGACAAGAAAAAAATTGCTCGAATCTCAGATTCTTGATAATACTTTCAAGGTTCCAAATAGAAAAAAGTTCCAAGTTGTTTTTCAAAAAACTTTATCTAAATATATGAATATATCAGAAAGAGATTTAGATATAAATTTAGATTTATTTGAAATTGGAGTAGATTCTTTAATGGCTGTTAGGCTAAACGCTGAGTTAAATAATGAATTTTTCTCAAAATGTTTCACTTAGAGATTTTGTTGAAGCTGGTTCTATCTCTAACATAATCAAGTTATATAATTTCAATGAAAAATATAGATTTCAAAGATAATTCTATCTCTTCTAAAAAAATAGTAATCTTTTGTCTGTAGATGACATGGCAAATCATTCCTTATGCAAAGCAAGTAAAAATGCAGAAAACAATGTATTACTATCAAGTAGAAAAATAAAGAAAAAAACTATTTACAATATTCCATATGTTAGAAAAGAAAGAAAAGATGAAAAATCAATAGCGCAGATTATAGAAAGGTTTTACTCATTTATAGAATCAAATTCAGTTTTTTTCACGCTTATTTAAAGGAAGACTTGGATGGAGAATTGAATTGGTATAGTCTTAATAAAAAGAAAGTCTTATAAAAATAAATTCGATAAAAATCTAGTTCAAAAGATAGTAAAAATTTATCAACTTTAATTAAGAAGGAATTAAACTATAATTTTGATTTATCAAATAAAGAAGAACCATTATTACGTTTTACTATTATTGAGGACATTAATTTTTATTATATAGTTATTGTGATGCATCATATCATATCTGATGGTACTTCAATGGGAATTATGCTAAACAAAATTTTTAATTCGATTGATTATTCAAATGATAATCAAAATTATTTTTGATTTTTTTGAAATCCTACGAAGAAGATTTGCCAGATGATATTAGATATTGGGATGAAAAATTAAATAGTATAGCGCCGATACCTCTGTTAGATAGAGTTGAAGATAACTTCCAACACCAAGGGAGGACAGAAAATTTCCCTTAGATTCTGATTTTCTAAACAAAGTTGATATTGTATCTAATAAATGTAAAAATATCTAAATATAGTATTTTACTAACATTATATTCACAATTTTTTTAATGTTATATTTCAACCGTGAAAGTATTTTTGTTGGTACTCTGATTTCAATACGCAAGGACTCTTGGAATAATACTTTTGGAATGTTTTTTTATCATTTCTTCCAATTATTAGTCACAGAAATCAAGCGAAAAGTTTTTCAGAGATATTATTCGAAGATAAAATAAAAAAATTTTTGAGGCTATAAGACATTCATCAGTTGATATCTCCACTTTAAGTTCATTAAAAAGTACAAAGGGAAGCTTATCTTCAATTGTGCAAGTAGTATTTAATTATCAAGAAAACGAGATAGATGATACGATGGTGGACGACGATATTGTAACTGAGTTCAAAGAATTTATACAATTTCCTTTTAACATTTACCATTTATAATACTCCACTTAAAACCATTTGTACAGATTGAATATGCAAACCGTATATTCACGTTGAAACAGATTCAGGATTTATTATCGGCATTCTTAGACTGGTCAGATCGCATACTTGATAGTATTGAAAAAACCGTTAGGATTGACGACATTGTTTTCAGAAGAAAAAAAGTGCCACTTTAATAACTAAATTAAACCCTAAGTTTACTTTCAATAATGAAAAGTTGGAGAGGTATTTAACTAAATTAAATATAGATAATAATGATATTGGAATTGTAGATTATCAAATAAAATTTACCTATTCTGAAATTTATAGCTTAGTGAATAAGATTGACGAAAAGTTAAAAAAATCTGGAGCGTACAAAGGGATGAAAATTTGTTTCTTTGGTATTCGTTCATGGCAGCAAGTTGTTATCTTCTACCTTTGTTTACTTAAAGAGTATGTTTATGTCCCTATAGATAGCAAACATTCGAGTAGTCGTTTAAGGGATGTCGTGTCTGAATTACGACCAGATTTGATAATAAGCTCTTATAAAGTTAAAAATGAATCATTTAATATTATCAACGTAGATGATTTATTTGGTGAGAGTGTATCACTAGATGTAGAAATTAAAGGTATAAATGAATCTGAATATAAAAATTTGGCGTACATACTATTCACTTCTGGAACCACAGGAAAACCAAAAGGCGTTCAGATTTCGAGGGATAATCTAGCTTACTTTGCATCAACTTATCAAAAAGATTGGAATTTTGAAATAGGATGGCGTAGTGCATTTCTAACTTCTATTTCTTTTTGATGCAAGCATTATGGAAATGATGACAGCTCTTTCTTTAGGGAACTCTCTATATTTTTTTAATGACGAGCATCAAAAACCTACCTATATTTATTAAGGATAATAGACTAAATTCAATTATTATTACTCCTTCATTATACAGTGCGTTAGATTTTTCTGAGTGTACAGACTTAAAGTTAGTCATAAGTGGGGGTGATAAGTTTAGAAAGAATAATACGATTTCACTTACGACAAAAGTAATTAATGGCTATGGTCCAACAGAGGGGACAGTTGGTATAAGTAATACTGATGCTAATAGCGATTCTACAATTGGGATTCCAACTTCTAATTCTATTGTTTTGGTTATGGATAAAAACTTTAATATATTGCCAAATGGTGTAATAGGTGAAATATGTATTGTTGGTCCATCTGTAATGTCTTCCTATTTAAACAGAGTTGATAATGAGAATGTTTTATGTTCTGCACCTGATTTTCTAAAGAAATATGGTCCTAAAATTTATAGGACAGGGGACTTAGGTTATTTCGATAACACAGAGAGACTTAATTTTTATGGAAGAAATGATAGCCAAGTAAAAGTTAGAGGACATCGTATTGAGTTATCAGAGATAACAGAGAGAGCATTAACTGACCCACAAATTAAAGATGCTTTTACCAACCTAGTAAAAGTCGGAACGGGAAGTACTTCTATAATCGTATTATATATAGTTTTGCAGCCAAAAGTTTTGTTTGAAGAAGAAAGATTGAAGAAGCACTTATCGAATACATTACCTAGTTACATGATTCCAGATAAAGTAATAGTTGTTGAATCTTTTGAACTAACTATTAATGGGAAAATTGACCTTTCGAAACTTCCAGAAGTTTTGCCTGTCCAAGATGATACCTCTGAGGATAGTAGTGTAGAGCTTAATGATTTTGAGTCTAAGTTGCTTTATATTTGGAAAGAAACTTTAATTTAGAACAAATCAATATCAATACAAATTTCTATGATATTGGAGGGATTCAATAAAAAGCAATTCAAATAGTCTCTAAGTTTCGTAAAGTAGGTTTTTGATTTATCAATTAATGATATATATAGATATCAAACTATTAGTTCTATTTCTGAAAAACTTTATAAAAAAACGAGAGTGATGTGACGGTTCTCACTGACTTACAACTATTGACTGAATTTCCACTATTACCTATTCAGGAGTGGTTCTTTAGACTAGAGTTGAAAAACCAAATCATTGGAATCAATCAAATTTCTTGGTTATTGAAAAATAATGATGAATTGCAGTTGTTGAAGACAATATCACGAGTCTATGGTAGACATCCGATACTTAGAGCGAAAAAATATCAACTGATGACAAAGAAAAGAAAGTAATTATCATAGATGAAAAAAATTATTTGAGCTAGATAATATTATTCATAAGTTTTTCAAGTCAAGAAGAATTTGAGAAGCAATGTTCAAATTTACAGGATAGCATTGATATATTTAATGGGCCAATTTCAAAAATTGCTTACTATATCAATGAAGGGAAAAATCTATCTTTATTGGATAATACATCATTTATTTATAGATTCTTATTCTTGGCATGTGCTTAGTAACGAGTTAAATACAATAAATAATATTGATAATAATTATAATTTAATTCCAGATTTAATGACAGAAAGAAACATTGTCAATAACACTTTAGAAAAGACTTTCTATTTACCATCTCGAAGCAATTATTTGTTAGATACTAGTGTTGGCATTAAAGAGTATACTATTAAAAAAAGAACTTTTCAAAGATTTAGGTAAGTGTGATTTGGGATTGTTGACAGGTAGTTTGCTTTACTACGACAATTGCAAAGCATGAAGGTATTAATTTCACAGCAATTAGAGAAAAAATAATAGCAGGTTTAAATCAGAGAGCAGTAAATACGATTTTTAGCCAAAACAGTAGGGTGGATGACAGACTTTACTTTTCATTCTATTTCCAAACTATCTAAGTGGGAAGATAACTATGGGATTCTTATAAATAATAATCAAGACAACTTAAATCTTGATAATTGCTTCTTCTTAAACATTACTAACATTACTGAAGAAGGGGCTTCTATAAACCCTAAAGTTATAATAAAGGAATCAGATGATATTGATTTATCAAACTTGCAATGTATGCCACCGACTATAAATATCATAAATACTTCTTCAGAATTGATCATAACATTTTTAAATCTAAAAATAGCGAAATTATTTGGGATAAATTAAGCGATGAGTTGCAGGATATCAATAAAGTAGCTGGAATCGAAAAAAATATTAAAGAAATTGATAAGATTGAAGAGTGTGTAATATCATCAGATGAATTTTCTGAGATTTATTCATTCTTTGGTGAGAAAAATTGAATCAGTTTATCCCCTTTTCCCACTCCAACATGAGATGTCTCTTTCAACTGTAAACTCAGCTTCTAACTACATTAATCATATTTCTTGGACTACAGAAAGTAGTGTAGAAAAATTTGTTAGCCGATTTAATCAACTATATAGTAAATATGAAGCATTAAGGACCAGTATATTTCATACAAGTAAGCTGAATTATGTACAAGTCATTCAAAAATGATGAAGAACCTATGATATATAACTATGTTTCATTAAAAATTAAGTGAATCAGATCAAGAAACTTATGTAAATCAAACTTTAATCAAGGAATCGGCTAAATTTATTCCCCAAAAATGGTAGTCAGTTGTATGCGTTGTATATTTTTCAAATTGATGATGAGAGAATCAAGGTGCTTTGGTTGTTTAATCATTTAATTTTTAGATGGATGGAGTATTGGAATTATTTTTGAAAGAACTTTGGTCAAATGATAGAATCAGAACTAATAGTTATGAAACAAATTTATCTTATGTAAAATGGCTACTGAATAATGACCAAAAATTACACAAGCATAAACTAAATAATGCTGATGTTAATGTAGCGTCTAATAGTATAGGGAGACTATTTACCAATACAGATTTAGCTGTTTCTAAGACTAAAAAAACAATGTTGATAGACATTTTAGATTAAACGAGGAGTTATCCGAGCGTGTTGTTGATTTTTCTAAAAACTTATAAAATAAGTATTGCTAATATTTTTGGAATTTTATGGGGTTACATTTTATGTTGTTTGACTAATTCGGAAAGGGTTGTTTTTGGGTCTGTTAATTCTGGACGAAATTGTCCAGTAGAAAAATATGGAGAATAAGGTTGGTTTATTCATAAATACGAATCCAGTATTTTTTTGATATTATACAGTCGGAACAGGTTATAGAATTTATTAACCGGATTTCAGAGACTTTAAATCAGTTGAATCAAAAATCAAAGTATTAGTCAATATGAGTTCAGAAAAAAATTTATGGACTAGAGCAAAAAGAAAGACTATTTGAAACGATTTTTTTGTTTTTTTGAAAAATTATCCAGAACCGGATTCAAATAATACCTTTAATATAAAAAGATTTTTAAGGCAAAGGAGCAATCAGGTTTACCGCTTAGTTTAAGTGCTGGCGGAAATAAAGAAATAGTTTATAAATTATCATATGATAGTGATATTATTTCTGAAAAATGACATCAGTGTCTTAGGAGAATGGCTGTATTGTTTACTGGAATACGTTGTAACAACTTTAAATCTAAATATGAATGTCTCTAACTTACCTGATTTGAGTAATAAAAATTTCTTTGAAAAAAATAAAAAAACAGTATCAATCAGAGCATCAAAATGAGACGTTGTTTTCTAAAAAGATTGAGGAGCAGTCTTCTGTAGATAAAACTAAAGAGCTTTTTAGAAGTGTATTCAAATATTTTTGGGACAAAATGAAATTAGCGTTGATGATAATTTTTGAGAATGGTGGAGATTCTTTAAAGTTATCTAAGTTAATATTTTTTTAAAGGAAAAAAATTTAATATTGAATTTGATGCTTTAAAAATTTTTTTGAAAAATCCAACGTTACGATTCATTATTGATAGTTCTACTATTGTCAATCAAGGAATTAATGTAAATATGGTGCTACCTGTAATACATAAAGGAACAAGTTTCTATAATTTTGAAAAAAATAAATCTATCTTAATTACTGGTGCAACGGGACTTGTAGGAAGTGAGCTTGTGTATCAAAATCTTAAGAAAGGACATGAAGTGTATTGTATATCTAGAGAATCTACAAAAAGTGCAAGAGAGCGAGTAGTAGAATGCTTGAATGAAATTTCATTATCAGATGATATTCTTCCTTTAGATAAACTCCATGTTTATTCTGGAGACATTACTGAAGATAATTTTGGTCTAACTTATGAAGATTACTTCTTTCTAGCTTCGAAAATTTCTATAATCTATCATGCTGCTGGAAATATTAATTTTATGTCTTCATTTGAGGACTCCTATGTCACTAATGTAGGCGGAATTGACCAAATTATGAAATTTGCACAAACCTCAGTTATTAAAAAGGTTAACTATATTTCAACCCTATCTGTTGTAGGGCATGACCACTATCTAGTTGAAGATATAGATTTAGCTCCAATTAGCTATGTAAAAACAAAAGCAATCTCAGAGAAATATCTAAGACAATATCGTTCAGTCAGGGATAATGTGATAATTTCACGTTTAGGAAGAATATCAGGAAATACAAGGACTCATATAGTACCTAAAAATGATTTATTCTGGCGATTAATACACTCAATTATTCAACTGGGAGCATACCCAGAGGAATTCTTGGGAAACGAAACTGATTTAACACCAGTGGATATTATTGTTGAAAAATTGATAGATGATACGGATAACGATAATGCTGAAAATCAAATAAATAATTATTTCTCAAATTATATGATTTCTTTTTGACAAAGTAATAACTTTTTTTAGAATCCTATACAGGAGAAAGATTGCTAAAAAAATAAGTTATAACGAGTGGTTAGATAGAGTAGAAAAATTCTGATGATAGCAATAGCATAAAAAGTACTTGCTCCACTATTTAGAGAAAAATGTCTTCTACGAACCAGAAGAAACAACTATCATTTCTGAACATTCACCTGATAAAGGTTATCAAAAAGATATAATATTATTTGCTAACGGATTGAAAGATGAGGTATTTAGATGTTACGTAAAAGATCTTCTTCGATGAATAGCAATATTCAATTATTAGTACTACCTCATGCAGTTGGTTCACTAGGAAGCTATATTAAATTTAAAAAGATAAAAATCTAAATTTAATAAATTATGAACTTCCAGGACGAGGCACTCGCTTTGGGGAAAATATTAAAGATATGAGTCAAATTACCAATGAAGCTATTGAATATATAGATTTTTTTCTCGTGAATATATTTTATTTGGACACAGTATGGGTGCTTTAATCGCTTATGAAATATGTTGTGCCATTGAAGAAGGGAATTTTTCCGAAGCCTATTAAAATTATTTTAAGTGGGCAAAATCCACCTGTTTTTAATGAGGAATTAAATGATTTTAAAATATTTACTATTGACGAGTCAATTAATTATTTCGGAGAGATGGGTGGAACATCTAAAGAAGTACTTAATAATACCGAGATGATGGATATATATACCGACATACTAAATAAAGATTTGCTGTTTTTGAATCAATATTTGAAAAAAATTCCAATTTAAAAAAATTGAAACAGATTTAGAAATCTGGTTTGGGAAAGAGGATGAATCGCTTTCTACTAAAAAAATAGGTCTAACTGGAAGAATTTTACAAATGGAAAGTGTGATTTCCTTCAATTTGAAGGTGGACATTTTTATATAAATGAATTATTACTGGATACCCCAAAATTAAGTAACCTTCTTGGGGTTGTTAGTTGAAGATAATTGAGAAATTTAAGAAAGGAGACAATGATGTTAATCGTAAAAAAATTTACAGAAGATTTATGAGAATAGCGAAAGAGGTATTAAAAAAACTAGATTTAACTCTAAATGACGGTTCTATTTGTGCATTTATTGGCTCTAATGGAGCTGGAAAAATCTACTTCAATTAAATCTATTGTAGGTATTCATCCATTTGATGATGGTGAGGTTATTTTAGATGGAATTAATTTGCTTAAGAATCCAAAACTTTTTAAATTGAATATGGGCTATGCTGCAGATTCGCCCGAACTATATGATAATTTGAAAGGGTATGAATATCTTAACTTTATTGGTTCAATCTATAGGATATCCAATGAAGACTTTGAGAAGAGAGTTAGCTATTTGGTTAGTAAATTAAACATGACTGAAGCACTATCTCAATTAATTTCTACCTATTCTCATGGAATGAAACAGAGACTCGTATTAATCTCGATTTTTCTGCATAATCCGAAATTAATTGTATTAGATGAACCGTTTGTCGGCCTAGACCCCAATGCAACATTTTTCTTAATTGACGAATTAAAAAATAGAGCACAACATGGTAGCATTATTATATATTCCACCCATGTTCTAGAAGTTGCAGAGAAATTATGCAATCATGTTGTTTTAATTGATAATGGGATTGTAAAAGTCAATGATGAAATGACAGAAGTCATTAAAGAGTCATCTTTAAATACAATTTTTAAACGGGAGACAAACTATGAAGAGCAGTAATTTGTTGAAATTTTTTTACAGATACGTTTAAAAATCAACTAGGTTTATCAAAAATTAAATACTACCTCTGCATCTATAAAATTCCATTCTCGCATTACACTTATTGGATATATTATAGTTTTTGCATTATTAGTAATTTATTTTGCCTATTTGCCATTTCAAATGCTGTCAGAAGGAAATCTGCAAGACATAAATACTTATGTTATTGGTATAATATTTTTGGATTTTAGCAATTTGGACTTGTTTGTCAGGGATTTTGAATTTAATTTATAGCGAGGATCATGATTATATTTTTTTACCTTGCCCATAGAAAAATGGCAGGCAAAGTTATCAGTCATTATTTATCAATATATTTTATATTCGTTTTTAACGCTCATATTGTTGTCAGTAGTTCAAATATCATTGATTTTGATTAATCCAATTCCGTTTTACAATATCATATATATATTCTTGATGGCGTTATGTACCCCTGCTTTAGCTATCGTACTAACGGTTATAGTTGTTTTTATAGTGAAAGAAATTTTAAAACTATTTAAGTATTAAATCAAATTTAGTTGTTTCATTACTTTTCATTTGTTTTACTCATTGCTCCACTTATATTTAGTTATTCCAAGACAGGGGTTCGTAATCCTAAAATTGGGTGTAATTGAAGTCTCTTTGTTGCCGTTTCCGATATTTGGTGAATTGGATATAATACAACATTTTACAATTTTTTTGGAATGATTGCTTTTTGTATTTTTTTGGGAAGCTATATATTTCTCTTATTAGTGAATAATAAGTATGATAAGATTCTCGCGAAGTTTAGTAGACAATCAGATAGTGCAAACTCTCATTTTAAATTATATATAACTCCATCGTTTGTTGCTCTTATGAAGCGAGAGTTAAAACTTTATAGTTCCTCTTTCTCCTATCTTAGTAATACTATATTAATGCCCATATTATTGATTTTAATTGGTGCTGCATCACTATTATTTGGTGAGAAATTAATTCCAGAATATACGTTTTCAATCTTTAATAATGATTTCAATATTTCAAGCGAAAAAAAGTATACTATATTATATTTACTGCGTGTTTGGTTTTGACAACAACAACAACTTGTGCATTTTCAATTGAAGGAAGTAAAAATTTGGATAATAAAATCATTACCATTAACAATTTTTTTGAGGTTAGTTTTATAAAAATTCTTTTTAAATCTATTAATCTTTATTCCAGGAATTATTATTGCAATTCTTAGTTGTTTATTTATGGGATTAGTACCACTTCAAGTTATTCAAGCAATTGCCTTACTTGTTTGTAATCTTATATTTACTTCAGTTCTTGGATTGTTGTTGAATTTTTAGATTGCCTAACTATCAATGGAGTAATGAAATGGAAGTTGTAAAGCAGGGCTTATCAACAATAATAGCGGCAATCACTAGTATGTTGCAAGTTGCAGTGACAAGTTTAATAGTTATTTTTTTAGATTTTTAATTATTTATTTATTCTTATTGGATTTGAAATGATGTTAACTGTTTATTTTATAATAACATTTCAAAGAGAGCGATATTTTCGTTGAGTTTAGATTGTATCTCAGTAATAAATCTTTAAATATATATTCAATATCTAACTAGTGATAAAAAAATAGAGAGTATTAATTTAGAATATTTTTGGTATTAGATTAACCTACTCTCCACACTGAAAGAGGCATCATTTTTTTGGGATAAGTAAAGTAAATTAGCAATAGTAATATTACACAAACATACATTATTTATCCCAAAAGTCTCTAATTATTAAGATATTAATCTTTACGAATATTAAGGAAGTTTATCACAAAAATTTAAAAAGCAAAAATCATAGAAAGGAAATCTAAAATGGATAACCAAGATTGTTATAATAATACATTTTTAGATGTAGATAAAATGTATTTGGAGACTGCTCTAAAGAATGTAGCAACTAGCAATAAAAAAATAAAATTGCAGTTAAAACACTGGAAGAGGAAATTAGTTATGGTAAATTGTACGAAGAAGCATTGGAATTAGCAAAGAAGTTTGAATTTCAAAAATCAACCGATAGCTATTATTGGATATAGAAATATCAGAACTATAGTACAAATTTATGCCGTTCTTTTATCTCAGAATTACTATGTCCCAATTGATCCAGAATACCCAGTAGATAGAAGAAAACTATATTATAAGTAAATCTTCAGCGCGAATTTTACTGAATGGGGATGATATAAAAGAAATTCGAACAGATAGTATACCGATCCCTTTTGAAAAATAAAATTAGTTCTTCCGATAGAGTAGCCTATATTATATTTACTTCAGGTAGTACAGGAAAGCCAAAAGGAGTAATCGAAACTCATCATCAGGTATGGAATACTTTAATAGATCTTAAGATACGACTAAAATTAACTTCCAGTGACTGTTTTTTGGGTTTAGCTTCATTTTCATTTGACCTTTCAGTTTTTTTGATATTTTTTTGCTTCAAGTATGGTTGGGGGCACTCTATTTATTGTTAAAGATCAGAGAGATTCACAAGAAATCACACAAATTTTTGTCAAATTATCACATTACAATCTGGAATTCCGTTCCGAATGTCTTAAATTACTACTTACAAGATAATAATTTAAGACATTTACCGATTGATAATCTTAAAGTTTGTTTGTTGAGTGGTGACCACGTTTCTAAGGAATTGGTAGAGGATGTACAGAATAAATTTTTAAACTGTAGGGTATTTAGCTTAGGTGGAGCAACGGAATGTTCAATTTGGTCAATTTTATATGAAGTAACTGCTGACAATATAAAAAAATATTGATTATGTACCTTACGGTTATCCAATGGCGAATCAACAGATCTATATTTTGGATAATGCTAACAATGTTATTAAAAAAATCATACGATTGGACAAATCGCAATTGGGAGTTCGGGTGTTTCTTTTAGGGTATGTTAATGATACTGAAAAAGACGAATATGTCTTTCATTGAGCATTCTGATTTAGGTTATTTATATTTAACTGGAGATCTGGGAGAATTTTTACTATCCCTGACTATATAAAAATTTATTGGACGTAAGGAATCACAAATTAAGGTTAATGGTTATAGAGTCAGCTTTAATGAAATTTCTAGGGTTTTTAAAAAAATAATTTTAATAAAGATTGTGTCTCGTTTTTCTATTAAAGATGATGAAGGAACAGATAAAAATCATACTTATTTATTTCAATGATCAATTGATAGAAGAAAAAAACTATTAGAGATGTCTTGAACACTAGTCTAGCAAAGTATGAGTGCCCTCATTATATATTTAAAAATACAAGTATACCTTTAACTCAAAATGGTAAAGTTGATTTGGACTTCTTAAAAGCAATATGCTGTTAAGAGTATTTTAATGATACACGAATCACGAAGCACAAATATTGAACCAGATACTCCTTTAATGATGATGTTGAAAGAGGTTCTCAAAGTAAAAAAATATTTCATTAGATAGTCAAATTTTTTTCACTTGGTATAGATTCGCTAAAAATGGTACGTATAAAAACTGGGTTCGTGACAATTTAGGAAAAGAGATTGATTTAGTGGATATTTATAATTGCGATACAATTTTTAGATCTTAAAAATTTATTACTTTAATAGCTGCTTTATTCTATCTTAGATAGATGAATACTAAATGAAGGAGTGTGTTTGAAATGTTTAATGTATCAAATGAATTTCTTGGAGTATTGTTGCCAATTTTGGGACTTCATATTTTATTGATTATAATTAGCATAGTGGATTTGTTTAAACGGTATAGAAGAAAAACTGAGTTACTCTGGATTTTTTTCCTATAGTTTGTATAATAATTTTTGGTCCCATTTTGTACTTAACATTAAGTAAAAAAATTTTAGGAGGGATACATAGTGAAAAAGAATTATTTACTATTAATAATATATCAAAAAAATTTAAAGATAAAATAGCAATTAATAATCTTTCCCTAACGATTTTTTTGAGGGGACTGTATTGGTTTAATAGGGCCTAATGGAGCAGGTAAAACTACTTTGTTAAGAATAATCAGTGGGCTGATACTTCCGACAAACGGTGATATAAATTTTGAGGGGAAGACAGTTGAAAAACAAAAGGCTTTAATCGGATACTTACCCCAGTACCCTAACTACTATGAATGGATGACCCCTAGGGAATTTTTGAAATTTAATTGCCAACTTTTCCAAATGAAACCATATCTTATTGATGCACGTATAGAAGAGACTTTAAAAAAAGTAGGTTTATTTGAAGAAGCTGACCGAGCAATAGGAGGTTTTTCTGGAGGTATGAGACAACGTTTGGGAATTGCACAAGCTATAATACATAAGCCGAAGTTTGTAATTCTAGACGAGCCAGTTTCAGCATTAGATCCAATTGGACGAAGAGAAATTTTGAATTTAATTGACGATATAAAAAAAGATTCAACTGTAATTTTTTCAACACATATTTTAGCAGATGCACAAGAAGTGTGTGATAGATTTTGTATTATCAAACAAGGAACTCTTTTAAATGATTTTTATTTGAGTGATATGTTAACAAAAGCAGGGTAGCTTAAGTTTGGTAATTCAATTAATAACTCAAAACACTAAATGGACTGATAAGTTAATTAAAAAAAGCATCTATTAATAATATCTATCAGTCTCGAAATAAAGTGCATATCGAAATTAACACTGAAATCGAAAAATTGGAAAGATGAGTTTTTTTCAATCAATGATTGATTATGATGTCAATTTTTTTCATCTATAGAGCTAAATAATTTTTTTCTTTAGAAGATTATTTTATGAAACTAATGGAATGATGGAGGAAAGAAATGAAAAAAATTTAGTTTTATTGATAACTAAAGAATGTAGGGAATCAATAAAGGAGTATAAATTTTTATGGATACCTATTGTTTTTTTATCCTAGCTTCTATTATGCAACCTATTACAATGCAATTAATTCCCAAAGTGATTGATGGCAACAATGCATTAATAATGAATCCAGATTATACTACTCCATCGGGAAATAATGTTTTTTTCGGGGGTTTTTGGACAATTAAATCAATTTGCTATTTTTTTACGATTGTTGTAACATTAATGAGTTGTATTATTAATGAGAAAAAAAGTGGTGTTCTGGAGTTACTATTTACAAAACCGATTACTAAAAACACAGTATTTACTGAGTAAGTATATATTCTATAATCTTCTATTTATTATTAGCTTAGGTATTGGATTAGTAGCTGGTTTATATTATACAAATAGTTATTACTCTTCAGTAGACATCACACTATTCTTAAAAAGGTACATTGTTTTACACAATCTGGCTATGGTTTTTAGTAAATATAGGTATTATGGCAAGTTCGATCTTTAGAAGTCAGATACAAGCTGCACTATTTATCTTTATAATTCCTATAGTTTGTTTGATTCTTAACAATTTTAAATATGTTCCTTTAGAAATAATAAATCCAGGTAGTTTAAGTAAAAACGCAATATCAATTATGGTAAACGAAGATTTGAGTGCCTATTGGCAGTTAAATATTTTTAGGAGTTGTATTTATAAGTGGTGTATGTATGTATATCTCATATTACTATATGAAAATCACAGATAAGGGGTAGTCGTATTGAAAAATAATATATACAAAATATTTCAAAAGAAAAAAATATTCAGAAGTAAGCAATTATATAAAAATATTTATCTTCAATACGTCAGGATAAAGTAAGGGGCTTCAAGTTTGAAAAAAGATAAATTACGGTCAATATTTGGTGAATTACTTTTTGAGATACGCTTTAAAAAGAGTATTTTAATATTGAATTTGATAAATGTAAGATTATCTTTAATAAATACGGGAAGCCATACATTATACATGAAACTAATTTAAAGTTTAACTTATCACATTCTGGTAATATAATCATTTGTGCTCTATCATATCAATCTGTTGGAATTGATATAGAAGAAAAATAAAGCCTTAGATTTAGGTACATTGGTCTATTGTTTGCACGAAAATGAACAATACTGTCTTAGACAATATAATTCAAAAAGAAGCTCTTGACTTATTCTATAACTATTGGGTGTTGAAAGAAAGTTATTTAAAAATATCTAGGAGTGGGGCTTCTATACCCATTAAATAAAAATTAGTTTTACAATTACTAAAGACCAAATAAGACTTTTTACAGAATTAGATATAGAGAAAGATTTATCTTTTAAGCTATTTCATCTTTTGAATAAATATAGTGTGGCAATTTGTTATGCAAAAAGAAAAATATCGATATAGAAATGGCAGATGCTAATTTAATAAAAATCCATTTTTATGATTGATAGAATATAAGATAGTGAGGTGGAGGTATGGAAAAACTCTCAAAAAGTAATACTTACAAGATGATTTATCAGAATTTGAAATTTGAAATACTAAGTGGAAGAATTTTACTTGATGAAAGATTGAAAAAGTACTAGAGAGTTGGCCACTATTTATAAAGTTAATCCTAATACTATGCAAAAAGCTTTTGAAAAAATTTAGAAAATGATAATTTGATTTACACCCTAATGATAAGTGGTAGATATGTCACTAATGATGCTAAATATATTCAGCAAAAAAATCAGAAGAAGTTAAGGAGATTATTTGTATTTTTTTCAGACTTATCCCATTTAGGATTTACCTTAAATGAAATTAGAGACATAATTAGTCAATACTACGACTAACTAAAGTATTAGAAGTATAATTAAAATTAGTTTTCAAGTCAAAAATGACTGAATGCTTCTAAGTAAGAGTTCAATTATCAGTTTTGTAATCTTATTAGCATTGCTTTTTTTCTTAATAAATAACCATCAGATAACGTGATTCAATGAGCCTATTTATACATAGTCAAGGAGTAAATTAAATAAAAAAATTTTATCAATATAACTATAATTGTAAATATTCAAATTTGTTTAATGCCAGTTTGGCATAAATTTCAAGATTCGTTCAAAGCTTGACTATAATGATGTTAGGAGTGGACGGATGTATAGGCGAGTTAAGGATTTAAGAGAGGACAAAGACTTTTCTCAAGAATATCTTGCGAAGTATTTATTCTGTAGTCAATCAGCTTATTCAAAGATTGAAAATGGCAAAAGACAGTTATCTATAGATTACTTAATCAAACTATCGACTCTATATCGTGTTAGTACTGATTATTTACTTGGTCTAACAGATTATCCATATCGCCTTCATAATAAAAAATAGTCTCTCCTTGTTTGTTCATTGAAAACTGAATAGACCAAGGTGGGACTTTCTTGTTTGTCGAGCAGCTTGGCTTGATTCGCCATGATATGAGCGGACAAAATCAGCTATAAAATAGAATGGTACTCTATCTGCCATGACACAAACTAAGGACAATGATACTTCTGCACGTTCAGGCTGCCAGCGATAAAGGACAGCGGGTGAGATGCCCATGAGTGATCTAACCAATCATACCCACGGAGGATAGAAAAAATGAATAGGAGAGAGACATGAAAATTACATATGTTCCTGCAGAAAATTGTATAGCCGAATGGGCAGATAAAAAAAAGTATATTAAAAAGATGGGATGGATTGAATCTTTATACTTTTAAACTGTTGGTTAGGAGAAATGCGTGACAACAAGCATTTTAAAAAAATCATGTGATAAACCCAACCCATAAATTGGTATTTATAAATTTAGAAGGGTTTGAAGAATTTTTAAGATGGAAGCAGAGAGCGGAAAAAAATAGCGAAATTCATGATATAATATGTATTGGTTATATATTCTATTATCAATTTTCTGTTTCAATAAAGGACAAAGAAAAATGTACTATAGAACCAAAAATAAATGCAAAAGGTAAAATACATTATGAAGTTGTAGAAAAATATAAAGCCCCTCTTACAGGTAAATGGAAGACTGCTTTAGTTAGTTATCATAAAAACACAAGCAGAGCAAGAAAACAGGCAGAGCTTGAATTACTAGAAAAGATTGAGACTCTAATAAGCGATACTGAAGTCCAATTTAATCCTGAACAGATTAAAACTTTTGGACAACTGAAACGAAACTGGTTAGAAACTTGGTCAGTTTCTGTTAAACCGCAAACTGTAAAAAGAGAAGCCTTTGTTGTTAAGAGATTAGGAAAGATTATTGGTGATGATTATTTATTAGAACGTATTACTCCCCTGCTAATGAAACAGTGTCTAACATCGTACATGGAAACATTTGGTGCTTCGCAATCAACAATGTTACATATAAAAAGTACATGCAATAAAATTTTCAATCATGCAGTTTTGTATAATATCATCCGCTATTCTCCAATGTCAGTTATAAAACTGGATACCCCTCTTGAAAAGAAAAGACTAGCAAAGAAAAAGCGAGAAGCAAAATTTTTGGAAATTCATGAATTAATTGCCTTCTTTGATACATTAAGTAAAAGAAGAAATCCTAATTACTATGATTTGGCCATCGTATTACTTTTTTCTGGTTTAAGGATTGGAGAAGCGGCTTTTACAAAAGAAGACTTAGATATTCAACGTGGGATTATTCATATTGACAAGGCATTACAGTATCATGACTTAAAGGTAGAAGAATATTATTTTGATGAAACAAAGACTGTTAATGCTGATCGAGATGTAGCATTACCAAAAGTAGCATGTGAGGCTATATTAAGAGCCATACAGCGAAGTGAAGACTTTGACAAATATGCTTTGGAAAATCCAAGTGATGCCTTTACTTTCTCTGAGAGTGTCTTTAGAACAGAGTATGGTTCTCCAATAACATCCCATTCATTCCGTGAAGTTCTTGCTCGTGTAGAATCCGAACTTATTCAAAACTGTGAAGAAAGATACGGGTTTAAGTGGACGAAACACGTTACCCCACATTCTTTTAGACATATGCATATCACATATTTACAAAGTGAAGGTATGTCAGTTGCTATAAAAGAGATTATGGATCGTGTTGGTCATGCAAATTTTGAAACAACTATGGTTTATACTCATGGACAATATAGTTCTCAAGCTAAAACAGTTTAGGCATTAGACAGATTTATTGAATCTAACCATTTAAATTTTTCTGCTCTTAAGACTTGGTCTTGCAAATATTCAAAAAGTATTAAATAATAAATTAGAAGAAAACCCTAACTCAAGAACTCTAGAATTTTCTTTTAAATGATTTTAGAGATATACTTGAGCTAAAAATCAACTTATACACCAAGACACATAACAGCAAATATCATTCCTAAACTCAAGAAAGATTTATCAAAATATTATGAATCATTTGATATTACTTACCTTAGGGAAGGGAAACAAAAAGTTATTGGTTATCGACTGACTTGGTGAGTAAAAATCTTGGTACCCGCTTGGTGCCTAATAGAAATCAGGCAGGTTTTAGATATAAGAAACCTTGCTACGAAAGGAATTATAAACTCATGACTACTATTCAATGGTTTCCGGGTCATATGTCTAAGGCACGGAGGCAGGTACAGGAAAATATTAAGTTTGTTGATTTTGTGACGATATTGGTTGATGCGAGACTTCCTTTATCCAGTCAAAATCCTATGCTGACTAAGATTGTGGGTGACAAACCCAAGCTTTTGATTTTAAACAAGGCTGATTTGGCTGACCCTGTTCGTATCAAGGAATGGCAGAGCTATTTTGAAAGCCAGGGGATTCCGACTTTGTCTATTAATTCCAAAGAGCAGTCTGCAGTTAAAAAAGTGACAGATGCAGCTAAAAAGCTTATGGCTGACAAATTGGCGCGTCAGAAAGAGAGAGGAATTCGCATCGAAACCCTGCGTACCATGATTATTGGTATTCCTAATGCCGGAAAATCAACCCTCATGAATCGCTTGGCAGGTAAGAAAATTGCCGTTGTAGGGAATAAGCCGGGTGTGACCAAGGGGCAGCAATGGCTCAAGTCAAATAAAGACTTGGAAATCTTGGATACACCAGGGATTCTCTGGCCTAAGTTTGAAGATGAGACGGTTGCTCTTAAGCTTGCCCTGACTGGTGCTATCAAGGATAATCTGCTGCCTATGGATGAGGTGACGATTTTCGGCCTTAATTATTTTAAGGAGCATTATCCTGAGGAGCTGATAGCACGCTTTAAGCAGCTGGACCTAAGTCAGGAAGCGCCTGATATGATTATGGATATGACCAAAAAACTTGGCTTCCGCGATGACTATGATCGCTTTTATAGCCTTTTTGTCAAAGATGTCCGCGATGGCAAGCTAGGCCGTTATTGCTTGGATACGGTTGGAGAACTAGATGGCAACGATTAAAGAAATCCAGCAACGTTTAGAGTTAGTGACTGATTTGGCTGATCCTTTTCTGGCAGAAGCGGCGAATGATTTGCGCAGCGGAGTTCAAAAGGCGATTGAAAAGCGTAAAAGAGTCATTCAGGCGGAGTTGGACGAGGATTTGCGTCTGGAGCAGATGCTACGGTATGAAAAAGAGCTTTATCAAACCGGCTTTCGGGCAATCGCTGGGATTGATGAGGTCGGTCGTGGTCCTCTAGCTGGACCTGTTGTCGCTGCAGCTGTTATCTTACCTCCAGGATGTAAGATTAAGGGGCTCAACGACAGCAAGAAGATACCCAAGAAAAAGCACCAAGATATCTATCAAGCAGTCATGGATAAAGCCTTGGCAGTCGGTGTTGGCCTGATAGACAATGAGATTATTGATCAAGTCAATATCTACGAAGCGACCAAGCTTGCTATGAAAGAGGCTTTGTCTAAGCTTTGTCTCAAGCCAGATTATCTGCTGATTGATGCTATGAAGTTAGATATTGATATCCCGCAAGAGTCCATTATCAAAGGAGATGCCAATTCTCTGTCTATCGCAGCAGCTAGTATTGTTGCTAAGGTCACTCGGGATAAGCTGATGGCAGACTACGACAAGGAATATCCTGGTTATGATTTTGCGCAAATGCTGGTTATGGGACTAAGAGCCACTTGCAGGGCTTGGAGCGACACGGCGTAACTCCTATTCATCGCAAGACATTTGAACCCGTAAAATCTATGTGTGAATAGGCACGAAGAGGTGAGGCATGCTAATCAGTAAAATCTTAAACAATAATGTGGTGATTTCTGAAGAAGACCAAGAAGAAGTTATTCTCATGGGGCGAGGACTAGCCTTTGGTCGAAAAGTTGGCCAGGAGATTCCAGATGAGCTGATTGAGAAAAAGTATGTCTTGTCAGAAAATAGACGACAGCTTCTGATGGAGTTGCCAGCAGAGGTCATGGAAATGTCGGATAAGATTATTTCTTTCGCAAGGGAGAAACTGCAGAAGAAGCTCAAAGACACTGCTTTTCTGGCGATGGCAGATCATATCCACGGAGTCTTGCTGCGCTTGGATGATGATATTGACCTCAAGAATTTCCTCATGTGGGATATTAGACGCTTTTTTTCCTATCGAGTTTGAGGTTGGTCAGTATGCCAAACAGCTTTTGAGCGCTTATATCGGTAAGGAACTTCCAGAGGATGAAGCAGCTTTTATAGCGCTGACCTTGGTCAATGCAGAGCTGGAAAATGGCGACGGTGCTGCGCGTGATTTGACTATGATGATGGAGGAAATCATGACCATTGTCAAGTACAGTTTGGAAATTTCTTTAGACGAGGAAGACATCTACCTTGAGCGCTTCATGACCCATCTAAAATTTTTCTGTGAGCGAGTTCTGACTGATAGAGGCCACCGTGATTTAGAGGACAATGAGATGTTTGACTTACTTAAATGTAAGTATCCCTTGGCTTATGAGACAACTAGGAAGATTGCTGAATTTTTAAAGCAAACCAGAAATTACCAAACATCAGAGGATGAACAACTGTACCTGACTATCCATTTGTCACGCATGAAAAGGAGGATGATATGCAAAGCGAATACGAAAAAATGATTGCTGGAGAGATTTACCGACCACAAGACAGTGAATTAAGAGAATTGGCAGCAAGGTCAAAGGAATTTCAATATCGTTTTAACCAAGAACAAAACAGTGTCAAACGCACGGCTATTATCAAAGAATGGTTTGGCAGCACAGGGGAGAATCTTGCTATGAAGCCTGACTTGGTCTGTGATTATGGAATCAATATTCATCTAGGGGAGAATTTTTATTCTAACTGGAATCTGACTATGTTGGACGTTTGCCCGATTCGCATCGGAGATAATGCTTTGCTTGGTCCAAATTGCCAGCTTCTGACACCTCTTCATCCGCTTGATTCAGTGGAAAGAAATTCCGGTATTGAGTACGGAGCACCAATCACTATTGGTGATAACTTTTGGGCTGGCGGAGGTGTGACGATTCTGCCAGGCGTGACGCTAGGAGATAATGTGGTAGTCGGAGCAGGAGCGGTTGTGACCAAGTCTTTTGGTGACAATGTAGTCTTGGCTGGTAATCCTGCTAAGATTATTAAGGAAATCCCTGTTCATAAAGAATAAAAGATGTGTTAAAGGCAATAGGCAAGGAGACCGGCTAATGACAACATCAAATTTAATAGAATCGTAAAGAAGGAACTGTACTGCAGTTCTTTTTTTGAACTTTTTACGAATAAGAAAGTGAGGTGAAAAAATGAATAATTTTGAGATTTATAAAATGAAAAAAGCTGGTTTGACTAATCATCAGGTTTTAAATGTTTTGAGATATGCTGAGAGTAGAGATGGCAAGCTTTCTCTGCGAGATAAGGCTGTCGTATCTGAGTGCCGCAATCCTGCACTCTTTATAGAGAAATACAAGAGGCTTGATTTACCAGCTTTGAAGGAAGAATTTGAACTTTTTCCGTCCTTTTCTATCTTGGATGATATTTATCCTTGGGATTTATGTGAAATTTACGATGCCCCGACTTTGTTATTTTATCAGGGAAATCTAAATCTACTAGAATTGCCCAAAGCTGCGGTCGTTGGCAGTAGAGACAGCAGCAAGCAAGGAAATGCCTCAGTACAAAAGATTATCAAAGAGCTAAATAATGAATTGGTTATCGTCAGCGGGCTGGCTCGAGGGATTGATACAGCAGCTCACATGGCTGCTCTACAAAACGGAGGTCAGACCATTGCTGTCATTGGGACGGGATTAGATGTCTTCTATCCCAAGGCTAACAAAAAATTACAAGCTTACATTGGCAAATCATTTATTGCTGACAGAGTATGGTCCAGGTGAACAGCCTTTGAAATTTCATTTTCCAGAGCGAAATCGTATCATCGCTGGTCTCTGTCGAGGCGTCATCGTGGCAGAAGCTAAGATGCGTTCAGGCAGTCTGATTACCTGTGAGCGAGCCATGGAAGAAGGGCGAGATGTCTTTGCTATTCCGGGGTCAATTTTAGATGGAAAATCTGACGGTTGCCATCATTTGATTCAAGAGGGTGCAAAGTGCATCACATCAGGCTCTGACGTCCTTTCTGAGTTTGATTTTTAAAACAAGTTTTCCTATAAGAAAAGTTAGCAGTTGACATCTATCAAAAAATAGTTTAAACTCTATGAGATTTATTTCTTATAGAAGGTGTCTAAATTGGTAACAAAAGCAAAGAAAAAGTCTACGACCAAGAAAAATCTTGTCATCGTAGAGTCGCCTGCTAAGGCAAAAACAATAGAAAAATATCTGGGACGAAATTATAAGGTTTTAGCCAGTGTCGGGCATATTCGTGACCTGAAAAAGTCTACTATGTCCATTGATTTTGAGAACAACTATGAGCCGCAATACATCAATATTCGTGGTAAAGGTCCCTTGATTAATGACTTAAAAAAAGAAGCGAAGAAAGCTAAGCAAGTCTTTCTGGCAAGTGACCCGGACCGCGAAGGAGAAGCTATTTCTTGGCATCTGGCTCACATTCTGAATCTGGATGAGAAAGAAAAAAACCGCGTTGTCTTTAATGAAATCACCAAAGATGCGGTCAAGAATGCATTTAAAGAGCCCCGCCAGATTGATATGGATCTAGTCGATGCGCAGCAGGCTCGCCGAGTTCTGGATCGCTTGGTTGGTTATTCCATTTCTCCTATTCTCTGGAAGAAAGTCAAAAAAGGTTTGTCAGCTGGTCGGGTGCAGTCTGTCGCCCTCAAGCTGATTATCGACCGAGAAAATGAAATCAATGCCTTCAAACCAGAAGAATACTGGACAATTGACGGAACCTTCAAGAAAGGAAGTCGTCAGTTTCAGGCCAGCTTCTACGGTATGAATGGTAAAAAGATGAAGTTGTCTAACAACGACGAGGTCAAAGAAGTCCTGTCTCACCTCAAGGGTGATGACTTTACAGTCGACAGTGTCGAAAAGAAAGAGCGTCGACGCAATGCTCCGCTGCCCTACACGACTTCCTCTATGCAGCAGGATGCTGCTAATAAGATTAATTTCCGGACCCGTAAGACCATGATGGTTGCTCAGCAGCTCTATGAGGGGATTAATATTGGTTCTGGCGTACAAGGTCTTATTACGTATATGCGTACCGACTCGACTCGTATCAGTCCAGTAGCGCAAAATGAAGCAGCAAGCTTTATCACGGATAAATTTGGTGCCAAATATTCCAAACATGGCAGCAAGACTAAGAACGCTTCTGGCGCTCAAGATGCCCACGAGGCTATTCGTCCTTCCAGCGTTTTCAATACACCAGAAAGCATCGCAAAGTATCTGGACAAGGATCAACTTAAGCTCTATACGCTGATTTGGAACCGTTTTGTAGCCAGTCAAATGACAGCAGCAGTCTTTGATACAATGAATGTTAAGCTGGGGCAAAATGGTGTCCAATTTGCTGCCAACGGCAGTCAGGTCAAGTTTGATGGCTATCTAGCTATTTATAACGACTCTGACAAGAATAAAATGCTGCCAGATATGGAAAAGGGGGATACAGTCAAACGTGTCAATACCAATCCAGAACAACACTTTACCCAGCCACCTGCACGTTATTCTGAAGCGACTCTCATCAAGACTTTAGAAGAAAATGGTGTTGGTCGTCCGTCTACCTATGCACCGACCATTGAAACCATTCAGAAACGATATTACGTTAAGCTGGTTTCCAAGCGCTTTGAGCCGACGGAATTAGGTGAGATTGTCAATTCATTGATTGTCGAATTCTTCCCAGGCATCGTAAATGTGAAATTTACAGCAGAGATGGAAGCAAAACTGGATGATGTAGAAGTCGGAAAAGAACAGTGGCAGAAGGTCATTGACGAATTTTATCGACCTTTTGAAAAGGAAGTCGCTAAAGCCGAGACCGAAATGGAAAAAATCCAAATCAAGGATGAACCAGCTGGTTTTGATTGTGAGGTCTGTGGCAGTCCAATGGTCATCAAGCTGGGTAGATTTGGCAAGTTCTACGCCTGCAGCAATTTCCCAGACTGTCGTCACACTCAGGCTATTGTCAAGGAAATTGGCGTGACCTGCCCGCAGTGTCAGAAAGGTCAAGTTATTGAGCGTAAGACTAAGCGAAATCGCATTTTCTATGGCTGTGATCGTTATCCAGACTGTGATTTCACATCTTGGGACAAGCCGGTTGGACGTAACTGTCCAAAATGTGACCATTATCTGATCGAAAAGAAAGTTCGTGGTGGCGGCAAGCAAGTGGTCTGCAGCAATGGCGATTACGAAGAAGAAAAAGTGAAATAGTTTTTTACATAATTTATACTACGTAAAGTATTTTCTCCTGAAGAAGAGGTGCAGTTTTATGACAGATAAATTTACAGAATTTCTAAATCGCGTCTCAACTGAACAAGATGGGAATTGTTCCACTGCTGATGGGCTCCTTGGGGCTGGAGCAGGTTACTGGTCAGGACTGGCAGGCGCGGGATATTGATATTCATGTTCACGGTGATGAGCGTGGCTGGGAAGTACCAGACGAAGAGCGTATTTATGATATGGACAAGATTGAGCCTATGATGGAGCGCTTGGGCTATCGCTTAGTCGAACTGCACGAGCATGAATTTCAAAAAGAAAGCTTATCTATTGAATTTGGGGTCATGGAAACCTTAGAGGCATTTTCAGGTGTGCCGTTAGAGAAGCTAACTCGAAAAGAAGTTGAAGGTGTTGAATTTCTACTGCCGACTGCGGAGCAGTTTTTAGCTATCTACCGCGCTTCCTCTCAGGATTCCTACCGAAATGAAAATAACAATCATAAGGATTTTGCTAAGATTGCTTACTTGGAAAAAATGACAAAATGATGGACAGCTGGGAATTCTCCTGTCTGTCTTTTTTACTATCTTTTTGTTATAATGGTCAGAGTGAAAATCTAGAAATATCCAAGGGAGAGTATCATGTCATCATCCTATATCAATGTTATCGGTGCTGGTCTGGCTGGTAGTGAAGCAGCTTACCAGATTGCCAAGCGTGGAATCCCAGTCAAACTCTATGAAATGCGGGGCGTCAAATCAACTCCGCAACACAAAACATCGGACTTTGCAGAACTGGTCTGCTCTAACTCTCTGCGAGGAGATGAGCTGACCAATGCAGTTGGTCTGCTTAAGGAAGAAATGCGGCGGTTGGACTCGGTCATCTTAAAGTCAGCAGAAGCGACTCGGGTGCCAGCAGGTGGTGCTCTAGCGGTTGATAGAGAAGGTTTTTCTCAGATGGTAACAGAGCTAGTGACCAATCATCCACTGATCGAGGTCATTCGTGAAGAAATCACCGAAATTCCGGAGGACGCCATCACAGTCATTGCGACAGGACCCTTGACCAGTGATGTTTTAGCAGAAAAAATTCACGCGCTCAATGGAGGAGACGGTTTTTATTTCTACGACGCAGCAGCGCCAATCATTGATGTTAATACAATCGATATGACCAAGGTCTATCTCAAATCTCGTTATGATAAGGGGGAAGCGGCCTATCTCAACGCACCCATGACCAAGCAAGAATTTATGGATTTCCATGATGCTTTGGTCAATGCTGAGGAAGCACCGCTCAATTCCTTTGAAAAAGAAAAATACTTTGAAGGCTGTATGCCTATTGAAGTTATGGCTAAGCGAGGCATTAAAACCATGCTTTATGGTCCGATGAAGCCGGTTGGTTTAGAATATCCAGACGACTACCAAGGACCTCGAGATGGTGAATATAAGACACCATACGCTGTGGTGCAGCTTCGTCAGGATAATGCAGCTGGTAGTCTTTACAATATCGTTGGATTTCAAACTCATCTCAAGTGGGGTGAGCAAAAGCGAGTCTTTCAAATGATTCCTGGCCTTGAAAATGCAGAATTTGTCCGCTATGGTGTCATGCACCGTAACTCTTATATGGACTCTCCAAATCTGCTGGAACAGACTTTCCGCTCTAAGAAACAGCCAAATCTTTTTCTTTGCAGGTCAAATGACTGGTGTTGAAGGGTATGTAGAGTCAGCAGCTTCTGGCCTAGTTGCTGGTATCAATGCCGCTCGACTCTTCAAGGGAGAAGAAGCACTTGTTTTTCCAGAAACAACAGCAATCGGCAGCCTGCCACATTATGTTACCCATGCTGACAGCAAGCATTTCCAACCTATGAATGTCAATTTTGGCATTATCAAAGAGCTAGACGGCCCTCGGATTCGTGATAAGAAAGAGCGCTATGAGAAAAATTGCTGAGCGCGCCTTGCAGGATTTACAGCCTTATTTGGATAAATAATCTATTTTCTATCATTATCTAATAAAAATCATCAAAAAAAGTTAGGAAATTCCTAACTTTTTTTGCTTAATTTGTGATATAATAAATAAAAAAATTTTGAAAAATAGAAAGTTTTCTGAAAATGAATAAATCCTATTTTTACCTTGAAATGAAAACACATGAGTTGGTCGTTCCTTATACCAAACAGAAACGTCGTGTTCGCGTCTTGCTTCCAAAGAACTATAGTCAAGACACAAATAAGACGTATCCCGTCGTTTATTTTCACGACGGTCAAAATGTTCTCTATAGCAAGGAGTCTTTCAGTGGCCATTCGTGGAAAGTCATTCCGACAATCAAGCGTAATCCAGATATTGAAAAAATGATTGTCGTGGCTATTGATAACGATGGCCAACGGCGCATGAATGAGTATTCAGCTTGGAAGTTCCAAGAGTCCAATATTCCCGGTATTCAGTTTGGCGGCAAGGGAACGGAGTATGCGGAGTTTGTCATGGAAGTTGTCAAGCCTTTTATTGACCAGCATTATCGAACTAAGTCGGATCGGCTGCATACGGCCATGATTGGCTCCTCTCTTGGGGGAAATATCAGCCAGTTTATCGGTGTTGAATACCAAGATCAGATTGGCTGTCTGGGAATTTTTTCATCAGCAAATTGGCTGCATCAGGAAGCCTTTGACCGTTATATTGAGAGAAAGAAACTTCAGGTAGACCAGCGAGTTTTCATTTATGTTGGGACGGAAGAGGCTGATGATACAGATAAGACATTGATGGCTGGCAATATCAAGCAAGCCTATATTGATTCATCGCTTAGCTATTTCCGACAGTTACTTGTATCTGGGGTAGATTTGTCCAATATCCAGATTAAAATCCAGTCTGGAGCTATTCACAACGAGATTGCTTGGGCAGAGCACTTGCCAGACTGTTTCCGTTTTATCAGCGAGAAATGGTAAGCTAGTCAAACAGTGAGAAAGAGGTAGAAACTATGCATGTAGAATTTTTAAGTCATTGGAGCGGCAATCTAGGTCGTGAAATGTATATCAATCGCTATGGTCATGCCGGGCTCCCGATTATAGTCTTCGCATCATCAGGCGGCAGCCACAATGAGTATGCCGACTTCGGTATGATTGAGGCCTGCGCAGGTTTTATCGAAGCTGGCAAGGTCCAATTTTTCACTCTCAGCAGTGTTGATAGCGAGAGCTGGCTAGCGGACTGGAAGCATCCTCGCGACCGAGCAGAAATGCATCGTGCCTATGAGCGTTATGTCATTGAAGAAGCGATTCCATTTGTCAAGCATAAGACAGGCTGGTTTGACCCTATGATGACGACAGGCTGCTCCATGGGAGCTTATCATGCCCTTAATTTCTTCCTGCAGCATCCAGATGTTTTCAATAAAGTGATTGCGCTCAGTGGTGTCTATGATGCACGATTCTTTGTCGGTGACAATTTGAACGACGAAGTCATTTATCAAAACTCGCCAGCTGACTATATCTGGAACCAAAATGATGGCTGGTTTATTGACCGCTATCGACAGGCGGATATTATCGTTTGTACTGGCTTGGGCGACTGGGAGCAGGATGGCCTTCCTTCCTTCTACACGCTGAAAGAAGCTTTTGATCATAAGAATATTCCAGCTTGGTTTGCTGAATGGGGCCACGATGTTTCCCATGACTGGGTTTGGTGGCGTAAGCAAATGCCTTATTTCCTTAATGAACTCAATCTTTAAAGGAGGTTTCCTATGAATTATATCGTTATTTCTCCCTATTATCCGCAAAATTTCCAACAGTTTACTGTGGAACTGGCCAATAAAGGTATCACTGTTCTGGGAATTGGTCAGGAGCCTTATGACCAGCTAGACCAGCCTTTGAAGGATTCATTGACTGAATACTTTAGAGTAGAAAATCTTGAAATCTTGACGAAGTAAAAAGAGCGGTGGCCTTTCTCTTCTACAAGCATGGACCTATCGATCGGATTGAGTCACATAATGAATACTGGCTAGAACTGGACGCTGAGTTGCGTGAGCAATTCAATGTCTTTGGAGCAAAACCAAAAGACTTGAAAAAGACCAAGTTCAAATCAGAGATGAAGAAGCTCTTTAAAAAAGCAGGTGTTCCAGTCGTTCCAGGTCAAATTGTCAATACAGAAGCAGGCGCTGATTTGGCTGTCAAGAAACTTGGTCTGCCTTTGATTGCTAAGCCTGATAATGGAGTAGGAGCAGCTGCAACCTTTAAATTAGAAACAGCAGAAGATGTCGAAAGATTCAAGCAAGAATGGGACCATCATACAGCTTATTTCTTTGAAAAGTTTGTCCAGTCTGGCGAGATTTGTACCTTTGATGGTTTGGTAGATAAGGACGGTCAGATTGTCTTTTCAACCACCTTCGACTATGCTCATACACCGCTGGATTTGATGATCTATAAGATGGATAATTCCTACTATGTCCTCAAGGATATGGATCCAAAGCTACGTGCGTATGGAGAAGCGATTGTCAAAATCTTCGGCATGAAAGAACGCTTTTTCCATATTGAGTTCTTCCGCGAAGGTGATGATTATGTAGCCATTGAGTACAATAACCGTCCAGCAGGTGGTTTTACCATTGATGTCTATAATTTCGCTCACTCAATCGATCTTTACAGAGGCTATGCAGCGATTGTAGCAGGAGAGCCTTTCCCAGCTGCCCACATGGAGCCGTTGTACTGTCTGGCAACCTCGCGCCGTGCATCGACAAACTATGCTTACCCTGAGGCTGACTTGCTGGAGAAATACAGAGATAACTTCAAGGTTAAAAAAGACATGCCGGCTGCATTTGCAGAGCTTCAAGGTGATTACCTCTATATGCTGACAACTCCAAGTCGCGAGCAAATGGAGCAGATGATTGCGGACTTTGCTAAACAGGCGGACTAATCAAAAGCATGCTCTACTATTATTTTCGTATAACAGTTTCAAAATAGTAAAAACTACTCTAGCACAAAAAGTTTGTGAAATTTCTTTTTTGGTGTCTAAAACCAGTTTATCCAAAGGATTGACTGGTTTTTCTTTGTGAAATCCAAGTGAGCAAAAGTTTTGACAGTGCTTACAGCTTTAGATAGAATTAAGTAGAAGAATTATGCTTAGAAAGGCAAAAAAATGGCAACTTTAGATAAAAATCTTTTGTTAGAGATGTTCCGTAAGATGGAAGAAATCCGTCGTATGGACTTGAAAATTGCTCAACTTGTAAAAAAAGGAAAGGTTCCTGGAATGACTCACTTCTCAGTAGGTGAGGAAGCAGCCAATGTCGGTGCTATGCTGGCCTTGAATGAGGATGATTTGCTGACTTCAAACCACCGGGGGCACGGTCAAGCTATCGCCAAAGGAATCAACCTCAACGAAATGATGGCGGAAATCCTAGGGAAATACACCGGGACCTGTAAAGGAAAAGGCGGTTCTATGCACATTGCGGACCTAGATGCCGGAAATCTTGGCGCTAACGGTATCGTTGGCGGCGGCATGGGAATTGCCGTTGGAGCAGCTCTGACCCAGCAAATGCAGAAGACAGGTAAGATTGTTGTCTGCTTCTTTGGTGACGGTGCTACCAACGAAGGCGTCTTCCACGAAGCAGTTAACATGGCTTCTATCTGGAATCTGCCCGTTATTTTCTATTGTATCAATAACGGCTATGGTATTTCTGCCGACATCAAGAAAATGACCAATGTAGAGCACATCCACGAGCGCAGCGCAGCTTATGGTATCCCAGGTATGTTCATCGAGGATGGCAATAATGTTCTGGATGTCTATGAAGGCTTCCAAAAAGCTGTAGAGCATGTTCGCAGTGGTAAAGGACCTGTCTTGATTGAGAGCGTCACTTATCGTTGGTTGGGACACTCGTCTTCCGACCCAGGGAAATACCGTACTCGTGAAGAAGTAGACGAATGGAAGAAAAAAAGATCCAATCGAAAATCTTCGTAAATACTTGCTGGAAAATAAGATTGCAAGCGAGGAAGAGCTGGAAGCTATCCAAGCTGGAGTCAAAGAAGCAGTAGAAGCGTCTGTAAAATTCGCAGAAGGAAGCCCGTTCCCGCCGCTTGAATCTGCCTTTGAAGATATTTACGCAGACTAAAGAGAGGAGAAAAAGAAAATGGAAACTAAAACTATGTCTTTTCGTGACACCATTATCCTCGCTATGTCTGAGGAAATGCGTCGCGATGAAAATGTACTCTTGATGGGAGAAGATGTCGGAGTCTTTGGTGGAGATTTCGGAACATCTGTTGGTATGCTGGAAGAGTTCGGTCCAGAGCGTGTACGTGACTGTCCGATTTCGGAAGCAGCTATTTCTGGAGCAGCAGCTGGAGCAGCTATGACAGGGCTGCGTCCAATCGTAGACATGACCTTTATGGACTTCTCTGTAATTGCCATGGATGCTATTGTTAACCAAGCTGCTAAAACTCGCTATATGTTTGGCGGAAAAGGTCAAGTGCCAATGACTGTCCGTTGTGCGGCGGGTAATGGAGTTGGTTCTGCTGCTCAACACTCGCAGTCTTTGGAATCTTGGTTTACCCACATTCCAGGGCTTAAGGTGGTAGCTCCAGGAACGCCGGCTGATATGAAGGGGCTCCTTAAGGCTTCTATCCGTGACAATAACCCGGTCATTATCCTGGAATACAAGTCTGAATTTAACCAAAAAGGCGAAGTGCCACTGGATCCTGAGTATGTAATCCCACTTGGTGTTGGCGAAATCAAAAAAAGAAGGTACCGATGTAACAGTTGTTACCTACGGAAAAATGCTTCGCCGTGTCATGCAGGCGGCTGAAGAATTAGCAGAAGAAGGTATCTCTGTAGAAGTGGTTGATCCACGTACATTGGTGCCGCTTGATAAGGATATTATCATCAATTCTGTCAAGAAGACTGGAAAGGTCGTTTTGATTAATGATGCCCACAAAACTAGCGGTTTCATTGGTGAAATTTCGGCGATTATTTCTGAGTCTGAAGCATTTGACTATCTAGATGCGCCAATTCGCCGTTGTGCAGGTGAAGATGTGCCAATGCCTTATGCACAAAACTTGGAAAATGCGATGATTCCGACCGTTGAAAGCATTAAAGACGCTATTCGGAAGACATATCACAAAGAATAAGGTATAATAAAGAAAAGGCTTTCTTATGAATTAGATTACATAAATTATTTTATGTAATCTAATCTTGTGTAGAGGGTCAAAGTAGCTAAAATTTTACTAATTGCAGACAATCGTTATTCGGACCGATTTTATCCGATGAACGAATTAGTAAGTCTACTAGGTTGGTCGCAGATAGCGTTAACCGTAGTAACTTGAGATACGTTTCGTATCCAAGTTACTTGTAGAGTTGAACATGGGCTAAAAGCTTGGAGAAAAAAGATAAATCTCCTTGGCTTCATCGAAGTCTGCGTCGATTTCCTATTTTTCAGTCGCTTTTTACGCCCTTAGTATCATAATTAGAATTGGAGAGGTCATGGCTGATGATAAGCTAAGAGCGACTCCTGCAGCTAGAAAGTTAGCGGATGATTTGGGAATCAACCTCTATGATGTTTCTGGCTCAGGCGCAAACGGTCGTGTCCACAAAGAAGACGTGGAAACTTATAAAGATACAAACGTGGTGCGCATTTCACCACTGGCAAAACGAATTGCCCAAGAACACAATATTGCTTGGCAAGAGATTCAAGGAACTGGCCATCGTGGCAAGATTATGAAGAAAGATGTTCTTGCTTTCTTGCCTGAGAATGTTGAGAGCGATACAATCAAATCTCCTGCTCAAATTGAAAAAGCGGAAGAAGTGCCTGATAATGTCACTCCTTATGGTGAGATTGAGCGTATCCCAATGACGCCGATGCGAAAGGTCATTGCTCAGCGGATGGTAGAATCTTACCTGACGGCGCCAACATTCACCCTTAACTATGATGTTGATATGACAGAAATGCTGGCCTTGCGTAAAAAAGTGCTGGAACCAATCATGGAAGCAACTGGCAAAAAAGTAACTGTCACAGACCTGCTTTCGCTGGCTGTTGTGAAGACACTGATGAAGCATCCTTACCTCAATTCGACCTTGACAGAGGATGGCAAGACCATTATCACACACAACTATGTCAACCTTTCAATGGCAGTCGGTATGGATAATGGCCTGATGACACCAGTTGTCTATAATGCAGAAAAAATGAGCCTATCAGAGCTTGTAGTAGCCTTTAAAGATGTAATCGGACGTACCTTGGAAGGCAAGTTATCTCCGAGCGAGCTGCAAAACTCAACTTTCACAATCAGTAACTTGGGTATGTTTGGCGTTCAGTCCTTTGGTCCAATTATCAATCAACCAAACTCTGCTATCTTAGGTGTGAGCTCGACAGTGGAAAAAAACCTGTCGTTGTTAATGGCGAAATTGTTATCCGTCCAATTATGAGCCTAGGCTTGACCATTGACCACCGTGTAGTTGACGGAATGGCTGGAGCTAAGTTTATGAAGGACTTGAAGGCTCTTATTGAAGACCCAATTTCAATGTTGGTATAAGATTTTCTTTGCTAGTCTGAAAAAACAAAGAAACGAAACACTCAGCAAATGAAAAATTAAATTAGAAAAGGAAAGAAAAATGGCTTTAGAAGTAATTATGCCAAAAGCCGGCGTGGATATGACCGAAGGGCAAATTGTCCAATGGAATAAGAAAGTCGGCGAATTTGTCAAAGAAGGGGAAATCCTTCTGAAATCATGACTGACAAGGTCAGCATGGAATTGGAAGCTGAAGAAGATGGCTACCTGATTGCCATTCTCAAAGGTGACGGTGAAACTGTTCCAGTTACGGAAGTCATCGGTTACTTGGGAGAAGAAGGAGAAAAACATTCCAACTGCTGGTGGAACTGCACCTGCGGAAACTCCAGCTCCTGCTGCAGCGGCAAATACAGATGATGATAAGAGTGATGATGCTTACGATATCGTAGTTATCGGTGGCGGACCTGCTGGTTATGTAGCGGCTATCAAAGCAGCCCAGCTGGGTGGCAAGATTGCCTTGGTTGAGAAATCTGAGCTCGGCGGAACCTGCTTGAATCGTGGCTGTATCCCTACTAAGACTTACTTGCACAATGCAGAAATCATTGAAAACCTTGGTCACGCTGCTAACCGAGGTATCATTATCGAAAATCCAAGCTTCTCAGTGGACATGGATAAGGTTCTGGAAACCAAAAACAAGGTTGTCAATACGCTTGTTGGAGGTGTTGCTGGACTTCTACGCAGCTATGGCGTGGATGTCCATAAGGGAATTGGTACCATTACTAAAGACAAGAATGTTCTTGTAAACGGCAGCGAGCTACTAGAAACGAAGAAGATTATCTTGGCTGGTGGTTCCAAAGTCAGCAAGATCAATGTTCCTGGTATGGAATCATCTCTCGTTATGACTAGTGATGATATTCTGGAAATGAACGAAGTGCCTGAAAATCTTGTAATTATCGGTGGTGGTGTTGTCGGTATTGAGCTTGGCCAAGCCTTTATGACATTTGGCTCAAAAGTCACTGTTATCGAAATGATGGACCGCATCGTACCAGCTATGGATTCGGAAGTTTCTAAAAACCTTCGCCTCATCTTGGAGCGCAAGGGTATGACAATTCTAACTGAAACTAAGTTGGAAGAAATCATCGAAGAAACGGCAAACTTCGTATAAAGGTTGAAGGAAAAGAAGATGTTCTAGCAGATAAGGCTCTGCTGTCTATCGGACGTGTGCCAGATCTAGAAGGCATTGGCGAGGTTGAGTTCGAACTGGAACGCGGCCGCATTAAGGTCAATGAGTACATGGAAACTTCTGTTCCAGGTATTTACGCACCAGGTGATATCAATGGTACTAAGATGCTAGCTCATGCAGCCTTCCGTATGGGTGAAGTCGCTGCTGAAAATGCTCTGAAGGGAAATCATCATGTTGCTAAACTCAATCTGACACCTGCAGCTATTTACACCTTGCCAGAAGTAGCAGCAGTTGGTTTGACAGAAGAGCAAGCTCGTGAGAAATACGATGTAGCGATTGGTAAGTTCAACTTTGCTGCTAACGGCCGCGCCATTGCTTCAGATGCAGCTCAAGGCTTCGTTAAAGTCATTGCTGACAAGAAGTATGGTGAAGTGCTCGGTGTTCATATCATTGGTCCTGCCGCAGCAGAATTGATCAATGAAGCATCAACCATCATCGAAATGGAAATCACTGTAGAAGAAATGCTTAAGACCATTCACGGTCATCCAACCTTCTCAGAAGTTATGTACGAAGCATTTGCGGACGTACTGGGATTGGCAGTTCACTCACCTAAGAAAAAATAATTTAAAAGATAGATTAGACTGGGCATAAATCATTGTTCCAGTCTCTATCGTATAAAGAGGTAGCTTATGAAATACATTGTTAACTACTCAAATGATACAGCTTTTAATATTGCTCTGGAAGAATATGCTTTCAAACACCTCTTAGATGAGGATGAAATTTTCCTGCTCTGGATTAACAAACCTTCTATCATCGTAGGGCGTCACCAAAATACCATTGAAGAAATCAACCGTGACTACGTTCGTGAGCATGGCATTGAGGTCGTGCGTCGTATCAGCGGCGGCGGAGCTGTTTATCATGATCTGAACAACCTCAACTACACCATTATCTCCAAGGAAAGTGAAGATCGTGCCTTTGACTTCAAGAGTTTCTACGCCGGTTATCAACACCTTGGCAGAGCTTGGGGTAAAGGCTGAATTCACCGGCCGTAACGACCTGGAAATTGATGGTAAGAAGTTCTGCGGCAATGCGCAGGCCTATATTAACGGCCGTATCATGCACCATGGTTGCCTGCTCTTTGATGTTGATTTGTCTGTCTTGGCCAATGCCCTTAAGGTTTCTAAAGACAAGTTCGAATCAAAAGGGGTTAAATCCGTCCGTGCTCGCGTGACAAATATTATCAATGAATTACCGGAAAAGATTACTGTCGAAGAATTCCGCGACCTGCTTCTGGACTATATGAAGAAAGAATATCCAGAAATGACAGAATATGTCTTTTCCGAGAAAGAATTGGAAGAAATCAAGCAAATCAGAGATAGCAAGTTTGGAACTTGGGACTGGAACTACGGTAAATCACCTGAATACAACGTGCGCCGTGGTACCAAGTTTACCAGCGGTAAGGTAGAAATCTTTGCCAATGTTGTTGAATCCAAGATTCAGGATATTAAAATCTATGGAGACTTCTTTGGCATTGAGGACGTAGCAGCAGTAGAAGATGTGCTTCGCGGTGTTAAATACGAACGCGAAGATGTCCTTGAAGCTCTTGAAACGATTGATATCAGCCGCTACTTCGCTGGAATTAGCAGGCAAGAGATTGCTGAAGCTATCGTTGGTTAAAATATGACATAAAGAAAAGCCAAGCTCTCGAAGAGTTTGGCTTTTCATGTAAACAATATATTTCAAATCAACAACATTCTTACGTTTCCTTAACCAGCTAGTTTTCTCTAGGCTTTATCTGCCAGATATGATAAAATTATAGGGAATTAGAGAAAGGAGTGCCTTGATGCAGAAAGTTCCAGTAGAAAGCCTTGGTCTGTTTGAGCAGTTGGACCGCACAGTTGTAGCTTTTCTGAAGAAAAACCATCTCCTAATCCAGACAACTTTTATGTTAGCATATCTGCAGAAGATTATGAGAAAAAGAAAGAAGAATTTGAAAAATCAGGATATCAAGCCGTGAAATTACCGCTTGGTATGGCGTTAGATAATGTCATTCAGCAATCTTCTTTCCAAAACCTAGTCATTGGTGGGCTCTACATGGTAGATATCTTCGTTCCCAAGGAAGATTTGCTGCCCTTAAAGGATCTTGTTGACAGCTTTTGCATCATGTTTGCGGCAGCTAACAATCGAATAGAAAATATCAAGGCTTACGATCTGATGAAGAGTAAAACGGTCTATTTTATCGGAAAACTCTTCACGGATAATCCTCAGCCAGGCGATGAAATTAGCTTCGAAGAATTGAATAGAGAGACAGCAGAAGGCTCCTACGAAGCAGTCAAATGCTTCCTAACTAGAGAAAGCGCTGAAAAGTACAACACCAAAAATCGACCAGTCACAGCAGCAAATCTAGAACATCTCAAGCACTTCTGGGGCAAACCGCTGATTGTTGAACCCCATCGTAATTATTGGATTGAGTTTTTATAAAAGAAAGAGCGAAGCATCTAAAATAGATTTTCGCTCTTTTGTTGTTATTGTTAATATTAAATTCACATATTTTAAATTATGTAATATTATAATTTATCCAAGGCGTTCTTTTGTTCATCATTGACAATGTGGGTGTAGAGGTCGGTCACCTGAGTGCTAGCATGCCCTAGCTGATGACTGACGAGAACTTGAGATTTGGTTGCATCGTATAAACGTGTAGCAAGCGTGTGGCGGAGTTTGTGAGGTGTCACTCGCACCTTGAAGTCCTCGGAATACTTGGCCACCATTTTTTCGACACTGGAAGCATCGATTCGATTAGGATTGCCGCGGTATTCAGTCAAAAAGAAGGCTGTATCAGTCTTTTCGGCCTTGTATCGCTTGCTCCGAATACTTAAATACTCTTCTAAATAGGACATGGCAAAGGCAGCAACATTGACAGAGTCCCTTTTTCCGCCTTTTCTTGTTACTTCAATGACCATCATTTTGAGATTAATGTCTTTCAGGTCTAGATTAACAGCTTCAGACAGACGAACACCAGAGGCTAGCAGCAAGGCAATGATGGCTAAATCTCGTTCTTTGTTCTTGTTAAAAGAAGACAGAGCGCGATTAGAGAGCTTCTTAGGGTACTCCCTATCAATATACTGGAGAAATCCTTCCGTCTCATCCCCTAAAAAGAGCTTCTGCTTAATATTCTCTGCACGAGCAGCCAGAGTTTCCTTTTTCTTCTTAGTAGCAACCTTTTTCATCACATTTCGATAGAAGTAGGGCTCACCCTGCTCGTTTTCAACTTCCTCAGTCAAATATTTGTAGAGGCTGGACAAAGCCGAAAGAGTTCGGTTGATGGTTGCCTGAGAAACACCGTTTTGAGTTGTATTAGCATTGAGAAGCGGCCGCTCTCGCAAATACAGAATGAAGGCCTCCATGTCTTTCTTGCTCATATTTTCCAAGACTGAAAGAGGAATCTCAGCAATATGAGAAGCATCCGTGATACCAGATTCTAGCACCCAGTTAAAAAAGCGATCATATTCTTTGAGATATTCGTATAAGGTTGTAAAACTATAAGGCACTGCCAGCTTAGACTGGTAATATTCCAGAATGTACCAGGGCATAGTGGCCTTAAGTTTATCAATTCTTTCTAATAACAGTTCACGTCTCATCGCAATTCTCCATTTTTCTATAATAGTAGTATAGCATATCTAGATATATTTTTCAAGAAAATTATAGTTTTTCGGAAAGATTTAAGAGGGCATATATAGTCCAACCTTATTACAAAAACGGATAATAAAAACAAGACAGTATTGAGAAATTAAACTCTGTTTTGTTTCACTAAAACTTATTCTTCTAATTTAATTTTTTGAAAATAATCCAGTTGCCATTTTTGTGTTGCCTGAGCTGTTTTTATTTAAATTTGTGCACCAAGACGGATAAAACCGCATAGCCATCTTTCCTTTACAATCCTTTGTAGAAAGAATTTTTTTACTGATAGCCACCTCTTTGGGAATGATAAATAGACCGCAATGAAAGCCGTCTATCACAACAATAACCAGTTCATCACCTAAGTCTTTATCAGTATATGGAATGTTCTTGTTGTCTTGGTCTTTTTTCCAAAAGACTGTAAAGTAACCTTCTTTTTTGGGTGTTTTCTTTGCCAAACGGCATCTTTTATATTCTTGATCATCCTTTGGCTTAATCAAAATGCTTTCATAGTCTTCATTCCATTTTTCATTTATCAGGTTAAAGTCACCATAATACCCATGAAGAATGTCTATCATTTTCATTGTTTTATCGTCTTTCTAATTTTTACCAAAATTAAATTATGTAAAAATAATTACTAGAATAAAAAATCCTTTAATCAAATCAACTACCTGTTCATTTTGCGGCAAGGAAGAATGGTGAGCATCCTTTCCTACGATGACGACCTCTCTGTGTGAAGCAATCTTTCCTTCGTAAATCAAGCTCCCGGCCTCTACACTGCTTTTATGGACAACTCCGTCACCATCTCGGAAAAAGATTCCCAAAATTGATAAATGCTGCAGCTTCTTAGGCAGTTTTTCCTGATTGGCTACAAAGTCACCTAGCATCGGGACTCGTTGATTGAGATTTTTCTTGTTTAGATTATAAGGGCTGCCAATAGTCAGGAGCTTTTTCATCTCTAACCCAGAATGGTTTGCCAGATATTGCTGCAGGAATACTGTATAAATTAGACCACCGTTAGAATGCCCCAGCGCCTTAAAGCTGTTAAAAGAGTACTTCTCTCGCAAAACAGTCAAGGCAGCGTCAAACATTGCCGCCTGCTGCTTGATATTTTCATAACCATCGCGATTATTTTGAAAGCCAACCACAAAAATGGGATTTCTGTCCTTGCGCTTCAAATGCCCTCGGTAAGTCATGTGTCCGTCATTCCAGACTTTAATACGGACTAGACTATGATGTGGATGCTGATTGCGGTTTAGCATTTTAACCATTCGATTAAAGCGATTTTCCGTGGCAGAACTACCAGGAATCATGATAATAGGACTCATTTTGACCTTGCTGGCAGGTAGATGAGAAATAGGGTGGGAAGGCAGCTTATTCAATAATTTTTGAAAGGTTTTAGCAAGTCGATGAATCAATTGAGTCAAAAAAGGCTTCATTCTAGTCTCCGTATCTGATATTTCCAAAAACAAGCCACATAAAACTTAGTTATGCGACTTGTTTTTTTGTTATTACTTCCGCTTCTTCTTGTTTTTCTTCATTTGCTTGGCCATTTTGTTCATGCTGCGTCGCATCAGGAACTCTCCGGCCTTGCCCTTGAGGCCGCCGCCAAACATTTGGCTCATATCCGGCATGCCGGCTCCACCTAAGCCTGACATATCTGGCATACCGCCTTGGCCCATCATACCTTCAAGAGCTGACATGTCGGGCATTCCTCCGCCACCAGGCATGTTCTTAGGCATATTGTTTGGATTGAAACCCATTTGCTTCATCATCTTGCTCATATCGCCTGACAGAACGCCCTGCATCATCTGCTTAGCTTGATTGAAGTCTTTGATAAATTTATTGACATCGACGAAACTGTTACCTGAACCATTGGCAATCCGACGGCGACGGCTAGGACTCAGCAAGTCAGGATTTTCACGCTCAGCCGGTGTCATAGAGGATACGATAGCGCGCTTGCGGGCAATTTCTTTCTCATCCACTTTGATATTCTTAAGAGCAGGATTATTGGCCATACCTGGAATCAGCTTGAGCAAATCCTCCATAGGCCCCATGCCTTGTACCTGATCCAACTGATCAATAAAATCATTGAAATCAAAGGTGTTTTCCCGCATCTTTTCAGCCATTTCAAGCGATTTTTTCTCATCGTATTCCTGAGAGGCTTTTTCGATCAGAGTCAGCATGTCCCCCATGCCCAAAATCCGGCTGGACATGCGGTCTGGGTGGAAGGTTTCGATATCAGTAATCTTTTCACCAGTACCAGTAAATTTAATGGGCTTACCAGTAATCTGACGGACAGACAAGGCTGCACCGCCACGGGTATCACCATCAATCTTAGTCAGGATAACACCAGTCACTTCCAGTTGGCTGTTAAATTCGCGAGCGACGTTAGCCGCTTCCTGACCAATCATGGCATCGACAACCAAGAGGATTTCATTCGGATTAGCCAGCGCTTTGACATCTGACAGTTCCTGCATGAGCTTTTCGTCAATCTGAAGACGCCCAGCCGTATCAATCAGGACATAGTCGTTGTGGTTTGCCTTAGCTTGCTCCAGACCTTGACGGACAATCTCAACAGCTGGAACTTCCGTGCCTAAAGCAAACAGGTACATCAATTTGCTGTCCAAGTGTTTTTAGCTGATCAATGGCCGCCGGACGGTAAATATCCGCCGCAATCATGAGCGGGCGAGCATTTTCTTCTTTCTTGAGCTTATTAGCAAGCTTACCAGCAAAGGTGGTCTTACCAGCCCCTTGCAGACCAACCATCATGATAATAGTCGGAATCTTTGGTGACTTGATAATCTCAGCAGTATTAGAGCCCAGGATAGTTGTCAGTTCTTCGTCAACGATCTTGATGATTTGTTGCGCTGGATTGAGGGTGTCGATAACCTCATGACCGACAGCGCGCTCACGGACTTTCTTGATAAAGTCTTTGACAACCGGCAGAGCAACATCGGCTTCTAAAAGGGCCAGACGAATCTCTTTGGTTGCTTCCTGGACATCGCTCTCTGAGATTTTCCCTTTTCTGCGCAGATTTTTAAAGACGTTCTGCAAACGTTCCGTTAAACTTTCAAATGCCATTTTTTATTCTCCTAGTTTCTATTTCAATCAATTCAGTGGAAATTTTCCAAAACGTGTTAAACAAGCGTATTCCTCAGCAGAGACTTCTTTCATAATCTCATTTGGGTAGCCCCAGCAACTGAAGCCTTTTTGTATTGCCTTAGAAAGATCATCAGGGGAGATGATTTGTACCCTGGCAGGAAAAGGTTCTTCCAACTCTAACAACCAGCAAGACATCCCCTTGTAGATAACTTGTTTAGCCATGGTCACTCTCGGTTGTCAATACCAGACAGAATCCCGATCTGCTCCTGCAGATAGCTGTCGTCAGGGTATTTCTCTGTAATCTGGTCAAATATCTGGCTTCTAACAATGTAGTCCGAGTACATGTGCAACTTTTTCTCATAGTCCTCCAGAATCTTCTCCGTCCGCTTAATATTATCATAAACAGCCTGACGGCTAACACCAAACTCCTCAGCAATCTCAGCCAGACTGTAGTCGTCCGCATAATAGAGCTCAATATAGTTCATTTGCTTGTCAGTCAAAAGCGCCGCATAAAACTCAAAGAGAGCATTCATTCGGTTTGTTTTTTCAATTTCCATAAGAAACATTATACCAGAAAAGCATGATAAACTCTAGTCTGACAAGGGAAATAAACACTCGAAATATGAGATTTCAAAACTTCAATCAGCTTTTTCTTCTGTGTAAAAGACAAGTTAAAAACTCTTAGTGATAACCAAGAGTTTTGCAATAATTAATTGTTCTCCAAATAAAATTCAAAACGATCGCCAACATACTGACTTTTTACATATTCAAAAGCTGTTCCGTCATCAAAGTAAGAAATCTGAGTCAGTCCTAAGATTGCATGACCGCGGGGAATATCGAGGAAATTGGCAATTTTTTCCTTAGCCAGCCGAGCATAAATAGTCTGCTGGGATTTGCCAATCTTATAACCATGTTCCTGCAAGGTCTGGAAGAAATGACTGGTCACCTCTTCTTTTTGAAATTCTTAATGAACTTCTCTGGAATTGAAGCAACTTCGTAAACTACCGGCAAATCGTCAGCGTAGCGAACCCGCTCCATCCGAATGACATTTTCTGTCTTATGGATGCCTAACTTCTCCACTTCCTGCTCACTCGGCAGGGTACGTCGATAAGAAATGAGCTGGCTGGATGGCGTTTTGCCTTGCGCCTTCATGATTTCCGTGAAGCTGGTGGTGCCGCGCATTTTCTCCTGAACACGTGTGCTAGCTACGAAAGTGCCACTCCCGACCCGACGCTCCAGCACTCCCTCCTCAACCAAGAGTGTAATGGCCTGACGCAGGGTCATACGGCTGACCTTAAAGGTTTCGGCTAGATCTCGCTCACTGGGCAGGCGTTCCCCAATCTCCCAAACGGCATCGTCGATGTCTTTCTTAATCTGATCATGAATTTTGATATATGCGGGCAACATGTTGACTCTTCTTTCTTATTTGGTACCTTCCTTTATTTTAGTACCAAATACTTCAAATGTCAAACTAAATGATAAGTATTAGCTCTCAAATGCTTGCTTTTATCAAGATTCTAGCAGTTTTTTCAAATAAAGAATCATATTCGTTTTTTCAGCACTCTTGCTCCTTATTGCCTTGGAAAAATTCCTTTTTTGTGATAAAATGAGGGGAAAAGATTACTTCTTTTAAGAAAGGGAACAGATGACAACTAGAACTGAATTGCAAGATGTCGAAAAGATCATCGTGCTTGATTACGGCAGCCAGTACAACCAGCTGATTTCACGCCGCATTCGTGAAATCTGTGTTTTTTCTGAGCTCAAGAGCCACAAGATTACTGCTGATGAAGTCCGTGCTATCCAGCCTGTCGGGATTATCCTTTCCGGCGGTCCGAATTCTGTATATGAAGACGGCTCTTTTGATATTGACCCGGAAATCTTTGAGTTGGGAATCCCGATTTTGGGGATCTGCTATGGTATGCAGCTTTTGACTCATAAGCTGGGGGGTAAGGTTGTACCTGCTGGTCATGCTGGAAATCGAGAATATGGTCAGTCAACTCTGTCACATACTGCTAACTCCAGTCTTTTCAACGGAACACCTGAAAGCCAGCTAGTTCTTATGAGCCATGGAGATGCGGTAACAGAGATTCCTGCAGACTTTGTCCGTACTGGTACTTCTGCTGACTGTCCTTTTGCAGCTATTGAAAATCCAGCTAAGAAAATCTACGGCATTCAGTTCCACCCTGAAGTTCGTCATTCAGAATTTGGTTATGATATCCTGCGCAACTTTGCTCTTAATATTTGTGGAGCTAAAGGCGACTGGTCTATGGATAACTTCATTGACATGGAAATTCAAAAAATCCGCCAAACCGTTGGTGACAAGAAGGTGTTGTTGGGACTTTCTGGTGGTGTAGACTCTTCTGTCGTCGGTGTTCTCTTGCAGAAAGCAATCGGCGATCAACTAATCTGTATCTTTGTGGATCATGGTCTTTTGCGTAAAGGTGAAGCAGATCAGGTCATGGATATGCTGGGTGGCAAATTTGGTTTGAATATCATTAAGGCAGATGCTGCTAAACGTTTCCTTGATAAACTAGCTGGTGTCTCAGATCCAGAGCAAAAACGTAAAATCATTGGAAACGAGTTTGTCTATGTCTTTGACGACGAAGCTAGCAAACTGAAAGATGTAAAATTCTTAGCTCAGGGCACACTTTATACCGATGTCATCGAATCCGGTACCGACACTGCTCAGACTATTAAATCTCACCATAACGTTGGTGGTCTTCCGGAGGACATGCAGTTTGAGCTGATTGAGCCGTTGAACACACTTTACAAGGATGAAGTGCGTGCTTTGGGTACCGAGCTTGGTATGCCTGATGAAATTGTCTGGCGCCAGCCATTCCCAGGCCCAGGACTTGCTATTCGCGTTATGGGAGAAATCACTGAGGAAAAATTGGAAACTGTCCGCGAATCTGATGCTATTCTCCGCGAAGAAATCGCCAAAGCTGGTCTTGACCGCGACATCTGGCAATACTTTACTGTTAATACTGGAGTCCGTTCTGTTGGTGTCATGGGTGACGGCCGGACTTACGACTACACAATTGCGATTCGCGCTATCACTTCTATTGATGGCATGACAGCTGACTTTGCCAAGATTCCTTGGGATGTTCTGCAAAAAATCTCTGTTCGTATCGTCAACGAGGTGGATCATGTCAACCGTATCGTCTACGATATTACCAGCAAACCACCTGCAACTGTAGAGTGGGAGTAACAAACAAATCTTATTTTAAATGATAACTGTAAAAATAAACAAGGCTAGGACATTTTAGTCCTAGCCTTGTTTTATATAGTCTTGAAATTAACCGCCGAACAATCCTTTAAAGAAGTTGACAATGGCATTCCAGATATTAGAAAAGAAATTACCGCCTTCTTGAAGGAGGCCGTTTGCATCAAAGTTGAGGTTAATATTGTTAAAGGTATCCCCTGCTTTTGAAACGATGCTGTCTTTCAAGTCACTAAGTGTCTTTGTAAAGTCAGAATCTGTAATGACTCCACTGTTTGAAAGATTGACAGCGAAATTCACGATGAGGTTGATTTGGTCACTGGTCACTGACTGAGTCAGACCGTAGTTTTTCAAGGTTTCTTCAACAATCTTACGGACATCATCTGCTGTCAGATTACTGTTGTTCTTCTTAGCATTGGCGACAGCCGCTTTGATATCAGCCAGAGCTACATTGAGCTTATCTGCGTCATAGCCTTCCTTACCTGTATTTTCAGCATTGATACCAGAAAGGGCCGCAAGTTCTTCCTGCGCTAGGTTTTTATTTTCTTGAGGAATGGTCGCGCCATTATCTTCCAGAGAGTAGTAAATCCCAGCCAAGGCGCTCTCGCCAGTTACTGGAATTGGTGCCGCAACGGTAATCTGCGCGTGCTTGACACCCAGAGTAACAGCCGCATTGCGATACATATCTTCTGTAACCTTAGTGATATTTTGCGGAGTGACAATTTTGACCTCTAATGGCTTATTGCTGCCTAACTTCTGGATTTTTACAGAAGAATAAAGCTGCAGGCTAGGATCGTTGGCAACATCCATGATTTTAGAGTAGACTTCCGGTGTCATGGTCTTGAGAGGCTTGCTGTCGCTGGATGAATTGTAGCCCAGCATCTGCAAGGTCTGTTGTTTTTGACTTTCATCTAAGGAGTACCCCAGCACATACTCTGGCTGCACGTAAGTCTCATCAATGACCTTTTGAACATTTGAATCAGCAGCTGCGGTCGATACAGTAAACAGAGTAGCCAGCAAGGCTCCTGCTGTCATTAAAGTTTTTTTGAATTTCATATTTTTTCCTCTTTTCCTCCCGCTATAGTTTCCCAAATTCTATAGCTGTTTTATAGAGCAAACTTCTTTCTGAGTGCCTCTAATTTCTGTTTCTTGAGCGTGTAAATTCTGCTCCTTTTGATATTCAGAGCGCTTCAGTTGAGTTGCTGCAATGATGGAGTTATTATTATCTCATCCATTGAGGGCTTGAGATAATAGATACATTTTACAACATTTCTCAAAGAAGTTCAAAGAAAAAACAGTCACTGGATTTGCTTGCCAGTAACTGCTCTTTTCTACTTTTTCCAAAGGAAGTCAATCAGTAATTCGTCTACTTCTGGATTCTCATGCAATTGGCTGTGCTGAGCCAACTGACCTGTGATTTTCTTTTCCTGGTAAGATTTGGCATTCTCAACCAGGAGATATTTGAGGCTGCGAGAAGAAATATTGAGGACAGAACCGTCGGATTCATTTTTAAAATCACCGTAAATGTTCAGAACATCTACTTGCTCTTGCGGATAGATTTCTCGTAATCCCAGTAGTTTTTGATAAGTCTGGTTCATAGCACTAGGCTGGCCAGTTTGGTCGTCTAGGATACTCAAATCTTCAGGCAAGTCCCTTCCTTGCAGACCATTAACATGGTTGGCAATATTGACCTGCTTTTTCAGCTCGGGCAGCTTTTCATCCTGACCGTTCTCCAGCATATAAAAGAGAATAGACATATTTCCCATCGAATGGCCTACCAGATTCATCTTATCAAAGCCATAAGTCTCTTGTAGCTTGCGAATCACAGCTGCTGCATATTTCCCATCTTGAGCGTAGTCAGTATTGCGGTTATCTTCATAGTTTACCTTGATAATGGGATTGATAGAACCTTTCGGTATCTCGCCTAATAAGCTTACTTGCCCATTTTTACTGACATTTGCTGTGATAATTGTCTGAGTGGCTCCAGCTTTTTTGGCTGCCTCTGTCATATGATTTTCAGCATTAGAACTGGATCCAAAACCGTGGAAAAACAAGGTCGGCGTTGTTGACTGCACATATTGTTTTGTATTGAGGCTAGTGGCTTCTTTATGGTTGTAAAAAGCTGTTAGACCGGCAATTGTCACTGAAACCAGAATGAGGAGCTTAAAACCAAGTTTCTTGTTCATATTTCATTCCTTTTATTGATAGATGTACAAAATTATATCATGTATCCATCGTGGTTACAAATATCCGGATTATTACTTTACAATCAAAAAAGAAAGAAGTTTTCAAACTTCTTTCTAAAACCATTTTAAGAGGCGCATGATGTGCATGTTCATCTTGACCTGACGGGAATAATAATAATTACCGCCGTTGATATAGAGCTCTGGTCCGTGAAATTGAAATCAGGTTATAGTAGCCGTAGGTCTTGCCAGTTACATTTCCTAAACTTGGCGCTACCACATCTTTGGAATATTTCTTGGCCAGCTCCAGTGTATTTTCGCCACCGTTTTTAGCGACGTAGTCGATATAGGCCTGACCGAAATTATAGGCTTGTACTGCTGTCCAAACATCTACCTTTTTCTGGCTGGCCAACTCCAGGTTATCAGACAAGGTCTGGACGCCCTGGCGAATACTTTCTTTGTTGTCCGTGATGGCATTGGTCTGACCAGTCGCGCTTTCGCTGGACTGCATAACATCAGAGTCTTTTCCCTTGGTTTCTGTATAAATCATGGCCAGTACCAATTCTTCATTGGCTGCCGTGTCCTGCTCGTCCAGCACTTCTCTGACTAAGCTCTGATACTTCATAACCTGCTTGACATCATGATGAACCTGATAAATCTTATAGCCGGCAAAGAGCACGAAAAGGACTAAAATCAGTCTTCTTAGAAATTTAAACATTATTTATTTTGGATATCCTCGATGTTCTTAATCAAAATAGAATAGGTCCCGTTGTCGTTCTGGATAAATTCTACAGACTCTGCGTCCTGATAGATATTATTGGGAACGATGAGCTCAATTCCATTTGAAAGGGAGAGTTTCTGATTTTCGAACTTCTTCTTCTGGCGGCTGCTGTCAATCTCATCAAACTTGACTGGCTCAGGAATAGCTTCCTTGACTTGGTCAATAAAGGTAAGTCGGGCAGTTAGATTGGTGTCAAAAAGATCATCAGCCAACTTCTCAGGCGACAGTTCGTCATTTTCTTCCAGATTTTTGAAAATACTAGATTTGACCTTGGACTGGAACTGGAAATCGTCTTTGTTAAAACTTTCAGCAACTTTTTGAGCAGTCTTCTCAAGTGCTTTGATTGATTTCTTAGCTGAGATTGTCGGATTGACCTGCAAGAGATTATCTGACATATAATTGAGAAAGGCACCGTTATACTTGATGCGCTTTTCAATCAGATGGTACTTGCGAGACTTGAGATTGATGACCAAAGCCTCGTCTGCCCCCGTACCAAAGCCAGGAAGATTGTTCTGCGTCAGCTTGATAGGATTGTCCACCTCACCACCCAAGTGGGTCAGGGTTTCCCGCAGAGCAATCCGCAGAAAAGCGAAGTGCTCCACACCTTCTTTGTCAAACTGGACAAAAATCAGATCGTTGGTTTTCTGGTTTTCACTGACAGAAAACTCCTCCTGCCAAAGCTTGGCAACCGTCACTGATGTTTCCAGTAGGTCGTCTGAAAGATTGGCTAAAAAGACGTTTTCGGGATCGAAAACACCTGTCTTAGCATCGTCAGAATAGACTCGCTCGATTTTCTTACGTAGATATTCTTCAATCTTGGGAGTAATGTTGAGAAACTTATCCGCCAATAGCAGTTCGGTATCAGCTGGGCTGAATTGATGAATAATGGCTTTTTTTACGTAAATATCCATCTTAGTCCAAGCCCTCATAGAGTGGAAAAGCGTCCGTTAGTTCGCGAACTTCTGCCCGTACCTGATTCAGCACCGCTTCGTTTTCAGCATTTTCCAGAGCCTTGATAATGAGCTCGGCTACTTTGATGCTTTCTGTTACACCAAAGCCTCGAGCTGCAATGGCTGCTGTACCGATACGAATTCCGCTAGTCTTAAATGGTGACAAAGTCTCGTAAGGGATGGAGTTTTTATTAAGCGTGATATTAACCTCATCCAAGAGATTTTGCGCTACTTTCCCATTTTCTACAACCTTAGTGACATCAACCAAGAAGAGATGATTTTCAGTACCGTCAGAAATCACACGGAACTTATCATGCTGACGGAAGACTTGAGCCATAGCTTGGGCATTGTCCAAAATCTGCTGAGCATAAACTTTGAAAGCTGGGTCAAGCACTTCTTTAAATGCAACTGCTTTGGCTGCAATGACATGCTCCAATGGTCCGCCTTGAATGCCTGGGAAGATAGCTGAGTTGATTTTCTTAGCTAATTCTTCATCATTTGTCAAAATCAACCCACCGCGAGGGCCGCGTAAGGTCTTGTGGGTCGTTGTTGTTGTGATATCTGCATAAGGCACTGGGCTTGGATGGAGACCTGCCGCGACCAATCCAGCGATGTGAGCCATATCTACCATAAGCTTGGCACCTACTGCATCAGCGATTTCACGGAATTTTGAAAAGTCGATGATGTGAGAATAGGCTGAAGCCCCAGCCACAATCAACTTAGGCTGTACTTCCTTGGCTTGCTGGAGGATAGCATCAAAGTCCAGCAATTCTGTTTCTGGATCAACACTATAGGATACAAAATTATAGGTTTGGCCAGAGAAGCTAACTGATGCACCGTGAGTCAAGTGACCACCGGCAGACAGATCCATGCCCATAACTGTATCGCCTGGCTCAATCAAAGCCATATAAGCAGCGCAATTTGCTTGGCTGCCTGAGTGAGGTTGCACATTGGCAAACTTGGCACCAAAGATTTCCTTGGCACGCTCAATTGCCAGACTCTCAATCACATCCACTACATCTGTCCCACCATAGTAACGGCGGCCTGGGTAGCCCTCAGCGTACTTATTGGTCAAATAGAACCTTGAGCAGCCATGACAGCTTTAGAAACGACATTTTCTGAAGCGATCAGCTCAATATTATGCTGCTGACGTTCTTCTTCTTTAGCAACTGCTTCCCAAATCTCTTGGTCAAATGCTTTGTAGTCTTCTTGGTCAAAAATCATAAGGTGTCTCCCTTCTTTTGCGAAAATAGGACCTTAGGTCCTAAAAGTTAAAATTTTATATCATTTACTTGAGCGAGAATATCCTCGCGAGTAATCGCTCCCTGGCGTAGAATACGAGCTTTTTCTCCAGACAAGTCCAGAATAGTTGAATCCTGACCTGTCAGAGCAGGATCATCTTCTACTCCCGAGACTTGCTCTTGAAAATCCATCATAATCTGCTGGAAAGAAGTTCCACTGGCTTTCCAGAAAGATTGGCGGATGGACCAATCAAGGGACCATACTTACGAATCAAGTCCAGGGTAACTGGATGCTTAGGAATCCGAAAACCCACGGTTTCCATACCTGAGTTTATCCAAACAGGCACCTGGTCATTGGCTTGGAGGATAATAGTCAAAGGCCCAGGCAAAAAGGCTTGGTAGAGTTGATCCAGATAACTGGGCGGGTTCTTAGAAAAAGCATAAATCTCTTCCAAGCTAGCCACATTGAGATTAAGAGCCTTGTCACGAGGTCTTCGTTTTAATTCGTAGACTCGTTCAACCGCCTCTTGATTCAAAGCCTGAGCAAAGAGGCCATAAACAGTTTCTGTCGGCAGGACAACTGCTCCGCCTGCTGCCAGAGTCTTTTCTATCTTATCCATTGTCAACCGCCACCATTCTATCCTTGCCAAATCGATCTTTCAGGACTCGGATTCGTTTTTGGGGAAAAGATTTTTTCAATAACTCCCTGACACCGTCTCCTTGCTTGTAACCAATTTCCAGATAGATTTTTCCTTTTTTTGTCAGATGGTCTCCTGCCTGCTCGGCTATTTTCCGATAGACGGCATAGCCATCTTCCTCCGCAAAGAGGGCCATGTGAGGCTCTGAGGTCAAAACGTTAAGTCCGACTTCGTCTTTATCTGCTTCTGAAATATAGGGCGGGTTGGAGACGATAATGTCAAAGTTCCCACTGATTGCTTCAAAGCAATCGGATTGGATAAAAGTGAGGCTGAGTCCGCATGACTGAGCATTTTCTGTTGCCAAGGAAAGAGCATCGCCAGAGAGATCAGAAGCAGTAATTTGCCAGTCTGGACGGCTGTTTGCCAGTGTCAGAGCAATGGCTCCGCTACCCGTTCCGATATCCAAGATAGACAGAGAGCTTTCGCGATTTTCTGACAAAATCAGCTCCACTAGCTCCTCTGTCTCAGGCCTTGGAATCAGAACTCGCTCATCAACCTTGAGAGTCAAGCCGTGAAAGTCACTGCTGCCAATGATATACTGAGCCGGCTTATGGGCAAGCAGCTGCTCTTGAATTGCTTTTAGCTGTTTACGGTCTTCCTGGCTGACTTCTGTCCGAAGTTTGAGAACAAAGTCGGTAAAGGAGAGCTTATTGAGAGCTCGATAAACGAAAGACAGGCTTTCTGCTTCTTCTACCGCTGCTACTAACTCCTGCTCTAGCTCCGCCAAATATTGAGCCAATGTCATTATTTATTCAGCTCTTCTAGTTTTTGCGTTTGGTCATAGAGAACCAGAGCGTCAACGACTTCATCCAGTTTGCCAGCTAAAATCGTGTCCAGCTTTTGTAAGGTCAAGCCGATACGGTGATCTGTCACTCGATTTTGCGGAAAATTATAGGTGCGAATCCGCTCTGAGCGATCACCTGTACCAATTGTGGACTTGCGCTCTGCATCCTGCTCATCTTGAGCGATTTGAGCAAAGTGGTCTGCTACACGAGCTCGGATGATTTTCATAGCCTTATCCCGGTTCTTCTGCTGAGTACGCTCTTCCTGCATTTCAACCTTGATATTGGTAGGCAGATGGACGATACGAACAGCAGTTGCAACCTTATTGACGTTCTGTCCGCCAGCACCAGATGCATGGTAGATGTCAACACGCAGATCTTTAGGATCAATGTCGTATTCTACTTCTTCGATTTCTGGCATAACCAAGACAGTTGCTGTGGAAGTATGAACGCGACCTTGGCTTTCTGTTACAGGAACCCGCTGTACGCGGTGAGCACCTGATTCATACTTAAGCTTTGAGTAGACCGACTGACCTGAGACCATAGCGACCACTTCCTTGATCCCGCCTACACCATTATAAGAGGCCTCCATGACTTCGAAGCGCCAGCCTTGGCTTTCAGCATATTTTTGATACATCTGCAAGAGGTCTCCTGCAAACAACTGCGCTTCGTCTCCTCCCGCTGCACCGCGGATTTCAAGGATAATGTTCTTATCATCGTTTGGATCCTTAGGTAAAAGGAGGATTTTTAGTTTTTCCTCGTATTCTTCTTTTTCAGCCTTAGCATCCTTGAGCTCCTGCTTGGCCATTTCTTCTAAGTCAGCATCACCAGAGGCGTCTTTTATCATTTCTTCAGCGTCTGTGATGTTTTGCAGGACTTTTTTATACTCGCGGTATGCCGTCACTGTATCGCGGGTGCTGGCTTCTTCCTTAGAAAGCTCCATAAAACGCTTGGTATCGCTGACCACATCAGGGTCGCTTAGGAGTTCACCAAGCTCTTCGTAGCGATCTTCAACCGCTTGTAACTGTTCATAGATGTTCATAGATTTTTCATCATCTCCTTTTTTCTATCGTTGGATTACTTAATATCGGGGTTAAAATAGTGCTTGCGGCAGACTGATATATAGGTCTCATGACCGCCAATTTTGATCTGCTCACCATCATAAACTGGCTTTCCGTTATCAGTCCGTAAAACCATGATAGCCTTACGAGAGCAATATTGGCAAATGGTTTTAATTTCCTCAATCTTGTCAGATAAAAGCAAGAGGTGCTTGGAACCTTCGAAGAGTTCATTGCGAAAATCGTTCTTCAGACCAAAAGCCATAACTGGAACATCCAGCTCATCCACCACTCTAGCCAAATCATAGACATGATGACGTTTCAAGAACTGAGCCTCATCAATCAAAACGCAATAAGGCTTTTCAGGCAGCTGCTGGATATAGCCAAAATATCCGTCTGGTCTTCAATAGCTATAGCATTCCGCTTCATGCCGATGCGACTAGAAACAACACCAAAGCCGTCGCGGGTGTCAACAGCTGAGGTCATGATAACTACGCTCTTGCCTTGTTCTTCATAATTGTGGGCCACTTTCAAAATTTCAATGGTCTTGCCCGAATTCATCGTGCCATATTTGTAGTATAACTGAGCCATAATTTAAATCTTTGCTAATTCACTATCTCCATTTTTACTTCACATTATTTTACCATAATTCACTACTCTTTAAAACCTCATTTGTGATAAAATAATAATAACGAAATAAAGGAGGCAGAAAATATGCCATTTGTTAGAATTGATTTATTTGAAGGACGTACTCTAGAGCAGAAAAAAGCTCTTGCCAAGGAAGTAACTGAAGCCGTTGTCAGAAATACTGGCGCACCTCAGTCTGCTGTCCATGTCATCATTAACGACATGCCAGAAGGAACCTACTTCCCACAAGGTCAAATGCGGGAAAAATAAAAAAGACAAGCCAGCAGGTTATGGAGATTTAACCTGCTGGCCTTTTTCTTTATCATTCAGGAATGAAATTCACCATTCATTCTTTTATCAGAAAACCAAGTCGTAAGGAGACTCCAACTTGTCCGCTAGACTGGCTAGAAACTCCGCTGCAGGCTGACCATCTACGACTTGATGGTCAAAAGTCAAACTGAGCGGCAAGAATTTTTGCTCGTAGACCTGTCCTTGGCTGTCAAGAGCCAGCGTCGTTTGCAAGGCACCAACTCCTAAAATGGCTACTTCTGGTGTATTTAGGATAGGAGTGAAATACTCAATTCCTGCTCCCCCGAGATTGGTAATACTGAAGGTTGAACCTGAGTAAAGAGCTGGATCCAAAGTTCCTTTACGAGCTTGATTGGCTTCCGTTTTGATAGCTAAGCCCAAGTCAGCCAGCGTTAGCTTATCCACGTGACGAATGACCGGAACCACCAAACCATCACTAAGCGCCGTCGCGATACCAATATGAATATCTTCTACTTCCTGATATTGACCATTGAAATACCAAGCATTGAGCTGAGGGTGATCTTTCAACGCCTTGGCAACAGCCTTTGTAAGCAGAGTCGTGATGCTGATTTCGCCATTTTCTAGTGGAGAAGCGACCTTATCCTTCATATCCTGTCTAAAGGCTATCAGCCGACTGATATCCACCTTACGATGCAAGGTCACCTGAGCAGATGCCTGGAGACTATTCATCATCCGCTCTGCAATAGTCTTGCGCATACCTATCAATCCTGCACCATAGTCAACTTGAGCAGCATGCTGAAGGACTGCTGAGCTACTTTCAGGTGTTTGGTTTGGAAGCGCCTCTGGTTTATAATTTTCCACATCTCGTCGGGTAATACGGCCATTGCCTCCCGTTCCTGAAATCAAGGAAATATCATATCCTTTTTCCTTAGCAATCTTGCGGGCAAGAGGAGTGATGAAAATACGTCCATGTTCACTGTTTCCGACAGAGTTGGAACTTGCTGCAGCAGTTTTTTCTGCTAGTCCAACCCCTGCATCAGCTGCCTCTTGCTCACTTTCTGACTGGTTCGCAGAGGCTCCATCTGCTTCCATACATGGAATAGATTCTCCTGCTTCACCAATCCATGCAATTACTTCTTGCACGGGACAGTATCGCCCGCCTGACTGATAATTTTTAAAACCACTCCTGCGCTTGGCGCCTCTACATCACTGGTCAATTTTTCAGAACTGATTTCCAAGACAGGCTGACCAGCAGCTACGGTGTCTCCTTCCTTGACCAGCCAGTTATTTATCAAACCTTCGGTCATTGTTAAGCCTAGTTTAGGCATTACAATTTCTGTAGCCATACTTGCCTCCCTTCTATCTCTTCAGATCATCAATCAATTCTGCAGCAACAGTCAGAACCTTATCAGCATTAGGGATATAGAGCTGCTCCAGATTCACAGCAAATGGCACTGGCACATTTGGCGCGCAGACGCATTTTACTGGACCATCAAGATAATCAAAGCATTTATCAGTCACTACAGCTGCGATATCCGTTGCTGTGTTATTATGAGGGTTGGATTCATCAACGATAATCAGTCGTCCAGTTTTCTTGACTGATTCAAAGACAGTCTCCTCATCCCAAGGAGCTACTGTTCTCAAGTCAATTACTTCGACCGAAATACCATCTTTTTCCAAGCGATCTGCTACCTCATAAGCGACATAAAGCATTTTACCGATAGTAACGATAGTGAGGTCTGATCCTTCACGGCGGACAGCAGCCTTTCCAATTGGAACTGTATAATATTCTTCTGGTACCTCTCCCTTGATACCATAGAGAGTCTTATCTTCTGAATAAATCACGATATTATCGTCTTCAATGGAAGCCAGCAGTAACCCTTTAGCATCATACGGAGTTGCTGGAACAACTACCTTAATACCAGGAATGGAACCAAAGAGACCGTAATATGAGCCCGAGTGCTGAGCTGCAGCTGAAGCTCCTGCCCCATGCATGGTCCGCATTGTCATCGGAACCTTGGCCTTACCGCCAAACATATAGCGCATTTTTGAGCCTTGCCCCAGAATAGCGTCAAAGCAGAAACCGATAAAGTCATTGAACATCAGCTCCGGTACCGGTCGCAAGCCAGTCAGAGCCATTCCAACAGATGCTGATACATATCCGTGCTCAGAAATAGGAGTATCAATCACCCGCTCTCGGCCGTATTTTGGCATGAGTCCCTTGGTTACACCCATTACGCCGCCCCAAGCATCTTCGTTTTCTTCTTCCAAGTGCTTGATTGTTACACCACCGGCAATATCTTCTCCCAGAAGGATTACAGTGTCATCTTTTGCCATTGCCTGATCCAGCGCTTCATTGATTGCTTTCATAAATAACAGTTGTCTAGCCATTTGATCAACCTCCTTCTATCAATCAGCAAATACATCTTCCAGCAGAGACTCAGAACGAGGAATAGGACTGTCTTGAGCAAATTTGATAGCTTCTTCTACATCCTTTCGAGACTCTTCTAAGATGGCATCAAGTTCCTCTTCAGTCAAGAGGCCATGCTCGATAGCGTAGTCACGGAAGACATCTAGAGCATCCACATCAGCCCAGTCTTTTTCTTCACCTTCCAAAGCCTTATACTTCTGCTCATCCCCTTCAAAGTGACCATGATCCCGATACGTGACAGCCTCAATCAAGGTAGGTCCTTCCCCTCTACGAGCCCGCTCTACAGCTTCCTTGGCTACTTGGTAGACAGCAAATAAATCCTTGCCATTAACCCGAACGCCAGGCATATTATAAGCAGCCGCTCTCTCAGCAATGGTGCCAGACGCTGAAGAATACCATTGCGGTGTTGATTCTGCAAAGAGGTTGTTTTCATTGACAAAGATAACCGGCAGTTTCCAAATTGATGCCATGTTGAGACATTCATGGAAATTTCCTTCATTGGCCGCACCGTCACCGAAGAAGCAGACAGCCACACTGTCGGTTTTCAAGTACTTGTTTCGCATAGCAGCACCGGTAGCTAGACCAAATCCTCCGCCAACCATACCATTGGCACCGAGAATTCCCTTGTCCAAATCAGCGATGTGCATTGATCCGCCTTTTCCTTTTCCAAGCCCAGTCTCCTTGCCAAAAATTTCTGCCATCATCCCCTTTAAATCTCCGCCCTTAGCAACACAGTGACCGTGTCCCCGGTGAGTACTGGTAATATAGTCCTTATCTGTCAGATTGGCACAGACGCCGGTAGCAATCGCTTCCTCTCCAGCATAAAGGTGAACAAAACCAGGAATCTGTCCTGCAGCAAAGAATCGCCGAGTATTTTCCTCAAAATTACGGATATCCCACATGGTTTTATACATGGTCTTGGCTTTTTCTTTGGAAACCTGCTCTACTTCAACTTCAGTAGCATCATAGACTTTTAAATCTACTAGCTCTGATACAGCACTTTGGTTTCTTGTTTTGCTTAATTGTTGTGGTAAATCTTTATAATTTGACATATTTTTACCTCCTCATTAATCGTCCTGAACGAGTCTTTTAGCGACTTCTTGTATTAGTTCTGATGTGGTAGGATGCGCAAAAACTGTTTCAAGAACTTGATCCAGCGTTGCTTCAGCCTGTCTCAGCAAATCAAATTCTGCAGAAGATCTGTACCGTTCGGACCAACGATGACTGCACCTAGTAGAAGATGATATTTCTTTTCTGAGATTAGCTTGACATAGCCCTCTGTCTCACCTATAGCAATAGCACGCCCATTATAAGAGAAAGGTAGCTGTTGGACCTGAACATCGTATCCCGCCTTCTCAGCCTCATCCTTGCTGAGGCCAAAAGAAGCTACTTCAGGACTGGTGTAGAGCGAGCGGGGAACACCGAGCGGATCAACTGCTTCTTCAGCTCTCCGGCAGATAGCTCTCACAGCTTTTATTCCTTCTGCACTAGCTACGTGGGCCAGCATATAAGATTCCAAGAGATCACCGATAGCATACACATGCTCTTTTGATGTCTCGTAGTATTGATCTACCTGGACAAAATTTCGCTCCGTCAAGGCTAATCCCATATCCTTCGCTAGCTCTAGGTTTGGTTTGCGGCCAGTAGCGACTAAAAGATGGTCGAAAGCAACCTGCTCGTTCTCAAGCAAGACAGAATTACCAGTTACTTCCTTTATCTGCGCCCCCTGATAAATCATCACCCCCATTTTCTTTAGTTTCTTTTGAATCACATGCCGCGCTTCTGCTTCTTCGGTCAAAAGAATTTCTGGCGCAACCTCGATAACAGTAACAGCAACACCCAGAGGAGCCATAGCAAAAGCTAGCTCAATTGCGATAACGCCACCTCCGATAATGACCAACTTCTCAGGAAGCTCTCTCAAGCCAAAAAACGTATCCGTTGTTAGATAGTCAACCTGTTCCAACCCCTTGATAGGAGGCACAAAAGGATAACTGCCAGTAGCCAAAATCACATCTTTACCACTGATTTCTTTACCATTGACGGAGAAAGTTCGGTCTTTAACAAACTTGGCCTGACCTTCTATATACTCAATGCCTAAAGACTTAAAGCTAGCATGAATTCCAGATTGCAAACTGGCAACAACCTGATTCTTTCGGTCTACCAATTTCTCAAATCAATCCTTTCAAGCTTGCTCTCAATACCATAACGTCTGGCACCTTCCATTGTCAACAGCCAATGACCGTGCTGGAGATAGGCCTTAGACGGTATACATCCTACATTCAGGCAGGTTCCGCCGATAGACTTCTTTTCTACCACAGCCACTTTCTTACCCAAACGAGCTGCTTCTTCAGCAGCCACATAACCGCCCGGTCCAGCACCGATAATCAAAACATCATAAACAGACAAAACAGGCCTCCTTTCATAAAATGCAAAGAGTGCTCCAACAATCAAAATGATTGCTGTCGGCTATAGATACAAAAAGTATCTCATTATTTATTCATATATCTAAGACTTATCTCGAAATCTTAAGATACAGTCTGCTCTAAAAAAGATAAAACTCCTTTCTTCATTTTTCTTTGTCTATATATAGTAAGCGCCTACTTTTCGAAAGAAGCTTATACCAAATAATTAAAATCCAGTTGCCCATCTTTCAAACTGACATGGACTGTCATTTCAGTTGTTTCCTTATTTTCGACCAAATAACGAGCCAAAGGCGTTTCTAGATAGCGCATAATGCTTCTTTGAATAGGACGAGCACCAAATTCTGGTTGGTAGCCTTTCTGGGCTAAAAAAGCATAGACTTCTTCGCTCAGATGAAGCTGAATCTTCTGAAGTTCCAACCTTTCCTGAAGTTGCCGAACCATAATTTTTACAATATTGACCATATCTTCTGCCCTCAGAGGATTGAAAATAACCGTTTCGTCAATCCGATTTAAAAACTCTGGTCTAAAGCTATGTTGCAGCAAAGATAGAACTTCATCTTGCGTTTCAGCAGTCAGTCCCTGTTTACTTTTGAGACTTTCCAAAATCTGCTGGGAGCCAATATTGCTTGTCATAATCAAAATAGTATTTTTAAAGTCAATAGTACGCCCTTTCGAATCTGTCAAGCGTCCCTCGTCCAAGACTTGCAGCAGGGTGTTGAATACATCCGGATGGGCTTTTTCAATCTCATCCAGCAAGACAATTGAATAAAGCCTCCTACGAACAGCTTCTGTCAGCTGTCCTCCCTCTTCAAATCCGACGTAACCTGGCGGCGGACCAACTAAACGAGCTACAGCATGTTTTTCCATGTACTCAGACATATCCAGCCGGACCATTTCCAGCTCATTACCAAACAGCCGCTCAGCAAGGGATTTTGCCAGAGCAGTTTTCCCGACTCCAGTCGGCCCCAGAAAGAGAAAGGACCCAATAGGACGCTTTGGATTTTGAATTCCTGCTCTCGAGCGCAAAATCGCCTCCGAAACCTTTCGAACAGCTTGGTCTTGCCCTACAATTCTCTGGCGCAGGAGCTTGTCTAGATTTAGCAGGTGTTCGCGCTCATTGTCCATGATTCCCTTTCACAATCAATATACTAGAAAAAATGTAAGCGTTTTTCATGTTTTAATCTAATTTTAACAAAAGATTGTGAAAAAAAGAGCACTAATTTATCCTAAAGGGACAAACCAACACTCTTTAATTTGTAATATTTTTAGCCAAACGATTAAGCCGCCACTGAAAGAGAATGCCACTCGTCACCAAGCTGGCAATGAGACCAATCCAGTATCCATAAGGGCCTAAACTAGTATAGTAATCTAAGAAGAGCCCCAGAGGCAGCGAAACTCCCCAATAAGCAATCAAACCTAAGTAAAATGGCACCTGAGTATCCTTGTAGCCCCGAAGAATGCCCTGCAAAGGAGCCGCAAAAGTATCTGCTAATTGGAAAAAGAGGCTGTAGGTCAGAAAAACAGATGTCATACGGATAAACTCGGTATCCGAACCATAGAGAGCAGCCACTCGGTCGCGGAAGATATAGAGAAAGAGAAAGGTAAATCCAGCAATGCCCAAGGCCGTCAGCCGCCCAAGTTTACAGAATTTCTTAACATCGTCAGGACGATTGGCTCCAATTTCATAAGAAACGATAATAGACATTGAGGTTGAAATACTCATAGGAAAGGCATACATTAAGTTTGAAAAATTCATGGCCGCCTGATGGCTGGCAATGATTAGTGACGAAAACTTAGCCATGACCAAGCCAACAACCGAGAAGATCACAACTTCTGCAAAAAAAGTTCCACCGATAGGCAGTCAAGTCGAATGCCTTCGATGAAGCCCTTTTTATCTAGCGGTCGAATCTTCCACAGCTCATAGGTTCGGACTTTTTGGATGTTTGACTGCTACTAACAAGGATATGAGAAGCAAAACCCAATAAGCCAAAAGAAGTCCCAAGTCCGGCTCCAGCTCCGCCCATTTCTGGAAAAACCAAATGCTCCGTAGATTAGGGGCATAATTAAAAGTGCCATTCAAAGGTAAAAAGTAAGAGCATGAGATACATGGAAAGCTTGGTCAACCCCAGAGCATCAAACAGAGAACGAATGGTGCTAAAAGAGCAAAAGAGGGATAATGCCGAGCGCTAGATACCAAAGATAGTTCTTTGCCACTTCTTCTACCAAAGGCTCTAGGCCAAGGTGAGACAAAACTAGAGGAGCGCCCACAAATACCAAGGCAAATAAAAATTAGCGATAGCCCCAAAGAAAGATAAATAAACTGATAAAAAAATCAGAAGCAATCTTTTCTTTTTCCCCTGCCCTAAATGGTGCCCGATTATGGGTACCAAGGCAGACACAATCCCTATCAACAGGTCGAAAAATGGAATCCAAAGACTAGTTGCCATAGAAACACCAGCCAGATGCAAGGTGTCATACTGACCAGTCATGGTCGTATCAACAAATGAAGCAGAAAAATTGGCCAGTTGGTAGATCAAAATTGGCAAAAAAATAGAAATAAAGAGCCGTATCCGCTGATTTAAATTATGAGTTTGGTGCATAGAAATCCCTCAAAAAAACTTTTTCTACCCAAGTAAAATCAATGATCTTAGATTTTAGAATATCAACTATCTTTACTATACTATAAGCCAGACAGATAGTCAAAAGGAAAAGGAAATTATATATCTGCCTCGGTGAAGACAATCTGCCCTTTATCAAATCCTGCGATTCGCGCCAAAGAAAGGACACGATAACCAGCAGTTTCCAAAAGTTGACGGCCACCCTGAAACGATTTTTCAATGACAATGCCAACTGCCTCAACCTGGGCTCCTGCTTGCTCAATAATGGTGATCAATCCCTTGGCTGCCTGACCATTCGCCAAGAAATCGTCAATAATCAGCACTTTATCATCAGAGTTGAGAAATTTCCCAGCAATCGAAACGGTCGAAGTCACTTGCTTGGTAAAAGAATAAACTTCAGCCGTCAAAATCCCTTCTGTCATTGTGATGTTTTTGGCCTTCTTAGCGAAAATCATTGGTAGACCCAGTGCCTCTGCTACGTAAACAGCCGGAGCAATACCAGAAGCCTCAATGGTCACTACCTTGGTAATTCCTGCATCCTTTACTGCCTCCGCAAAGACCTGGCCAATCTCTTTCATCAATGAAAAATCAACCTGATGAGTCAGGAAAGAGTCAACTTTCAGGATATTTTCACCTAACACTTGTCCATCTCTGAGAATCCGTTCTTCTAATTTTTTCATTCGTCTTCCTTTCCAAAATCCATCTTGATTCTAGCAGAAAAAGCACAGATATCCGTGCTTTCCCTTTACTCTTTTTCGTTTTTATTCTCGGTCTTTTCTTCTTCTCCAGCATGATTGACTGCTTTTTTGAATTCTGAAAACATTTTACCGATAGACTGTCCCAGTTCGGGCAGGCGTTTTGGTCCGAAAATAAGCAGGGCGCCCAGAATAATAATGATTACCCCAGGTACTCCGATATCTTTTAAAAGTCCCATTAATTTCTCCTCGTTGATTTTCTTTGATAAATGATGCGACTGAGCAAGGTGCTGACTTCATAGAGCAAAATCAAAGGCACTGTCATAGACAAGTCGCTGATAAAGTCGGCGGGTGTCAGGACAACTGCTAAAACCAGCAAAATGAAGTAAGCGTATCGTCTATATTTTACCAAAAATTTCGGATTGAGCAAACCGATAGAAGTCAGAAAGGACACAAGAACTGGCAGCTCAAAAAGGCAAGCAATCGGAATAGTGGTATGAAAGACGAAACTAAGATAATTCTGTGCTGTTAACCGTGTCTCAAAGAGACCCTCCCCCAGCGACAGTAAGACCTGCAAAATAGCCGGAGTTACAAAGTAAAAGCCGAAAGCCAGCCCCAGAACAAAACAGAGAAAGGTAGCCGGGATATAAGCGAAAACAGCCCGAGCTTCATTGGCCCGCAAAGCTGGTCGGACAAACTCCCAGACCTGATAAACCAAAAATGGCAAGGTCAGGGAAAAAGCGACCAGACTAGCCAGACTGATATAAATCCAAAGGATATCATCCGGCCCCAGTACCAGCAGCTTCTGCTCAAAATTACTAGTCAGCCATCGATAAATATCAGCCGAAAAAAGCAAGCTGGCCAGAAAAACTATGAAGAAGCAAGCCAATACCGCTAGAAAACGTCGTCTGAACTCTGTCAAATGCTCAATAATAGTCTGCTCTTTTTTATCCATGCTGCTGCTCGCTTTTCTGATTTTTAAAGCTAACATAAACGACTAGCAGGATAAAGAGGGCCTGACTAACTACCACTTCTAGGCTTGGATAAATCCCCATCCAGTCCACTGTCACAAAGCCATTGATTAGGTGAGTCGGTAGGATATTGGTCAGCTGAAGGGCATGGATGCTGACGCCCAGCATTTTAAAAGCCAGAGCATAGATGAGCCAGGTCAGCCAGAAGAAAATGCTGTGTGGCTTAAGAAGACCAGACGCCTTGCTCATGATAAAGGCCAGCAAGACCAAGACCAGAACAGCCAAGCCGATTCCCAAAAGGAAATCAGTCATAGTGATGCGCGGCAGAATTCCTGCATAAAAGAGGATAGTCTCAGCCCCTTCACGGAAAACTGCCAGAAAGCTAAGAGCAAACATGGAAAGAAAACTGCCTGTGGCTGTTACAGCCTTCATTTGGCTTTCCATGAAGTCATTCCATTTCTCAATAGATGCCTTGCTGTGTAGCCAGATACCAACTAATATCATCATGGCGACAGCGAAAATTCCCACTGCACCCTCGATAATCTCACGATTGGATCCAGAAGCAACTGCTGGGAAAAGAAACTCCAATAAAGCTGCAATCACAGCACTGGCTAGAACTCCACTCGCTGCGCCGGCATAAACCCATTTGAGCCCTTTTTTCATCTTAGAGGCTTTCAGAGTCGTTATCAAAGCCATGACGATCAAGAGCGCTTCTACACCCTCACGCAATAAAATCAGCATAGCATCAAAGAAATGATAGGAAGCTGTCGTGTCAATCTGGGACAGCTCACTAATCAAGGATTCTAGCTGCTTTTGATACTTCTCTTCGCCACCCTTGACCATAATAACAGGTGTCTGACTCTCAACCTTGGTATAAAGCGAAGGATTATTGACGCTAACATCTCCTTCAATCGTTGGCCAAATGGTGATGAACTCTTTCATCTTGGCAGCAGCCTTTTTATCATCTCCGCTTTGAAAGAGACTCAAGGCTTCCTCTAGGAGCTTAATTCCATCTTTCAGCGTCAGATTGCCAGCAGCTTCTTGGACTTTCTCACCTTTGACAAAATTATCAATGGCGGCTTTCAAATCATCAAAAGAAGACTGAATCATGTCAAAGTCAGTAGGCTCCGTCTCAATGGCACTGCGCAGAAATGAAATGGCTGTTTCTACCTTGCCGTAATGGGCTGTGCTGTTGTCTCGGACCACGCTTTCATTGGTAGTCCAGGTGCTATTCATCTTTTTGTATGCTTCTCTTGTCGCTTCTAAATCCTTAGCGCTAATGGCCTTTTGTAGGTTTTCAAATTTGGGCTCTAGCTTACTGAGAAGTTTCTTTTTCTCAGCCTCTAAGTCGACCGGATTCTGCTCTTTCTCAAATTTCAAGAGGGCCGAAGAGATCTGTGTCAGCTTCTCCTCAGTTACCTGACCCGATAAGTCTAGTGCCTTGCTTACCTCTTGTCCCGCTGCAGAGTCGTGATTAGCTACCCTTTCAAAGTCAGTCTTGATTTCTCCGACTAGCTGCTTGGCTTTTTCCTGGTCTTTCTGTTTGACCGCAGTGCTGGCATCAGTGATTTTGACAAATAAACTGCTGTAACTCTCGTCCGCTAAAACCGGCTTAGCCAAAAAGATCAGCAAGAGCCCCAAGACAAGTAAGCTTTTATTCAAATAATTTTTGACCAAGGTATTCTCCTTTTTTCACTCCACCAAGCAAGCAAACAAACCACTACCGATATGCGTGACGTATTCATTCATCTTATCTTGAGCGCCTAGATTAGTTAGAACTTTGACAAAGCTGTCTGGATCTTTCTGGAAGGAAAGAAAGAGTAAGCCTGTGTCGAACTGACCAGTAGTTTCATCAATCCCATCCGAGTACGAATAAGACCGGCGATATATAGGCTTATCAACCTCCTTGGCCAGACGGACGTGTGAATCCTCTGGCAGCAGGTCCAAGTCAACCTCGTCAAACTCGTCTTTCTTGCCAAAAGGCGCTCCGCTATCTTTATAGCGGCCAAAAGTGTTTTCCTGCTCCTGCAGATTGGTCCGGTCCCAGGTCTCAAGGAACATCTGGATCCGGCGGACAGCCATGTAAGAGCCGCCCTGCATCCAGTCCTTGCTATCGCACCAAATGACCTTGTCGAAGTCTTTTTCCTTGGTCACATTGGCTGTGCCGTCCTTAAATCCAAAGAGATTACGAGGCGTTGATATCCGGTCTCCGATAGCAGCAAAGCCTGACTGACTCCACTTCATAGTGATGGCATTTCTCCCCTTACGGACCAGATTGCGAACTGCATGAAAGGCCACCTGCTCATCATCCGCGCAGGCCTGAATGACAATATCGCCACCCGTATATTTTTCTTTAAGCTGCTCCTTTGGAAAAGGCGGCAAATCACGAAAAGCTTTCGGTCGTTTGTCTGACAAGCCCATTTTTTTCAGAAAAGAGGCTGAGACCCCAAAGGTCAAAGTCAATCGATAAGGGTTGAGACCAACAGTTTCTCCAGTATCCGTTGGCGGCAAAAGAGCATTGGAATTATCTTTTTTGACCAATTCTCCATTTACCAACTTCTCGCTATAGGCTGTCCAGTCCTTAAAGAGCTGGATAATGGCTTCCCTATCTGTCGTATGCAAATCCAACACAACAAAGTAGATATTCTTCTGCATTGGAGTTGTGATTCCCGCCTGATGCTCCCCCGTAAAAGCTGATTTCTTCCTCACCGTCAGCGAATTTCTTATCTTCCTTGGCCTGATTAGCGAAAAAAGCAGATGCACCAGAGACACCCAGTGCAAGACCAGCGCCTCCAATCCCTGCTTTTTTAAGAAATTCACGACGATCCATCTTTTTATTAAACCATTTTTCGTCGTTTGTCATATGATTACTCCCCGTTTAGAATGACTCCCATTTGTGAAAGAGGCTCACCCAGTTTGGTCACAGCTTCTGCCAGTTCCTTGGTGTCTTCCTTTGTCAATTCTGTATAGAGCTTGTAGTTTTCAGAGTCAGTCATGTGCTTGTCCAAGAGACCGTTGACATTTTTAAACTCAAGTTCCAAGGTTTTGACAAGTTTCTCATCCTTGTTCTTAATCAATGGCTTAAAGAGCTCAAAAATCTTTTCTGCTCCTTCAATATTCGCACGGAAATCATAGAGATCTGTATGGGAGAATACTTCTTCTTCACCTGTAATCTTGCTGGTCGCTACTTCATTGAGCAAGTCAACAGCACCTGTCAGCATCATATCCGGTGTCACTTCAACCGTTGCGATTTTAGCTTTTAGCTCCTTTATATCGTTGACCAGCTGATCGGCATAGCTTTCAGTTCCCTTGGTTGTGTTTTGCTCCCACATGATTTTTTCAATACGGTGGAAACCAGACCAACCTTCTTCGGTCTTGTTTTCGTCCACATAGTCGACCAAGCGGAAGTCGATTTTAACGTCTGATTCACCAAAGCTCTCAGCAATCGGCTCCGAGCGCTCGTAGGCCATACGGATAAGCGGATATTGCTTTTTAGCCTCATCAAGCTTGCCTTCTTTAAGGGTATCACGAAACTTCTCCGTATCTGTCAGGAGCTGATCGATTTGTCCTTGGACAAATGTTTTGTAATCCGCTGTCGCCTTATCCAATTCTTTCTGATTGACAGCAGTTTGGCTGCTGGATGCTTGACTGCTTGAGCCAGTCTTGTTTGAAGAGTTGTTGGCTGCACAGCCAGTCAGTAAAATTGCCGTTGAAAATAGGACGATGCCAAGTTTTTTCATGGTGACTCCTTTGTTTTCTCTCCTAGATAGAGATTATTTCCTGTAAATTATACCAGTTTTTTTCTGATATTTCAAGAAATTGTCTGACAATTTAATCAAAAAAACTATATATTTAGACCGCTAAAGCAGCTCTTCTTTGACTTTTCCGATTTCCGTCTTTTTCAGCACCAAGTAAATCGTATCTCCCAGATAGAGGCGCGTGCTGCCATTGACCGTTTGAGTCTTTCCCTTGTGGACATTCATGGTAATCAAGACCCCATCTGGCAAGTTTAGCTCATGCACTTGCCGACCGGCAATCTTTTCAGAAACAGGGATTTCAATTAAAGTCGTATCTCCCTGGTCCTCGATACTGTCTGGCAACATTTTTTCCAGCATGGCTTCATAGACTGGCGCTCCTTTTAGCAAATCCATGATAATGTAAGCAGTCAGAGTGACCATTCCCAGAGGCATAAGATTACGAATGTCTCCAACCATCTCTGTGACCAGAATCATGGCTGTCAGTGGAGCCTTGGAAATGGCGCCAAAATAGCCACTCATGCCCAGAATAATGAAAATCGGAAATTGCTCCTGAGAAATCAAACCCTGCTGCAGACAGACCGCCCCCATTGCTCCGCCCAGAAGTGAACCCAGAGCAAGGATAGGCAGAAAAATACCACCTGGCAGCCCGCTTCCGTAACTCAGCATGCTCCAAACAAAACGCAGAACAAAAAACAAGAGCAAGGTTCCCACAGTATAATGACTAGCAGTCAAGGATAGAATCAACTGATTGCCCCCGCCCAGCAAGTGAGGTAGGAAATAACCAATCGGAAGAATCAAGGCGAAGGCCAAAGTAGGATAGTAGGCTTCTGAAATCCTAAACATTCGCCCAAAAAACTGGTAACAAGCTGAATATTCAAAATGACTTTCTCATAAATATAACCTGACAAGCCTAGCAGCAAGCCCATGACTAGGTAAATCCAATACTGCTCCAGTCTCATAACTGGAATATTATCCGGCATGTCCAGCACTGGTGTTAAGCCAAACATGGAGAGTGAGACAAAGTTAGCGACTAGACTGGCCGCCAGCGTAGAGACCCAGAAAAAGCGTGAAAAATGACGGTAAACTTCTTCTACTACGAATAGGAGACCTGCGATTGGTGCATTAAAAGCTGCTGCTAAGCCTGCCGCCGCACCGCTAGCAATGAGCGCTCTCTCCTCAGCGGCACTCAAATTCAGAAATTTAGAGACGCCTTTGCCGCTCATAGCGCCTAGCTGAATACTTGGCCCTTCTCGACCCAACATCAGACCGCTGGAAATGGCTAAAATCCCCAATACAAACTTCTTCCAGAGAACACTCCACCAAGAAAGCGACATCAGGCCCTTCAGCTCTGCTTCAACCTGCGGAATCCCTGACCCCTTGATATTTTTTTCCGACTTTACCAAGCGAGTATTGAGCAAGACGATGAAAGTATAAATTAACACCAAGGCCAGTAACCAAAGCATAGACTGCTGACTCCAATGGTAGACATCCTGCACTAAATGAAAGATTTTTTCAATCAGAAAGCGGAAAATCCCGACTACCAGTCCAGCAAAAATCCCGACTAAGACACCACGCAAAACCTGGGAAATAATCGAATGAGTTGCGAAATTAAATTCTCTCTTGATATCGTCCTCTTGCGAGATAGGCTCTTTTGCCATTCCCAATCTCCTCTAAATTGTTACTTTACCAATATTCTAGCACAAAGCAGACCTGATAAACAGATGAAATATAAATTTCTTCTTTCAATTTTTTTAAGGCTCTATACAAAAAAGTCTGGAAATTTATCCCAGACTCATTTTCTTATTTTGCTTTCAAAGCTGCTTGAGTAATGTAGTTGTACGGTTTGTTGAAGTGTGGCAGGAAGAAAAGATCCAGCAAGGCCAATTTATCAATTGTAACCTTTTCCTGAATGGCCAATGAGAACATGTGAATCCCCATAGACATATCCTCTCTAGAAACCATCTGAGCTCCAAGAACTACACGCGTGTCCTTATCATAGACAATCTTAATTGTAACATCATGATGCTCAACCTTTTCAAGGAAAGTTGGTTTTTGAGTATCTTTAAACTCAACCACAGCTGGGCTATAACCAAAGCGTTTAGCTTTTTCTTCTGTCAGACCAGTTGAAACCATCTTCAAACCAAAGATTTCGATACCGTTAGAACCTTGAACACCATTAGACTCCAATTCATGACCGCAAGCATTATGAGCTGCTACGATACCAGAGCGCAGGGCGTTAGAAGCCAAAGCGATGTAATTTGTATCATTGATAGAGTTATCATAAACAGTTGCACAGTCACCGATTGCATAAACATCTTTGATGCTAGTTTCTTGCTTCTTATCCACCAAGAAAGCACCATTGCGGAATGTTTCCAACTTGCCAGCACCAAGACCAGTGTTTGGACGGAAACCAACCGCCAGAACAACCATATCTACATCATAGCTAGCCTTATCCGTTACAATACGTTCTACCTTGCTTTCACCTTCAATAGCCTGAACAGTTTGACCGAAGGCTAATTGAACACCATTGTCTTCAAGATTTGACGCATCATTTCAGACAAGTCGTGGTCATAGTAACCTGCCAAGCAAGTATCCACAACATCAATCAGAATCACTTCTTTACCTAGGCGCTTGAAGGCTTCTGCCAACTCAACCCCAATGTAACCAGCTCCTACTACTGCCACACGTTCGATATGTTTGCTCTTGTCTTGCAATTTCTCAATAACATCTGCAGCATTTTGATACAATTTAACAAACTGTAGATTTTCCAAGGTTGACTTAAATTCCCGACTGTTAGGATCCATCTCAGCACCTTTAATCGGAGGCAGAATTGGCTGAGAACCTGTTGCCAAAATCAATTTGTCATATGACTCTACATGCTCTTTACCATCTACAATAGCTGTAACTTTTTTCGCATCATAATCAATTGACTCAACTGGTGAATTCATATAAACTTTTGCGCCTTTTGCTTCAAAAGTTTCTTTATCTGCATAAAAAAGTCCATCTGGCTTGCTGATTTGCTGTCCAATCCAAAGGGCCATTCCGCATGCCAAGAATGAAATGTTTGAGTTTTGGTCAAAAATAACTACTTCGTTTTCTGCACCATAATTGTCCAACATTGTATTAATACACGCTGTACCTGCGTGGTTTGCACCAACTACAACGATTTTACTCATAAGAATAGTCCTACCTTAATTTATAATTTACTAGAACAGTATATCATCTCCTGTGAGCGTTTACAAGAAATTTGCTCGAGATTTTCAAAAATTCTTATACTGCCTAAAAAGCTGTACCACCGCTGTCTAATCGCTTCGAAAATACAGCTTTGTGCGAAAGTTAATTTTCTGAAAATATAACAATTTTAAGATTGTGAAACCGGTATCTTTTTGATATAATAAGGTTAGAGAGGTTAATTCTAGAAAGGTTGTGATAATGTGGACTTTGCTTCTCGCTCACTCCATTTGATGGGGAGTACGATTTGTATATCTCTCTGTCATGAGCGAGCGGAAATACTCTTAGATGAGGCGGTCCAACTGCTTCATGTCTATAAAAATCGCTTCAGTGCCAATGATGAAGACTCTGAACTTATGACTATCAACCATTTGGCAGGAATTGAAAGCGTATCAGTTCATCCCGAGCTTTTTGAACTGATTGAGCTGGGAAAATATCACAGCCTAGCAGAAGGCAGCCACTTAAATATCACTATTGGCCCTCTCGTTCAGACCTGGCGGATAGGATTTTCAGATGCTCGTCTTCCAAGCACAGAAGAGATTCAGCAAGCTCTAAGTCTGACCGACCCAAACTTGCTTGAGTTGAATCCAGAAAATTGTAGTGTATTTTTGACTAAGAAAGGCATGAAGCTGGATTTAGGCGCCTTGGCTAAAGGCTATATCGCTGATAAGATTAAGGACTATTTGCTGAGTCAGGGAGTGACTTCTGCTCTTATCAATCTTGGTGGCAATGTCCTGACAATTGGGCATAATGCAGTCAGCCAGCGTGCCTGGCGAATTGGTATCCAAAATCCCAAGCAGCCTCGCGGCAATCACTCAGCTATACTAGCGGTCACCAATCAGTCAGTGGTCACATCAGGAATCTACGAGCGAACCCTTACAGTTGAAGGGCAGGACTACCATCATATTCTGGATCGCAAAACAGGTTATCCTATCGAAAATCAATTGGCTAGTCTGACCATTGTTTCAGACAAGTCGGTAGATGGCGAAGTCTGGACAACTCGTTTATTTGGTGAAAGTCCGACATCGATTCTGTCCCAGATTGAACAGCAGTCAGGGATTGAAGCATTGATTATCACCCAAGATGATCAGCTCTTCTGTAGCTCAGGACTTTTAGAACAGATAGTTCCTACTTCTTAATTCTCAAAAGCGATGAATTTGCTGCCTCACTAAGCGGTACTTCTATCGCTCTAGCTTTTATAAACAATGCCCATTTAAAACGCCCTCTCTTTCTTCTGGTTTTTACCTCCCTAAAGAAAAATAAATGCACTTACGAGGGATTTGTATCTTCATTTCAGAAAGGAAATTTTATGTTAAAACTTATTGCAATTGTTGGAACAAATTCTAAACGTTCTACAAACCGGCAACTTCTTCAATATATGTCTAAGCACTTTGCTGACAAGGCTGAAATCGAGCTGGTAGAGATTAAAGATATCCCAATGTTTAATAAACCTGCTGACAGAAACGTCCCTGAGTTGGTATCAGAAATTGCCGAAAAATCGATGCTGCGGACGGTGTACTTATCGGCACACCTGAATACGACCATTCAATCCCAGCTGTGCTCATGAACGCTCTGGCTTGGCTTTCTTATGGTATCTATCCACTACTGAACAAGCCAGTCATGATCACTGGTGCTTCTTATGGTACACTTGGCTCCTCTCGTGCCCAATTGCAGCTCCGTCAAATTTTGAACGCTCCAGAAATCAAGGCAACTGTTCTTCCAGATGAGTTCTTGCTTTCGCATTCCCTTCAAGCTTTTGACCAAAGCGGAGACTTGGTAGATCTTGACGTTGTCAAAAAATTGGATGCTATCTTTGATGACTTCCGTATCTTTGTCAAAATTACTGAAAAATTGCGCAACGCACAAGAATTGCTTCGCAAAGATGCTGAAGAATTTAATTGGGAAAAATTGTAAGATAGGAGACCGAAAGAATGAAATTTGTTGGAATTGTAGGATCAAACTACGAACAATCATATAACCGAAAATTATTGGAATTCATCCGCCGTCAATTCAAAATTAAATTTGAATTGGAAGTTTTAGAAATCGATGAAGTCCCAATGTTTAACCAGGATGAAAAATGGGATGAAAGCTTCCAATTGCGTTATTTGTATAACAAAATTACACGTGCAGACGGTGTCATTATCGCAACCCCTGAGCACAATCATACTATCAGTGCTCCTTTGAAGAGTGTCTTGGAATGGCTCTCTTTCGAGGTTCATCCTTTCGAAAACAAGCCTGTCATGATTGTCGGTGCTTCTTACTATGACCAAGGAACATCTCGTGCTCAAGTTCACCTGCGTAAAATCCTAGACGCCCCTGGAGTCAATGCTTATACCCTTCCAGGCAATGAGTTCTTGCTAGGCAAAGCCAAGGAAGCTTTTGACAATGATGGCAATATCACTAACGAAGGAACTGTGAATTTCCTTGAAACATGCTTAGATAACTTTATCAAATATGTAGAGGTCGTTTCAAAATTGAAAAACCAAAACCAATTGAACCTGAAGACTTAGACTGCGGAAAACCAATCGCTACGACAATTACAGAAGTTGATCCAGATGATCCAGAATGGGTGGAAAAAGTCGCTGAAATCACTGGCGCTGTTTCAGGTGATACTTATGTCAAACTTGACCATGGTATCTTGACAGTTAACCAGATTGATATGTTCTTAAAAGCTATGCCATTTGAATTGACATACGCTGACGATAACAACCAATTCCTCTACTACAACAACGCCCACCAAGACCCAGACACTATGTTTGCCAAACGTGTGCCACCTCAATCAGGTAGCCGCATGTCAACTGTTCACGGCTCTCTTCCACCAGCTCGGATGAAGAATGTAGAGTGGGTTATCGGAACACTTCGCAACGGAAACCAAGAATACGTACGTACAATCGTCCCAGGTTCACCTGCAGGCGTTATCAATACCCACAACTACCAAGCTATGTACTATCCTGACGGATCATACGCAGGTATCAATGAAATCGTCTTTAATTTCCAACCATGGCTCGACTGGTACTTAAAAGAAACTGGTCAACGTTTGGTTGGAGGCAGCGGACCATTTGCTCCTGCCGGAGGTCATGGAGACGCAGACGCTACTTCTGGTGCTTCTGATGCTGGAGGCGATGGCGGTCATGGAGACGGAGGAGCTGATGCGACATCAGGTGCTAGCGCTTAATTACCTTACAAACTAAAAAGAATGGATCAAAAGTCCATTCTTTTTTCGCTTTATTTCATTTCCTTGAAAGCTGCTTCTGCATCAGCATTACTGATAGCGCCAAACTGGATTTTCCCGATTTTCCCTTGACTGTCAATGAGGATTTCAGTTGGGATGCTACGAATCTGATAGGCTTGGAAAATTTCTCCTGAAGTGTCAAATAGAACCGGTACATCTTTATAACCTTGTTCTTGAAACCATTTTGGGAATTCCTCAGCAGACTTCTCTCCTTGGAGACCTGGTGCTACAACTGTCAAGATTTCAAAATCACGATCTGTTTTACCAGCCAATTCTACCAATTCTGGCATACTCTTCTTACAAGGTCCACACCAAGAAGCCCAGAATTTTAGATAAACTTTCTTGCCTTTGTAGTCAGAAAGTTTGACTGTTTTTCCATCCATAGACTGCAGAGTAAAGTCAGGTGCCTCTTGACCGACAGCTGCTTGGACGATTGTACTTGTCTGGGTGGTTTCACTAGATGAACTGCTGGTTGTGGGCATAGTCATAGGCTTCTCTTCCTGTTCCGAGCAGGCTGCCAAAAAGACCACTGCTGAAACAGTTGCTAATAAAGTAACGATTTTTTTCATATTTCTTTCTCCTTTTTATCCAAAAAGTCCAGACAGGGCGTTGAGCTGTCCTAGCATCAGCAGAATTCCCATCAGAATAATCAGGGCTCCGCCAATTTTCTTCATCAGGCCCATATAAGGCTTGATTTTATTAAAATACTGCATAACAAAGCTAGATGCCAAAGCTAGAATTAGGAAAGGCAGGGCCATTCCCAAAGTGTAAATCAAGGTCAAAATTGCTCCCTGAAATGCACCATTCCCACCCGAAGCCGCTAAGGCTAAGACTGAGCTGAGAATCGGACCAATACAAGGAGTCCAGCCAAAGCTAAAGGTAATCCCCAGTAAGAAAGCAGACCAAAAATGATGTTTCTGACCGTTCTTTTTGAAAGTCAAGCTCTTTTGAATCTGTAACTGGCGAATATTAATAAGCTCCATCTGGTGCAGACCTAGCAGAATGATGAGGCCGCCCATCACATAACGAAAGGTCGAACTGTAAATAATAGTTCCTAGAAAACCTGCTCCAAAGCCTAGCAAAAAGAAGACTGTCGAGATACCCGCAATGAAAAAGAGCGTTCTAACCATGCCCTGCCAAGCAAGCTCCCGGCCAAATACTTTCAGGGTCTTGACCTCCTTGTCATCCAACAAAATGCCAATATAAACCGGCAATAAGGGAAAAATACAAGGGGAAAAGAAGGACAAAATACCCGCTAAAAAAACTGAAACAAAAAATAAAGGTGACTCCATTTACTCTCCTCTAACTCCTTACCTAGGATATTCATTCATTTATCATTATAAATGAATCTTATGGATTTTTCACAAATCCGCTACGGTAATTTTCTTGCAAACTCATGAGACTAGGAAAATAGAAAAATTCGCTTGATGAACAGCAAAACCTGTACATTTTTTCGAACAGTAAAAAGCCGGTAGGATTTTCTCCGGCTTTTTACTGTTCGAAAACTTAATAGACCTAATCATCTGTAACTAGCGGTAAATAAAGACTAATCTGGGTAAATTTATCCGGTTCGGACTGGATTTCCATATGGTAGTCGTCTCCGAACTGCAATCTTAAGCGTTGATCAACATTTTTCAGACCGACACCACCTAAGCGAGGGAGAGTCATGTCCGTAGAGTCGCGGAGTTCAAAACCACGGCCGTTATCATAGATATACAGTATCAGCTGCCCCTCTTCTGCTGCTGACGTCACCCGAATCATGCCTTGTCGGTCAATTTCCTTGATGCCATGGTAGATGGCATTTTCAACCAAAGGCTGAAGTACTAGCTTGGGCAGTTTATAATCAGCTATAGATTCATCCTCTTCAATCTCATACTGGAGCTTGTCGCCATAGCGTTGCTTCTGGATAAAAAGATACTGACGAACGTGGTCAATCTCATCTTTGAGAGCAATCTGTTCATGCCCTTGATTAAGCGCCAAACGGAAATACTGAGCGAGTGATTTTGTTACCTCAACAACACGCTTGCTGTCGTTAAACTCAGCCATCCAGACAATCGTATCTAAGGTATTATAAAGGAAATGAGGGTTGATTTGAGCTGAGAGAGCTCGGAGCTCATAGCGTCGGACATTTTGTTCTTCAGTCTTGACAGCTTCCATCAGCTGTTCAATCTGATCCAACATTTTATTGAATTGCTGAGCCAAGTCAACCAACTCTGGAGACCCCTTTGCTTCTGCTCGCAAATTTGAGTTACCTGCGCCAATCTTTAGAATAACTGCTTGTAGATTCTGCAGAGGCTTAATCCACAAACGGAGAACAAACCAAATTCCAATCAAACACATCAGAAGTGCTAGAACACCCATTCCCACAAATGAATAAAGCATCTGTGATTGAAGCATCTGCAATTGCTCCAATGAGGCAACACCAATTAGAGTCCAGTCGCTGTCCGCGATATCAATCTGGTAGACAAACGCCTGTTTCTGGTCTGCGTAACCGTCCTTGACCGAGATATAGGGCTGCATAGCTTTCATTTCCTGACTGGAGGAATAAACACTTTTCTTGGGATGATAGACAAATTCATGCTGGCTATTGACAATAAAACTAAAACCTTTCTTCCCTAGCTGAAGCTGATCCAGATAGGCTTTGAGACTCTTATAACCAATATCCAGGCGAAGAACACCGAGATTCTGCCCTGCTTCATCCACCACTTCCTGAGTGACAGAAACAACCCACTTCTCCTTCTCAGATGATAGAGACTCCTTGCGAGCAGGAGTCAAGACAGGCATGGCTCTGGTATGGACAGCTTCCTGATACCATTTTTCATTCATCATATCAGAGGATGTCTGCATGCTGATTTGAGTATCTGTCGATACCACGCGCCCGTCCTTGGTAACCAATACTGCCGACACCAAATCCGGATCTGTCTCAATAATGGTTTTCATCAAAGCTTGTACCGACGTTTCGCTGCTTTCTTGATTCTGAGCAAATTTACGAATCGTTTCTTCCTTGCTCAGTGTGGAGGTGGTTTGTTTTAATTTCTGCAAATAGGAAGCAATGAACTGTCCGCTTTGCTCCATGCTATTACGCGTCGTCCGCTCTGTCAGCTGCCGAATAGTTCCCGAGCTAGTCTGATAGTAAAGGCTCCCAACAAATCCCAAGAGTACAAGAATCAGCAGAAAAATATAGACAATCAACTGGATAAGAAGCGGATATCGTTTCATTTCCCCTCTCCTTTTTTAAACTGTCGAGGTGTCAGCCCGACCACCTGCTTGAAGCGCTGAGAAAAATAGTTCATATCTTCAAAACCTACCTGCTCTGCTATTTCATAAATCTTCAAATCTGTAGTCAAGAGTAAGAGTTTTGCTTTTTTCATCCGCTCTTGGATCAGATAATCTTGAAAGGGCAAGCCTAGTTCTTTTTTGATAAGAACACTTAGGTAGGACGGACTAAACCCCAATTGGAAAGCCAAACTTTTCAGACTTAACTCTGAATCAGCTAGACGCGCGTAAATAGCGTCTTCCAACTCAGAGCGCTGTCCCTGATCGACCAAGTTTTGAATCTGAGCTTTTTTACGTTCCTTATCAAGTTTAGTCTGAACCTTGGCCAACATCTCCTCAACATCATCCTTGGAAAATGGCTTGAGAAGATAGTCATCTGCACCTAACTTAATAGCCGTCCGAGCATAGTCAAAATCATCATAGCCCGTCAGAAAAACGATATGGCACTTAGGAGCCTGGTCCCTGACTAGCTTGGCCAGTTCAAGACCGTTCATCTGTGGCATGTTGATATCGGTCAGCAGGATATCAGCAGGATTTTCCTGAAATTTCTGCCAAGCTTCTCTTCCATTTTCAGCCTGGGCAATGACTTGCATGCCAAACTGTTCATAGTCTACCAAGGACGCAATCCCCTGTCTTACCAGATACTCATCCTCTACAATCATAATTGAATACACAAGATTCAACTCCTTATTTATACTGGATTTATTATAGCAAATTTTCGATCGAAATGCTCTTAAACATAATCCAAAAGATAACCGTAGCCCTTCTCCTCCATCTCGGCTTTTGGAATGAACTTAATGGACAGACTATTGATGCAATAGCGCAAGCCTCCTTTGTCCTTAGGACCGTCTGTGAAAACATGGCCCAGATGGGAATTTCCAACACGACTGCGAACTTCTGTCCGTGTCATATTGAAACTCTTGTCTTCTTTGTAAGTCGCAACATCTGGACTGATAGGACGTGTGAAACTGGGCCAACCGCAGCCTGAGTCAAACTTATCCTTTGATGAAAAGAGAGGCTCTCCTGTCACCACATCCACATAGATACCAGCATCGAACTTATCCCAATAGCGGTTAGAAAAAGCCCGCTCTGTGTCATTCTTTTGTGTGACCGCGTATTCTTCCGGCGAAAGCTTAGCCTTAATCTCTTCATCGCTAGGCTTAGGATAGCGACTAGCTTCGATAACAGGATAAGCAGCTTGATTGACATCGATATGGCAATATCCATTAGGATTCTTTTTTAGGTAATCCTGGTGATAATCTTCTGCCTTGATAAAGTTTTTTAGAGCTTCTTTTTCGACAGCTAAAGGCTTATCATATTTCTTAGCAACCTCATCAAAGACCTGATTAATAGTCTCAAGATCAGCTTCGTCCTTATAATAAACACCTGTCCGATATTGAGTACCCTGATCATTTCCCTGCTTGTTTTTAGAAGTTGGATCAATAATACGGAAATAGTGAAGCAGAATTTCTTTTAGCGAAATTTTCTTGGCATTGTAAGTAATGTGAACAGTCTCAGCGTGACCAGTTTGAGAGACTAATTCATACTTGGTCGTGTCTCCCTTACCATTTGCATAGCCTGATACTGCATCAAGTACACCTGGCACGCGAGAAAAGTACTCTTCTACTCCCCAGAAACAGCCGCCAGCCAGATAAATCTCCCGCTTGTCCTCTTCCTTGACATCTTCTGTCTTTTGTTTGGCTACCGCTTCTGTCTTGCTCATTGAAGCTTTCTTAATCTGTTCAGGTGACGATTGCTTACCATTCCCTGCAATCACATAGACCAGTCCAAAGCAGACAAGCAAACCAAGAAGAACCAGAAGAATTTTCCATTTTCCTTCCATGTTTATTGCTCCTTTTTACTTGATTTCTTTCAGTGTTTTCTCAATATCTTCCTTGCTCATATAGCCAATATGTGTCTTGGCAAGAGAGCCGTCGCTGCCTACGAAAAGAGCAGATGGATAAGAGCGAATACCGTATTCTTTCAGCAATTCTCCCTTAGTATCCATGAGAACTGGGAAGTCTTTGTAGTCCAAAGATTTGTACCATTCCTTGAAATCATCGGCAGACTTTTCTCCATTAAAAGTCGGAGACACCACCGTCAGGACAACATAATCTTTTCCTGACTGCTCTTTAGCCAAATCATTAGTATCACCAAGTGTAGATAGACAGATAGAGCACCAAGAAGCCCAAAACTTTAGATAGACTTTCTTACCTTTGAAATCAGACAGCTTGTAGGTCTTGCCATCTACTCCTTGCAGACTAAAGTCTTTTGCCATCTTGGTAGATTGCTCAGAATCAGCTTTTGTTTGCATATTGCTTTTATCACTTTTAGAAACTTCCGAGTTCATCTTCTGATTTGAACAGGCTCCCAAAAAGCCGACACAAAGCAGACTGATAGTCAATATTGATAACTTCTTCATCGTTTTCTTTCCTTTCAAAATAAGGAGAAAGCCGACAAAACTGACGACTTTCTTTCCTATGGAGGAATTCTTATTTGTCAGATGACATTTCGGATGAATCTTTCATGTCATCCTTCATGCTTGAATCACTTGATTTCATATCATCTTTCATATCAGACTTATCGTCTGACATCATAGAAGAATCCTTCATATCATCTTTTTTCATTTTATCATCAGACATGCTGGAGTCTTTCATATCCTCTTTCTTCATGTCGTCTTTTTTCATGTCATCTTTCTTCATCATGCTGCTGTCATCCGTCTTCTTCATATCAGAATCTGACTTTTGATTAGAGCAGGCAGCTAGGACAAAGATACTAAGTGCAGCGATTGTAAGTGTAGTGATTTTTTTCATGATGTGTCTCCTTTAATTATATAATTTTTATCCAAATAATGATGCTAAAGCGTTTAGATTTCCAAGCATTAGCAAAATTCCCATGAGAATGATGAGTGCACCGCCGATTTTCTTAAGCGTTCCCATATAAGGTTTGAGTTTTGCAAAGCGCTGTACTACCCAACCGGAAGCTAAAGCCATTGCTAGAAATGGAAGCGCTAATCCAAGTGTATAAACCAACATAAGCAAGCCTCCCTGAAGAGCGCCGTTGCCTCCAGAAGCTGCAATTGCTAAAACAGAGCTCAGAACAGGTCCCACACAGGGCGTCCAACCAAAGCTAAAGGTGATACCCAAGAGAAAAGCGTTTAGAAAATCACTTCTTTTACTATTCTTTTTAAGTTGGATGCTCTTTTGCTTTTGCAGCTGCTGGATATTGATGATCCCCATCTGATGGATTCCCAGTAGAATGACAATCCCGCCCAAAACGTAGCGAAACCAAGGGGCATAGAGGACTTGCCCTAGCGCGCCAGCTCCGTAGCCTAAAACTAAGAATACAGTTGATAAGCCAGCTATAAAGCAGAGCGTCTTAGCTAGACCATACCAGGAAATGTCTTTTCCCATAAACCGAACCGTTTTTGGCTGATCCGAATCCAGCAAAATTCCCACATAAACCGGCATCAGCGGTAAGATACAGGGCGAGAAAAAAGATAGAATACCCGCCAGAAAAACAGAAATAAAGAACAAAAAACTTGTTGCCATTTCAAAAACCTCACTATCAATTTCTGACTCTAGTATAAAATAAAAATCCCCCTAAAAATAGAGAGAAAGATTTGAAAAAACTTGAATTTGATGTTATATTGCTTGAGATTTCTGGATTTGGCAAAAACATCCACCACATTGTGGCGTATGTCATCTATTAGCTTTCTATCTCAAAGCGCTCACTCTTCTGCTTATTTGGCAAAAAGAGAGAAAGTAGGATTCCAACTAGAGCTGGCACCAACCAAGGCAGGGAAGTCTGAGCAAACGGAAGGGCATTTACAATATCACTTACCTTTGTAATATTGAACTGCTGCCCAAGAATGCCCGCAAAGGAAATCACAGTCACTGCTGCTACTGTCAATTGCATACCGATTTTGGATAGTGGCAAGAATTTATTGACAATGACAATCAGTACGATAACAATGGTAATTGGATAGAGAATTTGCAAGACTGGAACAGAATATTGGATAATGGCATTGAGGCCAAGATTGGCAATCGCAAATCCAATCAAAGTAAAGACAGTTGCGTAAACTTTATAAGATACCTTAGGGAAAGTTTTATGGAAGAATTCCCCAGTCGATACAACAAGTCCCGCAGTTGTTGTAAAACAAGTCACAGTAACCATAGCTGCAAGGAAAATCTGTGCTGTAGGTCCAAAGATAGCCTGTGTCGCCTGCGATAGGACATAAACACCTGGATTGCCTTTGGCAATAATCTCTGCTGGAACTGGGAAATGATTGCCCAGAAAAGCCAAACCGATATACATGGCGCTAAAACCCAAGGCTACCATCAAACCAACAACCCAGATGGTTAAAACATATTCCTTTTTATTCTTGAAACCTAGCTGGTTAAGAGTTGTTACTGTGATTACGCTGAAGGCCACGGAAGCCAAGGCATCCAAAGTGTTATAACCTTCCAAGAACCCTTGCCCAAAAGCTGACGTAGCATAAGCTTCTGATGCCTGCTGAGGTGTCGTTGTTCCGTATTTCAAAGCTCCTAGAATAACTAAGATAATAATCAAAACTGCAAAGACAGGCGTCAGAATACGTCCAATCCGATCCAAAATCTTAGATGGATTCAAAGAAATCAGATAAGCTGCCACAAAGTAAAGGGTTGTGAAAACAATCAATCCCATACCTGTCATATTTTTAGACAGCATAGGAGCGATACCAACTTCATAGGCAACCGTCGCAGTCCGCGGGATAGCAAAGAAGGGCCCGATTGACAGATACAAGGCTACGAGATAGACAATAGCAAACCAAGGCGCAAGCTTTTGAGAAATCTCGTGGATATAGCCCTTGGGATTGAGCGTTCCGATAATCAAAGTCAGCACAGCAAGCCCAACCCCAGATAGGACAAATCCTGCAATAGCTGGCCAAAAATGCTGGCCAGATAATGTTCCAAGTGAAGGCGGGAAAATCAAGTTTCCAGCACCGAAAAATATTCCAAATAAGAGTAAGCCTGTCAAAGCACCTTTTTTAATCACGAGAATCTCCTTTAAATTTTTCATGCTTTATCATTATAAACGGAAATAGCCCGCTCCGCAAGACTTTTAACTTTTCACGGTAAGTTGGTTTAAAAAACGAAATAAATCGAAATATTTTTGGAGATTTTTAGCAAATTCCTGACTTATCCACAGATTTAAGGCTTATTTTAAAGCGATATAAATAAGTTTGTTTTAAATCGTATGCTTCACCAACCTATCTCTATCTTTTTTTGATGGTTTACTTTCTTTAAACAGATATACTCAACTATTGCTGAATGCGAGAAAAATACAATATTGTCCTTCCTAATCCAAAACAAAATAAAAGAGATTTTTCATAGTAAAAAGGTTGAGACATCTTATCTCAACCTTTTAAAAATGGCTATAAATCATTTAGCACTCTTTACACATCGCTAAATCTTCTGTGCTTAATTTCGAATTCAAAGAAGTTCTTCTCTTGCAGCATATGGAAAATATCTCGATAAGCCTCCTCATCAAAATGGTCTCCCAAATACAGGATTTCAAAGCTTAATCCTTCATATTCCAGAAAGGCATTGGTCGTTCGAAAGCCGTTACGCTTATAGAAGTCCATACGTGCTTGACGTTGCTCTAGATTGTCACATTCTTCATCGACACGTTCTACCTCTAGAACCATAGTTTTTTGATAAAACTCTGTCAGTTTATGAATAATTTCTCCCCCATAGCCATGGCTGCGAAGGTGCGGCATAATCGCAAAGAAGCTAACGTAGAACATTTTGTCGTTATAAACTGCAAAAGCAAAACCAACAAATTCTTCCTCATTGTAGAAGGCAAAGAAATGAGAACGTTTATCGTTTGTATAACGAAGAAATTCGCTGATAGGAACCCTTTCCTCTACAGGAAAAGCCTCGCGGTTTAAGGCCTCAACCTTATCCAAATCAGGAAATTCTGCTGTAATAATTTGACTCGTTAAAGACATTGCTACCTCACTTTGCTTATATTCTAGCAGTTGTCAAAAAATTTAGCAAGCGTTATCAAGCTTCTTCCGCTTTTTTAGAAAATTGACTCTGATAAAGGTCATAATAAAATCCTTTATCAGCCAATAGGCTCTCATGATTGCCTTGCTCGATAATCTGACCATCTTTGAGCACCAAAATCTTATCCGCTTCCTGAATGGTCGACAGTCGGTGAGCAATGACAAAACTAGTCCTGCCCTGCATGAGTGTTTTCATAGCCTTCTGAATCAAGAGCTCCAGCCGTGTATCGACAGATGAGGTCGCTTCATCCAAAATCAGAATCTTAGGATTGGCCAAAAGAGCCCTCGCAATCGTAAGCAACTGCTTCTGCCCTAGAGAGATATTGCTGGATTCTTGGTTCATTTCCATATTGTAGCCGCCTGGCAAGGTCCGAATAAAGTGGTCCACATTAGCCGCCTTGGCCGCTTCTACAATTTCTTCATCAGTAGCTTGCAGATTGCCAAAGCGAAGATTTTCCTTGATAGTCCCCTCATAAAGCCAGGCATCCTGCAGCACCATACCGAACTGTTTACGGTAGTACTGACGGGACAGATATCGTATATCATGCCCATCAACTGTAATCGCGCCTTTGGTCACATCGTAGAAACGCATAAGCAGGTTGATCAGCGTGGTCTTACCAGCACCAGTCGGACCAACAATAGCCACCATTTCTCCAGGTTTGACTTCCAGATTGAAATTCCGAATGAGCGGTTTGTCTGCCACATACTGGAAGTCCACATCCTTGAAGCTAACCTGACCTGTCAGATCTTGATCCAGCTTTTCTGTCTCATCATTGACTTCATCTGCTTCATCCAGCACTTGGAAAATCCGGTCTAAAGAAGACTTGGCACTCTGCAGCTGACCTGCTAACTGAGTCAGGTTTTGAATGGGCTGGTTAATCTGCCAGACGTACTGAACAAAAGCTTGCATATTTCCGACTGTCAAGCGCCCAGCGATAACCTGAAGGCCGCCCAGCAGAGCCAGCAAGAGGTAGGTCAGATCTGAAATAACATTCAAAACAGGCATCATCAAACCAGAGATAAAGCTAGCCTTAAAACCTACTTTTTGCAGATTTTGCGTAATTTGACGAAAATCCTCCTGGGAGCTTTCTTCTCTGACATAGAGCTTCAAGATATTAAAACCAGTCAGATTTTCCTGAACAAAGCCATTCATAGCTCCCAGTGCATCTGCCTGCTGTTTAAAGTAAGGTTGGGATTTCTTCACGATAAAGCGGGCACTAAGGTAGGTAATCGGAATCGAAACTACCACAATGATACCCAACTGCAGATTGAGTACCAATACCATGACGATAACCAAAATCAGAGTAAAGACTGCATTGATAACCTGCAGAAAAGACTGCTGCAAGGCATTTGAAACAGCTTCGACATCGCTGGTAAAACGCCCCAACAAGTCACCAAACTGGTGCTTGTCAAAGTAAGAAACGGGAATGCGATTAATCTTATGACTAAGTTCATCGCGCAAGTCACGAACGGTAGCCTGCACTGCATTGGTCATAAAATAATTAGAATAGTAAGAACCGATTTCATAAAAAATCGCCCGCACAAATACAAGACCATGACCCAGCCGACATAGGACACATTAATCTGGGCACCAGCTACCCCCTTTGCCATATCCAGCAAATTATTTGTCAACTCTGTAATGGCCAGTCCTAAAACAAAGGGTTCGACAACACTCATAACAACGCTAAGGATTTTGAGGAAAATCGCAAAGGCGACTGCAAATTTATAAACTTTTAGGTAGCCCCACAGGCGAGCAAAAGTAGATGTGTTTTTCATATCAGTCTCCTTTCTATTCCTCTGTCAAAGCTTGATTTTTCAGCTGCGAATCCGCAATCTCACGATAAATATCATTGGTTTCCATCAGCTCTTCATGCTTCCCGCGTCCAACGATTTCACCCTGATCCAGAACAATAATTTGGTCAGCGTCCATGATGGTTCCCACCCGCTGGGCTACAATCAGCACCGTTGCTTGACCTGTCACTTCTTTGAGACGACGACGAAGCACCGCATCTGTCTTATAATCCAGAGCAGAAAAAGAGTCGTCAAAGATATAAATATCCGGCTTTTTGACCACCGCACGGGCGATAGAGAGCCGTTGCTTCTGCCCTCCGGATAGATTGCTGCCTCCCTCGGCCAGATGAGTCTCAAAACGCTCTTCCCGACTCTCGATAAAATCCTTGGCTTGAGCAACATCAGCCGCCTGACTAAGCTCTTCCTGGCTAGCCTCTTCCTTTCCATAGCGCAGGTTCGCTGCGATGGTTCCGGTAAATAGCAGAGCCTTCTGCGGAATAAGCCAATCTTCTGACGCAGAGCTTTCAGATTGTACTCACGGACGTCCACACCGTCCACTAAAATCTTACCTAGTGTTACATCGTAAAAGCGCGGAATCAACTGTACCAGTGTAGACTTACCAGAACCAGTTGAGCCGATAAAAGCAATAGTCTCACCCGGCTTAGCCTTGAAGGAAATATTATGCAGTACAGGACTCTCCGTCTCACCTGGATAAGCGAAGGTTACATTGTCGAACTCCAGATACCCCTGTGTCTCTGTCTCGGTTACACCATCTTCATTAGGATTGATTGAGATGGGCATATCCATGACTTCCTTAAGCCTCTGGCTTGATACCGCAGTCCGCGGATACATAGTAAAGAGATTAGCCAAGAAGAGGAAGGACAGCAGCGCGTGAAAGCTGTATTCGATAAAGGCAACGAGATTTCCGATTTCAAGACTGCCGTCCCGCAAGGGGTCTAGGGCAAACCAGACAATGGCCACAATCATGGCAATAATAATCTGTACAAAGAGTGGCTCTGTCAGACCAGTTAGCTTAAAGAGCTTATTGGAGTTTTGCGCATAGACCTCATTTTCATCAGCAAAACGCTTCTCTTGAAATTCTTCTCTTGCAAAAGCCCGAATAACGCGCAGACCAGTCAGATTTTCCCTTACATACTGATTAATCTTATCAAGGGTCTTCTGCTGCTTTTCAGACAAGGGCTTGGTTTTAACCGCTACATAAATGACCACGACTGCCAAAAAAGGCACTGAAACAGCTACAATCCATGCCAGAGACGGACTGGTCAGAAAAATCATGAGAATACTGGACAGCATCATCATGGGAGTAATGACACCCATTTTCAGGGTTTGCTCTGCAAACTGCATGAGTACAAAAGCATCCGAAGTCAAGCGTGTGACTAAAGAGGATACACCAATTTGCTCATACTCATGATGAGAATACTCTTGCAGCTTAGCATAGAGATCATTGCGCATGTCCTGCACCATGGTCGTCGTTAGCTTCCCAGCCGCATAAGCCAAAACAATTCGCCCCAGCACTCCTAAGATAATAACGCCAAACATCACCCAAGCCCAGAAAAAGAGCCGATCTGTCTGCTTAGGATTGATTCCCTCATCAATCATCCGAGCCAGTACCGTTGGCAACCCTAGATTGACAATCACAAAAAGATTGCCGCAACAAAGTCCAAGACCAGCCACTTAGGATATCTCTTCAAATAAGACCAAATGTATAACATAACTCCTCCTTCACCATCTATTCAAAAATAACTCACTCTAAAGCACCCAAGTGCTTTCTAAACACAGAAAAGAGCGCGCAAATGCACGCTTTAATACAAATATTATAACAAAAATATGAAGGAGGGTAAAGGTCATTTCAGGCTTTTTTATGCCTATTATCAGCCTCATAAATGACTGTCAGCAGCAAACTGCCCGAAAGCAGACCTGCAACTGTTTTAATCGCTTGACTTATGCAGAAAAACAAACCTAGTTTTCACTAGGTTTGTAATTTCTTATCTGCAAGAAGGTCTAAATTTAAGAGTAATTCAAGCTCTGTCCTAACATTTCAGACTTGCAACTTTACCGATCATTTGAATGCTCAAACCAATCACCTCTGGTTTTCAAAGATTGATGTTCTGAAATCATTGGTTTGATCGAGGTAAGCTTTGAAGACTGCTTTTTTCAGCTTGTGGACAGCACTGTCATGTTCTGGTTTATAGCCGCTCCAAGAATACCAATTGTCATTTGCATCTTTGAGAACTGCTTCATCCATCAAGGTTTGCAACTCTTCTACAGTACTTATAGTCTTAGTAGCATAACTTGTCCATAGTTGTCTCGTATCATCAAATGTGACCTTATTCAAGCTGTCGAACTTGTTTTTACGTTCTTCATACATAGCCTTCTTAAACTCAGTCCAATTATTAAACTGACCATTGAAGACCTTGCGTAAAACCAAGTCATCGGTTACCAGACCTCTGGTCTTACCATAGATACTGATTGTTTTTCCGTTTTGCTTGGCATCATCTTCATACTGGTTAGAGATATAAGGAACCATACCATCTTTGAAGCCCTTGGCTGCCAAAAGCTCATAAGCCATACGCCGTCCCATAAGATCTCCAGGAGTTCCTTTTTCGCTGCTTAAAGCAGAATAAATCGGAGAGAAGAGTTTAATCGTATGGTAGCCGTTTCTTTCAACGTCACCATTTTTGTACTCACGCGCTGAAAGAATATCATTTTCAATGAGACTGTCGAATGAGTTTAATTTTTGTGCATCTGCCATTGTAATATTTTTTATCACATTGGTTGCGTAAACATCATTTCCATCAGCATCTCGAACATATTTATTCTCAATCTTCCTCAGAGCATTCACTTTCTGTACATCAGACAGACGGTTAACGATTGAAATCCCTTCTAGGTACTCCAACATATAAATGACATCAAACATGTTATGAACATAGTTTTTCAAATCATCCGCATCTCTGAAACGTTTAGTTGGATCAAGGACTTGCAAACGAGATTTTTCAGTCGCATCATTCTTGTCATATTTGAGAATTGAGTTGACCGTGATTGTCGCATCATCTGGATGGTCCGGTGCTTGCAACAAGCCCTTGGCGAAGAATTCTGGACCAAGTCCGCTTCTTCTTCCATATCCACCCAAATAGATCTCGTTATCCGAATCATGGGTCATTTCATGGGTATAGGTAATGGCTCCGTCCTTGTCCAGCATACGATAGCCCATGTAGTAAACACTATCCCCAGTAGCATAAGCTCCGTGCTTATTGTGTACAACCTTGTTTCCAACAGGTCCAAAGAAGTACTTCATAGCTGGATTAGAACTGTCAAATTGTGCCTCCACTGTAGCTTTGCCGACAGTAGTATCATCACCAAACTTATAGGCATCATAGAGCAAGATATTTCGATAAAGCTTTTCACGGCCCTGCTCGTCTAATATTCTGTACCAATAATCATAATGATCGCGTTGACGTTTTGCAGTTTCTTGGGCATTATCCTCAACAAACTTATTGAGTTCTGCTCCTGCTCTGTGCTCATTATTTCTATATCTATCATAAGCGCCAAAGCCAAGACTGGATATAGTCGAGATGACAAAGACCGATCTTTCAGGCATTGTCAGCAAAGGAAGGACCATATTTCTGTATTTCCAAGTGTCGCTGGTAATTCGATCATACACCCCGATAGAATACTTGCTGCCAGCCTGCTCTTGTTTGACCCTCACCTCATCAATAGCTGATTTTTCTTCAACGATATAAGCCTTGGTTTGCTCTTTGAACCATTGATTATTTGTTTTGTTTGGTAAAAATACCTCTCGGTAATTGGCAAGCATGCTAAACAAATCTTTTGTTGCATTATTGTTTGCAAGGCTGATACTATAAGCATCTACGTTGTTCTTGGCCAAAAGGTTGTTATAGCCTGATTTACCTAATTCAATGATCGTGTCTAGTGGTGATACGTTGCCCTTACCAAAGAAATCCATATGATACATGACTAAGTCTTTGATATTCACGTCACCATAGTTAAAGTTGTACCAGCGCTCTAAATAGGTCAAACCTAGAAGCAAGGCTTCCTTATTGCGTTTGATTTTATCAACGACGTAACCATTAATCGTTTGATTTTCGCTGGCAATGACTGAATCAGCAGACAAAAGTTTTTCCAGTGTATTTGCTAGATTTTCCTTGGTTTTTGCAAACTGCTCTTCTAAGTATAATTCCGTCAGTGAAACGCCTGAAGAAATACCTAGGGTGTTTCTGATAGACTCTGACTGATAATCGACTGCTCTCAAATCAGGCAAAACTTCATTGACGATTGAACTATGATTTTGTAAGAATTGATTTGGTGTATAGATGAGACCTGTATCGCCCACACGATATTCTGCTAACTTACTAAAGTCAGATTGGTAGGTGAGATCTAGCTTTTCAAATGTATGATCCTTATAATGAATCAAGAGCTTATTAGCTGCCTCTTTATGCGAAGCGATATCTGTAATCACTTCATTATCCTTCATCATGACTGCAGATAGGACTTCTTTTTCATACAAAGCGCTATCTTCTTTTACCAGATTACCGTATTTGACAATGGTTGCCTTATTATAAAACGGCAGCAATTTTTCAATATTCTTATATGCTAAAGCTCGACTGGCTTGATAGTCTTCAACCTTAGAAATCACTTTCTTTATTAGTGCTAGTCAGCAAGGTTTCGACTTTCGGTGCAGAAAGAGAGTTAATTTCAGATTTCTTACTTGCGATTTGAGAAGCATCAAGGATTGTTCCTCTCTCTTCGAGAGATTCCTTGGTGACAACCTCATCCTTTTCAAGAGTCACTTTGTAGACTCTGTTGTCTTTGTTACTATATGAGTCAGTTATCCTCATTTCTCTATAGTGATAGCCACTAATCGCATTCCCGTTCATAACATTGACATCACTAAGAACATTATGCAATCTTCCAGCATGTCTCTCTTCGTTAGAGTCTTTATCCCACAAATAGCCAGCCACACCAGCAACACTTCCAAAGCGCTTCACGTTATTAATGTCACCCTCAGCGTAACTATTACTGATAAGCGCATCTTTTTCTACAAGACCTGCTAGACCGCCGACAGTTTGGTTTGTACTATCCGCATTGGATGAGATGGTAATTGTAGCTTTTGACTTATCAACTACTGCATTGATGCCAGTCAGTTGACCTATTATTCCTCCGATATTGTATGGAGACCTCGTTTCATAGGAGTTGACAATTCTTCCCTTGAAACTGCTGTTCGTAATCTTAGAATTATCAGCCTTCCACACCAAGCCACCAATACCACGTTCGCCAGCCAGAACACCGTCTACATGGACATTGTTAATTCTTGTTGCATTATTCGTTTCATTTGCAAGGGCCCCAATATCAGTTTTCCCAGAGATATTTACATCTTTAAGAGCCAGATTTTCTACAGTAGCTCCACTCAAAGCGTCAAATAAAGGCTTCTTCAAATTATAAATAGCATAATTTTTTCCGTCTTTGCTGCCAATCAGTTTACCAGTGAATGTCCCATTGATATAACTGCTAGACCCATTTTCTAGTTCAATCTCATTAGCATTCAAACTAGCTCCTAAATAATAAGTTCCGCCAAGATTATTATTTATAGCTTGAACCAGGTTACTAAAGGACGTAAAGTTTGTAACTTCTTTCTCTGCCTTTTTGGCAAGGTAAAAAGTATAGTTGTCCTCGTACTTATTGTCAACGTCCTGTTTTAATTTCTCAGCACTTGCTGTAATTTTATAAACTGGCTGACCATCTTTCGTGCTATCAACTATTGAAGAAATCGGCAAGAAGACATCTTTAAACTTAGAAGATTTGACCTTCACGAAATAATTTTCTTGATTGCTCGGAATTGTATCCAGAGAAACGTGTTGTTTGTATTTTCCGTCAGATAGACTATACAATTCCAGTTCAGATACATTTCTTAACTCGATACTCTTTTCTGGCTCTTGCTTCTGCTCTTTTGGCTCTTGAGTTTTTCAGCAGGATTATCCGCTGCTGGTTCGATGTTTCCAGTATACTCTTGCGGAGGCTCTACCTGCTCAGGCTCAACTATGGCTCCAGCTTGAGGTCCTGTGTATTCTGCTAATGAAGACACTTGTTCAGGTTCTACGATTGCTCCTGATTGAACGCCAGTGTATTCAGGCAACGGGGTGACTTGTTCGGGTTCGACTACTGCACCTGATTGAACACCAGTGTATTCAGGCAACGGGGGCACTTGTTCGGGTTCGACTACTGCACCTGATTGAGTTCCCGTATACTCTGGTAATGGTGTCGCTTGTTCTGGCGCCACTACCGCACCTGCTTGAACCCCTGTATATTCTGGTAAGGGGGGCACTTGTTCAGGTGACACCACTGAACCTGATTGAACACCAGTGTATTCAGGCAAAGAAGCGAGTTGCTCAGGCTCAACGATTGCGCCGGATTGGACGCCTCCAACCTCCGGTTCAATTCGTTCAGGCTCAACGATGGCTCCAGATAATGTACCTGTATACTCAGGTAAGGAAGCGACCTGCTCAGGCTCAACGATTGCCCCAGATTGGACGCCTGTGTACTCTGGTAAGGGAGCAACTTGCTCAGGTGCCACTAAGTTAGAAGCTACTGGTTTTTCGCTAGACGCTTCAAGTTTTTTAGTCCCTTTTTCCACTATTTGAGGAATCGCTTCCTCTATTTTTGTCGAAAGAACTTCCCTAAAAACTTCCGCATTATCTACCGTAAAAATTCGAACGACTTCGATTTTACGACCTGGTTTGCCTTCTTGTTTTACTCTTACAGTACCTTCGGCTAAATCCGGATTCTCTTGTATTTGTTCTCCAAAGGCTATCTCAGTTTCAGCGGCCTCTTCTTTGTATAATAGTTCAGGCTTAGCTATTCGGCCAGACAAGACTTCATCTTGAGGCTCAATTGTACTGACGCCAAACGTTTGATTGTTTAGTCCATTCTTATCAAAAGAAACAGAATAATCTAGCTTCTTATTTTGATTTAAAACCTCTTTATCTAGATTAGTATTCTGCTGAATATCAAGAATCTTATTGTCTAATAATTTTTTAATCGATTCGTCTTTTATATAACCAACATAGGTATAGCCTGAGATTTCACTTGGTGACGGCAGACTTTCCCCAGCCGACACTTGATATTCCGCATTATACTGTAGCAAGATCCCATTTTCCAGTGCATCGACAGATAGTATCAAGCCACCTCCGACACCAGCACCCACCAAAACAGTCAATAGAAACTTGCTTTGAACCTTTCTTTTTGACACAACAAAAACAACCAATCCTATCGTCGTTAACAGACCAGTCGTCATCATAGTATTGGAATTGTTACTGTCGCCTGTATTCGGTAACGTTTTTGCTCCAGCATTTGAGTTTAACCTGTAGACAAGATAGTAAGTCTCCTCATTGCCTTCAGGCATTTTAGGAAATCCACTTACAATCAACTCCTTTTCTTGCAGATTTATTTCAGTATCTGTCACGTATTTATAGTGTACATTCACCTTTTCCTGCGCTTGAACAGAGTCAACCCCAACGATAGAAACAAAAAACAAACTAGAAATAGCAGCCGAAACAAGCCCGACAGCTAATTTCCTAAAAGCAAACCGAGTTTGCTTCTCCCCAAAAAACTTTTTCATAAAATCCCTTTCAAATTATTCTAAAAAGAATAACAAATCCTTTAAATCAGAGAATGAGCAACAGTAAGCCATTGCATTCATTCATCTGGATCCCCCTAATAAAAATCTCCTAATCAACAATCTCATATAACTTTTATCTTATTCATAATATCTCCTAAATCGCAATAATCTGTCTAAATTATATCATACAATCCTATTTTTTGTTAGCGTTTTAACATAAAAATGATTTTCGGATACAAAAAAACCAAGTCTTTCGACTTGGTTGATTTCTATGATTGGAAACTCTATTATTTAAGAGTAACAATTTGCAAATCCTATTTTCTCCCAGTATTAGTGGGTTAATTCCTCAATTTTCAACTCTGGCAGGAATTTGGTAGGTAAATTGATAATCCAAGATTATCTAAACTGTTTGTAATCTCTTCTGAAATTGTTGAATCACCTGAATAATACCAATGACTATATGTATTCAACGTGGTTGACTTATCAGCGTGTCCTAATCGATATGAAACATATAAAGTATCCTTATGTAACACATTTATAAGATAAGATGCATGACTATGTCTTAATCCTTTCCCCGTAATTTCTGGTACACCAGTAATCTTAGCATGCCTTTTTATTATCCTAGAAATTGTAGACTTACACAAGGGGGCACCAAAACGTGATATTACATAATCTTTATCATCATTCTTGATTTGAACTTCTCGCCATTTTTTAAGTATTGTAATCGTAAAATCATCTAAATCAATTTTACGATTCCCTGCTACAGTCTTTGTTTGTTGTTTAGCATACCACACACCGTTTTTGTCTTTCTCAATTGTCGAATGAACATGAATCCATTTACGTTCAAAATCAATATCTTCCCATTTAAGAGCAATACCCTCACTAACTCTTAAGCCAGTCATAAAATATAACCAGATCGTCATGTAATTATGGAGTCCCTCATACTCACTAATATCAAAAGAGTTTATTATCTTCTTAAATTCATCAAATGTCCAAAATTTTGTATCAGGGTGCTTTCCTCTAGGATTATCTAATCCTTTAAAAGGAACTCTATCAATATAACCCAATCTTTCTGCATAGCCCAGACATGCTTTAAATCTAGACCACATATTTTTAGCGTAGTTACTAGAATACTTGTCTATAATAGCTAAGCGAAATCTTTCACAGTCAATAGTACTAATATCTGATAATTTTTTTACTACCAAATTGCTTAATAAATAACTGATGATGTGGTAAAGCGGTCTGATAAGTTACAAATTGAACTTTTTGTTGATAATATTTTAAATAAATCTCTTCCATAAACTCTCTAAAAGTTAGAAAAACTATTATTAATAGTAGAGTTCACAAATTCATGTTTTTAAACGAAGTATCTCTTCATATGCTTCCTTAAAAAGAATTAAACAGTAGTCCCTGTTGATTTTTTTCCTTCCTTTCTTTTGAATTCTTTTTCCCAGTTATTGGATCAACTCCTAATTCAATTTGAAAAATAAATTTTTTTCCTTTTTGAATCTTTGTATACACCTTTTATATTTCTTTTGTCTTTGATATAACCATTTTTTTCTCACCTTCTATATCTGAAAAAAAGAAATACCAATTAAATTTTTCTACAATATTTTTTTAGGAGCAATGCCTAACCTTTTATTATCGAAAGGTGAACATCCTAATTGTACCGCATTCTTATCATTTTTTCTAGCTTCTTCAAACTTTTTTACAGCAATCTTTTTTGCTTGTCTAATAATATTCCTCGATGTGTGCTCTGGAAAACCAATCGCAACTAAATCTTTATAGTTTACTGTTTCCATGATTTTACTAGTTCCTTTCTTAGATTTTTTCACCTCCATGGCATGACTGATGAAGTCATCATAAGAATTACACTTGCTGCTCTTTTACGGTGGCAGCCTGAACGGTCAGAAGTATCATTGTATATCATTTGTATCATGGCATATAAAGTATCGCTCTATTTTATTGATGGTTTTAATGTCGCTCTTATCATGGCGAGCCATTCAAAACTGCTCCACAAATGAGGAAAGTACCATTTTGGACTATTCAATTGTCAATGTGCTTTCTTAACCTACTACTTTTTGGAGTAATGGTCTTCTTTATTATCCACTCGACCTACAAGGTAGTCTAGACTCACCTTATAAAAATCTGCAAGTTTGATAAGGTCATTTATAGAGATTAGCCTGCTACCAGCTTCCATTTTAGAATAAGCTGATCTTGTACAATTCAAAACGATTTTCGCAATATATTCTTGTGTCAAATCATCATCTTCTCGTAAATCTCTAATCCTTTTCAACATTTGTTGTCTCCTAAAACAAGTATAATATAGTTATTTTCTTATTTTTAAATATGTGACAAATTGGCACATGAAACTATTCTATATATACTTTTTAGGAAACTGTTTACTCTAAATGTATCTCATTTTCCTCAATAGACTTCATATTTTGTTTTTTTCTTATATTTCTTTATTGTTTTATTAAACATTTCAAATAAATTTATTGCTTCTCTATGTTGTTCCTTCAGTGTTTCAATCTTTCCTTTATATATGTATAAATCCTTCTCTATCGTATCTACCGAACTTTTTACCTTGAATACTATTTTCTAAATTGCTAGAACTATTTGTCGTATTATTCAACAATACTTCCTCTAAATTAGTTAAATCATCAATTTTATTTTTGGACTTGTTCAATCATATTCTCTAGATATGATATTTGGGTAATGAAATCATTTGTTATATCTTCAAAATCATTCGGACTATTTTTCCGCAGATATAAGAAAAATCTAATTGTTCTATTTTTTTCTTTAATTTTTGCTAAGAGGTATTCTTCTATACATATGCTGCGGTTCATGCTGAAGCGTAAATTGCCTAATTAAAGTTTTACCTTTCATAAAGCGATTTTTTTCTGCTGAATCTTTATGATACACATAGTAAGTACTAGTTTCTCTGAGAAATACTTTAACTTTTTCTTTTTTTCCATATTGATTTGAATATTTGGTACAAAAAAATAAGTCCTTCTTGTCGGATACCAAACTGTACCTTAATGTAAATCCCATCGTCTACTACTTCTTCTATTTGATTAAGATTCAACTCTACTTCTAACTCATGAACAGCATCCCTATTTCTCTTGAAATCTTGATAGGATTTCCATACCACCTCTTCTGTCGGCAACTCTTTTTTTCTTTAATTAGCTTTTCTTTATTGTAAAGTTCAATTAAATTATTATTATCTAAGACAAAAGTTTCATTTTTGTTATTAAAATAGTCTTGAAAATAACTAACACTGTACTGATTCATTTTTTTCCCAATTCCTGTTCTGAAAGCTTAATCCCATTAAATTCAAATAGAACATGTTTTTTTCTTTCGGAATTATTTTTTTAAGTCAAAAAAATTCTGCTTGTTGAATCAATTCATTCATATTATTCATTTTTCGGAAGTAGAAATTCTAAGATGTTTATAATTTCCCTTTTGAACAAATTTTTTTGCTTAAAAATAAGTTTCATTATAAGGTTGTTTTCTATTCAATTTATCATCACGTACGACTTGTTTCATATTTGAATCAGTCATAAAAAAAGTAACATGCTTGTGTCTAAAATCAATTTTTTTAAATGTAAAGCTTTTTGCTTTTTCCTGAAATCTTCAAAAATTTTTCGAGTTCTCAATTAGAAAAATATACCCGTTGTTTTATTTCATATTTGTAATTGGTTTTTCGATAAACTTCATACTGACGATGCGAATAACGATTTTCTATAATCTTTGCACCTGCAATTTTTGAGAGACGATCTGAAACCATTCGTAGATTATGTTCTGCCTTATAATCCCATAGAAACTTTTTATCAGAATTCTGATCAATTGAATTTAGGATGATGTGATTGTGGATATGATCTTTATCGACATGAGTTGCTACAATGAAACGAAATCTACCTCCTGTCAACTCTTTAACTGTCTCATAACCAATCCGATTGATTTGTTCAGGAGTGAGATGGTCATCTGGAGAAAAGGACTGAATGATGTGATGAGAATGTATTTTTCGTTGATTTACTTCTTGCCTATCATGACGAAATTCGTAAAGACTATCATTACTTAAAAAATTATCATTGTACATCTTCACTAGTTCTTCATAACTAGGAAAAATCTAAATAATTTCTCATACCAAAATCTGAAACTAGTGTTTGTATTTTTTTGTTTTATTTGGATTCAAAAATATATTTGATTAGTTTACTACGATAATTTTTTTCCATGAATCGCAAAAGTGTTTAGTGATGACCATAAAATTTCCTCAATTTTTTTCAGTTTGAATAAGAAAAATCTTTCTCCACTTCTACTATTAACTCTTCTATACCTTTTTCTCAATTCATTTAACTCAACTTCCGTTATTGAATTCGAATAATTTATGCTTCTGGCTATTTGATTAATATTATTTCCGATTCGTTTTAATTCAAAAATCAAATCTTGATAACCAGTTGTATCAATGGTGATAAAATTCATGCCTGGATCAAGTAGGGTTCGTCGAGCATATTCTGAAAAAGATTGACAACCGCTTTGGTCGATACAATGTTTCAACTGACTCAATTCGCTATCAGACAGAAACACTTTCTTGAGATTGGTTCGGTAACGATGTTCCATGGACTCACCTCATGTATTTATCACGGAAGTCTTGGCTGAGGGGAATAGAGTTTCCAACTTCTTTAATCAACTCCTGAACACAGGTTAAGAGAATAGATACATGATCTTGTGTAACTTGATGTTCGGACTGTGCTAATATTAAAACACCATGAACGTCACGACTGATTTGTTCTAGTTTTTGGGTTTGCCATAGGGCAAACCACTTTTCAGCAGTCATTTCAAACTCTTCCTCCAGCAATTTATTTCGAGCAAAGGGCGAAAAATGTTCAAATCCCTTATTTTTCATTATCACTTCAATCATTTCCAATTCATTTGCGGTTAAATTAACCTCTTTGCGAATGTCTCTGTATTGTTCTGACATACTATTTCCTCACTTTCATCAATGGTTGGACAATCCCCGACCCCGTATTAACCACGGGAAACTTGCAAAGACAAAATCTATCATCTTGTAAGGCTTTGCGAGCTCAGATATTGTGTCCACAATATCCCAAAAATCATATCGTCTGCCAATTCAAACCTCACGGTTAAAAAAACAAACGATATGAAAATGTGGTGGCATGCCCCCAAACCCCCAAGATAAATCTAAATTAAAAAAAGTATAACAAATACTTTTTTTGATAAAATTATCACAGAAAAAAAGAGCCCTATCGGACTCTTACAAACTAAAAACAATGTCTCTGATATTCATACTGCCTAATACCACTACTGTCTTTGTTCATCTTGATAGAAAAAAACAAAATAATGGTCACGACCGTCTAAAGATTTGCTTTTATTTAATTTAAAAATAATGTTTTTTTGAGACATAGCCATTGTGCGTAAAAATATCATCAGTGATAAATGTTAATGGTATATCTAAAAGCGGAATACTTGTAAAAAAATCTGACTCAAACCGTAAATAAGAATCAGAAAAAAATAATCCAGCTGTAATTTATCATCATATAATTCTTTACGATTCATATAAATCCAACCCTTCTATCTGGATATCGAGTATATCTTCCCATCTTAATCGAAGAAAACCAGTGTCTGATTTAATAGATATAAACTCTTTTCCAATCTCTTTAACAATACCCGATTCTACTTTTCTTCTATTGGAGAACTTAAAAACAAAAGTTGCAGGGAACACATTCGTATAAAGTTGACGAACAAATAGAACTTTCTCTTCCATTGATAGGGAAATGGAGATATCTTCTTTATTTTTTTCTTCCCAAAGAGAACTTGAATGTTCTGACAAAAAGAATCCCATCCACTTAGCCATCCCACGATCTTGATACTCTCTTGCAGATAAAAAAGGCAAATAAGAACGATTCATCATTTTAGTCCATCTAATCCTCCAGCTGAATGACCACCAATGAGTTTACTTCTTGCAATTGTTCTAGAAGCTTGATCTAGGGCATTTCCTTTCAATAGTGAAGTAAACCCAAATTCTGTTCGAATTTCATCGATTGCGGACTGGAGCCTTTCTTCTTTTTCTATTTTTTCAATATCATCAAATAATGAAATCAATCCAAAAGATTCATCAACTAAACCAGAATAGTTAACCGCAACATTCCTGATAGCCCCTGAAGTATATTTAGTGTGAAATAACTTTAAAACGTAGTTTGTCAGTAGTGCTGTTTGATTGGTCGGTTCAATCTTCATTTGAGTATGAATAGATCGTTTCTGTTCCACTTTAGAGTAGCCTAGATGTATAGAAACTACTGTTGCTTTTTTACCAGCTCTTCTCAATCTAACTGCAACTTGTTCTGCCATTTCACGAAGTATGATCTCAATATCTCTTTGCTTAATATAATCTCTTGGTAAAACTTGAGAGTTCCCTATCCCTTTTGACTTTGGCTTATAAGGTTTATGAACATTACTTTCATCAATCCCATTGGCATGGAACCATAACTCTAGACCCATGATACCAAGCTCTTTTTTAATCAAGTCAGGATTAGCCTGAGCCAATTCTTTAATCGAAAAGATACCTAAATTATGTAATCTCTTTTCCATGCGATTTCCAATTCCCCAGAAATCTGTCATTTTAGGAATAGTCCATACTTTCTTTTCGACATCCTCATAGGACCAATTGGCTCTCATTGTCGGAGTTTTTTTAGCTTCATTATCTAGTGCTAACTTAGCTAATAAAGGATTGGAATTAGACATGCCTACCGTTGAATAGATTCCTGTTTTTCTCCAAATCTTTTTTTGAATGGCAGCTGAGATAATATCTAACTTATCTTTCCGTCCAATACTTTTATCTGGCACAAAATAATTTAATGAACTTGTTAAATCAATAAATCCTTCATCAATTGAGTAGGGATAAATATCGTCTGGTGCCGCAAAATCTTGAAAGATTTTTTGAATTTCCATATTGACAACAATGTAAGTATCCATTCTCGGAGGGACAATCACCGTTGATTTTGCCCATTCCTCTATATAACGGACATAGTCTATCGTTGTCGGTAAACCTTGCTTCTTAGCATTATAGTAAGAAAATTTTCGAGTTTTTACATCAAATGGTAAATCATAGGAACGCCCAACGTTCGATTTTCCAAAGACCTTTTTAAACATAGGAGAGGAAGCAAGGATTAAACCAGCAGAATTATCTGCACGACTCATAACACAAAGTGAAGTCTTAAGTGGGTGTAATCCTCTATCTACACATTCTACACTTGCGTAAAAAGATTTCATATCAATAAAGGCAATGTCACTTTGAGGTTCGAGACTATAATCAAACCAACTCATACTTAGTCCTCTAAAGGCATAAAGTTCCCAACGATTTTCCCTATAATGCGAGGATTCTCATCATAAGGCGCAAACTTATCTGAATAGTTCCGATTGAGTGAAACTAAACGAAGCCCATTTTCTTCACGATAAACTTTCTTTATAAAAGTTTGACCATCCCAATCTATCGCATAAATAGCTCCATCATAATCAAATCCTGTTTGCTTAATAAGGGCTACAGAACCATTTTCATATGTCGGTTCCATTGAATTACCAAACACCCATGATGCAAAATCATAATCAAATTGATGATTGAAGTAAACTGTATCGTAATTACCATCATCAAAGTAAGCTGTTCCTGTACCAGCTGATAATTTTTCATAGACCTTATAAGCAAATCGTTCAGAAACTTCTACAACTTTAGAGTTTTGATTGTTCAATAAGTCTTTTGCATAATGAAGTGTCGCTTTTTGATTCTTTTCAGTTAGCTTGAGATAAGTTTCAACTATTTCATACTCTGATTCAAAATATCGAGGATCAACATTCAAAATCTGACTCAATTTGGTTAGATTGTTTTGATTAGGCTTTGTTTTACCTGATTCCCAATTAAAGTATGAAGCTCTACTGATTCCCAAACTGGATGCAAGTTGAGATTGTGATAACCCCTGACTTTCTCTTTTTTTCTTTTTAATTTAGTAGGTGAAAACATTTGTTCTTCTTTTTGTAAGTTTATTAACTAACACAAAGAATACCATAGCTGCTAGAAAAAAATCAAGAGTTTAATAATCCCCAAGATTTAAAAATAATCATAAACTACTCTAAATTCGTACTTATATTGTTAGGAAATCATCACTGAAGAATGCTAAAACTTTTGAAAAAAATATGAAGAACAAGAAGATAGAGAATATAAAAAGGATCGTTATTTTTTTAATTGACGATCCAATAGACTTTATTTTAAAAATCTAACTCTACAAACCATTTCGATTAGTTAAATCTTTCAATCTTTCTTCTCCAGATTTAAGCATCTCCTTCTCTACCTGACTCCACTCCCCAAACAGTAACTCTTGAAGAACATCCGCTGCTGAAGTTTCATTTTCTTTTGAATCATATACACAACTTCTATCTCGTTGATAAATTTGAATTCTTTCAAAGATAGCTAGTTCTTCTAATTGTCGTGTATTATCAACTAGATGATTTACAATGAAATCATGATGTTCTTTTGGAGTTGCGCGTGCTTGATTTGGATTGATAGCGTACAGTTCTTCGTATCGGATAAGGGTGCTTAGATAGGACAATTCGGGCTTTGTTGCGATTATGGCTAATTGTACTTCATATCCCTTATTTTTCAAGAGTTGTGCCGTTTTCTTTGGAACATCAATTGTTCGTAAAGTTCCCTCGATCAAAAGATTGTATCCCAAACTACTCAATTCTGTTACTAAAGACTCTACCATTTTACCTGCAAAATCTTTGGTGTATTCTACACTGTCTTTGCCATATTCTTGCTGCAGTTCTAAATAGTGTGGATGCTGAGAACGAAAACTATCACCATCTATGATAACAATATTTCCTTGAAATTCTTTCTGTTTAATACGATGAATTGTAGTCTTACCGGCACCACTTTGCCCTCCAAGCAAAATCGCTATAGGTTGCTTACTGGACTTTTTTCCTCTTGTCAGAGAACGAAGATTCCTTGCTAAAGCCTGTTTAAATTGACTATCAGTATAATCTTGGATTCCCATTAGGCTACCATCCGTTTTTCAGATATCTCTAACATGCGTTCAATTCCATCCAAATAGCCGCTATATCTCTCTATTTCATCAAAAGTTTCTACGAAATAGATATTCGTATGAATCAAGTCAGATAGATCATCACTCATTAAAATCCAAGGATTAGATTCATCATCAATGCTAATTCCCTGACTATCTTGATAACGATAGAGTCGAGATAGTAGATTAGCACCTCTTTCTTTCACAATTTCAATTTTTAAAGTCAATTCATAATCTTCAACAGGATTGAGCATTTTATCTTCTCCTACAATATCGACATAAGATACATTAAACTTCTGACAAATGATGTCTATTAGTTCCGTAGAGACTGAACTCGTTCCATTTTCATACCGGCTCAAGCTATTTCGAGAAATTCCTACAATTCGGGCAAAGTCGTCTTGTGTTAAGTCATGTGTTTTACGTAAGGATTTTATGTTCTTTCCAATCATGGCAAACTCCTTTTATTTTTATACCACCATTATAACATTTAGAAAAAGTAAATGCACCATTTTTGGTGCATTATTGACTATTTTTCCTAAATCTCTCTAAATTCTTCTCCAATTGTTCTTTATGAAGTTGGTTCTTAGCTTCCTTTAATGTGTCGTCCAAAGTTTCTTCTCTGTAAGTTGCTTCTGTTTTTAGCTGTTCGGTTTCTTGATCTGGAGTGAAAATAATATCTAGCAGTCGGTCTATTTTTTCAAGATCTTGGACAGACATATCAGATAGTCTATGAATTAGCTTTTTAAATACATCACTATTGTCGTGATTTTTCTTAAAAAATGTTGTAAACATCTATAACCTCTCAAAAAAAAGCAGCCTATCAGGACTGCTTAGTGTAATTCGGAAATCGCATCATAAATGGACTGCAATTTCTTATTTTCTTTATTCTTTGTGTCAATCAACGTATGTAGCTCTTCAATTTTCTTTTGACTACTTTGAATATCGCTATTGTTATCCGCAATAAGTCTTTTAAGATGTTGCTGATAACTTGTAGTGATATCTGTCTCTTTTCCTGTTCTAACCTCTGTAACTTTGGGTTTAGAACTAGAATTTGATTCCGTCACAGGTGCTTGTTTTCGCTTTTGAAAAGCTGCTTCATAATTTACATCATTACCTCCTTGATGATTTCCAAATAAGGCCGCAATTTTATCTGGATCTTCTTGATTTTCTGATTTACTTTCTAATGGTTGATTAAAATTCCAATCTTTTGTCATTCACTCATTTCATCCTTTCTAAATTCAGAATCATCGAATTGTCTTTCTTTACCAAAGGCATGATCAAGAGCTTCTTCAAAACTCATGTGACTAATGCTTTGACGCCTTTTGAACGTCGCAAACATCGCTGTCTCCAGTTGCTCTTTGTAAGCAGCTAGTTTTTCTGTCTCTCTTGCTACCTTACTTTCTTGCCTAGTGACCTTTTCTTCTAAGCGTTCAATAATGGTCATATACGATCCTCCTTCATTCTAATATTAGCTAAAACATCTTGATTTTGTTATCACAATTCTAAACATTGAGAGGTTTGTCTTACTGGTTGATTCCTCAATGTCTCTTTTGCATTCTCGAACATCAATTGTAAATCTGATTTCTTTTCTCGAAGAATATCGTTCCAGTCTCTTTTTTCTTTCCCATATTCATTATCAGGTAAATCCAGTAAAACAGGAAATCCTGATTTAGATAACTTATCAGAAAAATCTTTACCTGCATCATCACAATCTACTGCCAGTGTCAATAAATCAGAATGATTATCAAAATAGCTGGTGGTATCACGAATTGTATTGAACAAAGGCAATAACTTTGAAGGTATTACTGTATCTAAAAATTCCAACTTCTGATTTTCTTCAGCTATCAGTCGTAAAGTTTGATAAGCAACAACAGACCTTTTTAATCCCTCCATAGATACCAAACGAACATCTGATAGGCTTTGTTGATGAAGTTCGTAATAGCTCATCAAGTCGATAAACGATTCACAAAAGACCAGTCTATTTGGTTTACCAATATCAAAGGATATTCCAACATGTCCATGGCTTCCTTTTAGAATCGTTTTTAACCTCTCTCTAGGAAGAGAGTGATTCTTATAAATCCCTTGTATACTTGCTGCCTGCAGTTTGTGACGATGATCAAAGCTTTTAAAAACAATAACAGGTTCAACAGTTTCATTTGTTTTCCAACTAGCTTGTGCTATCAAACCTTGTTGAATCATCTTTTCTATGATTTCTTCTGAGATTCCTCTACATTTTGTTAAGTAATATCTGGCCAGACTGCAGTTAGAATCTTCTACTCTCTTTAAAGGATAATAAAATGGTCTCTCTCTTTTTTCTTGAACAGCTTCTTTTTGAAAAGGTTCTTCAGAAAGAAAAGCTAGAGCTTCTTTAAAGGAAATTCCCTTAACAAGTCGAACAAAATCAATAACATCACCTTGAATATCTCTTGAAAACCATTTAAAAGTATTGGTAGTTGAAAAAATTCGGAATGAATCGTGTTCAGGATGTTCATAGACACGGCTAGAAACTTGTTTAAAGGAAATACCTAAACGATTGGCTACATCAAGAATTGAAATTTGCTTACATTCCTCTATATTCATAAAACATCATCATTTTGTCGTAGTATTTGGCAGTGATGGTATTGATGATGATTCTTCTAAAGTTTTAGGAGTTGCCTTATCTAAATCATCTAACCCAGATTTCCAAACCTGTACTTGATTGACCAATAACTTACCTGGTAGTTTCGAATAAGACAACTTAACTGTTCTTGTTTCTGTCTGATTAGTCTTTGATTGGTTGGCATTCTTTAAATCAGATACATAGGTTACATTATAAGAGACCATGGCAATGGCTTGATTCGTAGTCTGATTGACAAAGATATCTGCTTTTTCAAAATGATAATCCAAAATATAATCCTTATACACTTGGTTCATAGCATCATTTTGACTTGACAATTCTTGAGAATAAGCCGATTCAGTCATATAAGGTTGAATACGTGTATTATTTTCTCCGAGCTTTTCTTTCGTATAGTACTGCGTCAAAAATTCTTTTACAGTATCCGATGACAAAATGCTGGCTTTATCTTCTGCTTGTTTGTCCTCTACAAGTTTAGCTGCAGCCAATTCGATTTCTTTGCGACTTTGTTTAGCAGTAGAATGTTGACCAGCAGTATATCCCATCATGAGAATAAAGCTAGTTGCGGCTACTGCTCCAACACTAATTAAGGCTTTAGTTTTGACTTTATTTAACATCTTAGACCTTCTTTCTATAAAAACTAGGTCAAGAATAACAAAAAGAACTTGTAAGTTTTATCACATCACAACGAAAAGGTAATTCCTACATTTCAGGCGCCAAATCGTACAGTTCAGAGAAAAAAATATCAAAAATTAGCTGTCTTCAGCTTATAATATAAATATGAACAAATTAAAAAGAAGAAAAATTTGAGAAGAGCTCTTTCTCATATTGAACGACATAAACAAAGCTATAAATACAAGTAATAATAGTGAGGATAATGATTTTCATAAATTATTACTCCAATTTAGCTATGAAGTATATGAAAGAATCAAGGCAAATAAAAAAACCTTATCCGAATTTAGATTCAGATAAAGTCTTTTGATTATCTAAAAAGTTCATATTTTTCCTTATTTATGGAGTTAATGAAGTGCCAACTGAATCCTAGAACCAACATCAGATTGATGAAAAGGTACACAGCCGTAAAACTAGTTAAACCATGTTGTCTGATATCATCAAAATATAAACTAGGTTCAGTAAAGAACAAATAAATTCCATAGACCTCCACGAAAATAAGAAAACTAATAAAACCAATAAGGAAAAGTCCACTGGCAATAAGAAAGAGTCTCCATAAAAGAATGAGAATTCCTCCTACTGCTAAAAAAATTACTGGGATAAGGAGTAAATCATTCATGACTTTCTCCTTTCTAGTCAATCAATTGACGATAATGGGTGGCAAGAGAGGAATCAAACTCTTCTAATTTTTGAACTAAGTCCAAATACTCCTCTTTTTCATATTCTTCAAAGTCCACACCTCGATGATTTTGAAGAGCTATTTCCAATTGACTAGTGAGTTCTCGTTTAGAAAAACTGTAATCCCCAGTAACTTCCTCATAATGTTCCTTTAGCTCCTTGTAGGCTTGGTATTCTTCAGGCGTTTGAAATCCCTGTACCAAGGCCTCTTCTAATTGATAATAGGTATCTTCCATCATAATCGTTACCTCGTTTCTTTCTATCTTTATTTTACCGCGCTTTTCTTTTCTTGTCCGCTATTTGTATCTATTTTTTAATCTAATTCAAAAGAAAGTTGTTCTTGCCTTTCTTTTCCTTTTTCGTGGAATTGTCTTAAGGCCTGATCAATAATATCTAAATCCGTTTCTGTTTCAATCAATGGCGAGAGTACATCGTATTCGGCCTTTTTAGTTTGATAATCCTCTTCCTTTGGAAAATTTTTCTCAATTTCAACTTTAGCAGTAGTCAATTTATCCTGTAATTCATCCAATAAGTTCTGAGTTTTCACTTGGTCCTCCTTAATGTGATCAATCGTATGCTGAAGTCTTTGAATTGTCCCCAAAGGAGAATACAAATCTAAACTGACAGAATACTGATTTTCTCCCACAATCTTAACAGAGAAGGTTTCAGGAAGAGGTTGATTTGTTGGAAGACTAAGCATTTTAATGTCAAATCCTCGATAGCTTGCTAGGGTTCGGAATTCTTTGCTGTCAGCTTGATTATGACGGATAAGACGGTGTAGGGATTCACCTGCTTCAGCTCGTTGCTCAAAAGCTTGCTTGCCTACTGTCATAGAAAATGCCTGGTCTTTCGACATTTCAGACTGTTGAATGTCGCCTTCATACTTGCTTAATCGTTTCTCAAGAATGGGCATATTTTCTTCACAGTAAGAGATTGTATGACGATAGTGATCCTTGCTGCGTTGAAAGGCACGTCTTTGATTTTCTAATAGGGTCAAATCATTCTCTAGTTCCATCTTATATTTGAGATAAGGATTACCTGTTGCTAGTGCCTTAAAATCAGAAGCTGTCATGGTCTGCTCATCAATATCTTCTGCAGCACGAATTGGCTCCTTAGAAGTCATAATCTGCTTAATATAACGGAGTTTGTTCTCCTGAGTTGCCCATAGATAATTATCAAACGAACCTTTGGTAATGTAGTGGTAAATATCCACTTCCTTATTTTCATTTCCTTGTCGGATAATCCGTCCATTGCGTTGCTGAATGTCACTTGGTCTCCAGGGGACATCCAGGTGATGAACTGCTTTCATCTTGCTCTGAACATTTAAACCTGTTCCTCCTTTTTCAGTTGAGGCAAGGAGAATCCGCACTTCTCCTGCATTGACCTTTCGAGACAAACTATTCTTCTTTTCATCACTATTGGCATCATGTACAAAGGCAATTTCCTTACTAGGGATTCCTCTATCAACTAATAAAGCCTTTATTTCAGAATAGACATCAAAGCCATTATCCTTTTTCTTAGGTGTTCCAATATCTGAAAAAATCATCTGAGTAGCCTTATTTTCCATTCCCTCACGATAAATTCTTTCAACATTATCCACTACCTGAAGCAGTTTATGATTGTCTGCTAGACTATAACTAGAGTCCAATAAACGCATATCAATAGCTAGTTTTCGTGCCTCACCCGTAATTTTTAACATGTTATCCTGGCTCGGATCAACTGTTCCACATTTGACCATATCTGACCTCATAACTAATTCTTCTAAATAGAGTTTCTGGTTTTCAGTTAACTCACTCTCAATAGGGATAATATGAGCTTCTGGAACAGGTAAATCCAACATATCTTGTGTTTGAATGTCGGCTGTTTCTTTATAGATTTTCATCAACTCAGGTAGATTGACAAACTTTTTAAATCGTTTCTTAGGTTGGTACTTATCCCCTGTAGGAGCTAATTCCATAGAGTTTTGAATTTCTCCAAAAGCACCTACCCAAGAGTCAAAATAATCAACTTGATAGCGTTTTAAGATATCTGGTTGAATATAGTTCATCATAGTATACAACTCACTAATAGAATTGGAAACAGGTGTCCCTGTCGCAAAGACAATATTTTTAAAATCATGTTCTTCCTGAATCTGTCGAACCTTCATCTCCATATCCACGTTCTTCTTAGAGGTTGTATTGGTAATACCTGCTACATTCCCAAGTCCAGTAATTGGACGAATATTTTTAAAGTGATGTGCTTCATCCACAAAGAGAAAATCAATTCCTAAGTTCTCAAAATCAATAAAACTATCACGATTGAAACGTTGGAGTTCTTCCAATTGTTTCTCTAGACCACTTATTGATTGTTCTGCTTCTTTAACGGTATACTTATTTTCAGAATGTGTTTTAATCTCTCGTAGTTCATTGAGTTTATCCTCTATATAGTTCATCTGTCTTTCCTTACTGACAGGGATTTTTTCAAATTGAGAATCCCCAATGACAATAGCATCGTAATCTCCTGTAATAATACGTGATACAAATTGTTTTCTTCTCGCCTTCACAAAATCTTTCTTAGTGGTCACAAAGACTTTTTTAGTAGGGAAAAATTTCATGATTTCTTGGCCAAATTGAGCAGACAAACTAGAGGGCACCACATACAATGGCTTATGAACCATCCCCAACTCCTTTAATTTAAACCCAGCACCAAGCATAGTCAAGGTCTTTCCTGAACCTACCTCATGAGCTAACAATGCTCTTTTTTCTTCTACGATTCTTTGAATGGCATTCTCTTGATGAGGACGAAGACTGATGTTTTGTGCCAAGCCATCAATGACTAGATGGCTACCGTCATACTCTCGACTAACTGTTCGATTATAAAGACGATTGTAGCTTTCCTCAATGACTTGTTGGACTTCTGGATACCGTGAGACAAAGTCTTGAAAGAGCTCTTGTAAATGCTGCTCTTTTGCTCTTAGAACAGAGGTTTTTTCCAAATCTGTGATAGTCTTTTTCTTTTCTCCTTCCGTAACAGTCATAGTAATCGTCGGTTGGTTTGAATTTAGTAAATTCTCAAAAATCTTTCTTCCTGTATCATAACGTGACCCACTGACTCCAAGACTACTATCTTTGGCACTTGGATAGCGATAAGCAAATGATGTCCTTAAATGAACCTGGCCATCGACAGGATTCACTTCAATGACTTGTTCAACATCAGGCGAAGACAATTCAAATTCACGATTGGTAAAACATTCAAAGGCAAATTTACCATAAACGGATTGAGGAATCCAACGTGACCCTATTTTAAACTCAATATCTGCCAGATGAATCCGTGGAGGACGAACAGATTCTAACAAATCTAAAGCATGAGACCAGTCACATTCTTGATTGTTTTCCTCCACTAATAGTTGAACTACTTCTATCTTGTTGAGAATATCTCCTGACAAAAACTGGTTCTTAGAAAGATATTTTCTTTCCCCTCTTAAATAGCTTTCTGGATCTATTAAAATCTGGTCACCTAACTCATCTAAAATAGCAGCTTGGCTATGTTCGGGATAAATTGATACCATATAGTCTAAATCAACCCCTCTACCATCCGATAAACTGGAGTTTAAGGCATCTAAAGCCGTTGAAACTCTTGCAATCACTCTCTCTGGTCTAACCAATGCTTTCTCAAAGGCTAAAGATTTTTTATATTTTACTTTCTGATCTTTAGAATCAATGTATTCATCTTCTAAACTTGCTAGTAAAGAATACTTATCGTCACTATCAAATAAGTTCCGATTAACTGAGGCATTCAAGTATCCAAATTGACTTACAAAGCGGTCATAGTCACGATTGAGTTTACTAAGTAATACCTGAAAATCTGTCCGACTATAATCTTGATGACGTTGAATTTCAATTAAGGATTGATAGGTCTCTCTCAAATCAACCATGCCCTTAATACGACTAATATCCTTATCCGATAAGGGACTTTCATAAAAGACAGTTTTTTTGAACAGTCCCTTATATTTCCCTCTTTTACTCGCTTCTTCTGACTTGTAAACATCTAGTGCTTCCTCATCTGTCAAATGAAGTTGCACGAATCGGTCTATTTTATGTTCAGACAAAGAACTGTCCCAGGCTTTAAAATCTCCCTTCTCGTCTACATAATAACTAATTTCGTCTACTTTTGAACTTTTCCGAATACCATGCGTATCTCGATAATAAATTTGATTTCCCTCATATCCAAAAGAATAGAGCGCTAAGTCCTCACGTATACGACTTGGGATAGAATTATCCACTTCTTCTTGGATAAAAACAGGTGCTTTCAAAGAATTGTCAATTTGTTTAGGTGCTTCCACATTCTCTAAAGCTTCCATTATGTCAGTAGCTAATGTTTCTGATACCCCCTTAACATTGAGAGTTCCTCCATTAAAATTACGTACCTCATATTCACCCAAAACTTGTGTATTGTATTTCCCATCAAAATATGGATTAATCCAGACACGCTTATCCTCTTCAAAGGGAATAGAGCCACTAAAGACAAGCTCATCTTCATTAAGATTCTTTGCTAGATCCTTTTGAAAGAAGAGGAGGTCTGTGGTCACTCGAGTACCTGCAATCTTTTTAAAAGCCGTATCTGGCAACCGAACTCCCCCTAAAAAATGAGTGTTGGATTTAATTTCTTGTAAGACATTATCTGTCCGCTTATCCATTGTCCCGATAGATGAGATAATAGACACTTGTCCTCCATCTCTTACTAAATCAAGTGAGTGTTTGACAAAGTAATCATGAATCATATAAGGTTTATCATAGTTTTTATCTGCAATCCGAAAATTTCCAAACGGAACATTCGTTAAGACTAAATCAAAACTATTATTTTGATAGGGAACTTCTTCAAATCCTCTCACTTCAATATGGGTATTGGGGTGGAGTTGTTTTGCGATTGCGCCTGTCACGCTGTCTAATTCAACTCCATAGAGTTCTGACCTCTCTCGTATACTTCTAGGCATCGCCGCAAAGAAGTTCCCAGTCCCCATAGAAGGATCTAGTATCCTTCCTCCCTCAAAACCATCATCCAGTAATTTTTGCCAAATCTGGCGAATAATCATTGGGTCTGTATAATAGGCTGTGAGGGAACTTTGTTTCATGGTGGAGTATTCTGACTTACTTACTAAGCTCCTAAGAGTTAAACGTTCTGCTTCATACTTTGGATTGAGTTCATCAAAAAATTCATTGGCAAGACCGCCCCAGCCGACATACTTGGCTAGTAGCTCTTGTTCTTCTGGATTCGCTTGTCGTCCATCTTTTTCTAATCTTTTAACAAGTTCAATTGCGGCGATATTCGTTTCAATTTTTTCTCGATTTGTCTTAGGGTAAAAGTCCTCTAAATCATCTGGAAAAACAAAATCTTTAACGGGGACATCCGTCTCTTCTATATCTGAAATAAGCGTTTCTGTTTCCTTATCTTTTTCCTTTTCATTTTCATTTTCATTTTCTTCTTCCAGATAGGAAAACAAATCTATTTCCTGACTTTCTCTTGATGAATCAATCTCAATCTCTGAATCTTCTTTTGCAAGTTCTACGAGAGACAATACTTGTTCAATCTCTTCCAAACTGTTCAAGTATAAGATAGGATTTTCTTCAAATAACTGCTTGGAATCATTGAATAGCTCTAGGCGAACTAAGTCATTTAAGTGTGCATTTTCAATCGAAACCAACTGAAATACTTGTCCTTTATAACTTACTTGTGAACCGATTGAATATTCCCTCAAAGCTTCTTCTACAATTTTATCGACATTAGAAAAAGAGTTCGTTTCTTCCATTTCCTGTTCAATATCACTTGAAGGAGATAAAACTTCCTCTACTTGCTTAGACTTTTCGATTTTAGCTTTTACATCATCAAAGTGAGTAATAATCTTCAGCTTTTGTGTCAGTGGGAGTTGTTGGTATTGTTCTTCATGATGGACAAGATCCGTAACGGTATCTAAAGTAGCCATTAATTCTGAACCCAAATAGGCTAGAACATCTCCCTCTTTTCCTTCAAAATGAATCTCAAGAACTTCTTTTTTAACCTCTTTGGAATCAACCATTAGAAGAAACTCCTCTATATCTCTACTAATGCGGTCAGATAGATTATTCGCAACCCGATAGACATTGACTAAATTGACATCCTGATTCTGATGAAATACAAGCTCACTTAGTTGTTTTAGTTTTTCTTTTTCAGATTGGATGTAAAATCGAGTGGAAAGGTTATAGATTGCGACTTCTAGCACCAAGTATTTCTCAAAATTACTTAATTGAGATAATTTATCTAGACCCGCTTGTCCAAAACTTCTTGTGTAACTTTCTAAATCTTGGTCATTATTTTCAGAACTGGCCTCTAGGAAAGAAACAATATCTTGATCAAACGAATAGACATGAGGTATCTCTTCTATCTTGCCCTCTTCAGCCAAAAAACTTTCTACCAAGTCCTGCCATTTCTCATCAAAATGTTGCGCCTGATAGCGAAGAAATAGGTCCATTTTCTCACTATCTTTTGGAATTGTTCCACGAAACATAGCCAATAATTGTATTACTTCCATACTCGCTCCTTTCATCTATACGAAAATAGGAGAATCACATGATTCCCCTACAACTCTATCTCCATTTCAACCTTTTGAGGACTGGTTTCTAAATCACTAGACAAAAGAGAAACGGCATCTGTTCTCATGTAGTAAGTATATAAGTCTTCAAGGTCTTGTTGGTTTTCAATCCCTGTTTCAATACTAATCAGAGCCTGTATAAATTCCTTGTAGTGACTCTCCATCATATCTGAAATCTTTTGTTTCATTTCCATAAATACTGAAGACGGTTCAGTTATATTTGTTTGGTCTATGTCTTTTAAATCCTTTTCTAAGGGATTGGTTCCTTCTTCTACTTCCACTAAATCTGAACGACCATCACCATCAGAATCTGCGCTAAGAGGATTGGTTCCTAGCGCTAATTCTTGAGCATCAGTTAATCCATCTTGATCCGAATCACGTTGATAAATTGCTTCCATATACTTCCTTCTTTCCTAGTTAATCTTTTTTCACTCCAATCCTACCAAATATTCCTTGAAAGAAGTATCACAACAAAAAAGAGAACGAGCCTAAACTACGTTCTCCTGAAAATGATAAAACGTTACTATCAAAGTAAAAAAGATGACTTACAGAACCTGTAAGCCACCTAGTCAGTCGGTTTATTCTGGTGTCTGCCACCGCTTGGCCCTTACGTCCAAGATTGCTATCGGATTTCGTTCTGGTGTCCGCCACCGCTTGACCCTTATGTCCAAGATTAATATCAGATTGA